>Ga0209909_100026_pt1 | contig 387292 bp, 323 predicted proteins | sample FECB22metaG_FD_188302 | JGI IMG/M metagenome (GOLD analysis project Ga0209909, IMG submission 188302) | Cyanobacterial communities from the Joint Genome Institute, California, USA - FECB-22 (SPAdes) (version 3) | ecosystem: Environmental > Aquatic > Thermal springs > Hot (42-90C) > Microbial...
GACCAGTCTGCGCGAGTGGGCTTACGCGTTAGCCTATCCAAACTCACGCGAGCGAAAGGCCGAGTTGCCGATCTGGCTGCATCGATACAATTGGCATCGGCCTCACGCCGGTATCCATGATAAAACGCCTATCAGCAGAATCGGCTTGACCGAGAATAACGTCCTGAGGCTCCACATCTAGCCCATTGAACAGTTCAGCCGCGTGAGATTGTCATACAGAAAGAATTTGCGCCGCGATGCCCATTTGCCACAAGAAAAGCATAGCCGCGCTAGCTTGATAGAGCGCGGGCATCTTAGGGCAATGGCTTGTCAGATTTTGTGAAAACCGCCTTTGTCATTGTTCTGATAGAAAATTGTCATCTCACGACTTGTCACTGCGAACTCTGAATAAGCTAACAATTCGTTACCCGCTTATTGATCATGACATGAATTGCAAAGACAGTGGCGCCGTCTGGCGAGGGGGTCATGTCTTTTCATTTTTCTCCGAATACCGTTGCGCAACCTGCCACACGGCTGCGCCGGTGGATGACGGCACTGAAATCGTCGGCGGCGCATGTGGTGCCTCGGCGCGGGCGGGCCCCGCAACTCGTGCTCGATCCGCTCGAGCCCCGGCTGATGCTGAATGCCGACGTGCTCGCGCTCGATCTGCCGAGCTACGATCCGAGCCGTCAGGATCACGACCTGCTGGTGCGGTTGGTCGAAGACATCAAGATCGTCGAAAACCAGAGCGTTGCCGTCCAGCGTGTGGAGATCGTGGATCGCGCCGATCCTTCGCAGGTGCTGGCCGCAGCCGAATTCGACGGCATCAGCCGGATCGCGATCCTGGGCGGCGCGGGCGACGACCGTATCACCATCGATACCGACTCCTTTGCCGGTTTCGACGCGCCCAGCATCGTGTTCGCCGGCGGCGATGGCGTCGACACGCTCTCGCTCATCGGCAGCGCAGCGTCGGACTGGCATCTCGATGGGCAGAGCGGCGGCGCCATTTTCGGGCCGCTGCATGTGGAATTCTCCGGCGTTGAGCGGCTGGAGGCCGGCAGCGGTACGGATACGCTGCACGGATCGGTCTCCGATACCGACTGGCTGGTCGATGGCGATGGCGCGGGCCGGATCGGCGCCCTTGTCTTCGACGGCTTCGAGAATCTGGTGGGCAACGCCGACAACACCGACGTCTTCACCTTCACCCAGAGCGGACGGCTCGCCGGATTTATCGATGGCGGCGCCGGCGGCTATGACTCGCTCGTGCTCGACACCGGTGTCGTGCAAAGCCTGGTCGCTGTGGCATTCGCGCCGGATGCCGGTTTGCTCACCTATGATGGCAATCTGCTGATCTACAAGGGTCTGGAACCGGTAACGGTCATCGGGACCCAGGCCGACGTCACCTTCAACATCGACACGCTGGCTGGAGGGCAGGGCGATAACGTCATCCGGCTCCTGTACGATACGAATGCCGGCATGATGCTGCTCGACAGCGTTAACGGCCAGTTTGAGGATCACTGGTTCAATGCGCCGACCAATTCGCTGACCATCATCGGCGGCTCCGGCACCGACGACATTACCATCCTGTCGCTGTCGCCGGGTTTTGACGCATCGCTGATCGTCAATATGCTCTCCGACGGCTACGATCCGTTCAACACCGGCGGCATTCTACCCGGCAACAACAACCTCACGACCAAAAGCGTCATTCGCGTCTCGGGCGACATTGCGCTTAACGGCAATGCGCTCCAGCTTTCCGCTAACACGATTCTGGTCGGCACCGTCGCCGAGCAGACCGGCTCTACCGGAAGCTGGGCGGCCAACCAGACCTTCACCAATGTCAACGGCAGCGGCGGCTCCGGATCGGGCATGCGCGCCGTGCTCACCACCGATGCCGACGGCAACGTCACGGCGCGGATCACCCAAGCCGGCACCGGCTATGCCAATGGCGATCAGGTCACATTCTCGTTGAGCGGCGGCCGCAGCGTCACGGTCAAGCTGATCAATGCTGCGGATTCGGCGATTATCTCGACGCAGAAGGCGGGCGGCAATGCCGGCGACATCCTGTTTGGTTTCAAGAAAAACAATTCGACCTTCGGCGGCCAGGAAATCTATCTTGGCCCCAATGCGCAATTGCTGGCGGAAGCCGACACCGCTGCCGGCCTCAAGCCGGGCAAGATTACGCTCGCGACCACCGACATCGCCTTCCGCGCCGCAAGCTGGCCGTTCGACTTCACCAACAAGAGCGCGTTCATCGAAATAAACGGCGCCACCATCAAGGGCGGCGCAATCTCCATCACCGCGAAGGCGACCGACACCAACGCTGCCAACGAAGAAAGCGTCCCGTCATTTCTGCGCGGCTTTGTCGGCAACCTGACCAATCTTCTCAACCAGATTCCGGGCGCGCTGATCAGCGCTTTCACCGGTGTCGACATTTCCGTTGTTATGCGCGGCGCCGACGCCAAGATCCATGTCTATGACGCGACCATCGTCAGCGCGGCGTCGGTCGATATTTCCGCGAGCACCAAGGTCGATACGCAAGTATATGCGCTGGCGATGGGTATGGCAGGACTTGCCGCCAATAGCGGATTTGAGTTCGCGGCGGGCTATGGCCTGGCGCAGAGCAGTGTCGAAGTCATCATTTCGGGCACGACCAGCATCACCGCCGACGACAATGTGCGCATCACCGCGAGCGGCGATACCACGACGCGGACCGTCGCACGGGCCTCGTCGAATCTTCTGACCCCGACCGTCGATCCGAACGCCACCTCGCTCGCGGTCGCGATCGCTCATACTGAACTTAATGTGCTCGCCCGCGTCGGCGCTGCGGCGACCATCGTGGCGCGCAACGGCAATGTCAATGTCAACGCCACCGGCAAGACCAAACAGACGGCGGATGCCAGCACGGTCGGCTTCGTCGACGGCCGCGCCGGCGTCGGTGTCGGGCTCTCCTTCGATTTCTCAAGCGTGGTGGCCGAGCTCGACGGCGACATCACCGCGAAGGGAACGCCGGCCGGCGGCGACGGTCCTAAATTCGACGGATCGAGTGGCTCCGTCGTCAATCTCGCCACTGATACGATCTACGTGCCCGATCACGGCCTGACCAACGGCCAGCTCATCACCTATACGGCGCTGGATGGCGGCGCGGTCACCAATCCGGTGTCCGGCGACCCGCTGGTGGTCACCGCCGGCACCGCGATCGGCGGCCTGAAGGACAAGGGCACCTATTACGTCATCGTGGTCGACGAAAATCATGTGCAGCTCGCCAATGCGCCGGTGCTCGATCTCGATGCGAGCGGCACCGATGCGACCGCGACGCACACCATCCAGGTGCCGGCCGCCAAGATTTTCGATCTGGATGCGATCGATTCCGGCGCCGATACCATCCGCTTCGCCGATCACGGCTTTGAGACCGGCGACCAGGTGACATACATCGCTGGCGGCACAGGCACGATCGCCGGGCTCGTCAACAGCGGGGTCTATACCGTCGAGAAGGTGGAGGACCTTCTCTTCAAGCTGAAGGACGGCAACGGCAACGTCGTGCAGATCGCCCAGGGCGCGGCACTCGGCATTCACAGCTTCACCAAGGGCAGCACCGTCGTTTCGCTGAACCTAGCGCGCATCGATGCCGCAACCGACCGCATCTCGATGCATAATCATGGGTTCACCGCCGACACGCTGGTGAACTATGCCTCGCTCGCCGACGACGGCGCCGGCAGCATCGGCGGGCTCGTCAACGAAGCCGAGTATCTCTTGCGCGTCGTCGATGCCAATACCTTCGAGCTATACGACGTCACGACCGGCCAGAAGATGGATATCGGCGCGGCGGCGGGCGGGGCGGCCCATGCGCTCGCTTATATTGCCTCGGTGAAAAATATAAATCCGACCACGGCGGTAGACGGCAATACCGACACCATCACCATCGCCGATCACGGTCTCGCCGACGGCCAGGCCATTATCTACGGCACCGATCCGACCAAGACGCGCAGCCAGACCATCACCCAGCCGGACGGGCAGGTGCTCCAGCTCGAAATTGCGGATCGCGAAATCGGCGGGCTGATGAATGGCGGTATCTATTATGTCGTCAAGGTCGACGACAACCGCTTCCGCCTGGTCGAGGATCCGCTTGATGTGAAATCGGTGAAGGCAATTGACCTTACCTCGCTCGGCAGCGGCAATTATCACGCGCTCGCCGATGACGGGCTGACCAACGGCATCGGCGTCAAGGCCTCGCTCGTGTCCGACACCCGCACGCTGGTCAAGCCGGAGGTCGGCGGCAAGTTCAATCCGAGCAAGTACAAGGATGTGCTCTCCCGCGGTGACATCGCGCTCGCCTCGATTTTCGGCAATGCCTCGGCCTCCAGCGGCAAGCAGACAGTCAAAGACCAGAACGGCAAGGACGTTACCTCCAGCATCCAGAACGACAGCCTCAGCGCCGCGGGCGCGGTTGGCGTCAATGTGGTGGCGCATGACGTGCGCGCCGTGGTCGGCGAGCGGGCTACGTCCGCCGACAAAACGAAGCTGCAAACGCAGGGCAACATTGAGGTGCTTGCCTCGATCGAGCACAAGACCCAGCTCAACGTGCAGGGCAGCGTGTCCAAGCCGAAAGGCTCGCAGGGCGCCGCGGTCTCGATCTCCATCGGAGTCGGCGTCTACAACAACGATACTCAGGCGATCATTCGCGGCAATACGCAGCTTGACGCCTACGGCACCATCAAGGTCGATTCACAGCTGACCTATCCGTTTCTCACCAAGCCGGAAGACCTGCTGTTCGGCATTCCGCAGGACATCGTGAACCGCGGCGTCAGCGCCATTACGACGCTGCTTGATGGCACCTTCGGCGTCAGCACCAAGCTGATGAACAATTGGGTTCTATCCTATGCCAAGGCGACCGAGTCGCCAGCGGCGTCGGTATCGGGATCGATCGCGGTCAATGTCTTCACCAACACCTCCAAGGCGCTGGTCCAGTCCGGCGCCGAGATCAACCAGAAGCCGATCAGCGCCACCTGGCAGCCGCCGGCGACGCAGAGCGTCGTGGTCAATGCCTATACGATGATGCAGCTCATCGAGATGGTGGGCATCGGCAAATGGTCGCTGAACGAAGGCCCGCTTGGCAAGGCGCGCTACGAGAGCAAGACCGCGGCGCAATTGCGCAAGGGCGGCGACATCGTCGACGTTGCCGGCCGCTCCGGCTCCAAGGCGCTCGGCGGCTCGATCCTGGTCGATGCCATCGACAGCACGACGCACGCCCGTATCGAGGGCGGCGCCAAGGTCAGTACCGGCGCTTCGGGCAGCCTGACGATCTCCGCCAAGGAAGACATTTTGCGCGTCGCCATCTCGCAGTCGGGCGGTCAGACCGACGACAATGGCCAATTCGCCTTTGCCGGCAGCGGCCTTGGTCTGCGCCAGCGCAGCGATGTGCAGGCGGGCATTGTCGCTACCGATTCGGCGGGTCCGGCCATCGGCGGCGGCGCGTTGACGATCACGGCGGAGACCGGCGGCGTGCAAGTCGGCGTTGCCGGCTCGCTGGTGCTCGGCGGTTCGGGATCGAGCGGGCTTGGCCTCTCGGTCATGGTTGCCGATATCGAGCGAAAGGTTTACGCCTTTGTCGGCGCCGATCCGAGCATCGATGCGCATGCAACGCCCAATGGCGCGGTGTCGCTCAATGTCGGCGCCATGACGGTGAAAGCCACCACCGGCGGCACCATTGTCAGCGTGGTCGGCACCGCGGTCGCCCTGACGTCGCAGGGCCCGGTCCCGGACTCGCCGGACGATGCGCTCGATGGCGCGAGCCTGCCGGGGCTGTTCGGCGAGGCGAGTAACGTCAAGAGCGGGATCGGCATTGCCGGCAGCGCCGGCGTCAATGTCATCGCCGACACGACGCTCGCCTATATCAATGCCCGCGGCGTAGTGACGGCGTCCACAATCGCGCTGGAAGCGGAGAACGATCAGGTCATCGTTTCCGTCACCGGCGGCGTCGCCATCTCCAAGAGCGGCGGCACCCAGGGCGGCGGCGGCACCGTGGTCGGCGGCGCTTTCAGCCTCAACCAGCTCACCGCCGATACCCGCGCGCTCATCGTCAACAAGCTCGCGCCCACCGGAACCAACGGGCTCACCGTGACGGCGACGGCCGCCGATGGCAATGGCGACGAACTCCTGCTCAGCGCCAAGCGCGACGGCACCGTGGTCAGCTTCTCGGCCGCGATCAGCGCCAATATGAATACTGGCACCGCCAATGCCTTTGCCGGCTCGGTCTCGATCAATCGCCTTGTCGATATCACGCAGGCGCTGGTCGATGGCGCGGCGATCGTTGCCGCCGACGCGCGCCTGCGCGCGCGCAACGAGCCGGTCGTGGTCGCGATCGGCGGTGGCGCATCCTATACGGCGGGCGGCAAGGGCATCGGCGCGTCGCTCGGCTACAATCAGCTATCGGCGCAGACCAAGGCCGGCATTTTCGGCACTGCGCGCGGCGCGTCGGCGACGCTATCCGACGATCTGAACATCGAAGCGGTCAACGACCAGAACCTGACGGCGATCGGCATCTCGGCCGGGATATCGTCCGGCGGCGGCGGGGTCGGCGGGGCCTTCACCCTCGGCATCAACATCATTTCCACCGACGAGCGCATTTTCACCCGCGACAATGCCGGTGAGATCCTTGCTGGTATCGAGAACGCGACGGTCACGACGCCCGGCGGTGTCTGGCTGACCGCGCAGGACGATTCCGCCATCCAGGCGGTGGCCGGTGCGCTCGGCATCGGTACGCAGGGGGCGGGCTTCGGTGCGGGACTCGGCTGGAACCAGATCGCGCTGAAGGTGCGTGCGACCATCGATAGCGCATCGGTTACGGCGGGCAACGAAGGCGTCAACCTTTCGGCGCTGTCGACCGATCAGAATGCGGTCCCTGCGGGCAAAATCGCGGCGGCCGCGGTCGGCGCCAGCGGCAGCGGCGGCTCCGGTGTCGCCGTCGGAGTCAGCGCCTCGGTCAACGGCATCCTCAACACTATCGAGGCGTCGGTTGTCGATAATGCGACCGTCACCGTCAATGGTACCGGCTCTCTGCGTCTACGCGCGGATGACGATTCGACCATTCGCACCTTCACCGGCGGTGTCGCGATCTCGACCGGATCGGGCGTCGGCGCTGGTGCGGCAGCCGGCGGCAACTACGTCGCCAACACCGTCACCGCGAAGATCGATTCGTCCACCGTCAATGCCGGCGGCGAAGTCACCGTGACCGCCGACCAGAAGGCGGTGATCCAGACCATGACGCTGGGTCTTGCGGGCGGCACCGGCGGCGGCAATGCCGGTGCGGGTTCGCTTTCGGTCAATGTGGTGACGAACGATGTCACGGCCGCGATCGACGGCATTTCGAACGTGCGCGCGGCCGACGATGTGCGCGTGCTGGCCAAGAATTCCGCAAATGTCGTCGCCATCGCCGGGGGCGTCGCGGGCGGATCGCAGGTGGCCGTCGGCATCGCTGCGACCAACGTCACCGTGGTCAACACCACCAAGGCCTTTATCGACGGCCGCTCCACGGTGGCGGCAGACGGCAGCGGCGCCGATTTTGATGACATTCTCGGCAAGACCCGCAGCGGCGTCTCGGTCGAGGCCCTGTCGGACGGTTCGATCATGATCGTGGCGGCGGGCGGGGCGGCCTCGACCTCGGCCGGCGCCGGGGCGGGCGCGATCACCGTCACCTTCATCGACGACACTGTACAGTCCTTCATCGAAGCGCCGGGCGGCAACGCGCCCTCTACGGCCGGAATTTCCTCGCTCGACGACGTCAACATCGTCGCGCGCGGTACGCTGTCGCTGGTTGGCGTCGCCGGCACCATAGCGGGTGCCTCCAGTGTCGGCATCGGCATCGGAGCCGATGCCGGCGTCGTCAAACGCAAGGTCGAGGCCTATGTCGGTAACGCTGCGAAGGTCAGCGCCGGCGACAATGTCATCGTCGATGCGTCCGGCGATCTCGATCTGGTCTCGGTATCGGCATCGGGCGCATTCGCGGGAACCGGCGCCGGGACGCTCACCGCGGGCGTCACCGTACTCGATCTCACCACGCGCGCTTACATCGGCTCGGGCGCCGTCGTGCACTCGGATGGCAACGTCGTCGTTCAGGCGCTTGACGACACCACCGTCGACCAGATTTCCGCAAATATTTCGGGCGCGGGCACCGGTGCGGTGGGGGTCGCTGCCGGCGTCGGGGTGATGAACAAGACCACCGAGGCCTATATCGACAGCGATGCGCAGGTGACCGCTTTGGCCGCTGCTGGCAAGGCCGGCATCGCTGCCTATACCGGCGAGCTTGTGGACGCGCTGGGTTTCCTCGGAGCCGGTGTCAGCGGGTCGACGATTACGATATCCGGTCATGGTCTGATGACCGGCGATCAGGTGTTTTACAATTCGCCCAATCCGCTTCAGGGCCTCGCCGACGGCACGCGCTATTATGTCATTCGCGTCAGTGATAATGAGATCCGCCTCGCGAGTTCGCTTGTCAATGCCGCTCTGGGCAACGCCCTAACGCTGGGACCGGGCGGCGGCGCGTCGATGTTCGACGTGCATGTGCTGCGCAAGATCAATCTCGAGAAGTCCGGCGGCTCCAAGGATTTTGCGAGCGCGGACGTGAATTACGCGACCAACCGCATCAATGCGGCGGGCCATGCCTTCACGACCGGCGAGGAGATTATCTACACTGCCGAGTCCATAGGAATCGGCGGCCTTGTTTCCGGCCAGCGCTATTACGTCATCCGCTATTCGAACGATTCGTTTGGACTTGCTGCGACGCGCAGCGCCGCGCATGCCGGCACCGCAATCGATCTGACCAATAACGGCGTGTCCGCAGACGCGCGCCATCTCGTCCAGTCGCTGACAGGCACCGGCGTTCCAGATATCGCCAATGACGAGTTCGACGACAGCGCGCTTGCCGCAAAGGGCGACCGCAGGGCTTTGGAGGCCGTGCAGAAAGGCCTGATCGTCGCCGCCGTCAGCCTCAACGATATGACGTCGGCGGGCGTGGGCGTCGCGATTTCCGGAAAGGGCTCGGGTGCTCTGGCCGGCACCGTTGCGGTCCACACCATCGACACCCGGGCCTTCATCGCCCAGGGCGCTAAGATCAACCAGGACAATACCGGCGCCGGCGCGGATCAGAACGTCCGAGTTGCCGCGGTGCGCAGTTACGACGGTCTCGCCATCGGCGGCGGTCTTGCCGGCGCCGGCATCTTCGCCGCCGCGCCGGCCGTTGCCGCACCGAAGCTTGCGGGCGAGACCATGGCCTATATCCAGGGCCGCAGCAGCGGCGCCTACGATACCGTGGTGAATGTGGCAGGCGATCTCGCGGTGCAGGCGCGCGCCGAGGCCAACATCATCTCGATCGCCGCGGGTCTTGCCTTCAGCGGCACGGTGTCGATCGCAGGCTCCGGCGCCGTAGTCCTGATCGACACCGACACCATCGCTTCGATCAGCGGCCGGGTGCGAGTCAATGCTGGCGGCAACGTGCTGGTCGGCGCCAGCGACGATACCACGAGCCACGCCATCGCGGGCGCCGTGGGCATCGGTCTGGCCGGTGGCGGCGGCGCGGGCGCCGTCAACGTCACGCAGATCGAAAAGACCACAGCTGCGATCATCGGCGTCGACGCCATTGTCGATGCGAACGGTCTCGGCGCGGCCCTGATCGGCAGCGTGCCGACTGGCGCTTTCGCAGGCAATGGCTACGGTCTGCATGCCATCCGCGGCGTTGCCGTGGTGGCGCAATCGTCGGAGAAGGTCGTGGCCGTCTCCGCGAGCGCGGGCGGCGGTCTCTATGCCGGCATTGCCGGCGCAGTGTCGGTCGAACTGATCGATTCCGATACCTTCGCCGCGATCGGCGACGGCGCTGCGATCAACATGAACACGGCGGGCACCGCGCATCCCGCGCAATCGGTCACGGTGTCGGCGCGCAACACCGTCGATATTCTGGCGATTTCGGGCGCGCTGGGCGGTGGCGCCGCCGGCATCGGCGGCAGCTTCGATGTCGGCCTGATCCGCAACGATACCCAGGCGCTGATCGGCGCTGCGCAGCTGCGCGCCCGCGATGACGTCGATGTCAGCGCGCTGTCGCGCTGGAAGATCGACTCCAACGCCATCGCGGTCGGCGCCGGACTTGCCGGCATCGGCGGCGGCGTCGTGGTCTATACAATCGGCGGCAATTTCAGCGACAGCTATGGCGGCGGTGGCCAGAGCGCTTCGGCGCTGGAAGGCGAGGACGGCGACACGGTCACGGCCTTCGTCGACAATACCATCAGCGCGATGATGAGCGCGATGCAGACCGGGGATGAGGGCGCCAGCTCCGACCCGGCCTTGCCGGTCTTCAATCCGGCGACCGCAGTCAATACCAGCACCGACACCATCACGCTCGGCGCCGATACCGGCCTCAATACCGGCGACAGTGTCGTCTACAGCGCAAACGGCAACAGCGCGATCGGCGGGTTGGAGGACGGCAAGGTCTATTTCGTCATCGTCGATCCGGCGCAGCCGCAGCGGATCAAGCTCGCCGCGACCCACGAAGATGCGGTCGCCGGGTGTGCCATCGACCTGACAGGAGGCGCCACCGGTTCGAACCACCGGCTCAGCGCCTCGAGCGCGCAGATCGGCGAGATCGCGCGGCAGAGCTCCGCCCGCAACACGCCGTCGGTGAGCGGGGCGCTGTCGGCGACCGGCATCCGCGCCAGCGGCACCACGGCGGCAATCGAATCCGGCGCTGCGATCGTGGCAGGCGATATCGACGTGGTGGCGCGGCAGCAACTCGATTTCACGACGCGCGGCGGCGGCGTTGGGGCGGGGGCGGGCGCGCTCGGCGTCGGCATCGTGGTGCTCGACATCGACGTCGATACCACGAGCTACATCGCCCCGAATGTGACGCTGACCGGCCTCTATCCGGCCAACAGCAGCCTTTCGGTCACCGCCTCTCTCGATTCCGATATCCGCGCGCTCGGCTTCGGCGGCGCGGTGAGCGGCTTCGTCTCGCTCGGCGGGGCGGTCGCCTATGTCACCGACAATTCCTCGGCGCGCGCATTGCTCGGCGCACGCCCCGGCAGCGCCACCGACGATACCCAGCTCTCGCATGCGCAGTCGGCCAGTTCGGCGACGCAGATCACGGGCTTTACCACCGTCACCGTCGATGCCGACGCCACCATCGATCACTATGTCATGAACGCGGCGGCGGCCGTCTCCGGGATTGCCGGTCTCGGCGCCGCCATCGTGTTCTCCAAGATCGACGGCAACGTCCAGGCCGTGATCGGCGACTTTACCGCGCTTGGCACGACCACGGGAATCGTCGGCGACACCACCGGCTTCATCGGCGGCCTCACCGTCGACGCCAACCGCACCATCGGCCTGCATCCCTTCACCGCCGGCGCGCCGTTCGGTATCGCCATTGGCGGCGGCATTCTCGGCGTTGCGGCCGGAATTGCCGATATCACCGTCGCGGGCGAGGTGACCGCACGGCTCGGCAATCGCGCCTCGGTCTATGCCGCGGGCGATGTCGATATTCTCGCCACCGACACGGTCGACACCAACAACATCAAGGTGGATGGCGGCGCCGTCGGCGGCATCGCCGTCGGCATCGTCATCGCTCACACCACGATCACGCCGAAGACCACGGCCAGTATCGGCTCCCGCACGATCTTGCAGTCGCGCTCGCTCGACGTGAAGGCGAACAGCACCACGACCGGCGGCATGCAGGCCGAGGCCGCGGGCGGCGGCGTGCTGAGCGGTCAGGGCCTCGATGTGGTGATGACCGTCAAGCCGCAAACCAAGGCCGAGATCGGATCGGATGCGGCCTTGACCACGAGTCAGGCGCTTGCCGTAACCTCGACTGCCAACACCACCGCGCGGATGGAGGCCAAGGCCGGCAATCACGGCGGCATCACCGTGATCATCGGCAAGGCCAAGGGTGTGCTGGAAAACACCAACAGCGTGGTGATCGGCGACAATGCGAGGATGACGGCCGGCACCGCCATGACCGCGCTTGCCGCGTCCACCAATACCGGATGGGTTGAGGCCGATGGTGGCGGCGGCGCGCTGGTGGCGATCAGCCAGGCCGAGACCGATCTCGAGATGAAGGATACGACAAAAACGCTGATCGGCGCTGGCGCACAGCTGACCGCGGCCACCAATCTCGGCGTCGAATCCCGCACCAGCAGCACCGGCGATTCGCGCGCCATCGCGCTCGCCCAGGGCCTCGGCGCCAACACCAAGACCGATGCCGCCATTCTCTACAGTAGCGTCACCGAGACCGAGATCGGCGCCGGTGCGCAATTGCGCGCCACCGGCATTCTGGATGTGATCGCACGGGTCAGCAAACTCGATCTCGACGCCTATGCCGAATCCGATGCCGATGCCGCCGGCGCCGATGCGGATGCGGATGCGACCATCGACCCGTTCGCCGGTCAGCGCAGCACCGATGTCGGCGTCATTGTGCGCGCCGGCGCGAAGCTGCTCGGCGACACTCAGACCAATCTGAAGGCGCGACAGGAAAACCTGCACAGTCTCGCCAAGGCCGATTCCGATACCGACGGCGTCGGTGGCGACACCAACGCCACCGCCATCAACAATTTCAACGCGGCGACCCGCGTGCTCACCGAAGCGGGCTCGGAAATCCGCACCCGTGCGCTTTATGTCGAGGCCGAGGGCGGGGCGCATGGCGCGTCCGCCAATGCGATACGCTCCGGCGCGCTGATCGATGGCGGCTCCGCCACCCAGAACACCGTGGTCACCTTCCCGCGGACCATCGTGTTCAATTCGAACGTGTTTCTGTATGGCCCGGCCAATCCGGAACTCGAAATCGGCGCGGCCGGCAATATCGTCAAGCAGGTCGGGATCACTCCGGTGATCACGGCGAGCGAGATTGTCATCCCGGACATCATCTATCAGTCGACTGCGGCCGGCTCGGCGACATTCTCGATCAGCCAGTCGTCGCTCGATCCCAATCCGGCGGGCTACGGCACCAGCCCGGCCGAAAACTCGATCGAAGGCAACGCAACCTTCACCTTCGTCACCGGCTTCGACCGCATCACCATCACCAATCATTCGGACCGGCATCTGCGGATCGGCAGCATCGATCCGTATATCCAGAATCCGAATTTCATCGGCAATCTGACGGTGAACGTCACCGAAAAGAGCCGTTTCCTTCCGGTCACCAGCAGCGATCCTGGCTCTACCCGGATCGAGATCGTCAATACTAACTTGGTGTCCGCGCCGGACATCCGGTTGACCAAGCTGATCAACAACCGCTTCGGCACCACGCTGATCGAGGCAGCGGGCGGCGATATCCTCACCTGGGCCTCGGCCGGGGCTATCCGCTCCACGACGCTGGAACTGATTGCGGGCGGCGTCATCGGCGTGAACGGCGCGGCGATTGCGACCGAATCGACGCTGCTGCGTGCGCGGGCCGGGTTCGGGATCGTGCTGGTCGAAACTGGCGATCTCGAAATCGATACAGTCCGCACGACCACCGGGCTGGTCGATCTGACCGCAACCGGATCGATCCTCGACGGCAATGCGACCGATGCGACCAATGTCGCAGGCCCCTCGATCAAGCTTACGGCAAACAGCGGCGCCATCGGTCTGCCGGATGCCATGCTGCGCATCGACGCGGCAAGGGTTGCGGGGGCGCTGGTCGCCAACGCGCAGACCGGCATCGCCGTCATCGACGACAATGGCGGGCTTGGCATCGGCACCGCGCGTTCGGTCACGGGCGACGTGACCCTGCAAACCCGCGATACCGTATTGATCGGGGAGGATATCCTGATCGGGACGGGCGGTCTGGTTCAGGCGGTGGCGGGCAACGTCAATATCTTCTCGGGCGACGGCTTCTTCCTGGATGCGGCTGCCATCGTTGCCGCAGCCGGATCGGTGGTGCTGCGCGGCGATCATGGCAATGTGGATGCCGGCATCGGCACGCGCATGGATTTGCGCGGCCGCATCACCGGCACCTCGATTACGATCGCAGGCGAAGCGGATGCCGACAGCATCGCGTTGCGTCGCGTTATGTTCGGCGCCCCGGTGACCATCCAGAGCGGCGGCGGACAGGACGCGATCTGGATCGGCAGTCAGGCGACCGCCGATACCAATAGCGGCGGTTCGCTCTCGACCATCGAAGACACGCTGACCGTCGATGCCGGCAGCGAGCAGGACGTTCTTTTTCTCGACGACAGCGGATCGGGGCAGGCGCGCTCGGTGGTGGTAAAAAACGGCGAGATCACGCTTTCCGGCGTAAACGGCGCCATTCGCTTCGCCAATACCGATACCGTTGCCTTGACGCTCGGAGACCGCAGCGACACGATATTGCTGCAGTCCTCGGCCGCCGATATGCGCATCGATATCGATGCCGGCGGTGGCAACGACACCTTCATCTTCCGCGGCACGGACAACACCCTCAACGCCATCGACGGGCTTGTTATTGCAAGGGGCGGCGCCGGCAACAACACCATGCGCGTGATCGATAGCGGTGACGCGGCCGCCAATGCCGGCTTGCTGGGCGGCGGCAATAACAACCAGATTTTCGGCTTCGGCATGGGCTCGGCCGACCAGACCGCGATCGTGGAAACCGCCGGCATTACCTATGGCGATATTCAGGAGCTGACCGTCGAACTCGGCAGCGGCGCAGGTGCTGTCGCGGTCGAGGGGATTTCGACGAAAACCACGCTGAAGACCGGCGCCGGTGCGAATTCGGTCACGGTCGGCGGCGCGTTATCGCGTATCGCCGGAGATCTTCTGGTTCAAGGCGATGCTGCAGACAACTTTGTCATCTTTACCGATACGGGGGCCGATCTCACGCTGACGCAAGTTGCCGCCGGTCGTGGACTGGTCACCGGAATCGGTATGCCCGGCTCTATCGCCTTCGAAGGCATGCCGGACGTGACCATCCGGCTCAGCAACGACGATGACCGGTTGCGCATTGTCGGTACCGCCATGCCGGTCTTGGTGGACGCGCGCGGCGGCAACGATACGATCGTGGTGGAAAATGCCGCGCATGCGACAGCGTTCGATCTCGGCGACGGCGACGATCTGATCACAGTTTACCAGGTTGCAGCCGCGATGGTCGTGACCGGAGACGCAACCGGCGGCGGCACCGACCGGCTGATCGTCGAACGCTCCGCGACGACTGCCGCTGTAAACGCCAGGATCGAAGATGGCGCTGAAGGCGGCGAGGGCGTGGTCAGCGGCATGACCGCCGCCAGCATCACATTCCGCGATATGGACCGGGTCGATGTGAGGGCCGGAAGCGGCAACGATGTCATCAGCATCGATGTCAGCAACGACATGCTGCCGGCCACGGTGATCGCGGTTCACGGCGGCGCCGGCGACGATTTGATCCTTGCGCAGTCCATCAGTCTGGCGCCGACCATCGTCGATGGCGGAACCGAAAACGACACGCTGAAGATCGTGATCCCGGGCTTGCCGGACGGCCAGCAATTCCTCGCCCTGCAAAAGACCGTGGAGACCCTGATCGTCGACAACAGCCAGAACGATCTGGGCGCGGTGGCCTGGGTTTTGGACGGCGTCGTCCTCAAGGCGGGGAACATGGACATCGTCACCACCGAAGGCGCCGATGTCACGCGCATTCTCGGCGGCCAGACCGGCGACGATACCCTGACCGTGCGCTCCGTCACCTCCGCCAATGTCACGGGCATGATCGACGGTGACCGGATCGAATTGCGCTCGGGTCTCGTTATCGTGACCCAGGCCGATCCGGCGAAGGACTTCGACAAGTACCGCAATTACGAGGGCGTGATCGGTTTCGACAAGGCCGTGGCGGGTGGCGCGAACTATATCGAAAACGGCTTTAGCCTGTCGACCTCGAATGCGGCAGGCTTCCTGCGCTCCGATGCGATCAGTCCGGCGGTCGCCGCTCGCGCAGCCAACGATCTCTTCACTTTGCGATCGGCGAATGCCGACGGTACGCCAACCGGAAACGGCTTCGCGCTGTATTCGCTCGAACTCGCCAATACGGGCACGACGGACCAGGTCGTGACCATCAGCGGTCTCACGGTGACCGGGCATGTCGTCTCGCAGGATCTGCTCGTCAAGGCCGGAGCCGGGTTCCAGCGCTACGATATCGATGCGGTTTTCACCGTGCTGTCGCAGGTGACCCTCACGCCTGGCGCAGACATTCTCGTCGACAACATCGTCGCCCGCGATGTCTTGACCAATGCAGGTGCGGGTCCGGTGCAAATCGTGCCGGTCTACACGCTGCACCCGACCGGAGGCGACATCGTCTTCAACACCGCGACGCGCACCATCAGTGGCGCCAATATTCTGGTCGATTACAACGGCATCCCCGGCACCGACGCCACCCTCCTAGCTGGGACGGTGTTCGGTTCAAGCGCCAATCTCGGCATCACCGCCGTCACCACGAACGGGCTCACTGTTTTCACCTTCCCGGGCGATCTCATTATCCCGGACGGCGTGACGGTGCGCGTCACCGGCGCCAATGCGTTGTCGATCAATGTCGGCGACGACGTCTTTATCGGCGCGAATGTCACCATCAACGTGTCTGCGACCAGTCAGAATGGGGTGGGCGGCGGCGGCAGCGGCGGCGCACAGCAGACCGGCGGTAGCGGCGGTTCGGGCGGCTCTGCGCCGCAAGGCGGCGGCAATGGCGGCGGTCCTTCGACTGTGACGCGAGCGCCGTCCGGACAGGGCGGCGCCGCCGGACAGGGCGATGTCAATGGCGGCTCGGGCGGCAGCGGTCTGACCGGGCGTGGCGGCGCACAGGGCGGCGGCGGTGGCGGCGGCGGCGGCGTCGATTACAGCACCTTCCTCGGCGCGATCACGAGTTACACGACATGGACCGGCGGGCCGGGCGGTTTTGGCGGCACGGGCAATAGCGGCAATTGGGGCAATACCGGCAACCGCGGTGCGGCCGGGTACGGCAATTTCTATTCCGGCAATGACGCCATTGGCGGCAGCGCAGGCTCGAACGGCGGCGGTGGCGGCGGCGGCTCCGGCGGCGGGGTCGGCAATGCCAGCGCAGGCACGGCGGGCGATCCCGGCACCCCCGGCGGCGATGCCGGCGACGGCGCAGGCGGCAACAACAATACGACCGGTACCGGCATCAGCGGCGGCATGGGCGGCGGCAGCGGCGGTGGTGGCGGTGGTGGCGGTGCGGGCGGTGGCGGTGGCGGTGGCGGCGGCGGCCGCGGCGCTTACTGGGAATCCGGCCTCAATCAATATGTGCAGGGTGGTGGCGGTGGCGGCGGCGGCGGTAGTGGCGGCCGCGGTGGCACCGGTGGTTATGGCGGCGCCGGCGGCGCTGGCGGCGGCGCCATCGAGATCATTGCGGCTGGCCGTGTCACCATTGGCACATCGACGCAATTGCTCTCGCAGGGCGCGGATGGCTCGTCAGGCACCGATGGGCTCAACAACCAGCTCACTGGCGGCGCCGGCGGAACTGGGGGAAGCGCGCGCAACAGCGGCGCCAATGGCGCCCCAGGTGGCAACGGCGCCAATGGCGGCAGCGGCGGCGATGGCGGCGGCGGCTCCGGCGGCACCATCAAGATTTTCGCAACCGACGTGAATGCCGGCGGCGCGTCGGTCGACACAAGCGGCGGGCAGGGTGCCGGCAATGCCGGGGACGGCGGCATCGGCCGCTTCCTGATCGGCCGCAATACCGGCGTCACCGGCAATGACGGCCGGCCGACCACCATTACAAACGCGCGGCTCGAAGCCTTTACCGGCCAGATCGCCGGTCTCGGCGAAGCCAACCGCTATCTCAACGGCGACGGCTGGACCGCGAATATCGCGGGCCTCAAGGGCGGCGCCGACATCTACGGCATCATCGACGGACTGAGCGCCGCCGACATCGACTACGACTCCGTCGCCGCGGGCGTGCAGCAGGCGCCGAGCGGCGCCTTGCTTGCCGTCATGCGCTTCGAGTTCGGCCTCGGCGGCGCCAACGAGGACTATACCGGCTACGACATGCTGGTGATCGTCAATCTCACCAATGTCGGTCTGTCGGGCATCACGCTCGGCGTCAACGAAGCCGGACAGGCCTTGCGCGTCGACGGGCTCGGCGTCGATGCCGTGCTCAGCAGCCTGCCTGCCGGCGCGGTCTGGGCGACGCTCATTCCGGAGAGCGCCCAGAACTTCAACGTGTCCCTGGCCGGATTTGGCAGCCTGACCAATGCCACCATCAACGATGGCGGCGTTCAATATATCTCCGCCACCCGGCCCCCGCTGAATGTCGCGGCGGCCATTGGCGGCCTCGATGCCGTCGCTGCCTCCGCCGACGGCAACCATATCTATGCGGTGAACACGGCGCAGGATGCGCTGATCGTCATCAACGCCGCCGACGGATCGCAGCGCCAGTTGTTCAAGCAGGGCGAGGACGGCGTGACCGGGCTGGACGGCGCGTCAGCGGTGGTGGTCGCCGGAAATTACGTGCTGGTGTCGAGCACCGTCAGCAACCAGATCGCGGTATTCGAACGCGATGCCGCGACCGGAAACCTGACCTTCAAATCCATCGGCGCGAGCGGCGGCAATGTCTATGCCGAGCTGCGCTACGATTCGGCAACCAACACCGTCACGGCGTCGGGCGCGGGCGGGGTCCGCCAATTCTCCCTCAACAATGCCACCGGTGCGCTGACCCAGACTGCGGCCTATACCGCCGCCGGCACCGACCAGGTGGTGGCGAAAGGCAGCCAGCTGTTCGTTGCAGACCGCGCCAACGATACGCTGCGCGTGGTCGATGCCGCGACCGGCCAGATCACCCAGACGATTTCCGGCTTCGGGCTCGGCCTCGACGGCGCGAGCGATCTCGCGCTCAGCCCTGACGGCAATACGCTCTATGTCACCGGCCGCGACGGCAACAGTCTGGCGGTCTTCGCCGTCGGCACAGGCCCGCAGCCGCTGCAGCATATTCAGACCATCCGCGACGGTCTCGATGGCGTGCGCGGGCTCGCCGGCCCGACCGATGTCGCCGTCACCCCTGACGGCAACTACGTTCTTGTGACAGGTTCCGCCGGCAACGCCATCACGGTGTTCCAGCGCAATGCCGCGACCGGCGAACTGCTCTATGTGCAGACCGTCCGCAACAATGTCGGCGGCATTGCCGGTCTCGGGACACCGACCGCGATGACCTTCGGCCCGTGGAGCGCGGGCGCCGATACCATGAAGGTCTATGTCGGAAGTTCCGGCGCCAATGGCGAGGTGGGCGGTCTCGCGGTGTTCGACATCGATCTCGGACCGCAGCCGGACCCGATCGCCTTTGTCACCGAGCACGAGAATATCGAGCGCGTCACTGTCGAATTGCAGGGCGGTGACGACACCTTCGCGATCCGGTCCGCGCCGTCCGCGGTCGTCACATCGACCACGATCCGCACCGGCGACGGCGAAGACATTATGGTGGTCGACGATTTCGGCGCCAATACCGTGATCGAGCTCGGCGCCGGCAACGACCGCGCCGATCTGCGCGCGACCACCGCCGGGCAAACGATCGCTGTGTATGGCGGCGAAGGCAACGACACGCTGGTCATGCAGAGCGGCGGCCCCGGCGCGATCACCTTGCTGTATGGCGGCTCAGGTGAAGACCGGATCGTGATCCAGAGCGTCGGCGCGCAGTCCACGACGGAAGTGTTCGGCGGCGACGGCGCCGACACTGTTCGCATCTCCGGCGCCAATCTGCCGGCGTCGGCAACGCTGATTGCGCATGGCGACGAACCCAATCCGGCCAACCCTGCCGATGGGGGCGATACCCTGATTTTCGATCCGGGCTCCTACAGCTTCCTGCCGGCCTTCCCCGATCCGCGCCAGGGGACCATCGGCGTGCCCGGCTTCGGCACCGTGGTTTACGATACATTCGAAGGCGTCCGGATCATGTCGGCGCCGTCGATCGCCTTCAACCCGATCAATGTCATCCGCGAAGGCGACGGCATCACCATCGAGGTGCAGGTGGCGGCGAACGGCACTACCGGCCTGCTGAAGGACGGAGTGCTTTTTGACATCGACGGCGATGGCCGGTTCGGCGAGGCGATCGGCATCCGCGTGGGCAACAGCGACATTTACCGGGTGACGCTGACCTGGGCGCAACTGGTCGGGCTCGGTCTGTCGGATAACGGCGGCTACCGCATCAGCGTCAGCGCCACCAACGAAGACGACTTGACCACGACCGTGTCTGCTATTGTCACGATTACCGATACCCCGCCAGTCGTGAATGTTTCCGGCAGCGGCCAGGGTTATGTCGGGGAAGCCTATGTGATCGATTTCTCCGCGCTCGATCCGTCGCCGAATGATCGCGTCCTCGAATGGCGGATCGATTGGGGCGACGGCACCATCGAGACCTTCGGCGCCGGGACGCTGTTCGCCGCGCATGTCTATGCGAGCCCGCGCAATTACCAGATCCGCGTGGGCGCGATCGACAAGGACACTGCGCCGAACCCGGCCTGGTCGGCCCCGCACCACGTCGCCATCGGGGTGCGCGCCAACCAGGTGCGGATCGACGGGCCCTACACCATCGTCGAAGGCCAGAGCCTGACGGTTGGCGGCTCGGCCGCCGGTTCGCCGCTCAGCGTGCTGTGGGACATCGACGGCGACGGCCAGTTCGACGACGCCTCGGGCTTCCAGGCGGCCCTGACCTGGGCGCAGCTCGGCGCAATGACCAATCCGATCGTCGACAGCAGCCCGACGCCCTTCACGATTGCGATGCGCGTGATCTATGCCGACGGCTCGATGCACGACCAGACCACCACGCTGACGGTTCTCAACGCCGATCCGAGCTTCACCGATTTCGTCAATAACGGTCCGGTCGACGAAGGCGCTGCGGCCGTCGTGACCTTCATCGGCGCGACCGATCCGTCCGCACCGGATGCGGCGAACCTGCGTTACTCCTTCGACTTCGACAATGACGGCATTTTCGAAATCGTGGATAGCGTCCTCGGCAGCGTCGTGGTGCCTGGCCAGTATCTGACGCAGTCGGGCCTCGTGACTATTCGCGGCGTCATCACCGACGACGACGGCGGCATGGTCGAAGGCTTCACCACGATCGAGGTTCGCGAGGTGGCGCCGACGCTGTTCGTCTCGGGCGCGTCGAGCGTCAACGAGGGTTCGGTCTATACACTCCAACTGTCGTCCTACGACCCGGGCAACGATGTCATCACCCGCTGGGTGGTGGACTGGGGCGACGGCAACATTGTCGGCTACGACGCGACGGCCGGCATCACGCAGGTCAGCTACGTCTATGCCGACGATGGCGTGCGGACCATCAAGGTCGGCGCCATCGACAATGACGGCATCTATCAGGCGGCGGACAAGATCGTCACCGTGATGAACGTCGCACCCGTGCTGAGCGACCTCGCCACCACGGCGATTTCCGAAAACGGCGTGACCAGGCTCACCGGACGGATGTTCGACGTCGGTGCGCTCGACAGCTTCATCCTGTCGATCAACTGGGGCGACGGCTCCGCGATCCAGCACCTCGCGTTTACGCCGGGCACGACCGTTTTCGACATCGCCCATCAATATCTGCAGGACAGCGCCGGGCAGCCGGGCGGCGTCTATACCGTGACCGTTACCTTGTCCGATGACGACGGCGGCACCGATCAGGGGACCACGACGGCCGCAGTCGCCAATATTGCACCGGTCGTCACCGGCCTTTCGCTCGATCCTGCGATCGTGCTCGAAGGCGGCAAGGTGATCCTGACCGGCACCTACACCGATGCCGGCTCGCTCGATACGCATGTCGTGGAGATCGACTGGGGCGACGGCAATGTGAGCTACGCGATTGTGGATGCGCTCACCCGCAGCTTCACCGCGACGCATATCTATAACGATACCGTGCTGCCCAATAACGTGACCGACACCTTTACGATCACGGCGCGCGTTTACGACGAGCAGAACGCATCCGACAGCGCCACCATCGATGTGGTGATGCTGAATGTGGCGCCGGAACTCGGGCCGCTTGCCCTCAACGGCGTGCCGGCGATTCCGCCGTCGACCGGAATCGCGCCCGCGCCGTCCACCATCACCATCGACGAGAACGGTGTTGTGCATGTCGAAGGCTTCTTCGTCGATCCCGGCCTTGCGGACCTGCACACCGTTACGATCGCATGGGGCGACGGCACCTTCTCGCTGGCGGCGGTGACCACCGACCCGACCGACCCGCGGGTGCGTCACTATTCGGCCTCGCACCGTTATCTGGACGACGACCCGACCGCGACGCTGCAGGACGATTACGAGATCGTCATCACGGTGCGCGACGATGCCGGCGCGCAATCCTCGACGCGGGCGACGATCACGGTGGCGAACGTCGATCCGGTGGTGGTTCACGTCGCCCTCGACCAGGTCTCGATCGACGAGAACGATGTGGCGACGATCCGCGGTGTCGTGACCGATATCGGCACGCTCGATACGCATGTGGTCGAGATCGACTGGGGCGACGGTACGACCTCGGTCGTCGTCGTCGATCCCGCGACCGGCATGTTCGTCGCCTCGCATCGCTATCTCGACGACAATCCGTCCGGCACCCCCGTCGATCGCTACACCATCACCGTGGTGGCGGTCGACGATGACGGCGGCCGCTCGGCGCCGAAGACCACGGACGTCGAAGTGCGCAACGTCGCGCCGGACAATCTCGTCATCACGGTGGCGAAGCCATCGATCGCCTATGGCCAGCGTGCGGTCGTCACCGGCTCGTTCACCGATATCGGCTCGCTCGACACCCATGTGGTGCTGGTGCACTGGGGCGACGGCAAGGTGACGCAGGCGTTGGTCGATCCGCTGACGCGCACTTTCACCGCGTCGCATCATTATATCGTTCCGCCGGGGACCGCGCATACGTTCCAGATCACGGTGTCTGTCACCGACGACGACAGCGGCGTCGTGACCGGCACGGCGCAGGTCAAGGTGACGCGCTCGGCCGATCCGGCGATCGCCGAGAGCGTGGCCGCGTTTGCTCCGGTCGCGACGGCAGGGCTGGCGAGCCCGCCGCTCGATGCCATGGTGCAGGCGGCGGGCATTCCCGATACCGCAACCGAGGGCGGCGTGGTTCTGTCCGGCAGCGGCCTGCCGCAGGATATCACCGGCTCGGCAGGCGCGCGCCTCGTGGTCGATGAGGGCCGCGAGCTGCGGCTGCCGCAATCCTATCTCGATGATCTGCCGGGCAATGCTCGCGTCACGATCGACTGGGGCGACGGGCATGTGCAGCGCTATGGCAGCGCCGAGGAGCGCAGCCGGATCGCGCATGTGTACCGCAACGACAGCGGCGCCGGCACGTACCGCCTGCTGCTCACCGTGACCGAAGAGAACGGCATGCAGCGCGTCACCGCATTCGACGTGACGGTGCGCAATGTCGCGCCGTCGGTGCAGGACGTCTTGGTGCGGAGCGAAGCGGGGCCGGACGGCGATCGCATCGTGGTGACCGGGGCCGTGGTGGACCCCGGTCTCGACGACACCCATGTGGTCCTGATCACCTGGTCCGATGGCAGCGTGACGCAGGCGGTGATCGGCAGGGACCGCAGCTTCGCCACCTGGCGCAGCGTCAGCGAGGCGGGGCTGACGCCGGTGGAAATCAGGGTGATCGACACCGCCGATCCGGCGAGCCAGATGCGCATGCCCATGAACGGCATGCGCGCGTCCGATCCAGCGCCGCAGAAGCGCGGGGCGCTGCCGCAGCCCGAACGGCACGCCGCGGTGACGGCGCAGACCGGCATCGATGTTCAGGAACCGATTGCCATAGCGTTCGGCGCGGGCCTTGCGGGTCTTCGTGTGTCGGGCAGGCCGAAGCTGTCGCGGCGCGCGGAAGCGCCGATGGATGTGCCGGACGGCTGGCACGTCGTCGGCGATGCCGCCGGACCGCGGACGACGGCGCTCGCCGATAACGAAGACAACTGGCTGGTCCTGGACGGCGACGCCTATTGGATGCGGATCGCTGCCGAATGAGTGCAGCGGCGCGCGCCGCTCACTGCGCCGGCGATTTCGCCGCCGCAGCCGCGCCGCCGAAGCTCACGCGGCAGCGCTGTCCGGCCGGCAGGCGGCCGTCCGGATTGCGCAGCACCATGCGCACGCCATAGGTGCCGCTCGCCGGATCGAAGACGCGGTCGACCACGCTCACCGTTGCGGCATATGCTCCGGTCAGCGGCCGGTCGGGAAACACCGTCGCGGTCATGCCGGTCTCGATCCGGCCATAGGTCGCGACCGGCAGGAAGGTCTCCACATGCAGCGGATCGAGCCGCGCGATGGTGACGATCGCAGCTTCCTGATGGATATACTCGCCGGCCGACAGCCGCTTCTCCACCACGATTCCGTCGATCGGACTGCGGATCGTGCGCTGTTGCAGGATCGCTTCGGAACGCTCCAGCTCCAGCCTAGCCAGCATGCGCTCCTGCTCCTCGCGCAGCAATTCCTGCTGTGCGACGCTGGCATCGGCGCCCAGTTCCTCGAAGCGGTCCTGCGACACGATCTTGGAGCCGACCAGCTGCCGCGCCCGCTCCAGCCGCGCATTGGCGAGTTCCAGCCGCTGCCGCTGCGCATCGACCTTCGCGGTGCTTTCGGCGCGGAAGCGGTTGAAGCGCACGGTCATGGCCTCGACGCTGGATTCCATGCGCGCGATCTCCTGACCGCGCACCACGGCATCGCCACGCTGCACCAGCACTTCCGCCAATATCCCGGAGACCGGACTACCGAGCTTCACCGTCTGCGACGGGTCGATCACGCAATTGAAGCTTTCCGGCTCGGCGGCCGCAGCGGCGGCCATCGTCGCCGCAAAGAGAATTACGGCCGCTCCAAGCGCTCTGCGCTCACTCGGCTTTCCCGGAAAAGGCAAGGGCATGATCGAGATTCTCGTCGTTGCGAAGAAGGTCGCGGCGCATGCGCGCATGCAGCCGTTCGGCATGGCGCTGCGCGCGGCGCAGTGCCCAGCGACGCGCCGGCTGGCCGCCCAGCCGGGCGATGAGGCGCGTCATCCACAATCCGGACTCGGCCAGCAGCGCATCCTCCAATGACAGGATCGCCGCATAGACGCCCGGCTCGCCCTGGCGAGCACAGCGGCCGGCGAGCTGCCGGTCGATGCGGCCGGCGTCGTGCCGCTCCGTCATCAGAACATGCAGGCCGCCGGCGGCGCTGACGCTTTGCGGGATCGATATATCGGTGCCGCGGCCGGCGATATTGGTGGCGACCGTGATCTGTCCCGGTTCGCCTGCTTTTGCGACAATGGCGGCTTCGGCGGCGTCCTGCGCTGCGTTCAGGACCACGTGATCGACGCCGGCGGCGGTCAGATAGGCCGACAGCTGATTCGAGGCGGCGACCGACTTCGTGCCGACAAGCACCGGAATACCGCGCGCCTGCAGGGCCTTGCAGCGCTCGGTCACCAGACGCCATTTTTCGTCTGCAGTCGCGGCGACATAATCGGGCAGGACGCGACGGCGAGACGGCTTGTGTGGCGGAATGCGTGCGACCGCGAGACCGAACACGCGCCACATCTCGCCCGCGACTTCCTCGCCGGTCCCGGTCATGCCCGACAGCGTACGGTAGCGGCGGAAGAATCGCTGATAGGTCATGCGCGCCATCGTCACGCGCTTGCCGGAAATGCTGCAGCCCTCCTTCACTTCCACCATCTGGTGCAAACCGTCGCTCCAGAACCGGTCCGCCATGATCCGCCCGGTATATTCGTCAACGATCTGCACCTTGCCGTCGCGCACGATGTAATGTTCGTCGCGCAGCATCAGATGCAGCGCGGTCAGCGCCTGCATGCACAGATCCTCGCGCTGCGCCCGGCTCAGCCAGACCCCGCCGAATGCTTTCGCGATCTCGGCAAGCCGGTCATGGCCCGCGGGCGTCAGCTCGATCCGCCGCTCGCCCGGATGGATGCGGTAGTCGCGGCCCTGCGCAAAGCTCTGCGCAAGATCGACCGCCTGCCGGTAGACCCGTTCTTCGGCATCCGATTTGGCCTCGCGCGACAGGATCAGCGGGGTTCGCGCCTCGTCGATGAAGACGCTGTCGGCCTCGTCGACAATGGCGAAATGCAGGCCGCGCAACAGCAACTGGCCGGACAGCCGGCCCGATTGCATCGCCTCGAATTTCAGATGAAGCAGACCGCGCTTCTGGCCCAGCGCCAGCCGGTCCTTCAGATAATCGAAGGCCAGTTCCTTGTTGGTGCAATAGGTGACGTCGCAGGCATAGGCCTTGCGGCGTGCATCCGGATCGAGTCCCTGGATGACGACGCCGACCCGAAGCCCGAAAAACCCATAGAGCGGCCGCAGCTTTTCGGCGTCGCGCTGCGCGAGATAGTCGTTGACGGTGACGACATGGACCGGACGTCCGGACAGCGCCATGGTGATGGCGGCGAGCGTTGCGGTGAGCGTCTTGCCCTCGCCGGTATTCATCTCGGCGATCATGCCGCGGACCAGAGCATGCGCGCCGGTGAGCTGGACGTCGTGATGGCGCATCCCGAGAACGCGGCCCGATGCCTCGCGGATGCAGGCAAAGGCGTGTGCAACGGCTTTGATGTCCGGCTCCTCACATTCGCGCAGCAGCCTGCGCAGCGTCTGCGCTTCGGCGCGCAGGGCGGCATCGTCGAGACTTCGGAGCCGGCTGCCATGGCGGTGAACGAGGCGGACGATCTTCTGCAGACGGCGCCGGCGCAGGCCCGCGAGCTGCGTCACGGCAACGGATTGCAGCGCGATGGCGAAGCGCTCCACCGGGCCGGGAACGGCGATCGTGCTTTCCGCATAGGGATCGAGCGGCGGCGGACGCAGGTGGATGGCGATGGCTGCGTCAGACACCGAACTGCCTCAGGAATAATTGCCGGACGCTGCGCGCTATTCTGAGCGCGATGGGTTCGCGGCCATGGTCAAAACGCACGTAGACCCGGCCGCCGAGCCGGGCCGGCAGCGCATCATGCGGGACGGCGAGGTCGAAATGGAACACGGTTTCGACCGGGCGCAACCGGTCGGGACGCGACGGATCGAGCACGATTGCGCCGCCGCCGATGGTCGCGAGCGCCGCGTGCGGAAGCTCCGCCTGCGCGGCGGGGACTTCGCGCAGCAGCGTTGCCGCAAGGATGCGATCGGGGTCTTCCACGAGGCGCGCCTCGATCTTCGTGGTCCTGCGGCGGATCAGATCGGCATCGGCCTGCGGGATGACGACACGCACGATCCGGTCTTCGTGGCCGACCAGATAGCCGACGATATCGCCGCGGCGCAGGAAGCGGCCGGGCAAATCCTCGGACGAGGCAAGCAGGAACTGACCGTCCTTCTCAGCATTCAGCGTGAGATCGGCAATACGGCGGCTGCTCACGTCGAGCAAGCCTTCGGTGTGCCGGATCTGCTCGCGCAACATATTCGCCTGCACCACATCGCCGAGGCGGACGGCTTCCAGCCGCAGGCGAAGCTCGGCAAGCTGATGGGTGAGCACGACGCGGCCGGCCACAAGGATCGGATCGGACAGGGTGACCAGTTCGGCGCCGGCAGCGTTTTGGCGGCTGCCGTCCGCTACCCTGTCGATGACGCCGTCGGTGCGCGCCCGCACCGTCGCCTGCTCGCCGATCCAGACCACGCCTTCGGCCATGGTTGCGTAGGGCAGGGGAATGACGAAGAACGCAACGACAAGGGATGCGGTGGCAGTGCCGCTCACCGCAAGCGCGCGCTTGCGCCGGGGCCGCAGCTGCGGACTGGTCAGCAGAAACGTCAGGCCCTTGAACAGCGGCATGACAAAGGCGGTAAACAAGGTGATCAAGGCCAAAGCAACGCCGACAAAGAACAGTTTGCTGGCGATGAACAGGGCGATGGTGAGGGTCATCATCGTGCGATAGCAGAAGGCGGCGACGGCGTAGAACAACAACCAGCCGCGCGTTCCGGGCGCCGTGGCCGGTGCGTTATCCTGCGAGACGCCGAAGGCGAGGCGCTGCAGCAGCTCGAAGAAATACTTGTTGGCGCGGGTCGCGAGATTGGGAATGCCGACCAGATCGGTCATCACGTAATAGCCGTCGAAGCGCAGCAGCGGATTGCCGTTGAACAGCAAGGTCGACACGCCGCCGATCAGCGCCACATTGAAGGCGATGGCGCGCACTAGTCCCTGCTCTGCATGGACCCAGACCAGGATCGCGCCGGCCGCCAGCGCCGCCTCGACCATGATCCCGGCGCCGCCGACCACGGCGCGCCGCCACGGTTCGCGGAAGGCCGAGGACGCCGAGGCATCGACATAGGGCACGGGAACCAGCACCAGCAGCATGATTCCCATTTCATGGACTTCGCCGCCCCAGGCCTTGGTGGCATAGGCATGGCCGAGTTCGTGGATCGCCTTGACCGCGGGATAGACCGCGATCAGCAGCGCGATATTTTGCGCGGTAAAGGCCTGATCGACGATGTTGCCGGTGATCGCCGTCCAGTTCATGGCGGCGAGGACGCAGCCGGCTGCGACCAGGATGAGCCACGCGGCGAAGCCGAACCCGGTGAAGAGCGGCCGGACCAGCGGCATGGTTGCGTTCAGGAAGCCGTCCGGATCGAACAGCGGCATGCGCAAGGCGAGCGGGTTGCGCAGCTTCATGAGGAGCTTGCGGCGCGACTGCTTCTGCGAGCGCTGCGCCAGTTCGTCGAGATCGGGCGGGATTTCGCCGAGCAGGAGATCGGCGTTGTGCAGCATCGACAGCAGCCGCACCATCTCATCCTGGGTCGGCTGCTCTTCGCCGAGCCGCTGGCTCACCGTCTGCCAGATGGTATCCACATTGCGGCGGCCGTCCATCAGGCAGACGGCGTGATAGGCGGCCGGCGACAGCCGGTGGAACGTGCCGGTCTGATGATCCTGCACCACGTACCAGAGCTCGCCGCGAAAGCGCTGGCGGTGCAGCGCGACATGCGCGCGCAGCCGCGGCCTGAGTTCGGCAACGCGGTACCAGGACGGGCTGTAGAGCGATCCGGCCATGCGGACCTCAGCCCGTCCAGCGCCAGACGAACAGGCGTAGCCATTGCACGAAGGAGCGCGTCCAGATCCAGGCGACGCGCCGCTCATCGACATCGAGTTTGGCGATGCCGCGCATGCCCGGCCGCAATTGCGGAGCGCTGTCCTTCAGCCTCGCTTCGACCCGGAAGAAGTTGCGGCCGTCATGGGCCTTCGCCACCGGCGTGATCTTGGCGACGGTCAGCGGGATCGGCTCGTCCGGCAGCGCGGTGACGACGAGTGCGCCGCTCTGGCCTTCGCTGACGTCGCCGATCTGGCTTTCGTCGACGTCGAGGATGACGCGATAGCTGTCGAGCGGCGCAATCTCGAACAGCACCTGGCCGCGCTGCACGGTCGCGCCGATCGCCTGGGTGAGATCGCCGGACACGACGAGGCCGGCGAACGGCGCGGTGAGCCTGGCGCGCGCGATATGCTCGTCGACCAGGGCGAGCTGCGCATTGGCCTGCTCGATCTGGGTGGCGATGATTTGCACTTCGGCACGGTTGCGCTCGCCGAGCGCGCGCTCGTGCTCCAGCACCTTGCGCTGGCGCTCGGTGACCCAGCGCAGCCGCTCCAGCACGAGGTCGCGATCGTCGAGCGCGGCCAGAATTTGCCCTTCGGCGACCTGATCGCCGGCGCGGGCCGGCGCTTCCCGGACATAGCCGTTGAACGGGGCGCCGATCGCGCGCTGCTCGCGGCCTTCGACCACGGCGTCGGCGGTGATGCGGTAGACATCGGTCCACCAATAGCCTGCGGTGAGCGCAGCGGCGATCACGAACAGCGCGATCTTGCGGTTCCAGTGTCCCGGCCCGAACAGACGCACGAATTGCTGTCCGATCGAACCGGCGATCTTGACCGGCAGCCAGCGGTCGTTGCGCCGCTTCTCTTCGAGAACCGGCGCCAGCGCCGTGACGACGCTGTCGAGCACGACGAGGTCCTGCGCGCCGAAGGCTTTGGCCGCACTGCGCTCGAAGGTGAAGGCGCCGACAAATCGGTCGTGGGTCAGCATCGGCACGGTGAGAATGCAGGCGCCGCCCTGCGCTTGCGCGAGCGCGGTATGGGCGCGGGTGACGGCAGTTTCGTCCGGGGCCGGCGGATGCAGCAGCGTACAGCGCTGGTCGACGGCCTCGTCCATGGCGTCGCCGATCAGCCGCACCAGATTCATCTGCTTGCCGAATTGCGCGCTGTGGGAGATCACGGTGACGCGCACGCGTCCGCGCTTCGTAAAGCCGACGCTGACCCGCTCGCAATCGAAGGCATGGGCGAGCGCAGTCGCCGCGGCGCGGCAGGCCGCGGGACAGGTCTCCGCCTGCAGCGCCGAGGCGAGCACATCGAGCGCCAGCCCGGAGGCGCGGCTGCGGCTTGCCTCCGCTGCCGCAATGTCGCGCGACAGCCGCTCGCGCAGCCAGGCGATGCTCCACTGCAATTGCCGGGTCGGCTGCCGCAGGTCCGTGCCGTGCCTTGTCTGCACCGCGATTGCGGCTGCGCCGAGCAGGCGGTCGCCGAGGATCACCGGATAGGCGAGATGATAGCGCTCGGCTCTCCCGCTGTCTTCGGATGCGGCTTGATCCGCTCTCTGCACCACGCCCTTGCGTTGCAGGGCTGCAATGGCCGCGATGTCGCCAAGATCGCCGGAATCGCGGAGACCGCCAAGACCAGCAAGGCTGTCGCCGTCCTCGCCATCCGGCCAGCGTGCGACAGGCGCCGAAGGCTGTGACGCCAGCGTCACGACGCCGCCGGTGGCGCCCGAGATCATGCCGCAGGCGATCGCGATCCACGCCGTGCAGAATACGTGGAGGTCGTCGCCTTCGGAAAGCGCGCGCCACAGCGCCGTCTCGGATTTCGCGGTTTTCGCCCGGTCCGGCCCAATCTCGGGGCGCAGATTCATAAAAGCCCGCCGCTCACCGTTGGTCAGGATGCGGCCCGTCCATGCCGCACCGCTTACTGCGCGATTTTCAGTTCGCCGTAGCGGCTCTCATATTCCTTCAGCACGCCCTGCAGCGCCACCGAAAGGCGCTTGGCCGCATGCGGGCTGAGGATGACGCGGTCGGTCAGCTCCACCTTCACCTGCCGGTCGCTGCCGGCATTCCAGGTCTTGTTGGTGCCGAAAAACAGGTCGACCTGATCCAGCGTGCTCTGGATATTCACCACATTGGCGAAATGCGTGACCATCTTGCTGTCGTCCCAATGCACCATCGGGCCGGCCGCGCCGTCTGCGGGCGGCGTGCTGGCGGTCGCGGTGGCGTCGGCGGTCTTGGACATATGCAACTTCCCTATTCCATTACAAACCGCACCGCCATGACGAGCGCATGGCCGCGCCACCCGCGCTCTCTGCGGGTGCGGGTGCGGCTGTCGGAGGACTTTTTCACGTTGATATGACAATCCTACGAAGCAGATGGTCTATGACCTTAGTCCTACCAATCCCGACCTCCCGCGCGGCCTGCGCCGCTCTTTCCCGAAGAGGAGGGGTGGAAGATTTGCACCCGCGTTACGGCATATCAGGGCAAGCAGCCAATAGCGTTGCGCAAGGCCGCGACAGAGCTGGTGCTTATCATTTGAACATGGCCGCTGCCGGGCGCATCATGCCAAGCCATGCAACACCGCGTCCTTGAGGCCGAAATGGAAGCCGCCAAAGTCGAGGCCTATGCCACGGCACCGCCGGACGCCATGCCGCCGGACGCCATGCCGCCGCCGGATGCCACGGCGACGGAGCAGAACCTCGCGGCCTGGGACGCGCTTTACGCGCAGGGCCCGCGCTGGAGCCGCTATCCGCCGGAAGAGCTGTCCGGCTTCATTGCGCAGACCTTCCCGGATGCGGGGCGCGGGACCGCCCCGAGCGCGCTTGAGATCGGCTGCGGGCCGGGCGCCAATCTCTGGTTTCTGGCGCGGGAAGGCTTCACGGTCGCAGGCATCGACGGCTCCGCGGTTGCAATCGCCCGGGCGCAGGAACGGCTGGCCGGCGAGGGCCTCGGCGGCGCGGCCGATCTGCGGATCGGCAATTTCGCCTGCTTGCCATGGCCCGCCGCCTGCTTCGACGTTGTCGTCGACATCCAGTCGATCTCGCACAATACCACGCTGGTCATCGAAGCCGTGTTCGCAGAAATTCATCGCGTGCTGAAGCCGGGCGGCTGGTTCTTCGGCCGGATGTTCGGGGACCGGACCACAGGGATCCTGAGCGGCGAGCGCATCGACGCAAGAACGACGCGGGCCGTGCGCTTCGGTCCGCTGACAGGATGCGGCATCGTTCACGGCTTTTCCCGCGCCGAGCTTGAGGGCCTGCTGTCGCGCTTCATATCCGTGCGCCTCGATTATGTGCACCGGCGCATCGGCCAAACCTGCGACATCGACGAATGGATCGTGCAGGCGCAGAAGCCGTGACCGGTCCTGTACGCCCTCGCATTGTCGGCAGCGCGGTTTGCGCTCTCTTTACCGAGCCGGTGCGTTCTGCCGTCCGGTGCTTACGCTGAGCCGCTGCAATGGGATAGAGTCCGCGTTGCAGTGGAGACCTGAATGCGAAGCGCGGTTCGCGGCCCCGTCCTGACCTATTCCGGCGATCCGTTCGCGCAGGGTCTCGACAGCACCATGCATTACGAGCCCGACGCCATCGTTGCGATGGACGGCGGGCGCATCACGCATTTCGGTCCGGCCGAGACGATTGCCCCGCTGCTGCCGCCGGACCTCGATGTGATGCATTACGGCAAGGATGCGCTGATTTCCGCGGGCTTCGTCGATTGCCATGTGCATTATCCGCAGGTGCCGATGATCGCCTCCTATGGCGAACAGCTGCTTGACTGGCTCAATACCTATACCTTTCCGGTCGAGCAGCGATTTTCCGACAAGGCGTTCGCGCGCAGCGTCGCCCGTGTTTTCCTGCGCGAATCCCTGCGCAGCGGCACCACCACGGCCTGCGTCTATTGCACGGTCTATCCGCAATCGGTCGATGCGCTGTTCGAGGAGGCCGAGGCGCTCGGCATGCGGCTTGCCGCCGGCAAGGTGATGATGGATCGCAACGCCCCCGAACCGCTTCGGGACACGCCGCAAAGCAGCTACGACGACTCCAAGGCACTGATCGGCAAATGGCATGGCCGCGGGCGGCTGATGTATGCGATCACCCCGCGCTTCGCCGGCACCAGTTCGCGCGAGCAGCTGGAGGCGGCCGGCGCGCTCTGCCGCGAGCACCCCGATTGCTACATGCAGACCCATGTCGCCGAAAACCAGGCTGAAGTCGCCTGGATCGAGGGCCTGTTTCCGGAGCGGCAGGGCTACCTCGATATCTACGATCATTATGCGCTCTGCCGTCCGCGCGCGGTGTTCGGACACGGCATCTATCTGAGCGAAGCCGAGATGCAGACCATGCATCGCACCGGGTCGGCGCTCGCGCATTGTCCGACGTCGAATTTTTTTCTCGGCAGCGGCGTGTTCAATCTGAGGCGGGCGATGGCGCAGGAGCGGGCGGTGCGGGTCGGGCTCGGCACCGATCTCGGCGCGGGCACGAGCTTTTCGATGCTGTCGACGCTGAACGAGGCCTACAAGGCGGCGCAGCTCTCAGGCTACGCGCTGTCTGCGGGGCATGCCTATTATCTGGCGACCCGGGGCGGCGCCCGCGCGCTCTATCTCGAAGACAAGGTCGGCTCGATCGCGGTCGGCATGGAGGCCGATCTCGTGGTGCTTGACATGAAGTCGACCCCTGCGATCGCCTACCGGATGCAGTTTGCCGAGAGTTTCGAACAGGCGCTCTTTATACAGTTGATGCTGGGCGACGACCGCGCGGTGCAGGCGACCTATGTCGCAGGCCGGCCGGTCTACCGGCGCGATGCGCAGGGCGATCTGTAGAGCGGCATTGCTATTCTGCCGCGCTTGCGCCCCCGCGGTCGACGCGCAGCACCGCCTCTGCGATGATGGCGGCGCCGGTGGCGATCGCGTCGGGCTCCGCCCATTCCTCCGGGCTGTGGCTCTTGCCGTCGCGGCACGGGATGAAAAGCATGGCGGCGGGCGCAATCTTTGCGACAAAGGCGGCATCGTGGCCCGCGCCCGACGCGAGTTCCGTGCTGGAAAAGCCAAGCGCGGCGGCGCTGTCGCACAGCAGCGCACGCAGGGCCGGATCGCACGGGGTGGGGTTGGTGTCGGACAGGCGTGCGAAGACCGCGCGCTCGGTCCGGCTCTCTTTCGCATAGTTTGCGGTTTCGCGATCGAGCAGCGCCAGGAACTCGTCCATCATCGCGCGATGTTCCGCGCGCGCATCGATGACGATGCGGGCCTCCTGCGGCACGACGTTCGACGCACCGGGCTTCACCGAGACGACGCCGGTCGTGGCGACGAACAGCCCGGCCTTGCGGGCAGTCAGTTCGCGGGCGATGCGATCGACAAAGACCGCGGTCTTGGCCGCTGGCGTGAACGCGTCGCGCCGCAGATGCATCGGTGTGGTCCCGGCATGGTCAGCCGATCCGCAGAATACGATTTCGATGCGGGTGATGCCGACGAGGCCGGTCACGATGCCGGCGTCGAGATGGCCGTCCTGCAGCACCAGACCCTGTTCGATATGCAGCTCGAAGAAGGCGGCGATGTCGTACCGCCTTGCGGTTCCGAGCGCGGCGACATGGCCGCCGACCCGGTCGATGGCCTGCGCCAGCGTTTCACCGGAAGGATCGCGATAGTCCAGCATCGCGTCATCGAGGACTCCGGCCATGCCGCGGCTGCCGATGCAGGACAGGCCGAATTCGCTCGGCTCCTCGGCCAGAAAGTCGATCACCTCCAGGCCATGTTGCAGCACGATGCCCTTGTCGGAAAAGGCGCGCGCAATCTCGAGCGCAGCGAGCAGCCCGGCGGGTCCGTCGAAGCGTCCGCCCGACGGCACGCTGTCGGAGTGGGATCCGACCATGATGGTGGGCGCTTGCGGGTCCGTGCCCGGCCTGCGCCCGATCAGGTTGCCGGCCGCATCGATACGGGTCTCGAGGCCGGCCGCCTCGAAACGCTCCCGCAGCCACCGGCGGCCCTGGTCGAACAGCGGCGAGAACGAACGGCGGGTATAGGGTTTGCCGGGGTCGGTGATCTGCGCAAGCTGCATCAGATCATCCCACAGTCGCTCGCCGTCGATCCGCATCCGCTAGGTCATCCCTTTCAGCGCGCGAGCGGCCAGCGCATAGCCGCCGGCGGCGCCGTCGATGAAGTGTACATGATCGGCCTGGGTCGGAAACGGCGCAAAGCAGGTCATCATCGCGGCGTCCTGCCGGTGCAGTCCGTAGCGCAGCGTCCCTTTGCGCGAAGCGGCCGCAAGCTGCTGCTCGATCTCGTCGGCGACCTCCGGCGTGCAATCGATCACCATGCGCAGCGCATCGTCGTATTTGCGGAAATCGGAATTGGCGACAAGCTGCTTGAGATAAAGCTGCGGCACGAAGCGTCCCACGCGCAGGCGCAGGCGAAAGATCAGGAAAATGAGCCAGGTCTTCAGCAGCACGCCGGCATGGCGGATGGAGAATGGCACGTTCGCATAGCGTGACGCACGCGCCTCGAGTTCGGCGCCGGGCGGCGGCCATCCGAAAGCCGGTCCGTCCTCCGGCACCGGTGCGTGGCTCTTCTGCTCGGCCAGCACCAGAAGCCTGGCCACCGCGCGGCCGAACGCGGCGTCGCTCGCGCCTTCGCCGGGCACCACGAGAATTGCCAGAATGACGCCTTGCCGCGACCGCATCTGCTCGAACCGGCATGACAAACCGGTGAGGTCGGGCCGCGTCCCGGGCGGGGCTGGCTCGACCGCAAAACGGCCGGCCTTCATTTCCGCTTCTGCGAAAGCAAGTCCGCCGCCGGTGAACATCGCATAGGTCACGTTGTCGGACGGGGCAAAGCGGGCGATGCGGACATCGAGCCCCCGTGCGCGGATCGCCTCGACCGGGATCAGTGCGCCACGCAGGTTGAGCGACAATTCCTCCTGCGTCCAGCGCAGGGTCGCGGCCAGCGCTTGGCGTGCAGTCTCCGCTGCATCCGGCGGGATCGCGAAGCTTGCGCCGTCGCCTCCGAAAACGAAGGGAAATTCGCGGCCAAGCGCGTTGGCGAGGGCGGCAATCGCCGCGGCGCCGGCCATGTTGACCGCCTTGTAGCGGTTGTTGGCGATGGCCTCGGTGGAGCCCACGACATCGGTCGCGCCAACGATCCACTCCTTCGGCAGCGGACGGTACAGCGTCGAATCCAGCACGCGCGGGAAGCCGCGAAACACCGGCGTGGTTGCGTAAAAACCGTTGCTGTCCGGAATTTTGTCCAAAGCAGCACCCTGTCAGCCTGATAACCAAGCTACCGCATGCATCGGAAACGGTTTCATCGACTGGCCGGGTTCACGACATCGGGATCGCTGTTCTGCCATCCGATCAATTTGCCTGTTCGAACCATCGCAGAAAGCGCCCCCCCGCAAGCCCGCGCATCAGCATAAGATTGTATTCGGTAAATATTTCAGGCCGGTGCCAGCCGCCTGCGGGCCAGTTCGCTACCGCGCGGTCGAGCCGGGGCAAATCGATCGCGCGGCGCGCCAGCGGCGATTGCGACAGCTCGGCAACTTCACGCGCAATATCCTCGCGCCGGTCCTGCAGGCTCTCGCACCACCCCGCGCTCTGCAGGCCATGCAGCCGGTTGGTCAGGATGCTTTGCGGCAGCAGGCCCCACATCGCGCGGCGGATCAGCGACCGGTCGATGTCTTCGGCAAGATACTGCTCCGCGGGCACGCCGAAGCAATATGACACCACATCGATATCGGCGGTCGGGTCGCGGACCTCAACGCCGGTCAAAGCCTTCTCGGCGGCATGCCAGTCGCCGGCATAATCGGCGAGCAGCAGGCCCTGGAAGCGCTCGTCGCCGCGCGCGCGATAGGAAAAATCATGTCCGTGCCGCTTTGCCCGCGCCGCAACGTCCATTTCGGCAGCAAATTCGGGACGGATCGGCGAATGCGTGCGCCAGGGAGCCGCGGAGCCGTTCGGAGCGGCGAGCACCGGTTCGACGAACATCTTGTATGCGGCGCGCCAGCGCGAATAGGGCGAGCGGCGGTAATACAGACGCCATTGCCGCAGAGCAGTCAGAAAGCGGCCGCTGCGCAGATGCGAGAGCGCCTGCGACCAGCCGCTCCAGCTGATCGTATGATTGCCGCGCAGGCCGCCGAGCAGGACGCGGCGGCCATCGGCGCGGGCGAGCCGCAAGAGCGCCAGCGCCCAGCCGAGATTGGTCGGATTGCGCACCGGGCCTTCCAGCGCGAAAAAGATGCGCTCCAGTTCGCCGAGATCGGCGGCAGCCTCGTCCTGCGCATAGGTCACGTCGATATTGCCAGCCATTCGTGCGATTGCGTCGACAAACGGCGTTTCGTCAGCGTAATGCCCCTGCGGCACCGGACCGGCAAAGCCGCGGCGCGGCACCCCGGTATAGGCGGCGAGCCGCTGGTTCTTTTCCGCCAGCGCGCCTGCGGCAAAAGCTGCGACCGAAGACGAGTCGAGTCCGCCGCTGAGCAGGCAGCCGACCGGATGCGCGCTGCGCAACTGGCGGCGGACCGCCATATCGAGCGTAGCGCGCAGGCCCTCGGCATAATCATCATCTGAACGCAGCCTGATGGGGGGAATGTCTTGCGGCGACCAGTAGCGGGTTTCGCAGATTGTCCCGTGCGCGTCCACGCGAAGGACATGAGCGGGCCGGACGCGGTACACGTCCCTGTAGATCGTGGTCGCATGGTCGGCATGATTGAGTACGAGGAAGTCGGCGAATTTCTCCTCGCTCAGCTCGCGGCGCACCGCATCGAGCGCGAACAGTCCGTTCGGCATGGTGGCGAAGGCGAAATGGCTTTTGCAGTTGTGCCACATCACAACATTCAATCCGAGATGGTCGCGCACGAGTGTCAGCGCGCCGCTGCGCGGATCGAAGATCGCGACGGCAAAAGGCCCGCGCAGCAGCGGCCAGACGATGTCGCCAAAGCGCTCCCAGGCGGCGAGGACCACGCGCGCATCCGGCCACGCATTGGCGTCGGCATGCAAGACGCCGAGGCGGGCGAGCAATTCCGCGCGATTGTCGAGCCGAAGATCGGCGGTCATCAGCGCGCCGCTCGTGCCGCGCAGCGGCTGACGGTCTTGCCGGTCCTGCGGCGTCATCGCCATCAGCACATGAACGAAACCGACGCGGCCCTCGATCGTAAGGCCGGTGCGGTCGGGTCCATGGGCGCGCAGGGCATTGGCGGCGCGCTCCAGCCCCGGCCGGCTGACCGGCCGGTCGTCGAAGCGCAGCATGCCAGCAATGCCGCTCATCGCTGTCAGGCCTTGCTGCCGAACGCCGTGAGCGGCGTGAAGGTTGCAGCGTCGGCGCCGCCCGTCAGCATTCTGCCCTGGCTTTCGATCCAGGCATGGGCGGCAACGCTGCCGCCGCTGCCGCAGACGCCAAGACAGAGTGTGCTCGGGATGCCGCGCCGGCGCAGCATCGCATGCGCGGCAAGCGCCTGGACCAGGCATGCCGCCTTCATGCCGCGCCGTCTCGCGGATTGTTCGACCGCCCACGCGACCCAATCCGCTTCGTCGGCGGCGAAGCGGCGCACGCGGCCGAGCGGACGATCGACCCAGGCGAATATCCGCGAAGGCGGCAGCAGACCGACGGCCAGTTGCGACAGGCGCAACATCAGCGCCGCCTCCCGCAGATAATGCCGCCGCATCGCGCGCGGTGTCATCGGGCTTGGTACCGGTCGAGCGGCCGCACCAGCCGCTTGTCGATCAGCGTTTGCAGGAACGGCAAGACATCGCGCAACAAGGTGGCACGATCAACCCCGTAATCTGCGGCCAGAACATCAAAAATCTCGTTCACCCGGCGCGGCTCGGACAGCATGAACCAGATTTCTCCCGCCACGGCGTTGAGAGCGACATAGTTGCCGGCGCGCAGGTCAAGGACGGCGACGCCGTTATCGATTGGCGCTGCCGCAACCGTCATGTCACGAACCAGGATGCTGTCGACGGTCACACCAACCGCAGTCACGCCAACTCCAGTCGCGTTCATGGCTCAACGCTCCGCAGCCGCCGGCGCTGGAACAAGCGGCAACGATCCCTGTGCCCGCGTGCCGTCACTCCGTCCGCACCGAGAGCGGAAACGACATTTCGAACGCGAAGCCAAGCTTGGTCGAGGGCGCTGCGGGCGCGGCCGGCTCCTGAAGCTGCCCTGGCGATCCGGGTTGCGTCTCTGTGGCCTGGGTTGCATGCGCGATCGGAACTTCCAGGAGCGCGGGCGCTTGCCACGTCCGCTGTCGTCGCAGATTCTTTGCATCGGAGCGAAGCGGCGGCATGGTCATCTCCGGCGGGAGGTCGCGTACGGCATTATGAATATCGGGCGATGCAAGGCAAGGCTGCGGCGCCGCGCTCACGCGCTGTCGGTGTGCCGATAAGCCTTATTTTGCAAACATATAACGCCACCTTGCGGCGCTTGGCAGCCGCAACCCGCCATGATAGCTTTTTCACAGCGGGCTTGATTGACGCGAACCGATATCGGAGCGCGCGAGCAAACGCGACACAGCATGCCGAAAAAGGGTCCCAGGATGGCACAAAAATCCACGACAGAGGCGGAGACAAAGCCCGAGGCGGCGCCGGTGACACCGGAGACGGCCCCGGAGGTAACGCCCGCAGCGCGCCTCGAAATGGCGAACAAGCTGGTCGACCGTTTTGCGGTTTGGGGCGGCGTCGCAGGCTTGATCCCGGTTCCTGTCATCGACGTTGCGACGGTGGCCGGAATTCAGCTCAACATGCTGCGCAAGCTGTCGCTTATGTACAATGTGCCGTTTTCCGAAAATAGCGGCAAGGCGTTGATCGCGGCCCTGGCGGGAACCATGATTCCTGCAACCAGCGGCATCGGTGCCGCGAGCATGCTGAAATCGGTGCCGATCGTCGGCACCATCGCCTCCGGATTTGTCATGCCGGCGCTGGCGGCCGGCGCGACCTATGCAATCGGCAAGGCCTTCGTCCAGCATTTCGAGTCGGGCGGCACGCTGCTCGACTTCAATCCGCCGGATTATCGCGAGTTCATCAAGGCGCAGAAGGAACGATGGGACGCGCGACAGCGGGCCAAGGTTGCTGCGCCGGAGAGCGCGAAGACCGATGGAACATCGACGGGGGCGACGACCAATCCTTGAGCTGCGCGGTCTTTCCCCAACCGGAGAGCAGCGGCGATGCAACGATAGCCGGCTGCTCCGACAAGGCCAATGATCGAAACCGTTCTTTATATCGTATTTTGCGCCTTGACGGGTTTGTGCGGGATCGGCCGCCGGATGGGATTTCTCGGGACCTTCGGTCTTGCGCTTGTGACCACGCCGCTCGTGGTGTTGCCGCTTTTGCTTATCACCGGTCCGGCGCGAAACGTGGAATGGCGCCGGCGGCCCTGACTTTATTGCATCCGATCCGGCGCGCGCCTTTCCCCCGGGGGGCGGCCCCTGCAACCGTAGCCGGGCGTTAGTACCGCAATGTCCTTCTTCCAGCTTGTCCACCGCGAAATGCACGCCTCGGTGCGGAAGCTGGTCTTCATGTCCGCGATCGGCGGCATCAGCAATGCGCTGATCCTGACCGCAATCAATGCCGGCGCGGCGGCGGCCGACACCAACGATCACGCTGCCCTTTGGGCGGGAACCCTGTTCCTGATCTCGCTGTTCCTGTTCTTCAAGACGCAGGTCTATGTCTCGACCACGATCACCTCCGAGATCGAGGCAATCATCCACAAGCTGCGGGTGCGGATGATGGACTATGTGCGCCGCTCCGAGCTTTTATCCGTGGAGGAGATCGGGCGGGCGCGGATCATCGCGGCAATCTCGAGCGATGCGGCGATCCTGACGCAGGCGAGCAATATGCTCAGCTTCTCGATCCAGGGCCCGATCCTGATCGGGTTCGTTGCGATCTATGTGGCGTATCTGTCGCTGACCGCTTTCTTTCTTGCCGCCATCATCGTTACCCTGGCCGGCCTGATCTTTCATTTCCGCAGCCGGCGCCTCACCGAGGAGCGGGCGCGCGCCGCCGAACACGAACGGCGGCTGTTCGACCGCATCACCGACTTCCTCGACGGCTTCAAGGAAATCCGGCTGAACCGTTCGCGCAGCGATTCCCTGTTCGACGACGCCGTGGACGTGTCTCGGACCGCGGCGAATATCAAGATTCGCGCGCAATCGGAGACCTTCAAGCAGATCGCCTATTCGCAAGGCTATATGTATATCCTGCTGGGCACGGTGGTTTTCGTCGCGCCGCAATTCAGCGAGTCGCTCGGCGGCGCCTCGGTCGCCAAGATCACCGCGGCGCTGCTCTATGTGATCGGCGCGTTCTTCGCGCTGGTGCAGTCGATCCCGATCCTGATGAACGCGAATGCCGCCGCCGACCGCATCCAGAAGCTCGAACAGATGCTGCGCGAGACCGTATCCTCGGAAACCGACGATGTGGTGTCGCCGAAGAGCTTCGAGACGATCGAAATGCGGCAGATCAAGTTCAGCTATGTCGACCGGCATTCCGACGTCGCCTTTCATATCGGGCCGATCGATTTCACGCTGAAGTCAGGGGAGCTTGTGTTCATCACCGGCGGCAACGGTTCGGGCAAGTCGACCTTCCTGCGCGTGCTGGCGGGGCTCTATCATCCGCAGGAAGGCGAAATCCTGCTCGACGGGCGGCGCGTCACCAAGGCAACCCGCGACGAATATCGCGAATTGTTTTCCGCGATCTTTTACGACTATCATCTTTTCCGGCGGCTTTACGGGGTGCCGAATGCCGACCCGCGCGAACTCGCCGACCTGTTGGCCCAGTTCCGGCTGGAGGAAAAGACCGGTCTGACCAACGGCGAGTTTCGCACGCTGGATCTGTCGGGCGGCCAGCGCCGGCGTCTCGCGCTGATCGTGAGTCTTCTGGAAGACCGCCCGATCATGCTGCTGGACGAATGGACCGCCGAGCAGGATCCGGAATACCGGCGCAAGTTCTACGACGAAATTATCCCGGAGCTGATGCGCGCCGGCAAGACACTTGTGGTGATCACGCATGACGACCGCTATCTCGATGAGTTCCGCATGCCGGGCCGCCGCATCCATATGGAAGAGGGGCGCATTGTCGAAGAACGCAAAGTGGGCGGCTGAGGGCGTTCGATGAGGAACGACTGATGGCAAGGTATCCCGAGACACTCGACGGCATTCCACCTCCGGTGAGGAAACGCGGCGCGTGGCATTTTCTGACCAGGCGCCTGCCGAGCTTTGCATTCCTGCTGCTGGTCGCGTTCCTCGCCATCACGATCCTGTGGCGCTTCGTGGTGATCACGGTGCCGGCCGGCCATGTCGGCGTGCTGTGGAAGCGGTTCAACACCTTCGACTTCTATTGCTGGTGCTTTGCCGGCCGCGGCACGATGCTCAATCCGCAGCAGCTGCGCGGCGAGGGCCTGCATCTGGTCTGGCCCTGGGATCACCTGTTCATCTACAACCTGCGCCTGCAATCGACCGCGCAAACCTACAACGCGATCTCCCGCGACGGCGTGAACGTCACGGTGCAGATGAATATCCGCTATCAGCTGCTGCACAATGCGGTGGCGGTGCTGCACAAGTTCATCGGCCCGGCCTATTTCGAATCCGTCGTCAGTCCCGAGATCGGCAGCCAGACGCGCCAGGTGATTTCCGGCTATACCGCGCAGGAAGTCTATATCTCCCGCGAATCGATCCAGGAGAAGGTCCGCGACGCGGCGCGCAAGGCGCTGAGCGTCAACCTGAACAAGCTGGTTCAGCCGGAGGCGATGGAGCAGCCCGATCCGCGGAACTATAACGACGTGCTGCAATACGCCATCCAGATCATCGATACGCTGGTGCTGAGCATCGAATTGCCGCCGGCCATCGTCGCGGCGATTAACCGCCAGACCGAGCAATTCTACCTGATCCAGGAATACCGCTATCGCGTCGAGCGCGAGGCGCAGGAATCGCGGCGCAAGCAGATCGAGGCGAACGGCATCGCCGCCTTCCAGCAGACGGTGAGCCAGGGCATTTCGGATTCCTATCTGCGATGGCGCGGCATCGAGGCGACGCTCGCGCTGTCGCTGTCGCAGAATTCCAAGATCGTGGTGATCGGCGGCGGCAAGGATGGCCTGCCGATCATCCTCGGCAATGTCGATCCTGCCACGCCGCGCAACGAAACGGCCGAGAAGAAGCCTGTACCGACCGATACCGTGCCGGGCGCCTATGCCGCGCCGCAACCGGCGCCGACGGTGTCGGCGCCGACGACGGTGGTGGTGCAGCCGGGCTCCGCGGTGCAGGTCAATCCGCCGCCCGTAGCGTCGCCGCAACCCGCCGGGCCGCAAATTCCGCCTGCGGTGCCGCCCGCGGGGCAACCGGCCGCGCCGCCCGGCGCGCAACCGGCGCCGCCGGCCGGAGCGCAACCGTCCGAAAGAACACCCGATGCGCCGGCTCCGGGGCCGAGATCGGACCGGTCTGAGGGCCCTGCGACGTTCAATCCGTTCGCGCTGTCGAGCTACGAAGCAATTCTGTCGCGGTTTACCGGTGGGTCGGCGGGAGCCACCCCGCCGCCGGAACGTCCGGCGGCGCCTGCGATGGAGAGGCGGTAGCGGCCGCCATGATAAGAATTGGCCATGCCATGGGGCACAGCTGCAGACAATCTGGTGGGGCGTGAGATGGCGCGCTGGCGGTGGAGAAGAAGGCGGGGGAGGGCCGCAGACGTGAACGATCCTGCGCGCGCTGCAGCGCTGGCCGATGGCGATCTGAGTTCGCGCGCAGCCTGGCGCCTGCTGACGCGCCGACGGCGGGTCTATATTCTTCTGATCGAGACGCTCCTGATCCTCGGCGTTGCGCTGATCGGCCATATCACCGGCCGCGAACTGGCGCGGCGTCAGATCGAGCAGCGCGAGCTGACCGTTCAGCAATTGCGGGAGGAGCGGCAGCAACTCAATGCCGAACTCAATCAGCGCGCCGATCGCATCCTGACGCTGCAGACCAGGCTGAACCACGTCCAGGGTGTGCTCGACGAGATCGTGCCGTCCGACAACATCTACGTTATGCGTCCCAATCAGTCTTTGATCGTGGCGGGCGGGCGCGTCACCGTCGGGCTGGTCGGCACGCCGAGCATCCAGGGCGTGAACATCAACGTCAATGGCAAGCAATTGCTGGTCAATGCCGGCGACGTGATCAAGGTGACCGAAGACAACCGCGTCTGTCAGGTCACGGTGCAGTCCTTCGACATGTTCCGGGTGATCGTTCACGCCACCTGCGCGGCCGACGGCAAGTAGCGCCGGCGTTGCTGCGGTCATTCACGCAAGCCGCGGCTATTCCCAGATCAAGACATTGGGCAGAGCCGGGTTGCAGCGCCGCAGCAGAGTGTAGCCGACGCCTGCGATCCCCCTGAACAGGCCGAGATTGAAGCGCCGCTCTCCGCTATTCCAGCGATAGTCTCCGGTGCTCTGCGCGGCGCGCACCACCGCGGCGAGCTTGCCGGCCGCCTCGCTTCTCAGACCGGGCCGCTCCAGCGCATCTGCGGCCTCGCAGACGAATTCGACGCTGCCGAGCGTGCCGCAGCAGAGCGTGTCGATCTCCGCAGGCCAGCCCGCTTCGACACCGGCAAGCGCGTGTCCGACATCGGTCTTGAGAATGGCGGGATCGATAGTGCTGCGCTTCAGGAGTGCCGCGCGTGCAAGGCCAATGCCCGGAGCGCCATGGCACCATCGGCAAGCCCATCCCGGCTCGCCGGTATGCCGCAAGTCGGGCCAGTTGTGACGGTTCGCATCATAGGATGCGTTTTCGAAGGCCAGCGCCTCCGCGGCTGCCTGCTCGAAATCGCCGCGGCCGCTGGCTGCCGCGAGCGAGGCCAGCGCATAGACGAAGCCCGCGGCGCCATGCGACATGCCGTTCAGCGCATTGGGTCCAAGACCGTGTCCGAGAAAGGTGCGCTGTCCTTCCGTGCCGATGCGGTTGCGCAGCAGATGATCGCCGCAGGCGAGCGCCCGCTTAAGCACATCGTCCGCGCCCGTATCGCGATAAAGCCGCAACAGACCGAGAATGGCGCCGGCGCTGCCGCCCAGCGCATCGAGCCGCTTGTCGGCGGCGATCAGTTCGTCCGTCATCAGCATCGCCGCAACATGGGCGTCCGCAACGATCGCCGGATCATCGAGGCTGGCTCCGGCTACCGAGAGCGCATAGACGATCGAGCCCAGTCCGGTTGCGCCGCCGATCCCGAGCGAGCGCGCAAAGCGCGCCGCATTGCGGTCCTTCAGCTTGCCGCGCAGTTGCGCAAGAGCGGCGCGCGCCAGCTCGGCGGAGAGTGCATGCTTTGCGACCGCCGCATGTGCGGCAAGAAAGACGGCGATCCCGCTGACGCCGTTATAAAGATCGGGACCAAGCACCGCGAGCTGGAAGGCTTCGGCATCGCCCATCCAGTCGAGCCCGATCCATGCGGCGCTGTTGCCGCGGCGGATCGCGTGTTTGGCAATCTCGGCGGCGATCCGGTCGGCTTCGGCCGTGAACAGATCGCGCGCCTGCAAAATGGGAGGCTCCTCTCGCAGCGCGAGAGACTGGGCCTGCACCGATTGCGCGGGATTGCCGCGCACGGTATTGGCGCGGATCACCGCAGTCTGCCAGGCGATCTCGCTGTCATCGAAATTCCTGACGCGCTCGCGCGCATGCGCAAGACCGGAGGGTCCTGCGCGCTGCGCCACAGCGCCATCGGCGTCGCAGACCGAGCTGCCGTCGCTCGCCACGACAAAATGCGGCACGTTCAGTGTCAGGAGTGCTGTGCGCTCGGCACGCAGAAGCGGCCAGTTCGGGTCGCTGTCGCTCTCCCCGTCGGAGAGGCGCGCGATGAAGTCTGCCTGCGCCGACCACACCGCGCCGTCGTCCATGCTGCGATGGGTCTTCAGCCGCTGCAGCAGCATCGAATAGAAGCGCGTCGGACGCACCACGCGGCGCACCGGTAGCCCGGAAAAGCCGTCGAACATGCCGCCCTGATCCGCGCCGCGCGAATATTGCGACAGAAAGCGGGCATAGCTCTCGAAGCCTGCGATGAGGGCCTCGATATGGTCGGCGAGTTTCCCGTAGACGCCATCGATATGCGGCAGGTTCGGATTGGCCTTGTCGACCACCTTTGTTCGCGTTGGGCGCATCGCGTCGGAATTGCTGTCGATCCACGTCAGCTGGATTTTGGCATTCCAGTCCGCGGTGAGTGCGCCCATGGCGAAGACAGAGGTGTCGGGCGCACGCGCGTAGGCCGGCAGAATGCCAACCGCCATGACCGATTGTGCGATCATGTCCGCAGCGGCGCGTGCGGCGCTGCCGGCTGTGTCTGCAGAATCGGGCGCTGACGGCGGCGCCTGCAGAATGGTTTCCAGATCGATCGGGACCGGATGATCGCCCGCCGCGATCACATTTTCCTGATGCATGTCGGTGGCGGCGAAACAGTGAAACAGCGCGAGCCAGGCCCCGGCGCGGCGGAAATACAGCGCGATGCCTTCGGGATCGTCGCATGGCATATGGGCGACGAATTCCGTCCAGCCATAGCCATCGCGCGCGATGGCGCGCACCGCGCGCAAGTCCAGTGGCGGGCGGGCCTGGTTGAGCCTCGCGACCAGATCGTGCCAGGTAAGATCGAGCCGCAGGTCCTTCGGCTTGTAGACGACGCGCGCGCCGTCCTCGAAGGTGACGATGAACACTGAGCGGCCGTTGTTGTGACGGTCGGACAGGCTGCCTTCGACGCGCGCGACACGAGCCGTGGCGTCGCCGCCCGCGAATTCGCGGCGCAAAACATCGCGGTCGGCATCGAGCCGGACCGCGAATTCGCAAACCGCTTCGATCCATTGCCGGGTGAGCGTTGCAATCAGCCGCAATAGCACCGGCCATTGCTCGAACAGCTGCCGGAAGCCGCGGGCTTTCATGTCCGCGACGAAGCGCGCGTAGAGAGCAGCGCCGCCCGGCGTCGCCGGCTCGGAGCCGGAGGCAGCGCCGGTGCGCGCTGCCGAAAAGCGCTCGTAGAGCGGGGGCGCGCACATCTCGCACAACTGGTCGAGCAGCATCAGCCGGAGGCAGGCTTCGCCGTCCGGCGTGAACAGATTGCGGATCGATGCGCCGGTATCGGTCCAGAGCTGCGCTGTTGCGCCGTCGACGACCGGCATCAGCAAATGCCCGAAGGGGCGGCCCTCGATGGCGGATTCATCGTTCCGGAATGGCTCGCCCAGCGCCGCCTCGATCCAAATCGCGTCGTCGAGCCAGCAGGGCAGCGGCGCCTGCGGCGCAACGTCAATGGTGGCGAGGCGGGACAACACGGCTTGCGCCGACCATCCATCCCGTTCGAGCCGGCGCCGGAACAGGTCAGGATCGCCATTTGCGGCAGCCTGACGCCAGGCCGCAAGCCGCCGGGCGGCCGGTGCGGCGTCATCGTCTCGCTCCTGCCCCGCTTCGAAAGCGTTCGACAGGCGCTCGTCAATGGTGGCGGCGCGCAGTCTCAGCCGCTGGTGGAATCGGTCCATAGCTTCGTCTCAGGCCGCCTTTCGGCCAAAATGTTGCTCATCCCGTCAGGCGATCGATGCCATCCGGGCGGACCAAGATGCCGGGTGACGACCCAATGGCAGCAGATCGACCGGTTTTGAGGAAAGAGGGATGCTTTTCTGCGAACCGGCAGATCGGATACGATTCATTATCGATAACAGCTCCCGTGAAAGGCAGACCGACACTAAGGTTTGATCAGGACTGACCATAAGGATGGTCTGCCAAGAAGCTAGGCGCTGATTGACTTTTTGGCGCACTTGGCCAATCCTGACGCCCGCCAGCAGGGGGAAATTGATCAGTTTCCTCGTTACTTTCTATGCATCTGGCGGATGAAAGGAATTACGCCATGACTCTCACCACCCTCAATCAAAAAGAAGAAGAGATCCTGAGCTTCGACGTGTCCGACGAGGCGCTGGAAAGCGCCGCAGGAACCGAGGCCTCTGCAAACTACACGCTCGGTTCGTGCACCGGCCTGTCGGTTTGCCCGGCCTGGTAATTTTCCGGACCGATTTGTCTTTCAGACTGTCTGGCGCTGTTTCCGAAGAGATTCGGAGACGGCGTCATGCATTTTGGGGCTGCCCGTTTTCTTGCCCGCTTTCCTATCCGTAAACCGCTCGCCCGGCCACGCGGTCAGCCTGCCAGACGCAGGCGGCGGTATAAAGTCTTGCCCATGAAAGGGCCTCGATTAATTCAAGGGCGCCGCTCAATATAGCAACGCGGTCGGGCCGCCCTATTCACAAACTACGCCCAACTTTCTGATCGATTCGCGCCTCATTCCCCGGGCGCGCCTTGCCGAAATTCGTTACCATAACGACGAATCACTGCGCGGGTCTTTGGCAAGGAGGCCGTGAGATGATCGTCACCGTGGCTACGATGAAGGGCGGCAGCGGCAAGAGCACGGTCGCAAGTTGCCTGGCGGTGTACTGGCATTTGCGCGGCCGCCGCCCGACACTCATCGATGCCGATCCGCAGCGCTCGATCATGGGACTGGCCGCACGCGAGCGCGGGCTCGGCGGTGTTGCCGTGATCGAGGATGCGACCGAGGAAGCCACCAAGACAGCACGGCGGCTGTCGAATGCAGGCGGCCTCGTCATCATCGATACGCCGGGCTTTCGCTCCAAGACGACGGTCGATTGTCTTGCGGTTTCGGATTTCCTGCTGGTGCCGGTCAAGCCGTCGCCCTTCGACGTCGACCGCACACTGGACACGCTCGGCTTTCTCACCGAGCGCCCGGACGGACGCCGTCCGCTGTTTCGCTGTCTCCTCACCCAGACCACGCGCGATTCGGTGATCGCCCGGCATATCCGTGCCGAACTTACCGAAGCGGGCCTGCCGGTGCTGCAGACCGAAATGCAGAATCGCGTGGCCTATCCGGAAGCCTCGCTGTGGGGGGCGACGCCCAGTCTGATCAGCTGGAAAGGGCCCGCGGCAAAAGAGATTGCCGCGATCGCCGAAGAAATCGACATGGTGCTCGGCCAGCAACAGGCCGCAGCATGACACGCAAACAGCTCCCCAAGGCGATCAAGCCGTCCGGCAGCAATCTGCGCTTCATCCCGGTCGAGACCGAGGCGGAAGCCCCTGCAAGGCCCATCGGGCCTGCGCCTGGCACCGCTGTAGAGCCAGCGCCGTCGGTCGCCGCATCGCCGGTCGCGGCCGCGCCCAAAAGCGAGATCGAAATCTGGCCGCCCTCGCCGCCGCCCGACAACGATGCGCTTCCGGTCGCAACACTCGCTTCTAAACAGGCTGAAGCGGAGAAGCGATTGCGGCTCGCTTTCAGGATCGTCGATCGCTACCGCATGTTTGCCGGGATTGGCGGATTGGTGCCGATGCCCGCGGTGAATGTCGTGAGTGTGACGGCGGTCAATCTGCGCATGGTGAAGGCGCTGAGCGATCTCTATGGCGTCCCATTCGAACGTGACAAGACGCGTTCGGTCGTGATCGGCCTACTCGGCGGCGCGGCGCCGACCGGGCTTGCCGCCGCCACGTCCGCCACCCTGGCGTTTGCCGCGCCTGTTGCCGGTGCTGTGGGTATCGCCGTGTCGTCGGTCGCGGCTGCAACCCTGACCCGCAGGATCGGGGTCTATTACGTCGCCCTGTTCGAATCCGACGCAGCCCTATAGCGGCGATTTGCTGAAATTTTGCGGGCCGGGTGTGCGCGCAGATCCGCTGCGCGTATTGGCCGGCGATCCCAACGCGTGCCTCAAAGTAGACCGTGGGCCAGCGTGGTTGCGGGCCGTGGCGTTCCCGATCCCTTGCCACCACCTGTGCGAGCGGCTTTAAGGACATCACGGTTTGCGTATCAGCCTCCGGGAGGTGGCCGAATGAACATGATGACCACGATCAAGCCCGTGCCTGCGGCGCCGCAGCTGCTGTTCATCGGCGGCCAATGGGTCGAGCCGATCTCAAAAGCGATGCTCGACGTCGTCTCGCCGGTGACGGAAGAGAAAATCCTCAGCTATCCCGAGGCGGGACGGCCTGACATCGACCGTGCGGTCGCCGAGGCGCGCGACGCTTTCGACAACGGACCATGGCCGCGCATGGCGCCTTCCGAACGCGCCAAATATCTGCGCAAGATCGCAGAGCTTCTGACGCAGCGGCTCGACGACATCGCCAATGCCTGGACGCTGCAGGTCGGCGCGCCGATCATGCTGACCAAGAAATTGGTCGGGCAGAATCCGACGCTGTTCAACTATTATGCCGATCTCATCGAGACCTATCCCTTTGTCGACGATCGCAAGCGCGACGATGGCGGCAAGGTCAAGGTGGCCAAAGAGCCGGTCGGGGTGTGCGCCGCGATCACGCCCTGGAATGCGCCGCTGGTGCTGCTGAGCTACAAGGTCGCGGCGGGCCTTGCCGCCGGCTGCACCATCGTGTCGAAGCCGTCGCCGGAAACCCCGCTCGAAGCCTATATCCTTGCCGAATGCATCGAGAAGGCGGGGCTGCCGGCCGGGGTGTTCAATCTCGTTCCCGCCGGACGCGAGGGCGGCGACTACCTCGTGCATCACAAGGACATCGACAAGGTGGCCTTCACCGGCTCGACCGCGGCGGGCAAACATATTGCCGCGGTCTGCGCGCAGCGGCTCGCGCGCGTCAGCCTCGAACTCGGCGGCAAGTCGCCGGCGGTGCTGCTGGACGATGCCGATTTCAACGCCGCGCTGCCGAGCCTGATGGTCTATACGATGCCGATCACCGGGCAGGTCTGCTTTTCACTGACACGCATCCTCGTGCCGGAAAAGCGCAAGCAGGAATTCCTCGACCTCTATGTCGGCGCAGTCTCGAAAATCAAGGTCGGCGATCCGTTCTCGCCGGAGACACAGATGGGGCCGCTCACCATGGCGCGTCAGCTCGCGCGGGTGCAGGGCTATATCGCGGCGGGGCGCGCAGAAGGTGCGACCATCGCCTGTGGCGGCGGCCGCCCGAAGGGTCTCGACAAGGGCTATTTCATCGAGCCGACGGTCTTCACCGACGTGCATCCGTTCATGAAGATTGCGCAGGAGGAGATCTTCGGACCCGTCGTTTCGGTCATCGGCTATAGCGACGAGAATGACGCAATCCGCAAGGCCAACAATTCGGTCTATGGGCTCGCTGCTTCCGTCTACACGGCCGATCCGGAGCGCGGTTACCGGATGGCGCGGCGTTTGCGCACAGGCACGGTGACGATCAACGGGATGATCGTCGATCCGAAACAGCCTTTCGGCGGCTTCAAGCAATCCGGCGTCGGCCGCGAGGGCGGGCCGGAGGGGCTCGACAATTATCTGGAGACCAAGACCATCCAGTTTGCCTGATTGGCTGGATCAATTCCGGGAACGGCCGTCGGCTTATCGATGCAAATGCAACGATCCGAGAGGGGAGGCCAGCGGTTTCGCCGACGAAACCGGAGCCGGCAAACTGAATAAGACGCGCGGCACTCGCGGCGTTGACGATAACGATGAACCATGCTGGACCATCATCCGGGCCGCCAATAGATTGCGGGCGGAAAAAACCGGCGCCAAAGGCGCTCATTCAGCAACGCAGAGGAGGAATTGATGCTCAGAAGACTGACGACGATGCTGGCGGCGTCGGCCGCCGCCGTATTGATGGCGGGCGGCATCGCGGCCGCTCAGGATGTCATCAAGATCGGCGCCAGCGCGCCCAAGACCGGCCCGCTCGGCGCCCCGGCCGCGGTGACGCATTGGCCCAACATCAAGCTGTGGTCGGAAGAGGTCAACAAGCGCGGTGGGCTCAAGGTCGGCGATAAGCAGATGAAGGTCGAGATCATCGAGCTCGATGACAAGACCACGGCCGACGAGGCGATCAAGAACATCACGCGGCTTGCCACCGTCGACAAGGTCGACTTCCTGGTGACGCCCTATGCCACCGGCCTCAACGCCGCCACCGCACCGCTGATCGCAAAATTCGGCTATCCGCATATCGCGACCACGGCGGCGACCGATAATGTCGCCGAATTCGCCAAGCGCTGGCCGAATTCGGCATGGATGCTCGGCACCTCCAGGCAGCTCGCCGAAGGCGCCGCCGAGGCGCTGAAGAAGCTGCGCGACTCCGGCGCCATCGGCAAGCGCGTTGCGCTCGTCAACGTCGCCGACGCGTTCGGTCTCGAACTGGTCCGCGCCGGCAAGCCCGCGCTGGAAAAGGCCGGTTTCGAGATCGTGTACGAAACCTCCTATCCGCTCGGTACCCAGGACGTTGCGCCGATCATCAGCGCGGCCAAGGCGGCCAATCCGGATGCCTTTGTTGCCTTCTCCTATCCGCCGGACACCTTCGCGCTGACCGATCAGGCCCGCATCCAGAAGTTCGATGTCGGCGCCTTCTATGTCGGCGTCGGCACCGCTTTCCCGAGCTATATCGGCCGCTTCAAAGACGCCGCCAATGGCGTGATGGGCGTCGGCGGCATCGACCCGAACTCGCAGGCGATCGCCGATTACCGCAAGCGCCACAAGGAAGTCACCGGCGTCGATGCGGATTCCTGGGCGAGCGCCGTGACCTATGCCGGGCTTGAAATTCTCGGCCAGGCGATCGAGCGCGCGGGCACCATCGACCGCGCCAAGGTGGTTGCGGAAATCCGCAAGGCGCCGTTCAAGACCATCATCGGCGAAGTCGATCTGAAGGACGGCATCAACCACAAGGTCTGGACCGTCGGCCAGTGGCAGGACGGCGTGTTCAACGGCGTGGCTGCCGACGGCATCCCTGGCGCCAAGGCGCCGGTGAAGAAAGAGCCCTGGAAGTAACGCTTCAAGGAGCGAAAATGTCCGGCGCAGCTGAGTGCTGCGCCGGACGATTTCTTGCGGGACCCCAATGGAGACCATTGTCACCGGCATTCTGCTCGGCGGAACCTACGCGCTGATTGCGCTCGGCCTGACGCTGCAATATGGCGTCGCCCGGATCATGAACCTCGCCAATGGCGAGACCTTCGTTGCGGCCTGTTTCATCGCCTTCTGGCTGTTCACCTCATACGCCGTGAATCCGATCTGGGGCATTCTGGTCATCGCCCCGCTCGCGTTCGTAGTGAACTGGGGCATCTATTCGATTCTGCTGCGGCCCTTGGTCGATCGCGCCAAGAATCAGGGCATGCTGGAGGTCGATTCCATCCTCGCGACCTTCGGCCTGCTGTTTCTGTTTCAGGGATTGATGCTGCGCGGCTTCGGTGGCGCCTATACGTCCTATACCTTCCTTGCCGACCGCTTCGACATTTTCGGCACCTATTATGGGCTGAACCGCGTGGTCGCGTTCGGCGCCGCCTGCGTGATCGCCGCAGGCCTCTATCTGTTTCTTTACAAGACGCGCTACGGCACCGCGGTGCGCGCGGTTGCGGTCAACCCGAACTCGGCCAATCTCGTCGGCATCGATGTGGCGAAGGCTGCGGCCTTGTGTTTCGCACTCGGCGGCGCGCTGACCGCCTGCGGCGGCACGCTGCTCTCCACCTTCTATAGTTTCAACGCGTCGATGGGCGTGATCTTCACCATGAAGGCGCTGATCATCGTCATCATGGGCGGGGTCGGCGACGTGCGCGGCGCGGTGATCGCCGCCTTGATCCTCGGTATTGCGGAGACAGCGGTGGCACGCCTGATCGATCCGGGCCTGACACTCGCCGCCACCTATGCGTTGTTCGTCCTGGTGCTGCTGTTCCGGCCGCAGGGCATTTTCGGCAGGCAACAGGCATGACGCAGCTCACCGCCACCGAAATCCAGACGGGGGTCGCGGGCGCGGCTGCGTTTGCGCTCGCCGCCACGCTGCCGCTGTTCGATCAGGGCTATTACCTGTCGCTGGCGCTGAACATGGTGATGTATGCCGCGCTGTGCACGGCATGGACGCTGTTCTCGGGCCCGACGCATTATGTGTCGCTGGCGACGGCCGCGTTTTTCGGGCTTGGCACCTACAGCGTCGGGATCGGACTCGACCATCTGCCGTTCGGCGTCCTGGTGCTGATCGGCGGCGCCGTCGCGGCGGTCATGGCCGGCCTTGTCGGCGCTGCGACCCTGCGCATTTCCGGGGTCTATTTTGTGATCTTCACCTTCGGCCTCGCCGAACTGGTCCGCCAGGTCGTGTCGTACACGCAGGTCAAGGTGTCGAACAGCATGGGCCTCTATGTCTTCACCGATTTCACCGAGAAGCATATCTACTGGATGCTGCTGGCGCTGACCGCCGTGATTTTCATCACCGGCTGGCTGATCAACCGCTCGCGGCTCGGCTTTGCCATGCAGATCATCGGCAACGACGAGACCGTGGCCAAGCATTCCGGCATCGACACCGCCAAGCTGAAGATCATCCTGTTCATGATCTCCGGCGCCTTTATCGGCATGGCGGGTGCCATCCTGGCCCCGCGTTATGCCTATATCGAGCCGCCAGCGGCGTTCAATCCGATGATCTCGTTCCTGGTCGTGATCATGGCGCTGCTAGGCGGCACGCGCCGGCTGTGGGGGCCGCTGGTCGGCGTCATTCCGTTCACGCTGCTGATGGACTTCGTGTCGGTGCGCTTTCCGAACGATACCTCGATCGTCATCGGCATCGCCTTTCTGGTCATCGTCTATCTGCTGCCGGACGGCATTACCGGCCGGCTCGAGCAGCTTTGGACGCAGCTTAAAGGGCCGCGCGCGCAAGCCGAGCCGGTTCCTGCGGAAGAGCGCGCATGAGCACGGCGGCGCTTACCGTATCCGGTGCGCGCAAGGCCTTCGGCGGCCTTGTCGCCGTCAATGACGTGAGCTTCGAGGTTCAGGAGGGCGAACTCTTCGGCCTGATCGGACCGAACGGCTCCGGCAAGACCACGATGCTGAATCTGATTTCCGGTGCGCTGCAGCCGGATGCCGGCGAGATCGTGCTGTCCGGTACACGGATTTCCGGGCTGCCGGCGCATCAGATCGCCCGCCGCGGCGTCGCGCGGACGTTCCAGCTGGTGCGCATGCTGCCGGCGATGGATGCCGAGCATAATGTCATCGCCGGCGCAGTTTTCGGCCACCGGCGGCTCTGGGGTGCGCAGGCGCGCGATGTGGCACACGAACTGCTGGCGCTGGTCGGCCTGCGCGGCCGCGAGCATGTGCCGGTCGCGGCAATGACTTATATCGATCAGAAGCGCGTCGAGCTGGCGCGCGCGCTCGCCTCCGATCCGCGGGTGCTGCTGCTCGACGAATGGCTGGCCGGGCTCAATCCGAGCGAACTCAATATCGGCATCGATCTGATCGCCAAGCTCAGCGAGCAGGGCCGTACCATCATCATGGTCGAGCATGTGATGGACGCCATCCGCTCGCTGTGCGGACGCTGCGTCGTGATGAATACCGGACGCAAGATCAGGGAGGGCGAGGTCGAGGAGGTGCTGGCCGACCCGGAGGTGATCGAGGCCTATCTCGGGGACGACGACGATGCTTGAGGTGAAAAATCTCAGCGTCCGCTACGGCCGCCATCAGGCGCTCGACCATGTCTCGGTCAAGGTCGCCAAGGGCGAGGTCTGCGTCATCCTCGGCGCCAATGGCGCCGGCAAGTCCAGCCTTCTGAAGGCGATCGCGGGAACGGTCCGGGCCGAGCCCGGCTCCGAGATCGTCATGAACGGCAAGCCGATCACCGGCATGAAGGCGCATCTGATCGTGGAGGAGGGCGTCGCCCTCGTTCCCGAAGGCCGCGGTATTTTCGGCGAATTGACGGTGGCCGAAAATCTCGAACTGGGCGCTTTCCCGAACCGCGCCCGGGCTCGCGAACGCGCGACCCTCGAGCAGATTTTCACGCTGTTTCCGCGGCTCGCCGAACGCCGCTCGCAGGTGGCGCGAACCATGTCGGGCGGCGAGCAGCAGATGGTCGCGATCGGCCGTGCATTGATGTCGCAGCCGGAAATCCTGATGCTGGACGAGCCGTCGCTCGGCCTGTCGCCGGTGTTGACCAAGGAGCTGTTTCGTTCGCTTAGCAAGATCGCCGAGACCGGTGTCGGCATTCTTCTCGTCGAACAGAATGCGCGGCAAAGCCTGAAGATTGCCGAGCGCGGCTATCTGATCGAAGTCGGGCGGATCACCGGCGAGGGCAAGGCGCAAAGCCTGATGACCGATCCGGCGGTGGTGAACGCCTATCTCGGCGGCGCGCGCCGTGGCGCGAAGGCCGGTGCTGTTCCGGTGCGGCTGCCCGCGCCGTTTCCGCTGCCGCTCGATCTTGCCTCGGTCGGCCGCCTGATCGTGAGCCTCGCCTCGCGCGCCGGTGCGATCCGCACCGCTTTCGTGCGGGCGCTGCGTCAATCCGCACCGCTGCCGAGCGCCTTCGCTGGCCGCTACGATCCGAAAAAGTCGGGCGATCCCTGGGCCGAAGTCGCAGCGCTGCCGCAACCGGCGGTGCGCGAGAGCGTCGCCGCCGATGCGAAGCGGCTCGCCGATCACGCGGCCGAACTGGCGAAGGCGGCCTCGCTGCGCCACGCGCGGCATATCCGCTCGCTGCGGGCCGCACGGGAGAATCCGTCCGCCTTTGCCGGTGCTTACGATCCGGCGTCGGCGCTGATCGAGGTCGATGCGCTCAATCCGGCCGGGCTTGCGCAGGCCGCCTCAAAACGCATGGCGAAACATATCCGGCAGCGGCGGCTCGCGGCGCCGGTGCCAAGCGCCTTCGTCCGCGAGGAGCGGTGCTCGGACGAGGAACGCAAGGCCGAACGCGATGCACTGCTCGGACATAACAGCCGCGGCGTCGACATCGAGGCCGAGGAACAGGAGACCGCGGTTGCAGCGCCGCAAGTGAGCGGAGGAATCGACATCGATGCCCTGGTGTCGCGTGCGGCGCAGGTCCATTCACAGCATATCGCGGCGCGCAGAAAGCGTCTCACCATGGTCAAGCTCAAGCCCGGCGAGATTGCAGGCGGCGGCGGACCGGATACCAAATAAGGCCCGCAGGGCGTAGGATCACGGCAAAGGCCCGAAACGGCAAAGCTTCAAGGAGACCCGACATGGCACGCGTATTCGAAGGCCAGTTCATCGGCGGACGCTCGTCCACCCGCCGGATGTTCAAGGACTACAATCCCGCCGACGGTTCGGTCTGGGCCGAAGTGCCCGATTGCGGCCGTGCCGAGACCGCAGCGGCGATCGAGGCGGCGCATGCGGCCTTCGCCGAATGGTCGGCTTTGCCCTTCACCAAGCGCGCGCATTATCTCGAAAAGGCGGCCGAGATTTTCGAGAAACGCCGCATGGAGATCGTCGAGGCCTTGCAGGCCGAAGGCGGCGGCTGGTTCGGCAAGGGCATGTTCGAGACCGGCTATACGGTCGAGGTGTTCCGCGCGGCGGCGGCCTCGGTGTGGCAGGCCACCGGCGAGGTGCTGCCGTCGGAATATGGCAAGGTGTCGCTGGCGGTGCGCCGGCCGATGGGCGTGGTGTCGATCATCAGCCCGTGGAATTTCCCGTGCATCCTTTCCTCGCGCGGCTTTGCGTTTCCGCTCGCGGCCGGAAACACCATCGTGCTAAAGCCCTCGGAAGAGACGCCGTATTGCGGCGGGCTCGTCTTCGCCGAGGTGTTCGAGGAAGCAGGCCTGCCCAAGGGCGTGTTCAATGTCGTCACCTGCTCGCGCGACAATGTTCAGGAAGTCGGCGACGAGCTGATCGAGCATCCTTACGTGAAGGGTATCTCGTTTACCGGCTCGACCGCGGTCGGCCGCCAGGTCGCCGCCAAGGCGGGCGCGCATTTGAAGAAATGCTGCGTCGAACTCGGCGGCAAGGACTCGCTGATCGTGTGCGAGGATGCCGATATGGAGCGCGCGACGCAGGCGGCGAATTTCGGTTCCTTCATGCATCAGGGGCAGATCTGCATGTCGGTCGAAAAGGTGCTGGTGCACGAAAAGATCTTCGACCATTTCCTGAAGCGCTTCGTCGAGCGCGCGAAGCTCCTCAAGGTCGGCGATCCGACCAAGAACAAGGAGCACATCATCGGGCCGCTGATCAACGACAAGCAGGTCGGCAAGGTGCGCGAGCAGCTGGAAGACGCCATCGCCAAGGGCGCCAAGGTGGTGCTCGGCGGCAAGATCGAGGGCCGCTTCGTCGAGCCGACCATCCTCACCGGCGTCACGCCGGACATGAAGCTCTACCAGGACGAGACCTTCGGCCCGGTGGTGCCGGTGATTCCGTTCCGCACTGACGAAGAGGCGATCCAGATCGCCAACGATACCGAATACGGCCTGTCCGCCGGTGTCATGACCCGCGACGAGGGCCGGGGACTTGCCATTGTCAACAAGCTCGATACCGGCAATTGCCACATCAATTGCTCGTCGGTGAATGACGAGCCGCATGTGCCGTTCGGCGGCTTCAAGGCCTCCGGTGTCGGCAAGCATGGCGGACGCTGGTCGCTCGAGACCTTTACCGAGACGCGCTGGATCACGCTCGACCGCGGCGGCCGGCCCTATCCGCCGATGTTCTGAGGCGGCTGACAGCATTGAGGTTGTCGTTGCCCGCGCAGGCGGGCAAGCCAGTCGGGCGATAAACTTTGACGTCATGCCCCGCATACGCGGGGCATGACGTCTGTGCAATCTGATGGAGACCATTCGTGCTGAATGTGGCGATCGGCAATTACCCGCATACGCGCCTCTTGAAGGAGCGGCTGGCCACCTCGCCGGATTTCACCTTTGTTGAGGTCTCGCCGATCACCAAGGCGTTTGCGCAGATGGTGCGGCAGGGCACCTATGACATCTCCGAAATGGCGTTGGTCACTTTTCTGCAGGCCAAGGCCTATGGCAAGCCCCTGGTACTGATCCCGGCTGCGGTCGCCGCGCGTTCGCAGGAGGTGAGCCTGATCAAGCTTGCAAAGAATGAAAGCATCAAGGGGCCGGCCGACCTGAAGGGCAAGCGGATCGGCGTTCGCGCCTACAGCCAGACCACCGGCGCATGGGTGCGCGGCATCCTGACGGAAAATTTCGGGATTGCGCCGGAACAGATTCACTGGACCACTTTCGAGGACCCGCATGTCGCCGAATATTCCGATCCGCCGTTCGCGACGCGGGCGAAGCCGGGCAGCGTCTTGCTCGACATGCTGCGGGCGGGCGAACTCGATGCGGTGATCGTCGGCAACGACAAGCCGGCGGATGCCGATCTCGCCGATGTTTATCCGGATGCCGAAGCAGCAGGACGTGAGTTTAGGCGCAAGCACGGATTCCTGCCGGTCAACCACGTCATCGTTGCGAAGCAATCCGTCATCGACACGCAGCGTGATGCCTTGATGGCGTTCTGGGACGCGGTAAAGGCCGCCTGGAAGGACACTCCATCGGCCAAGGACTTGCCGATCGGCCGCGCCGCGATCGCGCCGAGCGTCAGCCTCGCGCTCGACTATATTTCCGCGCAGAGCATGTTGCCGCGGCCGATGACCGAGGCCGATGTCTGGGCGGGACTGCCCGACGGCTTCTGAGGGTCGCGCCGCCGCCATCGGCGTGCCGGGCCGCAATGCTTCCAGCTATGGCCAAGCCATGCTGCAACCGAATGCCAGCTCGCCATCTGGCGGTGAGCGCACCATTGGGCAAATGCGTTGATTGGAAGCGTTCAAGACTTCGGCCGCTCAAGATACCGATTTATCTCGCGTGCAAGATTTCATCCCTCGGAAGGACCAGTCCTGGAAAAAGAAACTGCATTATTTTGCGCGATGCGGAGAGATTTCATTCTCCCGCATCTGTTAAGCGTGAAACCGCCGTCACTTGTTCATACGACTTTCGTCGCGCGAACGCATTGAGGCGACGAAGTCTACGCATGTTTTATTCCCAGCGGTCACGCGCATGTCACGCGCGCAGCCGTTTGCATTCACGCCGCCTTGATTGGCGCGCAAGCAATCGACGCTTAGCTCCGGTCCCACTGCCGCGAATGCTCTAAATGAGGTTCGCGGCCGATTGGAAGGAGACTGAGCATGTCCATCGTCAAATCCGCCGTCCTTGCCGCAGCGCTGGTCGGCTTCGCAGCAACGGCCAACGCGCAGAGCCGCGAAGATCTGAATTCCGGCTACCACGGCAACAGTCCGATCTACAGCTCGCCCTATGGCCCGCGAGACGAGATCGAGCAGCGTGCGCGCGAAGCGTTCGGGCAACAGGGCATCTACGTTCCCCGCCGCGGCGCCGCGCAGCCCACCCAGCCGCGCTCCTACCACGGCGCGCCCTGAGCGCACAGCGTTCACGGCACGTTGATCCGCTGCCGTGTAACGGCGCGCCGCCATGGTGCGAATGACACGAAGAGAGGTCCGCGGCACCGCCTCGATGCGGGCCCAGCCACCATCATGAAGGAGCTTGAAGATGAACATTCTGAAGAGAGTTGTGCTGGCGGCATCCGTTATCGCCGTCCTCGGCGTGTCGGTTGCGCATGCATCGAGCCGCGCCGAACTCGACAGCGGCTATCATGGCAACACCCCGGCCCAGACTCGCAACAACCGGTAACCGAACTCGATGAAACCAGCGCCGGCGGGGTCGTCCCGCCGGTGTTGTTTCCTAAACCACCAAAAGCAAGGAGAGCCCGGACCGAAGCCGGGTCACACGAACAACGAAATGATGGCTGCGGTTCGTCCGGCCTCGAATGCGCTGCCGAGCAGATAGGCGAAGGCCAGCAATGCAAGAAAGCTCAAGAAGAATAGCGCGAACAGCACCATCGCGATGCGCCGTGCAAAGGTCGAAATGCCGCTGAGGCCGATGGCCCCTGCGATCAGCGAAATAATGAGGAAGAAGATGGCCCATTTGAACATGAGGTTGTCGCGCTCCGAACAGCCTGTTCAGAACGCGAGACCGCGTGTTCGGTTCCCAATCCGGAACCGCGCAACGGGCCGAACGCGGTGCGTCAGGCCGCTATGCCGCAATAGCGCGAGAGCCGTACCGCGAGATCGAGCAGCGCCTCGTCGCCGCCCGCCCAGCCGATGAACGACAGTCCGGCCGGACATCCCTCGATCGTGCCGATGGGCAGCGAGACTTGCGGCAGGCCGGAGAGGCCGGCGATGCAGGTCATGCGCATGGCGCGGGTGCGGAACGATTCATGTTCGGCATGGGGCGCATCGGCGCGTGGCGCAATGGCCGGCGATGTCGGCAGCACCAGCAGGGTGCCGGGCTGCGCGATCGCGCGGATGCGGTCGCGGGCGCGCTCCTGCATCACGCGCGCCTTGGCCGCCATCTCCTCGGTGACTGTCGCGGCCGCGGCAAAACGCTCTGCGACGCCGGGGCCGAATTGCGGCTTGGTGCGCGTGACGAAATCGCCATAGACCGACCAGATTTCGCGCGACTGGATGATCCGGAATGCCTCGCGCCAGGTTTCGAGTCCATCGGGTGCGATGCGCTGATGCGACGCCGCGGGCAATTCGGCTGCCATCGCGGCGAGCGCCTCATTCATCAGCGCGGCGACGGCGGAATCGGCTTCGGCAAAGGCATCGTCGAGCACGACAATCTTTGCAATGCCGGCTGCCGTCGATGTGCCGCCAAGCAGCACCGGTCCGACCTTGCGAAACACGCCCGGCGCGTTGGCGAACCAGCCCACCGCATCGAAGGAATGCGCCATGCCCATGGCGCCTGCGAGATCGACGCGGCCATGCGTGGTGCGGATGCCATAGAGGCCGCAGAACGAGGCCGGGATGCGCACCGAGCCGCCGGTATCGCTGCCGATCGCAAAATCGCAGGCATCGGATGCTGCGGCCGAGGCGGAGCCGCTGGACGAGCCGCCCGGCAGCCTGCCAGGCGCCCGCGGATTGACTGGCGTGCCGTAATGCGCATTCACCCCGGCGATGGAATAGAAGAATTCGTCGCACACGGTTTTGCCGGTGATGGTGGCGCCGGCATCGAGCAGCTTCTGCACGACAGCCGCATTCGTCGTTGCCGGCTTCTGCGCCGCCAGCCAGTCCGGATTGCCACCGCCGGTTCGCTCGCCGGCAATGTCGAACATGTCCTTGATGACGACGGAGAGCCCCGCGAGCGGCCCGCCGCCGGCCCCTGCGATCGGCGCTTTCAGGTCATGCGGCACGAAGGCCGAGCGGATGCGCGTCGTCATGATGAGGCCTTCTGCTGGGCAAGATACCAGTCGAGGATCTGCTCGCCGGTCCAGGACACGACGCCGGGCTTTGCGAGAATGTCAGCGAAGGCGCGCTCGACATGGCCGATGCGATGCGGCACCCCGGACAGATAGGGATGGCAGGCCATCGCCATGATCTTTGGCCGCTCGGCGGCCTCCTCGTACAGGGTGTCGAACTGATCCATCGCGCGGTCGTAGAACATCGGCGAGGGATGATATTGCGCGGTGAACAGCACGATATCGTGGATTTCGAAATTGTAGGGCAGGGCGACCACAGGCTTGTGCGTGGTCTTCAGCGTCACCGGTTCGTCGTCCAGCACCCAGTCGCCGATATATTCGACGCCGGCCTCGCTCAGATAGTCGAGCGTATCGAAGGTCTGGGTCAGGCCGGGGCCGAACCAGCCGCGCGGCCGCTTGCCGGAAAATTTTTCGATCACGTCCATCGCCTTCATGATGGTCGTGCGCTGATCGTCGAGCTTGTGCATCGGGATCTGCTCGTAGCCATGCGCGTTCAGCTCCCAGCCCGCATTGATGCAGGCCTCGACCACCTGCGGATAGCTTTCGCAGACTTTTGCATTCAGAGTCACGGTCGGCTTGGCGCCGACCCGCTCCAGCATTTTCTTCATGCGCCAGAAGCCGACCCGCATGCCGTATTCGTGCCAGCTCCAGTTCGGATGGTCGGGCAAGAGCGGCTGGAGTTGCGGCGGCACGATCACCATCCGCGCCATGGCGCGGGAAATATCCCAGTCCTCCAGCGCCAGAACCGGCCAGATCACCATGCGCACACCGTCGGGGAATTTCAGTTTCGGCCTGGTTTCAATGGGTGAAAACGCGATGCGTTCGCGCGGCTGCATGTCTGTTTCTCCCGGTCTTTGAGCTGGTCTTGGCCGGGCTTGAGCCGGCCATCCATCTCTTGTGCAAGAAGGTTTCGTGGTTTGATGGATGCGCGGGTCAAGCCCGCGCATGGCCGGTAAAGGCGCTACCCGATCACCCGGACCGGCTTGCCGTCGATGAAGGCGCGGACCGCCTCCACGGTGCCGCCATAGAAGATCCGGTAGCCGTCCTGCGTCACATAGCCGAGATGCGGCGTGAGCACGACGTTCGACAGCTTGCGCAGGGCATGATCCTGCGGCAGCGGCTCGACGTCGAACACATCGAGGCCAGCGCCGGCGATGGTCCTGTTCTTCAATGCTGCGATCAGAGCGGCCTCGTCCACGATCGGGCCGCGCGAGGTATTGATGAGATAGGCCGTGGGCTTCATCATGCCGAGATCGGTTGCGCTGACGAGGCCGCGCGTGCGGTCCGACAGCACCAGATGGATGGTGACGAAATCGGACTTCTGGAACAGATCGGCCTTGGTCGCATAGGCGACGCCGTGCTCCTGGCAGCGCTCGGGCGTCAGATTCGGACTCCAGGCGATGACCTTCATGCCGAAAGCCTGGCCGACTTTCGCGACCCGCTGGCCGAGATTGCCGAGGCCGATAATGCCGAGGGTGTGGCCGAACAGATCCGCGCCGACGGTCGCCTGCCATGGTTCGCCAGCCTTCATGCGGGCATTCTCGGCGCTGATATGGCGGGCAAGGTCGAGCATCAGCCCGACCGCGAGTTCCGCGGTCGGATGTTTGGCGCCCTCGGTTCCGCAGACCAGAACGCCGCGCTCCTTCGCCGCAGCGACGTCGATCGAGGCATTCTTCAGCCCGGTGGTCACGATCAGCTTCAGGTCCGGCAGCTTCTCGATCAGGCTGCGCGGGAAGGGGGTGCGCTCGCGCATCACGCAGATGATCTCAAAACCCTGCAGGGCGCGCGCGACGGCAGCCTCGTCGCCGAGCCGCTCGTTAAAGACGGTCACGTCGACGTCGCCCGTCACTTTGGACCAGTCGGCCATCGACAGGGCCACATTCTGATAGTCGTCGAGCACGGCACAGCGGTAGCGCATCGGAAGTCCCTGTTGCTGGCGGATGGAGCAGGATCGGGGCGCAACACATAGCGGACCTGAGACGCAGCGCAACCTTACCGATCACAACGCATTGAACCTTCCGGCCTCCTCGCGCGACCGACCTTGGATCGATCCTGCCCCGCTGGTAGTCTGCCCGTCGGCACCGGGAGGGGGCTGCGGAGGCATTGGCCATGAAGCGTCTGACCGCAATCCTGTTCGGCCTGTGGGCCGCAGCCGCGCTGTCGGCAGGTCCGGCATTTGCGGAAAAGCGCGTCGCGCTGGTGGTGGGCAATGGCGCCTACGAGAATGCGACCAGGCTCGCCAATCCGATCAACGACGCCACCGCGATGGCCGATCTGTTCCGCAAGGCGGGCTTCGACGTGGTGGAAGCCCGGACCGATCTCGGCAATCTGGAATTCAAGCGGGTGGCCCGCGAATTCACCCTGATCGCGCGCGATGCCGATATCGCGGTCATGTATTTCGCCGGTCACGGCATCGAGGTGAATGGCACCAATTATCTCCTGCCGGTCGACGCCAAGCTCGCCACCGATTTCGATGTCGAGGACGAGGCGCTCTCGCTCGACCGGCTGATCCGCGCGCTCGAACCGGCGAAGCGGTTGCGGCTGATCATTCTCGACGCCTGCCGCGATAATCCGTTCGTCACCACGATGCGGCGCAATATCGCCTCGCGGCAAGTGACGTCAGGGCTTGCGAAAGTCGAGCCGGCGACCAGCGATACGTTGATCGCTTTTGCGGCGAGGGCTGGCTCGACGGCCGATGATGGCCGCGGCAAGAACTCACCTTTCACCACCGCGCTGGTCAAGAACCTGACGGTGCCCGGACGCGATGTGCGCATCGCGCTCGGCTATGTGCGCGACGAGGTGTTGCGCACGACCGGCAACAAGCAGGAGCCGTTCGTTTACGGCTCGCTCGGCGGCGCGACCGTCGCGCTGGTGCCGGAGCGCAAGCAGGTCGCGGCCGCCCCGTCCGCGCCGCCTTCGGCACCTGCACCGAGCGTTCGCAGCGCCGATCCGCGCCTCGATTACGAATTCGCCGAGCGCGTCGGCACCAAGGAGGCATGGGACTCCTTCCTGTCGGTGCACACGTCCGGCTTCTATGCCGATCTGGCGCGGGCGCAGCGCGATAAGGTGGCGCGCGCGGAGCAACCCGTAATCCCCAGCGTTCCCCCGCCGCCGCGTGTTTCCGCCGTTCAGCCGCTGCAGCCGCAGGGGAGTGCGCCGCCTCCTTCCGCCGAGGCACCCGCCAATCCGGCGCCGCCGGCCACCATCGCGGCGCTGCCCGAAACCGCAATGCGGGAAATCGAGGTTCTACCGGCGCCGAAAGGCGAGCCTCGTGTGATCGCGCGCAGCCTGCAGTCCGAATTGCGCAGGGTCGGCTGCGATCCGGGCGCCGTCGATGGCGTCTGGTCGCCGAAATCGCAAGAGGCGCTTGCGCTTTTCAATCGTCATGCCAGGACCCGGCTCGACACCGATTCCGCAACCGTCGCGGCGCTGGATGCAGTGAAAGTTCAGCGCGGCCGGATTTGTCCTTTGATTTGCGCCGAAGGCCAGCAGGAACGGGGCGGCCGCTGCGTTGCGATCCCGGCCAAGCCGCTGCCCAAGAAGGAAGCAGTGCGGCCGCCGGAGCCGAGTGCCCGCGAAAAAGCGCGTGAACGCGCGCGCGAGCGCGTGCGTGCCCAACCGAAGCAGGAATCGAAGCGGCCGTCAGCAAGCCGCGCCGCCTGTCCCCCAGGCTCTTCGCCCTTCTCACAGGGCGGCCGCTGGTGCTGCGAAAGCACGCCCGATGGCCGCGGCGCGCCCCGCGTTTTCTGTCCCTGACGTCGCGACGCCCGCCGCGCAGAGCAACGCGCGCGATCGCCGGAGGTGCTTCGGCGCAACATCCCCAGCATCCGCAGCATGCCGCGGATCGCCTTGCCGTCGGTGCCAGAACCGATTGGTTCCGGCGAATGCTCAGCCCGTCAATGCGCGTGCCGCTGCTTCGGCAACGACGCTGCCGCAGACCGCATCGGGACAAACAGGCAGCGCGTATTGGCGCCCTGATGCTTGATCCAATGCTTGTCGACGTTGTCGTAGTCGCAGGCGCATCGGTAGAATTTGCCGTCCGGGGACCAGCCGGTGCGCTTGCGGACCTGACCGGTGGAGCGGATTTCCCACTCGTCGTCCGGGAGCGACTTCAATTCGCGCTCCGAGACTTCCCAGCAGCAATCGTTGGTGACGCAGCAGGTGGCCGGAATCCAGGACAGAAGCCAAGGATTGGAATGGTATTCCCCGGCCATCGCGACGCCCGCAATGGCGAGCGCCGAAACCACCGCAACGGCCGGAGCCCAAAGGGCAATTCGGCGGAGAGGCTTGGCGAAGGCTGACCGAGAAGTGGCATCTTCGGCCGGCCCGGACGACACCGAAACACAAACTCTCGGTGACTCGGTACAGTTGGTCATTGGTCGTGACATGGCTTTTCTTCTCTTCTTTGGTTCGGGTTCATTGCACCCGGCAACGAGTTGACCAAGCAAGCTTCGCGCCAATGCCCGTTTGCTCAACGCGCCCATAAACCCCGCAAATTTTGGGCAGCCATCCTGCTCGCTCACGATTTTCCAGATGCCCGTTGCACGCAACCTTGGGCGAAATCACGCCGTATCGGAGTAAGGCGGCGTGGCGTGCGTGCGATCGTGGCAATGGATGCCGTTGCGATGCCTCGCGGATGGGTGACCCGCAGCAGCGCCCGATGCCGGCGCCTGAAAGATCGAACGCGGCCGCCGCCGCATTCTCGGCCGTCCCGCCGCCACCACACCGAACTCACCCGCGCGCTGCCGAAAACTCACGTCAGCAGCAATGGCGTTGTCCGCAGGCCGCATTGCAACTTGCGTCGCTGCAGCCCGGCTGTTTCGGCAATGCGCCGGTGCAGCGGATCGCTTTTGCCCTTCGCATCGGATCGGGCCGCACATCGACGCTCGGTCCACGTCATGTCGCATGTAGCAGGCAGGCACGAGCACCGTGGCGTTTTCGCTCAAGGGCGCTTCGGCTGCTGCGATTGATGCCAGAGGACCTCATTAGCTATCCGTCTCATGGTGAAACAAGGTTCACGTCTGTTCGCGCAGAACGAATCGCGGCCGCGATTCGCGCTCCGCTGCGGAAATTAAGAGAATCTTGCGCGGGAGAGCCGAAGCTGCTTTTTCTGCAGGCCCGACCGCCAAAATCAGGCTCGTTACGGACGCGGTCACGAGCATCAGCACCACGATTAGCAACAAAAAAAGACATATGCCGCTGCGGACGCTGTCGACTTTTGTGACCACCCTGCGCGCGCGCTCGCTCGCCGAGCTTGCGCCCTTCGCCATGCTTGCGCTCGCCGCTGCCATGCTCGCGCTGTTTGGCAAAATCGCCGACGAGGTTCTGGACGGGCAGACTCACGCCTTCGACGAAGCCGTTTTGCGTGCCTTGCGCAATCCGGCCGATCCCGCCGATCCGCTCGGACCACCGTGGCTGGAGCATGTCATGCGCGACATCACCAGCCTCGGCAGCTTCACGGTGGTTGCACTCGTCACGTTCGGCGCGATCGGCTACCTCCTCATCGACGGCAAGCGGCTTGCGGCGGTGTTCGTGCTGTTTGCGGTGGCTGGCGGCGGGTTGCTCAGCGAAGCGTTGAAACTTGTCTTCGCCCGGCCGCGTCCGGAACTTGTCGCCCATCTCGTCGAGGTGCAGACGGCAAGTTTTCCGAGCGGGCATGCGATGCTGTCGGCGGTCGCCTTCCTGACGCTCGGCGCGCTTCTTGCGCGGGTGCAGAGCCGGCGGCGGCTCAAGGCCTATCTGGTCTCGGTTGCGATCGTCCTGACGATCCTGATCGGTGTGAGCAGGATCTATCTCGGCGTGCATTGGCCGACCGATGTGATGGCCGGCTGGTGCGCCGGCGCCGCCTGGGCGATGGGCTGCTGGGTGCTCGCAATCTGGCTGCAATCGCGCGGCAGCATCGAGCAGACCGATGCAAATGGGCCGGCGAAAAAGGTCTGACCGGCGTCGCGGTTAACGCTTCGTCAAGCCGGATTCCATAAACTTGCGCGGTGGACCATCTGGCCGAGTCCGGCGGCCGCGTGCCGCGTAGCCGGGAGCCTAGTATGCCGCATTCGACGAGTGCCAGCGACACCGGTCAATGCCGGTCCTGCCAGACTCCGCTTCCGCATAGCGAGCCGATCCTGGTGAAGTTCCAGCGCTGCTATTATTGCGGCCGTCATCACCCGCTCGGCGGCACATGGACATTGACGACAGCGCCGGTCGTCGTCGCAGCGACGCTCGGCCTGCTTGCGATCGTGTGGACGCATCTGCCGTCCTGACGGCAGTTGCCGGCGCTCGGCAAAAGCCGCGCACTTCCTGTATTGCGCTTTTTGTATAATGTCGTGCGAGCGTCAAGATTCGGCAGCACGATAGGACATGAAGAAGAAGAGAAAGAAGGAGCGATCCCGAGCCATCGAGGCTGCCGGAGGGATCGTCGTGCGCGGGCGGGTGCGCCCGCTTTTTGCGGTCGTGCAACTTCGCCGCCAGAAAATCTGGGTGCTTCCGAAGGGCAAACTCAATCGCGACGAGTCGGCGCTGGCTGCGGCCAGGCGCGAGGCGATCGAGGAAACCGGTCACGACGTCGAGGTGCATGAGTTTCTGGGTGCGCTCGCCTACAAGTCGGGCGGCCGGCCAAAGACGGTGCGGTTCTGGCGCATGCAGGCGAGCAGCCGGCCGGTCGGGAAACTGATGAACGATGTGCGGGCCGTGCGCTGGCTGCCGCTTCCACAGGCAACCGCCAAACTTACCCATGAGCGTGAAAAGGTGTTTCTGGAGAAGACCGGGCGGCAAATTCAGCGCCAGCCGGTTGCTGCGAGGACGGCGCGTGAAAGCCGCGTGCGAAACGAGGCCAGGCCAGGGCCAAGGTCTGTAAGAAGTTCTGCATCCAGGACCGGAACCAAATCTGAGGCGCTGCCGCTGAAAACCAGGGCCGGGTCCGGCAAGACCAGGCCCAGAGCCAAGACCGCAAACAAGACCGCAAACAAGACCACCACCAAGTCGCACCCGAAATCCCGCACTAAAGCAGGTGCAAAGACGCAAACCGAAGCGAAGTCCGTTGGCCCGCGCCGAATCTCTGCTGCGCAGGTCAGGGGTCTTTCCTTGCGTCGCATTGAAACGAGCCGGAAGCAGCCTCGGAAGCCGGTCGCACGGCTGCGTTCCCGGCCGGCACTGGCGGATGCTGGAAAACCGCCGCGGAATGTCTTGCAAAAGCTGTGGACAATATTGCGCCGCTAGCGGATGCTCGTTGCCGACTGGCGGTTATGATGGGGTTCAGCGCGGCAGGTCGTATGGCCTCGACTGCGGGGGTGTGGAAGGGTTGGTCATGAGACGTTCGAGCCTGCGGCGATCAGTATCCGGCTGCGCGTGGGGGCTTGCCTCCATTCTTGCCGTTGCCGCGTTCGCCGGGTCCGCGGAAGCCCGCAACGTCGATGGACGAGCGCTGGCATCCGGCGTCATTGGCGGCATGTCCGCCGGTGCGATTATGGGGGCTCCCTATTACCCGGCCTATGGTCAGGGGTTTTACCCGAGCTATCCGGCTCCGGTTTATTACGTCCCGCCGGCCGGGCCGCCGCCCGGTTGCGTGATCCGGCAGCAGCGGGTCTGGGACGGTTATCGCTGGCGCTGGCAGAAGCTGCGGATCTGTCACTGACGCCACCGCTCGCGTCTTGGCCGGTTGCTTGCGGCCTTGGAATTGCGGCCTTTGCAATTCGCTAACCTTTTCGGCCCGCCCGGCCGCGATCACGCGGCAATCAAAATTGCGACAAATTGGCTGGCGACACTACGTATCCGTAAGCTTTTACGGCTAGTTTCGCGCGCGGGTCATGAATCGCGCTGGTGCTCCCAGCCGGCCCCTGAAGGAGAACGTGCATGAGGAAGCTTTTCGTCGCGCTCGTCGCTGCGGTGACGATCGCGGGTGCAGTGGTGGCGGCGCCCGGTAGCGCCGACGCCCACTGGCGTGGTGGTGCTGTTGCCGCCGGCGTCGTTGGCGGTCTTGCCGCTGGCGCCATCATCGCCGGGGCCGCGGCCCCCTATTATTATGCGCCGCCGCCGCCGGTCTATTACGCGCCGGCTCCGGTCTATTACGGCCCGCCCTGCCGCTGGGTGAAGCAGCGCTGGTGGGACGGCTATGGCTGGCGGGTGCGTCGCGTCCAGGTCTGCGGCTGAGCCGTCACGATCTGCGTCGTCACGATCTGCGTAAACGAGCCCGGCGGCTTCCGCCGGGCTTTTTCTTACGGCCTGTTACCGAAGCCCCGACATCCGTTGCGCCAGCGACTGCGAGGGCCAGCAATCCAGCGCGACGCCGTTCGCTTTTTGCCACGCCCCGAGTGCGGCGCGGGTTTTCATCCCGGCCTTGCCGTCGATCTTGTCGCGATAGAAGCCGGCCTGCGCGAGGTGGCGCTGGATCGTCTCGATGTGGTCGGAGCGCGCCTGTTGAAGCTTGCCCCATGGCGTTGCAAAACCGCCGCCGCCGGCAATGCGATCTGCCAGATTGCCGACGAACAGCGCGTAGAGATCGGCGAAGTTGTAGCCCTTGTAGACGTAGAAATTCTTCAGCGTCAGGAAGGCCGGTCCGTTCAGACCGGCGGGCAGGAAAAGCGACGCCTCTTCGGTCATTTCCTCGCGCGTCGGCTTGTGCGTGAGCGTGACATAGCCGCGCTTGATCCATTCGGCGACGGTCAGCTTGGTATCGGGTTCGGCGATCGAGCAATCGACGGTCTCGGGCAGTTTTACTTCAAAGCCCCAGCGCCGGCCCTTGTCCCATCCCTTGGCGAGGAGCTGGCTTGCCGCCGAGGCCAGCGCGTCCGGCACCGAGCCCCAGATATCCCTGTGGCCGTCGCCATCGAAATCGACTGCGTATTTGAAGAAGTCGGTCGGGAGGAACTGGGTGTGTCCCATGGCGCCGGCCCAGGACGCCTTCATCGCGGCGCGGGCGACATGCTGCTCCTCGAGGATTTTCAGCGCCAGGAGCAACTCGCCGCGAAACATCTCCTTACGGCGGCCGAGAAAGGCCTGGGTCGCCAGCACCTCGATCGTATCATACGGGAGCTTGGCCGAACCGAAATTGGTTTCCCGCCCCCAGATCGCAAGGATCACCGCAGGCGGTACACCGAAGCGCCGTTCGATCGCGGCAAGCGTTGCGCGATGTTCGGCGGCAAGCTTGCGGCCCTGCGCGGTGAGTCGCGACAGCGAGGCTTCCGACAGGTATTGCGCCGGCGTGCGCTCGAATTCCGGCTGGCCGCGCGGGATCGCCTTGGGCTTGCCGGGGATTACGAGGTCGGGCAGCGCCAGGTTCGGCTTCAGCTCGCGCGTGGCTTCGACAAAAGTGGCGCGCGAAACACCAAGCTTCTCCGCTTCCGGCCACAGCGATTGGATGAAAGCGCGGAACTCGGCCTCGCTCTGCGCCAGGGCAGACGGGGCGGCACACAGCGTCAGCAAAAGGACAATTGCAACCCGGATCATCCCGCGACTCGAGAAGAGGCTTCGGTCACGCAGGTTGCCACAAAGTTTGCGGCGGGACCTTGACCGTGACCGGCTCGCCTGCGCGGATCGTGCCCGAGCGCTCGACCGTGGCGACCACGCCCCGAAGGCCCTTGGCTTTGGCGGGAAAGGCGAGGTCCAGTCCGCCGGGCGCCGCACCGGGCATGAGGTGCTGCGCGATCGCCTTGCCTGCGATGCGGCACGGTGCATTCGGCGCTTCCACCACAATCGTCGCCTCGGCGAAGACGATGCGGGTGCCGGGCGGCAGCAGCGTGAAATGCGGGATACCCGAGACCACGATATTGGCGCCGATCCATTCCGGCGCGATGCGCTCGACCTGCATCGCGGCCGCGATCGCGGACAATTCCTCGCGCGACACGGCGGCGATCTGCCGGCCTGAACGCATCTCCATGCCGGGCTTGTACCAGGGCTCGCGCGGGCCCGCCTTGCGCGTAAAGCCATAATGCCGGGTACCGGCAATTCCCTGAAGATCGAGCCCAATTTCGGAGACGGCCCGAGTCTCCGGATAGGGCTCGGCTTCGACAAACAGCTTCTCGCATAGCCCTTTGATCGCGCGGCCGGGCAGCGATTGCAGGGCCCCCGCGGGCGGATTCGGGTTCATGTTCCGGACTACCATGCTGTTCTGCTTCATCCCGCGGGCTGCGCGTCTCCGCTCCGGGCAATCAGATGCTGCTTCAGTTCCGAGATCTCGGCACGCAACCGCTTCATCTCCTCGATGATCGGCTCGGTCTCCTGATGCAGCATTTCGCGTTCGGCCTCTCGCTCCTCGGCGAGGCCTTTCTCGTGTTCGGTCTGCATCGCATTCACCACGACGCCGATGAAAAGATTGAGCACGGCGAAGGTGGTCATGATGATGTAGGGCACGAAAAACGCCCAGGCATAGGGATACTTTTCCATGACCGGCCGCACGATGCCCATCGACCAGCTCTCCAGCGTCATGATCTGGAACAGCGAATAGGCCGACGCGCCGATATTGCCGAACCATTCCGGAAAGGATTCCGCGAACAGCTTGGTCGCCATGACCGAGAAGACGTAATAGATCAGCGCCAGCAGCGCCACGATCGATCCCATGCCCGGCAAGGCCGTGATCAGCCCGCCGACCACCCGGCGCAGCGACGGCACAACGGTGATGAGGCGCATCACGCGCAGGATGCGAAGGGCTCGCAAAACCGACAGATTGCCGGTGGACGGAATGAGCGCGATCGCCACCACCGCGAAATCGAACAGGCTCCAGGGGTCCTTGAAGAACGCGAGCCGGTGGACGAAAATTCTTGCCGACAGCTCGATCACGAAGATCGTCAGCACAATCGCGTCGATTGCCAGCAGCACGGGGCCGTAGGCCGCCATCGCCGACTTGCTGGTCTCGAGCCCAAGCGTGATGGCGTTGAGCACGATCACACCGGTGATGAACCATTCGGTGCGCGGGTTGTCGAGGATCGATCGCAGCCAGGTGGTCACAGAAGTCTCTCCGACATGTTGACGCCGGAAGGGACTGTCTTGCCGGTGTCATGTGCGATGCGCGACGCGGTAATCGCGTCGCGAGATAGGAATGGATCAGTGTTACACGACTCATTGCAACAGGTCTGCCGGGAGCAGGGGCATGGCGTTGGCTTGCCGGGCCGCTTCGGTCAGATAGCCAGCATTCGTGAATGCCGGTTCAGACTTTTTGGCGGCATTTCTCGGCCGCGCCTCCACGAGCAACGCACCGGGTGCGAGCGCGCTGGATCGGAATTCCGCTTGCCGAGCGTGCAGGCACAGCGAAGCGGACTTCCGATCCAACCCACTAGCGGATCGCCACAATGAAAAGTCGCGGAAAACGCAGCAGCACCTTGCCGTCATACTGCGACGGATAGGCCGCTGCGATCCGCGCCGTGTAGGCTTCGAGAAAAACCTGACGCTGCGCGACGGTCAAGGGATCGATGAAGGGCCGCAGCGCCGTACCCTTGAACCATTCCGTGACCGCCGCACTCCCATTCAGCGCATGCTGATAATGCGTGTGCCAGATGTCGAGCCGCGCACAGAGCGGTTTCAGCGCGTCGTAATAGGCGGACGGGGAGGGCAGGTCGGCGCGGCCCAGCGCCGTCCGGGGAATGAGGGAGGCCCAGCGCGGCTCGCTGGCGATTTCGCGCATCGCCAGATGCGAGGGCTCATTGGTGTTGTCGGGCATCTGGACCGCCAGCACGCTGCCGGTCTGAAGGCCGGCCAGCAGGCGCTTCAGGACCGCGAGATGGTCCGGCACCCACTGGAAGGTCGCGTTTGAATAAAGCAGATCCGCGCCCGCCGGTGCGGCCCAGTCCGTCAGGTCGGCTTGCAAGAAGGCGCATTGCCGCAGGCGCTTGCGGGCCTTATCCAGCATGTCGGGCGAGGAATCGATGCCCACGATTTTCGAATCCGGATAGCGCGCGACCAGAAGCTCGGTGGAATTGCCCGGCCCGCAGCCGAGATCGTAGATGGTCCGCGGGTCTGTAAGCGGTATCTGCGCCAGCAGATCGCGCGCCGGGCGGGTGCGCTCATCCTCGAATTTCAGATATTGGGTCGCGCTCCAGTCGGCCATTGTGCTCTCTCGGCGCGGCCGTTGCGGAATTTTGTCCGGCAACGGCAGGGAAAACCCGGCGCCGCCGCGGCTTATAGGCGATTCGCGCCCTCACGGCCGGGGGACAAGACACGGACAATCGTGAAATCCTGACGACAGGGATCGGCGAACATGCTTTCATGCCGTGGCAGCACTGGGGGGTGCACATGAAGAAAACCGCAATCGCCGCAACCGTGATCGCAGGACTGACGCTGTCCGCGCAGCCGGCATCGGCACAGTTTTGCATGGCGGGCATTATCGTTGCCGCGTTCTATGCGAATGCGACCGAAAACCGCGAGCTCAGCGCCAAGGAAGCGTCGACCTGCGGCCTGTTCTACGGCGCCGACCGCGACAAGGCGGTGCGGGGCGGCAAACCACCCGCTCCGCAGGCGAAAGCCAAGCCGGCGCCGAAGAAGACCGCGGCCAAGGCCAAGCCGAAGCAATGAAGCCGACGCGATAAGGCCTGCGCAATCGCGGCCTTTCCGATCCGACGTGCTAGCGGTCGCGCACAGCGCTACCGCGTGAACTTCTTGTATTTCAGCCGGTGCGGGATGATCGAGTCGGTGCCGAGCCGGCGCATCTTGTCGGCCTCGTAATCCTGGAAATTGCCCTCGAACCATTCGACATGGCTGTCGCCCTCGAAGGCCAGCATGTGGGTGGCGATGCGGTCGAGGAACCAGCGATCGTGGCTGATGATCACGGCGCAGCCGGCGAAATCCTCCAGCGCCTCTTCGAGCGCGCGCAGCGTGTCGACGTCGAGATCGTTGGTCGGCTCGTCGAGCAGCAGCACATTGGCGCCGGACTTCAGCATCTTGGCGAGATGCACGCGATTGCGTTCGCCGCCCGAGAGCGATCCGACCTTCTTCTGCTGGTCGGCGCCCTTGAAGTTGAACGCCGAGCAATAGGCCCGCGAATTCACTTCCTTCTTGCCGAGCATGATCTGGTCGAGGCCGCCGGAGATCTCCTCCCAAACGGTCTTCGATCCATCCAGTGCGTCGCGCGACTGGTCGACATAGCCAAGATGCACCGACTCGCCGATCTTGATCGTGCCCTTGTCCGGCTTTTCCTGGCCCGTGATCATCCGGAAAAGCGTGGTCTTACCGGCGCCGTTGGGGCCGATCACGCCGACGATGCCGCCGGGCGGCAGCTTGAAGGTAAGATTGTCGATCAGCAGGTTGTCGCCGAAGCCTTTGGTGAGTCCGTCGAACTCGATGACATTGTTACCGAGCCGCTCCGCGACCGGGATGATGATCTGCGCGGTGGTATTCTGCTTCTGTGCCGATTTGGCGAGCAGGTCCTCGTAGCGCTGGTAGCGCGCCTTGGACTTCGCCTGACGCGCCTTGGGCGACGCCGAAATCCACTCCTGCTCGGCGGCCAGCGTGCGCTGGCGCGCTTCCTCCTCGCGGCCTTCCTGCTCGAGGCGCTTCTGCTTCTGCGACAGCCAGGAGGTGTAGTTGCCCTGGTACGGGATGCCGCGGCCGCGATCAAGTTCGAGAATCCAGCCCGTTACGTTGTCGAGGAAATAGCGGTCGTGGGTGACGATCAGGATCGCGCCCGGATAATCGCGCAGATGGCCTTCCAGCCAGGCGACGGATTCGGCATCGAGATGGTTGGTCGGCTCGTCGAGCAGGAGCAGTTCGGGCTGATCGAGCAAGAGCTTGCACAGCGCGACGCGGCGGCGCTCGCCGCCGGATAGCTTCGACACATCCGCATCGTCGGGCGGGCAGCGCAGCGCGTCCATCGCCTGGTCGACCTTGGAATCGAGATCCCACAGGCCCTTGGCCTCGATCTCGTCCTGCAGCGCGGTCATCTCGTCCGCGGTCTCGTCGGAATAGTTCATCGCGAGTTCGTTGTAGCGGTCGAGGATCGCCTTCTGCTTGGCGACGCCTTCCATCACATTCTCGCGGACGGTCTTATCGGGATCGAGCTCTGGCTCCTGCGGCAGGTAGCCGACCCGCGCGCCTTCTGCGACCCAGGCCTCACCATTATAGTCGGTGTCGATGCCGGCCATGATCCGAAGCAGTGTCGACTTGCCCGAGCCGTTGACGCCGAGCACGCCGATCTTGGCGTCCGGATAGAATTGCAGGTGGATATTCTCCAGAACCTTGCGGTTGCCGGGATAGACCTTGGTCAGGCCCTGCATGAAATAGATGAATTGGCGGCCGTTCATCGCTTGTCTTTCAGCCTTTCGGGCAAATCCGCGGCGGCTGCGCGGACGCGCCGGGCCTGCGGGATGTTCGGGAAATGCGGGCTTTAAGTAGCGGCGGGCGGGGCAAAGGGCAAGGTTTACGGCGGGGGCGAACGGCCCTGTCCGTGGCATAGTGCGGTTGCGGTCGCAAATCCGGGAGCCTCTCCCACACGAAGGAGGCCGGCGGCTTCCCCAAGGCCGTTGTCAGGGCTGTATCTGCACAAAGCCGTCCTGGACCAGCTGGATGATGCGAAAATTGGCGCCGCTATTGACCGCGATGCCGGGAAGGAAGTCGGCATTCACCCATTTGTTGTCGCGCGCGGTCTGGCCGCAGACTTCGAAGCGGACCCCGCCTGCCTGGAGCGCAGCAACTTGTTTCGCGTAGGGATTGCCGGATTTGGTCTTGCGCACCCGGTTATAGGCCGCGTCGTTCAGTGCCCAATAGCCCGCCGCGCCATGGAAGATCGCGATCACCTGCCAGTTCGTCTTATTGGCCGCAAAGCTCTCCTGCATGATGCGCGCATAGAGGAGGCCGAAGGGTTCTTTTCCGGCATAGGCCAAATGGTCAAGATTGAGCACGACCTTGGCGTCCTTCAGCACCACGTCGATATCGATCTTGAGATCCGGCTTTTGCTGCGCCAAGGCCGGACCGGCCAGCGCCGCGAGGATGAACAGGTACTGGACGATGCGATTGGGCAGGTGGGACATGGGAGACCTTGGCTCCGGCAGGCGGTTTGAGACGTCGTCAGCATCTCAGATCGGCGGTCGCCACGGAAGAGCGCACCACGTTCCAGTCCGATTGTGCGGCTTACGATGCGCCCGGAACGATCTTACATTCAGGACGCCGCAGAGTTCAGGAGGCCCGCCTATGTGCCGCAACATCAAGACGCTGTTCAATTTCGAGCCGCCGGCGACCGAGGATGAGATCCGCGCTTCGGCGCTGCAGTTCGTGCGCAAGCTTTCGGGCTTCAACGCGCCGTCGCAGGCCAACGCCGCTGTTTTCAACGAAGCGGTGGAAGAAGTCGCGGCAGCGGCCCGCAAGCTATTGACCTCGCTGCATACCCACGCGCCGGCGCGCGATCGCGGCGTCGAGGCGGAAAAGGCGCGGGAGCGGGCGCGAGCGCGTTTCGGCTAGCATTGGAGCGTTGCGCTGCTCTAGTGCTGCGGTCCTGTAGCCGCAGAGAGTTCATCGTCGAACAGCGGCTCGCCATAACCCTTCGTGCCGAGCACGACGGGATCGAACACCCACGCAAGCCGGTCCAGCCAGGCATGCAAGTCATCCATTGGAAATCCGACGATATGCATGCCAACTTTCGGATGTAGATGATAGATCATATGCAGGAAGACTTGCTGATGCACGCGTGCTGCCATTTGCCTTGCGTCGTCGCCGCGTCTCTCGGGCGGCGCATCCGCGATCGTTTTCATGGCTTCGAACAGGCGCCAGAACGCACCGGTATCGAATACCTGTTCCTCGTGAATGGCGTACATGAACGAGCCCTCGGCGGCCACATTGTTGGCGGCGAGAACGGTGCGGGCGTGGTCCAGATTGGATGGCATGGGCGGCTGTTCGGCATGATGAATGCAGCCGAAACTGCCGCTCATCCGGCGTCCCGTCAATGCGAGAGTCAACCCGTGGCGCGACCTCTAAGAGTGGGGGCCAGTCTCCCGGTGGCGCGGCCCATCGTTTGCGCGAGATCAAACGCTGCGGCTATCGAGAGGCCTAAACACATCCAGAACCGCTGGAAAGGCTTCCATGAACCACCATCATCGCAAGACGCTTCACGCCCTGTTCGCGCATCCGATCAGCGCTAATATCGATTTGAAAAAGGTGTTGCACGTTTTCGAAGAGCTCGGTGCCGAGATCGAGAACAGCGCCGGCAACCGCGTGAAAGTGAAGCTGAACGATCACTCCGCTTCCTTCGTCCATGCCCAGCACAGCCTGCCGAAGGACGAAGTGGTGCAAATCAAGAAGTTTCTTGAGCAATGCGGCGTCACACCGGAGCGCTATCCGCTCTGAGGATCATTTCAGCTCGCGAGGCTTGCGCGCGGTGAGGTTGATCGTAGCCGACATGCCGGCGTGTCCCGCTCCCTCGCGCATTTCGCGCTCTTCCTCGACGATGCGCACATCGTCGAAATCGCCGAAGGCGTCTTCGAGCATCGCGCGGGTGTAAAGATGCTCGATCTGCTTCGGCCCGCCGGTGCCGTATTGCAGCTGCTTCGGCGCATAGCCCTCGATGATGAGCAGGCCGCCGGGCTTCAGCGCGCGCCGCATACCAGCCCATTTCACCGGGCGCTCGGCAGGCGTCGAGAACTGGGTGAAGATCTCCGCGACGATGTCGAATGCGGCTTCCGGATAATCCCAGGTATGGGCATCACCCTGGATCAGGGTGAGCGACACGCCACGCTCGATGGCGAGCGCCGCCGCTTTTTTCTGGGCGGACGGGGAGAAATCGACCGAGGTGACGTTGAGGCCCTGCTCGGCGAGCCAGACGCCGTTGCGGCCCTCGCCATCGGCGACCGCGAGCGCTGTGCCGGAGGCCGGCAACAGCGGCTTGCAGCGGACGAGAAAATCGTTCGGCGCCTTGCCGAATTCGTATTCGGGCTTGGCGAAGCGCGTTTCCCAGCGGGTGTATTCGGGCGATTGCGTCATGGGGCCTGTAGCCTTTGGTCCGGTGCGGCGGCCGATATAGCGCGGCGGAGCGCGGAGCCGAAAGTGGATTGACCCAGAGAGCGGTAACATCTCGTTAACCATGCCGCAGCGAAAGCGGCGTCCATGCCCGCCGGCCGCTGGTTTTCGATTGCGCCGGACCGGGCCTCGCGATGCGCGATTCGACAGACCCGATTCGTTCCTAGCGAACAGATGCGAACCATGTGCCGTTGTGAAACGGATGAGCCGCTCTATGATTGCGTGCCTGCGCGCATCGCGCGCGGCGTGCAAATGCAACGCGCGGCGTGCAAATGCAATTTGTGGACGCATTCGAACCGGAGCGCATGAAAGCCGAGCGATGACCTACGAGAGGCCGAGCGTCACCGTCGATTGTGTCTTGTTCGACGATCGCGATCGCCTTCTGCTGATCCGCCGCCGCCATCCGCCTTTCGCCGGACAATTCGCGCTGCCCGGCGGCTTTGCCGATCCCGGTGAGACGGTGGAAGCTGCGGCGCGGCGCGAGCTTTTTGAGGAGACGGGATTGGAGGCGCGTGATTTGCGGCTCGTCGGCGTCTATTCGAAACCCGGCCGAGATCCGCGCGGCTGGACCATCAGCATCGCCTATCTGGTCACGACGGACGCGGCAGCGCCGAAGGCGGGCGACGATGCGGCCGAGGTGGAATTCCGCAACGACTGGCGCGAGCTCGATCTGGCATTCGATCACAACGAGATTGTGCGAGACGCGGACAGGCTCCGCAGCCGCTAGACGCAACGCATAGGCACCCGCGTAAACACTCTCTTCAGACTTCGCCGCTGCGTCGAATCGCTGTCCCGATTCGTTCTGTGCGAACAGATGCGAACCTTGTGTCATTGTGAGGCAGCGCCTTCAGTTCAGCACTACGATTGCGGCGTTCAGCAGCGACGCGAACGCGACCCACGCCGCATAGGGGACGAAGAGAAGCGCGCTGACGCGGTCTGCACTCCATCGCGTGACAATGAAGGCGACGATGGCCGCCAGCATGCCAAGCACGATGATCAGCGCCAGAACCGGCTGCTGAAGGCCGAAGAAGGCGGGCGACCAGGCGAAGTTCAGCGCCATCTGCGTGAGCCACGGGCGCATGCCCTCGCCCCGCTCGAAGCTTCGCGCACCGGCGATGCCGATCATCACATAGAGGACGGCCCAGACCGGTCCGAAAATCCAGTTCGGCGGATTGAAAAACGGCTTGGCGAGGGACGCGTACCACGGGCCCGGCCGCGTGAGCGCGCCGATGGTGAGACCGATGGCGACCACTCCGATGACGAAGGCAGCGTAGATGAGCAGACGGCGCATGGGGTGGTGTCTCTTTTCAGGATTTGCATGGCCGCCGGCAAAAGGTCGGCTGCGTCTTGTTATTGAGGGCTATTGCCGGAGAATCTTCTCCATCGCCTTGCCCTTGGCGAGCTCGTCGATCAGCTTGTCGAGGTAACGGATTTCCCGCATCGTCGGCTCCTTGATGTCTTCGACCCGCACGCCGCAGATCATGCCTTTGATCAGGCTGCGTGCGTCGTTCAGCCGCGGCGCTTGTGCAAAGAAGGCTTCGAAATCCGTTTGGCGTTCGATTTGCGCGTCGAGGTCCTCCTGGCTGTAGCCGGTCAGCCAGCGGATGATCTCATCGACTTCCTGTTTGGTGCGTCCTTTCTTCTCCGCCTTGGCAAGGTAGTGCGGATAGACGCTTGCGAAGCTCATGTTGTAGATGCGATGCATTCACACGCCGTATTTCAGGGTCGCTCGCTGCGGGACAGGGCGGGTCAGGCCGTTGGCTAACCCGCCCCTCGCGATAACGCAGGCCTGGCGCGACAGGTAAAGAACAAAGAACAATGATCGTCACAGCACCTTGTTGCTCGCCTTCACCTTTTCCGCATCAAGATAGACCTGGCCGCCGAGCGCGTTGAACTTCTCGCTCATCTGCGCCATGCCCTCGATCGCCGCCTTCTCATTATCCCCGAGGCTCGCCGCATAGTCGCGCACATCCTGCGTGATCTTCATCGAGCAGAATTTCGGCCCGCACATCGAGCAGAAATGCGCGACCTTGTGCGCCTCCTTCGGCAGGGTCTCGTCGTGATACTCGCGCGCGGTATCGGGATCGAGGCCAAGATTGAACTGGTCCTCCCAGCGGAACTCGAAGCGCGCGCGGGAGAGCGCGTCGTCGCGCAATTGCGCGGCCGGGTGGCCCTTGGCGAGATCGGCGGCGTGCGCGGCGATCTTGTAGGTGATGACGCCTTCCTTGACGTCGTCGCGGTTGGGCAGACCCAGATGCTCCTTCGGCGTGACGTAGCAGAGCATCGCGCAGCCAAACCAGCCGATCATCGCGGCGCCGATGCCGCTCGTGATGTGGTCATAGCCCGGCGCGATGTCAGTGGTGAGCGGGCCGAGCGTATAGAACGGTGCCTCGCCGCATTCCTTCAGTTGCTTGTCCATGTTGATCTTGATCTTGTGCATCGGCACATGGCCGGGCCCTTCGATCATGACCTGGCAGCCCTTCTTCCAGGCGATCTGCGTCAGTTCGCCGAGCGTCTCGAGTTCGGCAAACTGCGCGCGGTCGTTGGCATCCGCGATCGAGCCGGGCCGCAGACCGTCGCCGAGCGAGAACGACACATCGTATTTGCGCATGATGTCGCAGATTTCCTCGAAGCGCTCGTACAGGAAGCTCTCGCGGTGCTTCGACAGGCACCATTTCGCCATGATCGAGCCGCCGCGTGATACGATGCCGGTGACGCGGTTCGCGGTCAGCGGCACATAGGCCAGCCGCACGCCGGCATGGATGGTGAAATAATCCACTCCCTGCTCGCACTGCTCGATCAGCGTATCCTTGTAGACCTCCCAGTCGAGCTTGGCCGGATCGCCGTCCACCTTCTCCAGCGCCTGATAGATCGGCACGGTGCCGATCGGTACCGGGCTGTTGCGGATGATCCATTCGCGGGTGTTGTGGATGTTGCGCCCCGTTGAGAGGTCCATCACGGTGTCGGCGCCCCAGCGGATCGCCCACACCATCTTCTCGATTTCTTCCTCGACCGACGAGGTGACCGCCGAGTTGCCGATATTGGCGTTGATCTTCACGAGAAAGTTGCGGCCGATGATCATCGGCTCGAGTTCGCCGTGGTTGATGTTGGCCGGGATGATCGCGCGGCCGCGCGCGATCTCGTCGCGCACGAATTCCGGGGTGATGAAGGGCGGGATCGCGGCGCCGAAGCTTTCGCCATCGGCAAGTGCTGCTTCCGCGCGCTCCAGCATTTGCTTGCGGCCGAGATTTTCGCGGGCCGCGACATAGATCATTTCCTTGGTGACGATGCCGGCGCGGGCGAATTCGTATTGCGTGACCGGCGCGTCGCCGACGCCGCGCAGCGGCTTCGGCGTATTCGGAAAGGCGCGGGCGAGATATTTGCCGGTGGCGTTGCCGTTATCGACCGGCTTCAGCGGACGGCCTTCGTATTCCTCGACGCCGCCGCGCTCCTTGACCCACGCAATGCGCGTGCGCGGCAGGCCCTTCTCGACATCGATGGTGATGCTGTCGTCGGTGTAGGGGCCCGAGGTGTCATAGACCGGCAGCGGCGGTTCACCGGATGCCTCCGACAGTGCGATCTCGCGCAGCGGTACCCGCAGATCGGGCGCGGCCTCCGGCGCGACGTGAATCTTGCGCGAGGCCGGCAGGGGTCCGGTCGTGACCTTGGGGGTGACAAGGTCGTTCGGTGATACGGGCTTGTTCATGATGTCCTCCTGTCAGGCCGGCACGGCCGGGTGTTCAGTCAATGTCAGCCAGGCGCGCACGCGCGCGTCCGGATCGGAGTTTCTCGTTATGTCGCTGACAACGGCGATGGAATCAGCGCCCGCCTTGAACACAGCAGGCGCCTGTTCCAGCGTGATGCCGCCGATGGCAACCAGCGGAATATGGCCGATGCGTATTTTCCAAAGGCCGATCCTGTCGAGGCCCTGCGGCGCGAACCGCATCGCCTTCAGTGTTGTCGGAAAGATCGGGCCGAGAGCCACATAATCGGGATCGTGCCGCAGCGCATTGTCCAGTTCGGCGTCGTCGTGCGTGGAGAGACCCAGCGTAAGACCGGCGCGGCGGATCGCTTTCACGTCCGCGTCGGCGAGATCTTCCTGCCCGAGATGCAGATGCTGCGCGCCGGCATCGATCGCGGCCTGCCAGTAATCGTTGACGACGAGCTTTGTGCCGGTGCCTTTGGTTACGGCGAGCGCGTCGCGGACCAGTGCGAACGCCGCCGGCGGCGCGAGGTCCTTCACGCGCAACTGCACGGTGCCGGCACCGAGCCGCGTCAGGCGCTCGACCCAGGTCAGTGTGTCGACGACGGGATAAAAGCGGTCAGGATACGGCATGCCAGAACGGTGTCCCGATGACTGGAGTGGAGGGAGACGCGAAATCGCGCGGTCCCATCAGGCCGGCCTTGTAGGCGGCGCGGCCGCCTTCAACGCAAAGCCGAAAGGCGTTGGCCATTTGCACCGGATCGGCCGCCTTGGCGATGGCCGTATTCAGGAGAACGGCATCGTATCCCAATTCCATCGCATCCGCGGCATGCGACGGCGCGCCGAGCCCGGCATCGACGATGAGCGCAACGTCCGGCAGACGCGCCCGCATCAGCTTGAGCGCATCGCGGTTCGTGAGTCCGCGGGCGCTGCCGATCGGTGCGGCCCAGGGCATCACGACCCGGCAGCCGGCATCGACCAGCCGTTGCGCGATGCCAAGGTCTTCGGTCGTATACGGCAGAACCTCGAAACCATCCTTCACCAGGACGGTGGCCGCTTCCACCAGTCCGACGACATCGGGTTGCAGCGTTTCGTCGTCGGCGATGACTTCGAGCTTGATCCAGGACGTGCCGAACAATTCCCGGGCCATTTGCGCTGTGGTCACCGCTTCGCGCACCGAGCGGCAGCCGGCGGTGTTCGGCAATACCGTGACGTCAAGCTCGCGGATCAGGTCCCAGAACCGCTCGCCGGCGCGACCGCCAGCGCTTTCTCGGCGCAGCGACACAGTGACGATCTGCGCACCGGAAGCGCGGATCGCCTGCTGCATGATGGCGGGCGACGGATACAGTGCTGTGCCGATCAAGAGCCGCGAGGCGAATGTCCTGCTATAGAGGGTCAGCATCTGCTCGGCTTGCGGTAAACAAGACATGGTTATCCTCCTTGCCGCGGCGTGAGGATTTCCACCTTGTCGCCATCCCTCAATTCGGTTTCGTTCCAGCGCGCGCGCGGTAAGACGCGATAGTTCACCGCAACGGCGTAATGCGTACCCTCATATTCGAGCTCTCGCAGAAGGGCATCCACCCGCATCGACGTGATTGTCATTGCCTTGCCGTTGACGATCAATTGCATTGCATGACCTCGTTAGCGATCGAGCCGTCCCGGACAAAAGCAACCGTCATCTCCGCGAGGGGCGGCGCAATCAGGAAGCCGTGCCGATAAAGGCCATTCACGGCGATCCGAGATCCGCTGATGCTGATGCGCGGCAGGTTGTCCGGATAGGCCGGACGCAGACCGGTGCCGATTTCGACGATGCGCGCTTCGCCAAGAGCGGGATGCACGGCGTAGGCGGCACTCAGCAATTCCAAAGCAGAGCGCACGCTAAACCCGTCGTCTTCGCTCTCAAGCGACGTGGCTCCAATCATGATGCGGTTTTTGGCTCGCGGCACGAGATAGAGCGGCCAGCGCGGATGCAGAAGCCGCACCGGCCGGGAAAGAACGAAATCGTCGGTCTCGACGACGATGGTTTCGCCTTTCACGCCGCGCAAGGCAGACACCGTCCGGCTGCCGGTTGAATCGCGCGCGGCAAGGCCACGGCAATCGATCACGATGCCGGCGATGTCGTCCGGCTCGCATGCACTGTCGAACCGGATCTCGCCGCCGTGAGCCGTGAGCTGTGCGTGCAAGGCCGGCAGCACGCGGCGCGGCTCGACATGGCCTTCGTCCGGAAAGAAAAGTGCGTCGTGGAAGCGGCCGGCGAGGGCGGGTTCAAGTTCGCCGATCCGGTTATTACGGATGCGCTCGTGATGCGTCGTCATCCGCGCGAAGCGCTCGAAATCGGCCCGGTCGCGCGGATGCGCCACGACCAGTGACCCGTTGAAGGCAGTTTCGGGCAGATGTTCGCGCCACAGGGCCAGCGCGCGGACACCAAGGCGCGTGATCAGAGGTTCCGCCGCCTCCTGCTCGCACCATGGAGCGAGCATCCCGCCGGCGCGAATGCTGGTCGATTGGTCAAGGTCGGGGCCACTTCGCTCATGCACCGTTACCGGATAACCGGCCTTGGCGAACAGCAAGGCCTGCCACGATCCGGCGATACCGGCACCGACAACGTTGATATGCGGCGGAGACAACGAAAAAGCGGATTGCGCGTGCGCTGGCATGGTGTCCTGTCCCTTCGCCGGCATGACCCGGATCAGGTTCAAAGGGTTACCGACTTTCGCGGAATCTCAGCCCCTTTAGGGACTCCCCTCGGAACGGAGCTAATGTAAGCCGTTGCGGGCGGGTGTCAACGCGACCGGCGGCTTGTCCCTCTGCGCGGCCCGGCTCATAAGGGCGCAGACCCATTTGCCGGAATGAGGCCGAAGCGTGACCCGCCACATCAAGAATATCCTTTTCATCATGTGCGACCAGCTGCGCTTCGACTATCTGTCCTGCGCCGGCCATCCCACGTTGCAGACCCCGAATATCGATGCGCTGGCAAAGCGCGGCGTGCGTTTCACCCGGGCCTATGTGCAATCGCCGGTCTGCGGCGCCTCGCGCATGAGCTTTTATACCGGCCGCTATGTGTCCTCGCATGGCGCGTCCTGGAACGGGTTTCCGCTCAAGGTCGGCGAGATGACCATGGGCGATTATCTGCGCCCGCTCGGCCTCGAGACTGTGCTGGTCGGCAAGACCCATATGGAGCCCGATGTCGAGGGCATGGAGCGGCTCGGCATCGATCCGCAATCGATCATCGGCGTGCGCGTCGCCGAATGCGGCTTCGATCCCTATGAGCGCGACGACGGCCTGCACGGCATCGGCCCTGATGGGCGCTACGATCCGCGGCAGCCGCGCTACAACGCTTACCTCAACGAGAAGGGCTATGCCGGCGACAATCCCTGGCACGATTACGCCAATGCAGCGGACGGGGAGGGCAACGCGCTCGCCTCCGGCTGGGCGATGCGCCATGCGCGAAAGCCGGCGCGCGTTGCCGAGGAGGATTCCGAGACGCCCTACATGACGCGGCGGGCGATGGATTTTATGCGTGAGGCCGGCGAGCGGCGATGGTGCCTGCATCTTTCCTATATCAAGCCGCACTGGCCCTATATCGCGCCCGCTCCCTACAACGAGATGTACGGACCGGACGACGTGATCGCGGCGGTGAAAAGCGAGAGCGAGCGCGCCGATCCGCATCCGGTCTATCGCGCATTCATGGAGCACCTGGCCGGACGCAACTTTTCGCGCGAGGAGGTGCGGCGCGAGGTGATCCCGGTTTATATGGGATTAATCAGCCAGATCGACGATCAGCTCGGGCATCTGTTCGGTTTCATGCAGGAGCGCGGGCTGCTCGACAACACGCTCATCGTCTTCACCTCCGACCACGGCGATTATCTTGGCGATCACTGGCTCGGCGAGAAAGACCTGTTCCACGAGCCGTCGGTGAAAATCCCGCTGATCGTGGTCGACCCGTCGCCCGAAGCCGATGCCGCGCGCGGCAGCGTCTGCGATGCGCTGGTCGAATCGATCGACCTGCTGCCGACCTTCCTCGATTGCCTTGGCTCCGATCCAGCCGGGCAGTCGCATCGGCTCGAGGGCCGCTCGCTCTTGCCGTGGCTGCGCGGCAAAACTGCGTCCGGCTGGCGCGAGATCGCATTCAGCGAATACGACTATTCGATGCTGCCGGCGGCGGCCCGGCTCGGCGTTGCGCCTCGCGATGCGCGGCTGTTCATGGCTACCGATACGCGCTGGAAATATGTGCATGCGGTGGGCTTCCGGCCGATGCTGTTCGATATGCAATCCGATCCGGACGAGTTCCGCGATCTCGGTGGGGATCCTGCTTACGCCGCCGAGCGCGAGCGGCTTGCGGCGGCTTTGTCGGAATGGGGGCTGCGCATGTCGCAGCGCACCACGGTTTCGGAGCAGCGCATCCTCGCGGCGCGCGGCAAGTCGCAGCGCAAAGGCATCTTGATCGGTGTCTGGGACGAAACCGACATTCCCGAGGATTTATGGAAGGCCTATGGCGGCGGAGGATGATTCGTCTGCCGCGGCGCTATACCATGCGGCAAAGCCTGTAACGATCCGGGAGGAAAGCATGGTTCACCGAAGAATTCTTCTGGCGGCGGCGCTGGCAATGGCGGTTGCCGCAACGCCGCCAGCGCCCGCGGCGGCGCAACTCGGCGAGCAGCCGATCCGCATCATTTTTCCGTTCACGCCCGGCGGTTCCGGGGACGCGTTGTCGCGCCTGATCGCCGAGCGGATGCGCACCGAACTCAACCGCCCGGTGATTGTCGAGAATCGCACCGGCGCCGGCGGACGGATCGGCGTGCAGGCGGTGAAGAATGCCGCGCCCGACGGTTCGACATTGCTGCTGGTGCCTATCGCGCCGGTCGCCGTCTATCCGCTGGTCTATCAGAACCTCGATTATGATCCTTTCACCGATCTTGCGCCGATATCGCAGCTCGGCACCTTCGATTTCGGCATTGCGGTCGGGCCGAAAGCGCCGGTGAAGACGCTGAAGGAGCTGGTCGACTGGGCCAAGGCCAATCCGAAGGAGGCCAATTACGGCACGCCCGCCGCAGGTACGCTGCCGCATTTTCTCGCCGCGCTGTTCGGCGAGAAAGCCGGGCTCGATTTCCGTCACGTCACCTACAAGGGCTCGGCGGCCGCGATGGCCGATTTGGTCGGCGGACAGATCCCGATCGTGGTGACAACAACCGCGGACCTGCTGGAAATGCATAAGGGCGGCCGCGTGCGGGTGCTTGCAACGTCCGACGCGCAGCGATCGCAGTTTCTTCCCGACGTTCCGACCTTCAAGGAGGCGGGCTACGACCTGCAGGCGACGGGCTGGTATGGCATCTATGCACCGGCGAAAACGCCGCCGGATGTAATCGCTGCTCTCAACAAGGCGGTCGTGAGCGCGGTGAAATCGCCCGATTTGCGTGAGCGCCTGCTCGGCTTCGGCCTTGTGCCGACCGGCACCTCGGCGGCCGAACTCGCCGAGATCATGAAACGCGACGCCACGTTCTGGGCGCCCGCGGTGAAGGCATCCGGCTTCACCCCGGAAAAGTAAGGCGGTGGTTATCTCGCCGGCAGCTTGGTCACCGCAACGCGCGCCACTCCGTCGATCTCGGCGGTGACGCGCACGACTTTTGAGTCGAACTCGACTCCGACCAGACGCAGGCCCGTCACTTGCGCATCGGCTTTGATGCCGTCGCCCTGAATGCGGAAATCCGCCAGCGCCTTGTCGATGCTCTTGCGCGCATTGGCGAGCGCCGGCCGCAGGTCGAGGGTGGCGTTGCGAGATAAGGCGGCCTGCAGCGCGGGCAGGGCTGCCTTCGCCGCGGCGCCGATCAGTCCGAATGCCTGGTCCGACTCGGCCGCGAAGGCGATGTCGTCGAGCCGCAGCGTCTGCTGGTTCTGGTCGAGCACCGGCTTTCCCGCGACATGGATGGTCGCTTCGCTGCCGAAGCCAAACCAGGATTTGCGTTCCGTGGCCTTCACCAGCATCGAAATCATCAGCCGATCGCCGGAGGGCGCTGCCACCGCACGCAGCACGGTAATCTCACCCACGCCCGATGGGGCGCGAAACGTCTTGCCGTTGAGCTGGACTTCGATGAGCCGGTTGAGGTCGGCGAAGGGCAGGTCGATCGGCATGACGATCGCGATCCTGCCCTGCTCCATCGGCGGCACGAGCTCGAGCTTGGCGGGAAACGGGCAATCCGGCTTGTTCGGCTGCGAGAGGATCCGGGTTTCGGCCTCGACGCCGATCGCGACCGTCACCGCATTGGCGTCGACACGCGGCTGCGCGGCGAAGGCGCGTACCGGGCGCGTCTCAAGATAAAGCTGTGGCAGCCCGGGCGCGGTGCGCTCGAGCGGGAATGAGCGGCACAGTTTTGACCATTCGCGCCGCGCCGCATTCTCGATCGCGCTATCCTCGCGGACCCGCGCCGCCAGCGCCAGCATCTGGTCCGACATCGCGCGGTCCACCAGAAATTTAACCTCGCGCGCGGCGTTGAACTTGACGCCCGCAACCTGAAGATTGGCCTCCGCCAGATCCGTCTTACCGGTGAGGTTGGCTTCCAGCCGCCAGCCGGTGGTGATCTTCGGCCGCGCCGTGACCGTAATCCGCCCTTTCAGGTCGGTGCGCAGATCGAGCGGCTTGGCCGCATTCGCATTGCCGCCACGCGATTGTCCGTCGTTCTTGGTTCCGGTCAGGGCGCCGATCAACCCGTTGAGCTTGTCGGGCAATTGGCCGGCGATGCGAAGCGCGCCCTTGACATCGGTCGACATAATCAGTCCGTCGGCACGGCCGGTGAAGGTGAAGGGCGCGCGCTCGAGCGTGTAGTTGACCTCGGATTTCGACAGGATTTTTGCAATCGGGGTGTCCGGCTTGCCGGAGAGACTGCGCGGGGCGGCGTCCTCGATGGCCTGGCGGAGCGCCGGGATGGCAATGGCGACCGGTGCGATCACCGTAGAGCTGCGCGTGGCGGGCGGCAGGTCCGGCGTTGCTGTCAGCCTCGGCGGCTGCAACGATCCGGCAGGCGTCAAAAGGTCGAACGACCAGAGAACGAACAGGACCAGGCCGAGAGCGGCCGCGACCGCGCCAGCGATCTTCAACCCCGCATGATGCGTAAACATGGCGCGACGGACCCCGGCGGACAAATCCGATCGCTGGCTCGGATTGCGGGGAGACTATGCCGTCCCGCGATAGGATGCCAGCCGTGTCCCCGGCGGGATTATCGCAAAAGGCCCGGGTCAAATTTGTGGCGGTGGCGCTCCGGGGCGGCGGGCGCCCCGGAGCGCAGGGGGAAGAGTCCCTTAGTTGGCGCGGGCCGCCATCATCGCCTGCAGACGATGGGGCGCTTCCGAGGAGCCGAGCGCACGCGCGCGCTCGTACCAGAACGAGGCCTTCACGATATCCGGCTCGAGGCCACGCACCTTGAAGCGTTCAAGCACCACCGGATCGTAGGTCGAGGCGATCGCAAAGGCAGCCGAGGCATCGCCGGCATCGGCCGCGCGTTCGAGCACCGCGCGCGCCCCGACAAAGTCCCCGTTGGAGATATAGTCGTCGCCCATCTTGCGCAGCATGGCCACTTCTTCATCGCTCAGCTTGCGCGTGGGCGGCGCCTGGGTTGCGGGGGCTTCGCGCGGTTGCGGCTCGGGACGGGCGGCGACCGCAGCCGGAGGCGACTGCCAGGCGGCGGGCTCGCTGCGTTTTGCCGCTTCGGGCGCCGGCCAGGGTGTCCCCACCGTTTCACGCGGCGCCTCCGGCGCCCGCGCGATCGTCTCGGTCTTGACCGGGACCGCACTCACCTTGGGATCGACGCTGGCGAGCGTAGCGCGTCCGCCGGATTCCGCCGCGCGCTCCAGTTCTTTCTGCGCCGCTTCCATCCGCCCCTGCAGCGGCGGCGCCTTGCCTTCGTTGAAAACCGCGACGGCGTTCGTCGAAAGGCTTTCGATAGGTCCGCGGATATGGTTGGCGATCAGCGACGGAATGTCCTTGACCGCGATCGCCGCGACAACTCCGGCGCCCACGGCAGCAAGCCCGAAACGCATAAACATCTTGTTGGAGCGGTTGCGCTTCCGGGGCGGCCAGGGTTCCGGCTCGGGCACCGGCTCAGGCTGGAGCGACCGCGACAGCAACCAGGGTGGCGTGCGGGGGTCGCGGATCGCGGCTCTGACAGTAGCCATGTCGGCGCCAATCTGGTCTTGCGGTGGCGCGTCGATCCGTGCCTCGGCGGCGAAATCTGCGGCATCGCTCCTTGCGTCATCGGCGAGGCCTTGGCTGCGCCGGTGGAGCTCGGCGGCGGGCTCGGCCGGCGCAGGCTCCTGCGCGAGCCTTTCTGCGGCGCGCAGGCTCACGTCTGACAACCGTTCGGGTTCGTCGCCGCCCAGATTGGCCGCGATCATCGCGCGCAGGCTGAGTTCGATTTCGTCGAGGATGCGGGCGTCGTTTTCGGTTTCGATACCCGAGGGCCGGCGAGAATCCGGTCTGGCGTCGGCGATTGGCTGCGCGTCGGCCGTCGGCTGGTGTGCCCATTTCGGAGCATAGGGCGACACCCCGTCGTGATTGTCGAGCGGTACGGGGCTCGGTGTACTCATGACGCAACTCCCTTACAAATCCACCATGTTTCCAGCGGCCGGCTTACTTCCGGCTCTTGCTGCGGACCGCGGGCTTTGCCTCGGTTGCCGGTTCGGCTCGTGCTGAGAGCGATTCCTGACGGTCCCGCCAGGCCAGGAATTCCGCGAACAAGGCCTCGCGGCTTTGCGGCGTGCGCTGTGCATCGCGCGAGGAATCGGCGCGCTTCAGGTAATTCTGGAAATCGCGATTGAGCTCGGAAGAAGCATTGGTTGCCGGCTGCGCCGCTTCCAGCTTCTGCAATTCGCGCTCGGCAGAGTCGAGGCGCGTCCAGCCCGGAACGGTCGCTGCAAGGTTCACGTCGCGCCACTTGGGATGGAACGGCGGTTGCTGGAATTTGCTCCAGTTGGCGAACATCCGTTCCACCATGCGCTCGATCTTCTTCTGGCGCTCGCTGCCGCGCGACCAGTTAAACGCGGCGAGCACCGCCGGCACCGCGATGGTGTCGACCTTGGTCTGCCCCTCCGGCATCAAATTCGGATACTGGTCCTTGGTGAACTCCCCGATAGTGTAATAGTCGGCGAATTTCTTCGAGAACGGGATCGGCAGGAGGTGCAGGCCCTCTTCCGCGGGAATGCGCGCAAAAAAGTCGATCGGCTTCCCGACCAGGCGGATCATCGCGGCGATCTCGCCCGACTTGAGCTTCTGCATCCCCGCCGCTTCGTTGACATTGAGCTGTTCGACTTCGATGCCGAGCCGCTGGAAGATGATGGTCCCGGTCAGGCTCGATCCGGCGCCGGCGGGCCCGAAACTCACCTTCTTGCCACGCAGATCTTCCAGCGATTTGATCTCGCGCCGGGCCAGGATGTGCACCTCGGATACGGGAAGGCGGATGATGTAGTGAATCCGGTTGTTGAGGTTCGAGATTTTTCGCTCATTCTTGAAATACTCGAACACGTCGGATTGAGTGACCGCAACATCGACGCCACGCAGATACAGGAGGTCGTCGATGTTGGAGGCCGCCCCATAGGTGACCATCGGCAGAATGCGCAGGTTGTCACCGTCGTCCAGCGCTCTCGCGAGCTCGTTCGCGAAGATCATGTAGGTACCGGACATCAGGCCACCGGCCACGCCGACCGTCCAGGCGTTGCGACGCTCCTTGAGCGCTGCTTCGGACGTTCCGGTTTGCTTGAGCGTTTCCGGAATGCTCTGACCGTGGGCCGGCGCCGAAAGCATGGCGCATGCGGCGAATGCCGCGATAACCAGATGACGCATGACACTTCCCCCTTGCACGTTGTGTGGCGCCTTGTTCAGGCGCGCGAGATCTCCATCGGGACTAAAAAAACGGCCGGCGACGCATACCCCCATACGCGTGCCGGCCGTTTGAAATGGTTTCGTTGACGGGAAACTTGCGCGCGCAGTCGCGCAATACCCAGCGAGTGTCCGGTCGCCGTCCCTGCGGCACCACGCTCATGTTCTTGGCCTCATCGACTTTGCTGCGGATGATCGCAAGCCGGTGAACGCAGCCTGGTTACGCTCTTCATTCGTGCCTTCATCACGCTCGCGTTGAACAAACGCTGTCGAATGCAGTCGCGAAAAGTTGTGTGGATTAGTGTCACGAATGAGGCAGAAAAAATTCGACGTGGCTTTGAAGTACCATGCGACGCCTGTGTGACGTTGTTTGATCGCAACGATTGTGTTGCGCGACTGCACATATGCGGTAGCGATGTAGTGAGGCCACGGTAGCGATGTAGTCTGCGCGGTAGCTTCGTAGCGTCGCGGCCGACGCTAACCGTTCTGAAATTTTTTTTGCGATTGCGGCAGCGTTGCGCGGTATCGCGTGATCGCAAGGTCGATGCGAAAGCACTCCGTTACCGGAACATGCGAGGAAAGCATGCTTCGCAAGAACGCCGCGCCTCACCCGACATGGCGCATGACGAAAAAACCGCCCGGCTTTCACCGGGCGGTCGAGTGAAGTCAGTTCTTTTGCTGTCAGAAGCGGTTTGTCAGTTGACGCTGGAGCGCACGCCGTCGCCGCCTCGAGAGCGCTCCTCATAAAAGCTCACGGCGTGGCCGTATTCCGGATCCAGCCTGCGGGCGATGTCGCGGCTGCGTCCGGTATCGGGCAGCACCACGACCTTGGCGCCGAGCTTCACGCGCTCATACAGGTCGACGACATCTTCGTTCAGCATGCGAATACAGCCGGACGACACACGGCCGCCGATGGTGGACGGTGCGTTGGTGCCGTGGATGCGATAGATCGAATTGCCGAGATAGAGCGCCCGCGCGCCAAGCGGGTTGCTGGGTCCGCCGGCCATGAAGCGCGGCAGATAGGGCTGCCGGGCGACCATCTCTGCCGGGGGATGCCAGTCCGGCCATTCCGCCTTTCGCGCGACGCGCTGCGTGCCCGACCAGCGAAAACCGTCGCGGCCCACGCCGATGCCGTAGCGTACGGCCTGGCCGTTGCCGAGCACGTAATAGAGATAGGTGTTCGGGGTGTCGACGATGATGGTGCCCGGCGCCTCACGCGTCGCGTAAGGCACGATCTGCCGGCGAAGGTGCGAGGGCAGCTCCACACTGTCCCTCGCCGCGGGCGCAGCTTCCGGTTGCGGCGCGATGCGCGCGAAGGCCGGCGGCGGCGGGAAGGTCGGGTCCGCATAGGCGCTGGTCTGGGCGGAAGCGGGGCTTTGGGAGATCACGAGGGCTGCGGCGCAAAGAACGATGGCGGACCTAGTCATGGCGTTCGCTTTCTGCCGGTCTCTCGCATCCCCCAATGCGACAAGGGCTCCGGACTTGGTTTGCACACTCGACACTAAACATGCGCGGGAACCGCAATTGGTTCCCTCACGATTTCGACCCCTCGCAGCCTTTGTTAGACCACGGGTGTTTCGACCGGCTTTGGCGGATCGCTAAAATTGAGACGGATTCGCTGAAAATCTGTGCCGGGAGGGCGCGACCTTTCGCGCGGCGGCTGTGATAGCGGGATTTCGCCCAAGCTTTATACTGGGAGCGGCGCAGATCTGAGCTTGCGGAGGCGTGTCAGCCGTCGTTCCATGCAGACTTCAGATCGGCTTACCTCCGGGCGCAGGCCGCTGCTGCACGCCGCTGCAGGCCGGTTCGCGCCTCCCAAAGAAGGATACAGAATATGTTTCGCCGTCTTGCAGTTTTGGGTCTGGCCGCCGGTGCGGTCGCCGTCTCGGCGTCCGCCTTCGCCCAGACCGTGCCGACCATCCGGGTCGGCTGGACCATTCCCGCCGAGGAAGCCAAATACTGGATGATGAAGCGCCCGGACAAATTCCCGAATCTGGGCAAGACCTACAAGATCGAGTGGTCGCAATTCAACGGCACCGCGCCGATGACGGCCGCGATGCAGGCGGGTGCGCTTGACTGCGCGACGCAGGGCATTCTGCCGATCGCACAGAGCATGGTGGCCGGCAATGTCGATATGTATGTGATCGCTCAGCATGTCGGCGAACGGCCCGGCAGCTTCTCGCTCTATTGGGCGGTGAAGGACGATTCGCCGATCAAGAAGGTCGAGGACCTGAAGGGCAAGACTGTCGGCATTTCGGTGATCGGCGGCGGAACGCATGCGCCCTTCAATATGATGCTGCGCAAGCACGGCGTCGATCCGGAAAAGGACATCAAGCTCGTGGAAGTGGGCTTTGCGTTGTCCGAGGATGCGCTGCGGTCGGGCCGCGTCGATGCGGTGAATATGGTGCAGCCATTTGCGGCGCGCGCCGAGGCCAAGGGCGGCGTGCGCAAGCTGTTCGCGCTGGAAGAAGCCCTGCCGAACATCGTGCACATCGTGGAAGCCTGCCGGAAGGACTTTGTGGACAAGAATCCGGAGTTGGTCACCGCCTATGTGAAGGACATCACCGCGGCGATGAAGATGGCGCTGGAAAACCGGCCGGAGACCATCCAGGTCGTGCATGAAGTCATGAAGGCGCCGGTCGCGGCTCTCGAGACCTACCTGCTTAAGCCGAACGATTTCGCGCGCGAGCCGGGCGCTGCCCCGAACTTCGCCGGTATCCAGGCGATGTTCGACGTCTATACCGAGAACAAGACGATTGCGAAGAAGCTCGATGCCTCGACGCTGAAGCATCCGACCATCGTTGCGCCAATGCAGTGAGGCGCAGCGCCATCTGTGCGCCGTTTGCTCCGCCCACCTCTCCCTTAGGCAGAGGTGGTTTGGCGAGCGCCGCGATGCCGATCGGGTGAGAGGTTATGGTTGAGATCGTAACCCCTCACCCCAGCCCGCTCCCGATGGGAGAGGGAGCCCACCGGGTTCGCGTCGGCTTCTCCACCAATCACCCTTGCGGCCATTCCGCTTGGCCGGCATGGGTGACTGCGCCCTTGTCGGCCTGGCCGACAAGCTGGGCGTATTTCGCAAGCAGCCCCGCGGCATGTCGTGGCTTCGGTGCGGTCCAGGCTGCTTTGCGGCGCGCCATCTCCGCTTCGTCGATCAGCACCTCGATGGTGCGAGCGGCACCGTCGATGCGGATGCGGTCGCCATTCTGCACGAAGGCCAGCGGCCCTCCCGCTGCGGCCTCCGGCGCTATATGCCCGATGCACATGCCGCGTGTCGCGCCGGAAAACCGTCCGTCGGTGAGCAGCGCGACCTTCTCGCCCATCTGCTGACCGTAAATGAGCGCGGTGGTGCCGAGCATCTCGCGCATGCCCGGCCCGCCCTTCGGGCCTTCATACCGGATAATGAGGACGTCGCCTTCCTTGTAGTCGCGCTTGCGCACCGCTTCGGTGCAGGCATCCTCGCCGTCGAACACCCGCGCCGTGCCCTCGAAGACGAGCGACTTCAGCCCCGCGACTTTCAGCAATGCGCCGTCCGGCGCGAGATTGCCTTTCAGTACCGCAAGCCCGCCATCGGGGCGGATCGCATTCTCGGCGCGCCGCACGATCTGGCCGTCGGCATCGGGTGCGCCCGCATGTTCTTCGGCGAGCGTGCGGCCGGTGACGGTCAGCACGTCGCCATGCATGTGGCCGGAGCGGATCAATTCGCGGATGATGATCGAGACGCCGCCGATGTCGTGCACGTCTTTCGCAAGGAAACGCCCGCCCGGACGCAGATCGCCGATCAAGGGCGTGCGTGCGAACACCGCCGCCACATCGTCGAGCGTGAAGGCGATGCCCGCTTCGTTGGCGATGGCAGGCAGATGCAGCGCCGCATTGGTCGAGCCGCCGGTCGCCGCCACGATGGCGCAGGCATTTTCGATGGATTTGCGGGTGACCAGATCGCGCGGCAGCGGTCCGCCACGCTTCAGGATATCCAGCACGATTTCGCCGGCGCGCTGTGCGATCGCCGAACGCTCGGCATAGACGCCGGGCACCATCGCCGAATTCGGCACGGTGAGTCCGAGCGCCTCCGACACCATCGCCATGGTGTTGGCAGTGAATTGGCCGGCGCAGGCGCCGATCGCGGGGATCGCCACGCGCTCCAGCACCTTCAGATCGGCCTCTTTCATCTGGCCGGTCTGCACTGCGCCGACTGCTTCGTAGGAATCGAGCACGGTGACATCGCGGCCGCCGAACCGGCCGGGCAGGGCGGCGCCGCCATAGACAAAGACCGACGGCACGTTGACGCGCACCATGCCCATCATCGCGCCGGGCAGGGTCTTGTCGCAGCCGCCGAAGGCTACGAGGCCGTCATAGGCATGGCCCTGCACCACGGCCTCGATGGAGTCGGCGATCACCTCGCGGCTTACCAGCGAGAACTTCATGCCCTCGTGGTTCATGCCGATGCCGTCGGACACCGAGATGGTGGTGAATTCGCGCGGCGTGCCGCCGGCGGACTCGATGCCCTGCTTGGCCCATTCCACCTGCGGATAATGCGTCATGTTGCAGGGCGTATTCTCGCCCTTCATCGAGACGACGCCGATCATCGGCTTTTGAATCGCCGCATCGTCCAGCCCCATGCCGCGCATGAAGGCGCGGTGCGGAGTCCGGTCGAGGCCGTCGCGGGTGATGGACGAACGCAGGCGCATCAGAAGTGTCTCCGATATGAGCGAGGATGAAGCCCCGGACTCCGCTCATTCCCGCGAAGGCGGGAATCCAGGGCTTGGTTACTCAGAGTCCCCGCCTCCGTGGGGACGAACGGAAAATGGTTCCGCATCCTGCCAACTCTTATTTGCGGTCGCGGTGCCAGCCGACTTGCGCGTCCGGCTTGGCATCCACTGACGCAAAATACGGCTTGATGTCGATGAGCGGCGTGTTGTCGAGGCAGTCGATATTCTTCACCGACAATGTCGTACCCTCGACCTTCAGCAGCTGCACCACGCTGAGCGCAATCGGATTGGGCCGCACCGGCGAGCGCAGCGCAAATGTGCCGCGGCCTTCGCCGTAGTGGCGCGGCGTCTGCACCGCGAGGTCGCGCCGCGCGCGGTCCATCCAGTAGAGCACGATCAGATGCGTGCAGGTCTCCACCTTGTCGAGCGCTTTGGCATAACGCGGGTCCACCTCGATGGTGCAGATGGCGTCGGATTCGCCGGCATTCTTCGGGCAGTCCTCGCGCTTCGTCCAGGGGGTGCGGATGCAGCCGATGAAATAGAGGCCAGCGTCGAAACGCGCGGGCAGCTCGACCGCGACTTCGCCCGGGCGGATGGATGGATCGGCTTCGGATTTGAGGTCGGCGGTCATGAAGTTGGTTTAGGAGAAATGCGGCCTGCGTGCCACGTGTCTCATGCGGCGAGCGCTGATGTCCATTGTTGTGCCCTCTCCCGCATGGGGAGAGAGGGCGCAGCAGCTGGCGTTCATTCGCAGGAGAGCGAGGAGACCTCCGACACAAAAAGTTAACGCCAGCCCACAAAGTGGGCTTGCGCCCATCGAATTACCGTATAAAGATATCCTTATATCAATTCTGACTGGAATGCTCGATGCCCGGCCCTCTGGCCTTCGAAACAATGCACGATGCGCTGCGCGCGGTAGCCGAAGGCACCCGGCTGCGCATCCTTGCGCTGCTCGCCGAGGCCGAACTGACCGTTTCCGATCTCACCGAGATCCTGCGCCAGTCGCAGCCGCGCATCTCGCGCCATCTGAAGCTGCTCGCCGAAGCCAATCTGATCGAACGCCATCGCGAAGGCGCCTGGGCCTTCTTCCGGATTGCGGAAAGCGGGGATGCTGCAGGTGTCGCGCGCATGATCGTGGCGCAGCTCGATTCGGCCGACCCCATCGTCGGCCGGGATCGCGAACGGCTTGCCGCGGTGCGCGCGGCGCGCGCTGCGGCTGCGCAGGCCTATTTCCGCGAACACGCCGCCGAATGGGATCGCATCCGCAAGCTCCACGCCGCAGACGAGGCAGTGGAGCAGGCGATCGTCAAGGCGCTCGCTGACAAACAGTTCCGCTCGCTGCTCGATCTGGGTACCGGAACAGGGCGCATGCTCGAATTATTCGGTCCGCAGATCGAGCGCGGGCTCGGCATCGACATGTCGCTCGACATGCTGCTCCTGGCGCGCGCGCGCCTCGAACGCGCCGGCTTGCGCCATTGCAGCGTGCGGCAGGGCGACATCTACGACCTTTCGCTGCCGCGCGATTCCTTTGAAGTCGTCATCATCCATCAGGTGCTGCATTTTCTCGATGACGGCGCGCGCGCGATCCGCGAGGCCGCACGCGTGCTCGCACCATCCGGCCGCCTGCTGATCGTCGATTTCGCGCCGCACGAACTTGAATTCCTGCGCGAAGAGCATGCGCATCGCAGGCTCGGCTTTGCGCCGGAGACCATGTCGCAATGGCTCGCCGCGGCGGGCCTCGACGTCACCATGCACAGGAGCATCGCGCCGGAGCGCGGGACGGAAGGCAAGATCGCCGTGTCGCTCTGGCTCGCACAGGATCGCCGGCTGCGGATCGCCGGACGTCAGGAGGTTGCATGACCTATACAGCGGTTCCGCCGGTCAGCCGGCTGGTGAACGGACGCGGCAAGACGCTGCGCGTGTCGTTCGAATTCTTCCCGCCCAAGACCGAGGAGATGGAACGCTCGCTGTGGGAGGCGGTCGAGCGCCTCGCGCCGCTGAATCCAAGCTTCGTGTCGGTGACCTACGGCGCCGGCGGCTCGACGCGCGAGCGCACGCATGCCACGGTGAAGCGCATTCTGGAGGAGACCGCGCTGACGCCTGCCGCGCATCTGACCTGCGTCGATGCGACCCGCGAGGATGTAGACGCGGTCATCCGCAACTACCGCGACATCGGCGTCAGGCATATCGTGGCGCTGCGCGGCGATCCGGCCGGCGGCGTCGGCGCGCCCTATATGCCGCATCCGGGCGGTTATCAGAATGCAGCCGATCTCGTCGCCGGCATCAAGCGGATCGGCGATTTCGAGATCTCCGTCTCGGCCTATCCCGAGAAGCATCCGGATTCGCGCCACGCCAATGTCGATCTCGACATGCTGCAGGCCAAGGTCGATGCCGGCGCGACGCGGGCCATCACCCAGTTCTTCTTCGAGAACGACCTTTATTTCCATTATGTCGATCGCGTGCGCGCACGCGGCATCGATATTCCGATCGTGCCGGGCATCGTGCCGGTGCAGAACTTCAAGCAGGTGAAGAATTTCGCCGAACGCTGCGGCACGTTCATCCCGAACTGGCTGGCCGAGCGCTTCGAAGGGCTCGACCACGATGTCGAGACCCGCAAGCTGGTCGCCGCGGCAATAGCCGCCGAGCAGGTGTTTAACCTCGCCGACCGCGGCGTGACCGACTTTCACTTCTACACCATGAACCGCGCCGATCTCGTTTACGCGATCTGCCACATGCTGGGCCTGCGCCCGGCGGAGAAGGCGGCCGCGTGATGTCAGCGTCTTTGTTCAGTCACGGCCGGGCCTGTGCCGGCCATCCACGCCTTTGCGGCGAAGGAAGCCGTGGATGCCCGGCACAAGGCCGGGCATGACGATTGAGGGAATCGTGCCAGTGACCATCAAGCAATCCAAAACCGAATCCACACTCCGTTCCCTCGCTGCCGACCGCATCCTCCTTCTCGACGGCGGCATGGGCACGATGCTGCAGCAGCATCGCTTCGACGAGGCGGCATTCCGCAACACGCGCTTCAAGGACTGGCAGCGCGACGTGCGCGGCAACAACGATCTCTTGTCGCTCACCCAGCCCGACGCCGTGCGCGAAATCCATCTCGCCTATTTTCAGGCCGGGGCGGATATCGTTTCGACCAACACCTTCTCCTCCACCGTGATCGCGCAGGCCGATTACGGAATGGAGGGCCTTGTTCCCGAACTCAATCGCGTCTCGGCGCAGCTCGTGCGCGAAGCGGCCGAAGCGGCGCACAAGCGCGACGGGCGAGCGCGCTTCGTCGCCGGCGCGATGGGGCCGACCAACCGCACTGCCTCGATCTCGCCGGACGTGAACAATCCGGGCTTCCGCGCCGTATCGTTCGACGAGCTGAAGGCGGCCTATGCCGAACAGGCCACGGCACTCCTCGAAGGCGGCGTCGATATTCTGCTCGTCGAAACGATCTTCGACACGCTGAACGCCAAGGCCGCGCTTTATGCCATCGCGGAACTTGAAGAAGCGCGCGGCGAGAAAATTCCGGTGATGATTTCCGGCACCATCACCGATCTCTCGGGCCGCATGCTCGCGGGCCAGACGCCGGAAGCGTTCTGGAACTCGATTCGTCATGCCGCACCGCTTTCGGTCGGACTAAACTGCGCGCTCGGCGCCAAGGAAATGCGCGCGCATATTGCCGAACTGTCGCGCGTTGCCGATACGCTGATCTGCGCCTATCCGAATGCCGGCCTGCCGAACGAGTTCGGCCTGTACGACGAAAGCCCCGAACACATGGCGGGGCTTCTGTCCGAATTCGCAGCCTCCGGCCTCGTCAATATCGTCGGCGGCTGCTGCGGCACGACGCCGGAGCACATGCGCGCCATCGCGCTCGCGGTGGCCGACAAGACGCCGCGTGCAATCCCCGTGATCGAGCGGCGGCTGCGCCTCTCCGGTCTCGAGCCGTTCACGCTGACGGCGGACATTCCGTTCGTGAATGTCGGCGAGCGCACCAACGTCACCGGCTCGGCCAAATTCCGCAAGCTGATTACCGCAGGCGACTATACCGCGGGCCTCGCCATCGCCCGCGACCAGGTCGAGAACGGCGCGCAGATCATCGACGTGAACATGGACGAGGGCCTTCTCGACTCGGAGAAGGCGATGGTGACGTTCCTCAATCTGATCGCCGCAGAACCCGACATCGCGCGCGTGCCGATCATGATCGATTCCTCGAAATTCCAGGTCATGGAGGCCGGCCTGAAATGCGTGCAGGGCAAATGCGTGGTCAATTCGATCTCGCTGAAGGAGGGCGAGGAGGCCTTCATCCATCATGCCAAGATCGTGCGCCGCTATGGCGCCGCCGTGGTGGTGATGGCGTTCGACGAGCAGGGCCAGGCCGACAATCTCGAACGCAAGACCGCGATCTGCGAACGCGCCTACGACATTCTCGTCAACAAGGTGGGTTTTCCGCCGGAAGACATCATCTTCGATCCGAATATTTTCGCGGTCGCGACCGGCATTGAGGAGCACAATAATTACGGCGTCGCCTTCATCGAGGCGGCGCGCTTCATCCGCGAAAAGCTGCCGCACGCGCATGTCTCGGGCGGCGTGTCGAATCTCTCCTTCTCGTTCCGCGGCAACGAGCCGGTGCGCGAGGCGATGCACTCGGTGTTCCTGTATCATGCCATCAAGGCCGGCATGGATATGGGCATCGTCAATGCCGCGCAGATGGCGGTCTATGACGATCTCGATCCGGAGTTGCGCGAGGCCTGCGAGGACGTGGTGCTCAACCGCCGCGAGGACGCCGCCGAGCGCCTGCTGGAGATTGCCAAGCGCTTTTTCGGCCAGACCAGGGAAAAGACTGAGGCGGATCTCGCCTGGCGCGAATGGCCGGTCGGCAAGCGGCTGTCGCATGCGCTGGTTCACGGCATCACCGATTTCATTACCGTCGATACCGAAGAAGCGCGGCAGGCCGCGGCACGCCCGCTCGATGTGATCGAAGGGCCGCTGATGGACGGCATGAACGTGGTCGGCGACCTGTTCGGCTCCGGCAAGATGTTTTTGCCGCAGGTGGTGAAGTCGGCGCGCGTGATGAAGCAGGCGGTGGCCTATCTGATGCCGTTCATGGAGGCGGAGAAGGCGGCAAACGACAAGGGCCAGAGCAATTCGGCCGGCAAGGTGCTGCTCGCCACCGTCAAGGGCGACGTCCACGACATCGGCAAGAACATCGTCGGCGTCGTGCTCCAGTGCAACAATTACGAGGTGATCGATCTCGGCGTCATGGTGCCGACGGCGAAGATTCTCGAAACCGCGCGGCACGAGCAGGTCGATATCATCGGCCTGTCCGGGCTGATCACGCCCTCGCTTGACGAGATGTGCCATGTCGCGGCGGAGATGGAGCGGCAGAATTTCGACCTGCCGCTTCTGATCGGCGGGGCTACCACGAGCCGCGTCCATACCGCGGTGAAGATCCACCCGAATTACCGCAAGGGTCAGGCGGTCTATGTGACCGATGCGAGCCGCGCGGTCGGCGTCGCGCAGGCGCTGATGTCGAAGGAGGGGCGCGCGGCCTATGTCGAGAATACCCGCGCCGAATATGCGCAGATCGCCGCAGCCCATGCGCGCGGTCAGGACGACAAGAAGCGGCTGACGCTTGCGGAGGCGCGCGCCAGGTCGCTGACTCTCGATCCGCAGACGGCGCCCGCGCGCAAGCCGCAATTCCTCGGGACCCGCGTGCTGGAGAATTACCCGCTGGCGAAGCTGGTCGATTACATCGACTGGACGCCGTTCTTCGCCACCTGGGAACTCACCGGACGTTACCCGCAGATCCTGCACGACGAAAAGTATGGAGAGGCCGCGCGCTCGCTATTCGCCGATGCGCAGGCCATGGTGAAGCAGATCGTCGATGAGCAATGGGTGCAGGCATCTGCGGTGGTCGGCTTCTGGCCGGCGGCGCGGGACGGCGACGACATCCGCGTGTTCGACGAGACGGGTGAGGCGCAGATCGCGACCCTGCACGGGCTGCGCCAGCAGATCGCGCGGCGCGACGGCCGGCCGAATGTGTCGATCGCCGATTTCGTCGCCCCCGCCGATGGCGCACCTGTCGATCATGTCGGCGCCTTCGTGGTGACGGCCGGGATCGGCGAGGACGCGATCGCCACCCGCTTCAAGCGCGCCAACGATGATTATTCCGCCATCATGATGTCGGCTCTGGCCGACCGGCTGGCCGAAGCCTTTGCCGAGCATCTGCATGAGCGGGTGCGCCGCGAATTCTGGGGCTATGCACCGGAGGAGGCGTTCACGCCCGCCGAGCTGATCGCCGAGCGCTACCAGGGGATCCGCCCGGCGCCCGGTTATCCGGCTCAGCCCGACCATACCGAGAAGGACACGCTGTTCCGCCTGATCGGCGGCAACCGTATCGGCGTCAACCTGACAGAGAGCTTTGCGATGTGGCCAGGCGCCTCGGTCTGCGGGCTCTATTTCAGCCATCCGCAAAGTCATTATTTCGGCGTCGGCAAGATCGAGCGCGATCAGGTCGAGGATTATGCGCGCCGCAAGGGATGGACCGTGGAGGAGTGCGAGCGCTGGCTCGCACCGATCCTCAACTACAATCCGCTCGACGCCGATAAGGCCCGCGCGGCGTAGCGCCCATGCAAGCGATCCGTCATGGCGAGGGGCGCCAGCGGCGAAGCAAGCCATTTGCTCCTGGACTGGATTGCTTTGCTTCGCTCGCAATGACTTTGTTTCGGCCCGGACTATATTGTGGCGGCTGACAAGGCGATTGACTTGGCATCGGCGCCCGGCAATCTGCCGGCATGGTGAAGAAAGCCGTCCGTCCGCCGAAGTCCGCCGGCGCGGGCAAGAAGAAGCTGCGCGACTATCATCTGCCGCCGGGCGTGGCGCGGCAGTCGCTGCTGCAATCCGCGATCCGCCTCCTCAACGAACGCGGCATGGGCAACGTCTCGCTCAACGACATTGCGCGGGAAGCCAAGCTCAATCCGGCTCTGGTATCCTATTATTTCGGCAGCAAGGACAATCTTTTCCAGGCGGTGGTGGAGCAGGTGGTCGGCGAATGGCGCACCGAGGTGCTGGCCGCCTTGCCCGAACAAGCGGGGCCGGAGGAAAGCCTGCGCAGCCGCGCGCGCGCCACGATGTATTTTCTGCGCCGCTATCCCTATCTTACCCGGCTCATCACGCATCAGATGATGACGGTGAAATCGAAAGAGGGCCGTTTCTTCATCGAGAATTTTGCGCGTGTGAATTTCGACGAGCATCGCCAATTGCTTGAGCAGGGTGTCGCGACCGGTATTTTCCGTCCGGTCGATCCGCTGTTCTACTTCGCGCATTACGTGGCGATCGGCGACCTCTACGCAAACCTACGGCCGATGATGGAACGGCTCGGGGGCAAGGCCGAAAACGACGATGCGCGCTTCGAGGCCTTCGTCGAAGCCATGATCGAGATGCTGATCCACGGCATCGCCGCTAAACCAAAGAAATCGGCCAAATCGCGGTGATGGCCCGCATCGCGGGTCAGGGCGTTTTACTTGACCCTAATTTAAATGGTCATATAAATTGGACGCAAGCCGGGAGGAAAGGGCTTGCTGTCTCTCAACTGGTCGCTGTCGCAGCCGCGGAACGGCGTCACGCACGACCGCGAAATGCGGATTCCATTGTCCGACGGGATTGCGCTGCATTGTGCGGTGACGCGTCCGTCCGCGCCCGGCCGCCATCCGGTGCTGCTCGGCGTCCATGCCTATTCCATGGCGGATCAGTTCACCGATCTGATGCCGGAAGGCATGAGCCACAAACGCGGTCATATGGAGGCGGGGGACAGCGTGTTCTTCGCCAGACGTGGCTATGCACACGCGGTGGTGAATATCCGGGGCACCGGAAAGTCCGAGGGAGTGTTTGGAAATCTCGACCCGCGTGCCATCGCCGATATTGGCGAGGTGGTGGAATGGCTCGCCGCGCAACCCTGGGCAAACGGACGCGTCGGCATGACCGGCGTATCCTATTTTTCGATCGTTTCGCAGCGCGTTGCGGCGCTCGGGCCGCCATCGCTCCGCTGTATCTGGGCTCCCTACGGCTGGAACGATGCCTATCGCGATCGCTACTATCACGGCGGCATACTCTCCTACGGGTTCATGCGCGGCTGGCTGCGGAATGTTGCCGGCATGCAGATGGGAGAGGAGCGGCTCGATTTGATGCGTTCACCCGCGATGCGCAGTGTGATCGAGGAGTTGCGCGCCGACCCCGAAATCGCAAGCGTGCCGTTTCTTGCCGAATGCCTCGCTGTGCCGGAATCAGGCACCAACCCGCTGATGGTGGAAATCCTGGCGCACCGTTTCGACGGACCGTTCTGGCGCGAACGTTCGGTGGATTTCGCAAAGCCGATTGATGTTCCGGCGACGCTCGGCGGCTGCTGGGGAATTTACGGCTTGCATCTGCCCGGTGCGTTCCGCGGTTTTGAGAACTGGCGCGGCCCAAAGCGCATGCTGATCGGCCCGCCGGTTTATCTCGACCGTCCGGTTTATCAGTATCAGTACGATCAGCTGCGTTGGTTCGATCACTGGCTGAAGGACAACGACACCGGCATCCTCGACGAACCATCGGTACAGACTTTCATCGACAATTCAGGCGAGTGGCGGGATTCCGAAAGCTGGCCGCCGCAGCCAGCGCGGTTCACGCCGTTCCACCTGCACGACGGCGGTTTGCTGTCGGAACGCGAGCCGTTTCGCGGTTCGGACACGACGTATTTCGAAGATGCGCCAGGCGCACGTGGTGAGGCACGCTTTGTCACACCGCCAATGGTGGAGGCAACGGAAATCTGCGGGCCGATCGCGCTGAAGCTTTTCGCTTCGACCTCCGACACCGAGCTGCTGATCTTCGCCAGCCTGATCGAGATTGCGCCGGACGGCGCAGAGCGGCTGCTGACACGCGGTTGGCTGCGCGGTTCGCAACGCCGGCTCGATACGGCGAAGAGCAAGCCATGGCAGCCCTGGCACTCTCACAAGTCCCGTGAGCCGCTAAAGCCCCGCGAGGTAGCCGAGTTCGATGTCGAGATCCGCCCCTACGGAATCATTCTGAAGCCCGGTTACCGCCTGGCGCTGCGGATCAAATGTGCCGACGACGAAGCTCCGCAGCACGATCTGCAGTGGATCGCACAGGGCCATCTGCATCGGCCGGCTCCTTCGACAGTCACGATCCATCACTCGCTCGAGCATCCCTCGCATCTGCTGCTGCCGGTTACGCGCGGCAACCGGATCGGCACCTTCTTCTCTGGCGGCCGCGTCCTGTTGAGCGGATGACGACAACGAAACCAACCGAAGGGAGAATGCCATGAGAATCCGAATACTTGCGGCATCCGCCGCCGCAATCGTCGTGTCAGCGCTCCTTCTGGCCATGCCTGCATCGGCGCAGACCTTTCCTGACCGTCCGATCCGGGTCATCGTTCCGTTTCCGGCCGGCGGCGTGCTCGACACGCTTACACGCGCGATCGGAGAGAAGGCGCGTATCACGCTTGGGCAGCCCTGGATCATAGAAAACAAGCCCGGCGCCAATGGCTCGCTCGGCATGCAGCAATGTGCGCAGGCGGAACCGGACGGCTACACGCTGTGCTCAGTGACGGCCGAAGCCTTCACCATCCTGCCGCACTTCGACCCCTCGCTCTATGAGCGCTACAAGACGCTGGTTCCGGTGACCGAATATCTCACCGCGCCGGGTGTGATCTATGCGAGCGCCAGCTTCCCGGCGAAGGATCTGCGCGATTTGGTCGCGGCCGCCAAGGCGAAGCCCGGCGACTTGTCGTATTCGTCATGGGGGCCGGCATCGTCGCCGCAAGTATTCTTCGAGTGGCTGAAAAAGACGCAGGGCATCGATATCCTGCATGTGCCATTCCGCGGCTCAATGGATGCTGTGAATGAGGTCGTGTCCGGCCGCATTCCACTTTCCTATGTGGCGCTCGGCATTGTGGTGCCGCATTTCAAGTCCGGGAAGCTGACGCCGCTTGCGGTGCTTGGCGACACGCGATCGAAGCTTCTGCCCGATACGCCCTCGCTCGGCGAGCTTGGCTATGACTTCCCCTACAAGGGCGCCTGGTTCGGCATGATGGCGCCGGCCGGCACGCCATTGGCGATCCGCGAGAAGATCGCGTCCGCCGTACGCACGGCGGTCAACGATCCGGAACTCAAGGCGAAATTCCTCGATCCTCAGGACTTCACGCCGGTCGGCAGCAGCCCGGCGGAGTTCGAAACCAAGGTGAAGAAGGAACACGCATATGGCGAGTCGATCGTCCGCCTGACCGGAATCAAGGCTCAGTGAAATTCGATCCGGATTGCGAAAAACAAAACACCGGAGCGGTCGCCCGCTCCGGTGTTTTGAAACTTCAAGCCCGCCCCAATACGCCGCGGCGGCTTTTGGTCTTATAGCTTACCCCAAGATACTCAGAACGCTCCCAGCAAAACCGCGCTCACGAACGCGAACACGGCGAAGACAGCCAGGACGTTGAGTTTCAAGGAAAGGTCCATAAGGCCTCCCTCAGCTGTCATGTTGTTAATCATAGCAGAAAGCGTCGACCGCTCGAAGCCTTCAACGCGGCTCCCTGGCCAAAGTGCCACCCCGGTACGGAAAACCGTGATTGATTTCTCGCTAAGCGGCTGAAATTTAAGGATAATTTATTTTTTCACAGTGCGATGCAGCAAGGTCCGTCATTGGTCTAAGTCGTTGATTTTCCTAGAGATAAATTACGGCGCGTCAGCCTGCCGCTTGCGGTCGAAGGTCGCGCGAGACCTTGCGCCACCTCAGCCGCCGCCGAGCCGCTCGGCGATGCGGCGCGCGCCGGGCAGCACGAAATACGCCGTGACCGCCGCAATCGGCCAGGCCACCACGAAGGCCTTTGCCCATTGCCGGAGAAAGTCCGGGTCGAAGCCCACGGCAAGCATGGTGGCGACAAAGGTCACGATGACGCAAATGACGAGGGTCATCAGCGCGCCGGTCAGCGCGCGCACTTTCCAGTTCATGGTGGTTCCCGGCAGGCATGTTCCCCGGAAGGAATGGGGCCGATATACCCATCGCCGCGACCTTAGTCACCATCCGGTAACGATAACGAAGTCCGCCGCCGGCCGGTGAATGACCCGTTAATAGTGTCGTTCGCATTGTCCGCTTCATGGTGCGGGCGTTGTGTCGTCACTGGCGCGGATGCGTCACCGGGCTTGGACTGATCCTTCTCGCCGGCTGCGCGGGGCATTATCTCGTGCAGCGCGAACCATGGCGGAAGGAAGCCGAACTCGCCTGCCTGAAATCCGGCGCCGTGCGGGAGACCGGCACCATCGTGCGCATTGAGCCGATCAACGGTCCCGGCATGTGTGGGGCGGATTTCCCGCTCAAGGTCGCCGCACTCGGCGAACAAACGTTGATGAGTTATTCCGATCTGCGGCCGCCTGCGGAGGTCCCGACTGCCGCTCCGCAGCGCTGGCCGATTGCCAATGCCCCCGCCGCCGGTGCGGCGCCGCCGTCGCGGGCGCCGCAGGAGCGCACCTTCGCCAATCCGCTGCGGCCCGCGCCGGTTCAGCGCCAGCCGCTGCCGCCCTCGCAAAGCGGCGTGCAGGCGAACGCCCATGCGAGCGACCGTGCCGGCGCGCCGATGCCGATCGTGCCGCCGCAACATGCGGCCAGTGCAAAGAATGCCGGGATCGCCGTCCCTCCGGAACAGGATTATGCGCGTGCCACGCCGTCCGGGCCGCGGCGGCCCTCGGTGTTCGATCCGCCATCCGAGCCCGCATTTGATGACGAGGAGGCGCTTGCGCCGCGCGCCAATGCGGGGCGGTCGCCCTATCCGATGCCGCAGCGGACCGAAGCCATGCCCCAGCGCACCGTATCGGCGATGCGGCCCGCACCGGCAGTCTCGCCGGTGGCGCTCGGGCAAAGCAGCATCGCAGCCTTCGGCCCCGTCGAGGTCAAGCCTGCAGCGACGCTCGCCTGTCCGATGGTGTCTGCGCTCGACCGCTGGATCATCGAAGCGGTGCAGCCGGCAGCGCGGCGCTGGTTCCGCCAGCCGGTGGTCGAGATCCGTCAGATTTCCGCTTATTCGTGCCGCGGCATGAATGCGCAGCCGGGCGCGCGCATCTCCGAACATGCGTTTGGCAATGCGCTCGACATTTCATCGTTCGCACTCGCCGACGGCCGCCGCATCACCGTGAAGAATGGGTGGCGGGGCTCGCCGGAAGAACAGGGCTTCCTGCGCGACGTGCAGGGCGCGGCCTGCGACATCTTCAATACCGTGCTCGCGCCCGGCTCGAACCGCTTTCATTACGATCATTTCCATTTCGACCTGATGCGGCGGCGGAGCGGCAATCGCATCTGCAACCCCGACCAGATTTCGGGTGAGGTCGTTGCGGCCCGCGTCGCGCGTGAGCGCGGCTATGCCTTCCAGTCCCCGGCCGGCGTCACCGGATCGATCGGCCGGTCGCAGGCGAAGTCGCGCAATGCCGCGCAAAATGCGTCTCTTGGCGGCAGGCCGAAAGCCAGACCGAAGGGCAAGCGCAACATCCTCGACGACGACGACTGGATCGAGGATGACGGGCCAAGGCCTGCGGAGTAGCTTTTGTTAGTCCTCCCCCCGCAGGCGGTGGAGGAAGTAGAAGCCGGTCATGCACGACTCCTCCCACGATCACACCGGCCATTCGCACAGCCACGCGCCAAAAGACTTCGGCCGCGCCTTTGCGATCGGCGTCGGCCTCAATCTCGGTTTCGTCGCGATCGAGGCGGTGTTCGGTATCCTCGCCAATTCCACCGCGCTGCTCGCGGATGCGGGCCACAATTTCAGCGACGTCATCGGACTCCTCATCGCATGGGGCGCGACCATTCTCGCCAAGCGTCCGCCGAGCGAGCGGTTCACTTACGGGCTGCGCGGCACCTCGATCCTTGCCGCGCTCGGCAACGCGCTGCTGCTGATTTTCGCCTGCGGCGCCATCGCCTGGGAGGCGGTCTGGCGGCTCGTCGAACCGCAACCGGTCGCGAGCCTGACAGTCATGATCGTGGCCGGGATCGGAATTCTGATCAACAGCATCACCGCCTGGCTGTTCATGAGGGGACGCAAAAGCGACCTTAATATCCGCGGCGCCTATCTGCACATGGTGGCCGATGCTGCGGTGTCGCTCGGTGTGGTCTTGGCGGGCGGCGCCATCCTGATGACGGGCTGGCTGTGGCTCGACCCGCTGACCAGTCTCGTCATTGTCGCGGTGATTCTCTGGGTCACGTTCGGCCTGTTGCGTGACTCGATCCGGCTTTCGCTTGCGGCCGTCCCGGCGCACCTCGAACTGGCCAAGGTGAAGAATTGTCTGGAGGGCCTGCAAGGTGTCGCGCGTGTCCATCATGTCCATGTCTGGGCGATGAGTACGACCGAGGTGGCGCTGACCGCGCATCTCGTGATGCCCGGCGGCCATCCCGGCAACGCCTTCCTCGAAGCCGCCGCGCATGAATTGCACGAGCGCTTCGGCATCAATCATCCGACTTTGCAGATCGAATTGGGCGAAGGCCTGCCGGATAGCGACGCAGTGACCGCAGCATCCCGCAATCGTCCGCAGCGCGGTCCGCTTCAGTCGCAGGCCTTGCCGTAGCCGCCCGCGGTCGGCGTCTGAATGACGATCGCTTCGCCGGCGTGGATGATGGTGGCGTCGCAGCCCTGCAGCCGCTCCATGGTGCCGTCGCTCCGGCGCACCCAATTCTCGCCGGTCTGACCGGCTTCGCCGCCGGCCAGCCCGAACGGGCGCACCCGGCGATGGCCGGTGAGCAGCGTGCATTCCATGGTCTCGAGGAAACGGATGGTACGGCGGATGCCGTCGCCGGCATGCCACTTGCCGCGTCCGCCCGAACCTTTACGGATGTGGAAATCCTCCAGCAGCACCGGATAACGAAATTCCAGGATCTCCGGATCGGTGAGCCGCGTATTCGTCATGTGCGTATGCACCGCATCGGTGCCATTGAAACCGGGGCCTGCGGGGGAGCCCGAACAGATCGTCTCGTAATATTGATGGCGCTCGTTGCCGAAATTCAGATTGTTCATCGTGCCCTGTGCTGCGGCCATCGCTCCAAGCGCGCCGAACAGGCAATTGGTCACGGCCTGCGAGACCTCCACATTGCCGGCGACGACAGCCGCGGGATATTCCGGCGACAGCATCGATTGCTTGGGAATGACGAGCCGGATCGGCCGCAGGCAGCCGGCATTCATCGGAATGTCGTCGTCCACCATGACGCGGAAGACGTACAGCACGGCGGCGCGAGCGACTGGCTCGGGCGCATTGAAGTTGGTCGGCTGCTGCGGTGATGTCCCGGTGAAATCGACGGTGGCCTCGCGCTTGTTCTTGTCGACGGTAATCCTCACCTTGATGACGGTCCCCTGGTCCATCTCGTAGGAAAACTCCGAATCGTGCAGCCGGTCGATCACACGCCGCACGCTTTCGGCCGCATTGTCCTGCACATGCTTCATATAGGCCTGCACCACCGGCAGCGAGAATTGCGCCACCATCTTGCGCAATTCCTGAACGCCCTTTTCGTTGGCGGCAATCTGCGCCTTCAGGTCGTTGACGTTCTGGGTGGGATTGCGCGCAGGATATTTCGCGCCGGTGAGCGCAGCGTAGATCTCCCGCTCGCGGAAGCGGCCGCGATCCACCAGCTTGAAGTTGTCGAGATAGACGCCTTCCTCCTCGATGGTGGTGGCGTTCGGTGACATCGAGCCCGGCGCAATGCCGCCGACATCGGCATGATGCCCGCGCGAGGCGACCCAGAACCGGATTTTCCCCCTCCCTTTTCTTCTCCCGCGAGCGGGGGCGGGACGTGTGGGGGTATCGAACACCGGCGTGCACACGGTGATATCCGGCAGATGCGTGCCGCCGTTATAGGGCGCGTTGATCGCGTAGACGTCGCCCGGTCTGATCTTGCCCTTGTTCTCGCGGATGATGGTCTCGACTGCGCGGTCCATGGAGCCCAGATGCACCGGCATGTGCGGGGCATTGGCGACCAGCGCGCCGTCGCCGGAAAACACCGCACAGGAAAAGTCCAGCCGCTCCTTGATGTTCACCGAATAGGCGGTGTTCTGCAAAGCGACGCCCATCTGCTCGGCGATCGACATGAACAGGTTGTTGAAGATTTCCAGCATAACCGGATCGGCCTTGGTGCCGATGGCGGCCATTCGCTTGAGCTTCTGGAAGCGCGTGAGCACCAGATGGTTCTTTGCGGTCAGCGCCGCCTGCCAGCCGGGCTCGACCACAATGGTCTGATGTGGTTCGATGATAATGGCCGGACCCTTGATCGTATGACCCGGCTTGAGCTGGTCGCGGGTATAGACCGCAGCCTTGTGCCAAACGCCGCCGGAAAAGAATTGTGTGCGGCGGGCAGGCGAGGGCAGCTTGCCGCGCGTGACCTTCAGCGCGCGCTCGCGGAATTTGGCGCCGCCGCCGATCGCCTCGACCGAGACGGCTTCCAGCACAAGCTGCTTGCTTCGGTCGATGAAGCCGAACTGCGCCTTGTGCGCCTTCTCGAAGGCGCGCGTCATGGCGGAAAGGCTTCCGGCTTCCACCACCAGCGCGGTATCGGTGCCGGCGTAGCGGATATGAGCGCGGACGATCACCTTGATCGACTTTGCGGCAACGCCCTGTCCCGCGACCTCGTCCTTCACCGTCCTGCCGAGCGTCTTGCCGAGGCGGGCCAGCGTCTTCAGCGCCTTTGTGCCGAGCGGCTCCTCGATCGCCTGCTGCCGCGTCGCGCGGATGTCGGCGAGGCCCATGCCGTAGGCGGAAAGCAGCGACGAGAACGGATGGAGCAGCACGGAGGTCATGCCGAGCGCATCGGCGACCAGGCAGGCATGCTGGCCGCCCGCGCCGCCGAAGCAATTCAGCGCATAGCGCGTCACGTCATAGCCGCGCTGCACCGAAATCTTCTTGATCGCGTTCGCCATGTTCTCGACCGCGATCTTGATGAAGCCGTCGGCAATCTCTTCCGGCTTTTTGCCGCCGCCGACGTCTTGTGCGAGATCGGCGAAGGCCGCGCGCACCGCGTCCGCGTCGAGCGGCTGGTCCTGTTTGGGACCGAAAATCTTCGGGAAGAAATCGGGGAGCAGCTTTCCCGCCATCACATTGGCGTCGGTGACGGCGAGCGGACCGCCGCGGCGATAACACTTGGGTCCGGGATTGGCGCCCGCCGAATCCGGGCCGACGCGAAAGCGCGCGCCGTCGAAATGCAGGATCGAGCCGCCGCCGGCGGCGACCGTATGGATCCGCATCATCGGCGCGCGCATGCGCACGCCCGCGACTTCGGTCTCGAACGCGCGCTCGTATTCGCCGTCATAGTGCGAGACGTCGGTGGAAGTGCCGCCCATGTCGAAGCCGATCACGCGGGAAAAACCCGCTTCGCGCGCGGTCTGCGCCATCGACACGACGCCGCCTGCGGGGCCGGAGAGGATCGCGTCCTTGCCCTGGAACAGGCTGGCGGCGGTCAGCCCGCCGGAGGACATCATGAACATCAGGAGAGCTTCGTCGGCGCCTTTCTCTCGTCTTGTACCGGTGCGCAGCTCATCCGCCACCTGCTCCACATAACGCCGCAGGATCGGGGAGAGATACGCATCCACCACTGTGGTGTCGCCGCGTCCGACCAGCTTGATCAGCGGCGAGACCTCATGGCTGACCGAGACCTGCGGAAAGATGCGCCGCGCCAGCTGCGCGACCCGCTTCTCATGTTCTGGATAGCGGTAAGCATGCATGAACACGATCGCGGCGGCACGGAGACCGTCGTCGAAGGCGCGCCGCAGCTCCGGCTCGATGGCCGAAAGATCGGGCGCGCATTCGACCGTGCCGTCGGCGCGTACCCGCTCGTCGACCTCGATCACCCGCTCGAACAGCATGTCCGGCTTGATGATCTCCTTGGCGAAAATTTTGGGCCGGGCCTGATAGCCAATGCGCAAAGCGTCACGGAAACCCTTCGTGGTGATCAGCAGCGTGCGCTCGCCCTTGCGCTCCAAGAGCGCATTGGTCGCGACCGTTGTGCCCATCTTCACCGCGCCGATCCGCCCGGGCGGGATCGGCTCGCCCGGTGCGAGTCCGAGCAGCTCACGGATGCCCTGGACGGCCGCGTCGCGATAGGCTTCCGGGTTCTCGGAGAGCAGCTTGTGCGCCACCAGATGCCCGTCCGGCTTGCGCCCGACGATGTCGGTGAAGGTGCCGCCGCGGTCGATCCAGAAATCCCAGGATGCGGACGAGGAGCGGCGGCCGTTGCGGGTTGTCATGCGGGATTATTCGATCGGAAAGGACAGGCGACTGGCATCATGCTCGTACGATTGCGGCGGCTCTGCAACCGCAGTGGAACCGGCTTTGGCATTCCGGATTTGACGGCTGGTAGAAATTCGCGCATGCATTGATGAACGCAAGGGAGATCAACGGATTGGCGCTGACGCGACGTCTCGGACAATGGATCGGAACGCGGTTTCGCCGCAATGGCGTTGCACCCGCCCCGCAGGCCGGAGCGATCCCCTATACGCTGGTCCGCGGCACGCCGGTCTTTCTGCTGATCACCTCGCGCGGCACCGGCCGCTGGATTTTCCCGAAGGGCGCGCTGATCGAGGGCTACCAGCTGTGGCAGGTCGCGGCGCGCGAGGCCTATGAGGAAGCCGGCGTCGAGGGCGATGTCCATCCTGTGCCGGTCGGCTGCTATCGCGGATTGAAGGGCAGCATCCGGACCGCGCCCATCGAGGTGCAGATGTTCCCGCTGCGGGTGGTGCGCCAGCTCGACGATTGGCCGGAAAAGGGCAGGCGGCATCGTCACTGGGTGCTGCTCGCCGAAGCGCGGCGGCTGCTTTCCGACCCCGATCTCATCCAGATGACGGAGCGCGTTCACGCGCTGGCGAAGCGGCCGGCAACTCAGTCCGCGAAAGCCGCCATCACCGCATAGAATACGCCGGCCAGCATCGCCGTTGCCGGCACGCTGATCACCCAGGCCGCCACGATCCCGAGCACATGCTGACGCCGCACAAGCTTGCGCCGCTCGCGCTTGCGGTAGTTGATCAACGCCTGTTCCGGCGTCTTGTTGAGCCGCTCCGGTTCGAGAAACAGCGAGCGCGGCCGCGCCGCAGGATTTGGCACGCCCTTGTTGGTGAGAAACTCGCGCAGATAGCCGACCCCGAAAATCGCCCCGATCGCGGTATGGGTCGAGGATATCGGCAGCCCGAGCGCCGACGCGATCAGCACCGTGATCGCCGCGGCCAGCGCCACGCAGAAGGCGCGGATCGCGTCCATCTTGGTGATTTTTTCGCCGACGGTACGGATCAGCTTGGGCCCGAACAGCGCAAGCCCGAGCGAGATTCCGACCGCCCCGATCAGCAGCACCCAGAACGGCAGCTCGACCCGGTCCGGCGAGGTGACGCCGGTCGAGACCGTGGACACGATGGCGGCGAGCGGGCCGACGGCGTTGGCCACATCGTTGGCGCCATGCGCAAACGAGAGCAGCGCCGCGGCGAAGATCAAGGGCAGCGTGAACAGCGCGCTCACATCCTTGCGCCGGTTTTCCATGCGCCGTCCCTGCACCTGCATCCAGGGCTGCGCGGCAAAATAGGCCGCTACAAAGGCGGCCGTGCCGGCAAGGAGCGTAACCGACACCGGCGCCTTCCAGACGCGGCTCAGGCCCTTGGCCATGAGATACATTGCAAAGACCGACGCCATCAGCGCGACCATCACCGGCACCCAGCGCCGCGCCGCCGTGATCTTGTCCTTCTGGAACAGGATGCGCCACTTGATGAAGCCAAGCAGCGCCGCTGCGATCAGGCCGCCCATGACGGGAGACACCACCCAGCTCGCGACGATGGTACCGATCACCGGCCACACGACCATGTTCACGCCCGCTGCGGCGACGCCGGCCCCGATGACGCCGCCGATCACCGAATGCGTGGTCGAGACCGGCGCGCCGAGAAATGTGGCGAGATGGATCCAGGCGGCTGCCGCCAGCAGCGCCGCCGACATCACCAGCACGAAATGAATCGGGGGGAGGGCAGCATCCGGCCGGAGCAGGTCGCGGGAAATGGTGCGCACCACGTCGCCGCCGGCAATCAGGGCGCCGGCCGCCTCGCAGATCGCGGCAATCGCGATCGCGCTGCCCATGGTCAGCGCGCGGCTGCCGACCGCCGGGCCCATATTGTTGGCAACGTCGTTGGCGCCGATGCTGAGCGCCATATAGGCGGCGATCACCGCCGCGATCACCACCAGATAGGCGAGCGGACCCGACGCCACCGAAAGACTGGCCAGCGCCACGGCTCCGATCAGGAACAGGATCAGGAGACCGGGCGTGGTCAGCGAGCGGGTCAGGTCCTGCGTCGCATGTTCAATCCGGACGACCTTTTTCAGGTCCTTGTCGAGTGCGCTCTTGGCCAAGAATGTCAGTCGGTTCGAATGGATGGAGACCCGCCGTTAGCATGCTCCGGCCGGAAAGACATGCCGCACTGCACGCAAGCTGTTGAAATCTGGGGCATGCCCGGCCAAGCGCGTCACGCGCAATCGTGCCCCTTGCAACCGTTTCGGCGCGATGCTTGCATTGGTTACGTCAAAAGCTTTGGCCAGAAGTCGCTGCCGGGTTCGCGGTCTTTCAGGAGAATGAGAATGACAATGTTGATCCGTGCCGTCGCCGTTGCTGCACTATCTTTGCCTCGCCGGAACCGTGGCGGCGCAGACCGCCTGGGACATGCCGGTGCCCTATCCGGACGGCAATTTCCACACCCGAAACGCCGCGCAATTCGCCGCCGATATCGACAAGGCGACCGGCGGATCGCTGAAGATCAAGATCCATTCTGCGGGTTCGCTGTTCAAGCATCCCGAAATCAAGCGCGCGGTGCGTCGGGCACCGCGCCGATCGGCGAAATCCTGCAATCGCTCGCCGCCAACGAGTCTCCGGTCTATGCCTCGGACTCGCTGCCCTTCCTTGCTACCGGCTATGACGCGGCGAAGAAGCTCTACGATGTGCAGAAGCCCTATCTGCAAAAGCAGCTCGAGTCCGAAGGTCTGATGCTGCTCTATTCGGTGCCCTGGCCGCCGCAGGGACTCTATGCCAAGCGCGAACTGAATTCGATCAACGATCTGAAGGGGCTGAAATTCCGCACCTATAACCCGACCATCGGCCGCATCGCCTCGCTCGCCGGAGCGATCCCGACCCAGATTGAGGTACCTGACCTGCCGACTGCGTTCGCGACCGGCCGGGTCGATGTGATGATCACCTCTGCTTCCACCGGCGTCGATACCAAGGCGCAGGATTACCTGACGCATTATATCGATACCCAGGCCTGGCTGCCGCGCAACATCGTGTTCGTGAACAAGGCGGCCTTCGACAAGCTCAAGCCGGACGAGCAGAAAGCGGTGCTGGAAGCCGCGAAGGCCGCCGAGGAGCGCGGCTGGAAGCTGTCGCAGGAGGAAATGACGATCAAGACCCAGGCGCTGAAGGATGCCAAGATCATCGTCATGGCGCCCAGCGCCGATTTGAAAGCGGGCCTGACCAAGATCGGCGAAACCATTGCCGCCGAATGGGCCGCGAAGGCCGGTCCCGAGGGCCAGAAGATGCTGGAGGACTTCAAGAAGTAGTGTGCGCTTGGTGACCGCCCCGCTTGCGCGGGGCGGCCGCACAATATGCCCGCCATGCGCGCAGCCCTCGACAAGCTTTATGCCATCGCGCTCTGGCTGTCCGCGGGCTGCCTTGTCGCGATCGGCCTTCTTGTCGGCGCGCAGCTCGCCGGGCGGCTGATCGACGGCACGCTGCGGCTTCTTGGCTTTGAGCCGCTCGGGATCGTCATTCTGTCGCTGGCCGAGTTCGCCGGTTCCCTGCTCGCCGCGGCGAGCTTTCTCGCTCTGGCCGGCACCCTCAAGGCGGGTGCGCATATCCGCATCGCCATGCTGTTGCAGGTGGTGCCGCAGCGCATGCGTCATGCGCTGGAAATCTGGGCCTTCGGTGCGGCGGCTGTGCTGTCGGCCTATATCGCCTGGCAGCTTTCGACCTTCGCATATGTCTCGCTGCAGTTCGACGAAGTGTCGCCGGGCGTCGTGCGCTTTCCGCTCGCCGTGCCGCAAGCCGCGATGGCCGCAGGCGCCATCGTTCTCACCATCGCCCTGATCGACGAATGGATCGCCGTGCTGCGCGGTCGCGGCCCGAGCTTCCGGGCCGCCGAGGACGCGGTCTCGCTCGGAAAGGTGGAGTAGATGGGCGTCGTCGAACTCGCGCTCATCCTGATCGTCCTCCTGCTGGTGCTGCTTGCGTCCGGCCTGTGGATCGCACTGGCGCTCGCCGCGGTCGGTTATGTGGCGATGGCGATGACGGTCTCGACACCGCCCGGCCAGGCGCTCGCCGCCTCGATGTGGCAGGCCGGAAATTCGTGGGACCTGACCGCGCTGCCGATGTTCATCTGGATGGGCGAAATCCTCTACCGCACCCGATTGTCCGACGACATGTTCGAGGCGCTCGCTCCGTGGATGCAGCGGCTGCCCGGACGGCTCCTGCATGTGAACGTGGTCGGCTGCGGAATTTTCGCCGCGGTGTCGGGTTCCTCGGCCGCGACCTGCGCCACCATCGGGCGCATCTCGCTCCCCGAACTCAAGCGCCGCGGCTATAGCGAGCGCATGGCGATCGGCACGCTAGCGGGCTCGGGCACGCTCGGCCTGTTGATCCCGCCCTCCATCATCATGATCGTCTATGCCACAGCAACCGACCAGTCGATCGCCCGGCTTTTCATCGCAGGCATCGTGCCAGGCCTGATGCTGATCTTGCTGTTCATGGGCTTCATCGCGATCTGGGCGCTGATCAACAAGCAGCAAATGCCGCCGCGCGATGCATCGCTGACATTGGCGCAACGGATCGCGGCCTCGCGCCGGGTGATCCCGGTGGTGCTGTTGATCGCGGGCGTGATCGGCTCGATCTATGGCGGACTTGCCTCGGCCACCGAAGCTGCGGTGGTCGGCGTCGCGCTGTCTCTAATTCTCTCGTGGTGGATGGGCTCGCTCAGTCTTGGCACGTTCCGCGATGCTTTGATCGGCGCGACCCGGACGAGCTGCATGATCGCATTTATTCTGGCGGGTGCTGCCTTCCTCACCACCGCGATGGGGTTCACCGGCATCCCGCGCAATCTCGCCGAATGGATTTCCGGGCTCGGCCTGAGCCAATGGCAATTGCTCACCGCGCTGACGTTGTTCTACATCCTGCTCGGCTGCTTCCTCGACGGCATTTCGATGGTGGTTCTCACCACCTCGATCATCATCCCGCTGGTGCAGAAGGCCGGTTTCGACCTGATCTGGTTCGGCATCTATGTGGTGCTGGTGGTGGAGATGGCGCAGATCACCCCGCCGGTCGGCTTCAATCTCTATGTGCTGCAGAACCTCACCGGCCGCGACATCTTCACCATCGCGCGCAACACCGCGCCGTTCTTCATTCTGATGTGCATCGCGGTCGCGCTGCTCGCGGCGTTCCCGCAGATCGCGCTGTGGCTGCCATCGACGATGTTCGACCGGTAGCGGCCTCTCGAGTCTTTTCGCTTTTCTTCGAATCGCGAAAAGCCTCTAAGTTGTTGCGTTGGCGCGTTTTCTTCACGCGAACCGGTGCCCACTTCGCTCGAAAACGCCATCAAACTGGCGAGGGCCCGAAGCGGTTGTCGCGCCGGGCCCTCATTTAATCGATCAGACGGCCTGTAAGCCGGGTTCTGTATGGCCCGCCGCTTGCGCGGCGAACGTGACGGCCATTCATCTGGGACGCCGGTTGCCCGGCGCCTCTAGCAACCTACCCGAGCGGCTGGCCAGGACTGACCCGGGGACAAGTTCCCTTGGCCCCGCACCGCTCCTATTCGGTTTTGCTCCCGGTGGGGTTTACCGTGCCGTCTCCGTTGCCGGAAACGCGGTGCGCTCTTGCCGCACCGTTTCACCCTTGCCTCAGGCTGTACGCAACGCGCCCGAGGCGGTCTGCTTTTCTGTGGCACTGTCCCTGGGGTCGCCCCCGCCGGACGTTATCCGGCACCGTTCGTCCATGGAGCCCGGACTTTCCTCTCCGCCGCCCTTTCGGGATCACCCTTGCGGGATTTTGGCGGAGCGGCCGTCCGGCCGACTGACCCGCTAAGGCATGGGGATGAAATGCCATCGCGTCAAGTCTGCGGCGTCAGGTCCGGACCTGAAATTGCCCCGGCATGCGATGCCCCATGGGGTGAGCGCTGTTTCGAGGCTTCGAGCAGCTTGCGCAACGTCAGCAGCGTCGATGAATCGAATTTGCCGTCGCACAACGCCGGACGGAAATGGCGTTGAAACGCCGCGACCACGTTGCGCGTCGCTTCGTCGAAAAATCCGTCCGCCTCGATGCCGTAGCCGTAGCTTCGCAGAGCGCCCTGGAATTTCTGCACGGCATCGCCGGAATCGCCGAATTCGAACCCGGGGCCCGGCGTTATTGGCGCTGGCTCGACCCAATGCCCGATTCCGGACCGGTGCAACGCCATCCAGGGAAATTTCTCGCCCGGGTCGCGCTTGCGCGCAGGGGCGACGTCGGAATGTGCGAGCACGCGCTCAGGCCGGATGTAGCGGCGGCGGATGATCGCGCGGCATAAGGCGGCGACAGCCGCGATCTGGCGCTTCGGAAAATCCGGATAGCCGTGGTCGTGGCCGGGATTGGCGATCTCGATGCCGATGGAGCATGAGTTGATGTCGGTCTCGCCCGCCCAATAGGCTTCGCCGGCATGCCAGGCGCGGCGCGCTTCCGGCACGCATTGAATGATGCGGCCGTCCTCGGTGACGAAATAATGGCTGGAGACGCCGCTGTCCGGTGAGCATAGCCAGCGCAGCGCCTCCTGCGCATCCGGCATCCCGGTATAATGCAGCAGGATCATGTCCGGCAGCCGGTCGCCTGCGCGCTCGCCGTGATTGGGAGAGGGCACCACCTCATGCACCAGCATGGTGTCCGCCTGAAAGTCTGTCATTGCAAAGTCCGCAACCTGAAGGTGGCGGCACTATCGTAGGGCGGCGGCAATGGTGCAAGCGATGCCGCCGCAAGCGCCACAGAAAAGAGCGGCCGGTCAGATGGCCGGCCGCTCATGATTTCATTTGGGTCGAACCAAGTTCGGTTCAGTCAGCTGAGTTTCGCTGCTTAGCTTACTGCTGCGGACGGGTCATGCCGCCGCCCGGTGCGGGCCGCGTCGCGGCGCGGGCCTTGGCGTCCTGCTCGGACTTCGTCTCGAACGAAGCCGCTTCCGTCAACTGATCCTTGGTCATGTTGAGCTTCAGCTTGATCTCGTCAGCCCGAGCGGTGGTCGCTGCGCCCGTTGTGGCGCGCTCGGCGTTTGCCGGCACGACCTCGAACGACGAGGGTGCGAGCGCCACGCTCTTCGCGCCGATGCCGAGGAACCCGCCGACGCTGACGACGTAGCCAACGACGTTTCCGTTCTTCTCAAACAGAATATCGGAGATGTCGCCGATCTTCTCGTTATCCGGGCCTACGACGTCGACCCCGACGAAGTTCGACGAAAGCCACTGGTCGGCGCCTTGGGCACGAATGAACTTCGCGTCGCCCGACGGGCTTGAGTGTGCTGCGCGTTCGGCTGCCCTCACACCAGACGGAACCTGCTGCGTCGCGTCAGGCGTGGTGATCCTCTGTTGTTCCATTGGCTGTGCGGTGGGCTGGGTCACCTGCGCCACCGCGCCGCCAATCATCAGACTGCCAAGCGCAGTGGAAATCATGAGCGTTTTCATCATGCATCGCCTCCTTCGTGATGTGCGTGAAGTGCAGGCGAAACTGAATGCGCGATACGCAAGAACCGGCGCGTCGCCTGCTGTGAAACGTCTGCCGAACCAACGCAGCCGGCGCTGCGTCGTTCCGAACCTTTTGCGGTGCGGCTTGGCAGATGCATGCAGCAGATGCGGGAACCGCAAGCGAACAGCGGAACCGGGGGTGCAATGCGCGCCCCATGCGCGACAAAGGTCTCGCGCCCGCGACAAGGTCTCGCGCCGCAGCGCTTTAACCTTCATTAAACATAAAGTGGCTCAATGGCGGTCCGCGCGCGCCGCTTCGGTTCCATTGACGCCCAGTTTGTCCCATGATAGCCCAAGCAATCCCAAATCGGCGCGGCGGGCGGGGGCAGGCCCCGGACGCAGAATCTGGAACCGGCGGTGGACAGATTCTTTTCCCATTTCATTTTGCGGCTGGACGCCAAGGGTCGGGTGTCGGTGCCGGCCCCGTTTCGCGCCATCTTGGTGCGCGAGGGAGCCGAGAGCCTGTTCTGCTATCCGGCGCTCGATCGGCCTGCGCTGGAAGCGGGCGGCCGAAGCCTCCTTTCCGAGATCGAGGAGCTGATCGGGCGCTTCCCGCCCTTCTCGGAGGAGCGCGAGCAATTTGCCACCGCGCTCTATGGGACGGCGGAGACGTTGAAACTCGATCCCGAGGGACGGGTTACGCTGTCGGACCCGCTCAAGGACCATGCCGGCATTATGGACGCGGTCGCGTTCGTGGGGCTCGGCCACAAATTCCAGATCTGGGCGCCGGATCGCTTCAGCGCGCGTCTGTCCGAGGCCACCGGACGGATGCGCACGCTGAAGAAGCGGCTCGGCGCCGAGCGCGCGGCGAACCCGCAAGGGGCACGGGAATGATGCCGGGCCGCGACAGCGGCGACGCTGTCGATGGCGGACTGGTCCGGCATATTCCCGTGCTCGCCGCCGAAGTGCTGCACTTTCTGGCGGTGCGCAAGGACGCAACCTATATCGACGGCACGTTCGGCGCTGGCGGCTATACCCGCGCCATCCTCGATGCTGCGGATTGCCGGGTAATCGGCATCGACCGCGACCCGAATGCAATCGCTGGCGGCGCAGCGCTGATGACGTCGTCAGGCGGGCGGCTCACGCTGGCCGAAAGCCGCTTTTCCAATCTCGATATAGTGGCGCGTCAAGCCGGCTGCGAAGCCGTCGATGGCGTCGTCCTCGATGTCGGCGTCTCCTCGATGCAGCTCGACGAGGCCGAACGCGGCTTTTCGTTCCGGCACGACGGACCGCTCGACATGCGCATGGGCCGCGACGGCCCGAGCGCCGCCGACCTGATCGCCGTCATTTCCGAGCGCGATCTGGCCGCGATCATCGCGCGGCTTGGCGAGGAGCGCTTCGCAAGACCGATTGCGCGCGCCATTGTGCGCGCCCGCAGCGAGGCACCGATCACGACCACCCGCCAGCTCGCCGCGATCGTCGAGCGGATCGTGCATGCGCGGCCAGGCCAGATCCATCCGGCGACGCGCACCTTCCAGGCTCTGCGCATCTTCGTGAACGAGGAATTGTCCGAACTCGCAGAAGCGCTGTGTGCGGCCGAGCGCATTCTGAAGGCGAGCGGGCGGCTGGTCGTCGTTTCCTTCCATTCGCTGGAAGACCGCATCGTCAAGAGCTTTCTGGCCGACAGAAGCCGCGCCGCGACCGGGTCGCGCCATGCGCCGGAAGCCAAAGGTCCGGCGCCGACATTCACGTTGCTCACCAAAAAGCCGGTGGGGCCGGGCGACGACGAGATCGCGCACAATCCGCGCGCGCGTTCTGCAAAGCTGCGCGCCGCAGAACGCAACGCCGCGCCGGCGCGTGCCGCCGCTGCGCACGAAGCCTTTGCCGGCTTGCCGACGCTGGCCGACGCGATGCGGGGACGCTGACCATGCGCATCCTGCATCTGTTCGTCATTGTCGCGCTGATCTTTGCCGCCGCTTATGTCTATGACATCAAGTTCGAGGCGGCGATGCAGGCCGAGCAGCTGTCCAAGCTGCGCGGCGAGATCCGGCGCGAGCGCGATGCAATCGCGGCCTTGCGCGCGGAATGGGCAAGGCTCGGATCGCCGGCACGGATCGAGGAACTGGCGTTGCGTCATCTCCAGCTGAAGCCGCTGGAAGCGCAGCAGATCGACAATTTCGCCAATCTGCCCGAACGCAAGAAGCCGCAACCTGAAGAGCCGGCCGATCCGATCGCGGCGCTGATCAGTGCGGACGACGCCGCGACGACCGGCTCGTTAGGCGCCGGGAGCGGGCGATGATCCAGAGCGAACAGGCCGCGCCACGAAAGCCCCGGCTGATCGAGCGGCTGCTTTACGGGCAGGGCATCGACCGCGACGCCAAGAGCCGCGCCCGCATCGGCGTCATTATGCTGGGCTTTGCCTGCGTCTATGCGGTGATCGCCGGCCGCATGGTCTATCTCGGCGCGGCCTCGGACGGCCAGCAGGTGCGCCGCGCCTCGGGCGATATCGTCGCCACCGCGCGTCCCGACATCCTCGATCGCAACGGCGAGGTGCTGGCGACCGATGTGCGCATGCCATCCTTGTTCGGCGAGCCGCGCCGCATCATCGATGTCGATGAGGCGGTGGAACTGCTGACCGCCACCATGCCGGACATGAATGCGGGCGAATTGCGCGAGCGCCTGTCGTCGCGCAAGGGCTTCGTCTGGCTCAGGCGCGAGATCACCAAGGCGCAGCGCGAGCAGATCCACCGGCTCGGCATTCCCGGCATCGGGTTTCGGTCCGAGAACAAGCGCGTCTATCCGAACGGCGCGTCGGTCTCGCATCTGATCGGGCACGTGAATATCGACAATCAGGGCATCGCGGGAATCGAGAAATGGCTCGATCGCAACGGCCTCGCCGATCTGCATTCGCTCGGTTTCGCCAATGACCGCCTGCAGAAGCCGGTGGAGCTTGCCCTCGATCTTCGCGTGCAGCACGCAATGCGCGCCGAATTGCTTGCGGCGCGGGCGAAGTTCAAGGCGAAAGCCGCGGCGGGTCTCGTCACCGATGTCAATACCGGCGAGATCGTCGCCATGGTGTCGGTGCCCGATTACGACCCGAACGATCCGCGCGAGGCGCTGGACAAGGACCGCATCAACCGGCTGACCACCGGCGTGTTCGAGATGGGCTCGACCTTCAAGGCGCTGACGGTGGCGATGGCGCTCGATTCCGGCAAATACACGCTCGGCTCCGCGCTCGATGCCCGTCAGCCGCTGCGCTACGGCCGCTTCACCATCAACGATTTCCACGCCCAGCGCCGCGTGCTCTCGCTGCCGGAAGTCTTCACCTATTCGTCGAATATCGGTACCGCACGAATGGCGCTCGGACTCGGCGTCGAGCATCACAAGCAATTCCTGAAGAAGCTCGGCCAGCTCGACCGGTTGCGCACCGAAATCCCCGAAAGCGCCGAACCGCTGGTGCCGCGGCGCTGGGGCGAACTCAACACGGTGACCATCGCCTTCGGCCACGGTCTCTCGGTCGCGCCCTTGCAGGCGGTGATGGGCATCAATGCGCTGATGAATGGCGGCAAGCTCATCCCGCCGACCTTCCTGAAGCGCAGTGAGGAAGAGGCGGCCAAGCTCGCGCGCCAGGTGGTGAAGCCCGAGACCTCGCAGCGCATGCGCTACCTGATGCGGCTCAATGCCGAAAAGGGTTCGGCCAGCCGCGCCGAGGTGAAGGGCTTCTATGTCGGCGGCAAGACAGGAACCTCGGAGAAGGTGGTCAACGGGCGCTATTCCAAGTCGAAGCTTCTGACCAGCTTCACCGCTGTGCTGCCTGCCGACCAGCCAAAATATCTGGTCCTCATCATGCTTGACGAGCCGCAACCGCTGGCCGAGACCAAGGGCTATGCCACCTCCGGCTGGAACGCCGCGCCGACCGCGGGCAAGGTGATTGCGCGGATTGCGCCGTTGCTGGGGATCGAGCCGCGTTTCGACCTGCCGCCGGCCGACCAGCTGATTCTCGGCGTTACCGCCTCGGCCAGAGCGGCGAAAACCGGCGCGCGGTAAAAACAACCGCGCGGCGAAAAATAAGACGCTTGCCCCGCCGCACGGGGCATGAAACATCGCGGCAATGAAGCTTTCCGACATTCTCGACGGCATCGCCCCGGCCGGCCCCGCGGCCGGCGCAACCGGGATCGGCGGCGTCACCGCCGACAGCCGCGCGGTCAAGCCGGGCGACCTGTTCGTCGCCATCGCCGGCTCCCGCGACGACGGCCTGCGCTTTGCCGCCGATGCGGCGAGAGCAGGCGCGGCCGCGATCCTGTCCGAGCGCCCGGCCGAAGGGCTCGGCATCCCGGCAATCGTTGTGCCGAATGCCCGGCGGGCGCTGGCGCTGGCCGCGGCGAAACTCCATCCGCGCCAGCCCGGCACGATCACTGCCGTGACCGGCACCAGTGGCAAGACATCGGTCGCGGCCTTTACCCGGCAGATTTTCGAGGCGGCCGGATATGCGGCGGCCAGCATCGGCACCATCGGCGTGGTGTCGCCGAAGGGTGAAACCTACGGTTCGCTGACCACGCCCGACCCGGTCGCGCTGCATCGCATGCTCGACGAGCTCGCCGGCGAAGGCGTCACGCATCTGGCGATGGAGGCCTCCTCGCACGGCCTCGACCAGCACCGGCTCGACGGCGTGCGCGTCAAGGCCGGCGGCTTCACCAATCTGAGCCGCGACCATCTCGATTACCATCCCGATCTGGAATCTTATCTGCGCGCCAAGCTGCGGCTGTTCGAGGACCTGATCGTGCCGGATGGCGCTGCAGTGATCTCGGCCGATCACGAGGTTTCGGCAAGGGTGATCGATGCCGCATCGAAGCGCGGATTGCGTGTGTTCACGGTCGGGCGCGACGGCGACGAGATCCGCATCGAGAAGGCCCGTATCGACGGCTATGCGCAGAAGCTGACGTTGCAATATGAAAAGCGCCGCTACGAACTGCATCTGCCGCTGGTCGGCGAATTCCAGATCGAGAATGCGCTGGTGGCGGCCGGACTTGCGCTTGTGACCGGCACTGCGCCGGACACGGTCTTTGCGGCGCTTGAGGATCTGGAAGGCGCCAAGGGCCGGCTGGAATTCGCCGGACAATCCGGCGGCGCGCCGGTCTTCATCGATTATGCGCACAAGCCCGATGCGCTCGCCAAGACGCTGGAGGCGCTGCGGCCCTATGTGAAAAACCGCCTCGTCGTGGTGTTCGGCTGCGGCGGTAATCGCGATGCGGGCAAACGGCCGATCATGGGCGCGATCGCGACCGAGAAGGCCGACCGCGTCATCGTGACCGACGACAATCCGCGCGGCGAGGACCCGGCAGCGATCCGCGCCGACATCCTCAAGGCCGCGCCGGGCGCACTTGAAATTGCGGACCGCGGCGAGGCGATCCGGTCCGCCATTACCGGCCTCAAGAGCGGTGACGTACTGGTGATTGCCGGCAAGGGCCACGAAAGTGGCCAGATCGTCGGCGACCGGGTATTGCCGTTCAGCGACCACGACGCGGTCGCGGCGGCCTTGCGGGGCATGGGGAGCCGGAGGGGATGAGCGCGAAGGGCTTGTGGACCGTGGAGGCGATGGCCGCGGCCATGCAGGCGCGTGGCGAGGGGCCGCTGCCGCGATCGGTCGACGGCATTTCCATCGACAGCCGTACCCTCGAGGCGGGCGATGCCTTCTTCGCCATCACAGGCGACAGTCGCGACGGCCACGACTTTGTCGAAGCCGCATTAAAGGCGGGAGCAGGCCTCGCGGTGGTGTCGAAGGCAAAGCGCGGCACGCTCCCCGCCGAGGCGCCGCTGCTTGTCGTTGACAACGTGCTGGAAGCGTTGCGCAATCTCGCCCGCGCCGCCCGCGCCCGCCTCACCGGCAAGGCGATCGCGGTCACTGGCTCGGTCGGCAAGACCTCGACCAAGGAAGCACTGCGCCTCGTTTTCTCGCGTCAGGGCAAGACCCACGCATCCGCCGCGTCCTACAATAATCACTGGGGCGTGCCGCTGTCGCTGTCGCGCTGCCCGGCGGACGCGGACTTTGCGGTGTTCGAACTCGGCATGAATCACGCGGGCGAGATCGGCCCGCTGTCGCGCCTGGTGCGGCCCGACATCGCCATCATCACCGCCATCGCCCCGGTCCATATCGAGTTTTTTGAATCGATCGACGGCATCGCCGACGCCAAGGCGGAAATCTTCGAAGGGTTGGTCGAGGACGGCATCGCCATTCTCAACCGCGACAATGCCCAATTCAACCGGCTGTGCGACCGCGCGCTCGATGCGCGGGTCTCCCAAGTCGTCTCGTTCGGCGAGGAGTCCGGCGCCGATGCGCAGCTCGTCAAATGCATGCTGCAGCCGGACACCTCGACCGTGCAGGCGCGCATTCTTGGCGACGACGTGACCTACAAGGTCGGCGCACCGGGCAAGCATCTCGTGATGAATTCGCTCGCTGTGCTGGCAGCAGCGAAGCTCGCGGGCGCGGACCTTGCGCTCGCGGCTTTGGCGCTGGCCGATCTTCAGCCGGCGAGCGGCCGCGGCACGCGCATTACGCTGGAGACGCCGGGTGGACCGGCGTTGCTGATCGACGAGAGCTACAACGCCAATCCGGTGTCGATGGCCGCAGCCATTGCGCTGCTCGGACAGGCCGAAACCGGTCCGCGCGGCCGCCGCATCGCCGTTCTGGGCGACATGCTGGAATTGGGCGCCCAATCGTCCGAACTGCATCGCGGACTTGCCGGGCCGATTGCCGATCATGGCATCGATCTGGTCTTCTGTTCCGGTCCGGAAATGCGAAATCTGTGGGAGGCGCTTCCCCCAGGCCGCCGGGGCGGATATGCAAGTTCTTCCGAGGCGCTCGAACCGCAAATACTCGGTGCGGTGTCGGGGGGCGATGCCATCATGATCAAGGGCTCGTTTGGCTCGAAAATGACGCCGATCGTCAAGGCGCTGCAGCGGAAATTCGCGCCGCGTGCCGCCGCCGACGCAGCGCGAGGTTGACCGCCGCATGCTGACCTGGCTTGCCGATTTTTCAGACCAGTTCCCGGCCCTGAACATTTTCCGCTACATCACTTTCCGCACCGGCGGCGCGCTGATGACGGCGGCCCTGTTCATGTTCATTGCCGGCTCCCCGATCATCGACTGGCTGCGCGCCGCGCAGGGCCGGGGCCAGCCGATCCGCGAAGACGGCCCGCAATCGCATCTGAAGAGCAAGATCGGCACTCCCACCATGGGCGGGTTGATGATCATCTTCGCGGTGACGGCATCCACGATCCTGTGGGCCAATGTCTACAATCCCTATGTCTGGATCGTGCTCGGCGTCACCGTCGCCTTCGGCATGATCGGTTTCTATGACGATTACCTGAAGGTGACCAAGCAGCAGGCCTATACCGCGTTCTCGGGCAAGCTGCGGCTGACCGCGGAAACCATCGTTGCGGTGCTCGCCTGCCTTGCCATCGCCCAGCTCGGCCGGCCGGCTTTTGCGACCTCGCTCGCCTTTCCCTTCTTCAAGGACCTGATCGTCGATCTCGGCTGGTTCTTCATCGTATTCGGCGCCTTCATCATCGTCGGCGCGGGCAATGCGGTGAACCTCACCGACGGCCTCGACGGCCTTGCCATCGTGCCGGTCATTATCGCTGCGCTCAGCTTTGGCCTCATATCCTATCTCGCGGGCAACGCGCTGTTCGCCGATTACCTGCAGATCCATTATGTCGCCGGCACTGGCGAACTTGCGGTCCTATGCGGCGCGGTGATCGGCGCGGGGATCGGCTTTCTCTGGTACAACGCGCCGCCCGCCTCGATCTTCATGGGCGATACCGGCTCGCTGGCGCTCGGCGGCCTCATCGGCACGATTGCCGTTGCGACCAAGCACGAGATCGCGCTCGCCATTATCGGCGGGCTGTTCGTGCTGGAGGCGGTGTCGGTGATCGTGCAGGTCATCTCCTTCCGGCTATTCGGTAAGCGCGTGTTCCGCATGGCGCCGATCCATCACCATTACGAGCAGAAGGGCTGGACCGAGCCGCAGATCGTGATCCGGTTCTGGATCATCTCGATCATGCTGGCGCTGATCGGGCTGTCGACGCTGAAGCTACGATGATCCCCGTCACCAGTTTCGCCGGAAAGACCGTCGCCGTGTTCGGCCTCGGCGGCTCGGGGCTTGCGACCTGCCACGCGCTGATCGAAGGCGGCGCCCATGTCATCGCCTTCGACGATGACGCAAGAAAAGTCGCGCAGGCGGCCAACACGAAGGTCGAAACCGCGGACCTGCGCAGCATCGACTGGAGCAAGGCCGCCGCGCTGATCCTCACCCCCGGCGTGCCGCTGACGCATCCGCAGCCGCACTGGTCGGCGCAGCTGGCGCACGATCACGGCGTCGAGATCATCGGCGATATCGAATTGTTCTGCCGCGAGCGGCGCAACCACGCCCCCGACGCACCCTTCGTGGCTATCACCGGCACCAACGGCAAGTCCACCACCACGGCACTGATCGCGCATCTCCTTCGCCATGCCGGCCGCGACGTGCAGATGGGCGGCAATATCGGCGTGCCGGTGCTGAGCCTCGCACCGCTTTCGCCGGAACGCCATTACGTCATCGAATGCTCGTCCTACCAGATCGATCTGGCGCCCTCGATCGATCCGACCATCGGCATCATGCTGAACGTCACGCCCGATCATATCGACCGGCATGGCACGATCGAAAATTATGCCGCGGTGAAGAGCCGCATCCTCGGCCGCGCCAAGGTGCGCATCGTCGGCGTCGACGACGAATACGGGCGCGGCATGGCGAAGAATCTGATGGCCATGCAGCGCCAGATCGTGCCGATTTCGATCAAGGAGATCGTGCCGCATGGCTATGTCGGCGGCGAACACAATATCTACCGCACCGGAGGCAGCGAGGCCGAGGACATCGCCGACCTCTCCGGCATAGGCTCGCTGCGCGGGCGGCACAACATGCAGAATGCGGTCGCCGCCATTGCTGCATGTTCGGCGCTCGGGGTCGATGACAAGACGCTGCAGGAGGGCTTGCGCAGCTTCCCCGGTCTTGCGCATCGCATGGAGCAGATCGGGACCAAAGGCGCAGTGCTGTTCGTCAACGATTCCAAGGCGACCAACGCGGATTCCGCGGCCAAGGCGCTGGCCTCGTTCGACAATATTTACTGGATCGCAGGCGGGCTGCCGAAGGAAGGCGGCATCGCGGGACTCGCCGAATTCTTTCCGCGCATCGCCAAGGCTTACCTGATCGGACAGGCCGCAGAGGATTTTGCCAGGACGCTCGAGGGCAGGGTGCCCTATGCGCTGTGCGGCACGCTCGACGCTGCGGTGGAGCAGGCCGCGCGCGATGCTCTCGCCGCCGGCAAGCCGGCTGCGATGCTTCTCTCGCCGGCCTGTGCCTCGTTCGACCAGTTCCCGAATTTCGAGGTGCGCGGCGACCGCTTCCGCGATCTGGTGAAGACCTTCATTAATCAAACCTAAACCGCGGCAGGCGAATTTGGGCCTCCGGGGGCGTCCATGATTTCGCGCACGCAGCTTTCGCCTTTCGCGGCCTGGTGGTGGACCATGGACCGCCTGACATTCGCGGCGCTTGGCGCGCTGATGCTGGCCGGCATTATCCTGCTGCTTGCGGCCAGCACCCCGGTCGCCGCCAAGCTCGGGCTCGACCCGTTCCATTTCGTCAACCGGCAGATTTTCTACCTGATCCCGGCCATCGCCATCTTGATCGGCACCTCGCTGCTGTCGCCGCCGCAGATCCGCAGGCTGGCGCTGATCGTGTTTGCGATCGGCGTTGTGCTGCTCGCGGCGACGCTGGTCTTCGGTACCGAGATCAAGGGCGCGCGGCGCTGGATCGTGCTTGCCGGCGTCAACATCCAGCCCTCGGAATTCGTCAAGCCCTCGTTCGTGGTGCTGATCGCCTGGCTGTTCTCGGAGTCTGCGCGCAAGCCGGACATGCCCGCCAACACCCTGGCGCTTCTGCTGCTCGGCCTCGTGGTGACGCTCCTGATGCTGCAGCCCGATGTCGGCCAGACCATGCTGATTACGATGGTGTGGTGCGCACTGTTCTTCATGGCCGGGATGCGGCTGATCTGGGTGGCGGGGATCGGCGTCACCGCGCTCGGCGGACTCGGCCTTGCCTATCTGACGGTGCCGCATGTGGCGCGGCGCATGAAGCGGTTCCTCGATCCGTCGTCGGGCGACACCTTCCAGGTCGACAATGCGGTGGAATCCTTCGTGCGCGGCGGCTGGCTTGGACAGGGGCCGGGCGAGGGCACGGTGAAGCGCATCCTGCCAGACAGCCATGCCGACTTCATCTTCGCGGTCGCGGCCGAGGAATTCGGCATCGTGCTGTGCCTGATCGTGCTGGCGCTGTTCGCCTTCATCGTGGTCCGGGTGCTGGCGCGGGCGATGGCGGCGCAGGATGCGTTCGCGCGCTATGCCGCCTCCGGGCTCGCGATCCTGTTCGGCACCCAGTCCGCCATCAACATGGCGGTGAACCTGCACCTGATCCCGGCCAAGGGCATGACGCTGCCGTTCATTTCCTATGGCGGCTCCTCGCTGCTCTCGCTCGCCTATGGCATGGGCATGGTGCTGGCCCTGACGCGGGACCGGCCGCGGGCCGAACAGTTTGGCCGGCATGGCGGGATGGTGCGGACCGCCGGCGCAGTCTAACTCCATTCTTGAAAAAAACGCCGCTGGTGCGGGCGAAAGCCGTGACCGGGAAGAGACCGGATTCCCGCGTTCGCGGGAATAGGCGGGGAGAGAGGCGGCTTCTGTATTCTCCAATCGCCCTTTAGAGTGGCGCCATGACCCTCCCGGCTCCGTCCCCCGCATCGCCCCTTGTCATGGTCGCCGCCGGCGGCACCGGCGGGCATCTGTTTCCGGCCGAGGCGCTGAGCGCGGCGCTGGCCAAGCGCGGCATCGCGACCGCGCTCGCCACCGACAGCCGCGCCGCGAAATACAACGAGCATTTCACCGCCATGCATGTGGTGCCAAGCGATACGCTGCGCGGCCGCGATCCTGTCTCGGTGATCCGCACCGCGCTGACTCTGGCCTTCGGCCTCGGCAAGGCGGCGATGGTGATGCGCAAGGTCAAGCCGTCGGTCGTGGTGGGCTTTGGCGGCTATCCGTCGGTGCCGCCGGTCGTGGTCGCGGGCGCAATGAAAATCCCGACCGTGCTGCACGAACAGAATGCGGTGATGGGCCGCGCCAACCGCTACCTCGCGTCCAAGGTCAGCGCGATCGCCACCGGCTTTGCCGGTGTCACCGATCACGACAAGGCGCTTGCCATCAAGACCACCTGCATCGGCAATCCGCTGCGCCCCGCGGTGCTCGCCGCCGCCGGCACGCTTTACCCGGCGATCGAGCCGAACGGGCCGCTGCATCTCCTCGTGTTCGGCGGCAGCCAGGGCGCGCGGATCATGGCCGATATCGTGCCGCCCGCGGTGGCGAAGCTGCCGCCGCATCTGCAGATGCGGCTGAAGATTGTGCAGCAGGTGCGCGAGGAGGATATCCCGCGCGTGCGCGACGTCTACACCCGCGCGCAGGTGGCCCACGACATCGCGCCATTCTTTTCTGATCTGCCCGCGCGCATGGCGGCCGCCCATCTCGTGGTATCGCGTTCCGGCGCTGGAACGGTGTCGGAACTCTCCGCCATCGGCCGCCCGGCGATCCTCGTGCCGCTGCCGCATGCGCTCGACCAGGATCAGGCTGCCAATGCCGCGGTGCTGGAAAAGGCTGGCGGCGCCATTCGCATCCTGCAGAAGGATTTCACGCCCGACCGGCTCGCCGCCGAAATCGACGCGCTCGCCGCCGATCCGCAGCGGCTCGCCGGCATGGCGGCGCGCGCAAAGGGAATCGGGGTGCTTGACGCCGCCGACCGGCTGGCCGATCTGGTGCTCAAGGTGGCGAGGGTTGCGGCCTAGGGAAAGCTGGATTACGCCCACCGAAGCAACGCTCGTGTCCGGGGAACCTCCGTATGAAATTGCCACGCGATCTGGGCTCGATCCATTTCATCGGGATCGGGGGCATCGGCATGAGCGGGATTGCCGAGGTGCTCGCCAATCTCGATTACACCGTCACCGGCTCCGACGTATCCGAAAGCGCCAATGTCAAGCGGCTGCGCGAGAAGAACATCAAGGTCACGGTTGGCCATGACGCCAAGAATGTCGAGGGTGCGAGCGTGGTCGTGGTCTCGTCGGCGATCAAGCGCGACAATTCCGAACTGATCGCCGCGCGCGCCAAGCGTCTGCCGATCGTACGCCGCGCCGAGATGCTGGCCGAACTGATGCGCCTGAAATCCGCGGTCGCCATTGCCGGCACCCATGGCAAGACCACCACGACCTCGATGGTCGCAGCCCTGCTCGATGCCGGCGGGCTGGATCCGACCGTCATCAATGGCGGTATCATCAACGCCTATGGCACCAATGCGCGGCTCGGCGCAGGCGACTGGATGGTGGTGGAGGCCGACGAGTCCGACGGCACCTTCCTCAAGCTGCCTGCCGACATCGCCATCGTCACCAATGTCGATCCCGAACATCTCGATCACTTCAAGACCTTCCAGGCGGTGAAGGAAGCCTTCCAGGACTTCGTCGAGAATGTGCCGTTCTACGGTTTCGCCGTCATGTGCACCGATCATCCCGAGGTGCAGGCTTTGGTCGGCCGTATCGAGGACCGGCGCATCATCACCTATGGCGAAAATCCGCAGGCCGATGTGCAACTCGTCGATCTCGACCACAAGGGCGGCATGTCGCGCTTTTCGGTGGTGTTCCGCGGACGCGATTCCCGTCCCGATCACGTCATCGGCGGACTCTCGCTGCCGATGCCGGGACGGCATAATGCGCTGAATGCCACCGCGGCCATCGCGGTCGCGCATGAATTGCTGGTGCCGGATGATCAGATACGCAAGGCGCTCGCGGGCTTCGGCGGCGTGAAGCGGCGGTTCACCCGCACCGGCGAGTGGAACGGCGTCACCATCATCGACGACTACGGGCATCATCCGGTGGAGATACGAGCGGTGCTGCGCGCCGCGCGCGAATCCGCCGAAGGCCGCGTGATCGCCGTGGTGCAGCCGCATCGCTATACCCGGCTGAAGGAACTATTCGAGCAGTTCTGCACCTGCTTCAACGATGCCGATGCGGTGATCGTCGCCGAAGTATATTCGGCCGGAGAAGCGCCGATCGAGGGCATCGACCGCGATCATCTGGTGATGGGCATGCGCGCACGCGGTCATCGCAATGTCTCCGCGCTCGAAAGCTCGGAGCGGCTTGCGTCGATGATCCGCGGCATCGCCAAACCGGGCGACATGGTCGTCTGTCTTGGCGCCGGCAATATCACGCAATGGGCCTATGCGCTGCCCGGCGAATTGCAGGGGCAGGGGTGAGGGCTTGCAACCCCCGGTGGTTGAAGGGCGGACGCAAAAAGCTTAGATTTCAGGTCGCGAAGAGGTTGAAAATGAACAGGGACGCGCTCAGGGCGGAAATATTGCGCCTGCCACCCGACGAGAGGGTGAAGCTGGGCGAAGATCTCTGGGTCAGCATCATCGAAGATGAGAGCTGGATGCCAAGCCCGGAGCAATTGGCCGAAGCCCGACGACGCCTCGAGGAGTATCGTCGCAATCCGGCGATTGCGATTCCGGCTGAAAGGGTTCTTGAGCGGCTCCGGGCCCGCTTTGGATGAGTTGGCGTGTTGCCGTTCTTCCTGCGGCAGAAGCAGAGTTGTCGGAGGCGGCGGCGTGGTATGCGAAAGACAATCCGCAAGCGGCAAAGCGATTTAACGATGCTTATGAAGCCGCGCTCGTGACGCTGGCTGAAAATCCTCACCAATATCAGATCGTAGACGGAGATTTGCGGCGCGCGCCTTTGGCGCGATTTCCATATGGACTCCTCTACTGGATAGAGCCAAACACCGTCGTCATCGCGTCCTGCTTCCACGGCAGGCGCGATCCTGAACGCTGGCGCCGCCTCAATCCATGACCTTCCCTGACATTACCGCCGATCTGAAGTCCCGGATGCCGGAATTGCGCGGGCGTTTGCTCGCTAACCAGCCGCTCGCCGAACTGACCTGGTTTCGCGTCGGCGGTCCGGCGCAGATGCTGTTTATGCCGGAGGACGAGAACGATCTCGCCTATTTTCTGAAGCACCTGCCTGCAGATATCCCGGTCATCGTGATCGGACTGGGCTCCAACCTGATCGTCCGCGACGGCGGCGTACCGGGCGTCGTAATCCGGCTCGGCCGCGGCTTCAATGACGTGACCGTCGAAGGCTCGCGCATTCGCGCCGGCGCGGCGGTACCGGACGTGAAGGTCGCCCGCGCCGCCCAGGAAGCAGGGCTCGCCGGGCTTTCCTTTTATCGCGGCATTCCGAGCAAACGATCTTATCTCAACTCACTTCCATCGTTCGGTAGTCTTAAGCTCATCCCCGGAATATGGGCGCCTTATCGGTGCATGAGAGCCGTTGTCGGCTACGTCTTCACCAATGAGTCCGTCAATTTGGTCTAGAATGTCGAGGAACTTGCCCAATTCCGGGTGCCGTCGCTTCCGCTCCGCAATCAGGTCAAGTCCGGCGGAAACTCCTTTTATTGTCCGCATTATATGACCCTCCTTACGCCTCGCGCTGAATGGAGCGCACCGCGAATACCTCTTTTTCGCAGATAGTCGATGAATAAACCATGATAGTGACGGATAGTCGCATTCAACTTTGGGTCAGCCCCGAAGTCTTTGATTTTTAATTTAATTTCTTCGCTTTCGAGTTCCCGAATGCTGATGCCCCGGCCGTGGGAATGCCATCTTTTGGCATTTCCCAATATGTCAGCAATTTCTTCGGCGCGCTTGACTTTGTCGTCAGCGCTGACGGTCTTTCCAGTCGAAGTGGCATTCCAATCCTTGAATTTGTACTTGGGTAGCCATTCCTTAAGAAGGGATTTGGCGTGGTCCACAGATTGCTCGATATCAAAGAGCTTTGCTGGATCGAACTTCTTGATCAGGATTGCCAGTTCGCCCTTGGCTTTGTTGTCATCTCCATCGGGGGGATTGTTTACAATTTCAAGAAGCTCTTGGAATTTGGCCAAATAACCCATGCCGGGCACATACTTGCCGTCCTCTCCAGGATACTGAGGATCAATGGGACCAAGGACGGAGTAGTAATCCATATAGATTTCATCGCCGGACATCACGAGCAATGTTCCTGCAGAATAGGCAAAGTTCGGAATTATAAACTCCACAGTCTGATAGTGACGACGGAGCACGCTCACAATACGCTCGACTGTCTCCACGAATCCGCCTTCGGTTTCCACAAGCACTATGATTTTTGTCGGCTTGCGTTGCTGCTTACCGAGTTTTTCACAAATGCCCTCGACCTCAGCTCGAACAATATCGTCAACCGGCTGCATCATCGGTGCTTTTACCGTCAGCACGTCGCCGCCAAGTTGTTTGCTTAGGTCTTTGTTCGTTTCGTGGAGCGTATGCTCGACAAGCTGGTCTGAGCTAATTGTGTCCATGCGCTTACGCGTTCCCTAGATTTTCACAAGGAGTATATGCGACTCGCGCAGGGGTTGTGAATCCCAAATTTGACCAGTGGCAGCTTTGATGATGAAGACCATACGCCTTGCTTCCACGGCAGGCGCGATCCTGAACGCTGGCGCCGCCTCAATCCATGACCTTCCCTGACATTACCGCCGATCTGAAGTCCCGGATGCCGGAATTGCGCGGGCGTTTGCTCGCCAACCAGCCGCTCGCCGAACTGACCTGGTTTCGCGTCGGCGGTCCGGCGCAGATGCTGTTTATGCCGGAGGACGAGAACGATCTCGCCTATTTTCTGAAGCACCTGCCGGCCGAAATTCCCGTCATGGTCATCGGGCTCGGCTCGAATCTCATCGTGCGTGACGGCGGCGTCCCCGGTGTCGTGATCCGGCTCGGCCGCGGCTTCAACGATGTGGCGGTGGAGGGGACGCGCATCCGCGCGGGCGCTGCAGTGCCGGATGTGAAGGTCGCGCGCGCCGCCCAGGAAGCAGGGCTCGCCGGGCTTTCCTTTTATCGCGGCATTCCGGGGGCCATCGGCGGCGCGCTGCGCATGAATGGCGGCGCCTATGGCCGCGAAACGAAAGATGCGCTGGTCGAGGCGCGCGGCGTCGACCGCGCGGGCAACATCGGCGTCTACAGCAATGCCGACATGCATTACACCTACCGGCATTGCGGCGCGCCCGAAGACGTGATTTTCACGCAAGCCGTGTTCGAGGGTCAGCCCGGCGATCGCGACACGATCACAGCCGAAATGGACAAAATCACCGAGTCACGCGAGGCGACGCAGCCGATCAAGAGCCGCACCGGCGGCTCGACCTTCAAGAACCCCCCGGGCAACAAGGCCTGGCAATTGATCGATGCTGCCGGTTGCCGCGGGCTGGTGGTGGGAGACGCGCAGGTTTCGGAAATGCACTGCAATTTTCTGATCAATCGCGGCAACGCGACAGCGTCCGATATCGAGACTTTGGGAGAGACCGTGCGCAAGCGGGTGAAGGAGAATTCGGGCGTGACGCTCGACTGGGAAATCAAGCGGATCGGGGTCCCGCGTGAGTAATCTCCCCAGCATCGTCGTCGGCGGCGGACTGGGCGGCGCCATGGCGGCGCTGGCGCTCGCACGCAAGGGCTTCGACATCCTGCTGCTCGAAGAGGCCGAGGAGTTCGGCGTCATCGGCTATGGCATCCAGCTCGGTCCGAATGTGTTCTGGATGCTGGAGCGGCTTGGCATCGAGGAGGCGGTCCTGGCCGTCGCGCTGCGGCCGAAGGCGATCGTGATGTATGACTGGATCGACGGCGGCGTGATCGCGCGGATTCCCACGGGCGAGTCGTTCCTGCAGCGGTTCAAGAAGCCGTACGTCGTGATTCATCGCGTCGACCTGCACAAGGTGCTGCTCGATACCTGCCGCGCGCTGCCCAATGTGCAAATGCTCCCGAACACGCCGGTCAAATCTTTCGCGGACCTGGGCGATCGCGTGCGGGTCGATATTGCGGACGGCCGCCATTTTGAAGGCGCGGCGCTGATCGGGGCGGACGGCATCCGCTCCACCATCCGCCAGCAGATGACCGATGAAGGTCCGCCGCGCTCGCTCGGCTATGTCGCGCACCGCACCATCGTGCCGATGAGCGAGGTGGATTTCGATGTCGATACCGACAATGTGGTGATGTGGTCGGGCGACGGTTTCCACATCGTGCATTATCCGCTGCGCGATCACGCGCTGTTCAATGTCGTCACCGTGTTCAAGACGCTGGACATGGCACCGAGCGATACCGATAGCCCGCATCCCGATCTCGCCCGCGTCTACCGCGACTCGCATCCAACCATGAAGAAGCTGTGGGGTATGATGGACCTGTCGCGGCGCGGCTGGGTCTCCGGCGATCGCGATCCGATCCGGCACTGGAGCCGCGGCCGCGTCACGCTCCTTGGCGACGCCGCGCATCCGACGCTGCAATCGCTGGCGCAGGGCGCCTGCATGGCGATCGAGGATGCGGTGTGTCTGGCCGCATTGCTGGACGGCACAGCGGGCGATGCAGTCGAATCTGCGTTCAAACGATACGTGACTGCGCGCTATCTGCGCACCGCGCGGGTGCAATACGAATCGCGCTATCTGTGGGACAATTTCTATCACGTCGGCGGGATCGAGCGCGAAGTCATGCGTCAGGCCTGGGAGAACAAGAGCGAACAGGAGATGTTCGACTGTGTCGCCTGGCTCTATGACGGCTTCCAATTGCCGGCCAAGGCATGAAGCGAAAACGCCCGGAGCGGTTTTCGGACCACATCATGCTTCAAGCGAAGAGCGAGGCGCGATGACCAAGCATGTTGCATTCCTGATGGGGGGCTGGTCGTCGGAGCGCGAGGTGTCGCTGAATTCCGGCAGGCCTTGCGCCGACGCCGCCGAGCGCTGTGGCTATCGCGTCACCCGCATCGACGTTGCACGCAACATCGCAACCGTGCTCGACGAATTGAAGCCGGATGTCGCCTTCAACATTTTGCACGGGCGGCCGGGCGAGGACGGCACTATCCAGGGCGTTCTCGAAATTCTCGGCATCCCCTATACGCATTCCGGCGTGCAGGCGTCGTCGCTCGCGATGAAGAAGGATGCCGCCAAGGTGGTGCTGGCGGCGGCCGGCGTGCCGGTGCCGCAGGGGCTCGCGATCTCGCGGCTTGAGGCCGCCAAGGCGCATGCGCTGCCGCGTCCCTATGTGATCAAGCCGGTGGCGGAAGGATCGAGCGTCGGCGTGTTCATCGTCACCGATCAGCACGACCATCCGCCCCAGCAATTGTTCGCCGCCGACTGGGCCTATGGCGAGATCGTGTTGTGCGAAACCTATATCCCCGGCAAGGAGCTGACCTGCGCGGTGGTGCAGGGCGAAGCCACCGGCGTGATCGAGATCGTGCCGAAGGTGAAATTCTACGATTACGAGGCGAAATATGCGCCGGGCGGCTCCGAGCATGTGCTGCCGGCGGTCATTCCCGATGCGGTGACGCGCGAGGTGCAGCGGCTCACCGTGCTGGCGCATGAGGCGCTGGGCTGCCGCGGCGTGTCTCGCGCCGATTTCCGCTATGACGACAGCCGGCCGGGTGTGGAGGGGCTGTATTGCCTGGAGGTCAACACCATCCCCGGCATGACGCAGACCTCGCTCGTGCCCGAACTTGCCGCGCATCGCGGCATCTCATTCGACGACCTGATCCGCTGGATGATCGAGGACGCCTCGCTGAACCGGTAGGCTCACAGCGCACGGATGCGAGGTCCGTGCCAGCCGCGGCCGGTCAGTTCCGTTACTGCCCAGACCATGGCGTCGAGCCGGTCCGGCGAGCCGCCGCCGGATAGCCCGTCGAGGCCGAAGGCGCACATCTGGTCCTCCAAGAGCGCAAGCCGTGCGCCCACATGGCGCACGCGCGCCTGCGCATACATCGCCGCGATCGGTTCGGCGCGCAGGAATTTGCCGCGCGTCGCATGCACCGCCTTCACCGGCACCGACGCATCGACCTGGCGCAGCACCGCGCGCACCATCTCGCCGCCCTGGTTGACTTCGGCGACCACGATATCGGCGCGCAGCCGCCGGTACAGCGCGACCGCGCGCATCGCCCAGCCGGCCGGCGGCAGTCCTGCCACCGTTGCATCCTCCAGCACATAGATCGTGCCGTCCTCGGCGCGGCCCGCGGCGACGATGCCGCAGGCATCCGCGCCCTGGCGCGAGGAGGCCGGCGGATCGATGCCGACCGCGATCCGTGCAAGCTGCGGCGCATGCTCCACCCGCACCCGCTCGATCATCTCGCGCGACCACAGCCCGTCGGTGCGGTCCTCGACGATCTCGCCGTCGATCTCCTGCCGCCCGAGCCTCGTCCCGGCATAGCGCCCGATCACCTCGTCGAGAAAGGCCGGCGACAGATGCGCCGCATTGGCATGCGTCGAGGCGCGCGTCACCGCGCTCCTTGGATCGGCGATCAGCCGCTTGATCAGCGGGATCGGCCGCGGCGTGGTGGTCACGAGCTGGCGCGGCCGCAGCCCCAGCCGCAAACCGAATTGCAGCATGTCGAAGGCGGCATCGGCATCGCGCCACTTGGCGAGTTCGTCGCACCAGGCCGCGGCGAATTGGGGCCCGCGCAGGCTGTCGGGTTCCTCCGCCGAAAAGATTTCGCCGACCGCTCCGTTCGGCCATTCCAGCCGCCGCCGCGACGAGATGAAGACCGGCCGCTCCGCGCGCGGCGAAATCCGCAACAGCCCGGATTCGCCCTCGATCATCACCGCGCGCACATCGTGCTCGGTCTCGCCGACGAGCGCGATGCGCGGCAGCGGCGCATCGGCCATCGGCGGAATGCCGTTGGCCTGCGCCCGCACCCATTCCGCGCCGAGCCGCGTCTTGCCTGCGCCGCGGCCGCCCAGCATCAGCCAGGTGGTCCAGTCTCCGCCATTGTTGCCGGCCGCCGGCGCGTCCTGATGCGCATGCGCGAGCACGGCGAAGTCATGCGACAGCGTCCTCAGCCACCGCGCCGGGATCGCTTGCAGCATCGCTTGCGTCAGACCGGCCTGCGACGAAAGCCTCAATGCGTCGCGCAAGCGCCTCACGCAATTCGTCGATGTCTCGGGGAATGTCGTCATCGCTGGGTTGGTCGATTTCGGTGGCGGGCCCGCTGCGCAGCCGCTGCAACGTCGTCAGAATCTGGGTGAGGATCGAGAGCGTGCGCGCGATGCGTTCGCAATCGGCGATGCTGCGTCCTGACCGCCGCGCCTGCGCGCGCATCGCTTCGACTGCGAGAAGTTCGCTCTCGACGATGCGGGCAATGCGCTCGGCCGGGTCCATGCCGGCATCCGGCGGATCTCCATCCGCGCCCGCTTTGGATTGTGCGGGAGGCGAGACGGGGTCGGCGCGCGCGGCCGGCATCGCCGCGTCCGCCTGCGCCGCAACCAGCGCCTGCGCCTCCTCCAGAGCACGCATGGCCGGCGACAGATCGCGCGGCAACTTGGTGTTGCGGCTCCACCCATATTGTTCGGCAAGACGCCCGATGGTGCGGACGCTGATGCCGAAGTCGGCCGCGATCTTCATCAGCGGCTGGTCGGTCTGCTCATAGCGGCGTTGCAGGCTCGCGAGAAAGTCTCGCGTATATCCGGGCATGGCGATGCTCCGTGTCGGCCGCGTTTCTAAAAACGCGCAAACGCGCCGTGGCATAGACGCTTCGGTTGGGGAGGGGTGTGACGATGCGCTTCAGGCGGCGATCGCGGCGTTGCGCGATCCACGGAAAACTGGACCTGGCAAAGTTCTCCAGCGCAACCCGAAGCTAGCCGGGCAGCGTCACGCTGTCAAGGAAAATATTCATATTGATACGGAAGATTATTGGGGGTACAATAAATTACAATGGAGATCGTTTTCGATCCCGCCAAAGACGCGGAAAACATCCGCAAATACGGAATTTCTCTGGCGCGGGCGAGACTTCGTCGCTGTGGCCTCGATCGAGGACGATCGGTTCGACTATAACGAAACCCGCATCCGGGCCTACGGGTTCATTGATGGGGTGGCTCACGCTTTGGTGTTTACCTTTCGCGGGCAGGCGATCCGCGTCATCAGCCTGCGTCGGGCGCGGGAAAAGGAGATGAGGCGTTATGCCCCGCAAGATTGACGAGAATCCGGAATGGACCAAGAAGGACTTTGCGCGGGCGAAACGGCACCGCGGCGTCTCGCTCGAAACACTCGGCGAGTCAATCCTGCGCAAGCGCGGCCGGCCGAAGCTCGAAAGTCCGAAAGAGTCGATCAAGCTGCGCATCGATGCCGACGTGCTGGCATCCTACCGGGAAACCGGATCGGGCTGGCAGACAAGAATCAACGATGATCTGCGCAAGGCGCGGAAGCTGAAAGCGTCGTGATCTCGGAGCTTGCACTGAGCGCGTTGCCGCATGAAGCGAAACGCAATGCGAGGCCGCCGGTCCCGGGATCCGCTGTGAACGACCCAGGCCACAAATCCGTCATGGCCGGGCTTGTCCCGGCCATCCACGACTTCATGGTTTTGCGACAAGCAAAGACGTGGATGCCCGCGACAGGCGCGGGCATGACGCGTGATTGAGTGTGTCGCCTCGCGCAGCGCAGGGTGACACGCGCGGCCCGCCGGGCCCGCTCAATCCCCGACAGCCCGCGGGTTCCTTAATGCGATCCGTTAAACTTTTACCAAAACTTTACCAAACGCGCCGAAGACTGAGCGGCGTCGCGCGCAGAGCGTCTAGGCTGGGTTTGGGACGCCACGCCGCGGCATGCGCGCATCGCCATGAAAAGGCGGCGGGGGACGGAGGTTTCGTAAGTGTGTGCGGGTCGGCGGCTTCGCGGCTTTGAGCGGGACGCAATGCGTGTCCGCATCCACGCCGCCATGGCAAAAGGGGCGGTCGATGTCTGACCGCAACCGCGCTGCCAAGCCCTCGGTGCGGGCCGGCGAGGCGCCGCGCGCCCGTCGCGGCCTGCCTCGGCTGATGGCACGGATCGAGCGTCTTGCGCCGCGCGGGACCGGCACGCTTGCCGTCTTTGCATTCTTTTTGGTTGCCGCAGGCTATGGCGTGATCCGCGGCGGTCATGCCGGCGAGGTCGGTGCGCAGCTCGCGGACATCCGCGACAGCGCCGCCAATGCCGCGGGCTTTCGCATCTCCGCCATTGCGCTGACCGGCGAAAGCCAGCTGACGCGCGAGGAGATTCTCAATATCGCCGGCATTTCCGGCCGCGCGTCTCTGCTGTTCCTCGATGCCGAATCGGCAAGGGCACGGCTGAAGGCCAATCCCTGGATCGCAGAGGCCACGGTACTGAAACTCTTTCCCGACCGCCTGCATATCGCCATCACCGAGCGGCGCGCCTTCGCGCTGTGGCAGAAGGACGGCCGGGTTCAGGTGATCTCGCGTGACGGCGAAGTGGTTGAGCCGTTCGTGGCGCCGCATGTGGCGCATCTGCCGCTGGTGGTGGGCCAGGGTGCGCAGCGCAAGGCCGCCGATTTCCTGTCGGAGATGGGGCGCTATCCGGAACTGCGCGATCAGGTCCATGCCTATGTGCTGGTCGCCGACCGGCGCTGGAACCTCCGACTGAAGAACGGCGTCGATATCCGCCTGCCCGAGGCGGAGCCGATGACCGCGATCGAATCGCTGCTCGCTCTCGATCGCGACAGGAAGATTTTGAGCCGCGACATCACCGCGATCGACCTGCGCCTGCCTGACCGCGTGACCGTGCGGCTGTCGGATGAGGCCGCGGCGGCCCGTGCCGAGTCGTTGAAGGAGAAGAAGGGCAAGCGAAAGGGAGGCGACGCATGAGCCTCCTGGAATTCGGCGTCGCCCCGAAGATGAAGCCGGTCTCACCAAGGCGCGCTGCATTGGTCGCCGCCCTCGATATCGGCACCAGCAAGGTGGTTTGCCTGATTGCGCGCCTGGAGCCGGGCCGTGCCCATGACGTCCTGCGGCGGCGCAGCCATGCCGTCGAGGTCATCGGCTTTGGCCATACCGAAGCACGCGGCATGAAAGCAGGCGGCGTCGCCGACCTCGAGGCCGCCGATTTCGCGATCCGCCAGGCGGTCGAGCGTGCCGAACAGTCTGCAGGCGTACACCTGGAAGCGGTCGCGGTGTCGGTTTCGGCCGGACGTCTCGCCAGCGAGCGCTTCACGGCATCGGTCGAGGTCGCCGGGCCGTCGATCCGCGACAGCGATATTGCCAGACTGCTACAGGCCGGCAGCCAGCATTCAGTCCGCGAGGGCCGCGTGGTGCTGCATTCGCTGCCGCTCGGCTACGCCATCGACGGGGTGCACGGCATCCGCGATCCGCGCGGCATGTTGGCCCAGCGCTTCGGGCTCGACATGCATATCGTGACCGCCGATGTCGCCGCGCCCCGCAACCTGATGCTGGCGATCGAGCGCGGTCAGCTCTCGGTCGAGGCGATGGTCGCGGCACCTTACATGGCGGGGCTTGCGGCCCTCGCCGACGACGAAGCCGATCTCGGCGCCGCCGTGGTCGATCTGGGGGCGGGAACCACGACGATCGCGGTGTTCTCCGGCGGCCGCTTCGTCCATGCCGACGGTTTTGCTGTGGGCGGCCACCACGTGACCATGGATCTGGCGCGCGGACTCAATGCAAGGGTCGCAGACGCCGAGCGAATCAAGACGTTCTATGGCACTGTCGTGTCCGGAATGAGCGACGAGCGCGACATGATCCCAGTGCCCGCGGTCGGTTCTGATTCGCGCGAACCGCCGCAGGTGGTTTCGCGTGCCGCGCTGGTGCCGTTCATCCGGCCGCGCGTCGAGGAGATTCTCGAGATGGTCCGCGACCGGCTGGCGGCGTCTCCGTTTGCGGCCGAACCGCAGGGCACCGTGGTGCTCACCGGCGGAGCGAGCCAGCTTGCCGGGCTTGTGGATCTCGCGTCGCGGGTGCTCGGGCGCCAGGTGCGGATCGGGCGGCCGCTCGGGGTGTCTGGTTTGCCGGATGCGGCCAAAGGACCGGCTTTCGCGGTCGCCTCGGGGCTTCTGGTTTACCCGCAGGCGGCGCATCTCGAACATTTCGAACCGCGGAAAACGCGGCAGATGATGACAGGCGGGTACTTCACCAAGGTGCGTCGATGGCTTCGGGAAAGCTTCTGATGAACCTTTGCAGCATCTCCGAACCGGCCAGCGGCGGACCGGTCGTTGCGGGGACGTCACTTAACGCCCGCGTATCGAAGAGGTAGCCATGACAGTGAATCTCAGCGCTCCGGACATTCGCGAGCTGAAACCGAGGATCACCGTGTTCGGGGTCGGCGGCGCCGGCGGCAATGCGGTGAACAACATGATCGCCGCAGGATTGCAGGGCGTCGAATTCGTGGTCGCCAATACCGACGCGCAGGCCCTGACCTCGTCTCGGGCACCACGCAAGATCCAGATGGGCGTGCAGGTCACCGAGGGGCTCGGGGCGGGCTCGCAGCCCGAGGTCGGCAAGGCCGCGGCCGAAGAGGTGATGGACGAGATCCGCGATCATCTGAGCGGCGCGCATATGGTGTTCGTCACCGCCGGCATGGGTGGCGGCACCGGGACCGGTGCGGCGCCGGTGGTCGCGAAAGTCGCGCGCGACATGGGCATCCTGACTGTCGGCGTCGTCACCAAGCCGTTCCAGTTCGAAGGCGATCGGCGCATGCGCTATGCGGAGGCCGGCATCGCCGAGCTCCAAAAGAACGTCGACACGCTGCTGATCATCCCGAACCAGAATCTGTTCCGGGTCGCCAACGAGAAGACGACGTTCGCCGACGCCTTCGCGATGGCCGATCGCGTGCTCTATTCCGGCGTCGCTTGCGTCACCGACCTGATGGTCAAGGAGGGCCTGATCAATCTCGACTTTGCCGACGTGCGCGCGGTGATGCGCGAGATGGGCAAGGCGATGATGGGGACCGGCGAAGCCTCGGGCGAGAAGCGGGCGATTACGGCCGCCGAGGCGGCGATCGCCAATCCGCTGATCGACGACAACACGATGAAGGGCGCCAAGGGCCTGCTCATCTCGATCACGGGTGGCAAGGATCTGACGCTGTACGAGGTCGACGAGGCGGCCACCCGGATTCGCGAGGAGGTCGATCGCGACGCCAATATCATTGTCGGTGCGACCTTCGACGACAGCCTCGAGGGGATCATTCGCGTTGCGGTGGTTGCGACGGGGGTGGACCGGCCCGCTGCCGCCGCTGCCAAGCCGGCCGAGCCGGCCAAGCGTGTCAGCCATGATATCCCGCGCCCGGTGGAGCGGCCCAAGGCCGCCGCGCCGGCCGCGCCGGTGCCGCCGCGCGCGCCTGCGCCGCCCGCCTCCATCGACGCCGCCGCCACCGCTGCGGTTGCCGCTGCCCTCAGCCACGAACTGGCGCAGGAAATCGCTCACGACCTACCTGCGCACCAGGCGGTCGACGACGTCACCATTCGGCCGACCCCGCAAAAGCCCTCATTGTTCGTTGAGCCGGCCGCGCCTCAAGCGCCGCAGCAACCCGAGACCTTCGGCAATTTCATCCCCCCGCATCCGGAGCGGGTGCCGCAGCGCCCGCGCATGCCGCGAATCGACGAATTGCCCCCGCAGGCGCAGCGTGAAATCGCTGCGGCCCAGCGCGGCGATATCGGCGCGCCCGAGCCCGAGAAGCAGCGCATGTCGCTCCTGAAACGGCTTGCTTCGGCCGGGCTCGGGCTGAAATCGGAGAACGAGGAGCCGGCCCAGCGGCACGATCCGCGGCCAATGGCAGCGCCGCCGATGCCGCCGCGGCCCGCTCCGCGCCCGATGGAGGGCCGCGATCCGGTCTCCGAATATGCCCGCCGAAGTCCGCAAGCTCCGCAGGGCCTCGATATGCACGGACGGCCAGCCCCTGTGCATAATCCAGCAGAGGATGATCAACTCGAAATCCCCGCTTTCTTGCGCCGTCAGGCCAACTGATGCGGTGCAGAACATCAGGAGATGCCAGAAGCCCCGGCCAAACGGCCGGGGCTTCTTGCTATAGCGGGGCACCTAACTTGCTGAAATTTAATCGAATTTATTCAAATGCTGGAGGCTTCGTGGCATTCATGCCAAATGCGTTGCATAAATGTTACGTTCGCTTGGAAAATGCGGCAGGCCGCTGACACGAATGCGGCTGGATCAAGGTAACAAAGCGTAAAAAAGCGTGACTTTGGACACCGGGTCGCTGCGTCTAAGCTCTGAATGCGACGAAGGTTTTCGTCCTGGAGATTCGTGCAGGGGGGATAGTCCTCAACAGACTACCTGCCGGGAGCATTCAGGGCAAAAGCCGGTCGAATGGGGTCACTTCGGGGGATTGCGCTGCACCATCATCGCGTGCGGCGTTCAGCCGAAAAAACGGACGGAAACGAGCGTATGAGAGCCGCAAGGCAGACCACGCTGCGTGAACAGGTTACGGTATCTGGGATTGGGGTTCATTCCGGGCTTCCCGTTAACCTAACTCTCAATCCCGCTGATGCCGATACCGGCATTGTATTTTCGCGGATTGATGCGGACGGCGGCGAGCGCGAAGTGCGCGCTGATTACCGCTCCGTGACCGCCACCGAGCTTGCGACTGTTCTGGGCGATGAATCGGGCGTGTTGTGCTCGACCGCCGAGCATATTCTCGCCGCCCTGCGCGGTCTCGGCGTCGACAACGCGCTGGTCGAAATCGACGGCCCAGAAGTACCGATAATGGACGGCAGCTCCGCTCCGTTCGTCGCGGCAATCGATCAGGCCGGCATCAAGACGCTTGCCAAGGCGCGCCGCTATATCAAGGTCTTGAAGCCAGTGTGCGTCGCCAAGGGCGAATCCTACGGAGAATTGCGCCCGGCCGAGAGCGGCTTCCGCCTCGACATCGAAATTAACTTCGACACCGTGTTGATCGGCCGTCAGTCGATCGCCCTCGATCTCACCGCGGAGACCTTCCGCCGCGAGCTGTCGCGGGCCCGGACCTTCGGTTTCATGAAGGACGTGTCGGCGCTGTGGAGCGCGGGCAAGGCCCTCGGCGCATCCTTCGAAAACACTTTGGTGCTTAGCGACAACCGTATTCTCAACAGCGAAGGGCTGCGTTACGCCGACGAGTTCGTGCGCCACAAGGCGCTGGATGCGGTTGGCGATCTCGCCCTGGCCGGCGCGCCGATCATCGGCGCCTATCGCTCGGTCCGTGGCGGTCACCGTCTCAATCACGCAGTGCTGGTCGCCCTCATGTCGGACCCGTCGGCCTATGCGGTAGTGGAGGCAGGCGAGCAGCGCCGTGTCCGCGGTCACGCCGAGGTTCCCGGAATGGCGGTCCCCGCCTACGGCCCGGACGTGTCCTGATCGTCCGCGATCATTGCGGATAGATGCGAAAACGCCGTCTCTAATCGGCCATCCGTGTTGTTGCGGGTACCCTCGCCTTAATCCCGGCCCAATATCGTACGAAACCCAAGCCCATCGACTTGGGGGAGAGCCGCCCGCTAGGCGGCTGGGGATGACGCAAGGACCGCGGCCGACCCCTGCTGGAAGGACCGTTGTGCGGCATGAGAGTGAATAGCGCCATTGTCGCTGAGTTGAGATCGGCGATCGAGCCGGTCCGGCGTGTCTTGTCGCGGGGCCTTGGGATCGCCTTGATGCTCCTCGTTGTTGCTGGCTGCGCCTCCGACAAGGAGCTCATGATCCCGGATGAGCCGGCGGATAAGCTTTACAATGAGGGCCTTTATCTCCTTCAGCAAAAGCGGGATTTCAAGGAGGCGGCCAAGAAGTTCGAAGAGGTCGACCGCCAGCATCCCTATTCGGACTGGGCGCGCAAGGCGCTGCTGATGCAGGCTTATGCCTACTACGAAGCCAAGGAATACGACGACACCATCACTGCGGCGAAACGCTATGTCGCCTTGCATCCGGGCAGCCCCGATGCGGCCTATGCGCAATATCTGATCGGTTCGTCCTATTACGAGGTGATCCCGGACGTCACGCGCGACCAGCAGCGGACCGAGGCGGCCATGCGCGAGCTGGAGCAGGTGATCCGGCGCTATCCCGACACCGAATACGCCGCCAGCGCCCGGCGCAAGCTCGATGTCGCCCGCGATCAGCTCGCCGGCAAGGAGATGATGATCGGGCGCTTCTATCTGAACCGGAAGGATTTCTCCGGTGCGATCAATCGCTTCAAGCTGGTGGTAACGCAATATCAGACAACCCGGCATGTCGAGGAGGCGCTGATGCGGCTGACCGAGGCCTACATGGCGCTCGGCATTGTCGAGGAGGCGCAGACGGCGGCGGCGGTGCTCGGTCACAATTTCCCGGACAGTCCGTGGTACCAGAACGCATACAAGCTGGTTCAGAGCGGCGGCCTGCTGCCAGCCGAGAATAAGCAGTCCTGGATCAGCAAATTGTTCCAGCAAAAGCCTGCGGGCGAGGTGCGGATCGGCACCCCGGTGGTGCGCTGAGGCACGCAGCGTTCGCGTTTTCGTCCGCCGAATCGATTATTGCTAGCGGCCGGGCAGGGCTCGCCGCCACGCTTGCCCGCCGCGGCGAGCGCGCTCATCCTGCGGAGCCCGACCTAGGTCTGAGTGCTCTTCCATGCTGGTTCGTCTGTCCATCCGCGACATCGTCCTGATCGACAAGCTCGATCTCGATTTTGCCAAAGGGCTTGCCGTGCTGACCGGTGAGACCGGCGCGGGTAAGTCGATCCTGCTCGACGCTTTCGCCCTCGCGCTCGGTGCGCGCGGCGATGCCGGTCTGGTGCGGCAAGGCGCAGCTCAGGGGCAGGTGACGGCTGAGTTCGATGTGCCGGCCAAGCATCCGGCCCGCACCTTTCTGAAGGAGCAGGGCATCGAGGCGGACGACGACCTGATCCTGCGGCGCATCCAGTCGATCGACGGCAAGACCCGCGCCTTCGTCAACGATCAGCCGGTATCGGTGCAGACGCTCCGAAGTCTCGGCGCCGCGCTGGTCGAAATTCACGGCCAGCACGACGACCGCGCGCTGGTGGATGCGGCGACGCATCGCGCGCTGCTCGACGCCTATGCCGGACTCGAGGACGACGCGGCGGATGTGGCGCGCCTGTACGAGGCGCGGCGCGAGGCTGCGGAAGCGGTCGAAACGCACCGCGCCGACGTCGAACGAGCCGAGCGCGAAGCCGATTACCTGCGCCATGCCGTCGCCGAACTGAAGAAGCTTGCGCCGGAAGCGGGCGAGGAGACCACACTGGCCGAGCGCCGCGCCGCGATGATGCAGGCCGAAAAGATCGCAGGCGATCTGCAGGATGCCTATGAGGCGGTGACCGGCAATGCCTCACCGGTACCGAGCTTTGCCTCCGCGATCCGAAGGCTGGAACGGCGGAGCGCACAGGCGCCAGGTTTGGCCGACCCCGCAGTGAAGGCGCTCGATACCGCCCTGTCGGCGATCGAGGAAGCGCGGGCTCATCTGGAAGCGGCGCTGCAGGCGGCCAACTACGATCCGGCCGAGCTGGAACGGATCGAGGAGCGGCTGTTTGCGCTGCGCGCCGCGGCGCGCAAATACAATACGCCGGTGGACGGCCTTGCCGCGCTTGCGCAGCGATACGGTGAGGCTCTGGCGCTGATCGATGCCGGCGCCGAAAAGCTCACGGCGCTGGAAAAAGCTGCGGCTGAAACCGATGCACAGTTTCGAAAAGCCGCTGCCGCCTTGTCGGAAGCGCGCAAGAAGGCAGCGGTGAAACTCGACAAGGCGGTGAATACCGAGATCAAGCCGCTCAAGCTCGAGCGCGCGGTATTCTCGACATCGATTGCAAGCGACCCGGACAGCGCGGGCGCGCATGGCTTCGACCGTGTGGAATTCTGGGTGCAGACCAATCCCGGCACGCGTCCCGGTCCGTTGATGAAGGTGGCCTCGGGCGGCGAACTGGCGCGCTTTCTGCTGGCACTCAAGGTGGTGCTGGCGGACAAGGGCTCGGCGCCGACGCTGATCTTCGACGAGATCGATACCGGCGTGGGCGGCGCGGTCGCCGACGCCATCGGCATGCGGCTCGCGAAGCTTGCAAGCCGCGTGCAGGCGATCGCGGTGACGCATGCGCCGCAGGTCGCAGCCCGCGCCGGACGCCACTACGTCATCGCCAAGGATACGCTCGACAAGGGCAAGCGGGTGGCGACGCGGGTGAGCGAAGTCGCCGCCGAACGCAGGCGCGAGGAAATCGCGCGCATGCTCGCCGGCGCCGAAATCACCGAGGAGGCGCGCGCCGCCGCCGAACGGCTGATCCGGGCCGCGGGGTAGGCCTTATTTGTACGGATTGCCGGGCGCACCGTCAGCGCCGGCCTCGGCAAGCGCGCGGGGCGGTGTCGGCTTATAGATCGCGGGCGTCGCGCCGCCTGCCGCAACACGGGCGCGAGCTTGATCGGGCGTCTCGAGCACGTCGCGCATCGCCATCGCCGCCTTGCGGTCGACCGCATTCGTCGACGGATCGTTCGGCGCCGGCATCATGCTGGCCGGGTAATAGGCCATTTTCTGCTGTGCCGGATCGACCTTGCGCGCCGGATCGATGTCGCGCTCGTTGGTTGCCTTGGGCACGACGACACGGCCGTCGACGATCTCGTGATCGAGCCACCATTTCTTCGCCGGATTGCGTTTGCCGTTGCCGAGCCAGTCGTCCATGCGGGTGGCGATCGGCACCATCAGCGGCTTCAGCCACATGGCATTGACGCCGAGAAAGCTCGCAAGGCGGGTCAGCAATGCGCCGTCGGCATCCACCACCTTGTTGATCGGGCAGGTCTTCATGCAGCGGCCACAGGCCGAGCCGCGCGCATTGGTGAGCCGGTAGCGGGTGCAGCGCTCGACATCCGGCTTCCACATCTCGTAGCCGTTGAACATGACCTTGCCGCCGAACGGGATAGCGTCGCAGGGGCATTCGCGCGCGCATTTGAGGCAATTGCCGCAGAAGGTCTGCAGGCCGAAATCGATCGGCCGGTCGGGCTGCATCGGGAAATCGGTGGTGAGGACGACCGACTTGAAGCGTGGTCCGACGAACGGATTGAGCACCAGTTCGCCGATCCGGCTGAGTTCGCCCAAGCCCGCCCACAGGATGATGGGAATGTGCAAGACGTCGCTGTCGGCATTGGTCTGCGAGCGCGCCGCATAGCCGAGCGACCGCAGGAATTCCGCCATGATGCCGGCGATCACCGCGCCGCGTAAGTACGCGCGCATCGATTGCGAGCCGGAAATCCAATCGTCGCCGCTCGATCCTTCCATGGTATCGTAGCCCTGGTCGATCAGCATGGCGACCGAATAGCGGTGGTAGGGTTGAAGTTCGCTGCCGTCCTCCCTGTGCGAGAACCAGGCATAGCGCGGCGTCTCGCAGATGCCGGTGAGATCGGCGCCGAGCGCATAGGACAGCGACTTGATCGCGCGCGCATTGGCGGCCTGGTCGGGATGCGGCGTCACGGTCTTCGCCACCTCGCCATTCTGGAACGGCACCAGCGCGCGGATGACCTGCACCATGCTATGCGACAGCGGCGTCTTGAAGGCGAAGCGGCCGCGCTCGCCCTTGGCCTTGTCGCCGAGATCGCCATGCAGCGCGCGCTGGAAAAAGGCAGCGCGCTTGGGCACGCGCGGCACCTCGCCGTCGATGATGAGGGTGGTCGGCCGGTCGACGCGCTTGACCTGTTCCATCGGGTAGCGGCTGAGATGGGTGGCGCGCCGCGCCCGCCGCGCGCGTTCGCGGCCCGATTGCGCGCCGTCCTTGCCCCACCAGTCGGCAAACCGGCGCATCAGGCCGCGATGCAACGCGGCCTGCGCGAGCGGCGTGTCGGTCGCAAGCGCATAGTCGGTCGAGATCGCGGCAATCGAGAAATTCCGCCCGAGATAGGGATGCGCTGGCGCACCATCCGCGTCGCGCACGGCGGTGCCGGCGAGGACCGCGATCATTTCAAGATCGAGCAGACTGTTGCCCGCGATATGCGCGCGCGCCGAAAAGCCGAGGCTGCGGATATGGCCCGCGAGGCAGACCGCGATCTCGGCAGCGCGCATGTCGGCGATGGCTTGCGTCGCAGGCGCAATCCAGCCGCGTGCCGGATTGTCCGGCTCCGGCAGACGCGGACGCTCGACCAGGATCGCGATGGCGATTTGATGAGGCGGCCGCGCCTGTCCGTTAAGCAACGCCGAGGGCGGAAGCTCGCAAATGCCGGCCTGCGAGGCATCGAGAAAATAGGCCGCGCCCTTGATGTCGATGCTCCGGCGCTGCAGGTCGTTCGGAACCGGCGCCTGCTCGGGGCTCGGGGGTCCGTCCAGGAACTTTGCGAAGATGTCGCGGTAATGATTGGCCGAAGCGGCGAGCCGGGCGTCGCCCGGTGCGCCCTCGGCCGTCGGACGGTGCGTGCGCAGCGCCTCGCGCGCGACCCCGTCCGGATCGGCCGGCAGGCTTTCCAGCGGGAACGGTCCGAGGTGGAATGGCCGGTCCTTTGACCGCGGATACAGCAGCATGCTTCGCTCCCGATAGGCGCTCTGTGGACGCCCTTGCGGGTTCATTCATACGGCATTTGACGTCGCGTTAGAATGGACTATCCCTCGCCAGCGCGCCTCCAGTGCGCCCCGGAATGACTGTTATCGTACAATGGCCAAGCGCGCTTACCCTCTCACGCCCGTTGACAGTCTGACCGAGGAACAGGCCGCGGCCGAACTGGCGCGGCTCGCCAAACTCATCGCCGAGCACGACAAGCGCTATTACCAGGAGGATGCGCCGACCGTCACCGACGCCGAATACGACGCGCTGCGCCAGCGCAATGCCGCGATTGAGGCGCGCTTTCCCGCTTTGGTGCGAAAGGACTCGCCGTCGCGGCGGGTCGGCGCTGCACCGTCGCGCGGTTTCAGGAAAGTCCGGCATGCGGTGCCGATGCTCTCGCTGGATAATGCCTTTGCCGAACAGGATGTCGCCGATTTCGTCTCACGCATCCGCCGCTTTCTGAAGCTGCCGGAGGACGAGCGCATCGATTTCGTTGCCGAGCCCAAGATCGACGGGTTGTCGATGTCGCTGCGCTATGAGGGCGGCGAGCTCGTCACCGCGGCGACGCGCGGCGACGGCAGCGAAGGCGAGGACGTCACCGCCAATATCCGCACGCTGCACGACCTGCCGCAGACGCTGAAGGGCCGCAACATCCCCGCAGTCTGTGAAATCCGCGGCGAAGTTTACATGACCAAGCAGGCCTTCCTGCAGCTCAACGAGCGGCAGAAAGCGGCCGGCGAACAGATCTTTGCCAATCCGCGCAATTCGGCCGCGGGCTCGCTGCGCCAGAAGGATCCCGCCGTCACCGCGTCGCGCCCCTTGGGCTTTTTCGCCTATGGCTGGGGCGAGATGAGCGAGATGCCGGCCGATACCCAGTCAGGCATGGTGGCCTGGTTCGAGCGCTGCGGGTTCAGGACCAATCCGCTGACGAAGCTCTGCCATTCGGTCGAACAGCTCATCGCGTTCCACCGCAAGATCGAGGAGGAGCGATCGCATCTCGACTACGACATTGACGGCGTGGTCTACAAGGTCGACCGCATCGACTGGCAGCAGCGGCTCGGATTCGTGTCGCGCACGCCGCGCTGGGCGATCGCGCATAAATTTCCGGCCGAGCGCGCCACCACCATTCTGCGCGACATCGAAATCCAGGTTGGGCGCACCGGCGCGCTGACGCCGGTCGGCAAGCTCGAGCCGGTCGGCGTCGGCGGCGTGATCGTGCAGAATGTCACGCTGCATAATGAGGATTACATCAAGGGCATCGGCGGCGACGGGCAGCCGATCCGCGGCGGCAAGGACTTGCGGATCGGCGACACCGTTGTGATCCAGCGCGCCGGCGACGTGATCCCGCAGATCGTCGATGTGGTGCTGGAGAAGCGCAAGCGAGGCGCGGAGCCCTATCAATTCCCGAAAAGATGCCCGTGCCCGCTGCATACCAAAGTCGTGCGCGAGGCGACCGCCACCGGCGAAGAGGGCGCGCGGGCGCATTGCACCGGCGAATTCGCCTGCCCGTACCAGAAGATCGAGCATCTGAAACTGTTCGCCTCGCGACGCGCCTTCGACATCGACGGGCTTGGCGAGAAGCAGATCGAATTTTTCTTCGAACAGGGATGGGTGAAAGAGCCCGCCGACATTTTCACGCTCGAAGCGCGCAACCGCACGATAAGGCTGCAGGACCACGAGGGCTACGGCGAGACCTCGGTGCGAAACCTGTTCGCGGCGATCGAAGCGCGGCGCGAGATCGGGCTTGACCGCTTCATCTATGCGCTCGGCATCCGCCATGTCGGCGAAACCACTGCGCTTGTTCTGGCGCGCGGCTATGGTTCGTGGCAGGCCTTTCACGATGCCTGCGTGAAGATCGCGAAGGGCGACGCGGACGCCATCGCCGAGATGGATGCGCTCGACCAGATCGGCGACACCGTGATCGAAAGCGTGCGTGCCTATTTCGGCGAGAGCCACAATCGCGGCATCGTCGAGCGGCTGACCAGGGAGGTCACGATCCTCGATGCGGAGAGGCCGAAGACGGAGACCGCCATCGCCGGCAAAACGGTGGTATTTACCGGGACGCTCGAGAAGATGACTCGCAATGAAGCCAAGGCGCAGGCTGAACGGCTCGGCGCCAAGGTCGCAGGTTCGGTCTCGAAGAAGACGGATTATGTCGTCGCAGGCCCCGGCGCGGGATCGAAGCTCGCCGAGGCGCAGAAGCACGGCGTTGCCGTGCTGAGCGAGGACGAATGGCTCGCGCTCGTCGGGCAATAGACCGGATCCGCCTGCCATCAAGAGGCCGGCCGCTGCCGGAACTGCATGGCTGACTCCACGCATGCGAGGGTTCGCGGTGCCGCACCCGTTCCTATGTGCCGCGCGGGGACATTGCAGGACTACCGAACATGCGTCATCGCTCTCTCGCTGCGGCCCTGACCGGCATTCTCACCGCCGCCACACTTTCATATGCCCACGCCGAACGCCGAACGATGAACCCTGAGCGCGCCGCCGCCATTCACGAATGCAGTGTGCTGGCCGGCCGCTATCCGGAAACCACATTCGGCAACACGGAATTTCAGCTTTACCGGGCCTGCATGAGGCAGCGCGGACAGCCGGTAGAATAGCCGCTACCGCCGCACCAGGAACATCCAGAATGCCAGCGCCGCCGCGGCGGACAGCACGCCCATCGCTATGGCCAGCGGCATCGCCGTTGTGGCGCTGGCGACGATGTGGCTCATGGCCTGTGCCGCCGCCGCTCCCGTCGCCATCTGTACGAAACCGGTGATGCCAGACGCGGTGCCGGCCGCCTGCGGCCGCACGCTGACCGCACCGGCCACGCAATTCGGCAGAAAGATGCCGTTGCCGACCGAGATCGCAAGCTGTGGCACAAAAATGGTCCACGGTCCGCCGTCCGGAAACGCCGCAACGGTGGCGATCGTGAGCACCGAGCCGATCAGCAAAAGTGCGAGCCCAATGCCGATCATCCAGTCGACGCCGTAGCGCTGCGCGGTTCGCGAGGTGATGAAATTACCGAGCATAAATCCGCCCGAGGTGGCGATGAACCATAGACCGTATTCCGCCGAGGTGCGGCCCATGATGCTGATCACGACATGCGGGCCGCCGCCGAGAAACGCGAAGAAGGTCGCGGTGCCGATGGCGCAGACCAGCATGTAGCCGATAAATTTGCGGTCGCCGAGGAGCTCGCGGCTCTCGCCGAGGATGAAGCGCACGCCGCCGCCGGTGATATGATCGGGCCGGGTTTCCGGCAACGAGACAAAGGCCCAGGCCATCACCATCGCCGCCATGACGCCGGTCAGCACGAAGGTATATTCCCAGCCGAAATGGGTATCGAGCAGCCCGCCGATCAGCGGCGCGGCCATCGGCGCCAGCACCATCACCGTGGTGACAAGGCCGATCATCGCGGCGGCGCGGTCGCGCGTATAGAGATCGCGGATGATGGCGCGGCCGATCACGAGCCCGGAGGACGCGCCGAGCGCCTGCAGCGTCCGGAACAGGATCAGCATGCCGATCGAGGTGGAGAATACGGCGGCGATGCTGGCGGCCGCGGTGATGAACAGCCCGGCCAGCAGCACCGGCTTCCGGCCGAAGCGGTCCGACAGCGGGCCGAGCATGAGTTGCGACACCGCAAGCCCGAACAGGTAGAGCGACAGCGTCAGCTGCACGGTCTCGACTTTGGTGTCGAACTGCACCGCAAGTCCGGGGGTCGACGGCACCAGAATGTTGAGCGAGACCGGGCCGATGGCGCTCATCGCCATCAACAGCACGATCAGGCCGAGCGGCGCCGGGCGACGGTCGGTCGCCGCCTCGGGACTGGGCGCGGGTTTGGGCGTTTGCGCGTCCAAAGAGCGTACTCAAGAGTTGGAGAGCGGCCGGGCCGCAGCAGCCAGCCAGTTCGCCGTGTCCTTATCAACAAGCGGGGCCAGCGTCTCTGCAACCCGCGCATGGTAGCTATCGACCCAGGCAAGCTCGTCCGTTGTCATCTGACGGACATCGATCAGCCGGCGGTCGATCGGGGCGAGCGTGATGGTTTCGAAGGCATTCATTGGCCGTTCGGCGCCGGGAATTTGCGGGGCTTCGATCACCAGCACCAGATTTTCGATGCGGATGCCGAAGGCGCCTTCCTTGTAATAACCGGGCTCGTTTGACAGGATCATGCCGCGCTTGAGCGGCGCTGAGCCAAGCTTGGAAATCCGCGCCGGCCCCTCATGCACCGACAGATAGCTGCCGACGCCATGGCCGGTTCCATGGTCGAAATCCACCCCGGCCTGCCACAGATATTGCCGCGCCAGCGTATCGAGCTGCGCACCGGAAACGCCGTCCGGAAAAACCGCGCGTGCAATGGCGATATGGCCGCGGAGCACTTGGGTGAAGCGCGTGCGCATCTCTTCGGTCGGCATGCCGACCGCAATGGTGCGGGTGATGTCGGTGGTGCCGTCTTCGTATTGGCCGCCGGAATCGATCAGGAACAGTTCGCCGGGCCGGATGGGCCGGTTGGTCTTTTCCGTCACGCGGTAATGCACGATGGCGCCGTTCGGGCCTGAGCCGGATATGCTCGGAAACGAAATGTCTTTCAGCAATCCGCTGTCGCGGCGAAAGGTCTCCAGCGCCTCGACCGCGGCGATCTCGGTGAGTTCGCCGCGCGGCGCTTCGCGGTCGAACCAGGCGAGGAAGCGCGCCATCGCCGCGCCGTCGCGCGCCTGCGCTGCGCGTGCGCCTTCGATCTCGGCTGTATTCTTCACCGCCTTCATCGCGGTGATCGGATCGGCGGCGCGCAAAGGCTTGCCGCCTGCATCGGTGACGAGCTTCGCCAAAGCATCGGCCGCGGTCGCCTGATCGAGCAGCACGGAAGATTGCGTCGCGCCCAGCCGCACGAGGTCGGCGGTCAGCGCATCCGGTTCGTGGAGGTCTGCTAATTCGGCGAGCCTCGCGCGCACCGCATTGGAGAGCTTGCGGCCGTCGAGATAGAGAGCGGGCCGGCCCTGCTTCGGCACGATCGCGAAGCCGAGCGGCAAGGGCGTATGCGCCACGTCCGAGCCACGCATATTGAAGGCCCAGGCGACATTGTGCGGATCGGAGACCACCAACGCATCGGCGCGCTGCTTGCCGATCTCGGCGGCGATTCGCTTCAGCTTGTCCTCGGCGGTCTCACCGGCAAAGGCGAGGTCATGCAGCACCACCGGTCCCAGCGGCAGGGCCGGGCGGTCGGTCCAGATCGCATCCACCGGATTGGCCTCGATGGGAACGAGCGTCGCATCTGCTTTGGCGCAGGCCTTGGCGAGCTTCTCGGCGCTTTCGGCCGTGTGCAGCCATGGATCGTAGCCGAGCCGGGTCCCCGCCGGCAGATGCTGCTCGATCCAGGCGGTGGGACTGGTCTCGACGCTGTTGACCAGGGTGAAGATCGCCGGATCGGTCTGCTCGCGCGCCTGCAGCGTGTAGCGGCCGTCGCTGAACAGCACCGCCTGGTCGGGGAGTACGATCAGGAAGCCGGCTGAGCCGGTAAAGCCGGTCAGGAAGGCGAGCCGCTCCTCGCTCGCGGGCACATATTCGTTCTGATGGCGGTCGGCGCGGGGCAGCACGAAGCCGTCGAGCCCCTGCCGGCGCAGTTCTGCCCGCAGTGCGGCGATCCGGGGCGCCGCCGCCGCAGGATCGGCAGTCTCGTCGAAGGTCTGGAATTTGGCTGAAAACATCGGGCGACCTTAGCGCGGCTTCAAAAGGAAAAGGTATCGGCTTTTGCACGCGCTGCAGATGCTGCCTAGCTGCGGGGCGGGCGTTACCGGCAAAGACATTTCATTTCGCCGGAAGGCTCCGCGCGGAAATTTGTGCAATGCCACAAAAAATGCTCATGCAACAATCATTTAGTGCCAGTGAAATAGCCGATGCGTTACCGAAATATGAAGCAATTATGCATGGTTAGCGGGGCGGCCATGTCGTCTTTGCGCTCCCCGAATCTCCCGGAACCATTATGTTGCAGTGCAGAAAGTCAGGAGGACGACCCCAGGTGTCCATTGACTGAGCTGAAGGAGAGACACCGTGACCGCCATCACCATTGGCACCGCTACCGCAACCCTTCCCGCCAAGGCGCCGGCCAAAAAGAGCCTGGTCGCGCGGATGTGGGATGCCTTTATCGAGAGCCGCATGCGGCAGGCCGAGCGCGAGATCGCGCTGTATGGCCATCTGCTTCCGGGCCAGTTCGAGAAGGCGGGCGAGCGCCTTGCGCCGCGCTCGGAGAAGGAGTTGCCGTTCGTCCGCAGCTGAAGCCGCACGACGCCGGACCTCCAGAGAATTTCAAAGCGCCTCGGTTGCCGGGGCGCTTTCTGTTTTTCGGCTTCGGGCTTACCGCCGCATCGTCAGCGTCACCCAGCCATCGAGATCAAGCCGGGCCTGCAGCCGCAAACCCTGCCGGCGATAGGCCGCAATCACGCCTGCCGCCTGCGAAGCCAAAAGCCCCGACAGGATCAGGCCGCCGCCGGGGACGAGCAGCGCCGACAGCCCGGCCGACATGCGCCGCAGCGGCGCTTCCAGAATATTGGCGAAGATCACATCGTAGCGGCCATTTCGGATCAAGGCCGCGTCGATCCCGCTTGCCGTCACGGCGCGCAGCAGGGCTGCGACGCGATTGAGCCGCGCATTGTCTCTTGCGACTGCGACCGCCTGCGGGTCGATATCGCTGGCGATCACGCGCACGCTCAGAGCGCGGGCAGCGGCGATGGCAAGCACGCCGGTGCCGGTGCCGACATCGAGGATGCGAAGGCGTTGCCGGTGCGGCGTTGCCTTCCGCAGCTTCTCGAAGGCCAGAAGACAGCCGCGCGTTGTGCCGTGATGGCCGGTGCCGAAGGCGAGCGCGGCTTCGATCTCGATGCCGATTTGGTTGAGCCGGACGCGGGCGCGGTCATGCGATCCGTGAACGACAAAGCGGCCCGCCCGTACCGGAGCGAGTCCTTCCAGACTGGCCGCGACCCAGTCGCGTTTGGCGATGGTGGAAAATGTCAGCGCGCCGGAGTGTTCCGAGCCGGCGATGCGCGCGACAAGATTGGAAATGACCTTGCGATCTTCCGGGTCGTGGAAGGCAGCCTCGACCGTCCAATGTTCACCGGATTCGAACAACGACACGGCACAGCTTTGCGGGTCGAGCGCCTCCGAAAGCGCATCTGCCAGCCGTTCGGCGGCGGGGCGGTCGGTGGCAAGGCGGGCGACGAAGGTTTCGGGCAGAGAGGGCGAGGCGCTCATGGCGAGGTTGTTAGCGCAAAATCGCAGACTTCACAGGCCGGAACTCACAGCGGCCCCCGTGACTTGACGAAGGCGCCCGCACCGGCAGCAATCCACAGCCTTTTCCGCCGCAAAAAGTCAGGGGGATAGGGTTTTCAACCGTCCAATCTGATTGGGCTTTTCGGCTTTGCCACCAATTTTTTCCCCAGCTGACACGGTCCGTATCGGCAATGGCCGGTGCGAGGCAGCCATCAGGGGATCTGTGCACACCGTCTTGGTCCGGCCCCCGGGCACCCTACATAAGTCTCGGTCTGATGCCCTGGGCCCCCGACCAACCGGATGAGAGAGCATGTCGAAGCCGATTGTCGTTTCCATCCCTCACACGCTCGGCAAGGACGAGGCGCTGCGCCGCCTCAAGCCCGGCCTGAGTGGAGCGGCCAAGGCGTTTCCGGTGCTGAAGGTCGACGAGGAAATCTGGTCGGGCGACCGGATGATTTTCCGCGTTCATGCACTCGGTCAGGCGGCGGCGGGCACCGTCGATGTCGCCGACGACCATGTCCGTCTGGAAGTGACGCTGCCTTGGCTGCTGCAGAAATTTGCCGAAGTGGCGCAGGCCACGATCCGTGCGCGCGGCAAGCTGCTGCTTGAGAAGAAATGACGGGTGAGGGAATCATGCAGACGCCCCATGATTTTTATGCGCTTCTGCATCGCTTCGAGGCGCGGCTGCCGCATTGGATTGCGTTGCGTTCGCGGGCTTTGCGCGAGCCGCATGCGAGGCTGTGGCGCCTGCCGATTGCCGGGCTTCTGATCGTGGGCGGCGTTTTCGGTTTCCTGCCGCTGCTCGGCTTCTGGATGCTGCCGCTGGGTCTTGTGCTTCTGGCCGTCGACTGGCCGAAGCTGCAGCCGCCGCTTGCCCGGGTGATGTCGTGGATCGAGCGCAAATGGCCGGCCGCAGCGCAGCCACCGAAATAATGCGTCGGGCCTTTGCTTCTGGCCGGTTTGATCCGGATCAAACGCCGCGCCGCGCGGGCAGACTAGCCTCAAAACCGATCGCCAGCATGGCGGTTTCCCGTGGCGGGGCACCGTGTCACGTCGTGTCGCTCCGCATGCGCAACTTGGGCCCGGTGTGACAGCGCCGGGCCTCTTTGTGCGTAATCCTTCGGCTTCGCGCGACGCATTTCCCCTCAGGTCCAGCGCTCGATCTCGTCCGGCGTCGGCAGCCGGCCGTCCGGCGTAAGCTGATCGACCACGTCCGGCAGCGCCTCGCTGAGGCCGGCCAGGAGTTCGGGCCTGCTGAGGCCGAACTGGCTCGCGAGCTGGTCAATCGTGTCGGAGCCGAAAGCCTGCTCGATCGCGTCGGGTGTCACCGGCACATTCTCTCCGCGCGATACCCAGGAACGCGCGGCATCGCCCGCGCCGGCCTGATCGAATTGCTGCAGAAGGTCGGCAAGCATTCCGCCGCCTGCGCCTCCCGCCAGCAGTCCGCCAAGGCCGCCGAGGCCTGCGCCGCGCAGCAGATCGCTCAGCGGATCGCCCTGCGGGCCGGAGGCGCGTGATCCAGGAAATCCGCCGCGGCCGCCACCCAGGATCTGGCCAAGAAGGTCGTCGAGACCGCCACCGCCGCTCGAGCCGCCCCGGGGTGCACCACCTCGCCCGCCGCCCATCGCGCCGCCGAGGATGTCGCCGAGAATATCGCCCAGGCCGCCGCCACCCGGACCGCCACCAAGACCGCCACCCATGCTGCCGCCGGCGCTGCCGCCGCGTGACATGTCCGGCATGCGGCGTGTCGATTCGATCAGCGGCCCGAAGTCGTTGTCGCCTGCCGAACCGGAGGACGGCGGGGGCATTTGCATCGGATCGCCATGCGGCAGCTGCGCCGGGGCCTGTTGCGGCATGCGCCCGCCGCCGGGAGCGGGCATCGGAGCAGGGCGCGCGGCGCCGCCGGCCTGCGCATTCTGGTACCAGCGCATCAGCATATAGGCGATCAGCGCCATGCCGATCTTGCCCATGTTGCCGCCGCCTGCCCCGCTCCGGCCGCCGCGTCCGCCGCCCAACAGAATATCCAGCACATTCATCGTTGTGTCTCCCCCAGCGTGTCGACGACCGTCAGGCATAGACGTTCGTCCGTGAGCGAGCGCTGAAGCGCCGGCAGCGCTCACTCGGCATAGTAGCGTGGCCGATAGTAATATTGCGGCTGTGCGTATCCGCCGCCGTAATAGGGTTGCGGTTGAACGTGACGCTGGCCCGGTCCCTGATAGGGCTGCCAGCGATAGCCGTCGTAATAGTATTGCTGCTGCTGCGGAAACTGTCCGTAGACGTAAGGACGATACGCCTCGCGCGGCGGCGCTTGGCGTTGCCTTGCCCGCGGCTCATCCTCGACCGGCGGCGAATAGGTCGGCGGCAGCCCGGTGCCGCGCTCGGCCGCCCGCGCTCCGCCCCGCGTCAATTCGCGGTCGGCGCGCGCGAGCGCAATGCGCTCGTCGCCGACAATCGTGACCTTGGTCTTGAGTACGCCTTCCTGCTTGACCATCTCGAACAGCCGTTTGGCATTCTCCGGCGCCAGCCGGACACATCCGCCGGACGCCGGGCGGCCGAGCTTGCGCGTTTCGAACGAGCCGTGAATGGCGTGGCCGCGCTTGGTAAAGAAGATCGAATGCGGCATCGGCGCGTCGTCGAATTCGCGCGAATAATGGTCCTCTTCCATGCGGAACGCCTGGTAGCTGCCGGACGGCGTGAAGCGGCCGACGCGTCCGGTGGAGACCGGCCAGGTATGCAGCACCTGCCCGTCGCGCGCGACTGTCAGGGTCTGCGCACTTTTGTCGACGGTGATCTGGATTTCGGCGGCGGCCGGGGACGCTACGGCAGCAGCGATTGCAATGACGGCAAACCAAAGACGGGTACGCATCGGGACACCTCGACAATCGCGCGTCATTCTAATGCATGGTCCCTGCATGAATTAAGGCACGACTGCGCTTGTGTTTAAGAAGAAAGGCTAACTGCAGGTGCAGCGGATGGTTCAATTGCGGCAGATTGCATCGTCTGCGCCACGGATGCGGTCACATCCTCGTCATCGCAATACTGCGCCACCACAATGCCTGCGCCGGGCGGCCGCATCCCGTGCCGCTGCGACGGGATGGCACGCGGCAAGTCGCGCCACCGCGAAACGGAACGACGCATGGCGCGCAGGATTGCCCTCATGTCCGGTCCGGCATTGCCCGGCTCGACTGAAACGCAAATCGCTGACAAGAAAGATGAAAGGAAATAACGGATGATCCGCACGCTCGTGATCGCAACCAGCGCGGCCTTCTTCGCCGCTTCGGCAGCGCAGGCGCAGAATGCGCCGCCGCCCGGCAACGTCAATCCGGGCTCGATGCAGTCGGGGCAGGAACAGACTGGGGCGCCGAACCAGCCGCGCAGCCTGAACGAGGGCGCCATTCAGGGCACCACCGGATCTGGCATACCTGCGCCGCAAAACCCGGCCGATGCGGATCGCGATGGCATTAACGCCAATGTGAAACCGAGTTCGCCGGAAGCAGGCGCCGAGCCTGCTGGCGAACCTGCGGGCGAACGCCGCCAGTAACCATACGCACGCCGATTTGCCTCCGCGCGCAGTGCGGCCCTGCCGCTTGCGGCGGGGCCTCACGCATCCGCGGCCAAGGTACTTTCCAATGCCACGACATGGTCACGAATGCGTCCGGAACGCTTCACTGCGCTGCAACATTAACTCTCGGAGCGGCCCCACGCGTCACGGGGCTGCGATTTACAAAAAGGAGTTCAGACATGAACCGGACCATCACCACCTTTGCAGCGGCTGCGATCGCAACCGCGTTTGCGCTCTCGCCCGCCGCCGCGCAGAACCTGCCGCCGCCCGGCAACGTCAATCCGGGTTCGATGAATTCGGGTGCGGAGCAGACCGGCGCACCTAACCAGCCGCGCAGCCCCGGTGCCGAATATTATGGGCTTCGTCCCGCTTACGGTCCGATGACCGGCGCCTATTACGGGCCTGGCTATGATGCCTACGCTTACGCCTACGGTCCGGCCGATGATTCATATGCAGCGTCGTCTTATGCCGCGCCCGGCATCAGCTTCGGCCCGTTCGGCTTCGCGCCCGGCTACGGAGCTTACGGTTACGGCACCGGCGGCGCAGCAGCGATCGGCGCCAATAACTAAATCAGCATCGCGCCGCGCGCGATAAAGCCCCGATGCCTCGCATCGGGGCTTTTTGCGCCCATGAACCGGGAGTCCCCGTTGCGTCACCAAGCAAGCAGCAACCCGGAGGATGCCATGACGGTGCGCCGAGTATTCGCGATCGCCCTTTTCGCCGCATTCTGGACCGGCTTCATGATCTGGTGGAGCGGCGACACCGGAATCGCGAACATGGTGATCCTCTCGATATGCGGCGTGATTGTCGCCACTGTCTGGGCCTGGGCGATGCAGCGCTTCGGCTACTGGACCATCTGACAAGCGGGGACTGGGTCAGCCGTCAGTGCTTGCGCGCGCTGACGCGATAGCCGGCAATCGTAGTTTCGCCCAGCGCCTTTGCCGCTTCGAGGCGATGCAGCCCCTCGACCAGCACGAAGCGGTCGCCGTCCGGGCGCACCAGAATCGGCGTCTGCATCCCTTCGGCCAGGATGGATGCGGCTAACGCATCGACCTTCGCCTGTTCGAGCGTGGCGCGCCGCTTCACCGGCACATAGATCCTGGCGATTTCGAACATTTCGCGCTTCATCATGATGCGGGAAGGTTAGCATGCGCGCGCGCTGGCGGCGACCCGCCTGCGGCAGGCCAGCGCGTGGACAGGCGGCATCCGGCATGGGAGTGTGAGCGCCGACCGAGCGGAGGGGAGGGAGGGGCTTGATGCCATTCAACGCGCGCCAGACTTTCATGATCGCGCTGTTTGCGATTTTCTGGACCGCCTTCATGCTGTGGTGGAACGGCGATTACGGCACCGCGCGCACCGCCACGATGCTGGTCATCGGCATCGCGGTCGCGCTGGTTTGGGGCTTCTGGATGAAGAAATACGGCGCGTGGAAGGATGAGAGATAGGAGGACGCTTACCGCGCGAGCTGGCGCGTCATCGCCTCATCGAACGCATAAGGGCAGGTATCAGGGAACACATCTTCGTCCAAGCCTGTTTCCTTCGCAGCCTCGATGCGGGCGCGCCGGTAAGCGCGCGCGATGGCTTCCGGAATGCGTGGCTGAAGTCCTGGATTGTCGCCGAGGACGTCCTGCGCAACGATCCGCTGCTCCTTGATTGACAATTCCCAGATTCGCGAACGGCGCTCCGGCTGGTGATCCCATTTCAGAAGATGCAGCAGGAGCACGCGCAGTGCGCTTTCCAGCTTGGCAAATTGCTCGCGCCCCAAGCTCTCGATCTCCTCGGCGAGGTTGTCGCGGTCGACCGCGGACCAGCGGCCCTCGCGTACGAACCGCGCCTGCTCCATCAGCCATGAATAGAAGTCGCGTTCGTAGTCCGCGCGCGGGTCGGCGGACGGGGCGAGATCTGGTCCGGAAGTGCGTTCGCGTTCGGCCATAAGTAACTCCACGATAACCAATATCAGATTGGTCGTGCTTTGGTTGTGATCAAGAAAATGAAGCTATATCGTTTGTAATTGCATTGGGGAGATTCGAGATGGCGAAGAAGAAAAAGCGGAGTCTGAAAGAACGTAGATTTACGATAGCCCTTGGGATGCGAACATAAAAACCGTCAAACAAAATATTAGAAAAGATATGTGACTTGCCAAAAGGCTCTGTGCAGCTTGTCAAGCCTAGGGGCAAGAAGCTGAGGAGTGATGCAACGGTTGGCCGTTTGTGGCGGGCTTGGGAATAACGCTAACTCACACCCGCTCCACGAAGCTATCCACCACCCGCTTTTCGCCGGCCTTGTCGAACTGAATGGTCAGCTTGTTGCCGTCGACCGCCACCACATTGCCGTTGCCGAACTTGATGTGAAACACGCGGTCGCCCTTGGCGAAAGGCGATGCGACGCCGGTGGATTTGGCGATCAGTTCGCCCTCGATGGTGAGCGGTTCCCGGCGCGCGGCGAAGCGGCCCTTGGATGTGCCGGTGCCTCTCGCGGAGTGCGACCCGAAGCGCCCTTGGACTCCCTCGCCTCTTGGGGCAGATGGTTGGTGTGAGGGGGATCGGGCCTCTCGATAAGCTCTTGCCCCCTCACCCGAACGGGCTGCGCCCGTTCGACCTCTCCCCCCAGGGGAGAGGTGATCGGAGTATGCCGCGCCGTCATCGTCCGAAAAGCGCGCCTTGCTCTCATATTCCGAAGCTTCGTCGCCGAAACCGCGCCGATCGTCCAGGTAGGGATGATCGGCCTCGTCAAAAGAGTCGTCATCGCGCTTGCGGCGCTGCGCGCGCTGCCAGCCGGGCGTCGTATAGCTCGATGCGGCCGGCGCGAAATTGTCGAAGCGCGAGCCGCCGCCGAACGCGCCGCGCATGCCGCCCATGTTCCCGTAACCGCCCATCCCGCCGAATCCGCCTTTGGCCTCGGTCACCTCGACATGCGCCTCTGGCAATTCGTCGAGAAAGCGCGAGGGGATGGTGGAATTCCACAAACCCTTCATGCGGCGGTTGGTGGCGAAATAGATTTTCGCGCGCTTGCGTGCGCGGGTGATCGCGACATGGGCGAGGCGTCGCTCTTCCTCAAGGCCGTCGCGGCCGCTTTCGTCGAGCGAGCGTTGATGCGGAAACAGGCCTTCCTCCCAGCCGGGCAGGAACACGGTGTCGAATTCGAGCCCCTTGGCGGAATGCACCGTCATGATCGAAACGGCGTCGGTGATGCCGTCGGCGTCGCGATCCATGACCAGCGCGATGTGTTCGAGAAAACCGTTGAGGTTCTCGAAATCCTGCATCGAGCGCACAAGCTCCTTGAGGTTTTCCAGCCGCCCCGCGGCATCGGCCGAGCGGTCCTTCTGCCACATCTCGGTGTAGCCGGACTCATCCAGCACGATCTCGGCGAGTTCGGTATGCGGCAGGTGTTCGGCCTGAACGCGCCAGCGGTCGAATGCGGTCATCAGATCACGCAACGCACCGCGCGGTTTCGGCTTCAGTTCGTCGGTCTCGATGATCGCGCGGGCCGCTTCCGTCAGCGGCACGCGGCTCATGCGTGCGTGATCGTGCAGCTGCTTCACCGTGGCGTCGCCGAGGCCACGCCGCGGCACGTTGACGATGCGTTCGAAGGCGAGATCGTCGGCCGGTTGGTTGATGACGCGCAGATAAGCCAGCGCATCGCGGATTTCGGCGCGCTCGTAGAATCTCGGACCGCCGATCACGCGATAGGGCAGGCCGAGCGTGACGAAACGGTCTTCGAATTCGCGCATCTGGAACGAGGCGCGAACCAGGATCGCAATCTCGTCGAGCTTGTGGCGCTTGCGCTGGAGCTGTTCGATCTCCTCGCCGATGGCGCGCGCCTCCTCCTCCGAATCCCAGGCGCCGGTAACGGTGACCTTCTCGCCCGGCACATCCTCTGTGCGCAGCGTCTTGCCGAGCCGGCCTTCGTTATGCGCGATGAGATGCGAGGCGGCCGCGAGGATATGGCCGGTGCTTCGGTAATTGCGTTCGAGGCGGATCACGGTGGCGCCGGGAAAATCCTTCTCGAAGCGCAGGATGTTGTCGACCTCCGCGCCGCGCCAGCCGTAGATCGACTGGTCGTCATCGCCGACGCAGCAGATGTTGCGCTGAGTGCGTGACGGACTCGATACGTCGTCATTCCGGGGCGCGCCGTCTTCGTCGCGAACCCGCAATCCATTGTCACCGGTCGTGGTTATGGATCCCGGTTCCGCCGTTTCGCGGCGTGCCGGAATGACGGCGGTGGAATTGCTGCGCGGCTGACCCAACAGCCGCAGCCACAGATATTGCGCGACATTGGTGTCCTGATATTCGTCGACCAGGATATAGCGGAAGCGCCGCTGGTAATCGGCAAGCACATCCGGGTGGTGGCGGAACAGCCGCAACTGCTCCAAGAGCAGATCGCCAAAGTCGCAGGCATTGAGCGTCTTCAGCCGCTCCTGATAGGCGGCGTAGAGTTCCTTGCCCTTGCCGTTGGCGAACGCCATGGCTTCGCCGGCGGGAACCTGGTCGGGCGTGAGCCCGCGGTTTTTCCAGCCGTCGAGCACGCCGGCGAAGATACGCGCGGGCCATCGCTTCTCATCGATATTGGCGGCTTCCAGAATCTGCTTGATCAGCCGGATCTGGTCGTCGACGTCGAGGATGGTGAAATTCGATTTCAGACCGACCAGCTCGGCATGGCGGCGCAGGATTTTCACCCCGATGGCGTGGAAGGTGCCGAGCCAGGGCATGCCCTCGACGATCTGGCCGACCATCTCGCCAATGCGATGCTTCATCTCGCGCGCGGCCTTGTTGGTGAAGGTCACGGCGAGGATTTGCGAGGGGTGAGCCCGGCCAAGCCGCAGAATATGCGCGATCCGCGTGGTCAGGACACGCGTCTTGCCGGTTCCCGCTCCCGCCAGCACCAGCACCGGTCCGTCCAGCGTCTCGACCGCGAGCCGCTGCTCCGGATTGAGCGCGGCGAGGTAATCGGGCGCCGGCGCGCCGCCGAGCGCCTGCATGGCGCGCGCGGCGATGCCAAGTTTTGGGGGATTTTTTGCTTGTTCTGCCATGCGAATCTCAAAATCCAACATGGCATTGCGAGACGCAAAACGGGAGGGGGCCGCCGCCGCTTTGTGGACGGCGCCCCTCATCTCCAGCGTGCCGGGAAACCGGCTTTTTTGCCGCCCAATCCAGGCTATTGCGGCTTGTATTCCTTGCGCGGTTCGTTGGCGATCTTGACCAGCGCCTCCGCCGCCTTGCGGTCTTCCTTCATGAAGGCCGCAAAGGCCGCCGGACTGGTCGGGGCCGGCACCACCATCTGCTTGTCCAGGAACTCGCCGAATTTCGGATCGCTGAACACCGCCACGAAGGCCGCATTCACTTTTTCCACGATCGGAGCCGGCGTCCCCTTCGGTGCGGCGAGTCCCCACCAGCCCTGGCCGGGATAATCCAACCCCGCCTCCTTGAAAGTTGGCACATCCGGGAACTGCTTGGAGCGCTGGTCTGCCGCCAGCGCGAGCATGCGCACCTTGCCGGCATCCATGGCGCCGCGGAAATTGCCGACGCCGAACCGCGTCATCTGCACTTCGTTGGCGGCCAGCGCCTGCGCGGCCGGGCCGCCGCCCTTGTAGGGCACGCCGACGATCTTGGTGCCCCATTGGTTATTCAGCCACACGCGGAACAGGTCCGGGAACGAGCCGTTGCCGAGCGTCGCAAAATTCAGTCCGTCGGGTTTCGCCTGCGCGAGTGCGCGCAATTCGGCAACCGTCTTGGCCGGCACCTCTGCATTCACGAACAACCCTTCGGTCAGGAAGAACAGCCGCGTCACCGGCACGAGTTCGTCGGCGTCATAGGGCAGCTTGTCGAACTGCACCGGATTATACGACATGGTGGAGTGATAGATGACGCACAGCGTATAGCCGTCACCGGCCGATTGCGCGCAGGCCTGACCGGCGATGATGCCGGCGGCGCCGCCGCGGTTCTCGATCACCAAGGGCTGACCGAGTTTGCCTTCGATCTCCTTCGCCGCCGCGCGCATGATGACGTCGGTGACGCTGCCGGCCGCGATCGACACGATCACGCGGATCGGCTTGTCGGGATAGGTCTGGGCATGGCCGGGCGAGAATGAAAGCGCGGCGACGAGCGCGCCGGCGCAAAGCTGCGCGAGCCGAGTCATGGCATTTCTCCCTGAAATTTGTCTTCAGTTTATTGTTGTTGTGGCTTGATCCCGCCAGCGTGCGCCAACTCCCCTGCCGCCGCAAGCCACGCCAACCGCGATACGGTACAAGATAGAGAAAATTTGCGAGCTTCGGGAGTCTGGCTTTGCGCCGCCCGATTCCGATTTGAGTTGGCAAACGCGTCCATCCACGCGAGGCTGCGTATGAATTATTTAGGTTTGGTCCCGTATTCAGAAGCTGGCCGGCTTTTGCGTTCTGAAATATCCGGCCTCGATCGTCGTCATCCGTGCTGGGAGGAAACCATGCTGCGCGCTTTCGTTGCCGCTTTTGTCTTGCTCGGCTGCAGTTATGGGCCGGCATTCGCGCAATGCGGGGTGCAGCCTTGGGGCATCCCTTATCTCGGCTCGAATACCAGCACGTCGATGTCCGTCGGCTCCGGCCAGCCGTGCCAGCTTTATGTCAATGTCGGTGGCACCAATGTGATCACGTCGGTTGCGGTTACGGCGCCGCCCCGCAATGGCACCGCATCCGCAAGCGATGATGTTGTGACCTATCGATCGCGTCCCGGATTTACCGGACAGGACAGCTTCACATTCTCGCTGTCCGGCAACGGTCCGGGCGGCAGCGGCTCGTCTTCTGTCCAGGTCAGCGTCAGCGTGCAATAACGCCCGGTCGAAGTAGGCCAAGATGAACGGAGGCCTGTGAGACAGGCCTCTGTCTCGTCGCGGAAAACTACAGCCTCTTCGCGAACGCGTCCTGGATGAAATCGTCCAGCATGCGATAGGTCTGGTGCGCGGCGCCGGCATCGAACTTCGCCACGCCCGGCATGTCGGTCTCCTCTTCAGAGAAGGAATGCAGCCGGCCGCCGAAATCCAGCAGCTGCCAGTTGGCTTCCGCGCCATCGAGTTCGGCTTCCAGCGCATCGCGGTCGGCCTTCGGCGCTACCGGATCTTTCGAGCCGTGGATCACAAAGATCGCGGCTTTGATGTCCCCCTTCTTCGCCGGCATCGTGGTGGCGAGATCGCCATGCAGGCACACCACAGCGTCGAGATCGGCACCGCTGCGCGCAAGCTCCAGCACATTGCCGCCGCCGAAGCAGAAGCCGACCGCGGCTTTCTTCGATGAATCGCCGATACCGCGCTTCTCCGCTTCCGCGATCATCGCCTGCAGAGCCGCGTTGACGCGCTTGCGCCCCTCGACGCGGTCGGCGCGGACCGCCATCATCAGGTCCTGCGATTCCGGTGGACCTTCCGCGGTTTTGCCCTCGCCGTACATGCAGCCAACAAAGGCGATGTATTTGTCACCCGCCATCTTCTCGGCGCGCTTGATGATGGTGTCGGTGACGCCGAGCCAGTTCGGCATCACCAGCAGCAGCGGCCGTTTGGTGGAAATCTTGTCGTTCCACACGAGCGCGCCGTGTCCCATCACATTGCCGGCCTGATACTTCACTCTTTCGACTGCCACGCTGTCCTCCAGAACACGAAAATCGCCACGAAAACGCTATTGCGGGATAACCTCGCCGATCATCCCGGCATCGAACAATGTCACATACAGACGCCCGTTTGAATGCGGCCCGATGCAGCGCGCTCCCGCATTGGGGACGGGGATCGGATATTCTCCGATCATGGTGCCGTCTGGGCGCATCCGTCCGATCTTGTTTGCAAAGTTTGCGGTGAACCAGAGATCGCCCTCCGGTCCGACGCAGACGCCGCGCAGCGACGAATCCGGCGTCGTGACCTTGTATTCGGTGATGCGACCTTCGCGATCGATGCGGCCGAGCGCATTATTCGAGGTCTGCACGAACCAGATCGAGCCGTCCGGGTGCGTTGCCATCGCACGCGGCTGGCTGTCATGGCTGGGGATCGGAAACTCGCTGATCTTGCCGTCCATGGTGATGCGCCCGACCCGGTTGCCGGCGGCCTCGGAAAACCACAGCGCGCCGTCGCGTTCGGCGATCGAGAGCGGCCGCGCGCCCGGCGAAAGGCCGTCGGAGAATTCGGTCACGACGCCGTCCGGCGTGATGCGGCCGATCTTGTTGGCGTCGCTCTCGGAGAACCAGACATTGCCGTCCGGCCCATTGAGTGTGCCGTCCGGTCCGGCATTCGGCGTCGGCAGGTCGAACAGGGTGATGTCGCCCTGCATGGTGATGCGGCCGATCTTGTTCGCCTTCTTCAAGCAGAACCACATATTGCCGTCGCCACCGACGGTGATGCCGATCGGCATGGCGTTGTCGACGGGTAATGCAAATTCGCGGAAGGATGCATCCGCCGGATCGAAGCGGCCGATTTTCGATGCGCCGCTTTCGCAGAACCAGAGCGCGCGGTCCGGCCCTTCCATGCAGATATAGGGCTCGGATTTCGGCGAAGGGATTTTATGGGCGCGGATGACCGGCGGTTTTCCGCTACGGGATGGCGGCGCGGCAGCGGATAACATGGAAACCGACATTGCTCCTCCGCATGTACCGTAATGCGGTACGTTCGTATCGTTGCGCACAGCGTATCGGCCAAGCAAACGAAGCGTCAAGCTGAGCGCGCGCAGGATCTGCCTTGCGCAGTCTCACACCGTTCTGTGACACGCAAGCGAGAGGCTTTCTCTGTATCTTCCGATCCTGGAACACAACACACTGGATGGGTGAAGGATGCAGAAAGTTGCCGTCGCGCTACCGGTCGTCCTGCTCGCAGGACTGCTGCCGCTTGCCGGCCTAAAGGCGCAGACCGCGCAGCCTTCAGCAACGACGCTGTTCGAGAATGTGCGCATCTTCGACGGCAAGAGCGCAACGCTCTCCGCACCTTCGCATGTCCTGGTGAGCGGCAACATCATCGAACGGATTTCGACTGCGCCGATCCCGGTCGATCGCAGGGCCGACACGCGCATCGTTGACGGCGGCGGCCGCACGCTGATGCCCGGGCTGATCGATGCGCATACGCATATGACGCTGTCGGTGGTGCCGCTGCGCACCTGGCTCACGGCCGATCCCAATTACGCAATGCTGCGGCAGGGCCAGGACGCCGGCGCCATGCTGATGCGCGGCTTTACCTCTGCGCGCGATATGGCGGGCAGTTCGTTCGGCCTGAAACGCGCGATCGACGAAGGCTATATTCCAGGACCTCGCATCTGGTCCTCGGGCGCGGGTATCTCGCAGACATCGGGACACGCCGATTATCGCTCGCTGCACGACTTGCCGCGCGGGCCGGGCGACGCACTGCACTACACCGAAAAATTCGGCGCCGCCGCCATCGCCGACGGCGTGCCCGAAGTGCTGCGCCGGGTGCGCGAGCAACTCATGCTCGGCGCCAGCCAGATCAAGCTGATGGCAGGCGGCGGCGTGTCGTCGGATTACGATCCGCTCGACGTCACGCAATTCACCGAAAGCGAAATCCGCGCCGCCGTGGACGCGGCCGAGAACTGGGGCACCTATGTCACCGTCCATGCCTATACGCCGCGCGCGATCCAGCAGGCGATCCGGGCCGGCGTGAAAGCCATCGAGCATGGCCAGCTCGCCGACGAGGCGACCGCAAAGCTGATGGCGGAAAGAGGTATCTGGTGGAGTTTGCAGCCGTTTCTCGATGATGAGGACGCAACGCCGTTTCCGGAGGGCTCGGCGAACCGCGCCAAGCAGCTACGGATGATGAAGGGAACCGAGAACGCCTATGCGTTGGCGAAGAAGTATGGCGTCCGGACCGCGTTCGGGACCGACACGCTGTTCGATCCGCGGATTGCCGCCCGTCAGGGTCCGCAACTGACGAAGCTGACGCGGTGGTACAAACCGGCCGAAGTGCTGAAGATGGCGACGGCCGATAACGGCGAATTGCTGCAAATGGCGGGACCGCGCAGCCCCTATCCGGGCAGGATCGGCGTCGTGGAGGAGGGCGCGCTGGCCGATCTCCTGCTCGTCGATGGCGATCCGCTCGTCAACCTCGCCTTGATCGAGGACCCGGCGAAAAACTTTGTGGTCATTATGAAGGATGGACGGATTTACAAAAACGCCCTGCCGTGACGTGTTCGGTACGGAACACAGTGCTCGGGCGTGCGTTCGTAGGGCATGAAACTGCTTCTCGGCGCATTGTCCTACCTCGTTGCTGTCGCAGCCGTCGTCGTCGCGGGCTTTGCCGCGATGTCGTCGGTGGAACGCAGCGAACCGCAAAAGACGTCGGCGACCGACGGCCGCGCCACCACCTTGGACGCGCGTCGCGCGCAAGCCCTGGCGGAAACCAGGCTCGACCCGAACCGGGTTCCCGTGTGGATCGTTCCGACGCCGAAATACGACTATACGGCGGTGCCGGTCGAAGCCCGGCCGAGAACCAGCCAGGCAATCGGCGAGGCTGCACGCGGAACGAGGCCTCAAGGCCTTTCAAACAGAGACCGCCGCAACGGGGTGGATGCCATCAACGCAGCGCTTGGCGAGCAGCGGCGCACCGCCGGACCCTCGCTCGGCTTTGCCCCAGCGCGGCGGGACAACGACCCGTTCTATCGCGACTGAAATCAGCCGCCGTTCGCGTTCGGCATCGCGATCCGCCGGCCGGCGGCTTCGGGACGCGGCAGGCGGCTATGCGACGCCTTGAGCTTGCCGAGCCGCTCCGACACGTCGGTAGGAAACGGCGCCACCTTGCGCACCGCCATGTCGATATGCAGCGACAGATTCTCGCAGGTGGCCGACACCCAGCCTTCGGTGGCGTGGAACAGCTGCTGGAAAAAATGCATCCGCTTTGAATCGAAATCCAGCAGCTGGAACGTGACCCGCACCGGATCGTCCGCCTTCAATTCGCGCAGATAGCGCAGATGCACCTCGGCCGTGAAAAAGGAAAGATTGCGTTCTTTCAGATAGTCCCAGCCGATGCCGGCCAAGCCATACATCTCGTCGACGCCGCGGTCGAGCAGCACATGGTAATAGGCCATGTTGAGATGGCCGTTGAGGTCGATCCAGGCCGGGTCGACCTTCATCACGGACGAGACAAACGGCGCGAAGAAAACCGGTTCGAAATCGCAGCGATCGAGCATGAATTGATCATGCTGCAGCGCACGCGTGGTGTAAACTGAAAAGGTGAGCGATTTCGGCATTTTAGGTGAATTTGCCGTTTTGGCTCGTCTGTTGCGTGGACGTCCGGTCAAATGCCTCGGTTGTGGCATTGCCTTGGTTATTCGCGGTTCGTCACAGCGGGATGATGCAAATGTTCGGCGACAGGTGCGGTCCATTCCGTCCCGGCTCGCGAGCGGTGAGATAGGCTTGGACTGCCGCGCTGCCTTGCGGCCCTCCGCCTCTCTGCTAGGGTCGGCGCCCTCAAGTCTCGACGAGGGCACCGATGGCCGTTGCTGCTGCAAAATATTCCAAAGAAAAACGTGACTCGGATGCAGTCCAGGCCGCGATCGGCGATCTTGCAAAAGCCTTCGGCAACCGTCTCGTGACCTCGCAGGCGGTGCGCGAACAACATGGCCACACCACAACCTGGATCGAGAACCAGCCGCCGGATGCGGTGGTGTTCCCGCAGAACACCGCGGATGTGCAGGAGGCGGTGCGGATCTGCGCGCGGTACAAGGTGCCGGTGATCCCGTTCGGAACCGGGACTTCGCTGGAAGGCCATGTCAACGCCCCGCAGGGCGGCGTCTCGATCGATTTCCGCGACATGAACCGGATTCTCGAGGTCCATGCCGAGGATCTCGACTGCGTGATCGAGCCGGGCGTTACCCGCAAGCAGTTGAACGAATATCTGCGCGACCAGGGCTTGTTCTTCCCGATCGATCCCGGCGCCGATGCCTCCCTCGGCGGCATGGCGGCGACGCGCGCGTCGGGCACCAATGCGGTGCGCTATGGCACCATGAAGGACAATGTGATGGCGCTGAAGGTCGTGCTCGCCAATGGCGAGGTCATGACCACGGCGACGCGCGCGCGCAAATCATCCTCCGGCTACGACCTCACTCGCCTGATCGTCGGCTCCGAAGGCACGCTCGGCGTCATCACCGAACTGACCCTGAAGCTGCATGGCATCCCTGAAGCCATTGCGGCGGCGATCTGCCCGTTCCCGACTGTCGAGGCGGCCTGCAACGCCACGATCCTCACCATCCAGTCAGGCATTCCGGTCGCACGCATCGAATTGCTCGACGAGGTGCAGGTGAAGGCCTGCAACGCCTATTCCAAGCTAACGCTGCCGGAGACCCCGCTCTTGATGCTTGAATTCCACGGGACCGAAGCGGGCGTCGCCGAACAGTCGCAGCGCTTTGGCGAGATTGCCGCCGATCTCGGTGGCGGGCCGTTCGAGTGGACCGCAAAGGCGGAAGACCGCACCCGGCTCTGGCAGGCGCGCCATGACGGCTATTGGGCGGCGAAGGCGCTGCGGGTCAACTCACAACCGCTGGCGAGCGACGTTTGCGTGCCTATCTCCCGGCTCGCTGAATGCGTGGTCGAGACCCAGGCCGACCTTCGCGAGACCGGCCTGCTCGGACCGATCGTAGGCCACGTCGGCGACGGCAATTTCCACGTCGCCCTTGTGGTCGACACGAACGATCCCAAGGAGATGGCGACGACCGAGACGTTCCTGTCCCGCCTCGCCGAACGGGCGCTGCGCATGGGCGGTACCTGCACCGGCGAGCATGGCGTCGGGCAGGGCAAGATGAAATATCTGCTCGCCGAGCATGGTGCGCCGGCGCTCGCTGCGATGCGCGCGATCAAGCGCGCGCTCGATCCCGACAACATCATGAATCCGGGCAAGCTGGTTCCGGTGGATTTGTAAACCGCGCGCCCGCCCGCAATCCAGAGCGCCGAATGCCGGTGATTGTAGCTCTGGCTTCCGGGCCCAGCACTGCGTGCCGTCGCCGAAATGACGAAGGACAGAGCAATCAGGGAACCCGCAGAGCCGCCCGGATCATAGAATCGCCGCCAATCGGCGGTATCCTAATCAGTGTTCACAAGCGGCACGGCCTGCGACAGCCCCCGCCTTGCAGTGCGGCAGGGCCGGGATCATCTTTAGTGCGGGCGATTCAGGTGGATCCGTGCAGGCGACGCTGCTGACCTTGGCTATTGCCGCTATTCTGGCGCTGCTTGCGGCGTTGCTCGGACCGTATTTCATCGACTGGGACACGCACCGGGCCACCTTCGAGGAGCAGGCGAGCCAGGCGATCGGGATGCCGGTCCGGGTCGGCGGACCGATGGACGTGAAGCTGCTGCCGTCACCGACTCTGGTCCTGACCGATGTCGAGATCGGGCAGCGGGGCGACGCCCAGGCGCTACGGGCCAAGGCCCTCGGCATCGAATTCGCCCTGACCCCGCTGCTTTCCGGAAAGCTGCGCGCGGTTGAATTCCGGCTGCTTGCGCCGGAAATCCAGGTCTCGCTGAACGCCGAAGGGCAGGCGGTCCTGCCGAACACCCTTGCCGGGGTGAATGTCCAGGCTCTGTCGATCGACAAATTCGTCGTCGAGGATGCGACTTTGCGGTTTGCCGATGCGGCAAGCGGTGCGAGCGCGGCTCTGACCAAGCTCTGGTTCAACGGCGAGGTGCGCGCACTCCCCGGCCCGATCCGCGGCGAGGGTGCATTCGTGATGGAGGGCGCTCTCTATGGCTATCGGCTTGCCACCGGACGCCCGGAGAATGGCGGCTCGCGGATCAAGCTGACCGTCGAGCCGGCCGACCGGCCGGTTTCGGTCGAGCTGGAGGGACTGCTTTCGGCCGAGGAAGGTGCGCCGCGCTTTGACGGCGCCCTGGCGCTTGTCCGCCGTGTCCCGGTGAAAGGCGACAAGGCTGCTGCGGCTGACCCCTGGCGTGTCGCCGCACGGGTGAAGGCCAATGCCGCGTCGGCGCTGTTCGAGCAGGTCGAACTGGAATACGGACCGGAAGAGGGGGCGCTGAAGCTGCACGGCACCGCGGAAGCCAAATTCGGCGCGCGGCCGCGCATCGATGCGATCCTGACCGCGCGCGCACTCGACGCCGACAAGCTGCTCGGCGGCGATGCCGCAGGGTCGCCGCGCGCAGCATTGTCGGCTCTCATCGGGACCGCCGAAGCCATCACGCCGCCGCGGATCGACACCCAGATCGGCTTCGGAATCGACAATCTGACGCTTGGCGGCGCTACCTTGCAGAATATACGCGGCGACGTCGAATTTGGGCGCGGCGGTATTGCCGTGTCCGGCTTTGAAATGCGGGCGCCGGGCTTCACCCAGATCCAGGCGAGCGGGCGTCTCAACAAGCCGGCCGAGCCCCTGTCCTTCGCAGGTCCGATGAGCGTGACCTCGACCGATCCGCGCGCCTTCGCCGAATGGCTTGAGGGCGCGAAGGGCAACAGTTCCCTGCCGGCGCGGCCGGTGCGCTTTCGCGGCGACGTAACGCTCGGCAATGGCAAGGTAGCGATCGAGCGCATGCAGGCTGCAATCGACCGCAAGGCCTTTGATGGCGGCCTGGTGTATGAATTTGCCAACGGCTCGGCGCTTGCCACCCTGGCGGCGACGCTGCGCGCCGATGAACTCGATCTCGATGCCGTTCTCGAAGCGGCGGGTGCTGCGAAGAATCTTGCGCCGCTCGAGTCCTTCGACGACGTGTCGCTTTCGCTTTCCGTCAAGCGCCTGCGCCTTGCCGATCTGGATGCCGGCAGCACCGACTTGCGCGTCTCGTACAAGGCCGGGGCGCTGGCGATCGATACCGTGAAGATCGCCGATTTTGCCGGGCTTACCCTCGACGCCAAAGGCAAGGTCGATCTCAAGGCACAGCAGGGATCGGTCGCTTTCGACCTGTCGATGCGGGACCCGCAGGGGCTGGTCGCGCTGGCGAAGAGAGTTGCGGCACCGGTCGCCGAGCCGCTGCAGCGCGCGGCCGAATTTGCATCGCCCGGAAAGCTCAGCGGAACCCTAACGGTAGAGCCAAATGGCCGCCCGGAGGAAACGCGCGCAAACCTGTCGCTTGACGGTTCGCTGGGCGCGCTTTCGGTCAAATTGAAGACGGCGCTGTCGGGCCGATGGAATGCGCCGGGCGAAGCCGATCTTGCGCTCGACGGCGTCTTCGACACCGGCGATGTCGCGGCGCTGATCAGGCTCGCGGCCCTCGACCGCGTGGTATCGGTGCCAAAGCAGCCGGGGAAACTCGCGCTGACGGCGAAAGGCCGGCTCGATGGCGATCTTGCTCTCGATGCATCGATCGCTGCCGCCAATCTCGAGGCTGCCGCGAAGGGCAACCTCCGTCTCCTGCCGGCAGACCTGCGGCGCGCGGCGTTCGATGTCAGGGTCGGCCGAGCCGACATTGCGCTTCCGGGTTCGGTTTCGACCACGGTGCCGGTTGCATTCGCAGCGCAGGTCAAGAGCGACGAGAATGGCATCCGCTTTGACGACATCGCCGCGACCGTGGCCGGCTCGACCCTGCGCGGCAGGCTCGGTCTTGATTTCGACGAGCCGCGCGCGATCGACGGTGAATTGCGCACCGACCGGATCGATGCCGGCGCGCTTTTCGCAGCGTTGGCCGGCGTCAAGGTGCCGGTCCGACCAGACGGCACGAAGAGCGCGAACAAGGACGCCGCGAAAAAGGGCGGTTCAAATACCGATGCCTCCTGGAGCGAGACGCCGTTCGCCCCGCTCGCCCTGCCGAAATTGTCCGGGCGCGTCAGCCTGAGCGCCGCGCAGGCCATGCTGACGCCGTCGTTGCAGGTGACCAAATTGCGTTCGGCGCTGCGCTTCTCCGGGCATGACATCACGGTCGAAGATATCGAAGGCGAAGTGATCGGCGGGCGGCTTACCGGCGACGTTACATTGCGGCCAGGCACCGATACCCTGGCTTTTTCCGGGCAGATCGGTCTCGCGGATGCCGATGCGACCCAGTTGCTGTTCGGGGAGGGCGCCGCGCCCTTGACCGGACAGGCCGCGCTGAACCTGCAATTCGAAAGCGTTGGACGTAGCCCGCGCGCCTTGATCGGTTCGCTCAACGGCGCTGGAACGCTGGTGCTCGAACACGCCCGTATCGCCGCGTTCGATCCCAAGGTGTTTGACGCAGCGATGAAGAGTGTCGATCAGGGACTCGCGATCGATGCGCCGCGGGTGCGCGACCTCGCCAGCAAGGGGCTTGGCGCCGGCGTCCTTGTGGTTCCGCGCGCGGAGGCCACGGTGACGCTGGCCGCCGGGGTGGCCCGCATCGACGGCTTCACGGCGCGCGCCGAAGCCGCCGATCTGGCGGTTGCCGGCGTTTACGATCTGTCGAACAGCCGCATCGATCTGCGGCTTGCGATGTCGGGACCAGGGGCAGGCATGGCGCTCAAGCCGGAGATTGCCTTGCAGTTGCGCGGTCCTGCTGCCGCGCCGGAACGCACGATCGACGTGTCGGCCCTGACCGGCTGGCTGGCGCTGCGTTCGGTCGAGCAGCAGGCCAAGAAGATCGAAGCACTTGAAAAAGCGCGGCGTGCCGAGCCGGCACCTGCGGCGCCCTTTGCCGACGATGCGAACGATGCGAAGAACGACGCGCCGGCTGCGAAGCCTGCCGAACCGTCCGCGCTGCAACAGCGCGCGCCGCCTCAGTCAGCGGTGCAGCCGCTGCCGCCTGCGATCGAGATCGCGCCGGTGCCCGGCGAACGCCGGCATGTGCTGCCGCAGCAGCGCGCGGATCCGCAGCGTCCCGAACCTCCGCGCGCCGAGCCGCAACGAACCGAGCCGCCGAGGGTTGAACCGCAGCGTCCGGGCGGAGCCAATCCATTCCCGACTCCGATCGGTTCGCCGCCGCGCGCGCAGCAGCCGCCGCAAGGCATCCGCCCCATCTTCTGAACGGGTGTCGGCCAGGCTCCTGCCGAACCGCGATGACAGCACCCGGCGGCCGTCAGTCGGAAAGAGAACCCTGCGGAGGGGTCCATGGTCGTTGCGGGATGTTCCCCCAGGCTCTGGCGCGCCCGACATCCCGAAACGATGAAGTGCAGCAGTTAGCGGCGATGATCCCTGTCGGAAGATTGTCCGCGATAGTGATCGAGCACAAACAAGCGAATGGCGGACGACAGATTGCCGTGCCGCCGTTGGGAGTCGATGCTCGCAACGATATCCGACAGCGTCATATGACGCGCATCGGCGATTTCCTTTAGGCCTTTCCAGAATGCGTCCTCGAGACTGACGCTGGTCTTGTGCCCGGCGATAACGATCGATCGTTTAACGACCGGGGACTTCATTGGCCTCTCCGCTTCCAATCCGGTGGCCGTCGAGATTGCTTGCAGACTTGTCACGTTGCGCCCCTTCCAGTTTGCGCTCCGCCTTCGAACGACCATGAACTAGTCGGCGCGCCGCAGCGTTATCCGCATCACGCTGTCGATCGCGCTTCTTCCGCGCCAGCCGAAGATTCAAGACGTCGCCCATCAAAGACCCCGGCCCTGAGCCGGCTATCTTTGGACCCCCACGGGCCCAAACTACAGACACATACCGTCTGTTGATTGCGCCATTAGCGTGGCGGCGGCAAGGCGGAATTCGTAACGAACAGGAAATGGAGTTTTCAGCCGATTAAGGCGATCGCAGAAACCCGGTCTCTTGCAATGCAAAGCCGCCTCGCAAGCGGGCAGGCGGCCATCATTTCAAATTTTAGGATGGTCGAATCATCCGTTCGGGCCGCACCAGGCGATCGAATTCGTCGGCAGTGACGAAGCCGCCCTTTACCGCTTCGTCCTTGAGAGTTGTCCCGTTTTGATGCGCGCGCTTGGCGACCTTGGCGGCATTATCGTAGCCGATCTTGGGGGCAAGCGCGGTCACGAGCATCAGCGAGCGCTCCATCAATTCGCGGATGCGAGGCTCGTTCGCGCGGATGCCGGCAACGCAATTGTCGGCGAAGGAACGCGATGCATCCGCAAGAAGCTCGATCGATTGCAGCATGGCGAATGCGATGACCGGCTTGAAGACATTCAGCTCGAAATGGCCCTGGCTTGCCCCGGCCGTGATGGTGGTCTGATTGCCGAAAACCTGACAGCACACCATGGTCAGCGCTTCGGCCTGGGTCGGGTTGACCTTGCCCGGCATGATCGAGGAGCCCGGTTCGTTCTCCGGCAGGATCAGTTCGCCAAGGCCCGAACGCGGTCCCGATCCGAGCAGGCGGATGTCGTTTGCGATCTTGAACAGACCGGCCGCCATCGCGTTGAGCGCGCCATGCACGAACAGATAGGCATCGTGGGTGGCGAGCGCCTCGAACTTGTTCTGCGCGCTGACGAAGGGCAGACCGGTGATCGCGGCCGCGCGCTTTGCAAACGAAGCCGCAAATTTTGGGTGCGCGTTGAGCCCGGTGCCGACCGCGGTGCCTCCTTGGGCCAGCGGATAAAGCTCCTTCGCCGATTGCCTGATCCGTGCGATGCCGAATTTGAGCTGCGCGGTGTAGCCGGAGAATTCCTGGCCGAGGGTGAGCGGCGTCGCATCCTGGGTGTGGGTGCGGCCGATCTTCACGATCCTGGCGAATTCCTTCTCCTTGACGCGCAGCGCGTCATGCAGATGCGAAAGCGCCGGCAGCAGCCGCTGCGAGATTTCCATCACCGCAGCGATATGCATCGCGGTGGGGAAGCTGTCGTTCGACGACTGGCTCATATTGACGTGGTCGTTCGGGTGCACGGGCGCCTTCGACCCGAGCGGCGCGCCGAGCATTTCATTGGCGCGATTGGCGATGACCTCGTTGAGATTCATGTTGGTCTGGGTGCCCGAGCCGGTCTGCCAGACTACCAGCGGGAACTCGCCGGCGAGCTTGCCGTCGATCACCTCCTGCGCGGCAGCGACGATGGCCTGCCCGCGCTTCTTGTCGAGCGCACCCAGTTCCATATTGGTTTCAGCGGCGGCGCGCTTGACCATGCCGAAGGCGCGGATCAGCGCCTCGGGCATGCGGTCGCCGCCGATCCTGAAATTCTGCAGCGAGCGCTGCGTCTGCGCGCCCCAATAGTGCTCGGCCGGAACGTCGATGGGACCGAAGCTGTCGGTTTCGCTACGGGTCTTGCCTTGGGCGGCGGCGGAAGTCTTGTTCGCAGTCTTGCGCGTCGGTTTGTTCATCCGCGGAATTTAGCCAACCTGCGCGCCGGGCCAAAGCCGGCCGGGTTGGAATTGGTCGGAACTATTTCTTCAATTGTTATGCGACTATTTCTTGCGAAAACGGTCGAGCCTGACGACCTCGCCGGTCGGCTTGTCCTGGGTCTCGACGGGCGCTGCGGTCGCAGCCTCTGCGGGCGGCGTTGCCGCAGCCGCGGGCTTGGCAGGCTGTGCCGGAGCCTCCGCGGCTTCGGCCTCGATGGTCTCGAATTGCAGCCCGAACTGCACCGACGGATCGAAGAAGCTTTTGATGGCGGCGAACGGGACGGTCAGCTTTTCCGGTACGCCGCCGAACGACAGACCGACCTCAAAGTCGGCATCCGTGACCTTCAAGTCCCAGAATTGATATTGCAGGATGATGGTCATCTCCTGCGGAAACTGCTCGCGCAAGCGGGGCGACATCTTCACGCCGTCCGCGTCGGTGCGGAACGATATCGAGAAATGATGCTCTCCCGGAAGTCCGCTCTTGGCGGTGTCGGTCAGCACCTTGCGCACGAGGCCGCGCAGTGCGTCCTGGGCGAGAAGGTCATAGCGGATATGGTCGGTCGCCATCGGTGATCGCACCAGAAGCCAGCGTCAGAATCGTCTGCAATGGTAACCCGGCGGAACCGGCCCGTCAGCCCGTGGGCGGGCGTTTGAGGGCCATTTCCGGACGGGCAGAGAAAGTGGAGGCTTCTGTTGCCAGGTGCCTCCGAACCCCGCCTGACGGAGCTAAACCCGCCAGGGCTTTAGGTCGGTCTTACAGACTGCGTTACGCAGCCTGAGCAACCGGAGCATAGTTGTCGTTGGCAACTATACGTTTGGCCCGATAACGGCGGGTACCATACCGAGCGAAAGAACAACCTTTACGCCCTCGTCGATCCTGTTTCGCCCCCATCAGCAGCGGCCGCCCGGTGAAGGACAGCGGCCGCTGGTGGTGGAGGCGCCGGGCACTGCCCCCGGGTCCGAAAGGTTTATTGCGAAGTCCGTTTATCGCCATAGCCGGCTTGCGCCGGCACCACTCAATATAAGTGCGCGGCCGCAAGGAGGGAAGAGCGGGCCGCCGTGGCCCAATCGGCGCTCGCTTCTGCCTGCGCGCGACCGAGGCAAGGGCGCGAGCGGGCTTGCCGCCATCCTGATGACGCTGGTCCTGCCCGACGACGTCGAAGACCGGGCGCTGGCCGAAGACGGCGAGACCGCGGCCAAGCCCGCGACCGCATAAGTCCGCAAAGTCCGCCGCCCTGCGATCTGCTCGGCGGCGGACACTCATGTTTGGCAATGTTTGCTGAGCAGGCCGCTCAACGCGCGTCGGGTATGCTTTGCCCATATCCCCCGGCGCAGCATGACGGGCGTGCAAGGCCCGACGCACCGTGCGCGCAATCTCTTGTATTGTATGTCAATGCAGGACACCCGAAACGATTCCGCCGAACCGCCGCGCCCCTCACTTTTCGAACTGTTTCTGGGCTTTGCGAAAATCTCCGTTACCGGATTCGGTCTGATCCTGCCCTGGGCGCGCCGGCTCATCGTCGACGAAAAGAAATGGATGACGGCGCAGGAGTTCAACGAGACCTTCTCGCTCGCGCAATTCCTGCCCGGGCCCAATGTCGTCAATATGTCGGTGGTGTTCGGTTCGCGCATGCACGGCGCTGCGGGAGCCGCGGTGGCATTGCTTGGTCTCCTCGGACCGCCGGCGCTGATTGCGACGGGCCTCTCTGCGCTTTATGCCGTCTATGGCGACGCCGAAATTCTTCGCCGCATTCTCACCGGCATTGCGGCGGCGGCGATCGGTCTGATGATCGCGGTCATTCTGAAAATGGCGGAGCCGATTTTGCGTAAGCCGCTGACGCCGGCGATGTTCATGATGGCGGCGACCTTTCTTGCGGTCGGCATCATGCGCTTCTCGCTCGTTGGAACGGTCGCAATTCTTGCGCCAGTCAGTGTGGCGTTGGCGCTGTGGTGGCAGCGCCGGTGAAGCCCTCCGATCCACTGCTCGTGCTGGCCGGTCACTTCGCGCTGTTGTCGGTGTTTGCGATCGGCGGCGCCAATGCCGCGATACCGGAAATGTACCGGATCGCGGTGCAGATCGAAGGATGGATGACGGACCGGCAATTCGCCGACTTGTTTGCGATTGCGCAGGTCACGCCGGGACCGAATGTGATCATCGCCACCCTCATTGGCTATCAGGTGGCAGGCATTGCCGGTGCCGTTGCCGCGACGCTTGCGATGGTCGGTCCGACCTGTCTCGCCACATTTTTCATCACGAAGGTCTGGGATCGCTTTCGCGCTGCAAAATTCTGTATTGCGGTACAGGACGGGCTGGTTCCTGTCTCGATCGGATTGCTTGCGGCAAGCGCCTGGATCATGGCGCTTGCCACCGATACGAGCTGGATTGCCGTTGCAATTTCGGTGTCGTCGGCCGCGATCGGATATTTCGCCCGGCTGAATCCTTTATGGGTGTTCATCGCTGCCGCCGTTCTCGGCGCCCTCGGATGGATATGAAGCAGCGCTGAACAGAGCCGGCAATTTGCCGGTTCCTGTGGGTGCGACCAATTTGCTAGAACACCGCTAGACAAAAGTCTCAGCTTGGGCGAAGAGCAAGCTGACACCGTATAACTACCGGGCTTTTGGGGGAGAGCGTATGGCCGATAGTGTTGGGCAACCCGCGGGCGATCCGCAGGCAAGGGGGCTCATAAGGAATCCTCAGGACTTCTGGGGCGGCATGGCGCTGCTTGCATTCGCGCTGTTTTCGCTCTGGGCCGGCAGCGATCTTCCCGGCATGCGCGGTTTCGCTTTCGGACCTGGTACCGCGCCGCGATTGTTCGCCTGGCTGCTGGTCGGCGTCTCGGCGATCATCATTGTGAGCGGTCTGATCACGCACGGACCGCCGCTGCAAAAATGGGGCGTGCGCGCACCGACGCTGTTTATCGCCTCGATTCTTTTCTTCGGCGCGACCGTGCGTCCTTGGGGCCTTATTCTTTCGAGCTTCCTGTCGTTGATGATCGCAGCCGCCGCCTCAAACGAGGTGCGCTGGATCGAGGCGATTATCTGGTCGGCTGTCCTGACGGCGGCCGCCGTAGGGTTGTTCATCTACGGACTGAACCTCCCGCTGCAACTCTGGCCGCGGTGATCCATCATGTGGGATCTGATTAACAATCTTGCGTTCGGTGCCAGCGTCGCCGCATCGCCGCAGAACCTGCTGCTGTGTCTGGTCGGTGCGCTGGTCGGCACGCTGATCGGCGTCCTTCCGGGTCTCGGCCCGGTCGCCACCATCGCCATGCTGCTGCCCATCACGTACGGGCTGCCGCCGGTCGGCGCTCTGATCATGCTCGCAGGCATCTATTACGGCGCGATGTATGGCGGCTCGACCACCGCCATTCTTGTGAACATACCGGGCGAATCTGCATCCGTGGTCACAACGCTGGACGGTCACGCGATGGCCAAGCAGGGCCGCGCCGGCCCGGCGCTCGCGATCTCCGCAATCGGCTCATTCTTCGCAGGCTGCGTTGCGACCGTTGTGATCGCCGCCGCAGCGGCGCCGCTGACCAGTATCGCGCTGTTATTCGGGCCGGCGGAATATTTCTCACTCATGGTGCTCGGCCTGATCTTCGCGGTGGTGCTGGCAAAGGGATCGGTGGTCAAGGCGATTGCCATGATCCTGGTCGGTCTCGTGCTCTCGATGGTTGGCTCCGACCTCGAAACCGGCGCAGGCCGCATGAACTTCAACATTCCCGAACTTGCCGACGGGCTTGGCTTCGTCGTGATCGCGATGGGTGTGTTCGGTTTTGCCGAAGTGCTGCGCAATCTCGAAGTCACGCATAATCGCGAGATCGTTCAGGCCAAGATCACAGGCCTGATGCCGACCTGGGCCGACCTGAAGGCATCGGCGCCGGCGATCGGCCGCGGCACCATCCTTGGGTCCGCGCTTGGCATTCTGCCCGGCGGCGGCGCGGTGATCGCGTCCTTTGCCTCCTATACGCTGGAGAAGAAGGTTTCGCGGCATCCCGAGCGTTTCGGCCGCGGCGCCATCGAAGGCGTCGCGGGGCCGGAGACGGCCAACAATGCGGCCTCGCAGACCTCGTTCATCCCGCTGCTGACGCTCGGCATCCCGCCGAACCCGGTGATGGCGCTGATGGTCGGTGCCATGACGATCCACGGCATCGTGCCGGGTCCGCAGGTGATGACCAAGCAACCCGAGCTGTTCTGGGGCATGATCGCCTCGATGTGGTTCGGCAACCTGATGCTCGTGATCATCAATCTGCCGCTGGTCGGGCTGTGGGTGCGCCTGCTGCGCGTGCCGTACCGGCTGCTCTATCCGATGATCCTGATCATCTGCTGCATCGGCGTCTATTCGGTGAACAACGCGCCGGCCGACGTCTATCTCACGGCAGCCTTCGCACTGATCGGCTATTGGCTGGTCAAGCACGATTTCGAACCGGCGCCGATGCTGCTCGGCTTCGTGCTCGGCCCGCTGATGGAGGAGAATCTGCGGCGCGCCATGCTCATCGCCCGCGGCGACGCCATGGTGTTCCTGCAGCGGCCGATTTCGGCGGGGCTGCTGATCCTGTCGGCAATTCTGTTGGTGATCGCGGTGCTGCCGATGATCCGCAAGAAGCGCGACCAGGTGTTCGTCGAGGAGGGCTGAGCCACAGGCTAGGCCAATTTGCGGGCTTGATTTTTGGGCGGTGTTTCGCTGAAACGCCGCCCAATTTCCGTTTATGCGCCGGTATGCTGGGCCGGTGATGGGCGGCAAGACGAGGAAACAAAACAGGAGGATTTTAAGGAACATGCGTACCTTTTCCCGACTGACGGGGGCCATTGCCGGTCTGGCATCGCTCGCCGCACTAGCCTTGCCTGCCCAGGCCCAGACCTACCCGGCACGCCCGATCACCATGATCGTGCCGTTTGCGGCGGGCGGCCCGACCGACATCGTTGCGCGGATCGTGTCCGACCATATGTCGAAGACGCTTGGCCAGCAGATCGTCATCGAGAATGTCGTGGGGGCCGGCGGCACAACCGGGGCCACCCGTGCCATGCGTGCCAATGCTGACGGCTACACCATCATCATGGGCCATATGGGAACCCATGCCGCTGCTGTCGCGCTCTACCCGAAGCTCGCCTATCACCCGCTGAAAAACTTCGAGCCGATCGGACTTGCCGCCGGCACGCCGGTGCTGATCGTGGCCAAGAAGGACTTCCCGGCCAAGGATCTGAAGGAATTCGCCGCTTACGTGAAGGCCAATGCCGACAAGGTGAATGCCGCGCATGCCGGCGTCGGCTCGGTGTCGTTCACGAGCTGCCTGCTCCTGAACTCGGTGCTCGGGGTCAAGCCGACCGCGGTTCCGTTCCAGGGTACGGGTCCCGCGCTCAACGCGCTGCTCGGCGGGCAGGTCGATTACATGTGCGACCAGATCGTCAACCTGGTGCCGCAGATCCAGGCCGGCAACATCAAGGCCTATGCGATCGGCACACCCGAACGCAATGCGGCGCTGCCGGATGTGCCGACCACCAAGGAAGCCGGGATGCCGGAATTCTCGGTCTCGGCCTGGAACGCGCTGTTCGCTCCGAAGGGCACCCCGAAGGAGGCGCTCGACAAGCTGTCGGACGCGCTCTCCAAGGCGCTCGACGACGAAGGCGTGCGCAAGCGGCTCGCCGACCTCGGCAGCGACATTCCGGGACCGGACCGGCGCGGCCAGGCGGCCCTGACCAACCTGGTCGAGAGCGAGATCAATCGCTGGACCCCGGTCATCCAGGCTTCGGGCATCACACAATAAGCGGTTCGCGCAGAATTTGAGCCCATTTTGCCTGAAGGGGCGGCCAAGGAAATCATCCTGGCCGCCCCTCTTTGATGTGGGGAATCGGTTAGCTTGCAGTCCAGTGCCAGAGCACTTTGATAGAGTTCAACGGTCAACCCGGACGAACCGATGAAGCAATATCTCGATCTGATGGAACACGTCCTGCGCCACGGCGTGGAAAAGCGCGACCGTACCGGAACCGGCACGCTCTCGGTGTTCGGCCATCAGATGCGCTTCGACCTGCGCGACGGCTTTCCGCTGGTCACAACCAAGAAGCTGCATGTGAAGTCCATCGTTTATGAATTGCTTTGGTTTTTGCGCGGCGACACCAACATCACGTATCTGCACGACAACGGCGTCACGATCTGGGACGAATGGGCCGACGAGAACGGCGATCTCGGTCCGGTCTATGGCCGGCAATGGCGTTCGTGGCCTGCGCGCGACGGCGGCACCATCGACCAGATCGCGGGCCTGATGCGTGATCTCGAACGCAATCCGGATTCGCGGCGTCTGATTGTCACCGCCTGGAATCCGGCCGATATCGGCAGCATGGCGCTGCCGCCCTGCCATTGTCTGTTCCAGTTCTATGTCGCGGAAGGGCGGCTATCTTGCCAGCTTTATCAGCGTTCGGCCGACATCTTCCTTGGCGTTCCCTTCAACATCGCGTCTTATGCGCTGCTGACGTTAATGGTCGCGCAGGTCGCGGGGCTGAAGCCCGGCGAATTCATCCATACACTTGGCGACGCGCATCTCTATCTTAATCACCGCGAGCAGGCGGAGCTGCAATTGTCGCGCTCGCCGCGCCCGCTGCCTACGATGACGCTCGATCCCTCGGTGCGCGACATCTTTGCGTTCCGCTTCGAGCATTTCGCGCTGCACGGCTACGACCCGCATCCGCATATCAAGGCCGAGGTCGCGGTGTGAACGATCGCCATCCGGCGCGTCCTTCGATCTCCCTCGATCTTGTCGTCGCCGTCGCGGAGAATGGCGTGATCGGGCGCGACAACAAGCTGCCGTGGCGGATCAAATCCGACCTGCAATTCTTCAAGCGCGTCACCCTGAACAAGCCGGTCCTGATGGGCCGCAAGACCTTTCTGTCGATCGGCAAGCCGCTGCCTGGCCGCACCAACATCGTGATCACCCGGCAGCGAGAGTTCGCGGCTCCGGGCATTCTGGTCGCGCCGGGCCTGGATCAGGGACTGACAGCCGCGCGCGGCGATGCATTGCGGCGGGGCGCCGACGCCGTCGCGGTGATCGGCGGCACGGAAATCTTTGCACAGACCCTCCCGCGCGCCGACCGTTTAATATTGACGCTGGTCCATGCAAAACCGCCGGGCGATACCTATTTCCCCGCTATCGACCCGACGGCGTGGCGCGAGACCGGGCGGCAGCCGCAGCCAAAGGGTCCGGACGATGAATATGGCTTTACTATTGTGCAATACGAGGCGGCGGCGCGGCATGAGCGCGCGTTGTAAGGGGCAGGGCCGTCCCCTATAACCCGCCCGAAACACTTCGAATAGGATCGGCGCAGGCCGGACAGCCGCGCCAAGGAGGATCAAATGCCGTGGAGCAATCAGGGCGGTGGTGGCGGCGGGGGCCCATGGGGCTCGGGACCGAAAGGGCCCTGGGGCTCCGGTCCGCAATCGAGCGGCGGCGCCCAGCCGCCGGATCTGGAAGATTTGCTGCGGCGAAGTCAGGATAAATTGAAGACCGTCCTGCCGGGCGGCAGCTTCGGCGGCAAGATCGGGATCGTCGCCGCTCTGATCGTCGCTCTGTTCCTCTGGGGTATTTCGGGCTTCTTCGTCGTGCAGCCCGGCGAACTCGGCGTCGTGATGCGCTTCGGCAAGTATGTCCGCGATGCACCCGCCGGCTGGGGCTATACTTGGCCTTATCCGGTCGGCGCGGTGCAGAAGGTCAATATCGAGCGCATCAACCGCATCGATATCGGCATGCGCGTGGTCGACGATGCGCGCCGCGGCACGACAATGCGGGACGTGCCGGAAGAAAGCCTGATGCTGACCGGCGACGAGAATATCGTCGATGTCGACTTCGCCGTGCTGTGGAAGGTCAAGACCGACGGCGGCGCGGGCCAGTATCTGTTCAATATCCAGTTTCCGGAAGGCACGGTGAAGGCAGTGGCCGAGAGCGCTATGCGCGAGGTGATCGGCCGCTCCAACATTCAGCCGATCCTGACCGGCGCCCGCCAGAATATCGAAAATGCCGTGCAAGAATTGATGCAGAAGACGCTCGACGAATACCAGTCGGGTATCCTCATCACCCAGGTGCAGCTGCAGAAGGTCGATCCGCCCCAGCAGGTGATCGACGCCTTCCGCGACGTCCAGGCAGCACGCGCCGACCTTGAGCGTCTGCAGAACGAGGCGCAGACCTACGCCAACCGGGTGGTGCCGGAAGCGCGCGGCCGCGCTGCGCAAATCCTGCAGAGTGCCGAAGCCTATCGCGAGCAGACGGTGGCGGAAGCGACCGGTCAGACCGCGCGCTTCAATCAGGTCTATCAAGAATATTCCAAGGCGCCGGAGGTGACGCGCCAGCGTCTCTATCTTGAGACCATGGAGCGGCTGCTTGGCGGCACCGAAAAGATCATTCTGGATGCTGGAGCTGCCGCCGGCGGCGGACAGGGCGTCATTCCCTATCTGTCGCTTGACCAGAACCGGCCGCGGGCGGCGCAGCCCCAACCGCAACCGCAAGCGCAGCAGCGCCGCTAGGAGGCAGTCATGAAACTCGGTATCCTTGGCGGCGTGTTGCTGGTTCTGGCAATCGTCGCAGCCTTCGTCGGCTACAGCTCGATCTTCACCGTGTACGAGACGCGGCAGGCCATCGTGATCCGGCTCGGTCAGCCGATCCGGGTCATCACCCAGCCCGGCCTGCATTTCAAGGCGCCGTTCGTCGACAGCGTGGTCTATGTCGACAAGCGGATCCTCGATCTGGAAAATCCGGCGCAGGAAATCATCGCCGCCGACCAAAAGCGTCTCGTGGTCGATGCCTTCGCCCGCTACAAGATCGTCGATCCGCTCCGCTTCTATCAGGCGATCGGCACGGTGCCGGCCGCCAATTCGCAATTGTCGACGCTGCTCAATTCGGCGCTCCGCCGCGTGCTCGGTGAATCGTCCTTCCAGGCTCTGGTGCGAGACGAACGCGACGAGTTGATGCGGCGCATCCGCGAACAGCTCGACCGCGAGGCCCAGCGTTACGGGATCAATGTGGTGGACGTGCGCATCCGCCGCGCCGACCTGCCCGACGCCAACAGCCAGGCGGTGTATCAGCGCATGCAGACGGAACGTCAGCGGGAAGCCGCCGAGTTCCGTGCGCAGGGCGCCCAGCGCGCGCAGGAAATCCGCTCGCGCGCCGATCGCGACGTGACCGTGCTGCTCGCCGAGGCGCAGGCCCAGGGCGAACAGATCCGCGGTGAGGGCGACGCCACCCGGAACCGGATTTTCGCGGAGGCCTATAGCAAGGATCCCGACTTTTTCGCCTTCTACCGCTCGATGCAGGCCTATGAGCAAGGTCTGGCCAGCAACGAGACGCGGCTGGTGCTGAAGCCGGATTCCGAGTTTTTCCGCTTCTTCGTCGATCCGTCCGGCCGCATGGTGAACGGGACGCCGCGGGAGCCGGTGGCGCCGGCTACGCCGGGGTCGCCGACCGCAGCCGCCAGGTGACGCCGCGATCGGCAGAAGCGGCGCATGTGGGACTTTATCGTCGCGATCGGGCTCGTGCTCGCGCTTGAAGGCTTGCTGTTTGCGGCGTTTCCGGGCGCCGCAAAGCAGGCCATGGCGAATGTCCTCGACACGCCGGATCAAATTCTGCGCGGCGTCGGCGTTGCCTCCGCGCTGATCGGGATCATCGTGATCTGGCTGGTTCGCGGCTGAGTGGTGTTAGTCGCATTGTAGCGATCCGTGCGGCGTGGAGCGGATGCGAGACTTCGGCGCAGTTTCGCCTCAATCACGTCCACGTTTGAGTACCGGTATTGTTCTTGCTTCGAGGTAGGGACAGGGGCAGTGTTGACGTACGTCTTGCAGGAGATTTTGCAGCCATGACGGCTTCTTTCGCCAGTGTTCTCAATGCCTTTCGCGGTTCCGCCGTCGTGGGCGTCACGGCCGCGGCGCTGCTGGCGCCGGCTTTCCTGGCTTCGGCGCAGGCACGCGGGCCTGAGAAAATTGCCGACGTGGCCGAGACCGTGATTGACGCGGTCGTTAACATTTCGACCTCCCAGCGCGTGGAAGGCCGGCCGACGCCGGGCGGTCCGCGCCAGCAGGAACAGGGGCCGGGCCAGTCTCCGCAGCTTCCGCCAGGCTCGCCGTTCGAGGATTTCTTCCGGGACTTTTTTGAGAACCGGCGCGGCGGGCCTGGCGGCCCCGGCGGGCAGGGCGAAAACCGGGCGCCGCGCCGCACCTCTTCGCTCGGATCGGGTTTCGTCATCGACGAGAGCGGCCTGGTGGTGACCAACAATCACGTCATCGCCGAAGCCGAAGAGATCAACGTGGTGTTCAACGACGGCTCGCGCCTGAAGGCCGAAGTCGTCGGCCGCGATCCGAAGACCGATATCGCGCTGCTCAAGATCAATCCGGAAAAACCGCTAAAGGCCGTCAGGTTTGGCGACTCCGACAAACTGCGTCTCGGCGAATGGGTGATCGCGATCGGCAATCCATTCAGTCTCGGCGGCTCGGTCAGCGCCGGGATTGTCTCGGCGCGCAACCGCGACATCCAGTCCGGTCCCTACGACAATTACATCCAGACCGACGCCGCCATCAATCGCGGCAATTCCGGCGGCCCGCTGTTCAACCTCGAGGGCGAGGTGATCGGCGTCAACACCGCGATCATTTCGCCGTCCGGCGGCTCGATCGGGATCGGTTTTGCGGTGCCCTCGAAAGTGGTGATGGGCATTATCGACCAGCTGCGCGAATATAAGGAAGTGCGGCGCGGCTGGCTCGGCGTGCGCATCCAGCAGGTCACCGACGACATCGCCGAAAGCCTCGGCCTGAAACAGGCGCGCGGCGCCCTGATCGCAGGCGTCGACGACAAGGGCCCGGCGAAACCGGCGGGCATTGAGGCCGGCGACATCATCATCAAGTTCGACGGCCGCGACATCAAGGAGATGCGCGACCTGCCGCGGATCGTGGCCGATACGCCGGTCGGCAAGGAGGTGGAGGTCATCGTCCTGCGCAAGGGCAAGGAGGAGACCAAGAGGGTCAAGCTGGGCCGCCTGGAAGATGCCGAGAAGCCGCAGCCGGCCTCGGTGCAGAGCGATGCCAAGCCCGACGACAAGAGCGTGGTGAAAAAAGCGCTCGGTCTCGAACTCGCCAATATTTCCGCGGACCTGCGCAAGCGCTTCAAGATCAAGGACAGCGTCAAGGGCGTGGTCATTACCGGCATCGACCAGAATTCGGCCGCCGCCGAGAAGCGGCTGAATGCCGGCGACACCATCGTTGAGGTGGCGCAGGAACCGGTCGGCACCACCGAGGACTTCCAGACCAAGGTCGACAAGCTGAAAAAGGATGGCCGCAAGCTGGCGCTGCTGCTGGTCGCCAATCCCGAAGGCGAGCTGCGCTTCGTGACACTGAGCCTGCAGTAACCATTTGTCATTTCGGGTCGGCGCATCGCCGGCAAGTTTGCGCAGCCAGCGTAAACTTGGCTGCATGCGCCGAACCCGAAATCCGGTTCCATCGGCGCGTTGTTGAAGGGCGCCCGGATTTGCGAGTCATAGCGCGCCAAAGACGCGCGTAAGCGCCGCTTATGGCTAGCGCCCCGAACGACCGTTCAGTGTTCCCCGATGAACTCGTTGCGCCTATAGCCCTGCAGATAGAGCAGCGCGGTCAGATCACCGTGGTCGATCCGCACATCGGCTGCATCCGCGACCGCAGGCTTGGCGCGATAGGCGACGCCCAGGCCGGCGCGCCCGATCATGGCGAGATCGTTGGCGCCGTCGCCGACCGCAAGCGTCAGCTCCAGCGGCAACCGCATGAAGCGCGCGACTTCGAGCAGCGTATCAAGCTTGGCTTCGCGGCCGAGCACCGGCTCCTCGACGAAGCCGGTTAGCCGGCCGTCTTCCACCAGAAGCGTATTGGCGTGGTTCTCGTCGAAACCGATCATCGCCGCGATCGTTCGTGTGAACAGCGAGAAGCCGCCGGAGACGAGGACCGTATGCGCACCCTGCGCGCGCATCGTGCCGATCAGGGCGCGCGCACCGGGCATCAGGGTGATGCGCGTTGCGATCACCTCGTCGACCACCGAAACCGGCAGGCCTTTGAGCAGCGCGACGCGCTCGCGCAAGGCCGGCTCAAACGCGATCTCGCCGCGCATGGCGCGTTCGGTGATGGCCGACACATGCGCCTTCAGGCCGACCAGATCGGCCAGCTCGTCGATGCATTCCTGGGCGATCATGGTGGAATCCATGTCGGCTATCAGGAGCTTCTTGCGGCGATGCGCAAGCGGCTGCACGCCGACATCGATGGGTGCATCGCCCATCGCCGCGCGCAGATGGTCTGCGAACCGGCGTTGGTCTGATGCCGCATCCGGGTTAAACGCTATGTCGGCTACGACGCCGGTATCGAGCCATTCTGCCGGCGCGGCCGCGGGAAGCAGGGCGCGCGCCTGTGCGACGAGTCCGTCGTCAAGGCGGGCGCCGGGAGCGGCAATAAGGGTTGCGACGTGAGTCATCGTCGGGTGTCTGGATGAAGAGGGTCGTGCTTATCGCAGGGCCGACCGCCAGCGGCAAGTCGGCTCTCGCGCTGGCGCTCGCCGAGCGGCACGACGGCGTCGTCATCAATGCGGATTCCATGCAGGTTTACCGCGATTTGCGCGTGCTGACTGCGCGGCCGGGCGTGGAGGACGAGGCGCGCGTCCCGCACTATCTGTTCGGGCATGTCGACGCCGCCGTGAACTATTCCGTCGGCGCCTATGTCGCCGAGGCTAATCGCATCCTTGGGCAATTACCCGTCCACCGGCTCGCGATTTTCGCGGGCGGCACGGGTCTCTACTTCAAGGCGCTGATGAGCGGACTTGCCGCGATCCCGCCGGTCGATTCGGCGATCCGCGAGGCCTTGCGCAACAGACTCGCGCAGGAGGGCGTGGAGGCGCTGCATGCCGAACTCGCCAGGCGCGATCCTGAAGGCGCGGCTCGCATCATGGTACGCGACCGCTCGCGCATCCTGCGCGCGCTGGAAGTGCTGAACGCGACCGGCCGCACGATGTCCGACTGGCATCGGGAAGGCTTGCCGCCGGTCATCGATCCCGTCTCCGCGGTGAAGATTTTTCTCCATCCCGCGCGCGACGAACTGAAGTCGCGCATCGAGAAGCGGTTCGAGGCGATGCTGCGCGAGGGCGCGCTCGACGAGGTTCGGGCGCTCGCCGCGCGGCATCTGCCCGATACATTGCCGGCGATGAAGGCGCATGGCGTGCCGTGGCTGCGCCGCTATCTCGCTGGCGAGATTTCGCTGGAAGCGGCGGCCGAGGGCTCGATCATGGACACCCGCCGCTATGCCAAGCGTCAGGTGACGTGGTTCCGCAACCAGATGCCGGGCTGGACCTGGGTTGCGCCGGAATCCGCGATCACGAGCCTCGAAACTTTGCTGCAGACTTGAACCTGGCAGGTCCGGTGCGCGACCAAGCTTTCAGCCGGTGCTGACGATCCTCTGCCGCGGGCAACAAAGTCGTGATGACGGATCATTCGCCCGACGAAGATGCGCCGGCAACGGTCGCCGAGCCACGCGGGTCCGGTCGATCAGTGGTGCGTGTGACTTTATGCGATGCGATCGATAGAGCCGCAACCGACCGAAAGGACATCATCATGAACAGGATCCTTCAACTTGCCGGTGGCGTTGCGATCGTTGCCGGACTTCTGTTCGCTAAGCCCGCTCTTGCGCAGGACAAGAAAGTCGCCCTGGTCATCGGCAATGCGGACTACCGCAATGTCGTTTCCCTGAAAAATCCCGCCAATGACGCCGCCGACATGGGCGATGCCTTGAGGCGCGCCGGGTTCAACGTCACCACGCTGGCCAATGCGCGGTTTGCCGACATGCGGCGCCGGCTGAAGCAATTCGGCGACAGGGCGAGGCTCGCCGAGGTGGCTGTCGTATTCTATTCCGGACACGCGTTGCAGTCCGACGGCGTTACCTGGCTGCTTGCCACCGACGCTCAAGCCCGTTCGTTGGCCGATATCGCAAGGGGCGCCATCAGCTTGCCGGAAATTCTCGAACAGCTTGACGGCGTCGAAAAGGCCGGCATGGTCTTTATCGATGGCGCGCGGAACGACCCGTTTGGCGAAGCGCAGAAGCAGCAATTGCCGGCCGGCGTAAAGCGCCAGGTGGAAGAGCCGAAGAACATTCTGGTCAGCTTCGCCACCGGCGCCGGGCGTCTGGTCGGCGACGGTGAAGGCCGCAACTCTCCCTTCACCGCGGCGCTCCTGAAACATATCGGGGAGCCCGGTCTGGAACTGACTGCGCTGATGAGGCGTGTGCGCGCCGATGTCGTCGGCGCGACCGCGGGCGAACAGGTTCCGTCATTTTATCTATCCGCGGAGGACGGGGGATATTTCGTCGCAGCATTGCCCGAGCTCAAGGCTGATACCAGGCCAGAGCGGCCCGTGGCCGCACCGCAAGCGGCCAAGCCGGAGCCTGCGCTTGCTGCGCCCGTTGAAAAGAAAGCGGCCGCGCCGGTACCCGATTCCGACCCGGCCCCGGCTGCTGTGGAGACCGGCAAGCCCGCGGCCAACGCTCCTTCGGTCAGCGCCGAGCCTTCGCGCGAAGGCGCGGACTCGACCGAGGTCGATAATTCGAAAGACTGACCGCGATGTTCGTTCCGGGGCGCGCGCGTTGCACGCGCGCTCCATACGGATCGTGCATCGCGAGTGCGGTCAGCCCCGCAGGTGCTTGAAGAACTCGTAGAAGGTGAACAGCACCTCGACCACGATCAGAGCGACGATCGCAATCTCAAGCCGCAGACTGCGTGCGGCGTCGATCAGGTCGGTCAGCGCGCGTGCGGTTTCGCCAACCACATCGATTTTGCGCGCAAGCGCTGCAGCACGCTCCTTCAGTTCATATTCGTCGACCAGGCGTGCGTGCAGCCGCTCCAGATCCCAGCGATCCCATAACACGTCCGGCTTTTCCTCGACCTCGACGCGGCCGGTGAGGCGCTGGCGTACCAAGAGCGACTGGCCGATCACTTTGAGCATATTGCTGCGGTCGGTCGGGGTGCGCCCACCGGCTGCGAGCTTGGCGGCGAGCGGCTCGACGATATCGAAAACCTGACTGACCTCGCGTTCCTGATGCGCCAGCACCACATTCTTGGCGAGCGCGTCGGCGATCACCACCAGCCGCGCCGGTGCAAGATCCCGCACCTTTATCGTGCCGCCCGGATCGATCTGGTCGTCCTGGTCCGGCGTGATTTCGACGATTGCGGTCTCTTCCTCGACCTGGCTGGCGGGTGAGACAATGCGCGGGCGAAGGCCGCGGATGGTCTCGTCTTCCTCAATCGGCGACAGGCCGATCAGGACTGCAACCCCATAGCGGAACAGCACCGCATAGCCCTCGCCGACGCGGAAGGCGAGGGGCACGGTATTGATGACGTCGCTGCGCTCGAGACCGGCGGTATCGATGCGCTCGCCGAGGATGAAGGCGCGGGCGGTCAGCCGCGGCCTTGGCCCGGCCGCGATCTGACCCGTGGCCTGTGAACCGGCTGGCAGAGCGATATTCGCAGGATTGTCTTGGGGCATGGGTCGGTCCGCCGGCTGGCGGTTACTTACCTGTCAGGCTGCTTCACTACAGCGTTCCACGCTTCAGGTCATGCGCTGCGGCAGCTTGACCAACGGCCGAAGACCTTCTATATCCCCACGAAATCTTCGTTCTGGGTTCGATGATGTTGCGCAATTTTATTTCGCAGCTTGTTGTAGGAAGGCGCATCGCCGGGGGTGGCTGACGCCACCAATGCTCGTGCGATGCGCCGTTTCGAAGGGCCGGATGGCCCTTTTTTCATTCCAGCACCCGGGACAAGGACAGCGAAGTCAGGTGGAGCAGTGACCATGACCAAGGAAATGACCGGCGCCGAAATGGTGATCGAGGCGCTTGCCGATCAGGGCGTTCAGCACATCTTCGGTTATCCGGGCGGGGCGGTGCTGCCGATCTATGACGCGCTTTTCCAGCAGGACAGGGTCAAGCATGTGCTGGTGCGCCACGAGCAGGGCGCGGTGCACATGGCCGAGGGCTATGCCCGCTCCACCGGCAAGGTCGGCTGCGTGCTGGTGACATCCGGACCCGGCGCGACCAATGCCGTGACCGGGCTTGCCGATGCGCTGATGGATTCGATCCCGATCGTGTGCATCACCGGACAGGTGCCGACCCATCTGATCGGCAACGATGCCTTCCAGGAATGCGACACCGTCGGCATCACCCGGCCCTGCACCAAGCATAATTATCTCGTCAAAAGCATCGCCGATCTGCCGCGGGTGCTGCACGAGGCCTTTTACGTCGCGGCGAGCGGACGTCCGGGCCCGGTGGTGATCGACATCCCGAAGGACATCCAGTTCGCCAAGGGCGCCTATTCCGGCCCGCAAAACATCAAGCACAAGACTTATACGCCCAAGCTGAAAGGCGATCTGGACAAGATCAAGCAGGCGGTCGAGATGATGGCGAAGGCCCGGCGCCCGCTTTTCTATACCGGCGGCGGCGTCATCAATTCCGGCAAGGAGGCGAGCCACCTGCTGCGCGAATTGGTGAAGCTCACCGGCTTTCCCATCACCTCGACGCTGATGGGGCTTGGCGCCTACCCTGCGGCCGACCCGCAATGGCTCGGCATGCTCGGCATGCACGGCACCTACGAAGCCAATATGGCGATGCATGGCTGCGATCTGATGATCTGCATCGGCGCGCGCTTCGACGACCGCATCACCGGGCGGCTCGATGCCTTCGCGCCCTATTCCAAGAAAATCCACATCGATATCGACCCGTCCTCGATCAACAAGAATGTTAAGGTCGACGTGCCGATCATCGGCGATTGCGCGCATGTGCTGGAAGACATGACACGGATGTGGCGCACCTCCTCGGCGCAGCCGGACAAGAAGGCGATGGCCGACTGGTGGAAGCAGATCGACAAGTGGCGTGCCCGCAAGTCGCTGAGCTACCGGATGTCGGATGACGTCATCAAGCCGCAATACGCGATCCAGCGGCTGTTCGAACTGACCAAGGACAAGGACACCTACATCACCACCGAGGTCGGCCAGCACCAGATGTGGGCGGCGCAATTCTACCAGTTCCAGGAGCCGAACCGCTGGATGACCTCGGGCGGCCTTGGCACCATGGGCTATGGCTTGCCGGCCGCGGTCGGCGTGCAGATGGCGCATCCGAAATCGCTGGTCATCGACATTGCCGGCGAAGCCTCGGTGCTGATGACCATGCAGGAAATCTCGACCGCGGTTCAGTACCGGCTGCCGGTCAAGATCTTCATTCTGAACAACCAGTATATGGGCATGGTGCGCCAGTGGCAGGAATTGCTGCATGGCGGACGCTATTCGGAGAGCTATTCGGCGGCATTGCCGGATTTCGTGAAACTCGCCGAGGCCTATCATGCGGTCGGCATCCGCTGCGAGAAGCCGGGCGATCTCGACACTGCGATCAAGCAGATGATCGCGGTCGACAAGCCGGTCATTTTCGATTGCGTGGTCGACCAGAACGAGAATTGCTTCCCGATGATCCCGTCGGGGCGCGCGCATAACGAGATGATCCTCGGCGATGCCGCGGCCGATCTCAACGAGGCGATCACCGAAGAAGGCAAGATGCTGGTGTAGGGGTCACCCTTTTCGGCCTCATGCTGAGGGGCATCGCGGAGCGATACGTCTTTTAAGGATGGGGCCGCCTCGTCCTTGGAGACGGCACCTGCGCCGCCTCCTCAGGATGAGGCGGATTGGATTTGCTGCAAAGGACATCACCGTGAACGCAAACGTACCATCCACTTCGCATTATCCCGCCGCGCCCGCGGCGCAGGTGATCGAGCGGCATACCTTGTCGGTGCTGGTCGACAACGAGCCCGGGGTTCTCGCCCGGGTCATTGGCCTGTTCTCGGGCCGCGGCTACAACATCGACTCGCTGACGGTGTCGGAAACCGAGCACGAAAAGCACCTCTCGCGCATCACCATCGTGACCCGCGGCACGCCGATGGTGATCGAGCAGATCAAGCATCAGCTCGAGCGGCTGGTGCCGGTACATCGCGTCACCGATCTGACCGTCGTCGGCCCATCGCTTGAGCGCGAGCTGGCGATGGTGAAGGTGCGCGGCAAGGGCGATCACCGGGTCGAGGCGCTGCGTCTTGCCGATGCCTTCCGCGCGCGCGTGATCGACGCGACCACCGAAAGCTTCGTGTTTGAGATAACCGGCAAGAGCGACAAGATCGACCAGTTCGTCGAGCTGATGCTGCCGCTTGGCCTTGTCGAGGTCTCGCGCACCGGTGTGGTCGCGATCGGCCGCGGCCCGGAGGCGATGTAGCCGCGATTGACTCAAGCCTGAACTTACCGTTTGCCGCAAGCGGCAAACGTACTGTATTGCGGTTTCAACCGTCATTGTAGCCGCCGCAAAGTGACGCAAAGTGAACGCGATCTACGGGCTTGCGCTCCGTCCCGTCCTGATGGCCGTTGCCATCGCCGGTCTCGTCGCGGGCCTGGCCGCTTGGGCAGTCGGCGCTGAGACCTCGTCGAACGCCTTCTTCGTTGCGGGCGTGGTCCCGGTCCTTGCCGCTCTTGTCGTCGAAATCTGGCAGAGCCTGCGCGCCGGCAAGGTCGGCCTCGATATCGTCGCCGCCCTGTCGATGAGCGCCGCGCTTTTGGTCGGCGAAACTCTCGCCGCGGCCATCGTCGCCTTGATGTATGCGGGCGGACAATATCTCGAACGCTTTGCCGAAGGGCGTGCCCGGCGCGATATGTCAGCCCTGCTGGAGCGGGTCCCGCGCCTCGCGGTGCGCCATCGCGACGGCGCGCTGGAGGACATCCCGATCGACGAGATTGCGCCAGGCGACCTGCTGCTGGTCCGGCGCGGCGATATCGTTCCCGTTGACGGCACGGTCGCGGCGGGGACGGCGTTCCTCGACCAGTCCGCGCTTACCGGCGAATCCATTCCGGTGCAGCTCGGCGCAGGCAGCGAAGCCATGAGCGGCTCGACCAATGCCGGCGAAAGTTTCGATCTCATTGCAACACGACGCGCCAGCGAAAGCACCTATGCCGCGATCGTGAACCTTGTCGAGCAGGCGCAGCGGTCGCGGGCGCCGATGGCGAGGATCGCCGACCGCTATTCGCTGGTATTCCTGGCTGTCACCGTGACGCTCGCCTGCGCGGCCTGGTTCGGCAGCGGCGACCCCGTGCGTGCGGTGGCGGTGCTGGTCGTGGCGACGCCGTGCCCCCTCATTCTCGCCGTCCCGATCGCCTGGGTGTCCGGCATGTCGCGCGCGGCACGCAGCGGCATTCTTATCAAGAGTGGCGCTGCGCTGGAGACACTGGGCCGCATCCGTTCGCTGGTGATCGACAAGACCGGCACGCTGACCGTCGGCAAGCCCGAGGTTTCGCAAATTCTGCCGGCCGGATCGCTCGAACCGTCAGCGCTGCTGCGTCTCGCTGCCTCGCTCGATCAGGCCTCGCCGCATGTGGTGGCGACCGCGATCGTGGCGGATGCGCGCCGGCGCGGTCTCGCGCTGGCCGTACCAGTCGACGTCTCCGAGACGCCAGGCGAGGGCGTCGCCGGCACAGTCGACGGCCATCGCGTTGCCATCGGCGGGCGGAGCTTCGTATCGGCTGCGATCGGCAAGCTGATTGCGCGCCGCGCGGGTCTGCCGGCAGGTTCGTTGATCGTTCATGCCGCTATCGATGGCGATCACGCGGGTATCGTCGTTCTGACGGATCGATTGCGCGACGGCACGGCCGACCTTTTGAGCCGTCTGCGCGATCTCGGTGTCGAGCGCATCGTGCTTGCTACGGGCGATCGCGCTGATGTTGCGAAAACCGTGGCCGCGGGCCTTGCCATCGATGGGGTGCGCGCCGAATTGACGCCTGACCAGAAGGTGCTGGTGGTGCTGTCGGAGCGCAAGAACGGTCCGGTCTTGATGGTGGGCGACGGGGTCAACGATGCGCCAGCGTTGGCTGCCGCCGATGTCGGTCTGGCCATGGGTGCGCGGGGCGCCGCTGCGTCAGCGCAGGCCGCCGATGTCGTTCTGCTGGTCGACGATCTTGCAAGGCTGTATCCCGCAGTCTGGATTGCGCAGCGCGCACGTTCCATTGCGCTGCAAAGCGTGATAGCCGGGATCGGCTTGTCGGGACTTGCAATGATCGTTGCCGCGCTCGGATACCTGCCGCCGGTACAGGGCGCGATCCTGCAGGAAGCGATCGACGTTGCGGTCATCGTTAATGCGTTGCGCGTGCTGGGCGGCGCGCCTCCTCCTGCCGCGACGAATCCGTACGCGCCGGCGTGAATGCGCAGTGAAATGGGAAGGGGTCGGCGAGATGATGCCGGTCGAGATGCTTTTGGCGCTTGTCGTTTTCGCGTCGGCAATGGCGTTTACGCCGGGTCCGAACAATATCATGGTGACGGCATCGGGCGTGAATTTCGGATTCACGCGTACGATCCCGCATATCCTCGGCATCACCTTTGGCTTTGTGGTGCTGCTGATCGGCTGCGCCGCCGGTCTTGGGGCGATCTTCGCAACCTATCCGCCGCTGCAGACGGCGTTGAAGGTTTTCGGTGCGGTCTATCTCGTTTGGCTTGCGTGGAAGATTGCGACTTCGGCCCCGTCGTCGCCGGACGATGCGGAGGTGGCGAAGCCGATCACCTTCCTGCAGGCAGCGCTGTTTCAGTGGGTAAACCCGAAGGCCGTGGTGATCGCGCTGAGCGCGATTGCGATCTATGTGCGGCCGGGGCACTGGCTGACCGATTTCGTCTTGCTGACGGCGGTGTTTGCGATCACGACTGTTCTCGCAGTGGCCGCCTGGACCGGTTTCGGTGTCGCGCTGCGGCGCGTGCTGAGCGATCCGAAACATGCCCGTATCTTCAACATCACGATGGCACTGCTGCTGGTCGCGAGCATCGCGCCGATGGTGATTTGAGGGCGCTTGGCCAGCCTCGCGGAACCGCGTAAATCGGACCGATGCTCTCGCGCCGCGCCAAATATGCTCTCCGGGCCATGATCTATCTCGCGGGCCGCCGCGGCGCGGCGCCTGTTTCGGTGCGCGATATCTCGGCAGATCTGAAAATTCCGCGAGCCTTCCTCGAGCAGATCTTTTCCGAATTGAAGCGAGCGAACCTTCTGGTCGCGACCCGCGGTAAGCAGGGCGGCTTTCTGCTCAGCCGCGCCCCCAGGGACATCAATCTGGCGGAAATCATCCGTCACATTGACGGGCCGCTGGCGCTGGCACCCTGTGCAAGCCAGACCGCATTCCGGCAATGCCCGGACTGCGTCGATTTGCGCGTCTGCCAGCTCCGGCCGGCGCTGATTGCGGCGCGTGATGCGACGGCGAAAATCCTCGAAGAAACAACGCTGGCGCAGGCCGCCGAAGAAAAATCGCCTCCGAAGCCCTCTGTATAAATAATACTATTCTGATTGATTTAGTCAGAATTAGGTGCTGTTCTCGATCGGTCGGGATCGCAACGGGGGATGATGGTGGATTCGGCGTGGCTTTTCGATTCGACTTGGTGGCTGTTCTTTGCCGTCGGCATGGGCGCTCAGCTCGTCGACGGTGCGCTGGGGATGGCTTTCGGCGTCACCGCGACCACGTTTCTCCTCAGCTTCGGTGTCGCGCCGGCCCAGGCTAGTGCGATGGTCCATATCGCGGAAATCTTCACCACAGCCGCATCCGGCGCTTCGCATTGGGCGCAGCGCAATATCGACTGGGCGATCGTCAAGCGCCTCGCCATCCCGGGTACGGTCGGGGGCGCGATCGGGGCGACAGTCTTATCGAATGTCGACGGCAAGATCATTCTGCCCTTCATTACGGTCTATCTGGCCATCATGGGCCTCGTCATCCTGTTCAAGGCCGCGCGGCTTGCGCTCGAAATGACCCCGAGCTGGCGCGGCATGCCGGTGGTCGGCTTTTTCGGCGGCTTGCTCGATGCCATCGGCGGGGGCGGATGGGGCCCGATTGTCACGTCCACCCTGATCGGCGGCGGCCATGCTCCGCGCTTCGTGATCGGCTCAGTCAATCTCACCGAGTTTCTGGTGACGGTGGTCACCTCGGCCGCCTTTGCGATGAGCCTTGGCTTCATGGACATCCTGCCGGTGATCCCATTCATCCTCGGCGGCCTGATCGTCGCGCCGTTCGCCGGCTTTCTGGTCAGGGTCATCCCGGCCCGGGTGCTGATGGCCATGGTCGGGCTTCTCATTCTCGGTCTGAGCACACGCTCCCTCCTGAAACTGGCGGGCTGGCTCTGACGGACCTGTAGACCACAGGGCTTGCCGCAAGCCCCCCATCCCCCTAGAACCGCTGCCGAACGGCGCCGGAACCGCCTCCGGCGCCTCTGTGAGCGAAGCGGCCGGGGCCGCCATTTCAGGGGTTGATGATGCGCGTTTACTACGACCGGGATGCCGACCTGAACCTGATCAAGGGCAAGAAGGTCGCCGTCGTCGGCTATGGCAGCCAGGGCCATGCCCATGCCCTCAATCTGCGGGATTCCGGCGTGAAGGACGTGGCGATCGCGCTGCGCAAGGGCTCGGCCTCAGCCAAGAAGGCGGAAGGCGAGGGCTTCAAGGTCATGGAAGTGGCCGAGGCCGCCAAATGGGCCGACGTTATCATGATGCTGACGCCCGACGAATTGCAGGGCGACATCTATCGCGACCACCTGCATGCCAACATGAAGGACGGCGCGGCGCTCCTGTTCGCGCACGGTCTCAACGTGCATTTCAACCTGATCGAGCCGCGGGCCGATCTCGACGTGCTGATGGTCGCGCCGAAAGGCCCCGGCCACACCGTGCGCGGCGAATATCAGCGCGGCGCGGGCGTTCCCTGCCTGATCGCGATCCACAAGGATGTCTCCGGCAATGCGCACGATCTCGGGCTGTCCTATGCTTCGGCGATCGGCGGCGGCCGAGCCGGCATCATCGAGACCACGTTCAAGGAGGAATGCGAGACCGACCTGTTCGGCGAGCAGACCGTTTTGTGCGGCGGCCTCGTCGAGCTGATCAAGGCCGGCTACGAGACGCTGGTCGAGGCGGGCTATGCGCCGGAGATGGCCTATTTCGAATGCCTGCACGAAGTGAAGCTGATCGTCGACCTGATTTACGAAGGCGGCATCGCCAACATGAACTACTCGATCTCCAACACTGCCGAGTATGGCGAGTACGTAACCGGTCCGCGCATCATCACCGCCGAAACCAAGGCCGAGATGAAGCGCGTGCTCGCCGACATCCAGTCAGGCAAGTTTACGCGAGACTGGATGCTGGAGAACAAGGTCAACCAGACCTCGTTCAAGGCGACCCGCGCCAAGCTCGCCCAGCATGATATCGAGCAGGTCGGGGCGAAGCTGCGCGAGATGATGCCGTGGATCAAGCAGCGCGCTCTGGTCGACAAGGCGCGGAACTGATCACGGCGTTTTGCACTGACGGCTTCGCATTCGCGAAGCCTCTTTGAGTTGACGGCTTCGCTGTCGCGAAGCCTATGGGATCAAACAGCGCGTGCTGGTGGACAAGGTGCGGCACTGTTTCATTCCGGAGTACGGAATCATGAAGGGCTCGCCTCGGCGGGCCCTTTCGTTTTTTGCGCTGAGCAACCCCCGATAATTTCGCTTGCCTTTATGACCGCGATTCAGTCGACTTCGGCCGTTCGGGGAGGCCAAGTCCATGTTCGGCAAGATTGCGAATTGCATCGCCGCGCTCATTGTTTCGTCGCTGATGCCGGTTGCCGCATCCGCACAGGGTGCGCGCAATATCGAGCTCATCATTCCGTTTCCCGCAGGCGGCGTCACCGATATCGTCGGGCGCATGCTGGCGGAGGGGATGTCGAAGGAACTCGGCCAGTCCTTCGTGGTGATGAACAAGGACGGCGCCGGCGGCACCATCGGCGCGACCGCAACGGCGCTGGCGGCGCCGGATGGCACGACGCTCGGCTTTTCCGCGATGGGCGTGATAACCGGCCGGCCGCATCTGCGCAGCGATCTGCGCTATCATGTGCAGTCCTTCGACTATATCTGTCAGGTGTCCATCACTCCGACCGTTATTGTGGTTGCGCCCGACAGCCCCTACCGCTCGCTCAAGGACATCTTCGACCAGGCTCGCCAGACCCCCGACAAACTCACCTACGGCCACCCCGGTCCTGGCAGCATTCCGCATCTGCAGATGCTCGATCTGTCCTCGCGCGCGGGCGTCACGCTGACATCGGTGCCGTTCCGCGGCGATGCGCCGGCGCGCACGGCGCTGATGGGAAAGCATATCGACGTCCATATGTCCGGCGACGCCGGAGGGGTCGGCAACATGCGCGCGCTCGCCATCGTGGCGCGCGATCGGATTCCCCTGCTGCCCGATGTACCGACCACTTACGAACTCGGCTTCGGCGAAGGCTTTGCGACGCCGTTTGGCTTGTTCGCGCCCAAGGGCGTGCCGGCGGACATTCTGACGCGCTATCGAAAGGCCTGCGCGGACACCGTGAAGTCCGAAAGCTTCCGGGCCGCCATGACCAAATCCGGGCAGACCATCGCATATCTCGACGGCCCTGACTTTGCCGCGCAGATGCAAAAGGTCTCCAAGGTGATCGGCGATCTGGTCGAGAAATTTCCCGCGCTGAAGAACTAACGCCGCACTGTCCGACCGAAGGTGTTGCTGCCCGGTGGCGTCGGTACGTTTCAGAAGGCGGGCGTGCTGCCCGCCGGCGGCTTGACCGCAAAGCCTTCGTTGATTGCCGAAAACATCTGGTAGAAGCCGGTCACCACGACCAGCTCGACAAAACCCTTGACGCCGAATCTTGCGATCGCCGCCGCTTGCGCATCCGCGGGCACGTCCTGCCAGTTCAGCGCGGCGCGCACGACCGGTGCTGCGGTCCGATAAGGCTCCGGCAGCGGGGTCGCGCTTTGACTGCGGATGTCCTCGATGACGTCGTTGGGGATGCCGGCGGCGCGCGCATGCTCGACATGATCGGTCCATTCGAAGGCCGCGCCGCAGGCGCGCGCCACCGACAGGACGACGAATTGATAGACTTCCCGCGGCAGCGCGCCTTCGAATTTCAGGAAATAGCCCAGCGCCTCGATTTTCTCTGCAAGCACCGGATGGTTCATCAGCCCGAGATATGGGCCGGTGAAGGGCGCGCCGACCGCTGCGCGGTGCGCCTTCAGCTTTTCGTAGATCGCGCGATCGGCGGCAGACGCCTTGTCCGGATCGAAGCGGAGCGAGGCCATGCGCGTTACTCGTGATAGGACCAGCGGCGCGCCTCTTCCGCAAAATCGTAGACCGGCGTCGGCGCATTGCGCTCGGTCTTGAAGTCGATCAGACAGGGACCTTCGGTTGCGGCCGCGCGCGCCAATGCCGGCGCGATCTGGTCCGGATTGCGGACGGTTTCCGCCGCGACGCCCAGCGCGCGGGCGAATCCTGCCCAGTCGTGATCCGGAATGCGGGTCAGTTCGTCGGGAACCGGTCCGAGCGTATGCGCGCGCAGCCACACATTGCCGAGCGCGGCATTGTTGAGCACGACATAGGTGACGGGCAACCGGTAGCGCGCCGCGACCGCGATCTCGATGCCGTGCATCTGCATGCAGCCGTCGCCGGTGATCAGCGCAACCCGGGTGCCGGGCCGCGCGCAGGCCGCACCGATCGCGGCCGGAATGCCCCAGCCCATCGGGCCGAGATTGGTCGCGGAGATATAAGTGCGGGGCGCATAGGCATCGAAATAATGTCCGGCAAAGGCGCGATGCGCGCCGGAATCGACGAGCAGGATGCCGTCGCGGGGCAACGCCTTGCGCAAGGCGCCGACCACGCGCGCGGGATGGATCGGCACCGCGTCGCTATCGAGATGCTCGGTGTCGTAGAGACGCGGGCCGGAGCGGACCGCGGCGATCCATTCCTTGCGAAGGGTCACGCCTTTCTCCAGCGCCGTCGCGTTGCTTGCGCCAGCCAGAATGTCGAGGAAGGCGCCGGCATCGCCGATCACGCCGAGTCCGGGCGAAGTTTCCATCGCCAGTGCCTTCGCCGACAGGTTGACGCTGACGATGCCGCGGGCCGGAGCAAGGCGGCTCGACCAATGCATGGTGTCGCGCTCGTTCAGCCCGGAGCCGAGCACGATCAGGAGGTCGATATCGGACGAGAGCAGCGCCGCGGTAGCGTGACGGGTTCCGGCATAGCCGAACACGCCGAGCGAGAGCGGATGATCTTCCGGGAACACGCCCTTGGCGCGCAATGTGGTCGCGACCGGAATTGAGAAGCGCTCCGCGATTGCGATCAGCTTGTCGCCCGCCACTGCATGCTCGGTGCCGGCACCGGCGAGGATCGCGATCTTCGTCGCCGGGCCGTCTGCGCCGTCGCGGAGGCTGGCTAAAGCCCGATCCGCCATAGCCTTATCGATACCGTGCGGATGGCATAGCGCCGGATCGATGGGCTCATGCGCAACGGAGACAGTGCCGGTCAGCACATCGTGCGGCAGTGAAAGATGCACAGGGCCCGAAGGCGGCCCCATCATTTCCATCAGCGCCCGCCGGAACAGGTGATTGAGATTTTGCACCGCGTCGACCGATGTGGAAAAGCGGGTGACCGGCGCTGCGAGCAGCGGATCGTCAAGCGTCTCGTAGCTCGCATCCTGAAATGCGCCGAGGCCCTCCATCGCCACCGCGACCTCGCCGCTCAGGATTAGCACCCGGGACGAGTCGGTGCGCGCGGCGGCCATCGCTGTGGTCATATTGCCAAGGCCCGGACCGCCGATGCCAAGCGCCGCACCGAAGCGGCCGCTGGCGCGCGCATAGCCGTCGGCCATGTAGGCGGCGCCACCTTCCTGCGCCGCCACGATCGGCTTGATCTGCGGAAAGCGGCCGAGCGCCGGCAGGAACGGGTCAACCAGGCCGCCCGGAACCATGAACAGGTGGCTGATCTTCTCGCGCACCAGCGCGTCGAGAATGAAATCGGTGCCGGGCGCCATACTCTTTTGCCTTTGAATCATGGATCTGACGAATCGGCAATGGACTGCGCCGCCTTGCCATTTCGTTGCCGATCGCGAAGGTCTGCGCCGATGATTAATGATTTGTGACGCTATTTCCGCAACCGGTCCGCAAGCCACCGCGCCACCTGTTCCGGTGCCTCTCCGCTGCTGGCGCGCAGGTTCGCCTGGCGCATCGTCTCGACGTCGATTGCATTTGCGAGCGGCTTTAGTGCCGCCAGCAGGGCCCCGTCGTTCGCGCGCTTCGGCGACACCAGCAACATGGCATCATAGGGCGGGATCACGCCTTGGGGGTCGTCCAGCACGACAAGGTCGTACCTGGCGATGCGTCCGTCGCTGGTATAGGCCGAAATCACGTGCACCTCGCTGCCTGCGGCGGGATACATGAACTCGGCCTGCATTGCCCGGCGCGCCTTGAAATCGAGCCCGTAGGTGTCGCGGATCGCCGCCCATTCGGGCCGGCCGAAAAACTCGTAATCGCCGGCAATGATCATCTGCGGCGCGTGGCGCGCGAGGTCCGCAAGGCTCTTGATGCCGAGGCGCTCGGCTTCGCTGCGCTTCATCGCCAGCGCATAGGCATTCTCGAAGCCGAGCGCGCCGGCTAGCGCGATGCCGCGCTCCTGTTTCAACCAGCGCGCGACCTCGGCGAGCGTTTCCTTGCGCGGCTTGATGTCGTCGCGCTTCATCACGTTCGCCCAGATCGTGCCGGTATAGTCGACGTAAACGTCGATTTCGCCGGCGGCGAGCGCGTCGAAGATGATGCTGGAGCCCAGCCCCTCGCGGGGCGAGGCCGAAAGCCCATTCGCCTGCAGGCGCTGGCCGATCAGGGCAGCGAGGATGTATTGCTCGGAAAAGGTCTTGGCGCCGACGACATAGCCGGATTTCCGCGCTTCGAGCGAGGGCGCAATCGCGAGCGCAGCGACCAGCGCGATACCGGCCACACCCGCAATAACGGGTGCGCGCTGCCTCGTGGCCGCGCCGCGCTCGATCAGCGACAAGAGGAGATCGACAGAGAGCGCGAGCAACGCCGCCGCAACGCAGCCGAACAGCACGAACACCCAGTTCTGCGTCTGCAGGCCGCTGAAAATGTAATTGCCAAGGCTGGTCTGGCCGATCGGCGTCGCCAGCGTCGCGGTGCCGATCACCCAGACCGCGGCGGTGCGGATGCCGGCCATGATCACCGGCATGGCAAGCGGCAATTCGACCATGAACAGAGATTGCCGCTCTGCCATGCCGACGCCGAGCGCCGCCCGGCGCAACGCCGGATCGACGCCGTCGATGCCGGTGATGGTGTTGCGGATCACTGGCAGCATCGAATAGAGCGCGAGCGCCAAAACCGAGGGCAGGAAACCGAGCGCGGAGAAGTCAAAGCTCAGATATTCGGCGGTCAGCGAGGCGATGCCGAGCAGCAGTGGATAGAATAGCGCCAGCAGCGCAAGGCCCGGGATCGTCTGCACCATACTCGCCGCCGCGAGCAGGACGGTGCGCAGATGCGGCCGCCGCACCGCATAAAGCGAGAGCGGAAGACTGACCGCGAGCCCGAGCGCGAGTGCGGTCAGGCTCACGATGACATGCTGTCCGAGATAATCCGGCAGCCGCAACCAGGCATCGGCGAAGGCGGGATCGGCAAACATCACGCGCCGCCCTCGCGCATCAGCGCGGTGAGCCGCTCGGCCTGGCGGCGCGGCATGTCCATCAGCGCGCGTACATCCGGATTCGCCTGATCGCGCATCAGATCGTGCGGCGTGCCAAAGGCCGCGATCTTGCCCTCGTGGATCACGGCGATGCGGTCGGCCAGCAGCACCGCCTCGATCACATCATGGGTGATCATCACGGTGGTGAGGCCAAGTGCATCGTGCAGCTTGCGATAGTCGCGGGATAGTGCATCGCGGGTGCGCAGGTCGAGCGCGCCGAACGGCTCGTCCATCAGGATCACATGCGGCTCAGCGGCGATCGCGCGGGCGACACCGGCGCGCTGGCGCTGTCCGCCCGACAATTCCGCGGGAAAGCGATTGCGGAAATCGGCGGGCGGCAATTGCACGAGATCGAGCAGTTCGTCGGCGCGCGCATTGCGCCGCGCTGCATCCCAGCCGATGAGGCGCGGGGTGATCGCGATGTTTTCCGCGAGAGTCATATGCGGGAACAGGCCGACATCCTGGAACACGTAGCCGATGCGGCGGCGCAGCGCGATCGGATCGACGCGTTGAACGTCCTCACCTTCGAACCGCACAACGCCCGCGCTCGGATCGATCAAGCGATTGATCATGCCGAGCAGCGTCGATTTTCCGGATCCGGACTGCCCGACAATGACGACGAACGCGCCCTGCGCGATTTCGATGGATACCTCGTCAAGCGCGGGCGGGCTTTCGGCGCCGTAGCGCTTGGAGACGTTTTCGAAAGCGATCAGCGGCGCGCCGGGCATCTTAAGTCCGGGCCGGGTGGTCGACTTCCAGCACCAGGATCGCCGGCCCGCTGCCGATCAGGTAGCGCCTTCGCAGCACCACGAAATCGTCGGCGGGGTCGCCGCCGAACGACAGCCGGTCGCCGACCTGAACCCGGTCGTCCAGGCTCTGGCTCGCCGCGGCATTGACATCGAGCCCGGCCGCTTCCGCGCGGGCCCTCGCACTGGCGGTCAGTTCGATGCGGATGAAGAGGCGCCGTTCCGTCATTGAGGCGAATCTCCCCGGCGCGCATAAAGGCTGGGATGGCGGCGGGAGAGGGGGCACATCATGCTGATCGTCCGGCTTGCGAAGATTGCGATGACGGCAGCGCTCGCCGCCTTCGCGTTCATCGTCACTTACGACAATATCGTCGACTACGGAACCAACTACGAGTTCGTCAAACATGTTCTCAGTATGGATACCACGTTTCCAGGCAACAAGCTGATGCATCGGGCGGTCACCGATCCAGCGCTGTGGACGCTCGCCTATGCGGCGATCATCTTCGCCGAGGGGCTTGTGTTTCTGCTGCTGGCCGCGGCGGTTGTCGCTATGCTGATGGCTCTGCAAGCGCCCGCCGCCGGATTCCAGCGCGCCAAGGTCTGGATGGTGGCCGGTGCCACGACGGGTTTCATGGTCTGGTTCTTCGGCTTCATGGTGGTGGGCGGGGAGTATTTTGCGATGTGGCAATCCAAGGCCTGGAACGGGCAGGAGGCCGCGTTCCGCTTCTACATGACCCTGCTCGCGGTGCTGATCTTCGTCATGCAGAAAGACGAGGAACTCGCCTGACGCTCGCGGGCATCATGCTTGCGCACATCCCCTTGCCGGGTAATGTCTGACGCAAACGCGCGGACGGGGGAGCAGAAACTCGTGATGGGGGAGGCGGCAGCCGGGGCTTTGCCGGCGGAGGCGAAGCCTATCGCCCCCGCAATTGCGTTGCGCAACGTGACCATCACTTTCCGGCTCGGCAAGGGTGTCACCTATACCGCCGTCAGCGCAGCGAGCCTCTCGGTTTCGGACGGCGAATTCGTCGCCATTGTCGGCCCGACCGGCTGTGGCAAGTCAACCCTGTTGAATGTGGCGGCGGGGCTGCTTTCGCCGTCCTCCGGCGAGGCCGACATTTTCGGCAGCGCCCTCACCGATCTGAACCGGCAGGCGGGCTATCTGTTTCAGGCCGACTCGCTGTTTCCCTGGAAGACCGCGTTGCAGAATGTCGCGATCGGGCTCGAGACCGCCGGCGTGCCGTCGGGTGAGGCGCGCGAGCGCGCCACCTTCTGGCTGAAGCGGGTCGGGCTTGCGGGCTTCGCCAGCCGCTATCCGCACATGCTGTCCGGCGGACAGCGCAAGCGCGTCGGCCTTGCCCAGGTGCTGATCCGCGATCCGAAAATCCTCCTGATGGACGAGCCGTTCGGCCCGCTCGATGCGCAGACCCGGCAGATCATGGGCAACCTCCTGCTCGATCTGTGGAGCGCGGACCGCAAGGCGGTGCTGTTCGTCACGCACGATCTGGAGGAGGCGATCGCCCTGTCCGACCGCGTCGTCATCATGTCGGCGGGGCCTGCCGCACGCATCATTGGCGAGTGGCAGGTGCCGCTCGCCCGTCCCCGCGATATTTCCGAAGTGAAGCTCGAAAAGCGCTTCCACGAACTGCACCGCGAAATATGGAACGTACTGAAGGATGAGGTGCTGAAGGGCTACGCGCAGACGGAGGGCGGCTCATGAATCGCGTTGCGCTGCTCGGCTGCCAGATCCTCGTCCTCGTTGTCACGCTGCTGGCCTGGCATCTCCTGACCACCGTGCCGATGTCGGACGGCAAGCCGCTGGTACCGCCATTCTTCTTCTCGACGCCGGGCGATGTGTTCGCGCGCATCTGGCAATGGTTCTACACCGGAACGATCTGGCGTCACTTGTGGATCACGCTGACCGAGGCGGCGCTGGCCTTCGTCATCGGCTCGGTGGCCGGCATTCTGGTCGGCTTCTGGTTCGCGCGCAAGCCGCTGATCGCGGCGATCTTCGACCCCTATGTGAAGATGATCAACGCGCTGCCGCGCATCGTGCTGGCGCCGATCTTTACGCTCTGGTTTGGGCTCGGCATCTGGTCGAAAGTAGCGCTCGGCGTGACGCTCGTCTTTTTCATCGTGTTCTTCAACGTCTATCAGGGCGTGCGCGAGGTGAGCCCGACTGTGCTCGCCAATGCCCGGATGCTCGGCATGAACGAGCGGCAATTGATGCGCCACGTCTATTGGCCCTCGGCTTTGTCCTGGATGTTCTCCTCGCTGCATACCTCGGTCGGCTTTGCCGTGGTCGGCGCGGTGGTCGGCGAATATCTCGGTTCCGCGGCAGGCCTCGGCTACCTGATCCTGCAGGCGGAGGGAACTTTTGACATCGCGGGCGTGTTCGCCGGGATGTTCGTGCTGGCGGCCTTCGTGATCGTGATCGACGGCCTCGTGACGCTGGTGGAAAAGCGCCTTCTCGTCTGGCGTCCGGCCGCTGCGGATACGCGGACGTAACCCTGGTGCAAGCCCGGACTTTGCAGGCCGGGCGCGGTGTTTTATCGTTGAATCATCAAACGCGGCCGGGCCAAAGGCCGCCAATCCTTACGGGAGGACTTTCATGACGGCTCGGCTTTTCGGGCGGCTCGCCGCGTCGCTGTTTGCGCTGGCGCTGATGTCCGCCGCAGCCCTCGCGCAATCCAAGGTCACGATCGCGATCGGGGGCGCAAGCTGCCTTTGCTACCTGCCGACCGTGCTGGCCAAGCAGCTGGGCGAATACGAGAAGGCCGGCGTCAATGTCGAGATGGTCGACTTCAAGGGCGGCTCGCAGGCGCTGACCGCGGTGCTCGGCGGTTCGGCCGATGTGGTGTCGGGCTATTTCGACCACTGCGTCAATCTCGCCGCCAAGGGCCAGCATCTGCAATCCTTCGTGGTCTATGACCGCTATCCCGGCCTCGTGCTGGTGGTGTCGCCGAAGCAAACTGCGAATATCACCTCGATCAAGGATCTCGCCGGGAAGAAGGTGGGCGTGTCTGCGCCGGGTTCATCGACGCATTACTTCCTGAATTACCTCATGAAGAAGAACGGTGTCGACGCCGGCTCGGTCGGCGTGATCGGCATCGGGCTTGGCGCGACCGCTGTTGCCGCGATGGAGCAAGGCTCGGTCGACGCCGCGGTGATGCTCGATCCTGCGGTAACGCAGCTGCAGGGCCGCAACAAGGATTTGCGCATTCTGTCCGATACGCGCTCGGAAAAGGACACGCTCGACGTGTTCGGCGGCGAATATCCGGGCGGCGCGCTCTACACCAAGGCGGACTGGATTGAGAAAAATCCGAAGGCGGCGCAGGCGCTGACCACCGCGATCGTCAACACGCTGAACTGGATTCATAAGCATTCGCCGGAGGAAATCATGGCGAAAATGCCGCCCGAACTGATCGGCGCCGACAAGGCGTTGTATCTGGAGGCGCTGAAAGCCACGCTGCCGATGTATTCGCGCACCGGCCTGATGGACCCGAAGGGTGCGAAAGCCGTGCTCGATGTGTTCAGCCAGTCGTCGGAAGCGGTGGCCAAAGCCAAGATCGACCTCTCGAAGACCTACACCAACAAATTCGTCGAACAGGCGCTGAAGGCGAAATAGTCTCCCCAAGCGTTCTTCCTCTCCCCGCATTGCGGGGAGAGGCGAGCTGCGGATAATGTGCGGCTCACCATGAACCTCCTCTCCATTCAGTCCCATGTCGCTTACGGCCATGTCGGTAATTCCGCGGCGGTATTCCCGCTGCAGCGGATCGGCGTGGAGGTGTGGCCGGTCCACACCGTGCAATTCTCCAACCATCTCGGTTATGAGAGCTGGAAGGGCGAGGTGTTCGGCGCTTCACTGATCCGCGATGTGGTGACCGGCATCGCGGAGCGCGGAGCACTGGCGGGATGCGACGGCGTGATCTCCGGTTACATGGGCTCCGCCGACATCGGGGAGGCGATCCTCGACGCCGTCGCGCACGTGAAGCACTCCAACCCGGATGCGAAATATTGCTGCGATCCGGTTATCGGCGATGCGGAAAGCGGCATCTATGTTCGCGAAGGCATTCCCGATTTCATGCGCATCCATGCGCTCGCAGTGGCTGACGTCGTCTGTCCGAACCAGTTCGAGCTGGGGGTGCTGACGGGTCTCGATTCCGGCACCATGGAGGGGATGCGGACCGCGATCGATTGGCTGCATTCAACGGGTATCGGCACTGTGCTGGTGACGTCGGCATTGACCGACGAGACCCCGGACGATTCCATCGACATGATCGCATCCGGTGAGGACGGCGCGTTTCGCCTGCGCACGCCGCGCCTGCCGATCGCGGTGAACGGCGCCGGCGATACTATTGCCGCCTTGTTCTTTGCGCATCTGCTGCGCAGCGGGTCCGCCGGCGAGGCGCTGTCGCGCGCGGGGTCGTCGATGTTCGGGGTGCTGAAACGCACGCAGGCGCGCGGCGCCCGGGAGATGCTGCTGGTCGAGGCGCAGGAGGAACTGGTCGCACCGTCGGAGATTTTCGAATCCGAGAAGCTGGGTTAGGAGAATTTCTTTCGGTCATTGCCGGGCTTGACCGGGCAATCCATCTCCTCGAAACAGACCTTCGTCTCGATGGATGCGCGGGTCAGGTCCGCGCATGACAGGCTGAAGATCATGCGCCGCCGTTTCGTCACCCTCGACGTGTTCACGCAACAGCGCTTCGCCGGCAATCCGCTGGCGGTGGTGCTGGAATCCGACGGCCTCGACAAGGCCGCGATGCAGGCGATCGCCCGCGAGTTCAATCTGGCCGAGACGGTCTTCGTCACCGCGCCGGCCGATCCAGACCATCGCGCGGCTCTGCGCATTTTCACGCCGGCAGCGGAACTGCCCTTCGCTGGACACCCCACCGTCGGCACCGCGGTGCTTCTCGGCTGCATGAGCGGCTACAATCGCGGCGCGCACGACTTTGTACTGGAGGAAGCTGTCGGACTTGTCCATTGCAGCGTCGAGGCGCAGGGCAAGGATCGCGGCCGCGCCAGCTTTGTCCTGCCGCGGCTGCCCGAGCCCGTCGGCGCGGCGGTTGCGGCGGCCGAGGCGGCTGCGGCGCTGTCGCTGAAAGAGGATGAAATCGGCTTCGGCGCGCCGTCGCGCTGGTCGGCCGGGGTGCCTGCGCATTTCGTGCCCGTGCGCGATCTCGACGCCATCGGCCGCGCCGAACCCGCGCAGCAATTCGAGGAGGTGTTCGGCCGGGAAAGCCGCGCCATCGTCTATCTGTATTGTGGCGAGACCGCCGAGCCCTCCCACCATTTCCATGCCCGGATGTTTGCGCCGGGCCTCGGGATTCGAGAAGATCCGGCCACGGGTGCCGCCGCTGCCGCCTTTGCCGGCCTGATTGCGGCAACCGCCCGTCCTGCGGACGGCGAGCATCGCTTTGTCATCGAGCAGGGCTACGAGATGGGGCGGCCGAGCCAGATCGAACTCGGCATGACGATGGAGGGCGGAATGCTCACCCGCGCCACCATCGGCGGCGGCGCCATTCTTGTCAGCGATGGCCATATCGAGGCATGATGCAAGACGTGTCGCAAGGCGAAGTCCTTCGCGTCGAAACGCTTGAACTCAGCGTCGAGCCATTTGGCTGGGATTTCGCTCGTCGCAAGCGCGCTGCGATTGATGCGCATTTCGAGGCGCAAAGGCGCATCAAGCCCGGCATGTGGAACGGCCGTGTTTTGCTGGCGCATGCGCTGGAGATCGATCGCGATTGCGTGAGGGCGCGCTATTTCGAGACCGATTTCGCAAGCTTCCTGGCCTGGCGCGACTTCGGCTTTGCGGACGATTGCGTGCGCAATTGCTTCGCGCTCGGGGCATTGCAGGGATCGGACGGCGCCTTCGTGATGGGCGTGATGAGCCAGGGCACCATGAATGCGGGTAAGATCTATTTTCCCGGCGGCACGCCTGACCTGAACGATGTTGAAGGCGCGCGCGTCAATCTCGAAGCCAGCGTGCGTCGGGAAGTGCAGGAGGAGACCGGCCTCGATCCCGCTCAATTCGATATCGATTCCGGCTGGCATTGCATCCTTGCGGGTCCGCTGGTCGCGCTGCTGAAGCCGATGCGCGCGCGTGAGCCAGCCGCGGCGCTTTGTGAAAGGATTCGCGGGCACATCGCGAGCGACCGCGACCCCGAACTGGCCGATGCCTATGTCGCGCGGGGGCAGGCCGACATCCATGCGGCGATGCCGGGCTTTATCCAGACCTTCTTGCGCAGTGCAGCGCGCTGACGGGCTTGTCAAATGCGGCGCTCCGCAGTGAAGTGGCGCCATGAAGATCGAAGCCCTCGCCCGCAAATACCGCATCGACAATCCGGAAAAGTTCCGGCTGTCGGACATCGATCCCGGCGACTGCGCCGGTCTTGCCATCGAGAAGGACGAGGCACGCGAGATGCTCCGCGAGAGCATCGAGAAGCTCGCGCAGCTGCAGGACATGCTCTATGCGCAGGATCGCTGGGCGGTGCTTGCTATGTTCCAGGCGATGGATGCCGCCGGCAAGGACAGCGCCATCAAGCATGTGATGTCCGGCGTCAACCCGCAGGGCTGCCAGGTCTTTTCCTTCAAGGCCCCGACCTCGCACGAACTCGACCACGACTTCATGTGGCGGACCACGATCGCGATGCCGGAACGCGGCCGCATCGGCATTTTCAACCGCTCCTATTACGAGGAAGTGCTGGTGGTGCGCGCGCACCCGGAAATCCTCGCCAAACAGAAGCTGCCGCCGCAACTCGTCGGCAAGGACATCTGGAAGGAACGCTTCGAGGACATTCGCGCCTTCGAAAAATACCAGGCGCGCAACGGCACGCTGATGCTGAAATTCTTTCTGCATGTCTCGCGGGACGAGCAGGCGAAGCGCTTCCTGGAGCGCATCGACGATCCGGCCAAGAACTGGAAATTCAACATGGGCGATGTCGCCGAGCGCGCGCGCTGGGACGACTACATGCGCTATTATGAAGAGACGATCCGCGAGACCAGCCGGCCGCATGCGCCGTGGTTCGTGGTGCCGGCGGATAAGAAATGGTTCACCCGGCTGGTCGTGGCCTCGGCCCTGGTCGAGGGGCTCGAGAACCTCGCTTTGCAATATCCGCAGGTCAGCGATGCCACGCGCAGCGAACTGAAGGAGGCGCGGGCGGCATTGGCGCAGGAACTGCCTGAGAAGAAGAAAAACGGCAAGAAGGGCTGAGAGGGACGGCTGCGCCCACGCCTTCGGGATTTGGCCGATGCTGAGCGGGGAGACGGCTTGCGCAAACCGCACCGGCTCCGCTAAAAGGCCCCTGCCAGTGCCATCGGTTAACATCGCGTTAAGCATGGCTGTGGCACCGTAACGTTCTGCTTTTCGAGGGTTTTCAGCATGTCCGCGCAGGACTTCCATCGCGCGACGAAATCGGGGGCCGCCAAGGCCCGGCCGGGTGCTGCCCTCATTCTCGGCGGTCTTCTGCTCCTTAGGCGCCCCTGAGGGCCGGCTGGGCATGTGTGCCTGGGCGCTCAGGGGTCGGCAGACGGAAACCCTGAATTGGCGCCCCGCAGCGGCGCAGGACGAGACAAGGACCTTCATTCCATGACCACGGCCAAAACCGCCGAGACGCAGCGCTCCGAGAAGGACCGCGTCGTCATCTTCGACACCACCTTGCGCGACGGTGAGCAATGCCCCGGCGCCACCATGACCCATGACGAAAAGCTCGAAGTCGCGGCCCTGCTCGACGAGATGGGTGTCGACGTCATCGAGGCCGGATTTCCGATTGCTTCCGAAGGCGACTTTGCCGCCGTGCAGGAGATTGCGCGGCGCACCAGGAACGCGGTGGTCTGCGGCCTGTCGCGGGCTGCGCCGAAAGACATCGACCGCTGCGCCGAAGCCATCAAGCCGGCTGCGCGCAAGCGCATCCATACCTTCCTGTCCACCTCGCCGGTGCACATGAAATACAAGCTCCAGAAGGAGCCGCACGAAGTCTACGAGATGGTGATCGCGCAGGTAACGCGCGCCCGCAACTATACCGACGATGTCGAATGGTCGGCGGAGGACGGCACCCGCACCGAGCACGATTTCCTGTGCCGCTGCGTGGAGGCGGCGATCAAAGCCGGCGCCACCACGATCAACATCCCGGACACCGTCGGTTATACCGTGCCGGAAGAATATTTCGCGCTGTTCGCCATGCTGCGCGAACGCGTGCCGAATGCCGATCAGGCGATCTTCTCGGCGCATTGCCATGACGATCTCGGCATGGCGGTGGCCAATTCGCTGGCCGCAGCGCGCGCCGGCGTCCGCCAGATCGAATGCACGATCAACGGTATCGGCGAGCGCGCCGGCAATGCGGCGCTGGAAGAGATCGTGATGGCGATCAAGACGCGCAACGATGTGTTGCCGTTCTGGACCGGCATTGACGCCACCATGCTGACGCGCGCCTCCAAACTGGTCTCGGCTGCGACGTCGTTTCCGGTGCAATACAACAAGGCAATCGTCGGGCGGAATGCGTTCGCGCATGAAAGCGGCATCCACCAGGACGGCATGCTGAAGAACACCCAGACCTACGAGATCATGACGCCGGAAAGCGTCGGCGTGAAGCAGACCTCGCTGGTGATGGGCAAGCATTCCGGCCGCCACGCCTTCCAGCACAAACTGGAAGAGCTGGGCTACAAGCTGTCCTCGAACCAGCTCGAAGACGCCTTTGTGCGCTTCAAGGCGCTGGCCGATCGCAAGAAGCACATCTACGATGAGGACATCGAGGCGCTGGTCGACGAGGAGATCGCGCACGAGCATGATCGCATCAAGCTGACCTCGCTGACTGTGATCGCCGGCACCCGGGGTCCGCAATCGGCGACGCTCGAGCTCGACATCGAGGGCCGCCAGCAGACGGTGCAGGCAACCGGGAACGGTCCCGTGGACGCCATTTTCAATGCCATCAAGGCAATCGTGCCGCATGAGGCGGTGCTCGAATTGTATCAGGTCCATGCCGTCACCGAGGGCACCGATGCGCAGGCGGAGGTGTCGGTCCGCCTGGCCCAGGATGATTATTCGGTGACCTCCCGCGGCGCAGATCCGGACACGCTGGTCGCCTCTGCAAAGGCGTATCTCGGGGCGCTCAACAAGCTGATGAGCAAACAGAGCCGCTCCGGGGAGGGTCGCCGCCGCATCCACTCAATGGATGTGGGGTAGCCGATTGACCCGAGTGCGTTTCCGCGCATCCGGGCAACGCAAGTTTAAGCAAGTCGGTCAGCATAATCTTAAGGCTGAGCTGGCAGCTTGCCGCCTTTAGGATGGCGGCAGGCTTCCCATGACAGCAATCGAGCGCAGCGACAGCGGGCGGGCCGCGGGGGTGCTCTCCCTGATCGGCCTGACCTTGCCGGTCTTTGCCGTGACCATCTGCCTGTCGGCCCTGCTCCTGTTCTCAGTGCAGCCGATGTTCGCCAAGATGGTGCTGCCGCTGCTTGGCGGCTCGCCCGGCGTCTGGTCGGTGGCCATGGTGTTTTTCCAGGCCATGCTGCTTGCAGGCTATGCCTACGCCCATGGCTTGACGAAATGGTTCGACCCGCGCGCCGCGGTCGGCATCCATCTTTGCGTGTTCGCGCTGGCTCTCTTCGCGCTGCCGCTCGGCCTTGCTTCCGGATTTGGCAAGCCTCCCGCCGAGGGCGAAGCGCTGTGGCTGATGGGGCTGTTCGGTCTTTCGATCGGGCTGCCGTTTTTTGCGGTCGCGGCGAATGCGCCGATGCTGCAGGCCTGGTTCGCGCGCACCGGACATCCGCAGGCGCAGGATCCCTATTTTCTCTACGGCGCTTCTAACCTCGGTTCTTTTGTTGCGCTCCTCGCCTACCCGGTGCTGATCGAGCCGTTTCTGACCTTGCGCTCGCAATCCTCCGCCTGGAGCTTCGGATTCGTCCTTCTGATGGCGATGATCGCAGTCGCAGGCGCCATGATGGCCGCGACCATGCGGCCTGCGTCGGTTCGCGCCGAAGAGGCACGGGGCGCCGCACCATCGCTGCGCGATATCGCGGCCTGGATCGCGCTGGCGTTCGTGCCGTCGGCGATGCTGATCGCGGTGACCTCGCATATCTCGACCGACATCGCCTCGGCGCCGTTCCTCTGGGTGATTCCGCTTGCGATCTTCCTCGCGACTTTCATCTTCACGTTCCGCGCGGGCGGGGTGGTGACGCATCGCTTTATGGTGCGGCTGCAGCCGTTCGTGATTGCACCGCTTGCCATCGGCATGTTTGGTGGCCACAGCAAATATTGGCTGCTGGTGCTGGCGCTCGACCTGGCCTTGCTCGCCGTCACGGCGATGATCTGTCACCGCGAGCTCTACCTGAAGCGGCCGGATGCGCGCTATCTGACCGGCTTCTACCTCTGGATCTCGGTCGGCGGCGTGATCGGCGGCATCTTCGCCGGGCTCCTTGCGCCTCATGTATTCCCCGATGTGTGGGAATACCCGGTCCTGATGGTGCTTGCGCTACTGTGCCGGCCCGGTTCGTTCGACAATGGTGCGCGTGCTTGGCTGCGCGGCGGAATGGTGTTTGCCGCGCTGCTCGCCGTGCTGCTCTTGCCTTATGTCATGGGCCTGCAAATCCCGCCCGGTCTTGCTTTGGCCTGGAAGGTCGGATTGATCCTGGCCGCGGGCTATATCCTTCTGAATACCCGCGACACCATGAAGGCTGCTTTTGCAACCGCGCTGGTGCTGGTTGCGACCGCGCTCTACCGGCCCGGTTTCGTGCCGGCGGAAACCGCGCGCAGCTTCTTCGGCGTGCATAAGATTGCGGATTCCACCGACGGCCGCTTCCGTCTGCTGTTTCACGGCACCACGCTGCACGGCGTGCAGCGGCTGACAAACGACGACGGCACCCCCGACACCGGACGGCCGGAGCCGTTGACCTATTACTATCATCGCGGGCCGATCGCCGAGGCCATCGCTGCGATGCGGGAGCAGAACGGCACGCTGGGTGCCGTCGCGGTGGTCGGGCTCGGCAGCGGCAGCATGGCCTGCCACGCCGGAGCGGATGAGCGCTGGCGCTTCTTCGAGATCGATCCCGTGGTGGTGCGGATCGCGCGCGATCCCGCGAAGTTCCGCTTCCTGTCAGAATGCGGGGGTGGGGAAGACATTGTTCTCGGCGATGCGCGGCTGACGCTGGCCGAAGAGCCTGGACGATTCGACCTGATCGTGCTTGACGCGTTCTCCTCCGATGCGGTTCCGGTGCATCTTCTGACCAAGGAGGCGCTGGGCCAATATCTAGCCCGGCTCAACGAGGGCGGCGCGATCGCCTTCCACATTTCCAACCGCTATCTGGAACTGGCGAGCGTGATCGCCGAGGTCGGCGCGGCGCACGGCCTGACCACCATCGTCCGACGCGACGCGACTGTCCGCCCCGAGGACCATGAGCGCAACATGTACGCCGCCTCTGTGGTCGCTGTGGTGGCGCGCAGGCCGGAGGATATCCGCATCTTGTCCGCTCGGCCGGAATGGCGGCCTCAGGTTGCGGATGGGTCGGTCACCGCCTGGACCGACGATTACTCGAACATCCTGGCGGCGATTTGGCGCCTGCGCTTCGGCAAGCGGAGCTAGGGCCGAGTAGGGCCGCACCGTGGCACTTGCCCCACGAATGCCGCATTAAGTGTCGGATTCCGAAAGATTTTTTGATCGGAATTTAACCCTCGAGCGCCGGTTCCTGATTGCCGCGTGGGCCTTCCTGCGCTACCCCGCAATGCAGCAATTCAAGACATTCGGGGACATCAGGAATGTGGAAGGCGTTATGCGCCGGCCTGCTGGCGCTGGCATTGGTTTCTATAACCGCAACCTCTCGTCCGGCTTTCGCAGAGCCAAGTGCGCGGATGGAGGCCGGGATTGCCCGCCTCAAGGCCGCGCTGCGGCTGACACCGGAACAGGAAAAGCATTGGCCCCGCGTCGAGGCTGCACTTCGCGCAATTGCCAGCGAAGGGGACCGGCAGCAGGTCGCGGACGCATCCGGCCAGGCCGGCTTTCTCAGCAGCGTCGGCGCGCGGGCGACCGAACTGGCGGTGAGCGCCGCTTCGATGCGACGGCTGGCATCGGCCGCACAGCCGCTGGTGAAAACCCTCGATGACGCACAAAAGCGCGAGGCCCTGACCTTGGCGCGCGCCATGGGCTTTGGCCGGCTGGCCGCTCGCCTGATGTAGTCCGCAAGCCGCTGCGGGGGAGTGGGGCGAGGGCGGCCTGACCAAGGCCGCCCTTTTTGTTTTGCGCCGGTTTCTGCCGGCCTCAGCCGAAATCGCGCTTGGCCTCGGCCACCAATGTGTCGAGGTTTCCCGACCTGTCGCCGGGCTCGGGCAGGTCCGGCATCACCTCGGGCGGTGCGACGCTGGCATGGCGGATGATTCCGACGATCACCAGAACCGCGCAGAGCGGCGCAGTCCAGAGCGCAACGGTGTCGTTGGGGTGGAACAGCACCACGCAGGCGACGACGGCAATGACGATCCGGATCAGCCAGTCGAGCGGCTTCACGGTCGTTGTCCGTCCGAACATGGCGAAGGCCGTGCCGGATGTCCCGATCAGCACCAGAACGGAATCGACGAACTGGCTCCAGCCGGTGGTGACCACCATGTTGGAGCGCGTAAAGATCGCGAAGGTCATCAGCGTGATCGGCAGGCAGATTTTCAGCGCCTCCCACATCGTTTTCATAAAGGACGCTTCCGCTATTCGCGCCGAAACGGCGGCGGTCAGCGATGTCGGAGGCGACAACTCGCCCCAGACCGAAATCAGGAACACGAAGAAGTGGGCGACCCATGGGTTGACGCCGAGGCTCACCAGCGGCTGCACGATGATGACCGCCCCGATGATATAGGTCGCGGTCGGCGGCAGCCCGGCGCCGACCAGCCAGCCGAAGATATAGGCCATGGCGATCATCGCGAGGATGTTCCAGGCTCCAAGATCGAGCAGCGTCGCGCCCATGCGGTTGATGAAGCCCGTCACTGTGAACAGGCCGATCATGATGCCGAGCGTGGCCAGGAGGAGCGTCAGATAGGACGTCATATCGCCATGCGTCTCGATGCTGAGACAGATATTCTCGAACAGCGATTCGTCTGCGACTGCCGGATCTTTCAGCGCATACTTGAAATACAGAAAGGCCAGCATCAGGACCGCGAACATGAAGCCCGCGGTGAACAGGGCGGCGCGCAATTCGCCGATGCCGACATAGCCCATCAGAAAGATCAGGAAGAGCACCGAGATGAAGAAGATTGAGGTCTTCACCTGATCGTAGGTCACGACCACGGGCGGCGTAATTTCGTCGCGCGGCAGGATGCGCACGCAGATCAGATAGATCGCGAGCGCAAGACACAGATAATAGACGATGGCGAGCGTGAAGCCGCGCGCCACCACGTCCCAATAAGGCACGCCGAGAAATTCCGACATCAGGAAGGCGCCGACGCCCATCAGCGGCGGCATTAGCAGGCCGCCCATCGACGCCGAGGTCTCGACCGCACCGGCAAAGGTGCCCGGCACGCCATAGCGTTTCATCAGGGGAATGGTGATGGAGCCAACCACCACCGCATTGGCCGATCCGGAGCCCGAGATTGTGCCGACCGCGAGCGAGCCCATCACTGCGGTTTGCGGCACCATTTGGCGCGAGCGTCCGGCGAGGCGCCGCATCACGTTGATCATGGCGCTCTGGGCGCCAAAGCCGCGCGCCGCCGCCGCGAGCAGCAGGAACGCCGCGATCAGCGTCAGCGCGAGCTGGCCGTAAATGCCATAGATTCCGGTCGACAATTCGACCGTGCTCGAGGTGACGACGCGATAGAATGTCGTGCCGGGATGCCAAAAGAAGTCGACGGGGCTGAGATAGCCGTAGATCGTGTAGAGTACGAGCGTCAGGTTGATCCAGAACAGGGCTGGGTGCGCAAGCCGGGACAGCTCCATCACCAGAAGGAACATGGTGAGACCGGCGATGTAATCCTGTGTTGTGTAAGACCCCTGGCGATATATTGCGATCTCTTCGAATTCCCACCAGAAATGCCAGAACGCATAGAGCGCAATGGCAATATAGATGACGACAAGAACATCGTTCACGCGCGCCGGCAGCCAGCTATAGAAATAGCCGCCGCGATACATGATCAAGATCTGCAGGATCACCGCGACCGGGATCAGACGGGACGCGAGCTCCTGCGGACCGCCATAGCCGGTGTAGAAATACCAAAGCAGCCACACCAGCAGGATAGTCGAAAAAAGCAAAATTGGGCCGTTGAGCCCCTTGAGCCTCGTCGCTATTGCCGATGGCATGGCCCGTCCCCTCTCGTAGGCAAGACGCTTCTTATTCTTGTTGAGGCTTGTTCTTGTAAGGCTTGCCGGCGCGGTGGCCCCGCGCCGACGGGGCCTGCACTCAAGTTAGCCGGGAAGGCTGCGCCGGCGTTCGCCGCCTCGCGCCGGATGCGACAGGGGCGAGGGAATGCGCCTGCCCGCGCATCCGCCTCGCCCCGGCCGTGTCAGTCAGCAATCAGCTGCCGCTTGCTGCGATCTTCCACTTGTCGTTCCATGCGTTATGTTCCTTCAGGAACTTGGCGAGGCCGGCATGGACCGGAATGTCGGGATTGGCATTGATACCGGCCACCTGCATTCCCACAAAGTCTTTGGCAAGCGGCGTGAAGCCGGCATCCTGCTTCGCCAGCGCATCACGATTCTTGTAGAATGCGCTGAGCAGCCGGTAGACCACATCCTCGGGCATATCCGCGCGCATGTTGTAGGCGAACAGGATCGGCACGCCTTGGATGTTCTGTACGCCGACATCCTTGGCAAAAACCTTCGGGCTGACATCGGTGATCGAAAGACCGGCTGCCTTCAGCTTTTCGATTTCGTCAGGGCATGGATTGATGACGGTCACATCCATGCGGACCTCGGTCTCCTTCCAGTACGGCGCGAGTGAAGCGCCCGAGGTCGTGTAGGCCACGGAGGCTGCGATCGTGCCGCCCTTCAGCGCATCGGATTGGGTTTTCGGATCGATCTGGACATGCTTGAAGTCGTAGCCCAGCGCCTTGTACATGCGCTGGAAATTCAGCCAGTTCATGAAGCCGGCGGGCGTGAAAAAGGTCGGCTTTCCGGACAGATCCTTCAGGCATTTGAACTGTGCCGCCTTGTCGGCGGGCACGGCCATGAAGGATTCCATCGGATAAGCATACCAGGTGTGGACCAGCTTGCCCTTGGCCGGTGTGTAGTTCTTGAAGCCGCCTTCGCCGGCATAGAGCTGGGTCATGCCGACATCGGCAGTGTAGCCGATCTCGCCATTGCCATCCATCGCGGCCTTCATCGCCGCCGTCGTTGCAGGATAGGGGTTAACGGTCACGGTATATTCGCCGCCGAGCGCCTCCTCGGCGATCTTGGTCATCGCCGCGGCGACCTTGTAGCCATACGAGTCGACGCTCGAAGTGGACCAGCGGATCGACTTGCGCTCCTGCGACTGTGCCGGAACGGCCGTCGCCATGATGGCCGCTGCGAATCCGGCCGCCGAAAGCGCCAGCCAATGCCTGGGCTTCATCTGCTGCATTGCGTTTCTCCCTGTCTGTTTATGGTTCCGGTGATCCGGTTTCTTATTGTTCCGGTTGCCCGGCATGCCGGAGTTCCTCCGGTAATTGAACAAGTGTAGCCGAGAAAGTCGCCGAAGCGCAAAAGCCGCGGCCGAAGTGGCAATTCGCCGCGTACCGGTGCACGGACTTGGTCCGAACCTGTCCGATATTTAAGTTGAAGCCCGGTCTGCGAGCGCCTTACTTAGGATGAGTTTCAGGTATCGAACCGTCCTCACGGCATGTGTGGCGCGCTTGATACCGCCTCGCGGAGCAGGGCTGGAGCCAATGGCGCAGCCAATCTGCGAGCAGACCATGTAGGCAAGGGAGCGCTCCGCGATCGGGCGTTCTTCGTTTACGGAAGCGGCGGTCATTCAAGCCCCCCAGCCCCCACCGATCGCCGCCTAACCGGAGGCCGCCGGGTCCCCCCGCCCGGCGGCCTTTCATTTCATGGAGGTGCTGGCGGGTCCGCCGCGCTTGATGCTGCCTTGCACCAAGGACGAACTGGCCGAACTGGTCTTGCGTGCGTGCCACGGTATGAGGACTGAGCATCTGCGAGATGTGCGCCCCGGGCGCATTCGCCGGCGCGAGATAAAGCTGTGGGAACCGGGCTATCACGCCCGCCGGCGAAAGGGCGGTGGCGGATCCTGATGGATGCCGGCTGGCGGACGGGTGGTGGCTGGCACCGGTTGGCTGGGGGTGTTGATGATCCGGCTGCGGCACTGCGTCAACGGGCGGTAGCGCCGCTTGCTAACGCCCTGTGGCCCCTGATGCCTGCTTGGCACATCTTGGGCGGGCGCGAAGAGCCGCTCGCAGGACCTGAGGAGCAGCCGATGCCTTCGCTGGACAGCGCGGCGCCGCTTTGCTAAACGAGCCGCGCTTTCGCCTGACGGCGAGTGAGTGGCCCGGGTGTATAGCTCAGTTGGTAGAGCAGCTGACTCTTAATCAGCGGGTCCAAGGTTCGAATCCTTGTACACCCACCAATCTTTTCAAGCACTTACGTCCAAATCGCTCTGTCTATTCCGACGCCGTTTGGAAGCTTATTCCGACAAATGCCCTCCTTGGGTTCTGGTGGCGGGGCGCAGCCGGGCCCCATCATCACATGGCTATCGAGAAGGAACTTTTGGAGCAATTGCTTGTGGGCCGCGATCCGAACGAGGTGTTTGCCAAGGACGGATTGCTCGATGATCTGAAGAAGGCGTTGTCGGAGCGCCTTCTGAATGCCGAACTGGACGAGCATATCGAGAACGAACGAGCGAACGGCAACGTCAATCGCCGCAACGGGGGGACTGTCGGAAATTCTGTGCGTGAGGCCATGATGATGGAAAGGAGCGAATCATCACATGGCTATCGAGAAGGAACTTCTGGACCAATTGCTTGTGGGCCGCGATCCGAACGAGGTGTTTGCCAAGGACGGATTGCTCGATGACTTAAAAAAGGCTTGTCGGAGCGGCTTCTGAATGCCGAACTGGACGAGCATCTCGAGAACGAACGAGCGGACGGCAACGTCAATCGCCGCAACGGGCATTCGAAGAAGACGGTGCTGTCGGGCACGTCGAAGATGACGCTTTCAATTCCGCGCGACCGGGCCGGCAGCTTCGATCCCAAGCTGATCGCCAAATACCAACGCCGGTTTCCCGACTTCGACCACAAGATCGTCTCGATGTATGCGCGCGGCATGACGGTACGCGAAATCCGCGGCCATCTGGAGGAACTCTACGGCATCGACGTGTCGCCGGACCTGATCTCGGCGGTCACCGATGCGGTCCTGGAGGAGGTCGGGGAATGGCAAAACCGGCCGCTGGATGCCTGCTATCCGCTGGTCTTCTTCGATGCGATCCGGGTCAAAATCCGTGAGAGCCGAACTCCTTGACCCATTTGCGAAGCACGTTCTCGTGCACGTAAAGGTCACGAGCTGCCTGTGCTGCCGATACCCCGCGCTCCCTGACCAGCTTGACCGCCTCAAGCTTGAATTCCCGACTGAACCTTCGTCTCTGCATGGCACCCTCCGGCTTCATGAAACACCCAAACTCGGTGTCCATCAAACCGGCAGCAGCTCACTTGGTCACGATGGCGCGCTGGGTCGGCCATCATGGTTCTCCAACGTTATCGGGGGGTGTCTGCCCGCTTGCGCGATGCGGGCGCTCTTTGGCGCCGAAGACTCCAAACAAATCGGTTCGATTTTCCGGGATCAGAGCACCCTGTGCGCGCAAGACGCGCCGGAAGGAGGAACGATGTCCTTCCGGCGCAAGCAGTCGGGTCACATTGGCTGAATGCCAGCCTTGCGGATAATGTCGCCGAGTTTTTCGGTCTCGGATTTGATGAACTTGCGGAGCGCGTCAGGTCCGGGCGCGACGGGCTCCGCACCCTGTTCGGTGAATCGCTGTCGCACTAGGGGATCTTCGATCGCTTCTTTGAGCGCGCCATACAGCTTGTCGATCATGGGTTTCGGTGTTCCTGCGGGCGCCAACAATGCGAACCATGCTCCTGTCACGTAATTCGGCATGCCGGCTTCCGCTGTGGTCGGCACACCCGGCAGTGCCGCCATCCGCTTTTCGGATGTCACGGCTAACGGCCGTGCATCGCCTTTCTGGATCAGCGCCAATATGTTCGGCAGCAATTGGAAGCCGACCGGTACCTGGCCGGCAATGAAATCTGGCGAATACTGCGCGATGTTGCGGTACGGGACATGCACCAGCTCAACTCCGGCCACTTGGTCAAAATATGCGCCGGCGAGATGCTGCGATGAGCCGACGCCGACCGTGCCATAGTTGAGCTGCTTCGGCCGCTCCTTGGCATAGGCGATAAATTCCTGGAGCGTCTTCGGCGGTAGCTTCGAGTTCACCACGATCACGTTTGGAAGGATGGCGAACAGCGAGATTGGTTCTAAATCCTTGTCCGGATCGTAACCGAGGGATTTGAACAAGGTGCGGTTTGCGGCGAGCGGGCCCGAGGTGCTGACGACAAGATTGTAGCCGTCCGCAGGAAGTTTCGTGGCTGCGGCAGTGCCGCTATTGCCCCCTGCGCCCGGGCGGTTCTCCACGACCATAGGCTGACCGAGAGACTTTCCCATACGGTCGAGCAACATCCGGCTGATCACATCGCTCGCGCTGCCGCCGGCAAAGGGAATGAGAACCTGTATTGGCCGGTTTGGATAACTATCCGTCTGTGCGAACGCTGCGGACGTGGCGGCGGTTCCGGTCAGCAATACTGCAATAAGTACCTTGACGATTGCAAACATGCCTTCGTTCTCCCTTTCGTGATTGTCGATCTGTCAGTAATGCTAGACTGCAATGGCCTCCATAAGCCGCTCGCAATCCGATTTGTTTGCGGCATCGCCAGAGAAGGTTACCCGGCCGCGCTCGATCGCGACGAAGCGGTCACAAACGGTGAGTGCCTGATGCACGTTCTGTTCCACCAGCAGGACCGTACAGCCCGCGGCCTTCATTTCACCGATGATTGCGTAGAGGTCGGCGACGATCATCGGCGCCAGCCCTTCGCTCGGTTCGTCGACCAGCAGCAGACGCGGCTTTCCGACCATGACGCGTGCCATCGCAAGCATCTGTTGCTCCCCGCCGGATAGCGTCGTACCAAGCTGGCTGCGCCGTTCCATCAGCCGCGGAAAGCGCCGGTAGATGCGGTCGAGCGCGGCGAGATTGTCTGCCTTGGAACGGCCCGGCACTTGCAGAAAGCCAAGCGTCAGGTTTTCCTCAACCGTCAGACCCGGGAAAATCCGCCGGTCTTCGGGAACGAAACCGACCCCGCGATGCGCGATCCGATCCGGGCTGACGCCGCCGATCAAGGCGCCGTCGAACACGATTTCGCCTTCGCTCGGCACGATCCAACCGGCAATTGTTTTGAGCAGCGTGGTCTTGCCGACGCCGTTTCGGCCAAACACGCCGAATACTTCGCCATCGCGAACGCTCAGGTCGATACCCTGGATGACGTGGCTCGAACCGTAATGGGTTTGTAGATTGCGGATATCGAGCATGGTCAGGGATGCCCGAGATAGGCGGCCTGGACGGCCGGATTATTGCGGATATCGGAAGGCGGGCCTTCGGCGAGTTTCTGACCCTGATGCATGACGATGACGTGATCCGACAGGCTCATGACGAGACCGATATCGTGCTCAATCAGGAGCACGGTCACGTCGTTTACCAGCGATTTGATGAGCGCTGCGGTATCCTGGGTGTCGCCGTGACTCATACCTTGCGTCGGCTCGTCGAGCAGCAGCACCTTGGGCTTGCAGGCGAGTGCGACCGCGACCTCGAGGCGCCGCTGTTCGCCGTGTGAAAGTGCGCTGACGCGGAACGAGGCTTTATCCTTGAGCGAAAATCGCTGCAGCAACTCGTCGACCCGTGCGAGGGCTGCGTGGCTCGCCGAAACCGGCCGTAGCGCGAGCGACCAGGGTTCGAGGATCTGCGACGCCAGGCGCAAATTCTCTCCGACTGACAGCTCGAAGAACAGGTTGGTGATTTGAAAGGAACGGGCGAGCCCCGCGGCCTGCATGCGGTAGGGCGGCTGACCGGTCTGGTCGACGCCTTCGACCAACACCTGTCCGCCGCGCGGACGCAGCGCACCGGAAATCAGATTGAACAGCGTCGATTTGCCGGCCCCGTTCGGGCCGATGATGGTGGTAATGCGATTACGCGCGACGGTAAAGCTAACATTGTCGACAGCACGAAGTCCGCCAAAGGCGATCGACAGTCCGCGCGCCTCCAGAATCGGAGCGGTCACGGCTTGCCTCCCCGTCCGAGTTGTTTTGCGATCCACGGCCGCACCACGCCCATCAGGCCTTGCGGGAAGAAGATCACCGCGCCCATGAACAGAAGCCCGATGACGATAAGATGGTGCTCGGTCCAGCTGCCGACGAAGGATTTGAGAACGGTGAGCAGTACGCTGCCGTAAAGCGCGCCGACCAGCGTTCCCACGCCGCCTAGGATGACCGTGATCACCGCGTTGCCCGAGGTTGCGAAGAATAACAGCTCCGGCGACACAAAGCCGCGCAGCATCGGGTAGAGCGCGCCAGATACTGTCGCAATCGTGGCGGCCAGAACATAAGAGCTAAGCCGCAGCGACGAGGAACGATAGCCAAGGAAAGGCACCCGCCGGTCGTTGGTCTTGATCGCGATCAGCAGGCGGCCGAAGGGCGTGTCGAGCAAATAGGCTGCGATGGAATAGAGAACCATGGTTACTGCGAGCACGACGAGGAAAAAACCCGCGGGCGACGCGCTCGAAACCGTGACGAAGCCGAGATTGATATCGATGATCGGCACGCCGGTCATGCCGTCGGAGGCGCCGATGGCGCGTGTGTTATAGATCACCTTGGCGATTACCTGCGCCATCCCGAAGGTGATCAGCGCGAAATAGACGCCGCGTACCCGGATCGCGATGAAACCGCCGACGAGTCCCAGTACCAGTCCGGACGCGACGGCGACCCCGATCGCGACCCAGAACGAGGGAACCTGCATCAGCATCAGGGCCGAGATATAGGCGCCGAGGCCGAAATAGAGCGCCTGACCGAGTGAAAGAAGGCCGGTATAGCCGAGGAGGATATCGACGGATAGCGCGAGCCCGGCGAAGATCAGCGCCTCGGTCGCCAGCCGCAGGTAAAAGGTGTCGTCGATCGCCGCACCAATCGCGGCGGCGATCAGCGCGAAAATCACCAGCGCCAGAGCCAGGACGTGGCTCGCGCGCATCGACGTTGTGAGAGCGTCACGCATGGCCGAGCCGCCCGAACAGGCCCTGCGGCCGTACCATCAACATCAGAACCATGATTCCGAACACGATGGGGTCGGTCCAGACCGGCGAAATGTATAGCGAGGCGATGGCCTGGACCTGCGTGAGAAACAGCCCGGCGACGACCGCACCGGCGATCGATCCCATTCCGCCGACGATGACGACGGTGAAGGCCATCAGGATGAAGTCGCGTCCCATAGTCGGGAACACCGAATAAATCGGTGCCAGCAGCACCCCGGCGAGGGCTGCGAGCGATACACCGAAGGCGAAGGCGCCGGCATAGACCCATTGCACAGGGACGCCGAGCGATGCCGCCATGTTGCGGTCGAAGGCGGCGGCGCGCACCATCGCGCCGATCCGCGTCCGGTAAACGATGAGAGCGGTTGCGACGATGACAAGGGCGCCGGTCGCAATCATGAACACGCGATAGAGCGGCAGGAAAAGACCGGCCACTTCGATCGCGCCACGGATCGGAGTCTCCGGCCGGATCGGGTTGGGTCCCCAGATCAGTTTGAACACGTCTTCGAGCACGAGCGCAAAGCCGAAGGTCAAGAGCAGCGTGGTGACATGCCTGTCCTGACTGTGAAAGACCCGCTGGATCAGAAGCCGCTCGACTAGATAGCCGACCGGCAGCATGAGTGCCGGCACGAGGACAAGCAGCAGCGCGAACGGCATGCCGAGGGCGCCGAGGGTTACGGCGATAAACGCACCGAGCGCGTAGAATTCGCCGTGCGACATGTTAATCACGTCGAGCAGGCCAAAGATGATGGTCAGCCCGAGCGCGACGAGGATCACCGCGACCCCGAGAGCCAGGCCTGTCACCACCTGCGGTGCAAGCACGAACTGGATATAATCCGCCATCCCCTCGTTCCCCGGGCCGGTCAGGCGCGTTTTCCGCTAAACGCGCGAAGCTTAGCTAGGGCGCAGCGCCGGGATGGCACTGCGCCCGTTCCTTGTCAGAAGCGCTTGCAGTCGTCGGGGCCGATCGCGTCGGCGCCGGGCACCTTGCCCACGATCTTGAACTGGCCGCCGGTAACCTGGACGACGTACATGTCCTGGATTGCCTGATGGTCGCCGGCGCGGATCGTCTTCTCGCCCTGCGGCGTCGCCCATTTCAGGTCGCGAAGCGCGTCGCGCACCTTGTCGGTTTCGGTGCTCTGGGCCTTCTCGACCGCGGCCTTGTAGGCGAACAGCAGCCCATAGGAATCGGTCCCGTAGAGATCCGGATCGGCCTTGTACGCGGCGCGGAACGCCTCAACGAACTTCTTGTTCTCCGGCGTATCGATTTCCGGCGAGTAACCGACACCGGTCACAAAGCCTTCCGCTGCCTTTCCGATGGCGCCGATATTCTGCGACGTCACCGTACCGGATGCGCCGAGCACGGTGATATTGCCGAGCAGTCCGAATTCCTGGAGTTGCGAGAACAGCCGGACGGTATCGTTGCCGGCCACCGAGGTGTACAGCACCTGCGGACGTGCCGCGCGAATTTGCCCGAAATACTGCGTATAGTCCTTGGAATCAAGCGGGGCGAAGACTTCGCCGGTGCTGTTGCCGCCGACGCGGTCGACGTTCGACTTGAAGGCGGCAACAGTCGAGCGGCCCATCTCGTAGTCCGGCCCAAGATAGAACACGCGGGCTTTCGGCTTTTCCTTGGCGAGCCAGCTCGCGAGCGCCGCCGATTGCTGGCCGGCGCGGGCGTTAACGCGGAACACATTGGGCGAGCAGCGCTCGCCCGTGATCGAATCCGCAAAGGACACCGTGGTTGCAATCAGCCGGCCGGCGCGCTCGGCGAGCTGGCCGACGGCCAGAGTCGAACCGGACGATACGGTGCCGGTGAGGAAATCGACCTTGTTGACCTGAAAAAGCTTCTCCGCCTTTTGTACGGCGACGGCCGGATTGGCTTCCTCGTCCTCGAAGGTCAGCTCGATCGGGCGTCCCATGATGCCGCCCGCGGCATTGATTTCCTTGGTCGCGAGCTCGAGGCCCCAGCGGACCTGCTGGCCGATGCCGGCATAGGTGCCGCTCAGCGGCGTAACCACGCCGATCTTGATCGGATCCTTGGACTGGGCTGCGCAGAGCGCGGTCGTCGACAATAGAATGGCAAGCGTGGTTGTGGCTAATCTGGTCATTGGCATTCCTCCGTTATATTGCAGCGGCCCTTACCGCCTTCAGCTTCCCTTGAATTTCGCAGCGCGCTTGCCGTGAAAAGCCTCGACGCCTTCCTTGAAGTCGTCGGACTGCCGCAGGCGGCTGTAGCAATGGCCTTCCAGTTCGATGGCGATGGTGAGGGTCGAATCTTCGGTATCGTTGAGCAGTTTCTTGGCCGTCCGTTGCGCGAGCGGCGAAAAGGAAAGGAGTTCGTCGACGAGCGCGTCGGTCGCAGCCTCAAGCCTGTCGTCGGCCACGCATTCCGTTGCGATTCCCCAGTCGTATGCTTGGCGGCCCGGGATTCGCCTGGAGCGCATTACGATGTCTTTGGTGCGCGTGATCCCGACGATCTTCTGCAATCGTGCCGACCCCCCGGAGCCCGGAATCTGGCCAAGCTTCTGTTCCGGCAAAGCGTAGAGACAGGTATCCGAGACGACGCGGAAATCGCAGGCGAGCGAAATTTCGAAGCCGACGCCGAAGCAGTAGCCGCGGTTGGCGGCAATCACCGGTTTCGCGCAGCGCGCGGGCGCGGCGATGTTCCAAGCGAGTTTCGAGACATGCTCGGGCGAGGCCTCCATGAAGCCCTTGATGTTGCCGCCGCTGGAAAAATGCTCTCCAGCCGCGCGCAGCACGATGACGCGTACGTTGTCGTCTTCGTCGAGGGCCTCGAAAACCAGCCGCAACTGGTCGCGCTGCGGCATTTCGATGACGTTGAGCGGTGGCCGGTCGAGAACGATGTCGGCACGCTGCTTGTATGGTGTAAGTTCCACCCGGAAGCCGTTGAGCGTCGAAAGGCGCGGATCGGTAAACGTCATCGAAGTCATGCTGCGTTGCCTTTGGTCTGGGGTCCACCTTCGGCCTCGAATTCGCCTGCGACCAGCTTGCGGCGCAGGAGTTTGCCGACCGGCGATTTCGGGATCTCGTTGACGAAGACATAGCGGCGTGGCCGCTTGAAGTTGGCGAGACCCGAACTGCGGCAGAACTGATCGAGTTCGCCATCCTGCACCGGGCTGCGGCGCTTGACGAAGGCAGCTACGATTTTGCCCCAGCGCTCGTCCGGAAGTCCGACAACGGCGACCTCGGACACGGCCGGGTGCAGCGAAAGGCAGCTCTCGATTTCTACCGGCGAGACGTTCTCGCCGCCGGTAATGATCATATCGTCGACCCGGCCGGTCACGAACAGATCGCCGTCCTTGTCGACGAAGCCTGTGTCGCCGGTAAAGTACCAGCCCTTGCGCAGCGCTTTGGCATCGGCTTCCGGGCGCCGCCAATAGCCCTCGAAGGATTCGTCGCCAAGCAGATGGGCGATGATCTCGCCTTCCTCGTCGGTGGCTGCGATTTCGTCGGGGGAGGCGGCGCCCAGTTTCACCACGCGGATGCGCTGGTTGATGCCGGCGCGGCCGGCAGAGCCTGGCTTCGCTGCCGCATTCTGATCGATGGTGAAGGTATAGATTTCGGAGGATCCGTAGTGATTGACAAAAAGTTCTGGTTTGAATGCCTCACTCAGATCCTTCAGCAGGCCGTCGGTCATCGGTGCGCCGGCGAAGCCGAGCTTGCGTACCGACGAAATGTCGGCGCGCGCGAAAAGGTCGTTGTGGATCAGGTCGTGATACAGGGTCGGGACGAGATAAAGATTGGTGACTTTCTCCGCCTCGATCAGTGCAAGGGCATTGGCAACGTCGAAGCGCGGAAGGCACACGAATGTGCCGTTGATCAGAGACATTGCCAGCAGAGAGCGTACCCCCATCGTGTGATAGAGAGGCATCACGCCGAGCGTACATTCGCCATTGGAGTAGAGGTTCTGCGCAACATGCGCGACCGCAGCCGCGCGCTCGGCCCGTTGCCGGCGCGGCACTCCTTTCGGGCGCGCGGTGGTTCCGGAAGTATAGAGCATCACCGACCAGGCGTCCGCCGACGCGCGCGGTTCGGCTTCGTTGCCGGAGCGGTCCACGAGCGAAGCGTAGGCGATTTCGTCGGACTCGACGGAGTCGAGAGCGATCCTGTGCCGCGATCGCGCCTCCTGCGACGTCCGCGCCGCTTCGGCGGAGACATCCTCGAACACGATGGCCTTGGCCTCGGAATCAGCGAGGCCAAAATCGATTTCGTCCGGCTTGGCGCGCCAGTTGAGCGGCGTTATCACGACGCCGGCAAACTGACACGCCCAATGAATGAGCGCGGCTTCGACCCGGTTTTGCAGCACGGTCACGAGATGGTCGCCCGGCATCAAGCCGAGCTCATCGATGCTGTCGACGATGGCCGAAATCTGCCGATAGGCCTGTGCGTAAGTGAGACGGACCGGTCCGTCGACGAACGCGAGCGCTTCAGCCTTGCGTTCGACGCTTGCGAGAAAGCTGGTTCCGAGATCAAGCATCGGGGTGTGTCTCCCGCAGTCTCTTTGCAGCATCCAGTGCCGCGGCAACGATCGGGACATAGCCCGTGCAGCGGCACAGATGGCCGCTGAGAAATTCCCGCAGCGTCTCTTCGGAGGGGTCCGGGTCGTTGCGCAGCAGGTGGTCGAGCGACATCAGAATCCCGGCGGTGCAGAATCCGCACTGCAGAGCGTGGTGGCGTCGAAACGAATCCTGCAGCACGGACAGGCGCCCCGGAGCCGGTTCGAGCCCTTCCACCGTGCGGATGTCGGCGCCGTCGGCCTGAACGGCAAGCGTCAGACATGCGCGCGCCGGTGCCCCATCGATCTGGACGGTACAGGCGCCGCAAACACCGTGCTCGCATCCGACATGCGTACCGGTCAAACCGAGCGTGTGCCGCAGCATATCGGTGAGCAGCATGCGTGGCTCGACATCGGCCTGGTACGTGCGGCCATTCACCGAGAGCTGGACCGGGTGGCGTTTTTCCGCGCTCAGGCGAGGCATCGGCGTGCTTCCTCGATGACGGCGCGGCCCATGCGGCGCACCAGCTCGCGGCGATAGCGCGCCGTGGCATGCAGGTCGTCGCGGGCGTCGAGCTCGAAAGCAAAGGTATGGAGCGCGTCGTCGAGCGCGGAGCCGTCGAGCGCACGAAAGTCACGCGCGACCGGTCGGTCGGCGACCCCGCCGATCGCGAGCCGCGTTTCCCGGTCCGATGCAACCGCTGCGCAGCCAACGATGGCAAAGTCGCCGTAGCGCCGGCCGAATTCGCGGAAAGCATAGCCTTGTCCTGGGCGCGCCTTCGGAAAGGTCACCGCCTCGATCAGTTCGTCTTCGCCGCGGGCGGTGGACATCATCCCAATGAAGAAATCGTCGGCCGTGATGCTGCGCGTCTTGCGGCGCGTGGACAATTCGATGCTGCCCTGAAGTGCGACGAGGGCGAGCGGAATTTCCGCGCTCGGGTCGGCATGTGCCGCCGATCCGCAGATCGTGCCGCGGCTGCGAGTCTGCGCATGGCCGACAAAGGGCAAAGCGGCCGCGAGCAGCGGCAAGCTGCGGGCGAGGTCCGGGCGTGAGAGAAGTTCGTCCTGGCGGACCGCGGCGCCGACGCGGATGGCGTCACCGTTGTCGGTGATCCGGCGCAGTTCAGGCAGGTGCATGATGTCGATCAGCACCTTCGGTCGCGCCAGCCGCATCGACAGCATTGGCATCAATGTCTGGCCGCCGGCGAGAATTCGGGCGTCGCCTGCATCTTGCGCCAAGACCTCGTGAGCCTCTGCGACAGACTGCGCGCGCACATAGTCGAAGCGGGCGGGCTTCATGCACGGCCTCCGAACAGACGTGCGAACAGCCCGGCTTTCGCTTGCCCGCCCCCGGTCTTGCGGGCGAGGGCCGCGAAGAACTGGCGGATCACCACCCTGGCCGCGCCGTCGAGCAGTCGTCCGCCGATAGACGCGACCTTGCCGCCGATCTGCGCGTCGTAGTCGTAGGTCAGCAGGGAGCCGCCTTCGGGCATCGGCGAAAGGCGGATGCGGCCAGTGCCCGCGGCATTGCCGAGCGCGCCGTCGACGACGCCGTCGAGCGTCACGGATTGCGGGCGAACCAGGTCACGCAAACGAATATCGGCCTTGTATCGGCCGGTGACGGGACCGATACCGAGCGTCACGTCGGCGCGGAAATGCGTTTCGGAAACGCGCGCGACCCCGTGGCAACCCGGAATGATAGCGGCGAGCGTCGCCGGATCCAGCAGCAGCTCCCAGACCGCGTCCGGCGCGGCGGCGACTTTGGCTTCGCCCGAACCGTGGAGGGCACGGGTGCCGGCCGCAGCTACAGTGGGGCGGACGAATGCGTGCGGCGGTTCCTTTTCCTCGCCGTGCAGATGTTTTGCGATCTTCGCAGGCGTCAGCGGCAGGTCGATTTCCGCGATTCCGAGCGCGTCTGCCACGGCATTGGCGATGCAAACCGGCGTGCTCATGCAATTGCCTTCGCCGACGCCCTTGGTGCCAAGTGGCGTGAACGGGGAGGGCGTCTCAACGTGCAGCATTAATGGAGTTGGCACCTCCATTGCGGTCGGCACCAGATAATCGGCAAAGGTACCGGTCAAGAAGGCGCCGTCAGGTCCGTAGGCATATTCTTCGTAAAGCGCAGCGCCTACTGCATGCGCGAAGCCGCCGGTAACCTGGCCTGCGACCATTCCAGGATGAAGAATGCGGCCGCAGTCATGCATAGTAACGTATTTGTCGATGCGCACTGCGCCGGTATCGCGATCGATCTCGACGCCGCAGAAATCGAAAATAAACCCGTGACAGAGAGAGGAGTTGATTTCGTCCTGTTCGGTCGGCGGCGTCAGTTCCGGCGGTGTCCAGAATGCGGTTTCGCGAAGCGCCTGGTCCGCTTCAGGGATCAGGCCGGGCGACCAGTGGCTCGCCGCCGCCATGCGCGAGAACGGGATCGCGTTATCCGGATTGCTCCGCGCTCGGATGCGGCCTTGTGCGAATTCGATCTCCGAGGCCGGAACGTTGAGCTGCGCTGCGGCGCTGCGTGCGAGCTTCGCCTTGATTCTTTCGGCAGCCAGATGCGCGGCGCCGCCGACGGCGGCCGCAAAGCGGCTGGCATAATTGCCGGATGCGATCGACCAGGCATCGCGGGCGCTGTCGAAATCGGTAACGACGCGGATGTCGGATGGCTTCAGTCCGAGCGCATCGGCAACGACTTGCGAAAGAACCGTGCGATGGCCCTGTCCCTGCGGGATCGAGGCGACATGCACCGAAACTCCGCCAAGTGGGTCGATCGCGACCGTTGCCGTTGCTTGTGCGCCGTTTTTGGGCCCAGCCCTCTGCCGCTCCTGCGGTGTCAGAACCGTGGTGATGTAGCCCATGTTGGACACACTTGGCTCGACCGCCGCGGTCAGGCCGATGCCGTAGATGCGGCCTTCCGCTCGGGCCTGCGCCTGGCGCTCGCGCAATGCATCGAGGTCGCCGTCGTACAGGGCCTGCTCGAAGGCTTTCAGGTAGTCGCCGGAATCGAGCAGCGCGCCGGTTGCGGTCCGGTACGGGAAGGCGCCGGACGGAACGAGGTTCCTGCGGATCACATCGACCGGATCGAGGCCGAGTTCGATGGCGATGCGCTGCATCAGCCGCTCAAGCGCGTAATAGACCTGCGGACCGCCGAATCCACGGTTCAGACCGGTGGGGGTCTTGTTGGTGACGACAACGCGATTGCGCACAGAGACGTTACGTATGTCATAGGCTCCGGTGAGGTTGCCGTGCATGCGATACAGCGTGGCCGGTTCCGGCGCGCGGATATGCGCACCGACATCCTCGATCTGATCGTAGGCGAGTGCGCGCACGCATCCGTCGGCATCGACGGCGGCGCGAAGCGTGGAGACCCGATTGGTCGCCGACACCGACGCAGTGAGATGTTCGAGCCGATCCTCGATCCATTTCACCGGCCGCCCGCATAACCGTGCGGCGATCCCCATCAGAACGACATAAGGGAACACGCCCTGCTTGACACCGAAGCTGCCGCCGGAATCCGGCGGTGTGCGCAGCCGGAACCGGTTGCCCGGCACTTTCAGCGCTCGCGCCATCACCGCATGCAGGCTGAAGGGACCCATGAAATTCGCAAGAATGTCGTAGCTATCCTCGCCGGGATCGTATTCGGCAACGACGCCATAGGTTTCCATCGGCGTGCACGAATTGCGCGGATAGTGGATGGTCACGGCCACAATATGCGCAGCTTCCGCAAAGGCTTTGTCCGGATCGCCGTAGCGGAAGCTGCGTTCGCTCACGAGATTGGTACCGAGCGGCTCGTGCAGAACCGGCCGGTCTGGCTCGAGCGCGGCGAGCGGATCGACAACCGCCGGCAGCGGCTCGTATTCCACCTCGATCAGATCGAGCGCATCTTCGGCAAGGTAGCGATCGGAGGCGATGGCGATGGCCACCGGCTCGCCGATGTAGCGGACGCGATCGGTTGCGATCGGCCAGCACTCGATCGGCGCTTTCACGCCTACGACAAGGCTCGCCGAATGCGCCTTTATGTCGGTTCCGGTCAGGATTGCCGCGACGCCTTGTGCTTCGCGCGCTGCTTTTGTGCGGATCGCGACAATCCGCGCATGCGCATGAGGTGAGCGCAGGATCGCGGCATGCAGCGTGCCGTTCTTGACGGCGAGATCGTCGATGAAGCGGCCGCGGCCGGACAGGAGCGCTGCGTCCTCTACGCGCTCGACCGACTGCCCGCACCATGTGGTGGCCTGACCTGCCATCGCTTCGACGTCCCTCGATGCGCTCTTTGCCGGCGCATGCAAGGGTTACGCTGTCACGACCGCCCTCAGGCAGGCCATGCCATCCTGTCTCACGGCTTACCGAGGTGTCTCATTTAGTGCGGCGTTGGCTCAGGCGCCGAATGCGAACCCGATGCGGGCGACCTGGCGGAATTCGCTCGGCGTGCAACCGGCATGGTCCCGGAAGAACCGTGTGAAATGGCTCTGCGCCGAAAAGCCGAGCTTTTCGCTGACCAGGGCCAGACTGTCGTCGTTGTGGACCACGGTCTTCACCGCGAGTTCCATGCGCAGGAGATTGACGTAAAGGTGCGGCGTCATCCGCGTCGACCGCTCAAACAGGCGGTAGAAATGCGCCCGTGATAGACCGACTTCCTTCGCCATGGAATCCACGTCCTGCGCCGCCTTCGGGTCGGCCCGGATCAGGTTGATGGCGCGGCGAATCCGCCAGTCCATTGGGTTGCGATGGGCCTGAAAATCTGCCGCTCGCTTCGAAAGCGTTCGCCAGGGCGTGAAGCGTTCGATAATGGAGATCATCAGGTCGGACAGCAATTGCTCCTGAGTTGCGCCCGCGCTCGGGTCCGCCATCATGAATGCGGCGAGATCCATCGACAGGCGCCGGATGCGCGGCGAGAGTTCGCCGGCGGGCCTGTCGAAAAAGCCATGTGCGCCGCTCGCCGCCCAGTTCGGGCGGAAGTTTTTCAGCCAGCTGGGCTCAATGTAGAGCGCGAGGATGATGGTGCGTGGCCGTTCCTGATAATGCACATAGGCGTGCGGCTCCCAGGTATTGATCAGCACGGCTTGTGTATCGGTGAGGGGAACAAGCCGGTCGCCGACGGCAAACTGGGTGTCGGCGCCGCTCGCCTTGATCAGCACATGGCAGTGCGGATGCGCGTGCCGCACGAGTGAGCGGTCCATGTCGAGCAGGGCGACACGGCCGAAGTCACCATGGGCGATGCGCAATGCGTTGGACATTCCTTGCTTGGTTTCCTACCCGGGGCTTTTCGCAGTCGGTCGTTTTATTATTACGGCGATCGCACGGACTATTCTTGCCGAATTGTCGCACTGCGTATGTTAAATTGCGTATCGCGAATTCCGCCATTCCTGCAAGCTGGGCGCTCCGAAATGCTGCGGTGCGAGATAAAAAATGAGACACCCCGGTAATGCGAAATGGCGCCAAAGCGGCCGATAACGATTCCGGGGTCAACGAATACCAAGGCTAAATATGACCGAAGCGGTCCGGTGCGGAGACATGCAATCGAACGTTGTAGCGGGCCGGGAAGGCCCGCAGCCGATGACGACCTTGCGCGGATGGCTCGATCATCTGGCTGCGCAAGACCGGCTCGCCGTCGCGCGGCCTGGCTTGTCTCTCGCCTTCGAGATCGCGGCAGTCGCCAAGCGGCTCGATGGCCGCAAGGCCACGTTCTTTCCGCAGCCCGGCGGACATGCAATGCCGGTAATTTCGGGGCTGGTATCGGACCGGGGATGGATCGCCGAGGCCATGGGCGTCGCCCCGGGCGGGGTGCTGACCCGGTTCCAGGAGGCCGCGCTCAATCCGGTCCCATGGCTTGAAGTGCGAAATGCGCCGGCTCAGCAGGTGGTGCATCGCGACGTCGATATGACCCGGCAATTGCCGATCCCGGTCCATAACGAGCACGATAACGGCGCCTATATTACCGCGGGCCTCCTGATCGCGCGCAATCCCAGGAGTGGGGTCCAGAATGTGTCGATTCATCGTTTGCAGGTGAGCGGGCCGAACCGGCTCGGGGCCCTTTTGCTGCCGCGCCATACTCATATGTTCTTTGAGATGGCGGAGGCCGTCGGTCAGGCGCTCGATGTTGCCATCGCGGTTGGTGTCGATCCGCTTACGCTTCTGTCGTCCCAAGCGATTGCGCCCATCGACTTCGATGAACTTACAATCGCCGGTGCCCTGCACGGTGCGCCGCTTCCCGTGGTGAAGTGCGTGACCAATGAGGTCCGCGTTCCGGCGGAAGCCGAGATCGTACTCGAGGGCCGGCTGCTGCCGCATGTCCGGGAGCCCGAAGGCCCGTTTGGAGAATTCCCGCAATATTACGGCGAGCGGGCGAAGCGCCATGTGATCGAGATCGACGCGCTCACGCATCGCAAGGACGCCATGTTCCACACCATCGTCGGCGGCGGTCTCGAACATCTCCTGCTCGGCGGCATTCCGCGCGAGGCGACACTGCTCGCTCACCTGCGTCGCAGTTTCCCGAATGTACGCGATGTGCATCTCGCGCGTGGTGGCGTTTGCCGCTATCACCTTTATGTGCAGATCGACAAGCGGCAGGAAGGCGAAGCCAAGAATATCATGATGGGAGCTTTCGCCGGGCATTACGATGTCAAGCAGGTGATCGTGGTGGATGACGACGTGGACATCCACGATCCAGCCGAAGTCGAATGGGCGGTGGCGACCCGCTTTCAAGCCGACCGCGATCTACTCGTCGTAGGCGAAAGTCAGGGCTCCAAGCTGGACCCGTCGGCACGCAACGGCGTCGGCGCCAAGATGGGGCTCGACGCGACCAAGCCGCTCGATGCACCGGAGATGAAATTCAAGCGCATCCGTGTGCCCGGTGAAGAAAGCGTGGATATCGGGCACATTCTCGGGAACGACCAGTCATGGAGACAATGTATCTAGGCCTGATCAAGCAGAGGCTTTGAAGCTGGCTTTTGGCCGGATGCGTCCGTTGAAGTCACCTGCTGCAGAGAGAATTTCCCGCCAATAAGCGATAAGCGCCTTACGATCCGGTGATCCGCTGCGTTCGGGAAGACGAGGCCGAAGCCGCGCAGCCGTATCATGGTCGCCGATCGAGCGCACCGACGCTGGCGCATCCGGGCGTCGGCAAGGTCTAGTCTAGCTGTAGACCGCGATCGAGAGCTGCCGCGCGGACCGCGGCTGCGCTGAATGGCCGCCAGATCGCTGCGTGCGGCTGGTCAGCGCGGCTGCGGACTTTCGCTGACAGGAATCACCGGCAGCAGCAGATGCGAGGGGTGCGTCTCGTCGTGATGCACCTTGTGCAGCACGGTGCGGCTGGAACAGATGTGATAGGGGATATATTCCACGTTGGTCGCGCCCCCGACGCCGGTCGGTACGTCGAGGCTGGTAATGTCGAGGCAAATGCGATGCCCGGCCTTGAACAGATTGGCTGTGGCCATCAGCTCGACCGCGTATTCCGTCACCTCGCCCGGCACCACCGGCTTTTTCGCGGCGCGGGTCAGCTTGTGCCAGGGCTTCCACGGCCTTGATCGCTTCGGATCGAGTTCGCGCATCGAGGCTTTCAGCCAGCCGCGGGTGAGTTCGCGTTCGGGCAGATCGCGCGGCACGTTGCGCTCGCCCTCGCGTGCGGTGCGCACCGAGACGTCGGGGCCGACATCGCTCAGAACGACGATCCAGTTGGTGTCGTCCTGATCGATCTCGGCGAACAGGGTGAGCACGATCGGTCCGGCGATCAGCGTGTCTTGCGGCAGCGGCTCGCTCATGTAGCGCAGGCGCTGCACCTCGGTGGTCTGGGTGAGCGGCATCTGCACGAAGGCGTCGGGCGCGAGCCGCCCGTCGGTGCTCGACGGCAGGAAGGGCTGCGGCCGCAGCCGCCCCCAGCTCGACAGATAAAGCTTGGTCCACTGCGTCTCGGGCAGTGGCCAGTCCTGGCCATAGCGCCATTCATTCGCGCCCGTGACCCAGTATTTCACCGGGGGCTCGTCCATGATGCCGGTGTCGATGCGCTTCAGCCAGTGGTCGTACCAGCGCAAGATCTCCTGATGAAGGGACCGGAAGGGCCGTTCGAGATGCGAGGGTCCGCCGAAAGCGAGCTTCTTCGGCACGTCGATATTGCGGAACCAGTTCTGTGCGCCGTTCAGATGCGTCTTGTAGCCGAAGGCGTACCAGCCCGAGCCGGTATAGGCGGGAATCTTGATCTTCTCGAAATCCGCTTCCGCCTTCTCGACAATCTCCTCCTTGTCATAGGGATGAATGAGAAATTCGAAGATTGCTGGCAGCTGCTGACCCTTCTGGGTCAGGATGTTGTAGACATGCGGATAGATCTTGAAGTCGGGATTGGCCATCGCCTCGCGCCAGAGCGCCTCACGCTCGGGAGGCAATTCGCCGGGCTGTCCCTTGTTCTGGTGGGCGACCAGATTGATCGACAGGAGATAGCGGAAGAGATGCAGCACGCCGCCGTGATATTCCTCGCGGAAGCTGCCGAGCGTACCGTATGCGCCGCGCGGATCGAACGGGAAAATTGCCTTCAGCGCCGGCGGCTGCTGTTTTGCGACGTTGAATTGTTCTGCGCCGAAGCCGGAGATGCCGATCATGCCGACATTCCCATCGCACCATGGTTGCTTGGCGATCCATTCGATCAGGTCGTAGCTGTCGAATTCGCGTGAGCCTCCGCCCTCGGACTTGCCGATGCCGCGCGGCGCGCCGATGACATGGATATAGCCGCGCGAGGTGAGAAAGCGCGTATCGCCGGCTTCCAGCCAACCGGTCCATAAAGGCGCCCATGACGGCTGCGGCGTGAGCGCTTCCGCAACGTCCGGTCCCTGCAGGTCCTTGTTGTAGATCGCGAAGGCGAGGAGGGCGGGGAGCTTCTTCTCGGTGTCGGGGCGATAGACGTCGACCGACAGATGCACGCCATCGCGCATCCTTACCTTAACGTCGCGCTCCTCGATGAATCCGTCGAAGTCCGGCGGCCGGTCGTATTGCGTCGGCAATTCGTCGCCGGTCGCGGTCAGGAACGGGTTAGGGACTTTGCTCATGCGGCCAGTCTCGGCAGGGTGGCGAGGTCGAGCATGAGATCGTCGGTGGGCTGCTCGCCCTTGCGATGGAAATCGACCGCAAGCTGCGCACCGCTTGCCGGGCAATAATGCACCGTGCAGCAAAGATCGGCGTGCAGATCGATGCGATAACGCTCCGGCAATTTCTCGAAGGTGACGGATTTTGCGCCCTTGCGCCATGCCGTCGAGTTCGTCGCAAGGATATAGCCGGCGCGGCTCACGACATGGGCGCCGCGCTCGTCCTGCACCACGAACAGGCCCTCGCTCAGGGACGCGATAGGCGTTGCGGCGCTGCGTTTGGCCGGATCGGTATCGAAATTGCCGACCCTGGCTTTGCGGATGGCTTCGCGCTGACGCTCAGTCGCGGCCTCGTCGGCGCCATTGCCGTTCACAACGACGCCGTAGATTTCACGCGCGGTCTCGGCGCTGACTGCGCCGGATGCGACATCGCGTGCGACGTCCGCTGCCTCGCGCTCCAGCGGATCGCCCCAGCCGCCACCGCCCTGCCAGATCACCGAGAACACATCGCGATTGGTCATCGGCATCAGGCCTGGCTTTGGCCCGAAGCGCTCCCATCTGCCGCCATCGTTGGGCAGCCCGCCCTCGATCGCGCCCCAGCCCATGGACTGCACCACGGTCGAGCCCGGCCAGCCGCCGGAAAGTCCGGCCGTGTTCGGCGACTCGGCGCCATGGGTCATGATCAGGGCCATCGCTTTCTCGATGCCGCCAAGTGTCAGCGCAACCTCGGCGGACACGCCACCGCGGAATTTGCCGGCGCCGCCGGTATCAGGCGTAAGCTTGCGATGCAGATAGAATAGCGGCACCACCTGCTCGTTGCGCTCGACATCGGCGATGCAGGAGACTGGCGAGGTGATCGGGCCGCCCGCGTCGATGCCGTCCTTGGTGGCAAACGCGCCGGAACCCGCGGCAAGCGGGTCCATCAGATGCAGGCCGAATGGCTCACCATATTGATTGATGCCGCCGAGATTGAAGGTCGCCATGCAGCCGTCGCTGATGCATTGCGCGCGGTAGCGGTATTTCGGCGAGGTCGCGAGCAGCTTGTTCAGTGCCGCCATCACCGCATTGCTCACCGACCAGATGGTCTCGACCGTCGCCGATCCGACCGGCGCGGGGAATTGCGCGGTGCAGATCAGCCCGTCTGGCGCCACGATCTCGACCGGATCGAGCAGACCCTGGTTCCACTGTATGTCGAAGCCAAGCGTGGTGAGAATGCCGCCGGCGCAGCCGCCGACCAGACCCGAGCGCGTCGCATTGATGAAGCCCGGCGCCTGCTTGCTCGAGCCCGAGAAGTCGAGCGTCAGGGTGTCGCCTTTCTTCGTCGCCTTGCAGTCGATCTTGTAGAGGATGTTCTGGTGGCCGTCATGCTCGATGAAGTCGGCGGCATGCACGGTGCCGTCCGGCAACTCGTTGAGGCGGGCGCGCAATCGTGCTTCGGAAGAAGCGATCATGCGCCGCATCACCTCGGTTACTGTCTTGGCGCCGTAACGCTCGACCAGTTCGCCGACCCTGCGGTTCGCCACATTCACGGTGGCGATGAAGGCGCGGATATCGAGTCCGAGCTGATCGGGCAGGCGCGACGCCGTGACGATCATCTCCAGCACGTCTTCCCGGATCTCGCCCTGGTCGACGAGCTTCACGCAAGGGATGCGGATGCCTTCCTGCCAGACTTCCTTCGCCTTCGGGCACCAGCTCGCGAAATCCATGCCGCCGACATCGGTTTCATGGGCCTCCACGCCGGCCCAGGCGATGATCTCGTCGCCGGCATAGATCGGGCCAATCATCTGCACGTCGTTCTGGTGCAGCGCACCGATATAGGGATCGTTGCCGATGAAGATGTCGCCCCTCTTCACCTTGAGCTGCGGCTTGCCGTTGATATGCCGGATCACCTGGCCGCAGACCGGGGCCTGGAACGACACCTGGAAGCCCATCGACACCACGGCCCCGTCCGGCAGGAACAGGCCGGTAAAGAAATCCGATGCCTCGGTGACAGTTGGCGATCCGGAGACGGCCTGCAGCGCGATCCGCATCTCTTCGGAAATCGCGACAAGGCGATTGCGAATGACCTCGAAAGTAACAGCGCCGATCTCGCTCATTGTGCGAGCCTCACATGAATGTTGCCAAACCGGTCCGACGTTGCACTTGCCCCTGGCGGAACGACGACGCTCTGGCCGGGAAACTCGATGATGGCGGGACCCTTTGCAGTTTCCCCATCTTTTGGGAAGGACGTGCGATAGATTGCGGTGTCGAGGGCGCGCTTGGCTTCGCGGAACACCACCGGCCGGGTGCCGCGCGGTTCAAACCGCTCGCCCTTGGTCGCAAGCGCGGGCGGGGGCAGGGCGCCGGTGCCCATGGCGCGCACCGAAATCAGCTCATAGCCGGCATTCGAGAATGCCGCGCCGCGCCCAAACAGCGTCTCGTATTGCTGTTCGAAGGTCGCCGCGACGGTTCGGAACATGTCGATGGTGAAATCATCGCCTTCGAATGCGATGTCGAGGTGGTTGGTCTGGCCGCGGAACTTGATGGCGATGAAGGTCTCGATCTTGATGTCGCCTTTCGGACCGGCCAGCGCGAGATTGTTCTTGACCTCCTGAACTGCCGATTTCAGCGCAGCTGTCACGTGCGCAAGCTGGGCTGGAGTGGGGATCGCGCCGGGCGAGATGCGCGCATAGGCCGGGCGTTCCGCCGTGAAGCCGAGATCGGAATTGCCAGTGCCGTAGGCGGATTCCGCGGTCGCCGCCGCGGGCACGATGAAACTGTCGAGCCCCAATTCCTCGCTCAGCACCCAGGCATGCGACGGACCAGCGCCGCCATTGGCAAGCAGCGTGAAGTCGCGCGGATCGTAGCCGCGTTCGATGGTCATGCGGCGTAACAGATCGGCCATTTTGCTGTCGAGAATCTGGCGGATCGCCCACGCTGCCTCGGTCACGCCGATGTTCAGGGGCTTTGCGACATGCTCCTCGATAGCGCGCTTTGCGGCCTCGACATCGAGCTTCATGCGCCCGCCGATAAAATTGTCCGGATCGAGCACGCCGAGCACGAGATCGGCATCGGTCGCGGTCGGCTTCGTGCCGCCGCGTCCGTAACAGGCCGGCCCAGGATTGGCGCCGGCGCTGCGCGGACCGACCCGCAATTCGCCGAACTCGACATAGGCGATGGAGCCACCGCCTGCGCCGATCGATTCCACGTCGATCGAGTGCACGCGGATATCGGCGCCCGCGACGGAGATTTCCGAGCGCATCACCGGCTTGCCTGACACGATCACGCCGACATCGAAGCTGGTGCCGCCGATATCCATGGTGACGATATTGTCGAAGCCGGCCTGCGCGCCGGTGGCACGCGATCCCATGACGCCGCCGGCGGGACCCGAGAACAATGCGAAGGCCGGACGGTCGTTGAGCACGGCCGTCGGCAGCACGCCACCCGCGCAGGTCATCATCAGTACCGGCACCTTCATGCCGGCCTTCTGCAGCTTCGCTTCCAGCGTTGACAGATAGCGGCCGGCGAGCGGGCCAAGCGCGGCATTCCCGGCGGTCGTGGACATACGGGCATATTCGCCCACACCCGGCGAAATCTCGTGCGACAGGCTGACGAAGGCGTCCGGCAATTCCTCTGCGATAATCTCGCGCAGCCGCTTTTCGTGAACAGGATTGTGCGTGGCCCATAAGGTGCAGACCGCAACCGCCTCGACCCCGAGCGCCGACAGCTTGCGAATTTCACCGCGCGCCTGCTTCTCGTCGAGCGGCTTGACGATATTGCCCCTGACGTCGATGCGCTCGTCAATCTCAAAGACGAGATCGCGCGGTACTAGCGGCGGAATCCGGTTGCGCAGATAGGCGTCGGTCCGTTCCAGTTCGTTCATGCCCGACGTCTGACGCTTCAGACGGCCGATCACCAAAGTGTCGCCGAAACCCTTGGTGGTGAGGATGGCGGTTTTCGCCGCGTTACCGGTCAAAAGGGCATTAAGTCCGACGGTTGTGCCATGGCCGAAGCGCTCGATTCCTGCGCAGAACTGATCGAAGCTCAGCCCATACGCCTCGGCCGCGAGCCCGATCGCATCGATCACGCCGCCGAGCACATCGGCGGTGGTCGGCGACTTGAAGACGCGGGTCTGACCGTCATCCGCCGAGACCCAAAGGTCGGTGAACGTCCCGCCGACATCCGTTCCAATGAAGAAACCCAATGCTCGCTCCCTGACTCAATTTCTGTCGCGCCCGATATTGCGGTGCCAAACCGGGTGCGCGTCGGCCTCGTTTTCTGCTGCGGCAAACTTTGTACTCGCAACCGGACCGCTCTTGCGCTAGAGTTGAACAACTGTACAAGTCGGTTGTCAACGGCTTTCGGATCGGACGAAGATTTGCGAAACAGCGAGAACACCAGAGCGGCCATTCTCGATGCGGCGGAGAACCTGTTCGCGGCAGCGAGTTTCGACATCGTTTCGATGCGTGACGTTGCGGCGAAAGCGCGCGTGCCGCTCGGCCTGATCAATTACCATTTCCAGAGCAAGGAGAAGCTGTTCGAAGCGATCATCGCGCGGCGCTCGGACGAGCTGAATGCGCGCCGCCGCGCCGCCTTTGAACGATTGAAGGGAAGGCCCGACATCCGTCAGGTGGTCGACGTGTTTCTGCGTCCCTATCTTGAATTGATGCTTGAAGGCGGTGCGGGCTGGCGTGCCTATGGCCGCCTGCTGGCGCAGACCGGCCAGCAGCAGCGCTGGACCCGGCTGATTACCCGGCATTTCAAGGAGACGCAGGACATTATCCTCAATGCGCTGGAACAGGCCGAGCCGCGGCTTTCGAAGGAAGCCGCAGCTCGAGGCTACACGCATATGGTCTCGGTGATGTTCGGGATATTCGCGGCGAACGACTTGCTCAGCGTGATTTCGCGTCGCGCCTATTCCAGCCGCGATCTCGAGCGCGCCTATGACTTCGCATTGCCGTTTCTGACTGGCGCCTTTGAAGGGCTCGCCGCGGCGGGCGTCGGGGAAGGCACCAATCGACAGGACCTCAATCGAGAGGACGTTAATCTAAAGGAGCTGAAGCGTAACGAGACGCGGCGCGCATGATTTGACGTTGCGCCGATCGAAAAGCCGACGCGGGACGAACCCGCGCAATCAGATCAAATGGAGGAAAGCATGAAAAGATTGTACACATTCGTCGTTGCGGCATCGCTGGCGCTTGCCGTCACGCCCGCAATGGCGCAGAAAAAGATCACCTTCGGTCATCAACAGGTATTCGACCTCGCGCCGGTCCTGCTGGCGCAGGACAAGGGCTTCTTCGCCAAGCACGGGATTGAGGTGGCGATGAAGCCGATCCCGCTCAATTCGCAAAATCCGGCAGCGCTTGAAGCCGGGGAGGTCGACATCGCGATGCCGACCGCGTCCGTGCTGCTGCAGGCGGTCAATGGCGGGCTCGATCACGTCGCGGTGTCCGGCTACACGGAAACGATCAAGACCGACAGCAATTTCGGCATCGTGGTGCGGCCCGATGCAAACATCAAAACCCCAGCCGATTTCGTCGGCAAAAAGGTCGGCGTTCCGGGACTCAATGCGTTCCTGCATGTGATGTTCCGGGAATGGCTCACGATGAAGGGCGTCGACTGGAAGAAGGTGGAGTTCATTGAGACGGTGTTCCCGCAGATGGACGGCATTCTGAAGGCCGGCTCGGTCGACGCCGTTGTCGTCATTCAACCGTTCATGGCGCGCATTACCGGAGCCAAGAACGGTGAACTGATGGCGCATTTCATCCGCGACATGCCGGCGGGCATGAGCATCACGGTCTTCTCAAGCAAACGAGACTGGGCTGCCAAGAATCAGGACGCGATTAAGGCGTTCCGTGCCGGCTTCGATGAGGGCGCAGCTTATGCGCATGCCCATCCGGACGAGGCGCGCGCGATTGTGGCGAAAGCACTGAAAGTGCCGCCGCCGGCGGTTGCCTCCGTCAGCATCCCCAAATTCGATTCCAAGCTGAGCGAGAGCCATCTCGCGCCGTGGGTCTCGATCATGAAGTCGCAAGGCATGATCCGCGGCGATGTGAACGTCAAGAACCTCATCGTCCCGTGACAGCGTCGGGCGGGCCGGCACGTCGGGTCCGCCCGTTCGCACCCGAACTTCTCATGCGGTGAGGTGAACGATGGCATCGGCCAGCAGACTTCCCGACAGCGTCTATCTTGTCGGCAGCATCGGGCTCGACTCGGTGGACGAGATTTTCCGCACGGTCGGCCGCACGATCGGCCAGCGGCTGAAGCGCGTGCCCGATGGCGAGATCGGGCCGCGGCGGCTCTGGGCAAGCTTTCAATACCCGCTGCTGCGTTCGAGTCCGTTTCTGCGTCCCGACCCGTCGGGCGCGGTGCGCGCGACGTCGAAGTTTCCCCTGCTGGCCCTCGCCGAGGGCGTCGACCCCGGCGAGATCACATTTGGCGAGCTTGGCTATGCGCGCGAGGCCCGCGCGTCCTATCTCGACCTGCAGGCGGCCAAGAAGCGCGGCGAATTTCCGGACCATGTGCGGCTGCAGGTCTGCATGCCCACACCGTTCGGCGTCGTCTATGCATTTGCCTCGCCCAAAGACGTGCCTGCGATCGAGCCAGCCTACGAGAAGGCCATGATTGCCGAGGTGAAGCGGCTCTGCGACGCGATCCCGCATGAGCACCTCAGCATCCAGTGGGATTTCTGCCACGAGATGATCGTGCTGGATGGCCAGCGGCAGGACTGGTTCCCGTCGACAGGCGCATCGCAGCCGGAGATCATTGCGCGGATGCAGCGGATTTGCGCTGCGGTGCCGTCAGATGTCGAACTCGGCATCCATCTCTGCTACGGCGATTTCGGCGCCAAGCATTTCATAGAACCGAAAGACGCTGGCCGCATGGTCGATGTCGCCAACGACATGGCGAAGGCCGTGACCCGGCCGATCAACTACATCCATTTTCCTGTGCCGGTGGACCGCACCGACCGCGACTTCTTTGCGCCCTTTGCAACGCTGACACTCGACCCGCGGACGGAAATCTATCTCGGCGTCGTCCACGTTTCTGCAGGCGTTGAGGGCGTGATCGCGCGGATCGAAACCGCGCGCGAATTCGTACCCGACTTCGGCATCGCCACTGAATGCGGCATCGCCCGCGCGCGCAAACCCGATCTCGTAGAGCGGATTTTGGAGACCTATGCCGGTGCTTCGCGCAACCCGTTGTGAGAATCCTGTGCAGGCCACTCAGCCAATAAAGGCGCTCATCGCGTTCGAGAATGTCGACCTGACCCTCGGCGGCAAGCTCATCCTGACCGGGATCGACGTTGCGATCCAGAAGGGCGAGTTCCTGTCGGTGGTTGGCCCATCTGGTTGCGGCAAGACCTCGCTGCTCAATCTCGCAGCCGGATTGCTGATGCCGAGCAAGGGGCGGGTGACCTACGAGGGCAAGCCGGTGACCGGACCGCGGCAGGACATCGCGATCGTTTTTCAGGATTACGGCAAGGCGCTGCTGCCGTGGCGGACGGCGGCGGGCAATATCTCGCTCGCGCTGGAGGCGATGAATTTCCCGAAGGAGCTGCGTGAGGCCCGAATCGCCGAATTGCTCGACCTGATTGGCCTGTCCAATCACGCCGAGAAATTCCCGAACCAGCTCTCCGGCGGCATGCAGCAGCGGCTGCAGATCGCACGATGCCTCGCTCAGGATCCGAAGGTCCTGTTGATGGATGAGCCGTTCGGCGCGCTCGATGCGATGACCCGGCAGGCGCTGCAGGATGAGGTTCTTGCGATCGCCGCCCGTACCGGCGCCACGGTCCTGTTCATCACCCACGATCTCGAAGAGGCGATCTATCTCGGCGACCGGGTGATTGCGATGCGCCCCAATCCCGGCCGCTTCGAGGTGCAATTTCCGATCGATCTGCCGCGTCCGCGCGACCAACTGACGACTCGCGAGCGCCCGGACTTTCTGAAATTGCGGCGCGATCTGTTCGACGTCATCAAGGAGGTCGAACATTGAGCGCGGAAACGCAACGCTCCGGCTGGCGCGGACTCGTGATCCCGGTCGGCCTTATCCTCCTCGCTGAAGGGGCCGCGCGTGCGACCGGCTGGGAAAGTTCGATGCTGGCCATGCCCTCGGCGATTGCCGCGGCCTTCGTCGCGGCACTGGCCGACGGTACGATCTTCACGGCGACGCTGCAGACCTTGGCGACCTCGCTTGGCGGCCTCGCGCTCGGCGCCGCGCTCGGGCTTGTGTTCGGGATTCTGCTCGGGCTTGTTCGCACAGCGGACCGTCTCATGGAATTCTCCATCGAGGCTTTCCGTCCGATACCGGCCGTGGCGCTCATTCCGATCGCGCTTCTGGTTTTCGGGTTCGGCTTTCGTATGGAGATGTCGATTGTCGCTTTTGCGGCATTCTGGCCGGTGCTGATCCTGACACGTGCTGCGGTCGCGGGTGTCGAGCCGCGGCTCATCGATGTAGCGCGTGCGCTCGGCTTCGGTGCCTCAGCCCGGGTCTGGAAGATCGTCCTGCCTGCGGCGCTGCCGCGCATTTTCGTCGCTTTTCGTCTGGCCGCGGGAATTGCGCTGATCGTCGCCGTTACCGTGGAAATCGCCGCCAATCCGATCGGGCTTGGCTATAACATGATGCTTGCGCAACAGACGCTGCGGCCGGAACTGATGCTCGCACTTCTGGTCTGGCTCGGGTTGGTCGGCTGGGCGTTCAATCTCGTGCTGCTGTGGTCGCAGAAGCGGCTGTTCGGCCCGGCAGCCATGGTCAGGATTGACCCGTGACAGCGCTGCCGCAACTCCAGCGTCTCGGTTGGCTGCTCGCAAGCGTCTGCGTTGCCGCGCTGTTCGTGCTCGTATGGTACATGGTTGCGCATTTTCGCCTGGTCTCGCCGGTCTTTCTGCCCGGCCCGGAGCGGGCGTTCGACGCGCTCATCTATGGGCTGACCGAAGGCGATCTGCTGCGAAAGACCGTCGCAACTGTCGAGCGTATGTTTTACGGCTGGCTTTTGGCGTCGCTTGTCGGGATCGCGCTCGGCGCCATGATCGGCGTTTCGCAGACCTTGCGGGTCTATTTGGAGCCGACGCTGGAATTCCTGCGGCCGCTACCGGCCTCGGCGATGATGCCGGTGGCGATCGCGCTGCTCGGTTTGACCGATGCGATGGTGCTCGCGGTGATTGCGTTCGGTGCCCTATGGCCCATGCTGCTTGCAACTGTGCATGGTTTTGCTGCGGTTGAGCCGCGGCTCTATCAGGTCAGTCGTGCGCTCGGCCTGTCGCGGCTCGATGTCATTCGAAAAATAGCTCTGCCAAGCGCGATACCCGACATCCTCTCCGGCATGCGTGTCGGCCTGACAATTGCGCTCATTCTTGCGGTGGTGGGGGAAATGCTGGCGAGCCGGCCAGGCCTCGGTCAGGCGATCCTGCTCGCGGCGCGCTCGTTCCAGTCTGCCGACCTCTATGCGGGCGTCATTTTGCTGGGACTGATCGGCTATTTCAGCGGGACCATGTTGTCGCTGCTCGAGGCACGGCTGCTGCGCTGGCGGCATCGCCCCGCTTGATCTTGTTGCCGACGGAGGCGGACCGTCGCGGCACTTTCGCCGAGCGCTAGAGAATGGAACCGCTTGCTCGCCTCCGCGGGGGCTGGGCAGGCGCGCCGGCGATCACTAACTTGACAAGATTGCGTGTCGGGATTGATCGAAATGCTTGCTCGCCTCGTTTTTGCGCTGCTCCTTGCAGGTCTGAACGCATCCCCGTCCGTTGCCCAGATGCGCGGCCATGGCGGTCCTGTCCGCGCAGTCGCTGTCGCGCCCGATGGCATGACCGCCATCTCCGGCAGCTTCGACACCTCTGCAATCCGCTGGTCGTTAAATCGTAACGCAGCCGAACAGGTCTTGCGCGGGCACGACAGCGCCGTGAATGCCGTCGCGGTCTTGAAGGATGGGCGCCTGGTGACCGGCGGCGAGGACGGCAAGGTCGCGATCTGGAAACCGGGTGTGCCTGTACCGGAGCGGACCTTTGAGGGGCATACGGCTCCAATCGTCGCGCTCGCTGTCTCGCCGGACGGGAACTCGATCGCGTCCGCGTCCTGGGACCGCACAATCCGGCTCTGGCCGGTCGCGGGCGGCGCACCGCGCGTTCTCGAAGGCCATACCCAGAATGTGAACGGCGTTGCCTTCGCGCCCGGCGGAGAGGCGGTCGTCAGCGTTGGTTACGATGCGACGCTGCGAATCTGGCCGCTTTCCGGCAAGGCTGCCCCGACGATAGAAACGCTGCCAACGGCCCTGAATGCGGTGGCTGTGGCGCCCGGTGGCGAGATCGTCGCGGCGGGCGCGAACGGCCGCGTCTATTTTCTCTCCGCCAAAGGCGAGACCGAAGGCGAAATCGAGGTTGGCCAGACACCGGTCATCTCGCTTGCGATCGCTGCGGACGGCGCGCTGGTTGCTGCTGCAGGCATTCGCGGATCCGTCGCCATCATCGACCGAAAGAGCCGTGTTACCCAGCGCACGCTGGTTGGACCCGGACTGCCGGTATGGTCGGTGGCGTTCTTTCCTGATGGCGTGACCCTGCTCACCGGCGGCACTGATCGTATGGTGCGGCGCTGGAATGCTGCAACTGGCGACCATATCGGTTCGGTGCCGCTGAACGATATCGGCGATCCGCTCGCGGCCTATGATGGGGACCGCGGGGCCGAAATCTATCGCGCCTGCATTGCCTGCCACACCCTGTCGGCAGACGAGGGCGAGCGCGCCGGTCCGACGCTCGCCGGCATTTTCGGCCGCAAGATCGCGACGCTCCCCGGCTACGACTTTTCCGACGCACTTAAGAAGCTCGACATCGTCTGGACGCCCGAAACCGTGTCAAAGCTTTTCGAGATCGGCCCGGCTGCCTACACGCCGGGCACCAAAATGCCGGAACAGACGATCGGGTCGGCGGCTGACCGCGCCGCGCTGATGGAATTCCTGAAGAAGGCGACGGCCGGAAAATAGACCGGTCGTTCGCCCGGCTTTGCAGGCCTATAGGTCGATCAGCCGCGGCCCTTTTCCTCTTCGCGCAGATAATCGTCGGTGGTGCGCGGCCTTGGCCTTTCCTGAACGCCGGAGCCATAAGGGTCGAAGCCCTGTTCCGTCACTGCAATCACCCGGCAGTCCTCGCACATCTTCAGGACGTTCAGCCGATCTGCCTGGCCTTTGAACATCCAGTGCTTGCCTTCGAGCTTGGCGGTCACGCGCTCGATGGTGCTTTTGACGCCGAACGGCTTGCCACAGCTGATGCATTCGAACGGGTCTTCCTGCTTCATGACCCTCGGCGAGGCGGTGGCGGCGCGGAAATCGAGCTGCGGCTTCAGCGCGATCACTTTCTCCGGGCAGGTCGCGGCGCAAAGACCGCATTGCACGCAAGCGTCCTCAGTGAATTTCAGCATTGGACGGTCGGGATCAGCCGACATGGCGCCGGTCGGGCAGGCCGACACGCAGGCAAGACAAAGCGTGCAGCCCTCGGCATTGACCTCTACCGCGCCGAAAGGCGCGCCCTGGGGAAGCGCAATGACTTCGACTGGCTGCGGCGCAACGCGATGCAATTCGCGCAAGGCGAGGCGCTGCACATCGCGTTTGCCGCCGGCGGGACGGAAGCTCGCAGGCGCCGGCCGCGCCGGAGCCGGCGGAAGCGCGCGCAGCGCTTCGGCAAGGCTGTCGGGATCGTCGGTCTCGATGGTCGCAATCCGTCCCGCGCCATAGCCGAGCTCTGACAGGATCGGTTCGGCGAGCGCAATGGTGCGGTTCAGGCCGGCGATGTCGTGCCTCGGCCGCGAATGCAACAGAAAGCGCACATCGCCCGCGCCATAGGCGAACGCCGCGGCGATGGCTTCGAGCCCGATCTGGGTGATCTCGTTGACAACGACGGGGATGACGCGGGCGGGCAGGCCATCGCCGTACCGCGCCAGCGCATCGATCATTTGGATGCCATGCGGTTCGTCATGAAACAGGATCGCCGCATTCCGGCCGCCGGCCTCGCGATAGGTGGTCAGCAGGGTGCGAAGCTTGCGCATCAGCGTGTCGGCAGGTGGCAGCGCATAGCTTGCTGCACCGGTCGGGCACGCCGCGGCGCATTGCCCGCAGCCGGCGCAAATCTCGGCCGAGATTGCGACATGATCGCCGGCCGGCTCGATCGCGCCGGTCGGACACAGGTCGAGACAGCGCCGGCAGCCGACGATGCGTGAGCGCACATGCGCGCAGATATCGGCCTGATAGTTGATATAGCGCGGCTTGTCGAAGGTGCCGGTGAGGTCGCGCGCCTTCATCACCGCACGCAATATTGCGGCAGGATCTCCCGGATCGGCGCGCAGATAGCCGTCGCGCAGATCGGCCGCCGGAAATAATGGCGCGCCGCCGGAAAGGTCCAGCACGATGTCGCATTTCGAGACCGCGCCGTTGCGAGGCGTGCCGAAGCGAAGGGCGGCGCGCGACGAGGGCGCCGGCTGGGCATAATCGTCGACGGTGAGTTCGAATGCGCCAAGCCAGCCTTTGGCGGTGCGGATGGTGCCCTGTACCACCGGGAATTCGGTCTTGCGTTGCGGGGCGAGGCGATCCGGGCGCGTGATCAGCACCGTCACGTCGAGATGATCTTTCAGATGTTCGGCCGCTTCGATGGCTGCTTCGTCGCGGCCATAGATCAGGATGACGCCGTCGCTCTGCAGGCCGACAAAAGGAATGCCCGGCAGGGGCTCGGCCGCAGCCGCGAGCAGGGCGGCCATTTTCGGACCGGCCTTTGCCGCTTCGTTCGACCATCCGGCATTTTCCCGGATATTGACGAAGATGAGGGGGCGCTCGCCTGTTTCCGCAGCGGCTTCCTCGAAAACCGGGATTTCCTGCGTGCAGCCAACAATAAGGTCGCCGTTCTCCTGCAACACCGCACGGAACCGGTCCAACTCGCTCCGGCAGAATTGGCGGCCGGATACCACGTCCGCGCTCCGGCAGGCTTTTGCGATTGTGTCGGTATCGAGCGGCATCGTGTCTTCGCACGAACACACCACGACGCGCCGCTTGTCCTCCGCCATTGCCTCTCCGTTTCCGCCGCGCCCCGGCTCCTGTGCAGACTCGTCAGCGGGCGCTGCGATGTTATATGCAGGCGAAGCTAAGCTATAATTGGTCCAAACAAAAAGTAAGGCCCGATGCAAGGCCTTATGATCCGACCGGGATGCGATGCTGACCGATGCCGATATCAGGCTGCCGCCGCCTTTCCGCCTCGTGACGCTGCGCGAGGTCGGGGACGCCTTCGCACATGCGAAACAAAATGCGGCTGAGGAGGGCGCCGGAACTATGGTGTTTGTCGGCCGGTTCGATCTGGCAGAATTCGCGGTGGTGCTGGAACCGGACGAACCGCTGCGCATCGCGCGCCGTAGCTTCCATGCCTGCATGGCGGCGCTGGCCGAGACGCTGGTCGCGCATGCGCCGCCGGAGACCGAGATTCACATCGGCTGGCCGGATGCGGTCAGCGTCAATATGGGCCTGGTCGGGGGTGGGCGGTTGGCCTGGCCAGACGATTCGGACGAAGACGCGCCGCCGGACTGGCTGGTGTTCGGCGCCATGGTCCGGCTGGTCACCATGGGTGAAACCGAGGCGGGACTTTATCCGCTGAGCGCGGCGCTGACGGATGAGGGTTTCGGCGAGCTCAGCGCCGAACGGATGATGGAATCCTTCGCCCGCCATCTCATGGTCATGCTCGATGCCTGGCAGGAAAAGGGTTTCGGCGCGGTGTCGAAGGCCTATCTGCAGCGCCTTGCACCCGAAAAGGAGAAGGGTATTCGCCGCGACCTCGACGACAATGGCGATCTTCTGGTGCGACGTGCCGGCAAGGTCGAGATTGAACGGCGCAAGCTGGTGTCTGCCCTGGCGGTGCCGTCCTGGCTCGACCCGGCGACGGGAGGGCCGCGCCTGTGAAATTGCTCAAGACCATCCGGCTCGACCCTTCCGATACATTCGTGTTCGAGCGCGCCGCCGAGCCCGGCGAATGGGCGGTGCCGGGCACGTTCGCATTTGCCTATGCCGACCCGGCTAGCCTGCAGGGCAAGGCGCGCGCGGCGTTCCGTGCCGGCTTTCTCGGCGTGTCGTCGCTTGGCTGGTCGACGCTGGTGCAGGTCGTCGAAACCGATGCTGCCGGCCGGGCGGACGCCGTCGAGCAACTCGCGCAAAGGCTGGTCGACCATTTCGGCGCGCCCGGTCTCGAGGCGGCGCGCGCGGCCGCGGAGGATGAAGTGACATTTGCCGAGTCGCTTTGTGACCACGACGCGGACACGCTTATTGCACTGCACCGCATCTGTGAGAAAGGCGATATCCGCGAAGCGTTCCGCACGCTTAAAAAGCGCGCCGACAGCAAGAGTTTCCGGGCCTTCTCATTCATGGATGTCGAAGGCGAGGATGAGGAGCCGGGCGAGCAGGTCGATCTTGTCACGCTCGCGCAGGGAGAGCGCAAGTGAGAGATTTCTGGCTCGCCTGTGGACATCACCTGCTGGACCGCGACGAGGCCGGCGGTCTGGTGCTGACCGACGATTTCCTGAAAATCTATCTGGCGCGGCCTGAACTGGTTCCCCCTCCGGACGCCTGCGCCGCGGAAAGAGCGCTCTATGCGGCCCTGATGTCGGAGCCGCGCCGCGCGGTCCCGCCGGACGAGATTGCGAAAATCGCGGATTCCGATGCGCGCGAGAACTGGGGCTTCATGCTGGCGTTCCGCGATCGCCTGCTGGGCCACAAGACGCTGGAAGCGGCCTATCTCGATCTGGTGCGCAACGGTGCGCACAATATTCCGCCGATCTTCATCAACCAGCTCGTGCATGTGATCCTGCGCAACGCGCTGCACGGCTGCGACGATCCTTATGTGCTGCGTGCTGCGGAACTGTTTTTTCGTCCGCAGCGCCTGACCCTGCATGAAGGCTCGCTGATCGCAGCCGACGAGGAAACCATCAGCGGGATCGGCAATACGCCGGCCTCGCCACTGGTTTCGATGCTGGGCATTCCGGCGCAGGCCGATATCGATGTGATGAACGACGACAATGCCGACCATTACTTCGAGCATAGCGATCAGTTTCATACAGCGATCGAGCTTACGGGGGGACGCCGGGGCCTCGAGGCGCTGGCGCAGGCGCTGACCCGCTGGGTGCGGCACCTCCTTCATGTCGAAGTCGATGTCGAGCCGCTGGTCGAAATGCGCGATGCAAAATTCGTTTGGTATGTCGGTCTCGATGCGGATGCGACCAAGATCGGGGATGCGCTCTGGAACGGCGAGGAACTCGATGACGCGGCGCGGGCGCGCGTGATTGGGCTGTTCCGCCTGACCTTCCGCGACCCGGCGGTGGTGCTCGAGCGCGTCGGCCGCGAGCCGGTCTATCTCATTCTTGCCATGTCGCCGGACAAGATCTTGCGGATGAAGCCGCAGAACCTCATCGCCGGACTGCCGGTCCGTCATCTGGAGACGGTGTCGTAATGGCTGCCCTGTTGACCATTCCTGTCGGCGTGATCGTGGACCGCATCAAGGCGCAGAGCCAGTGGGTCGACTATCTCTGGCAGCCGAGCGCGGTGCTGGTCGGCGAACCCGAGACCGCGCCCTGGACGCAGCTTTCCGGCGACGACAATCGCGCCTCATTCTATGCTGGAAGTGCAACAATCGAGCTCTATCGGTCCGACACCGGCAATTACCGCGACAATCTCATGGGCGATGGCAAGCTGTGGGTGGTGTTGACGCCGGCCGATTCCAATCCGCCTTATGCGCTGTTCAAGGTGACAGCGGATCCGACCGAGGGCGAAGCGCAGTTCGAGGCCAGCGTGAATGTGGTCGACACCGTGCCGATGCCGGACGCGGTGCGCGAGGTGCTGGAGCGCTTCGTCGCCGAGCACCATGTCGAACAGCCCTTCTTCAAGCGCAAGCGCGACCGCGCCAATCCCGAGGCGCTCGGCCGGCGCGGAATTTTGGACCGCCGCAATGACTGAACCCGAGGATTTCCTGAAGCGGTGGTCGCGACGCAAGCGCGAGGCGAAGGTCGATGATCCATCGCTGCGCGACGACGCTCTGCCTGCAAAGCCTGCGAACGAAGAAGTCGAAAAGCCCAAGGCGCACGCGCAGGATGCGCCTGTGCGGTCCGACCCTGGCGAGGCCGCAGCGGCGGAACCCTTCGATTTGTCGAAGCTGCCGTCACTCGACTCGATTGGCCCGGATACGGACATCCGGATGTTCCTGCAGCCCGGTGTACCGGCGTCTTTATCCCGCGCGGCACTTCGCCGCGCCTGGAGTGCCGATCCGGCAATCCGGGACTTCATCGGCCTATCCGAAAATTCATGGGACTTCACCGCCAGTGATGGCATGCCGGGATTTGGCGTGCTCGATCCCGCAGATGCCAAGCGATTGCTCGCGCAGATTTTTGCGCCGCAAGAGCCCAGGGAGCGGAGCGAGATAGCGAAGCCTGTGGGACCGGGAGCGCAGACCGACCGCGAATCGGAGGACAGCGAGGCGCCCGGAGAGGTTTTCAGCTCGCCGGATGCGATTGATGCTGCATCCGGCGATGCCGGCGATGCCGTCGAGGCTGCGGCCGGTAAGCAGGACACCGTCACAAAGCCCGAAGCTGGAACTCAAAATGCTGCGTTGCAAATAAATGCGGCAGGACCGGAAGCCACTTCAGCTTCCTCACGCCGCGTCCACGGACGCGCGCTACCTCAATGAATCGGTCGCTAAACGTATCAAACCGCAGATCTATAGCTTTGTACTATTGACCCATTCCAATCTGAGGCCGTATTCTTTTGAAGGCCTCCGAAGAAGGCGTGCTGCAAGTTTTTTCGGCAACGACGACAACGATAACCACAAAATGCGCGACCCGGGACTTGACGAAGCGATCCGTGCGGCAGGCGGCGTGAGCGAGCTTGCGCGGCGCATCGGTATTTCGCAGCCGTCCGTCTCGAATTGGGAGCGCGTTCCGGCGGAGCGGGTGATCGCCGTGGAACAGGCAACGAATGTGAGCCGGGCTGTGTTGCGTCCCGACCTCTATAGCGAATCGACGCCACGCGCAGAGTTCGACGACATCGATCTCGCGCGCGCGCAGGAATACCGTCTGCTTGCAGCGTTGCTCGCCCGCGCCCCCGATGCGGCATTTCTGAAAAGGCTTTCGGCCTTGCGCGGCGATGCGTCGGCACTGGGTGTCGCCCATGTGGCGCTCGCCGAAGCGGCCGAGGCTGCGCGGGTTGAGAGGGTCGAGCGGGAATTCTTCAACCTCTTCATCGGCGTCGGGCGCGGCGAGCTGATGCCCTACGGGTCCTATTACCTGACCGGCTTCCTGCACGAGCGGCCGCTGGCTCGCCTGCGCGACGACCTGCAGGCGCTCGGCATCGAACGCAACGAAGGCAATGCCGAGCCGGAAGATCACGCAGCCTTGCTCTGCGAGATTATGGCCGGGATCGCGGACGCGACGTTTCCCGCACCGGCAGGCAGTGACAAGCGCATTTTCGAAAATCACCTCGCGCCCTGGATCGGCCGTTTCTTTGCCGATCTCGAGCGCGCGGAGGAGGCGGACTTCTACTGCAAGGTAGGGACGCTGGGTCGCGTATTCGTGGATATCGAGTCCGAGGCTTTCGCGTTGCCGTCGTGACGGCGCGCAAAGTCCGGCGACAGAGATAAAGGAGGAGACGGCAATGAGACAGGAACGCAAGACGTCGGTCGGACGCCGTGACTTTTTGCGCGCGATCGGCGCAGGAGCGGGTGTCGCGGTGACAGCTGCTGCACCGCTTGCAACGCCCGCTCACGCCGACACCGAAAGCAACCAAGAGAAGCGCAAGGCACGATACAAGGCGGATTCGCCTGAGGTGCAGACCTTCTATCGGGTCAACCGCTATCCGGCCAAGAAGTGAGGGAGGCAACGCCGTGCTGATCAAAAGGACAGAACGCGAAAAGCGCCGCGGCCATCTCGCCGCCCAGCTTTCCAATCACGCCGCCGGTGCGATCGACCGCCGTACCTTCCTGCGTCGCTCCGGTCTGGTCGCGGGCGGCCTTGCCGCGGTCGGCGCCATCCCCCTTGCAGGGATGCGCAAAGCCGACGCAGCCGCGGCGGCTGCCGGCCAGCCGGGCGGGGCTCCGATCACCATCCGCAAGAATATCTGCACGCATTGCTCGGTTGGCTGCACGGTTGTGGCCGAAGTGCAGAATGGCGTCTGGGTCGGCCAGGAGCCCGGCTGGGATTCGCCGATCAATCGCGGCTCGCATTGCGCCAAGGGCGCCGCGGTACGCGAGCTCGTGCATGGCGACCGCCGGCTCAAATACCCGATGAAGATGGTGAACGGGCAGTGGACCAAAATTTCCTGGGACACCGCCATCAACGAGATCGGCGACAAGCTCACCGAAATCCGCGGCAAGTCCGGTGCCGACTCGGTCTATTTCCTGGGTTCGGCGAAGTTCTCCAACGAGGGCGCGTACCTCTACCGCAAGTTCGCGGCCTTCTGGGGCACCAACAACGTCGACCATCAGGCGCGCATTTGCCACTCCACCACGGTGACCGGTGTCGCCAATACCTGGGGCTATGGCGCGCAGACCAACAGCTATAACGACATCCGCAATTCCAAGACCATCATCTTCATGGGCTCCAATGCGGCGGAGGCGCACCCTGTCTCGATGCAGCACATCATCGAAGGCAAGGAGATGAACCGCGCCAACATGATCGTGATGGATCCGCGCATGACGCGGACCGCTGCGCATGCCACCGAATATGTGCGCTTCCGTTCCGGCACCGACATTCCGGTGATCTGGGGCATGATGTGGCACATCTTCCAGAATGGCTGGGAGGACAAGGTCTTCATCGACCAGCGCGTCTATGGCATGGACGACGTGCGCAAGGAGGTCGAGAAGTGGACGCCCGAGGAAGTCGAGCGCGTGTCCGGTGTCCCGGGTGCCCAGTTGAAGCGTGTTGCAGAGAAATTTGCCAAGGAGCGTCCCTCGACGTTCATCTGGTGCATGGGGGCGACACAACACACGGTTTCGACCGCCAATGTCCGCGCCTTCTGCAATCTTCTGCTGGCCACCGGTAACGTCGGGCAGTTCGGCACCGGCGCCAACATCTTCCGCGGCCACTGCAACGTCCAGGGTGCGACCGACCTCGGCGTCGATATCGTCACCCTGCCGCTCTATTACGGGCTGGTCGAGGGCGCCTGGCGACACTGGGCGCGTGTCTGGGAGGTCGACTATCAGTGGTTCGTCGACCGCTTCGACACCGTGACCAGCGCGGATGGCAAGCCGGTCAAGACAATGAACACCCCCGGTATTCCGTCGACCCGCTGGTTCGATGCGGCGTTGCTGCCGCAGAAGGACGTGTCCCAGAAGGACAATATCAAGGCAATGATGGTGTTCGGGCACGGCGGTAACACCGTGACGCGGATGCCAAAGGCAGCCGAGGGCCTCGAAAAGCTCGAGCTTTTGGTGGTCGCCGACCCGCATCCGACCACCTGGGCTGCGTTGTCGAACCGAAAGAACGGCACCTATCTCCTGCCGATCTGCACGCAGTTCGAATGCTCCGGCTCGCGGACTGCGTCGAACCGCTCGATCCAGTGGGGCGAGCAGGTCGTCAAGCCGGTCTTCGAATCGAAGAACGACTATGAGGTGATGTACCGCCTCGCCAAGAAGCTCGGTTTCGCCGACCTGATGTTCAAGAATATCAAGGTCAACGGCGACGAACCGGTGGCGGAGGACATACTTCGCGAAATCAATCGCGGCGGATTCTCGACCGGTTACTCCGGCCAATCCCCCGAGCGGCTCAAGATGCATATGGCGAACCAGAAGGACTTCGACCTGGTTTCGCTGCGCGCCAGCAGCGGTCCCGCCGCTGGAGACTATTACGGTCTGCCCTGGCCGTGCTGGGGCACGCCGGAGCTCAAGCATCCGGGTACGCACACGCTCTACAACACGCACCTTCATGTGAAGGACGGCGGCGGTACGTTCCGGGCGCGGTTCGGCGTGGAGCGCGAGGAAAAGTTGCCGGACGGCACCACCCGCAAGGTCAGCCTGCTGGCAAACGGCTCCTATTCGCTCGGCTCGGAAATCCGGGACGGCTATCCCGAGTTCACCTATGGCGTACTCAAGAAGCTCGGCTGGGATTCCGATCTGACCGCTGCGGAGCGGGCCACCATCGAAAAGATCGGCGGCGCCAATCCCGATGGCGTCGGCTGGGCGGTGGATCTGTCCGGCGGCATCATCCGTGTAGCGATTCTGCACGGCTGTGTGCCGTACGGTAATGCTAAGGCCCGGGCCAATGCGTTCGGTCTGCCAGATCCCATTCCGGTGCACCGCGAGCCGATCTACACGCCGCGGCCGGACTTGGTCGAAAAGTACCCGACCTATCCGAATGCCCGGCAATTCCGCATGCCGAATGTCGGCTTCGACGTTCAGAAGGCCGCGGTGGACAAGGGAATTGCCAAGCAATTCCCGCTGATCCTCACCTCCGGCCGTCTGGTCGAATACGAAGGTGGCGGCGAGGAGACGAGGTCCAACAAGTGGCTCGCCGAATTGCAGCAAGACATGTTCATTGAAATCAATCCTGCGGATGCCGCCGAACGCGGTATTAGGGACGGCGGCTGGGTGCTGGTCTCCGGCCCGGAAATGGCGAGCGGCAAGGTCTGCCGGATGAAGGCGCTGGTCACCGAGCGCGTCGGCAGAGGAACGACATGGTGTCCGTTCCATTTCGCCGGCTGGTTCCAGAACGAGGATCAGCGCAAAAACTATCCGCAGGGCACCGACCCGATTGTGCTCGGCGAAAGCGTGAACGCGATCACGACCTACGGGTTCGATCCGGCGACGGGCATGCAAGAGCCCAAAGCCACCCTTTGTCAGGTCCGTGCGGCATAAGGAGACGCAACCATGGCTCGTATGAAATTTCTTTGCGACGCCGATCGTTGCATCGAATGCAACGCTTGCGTCACCGCCTGCAAGAACGAACACGAGGTGCCGTGGGGCATCAATCGCCGGCGCGTCGTGACCATCAATGACGGCAAGCCGGGCGAGCGCTCGGTGTCCATGGCCTGCATGCATTGCACTGACGCGCCCTGCGCGGCGGTGTGCCCGGTGAACTGCTTCTACACCACCGCCGACGCCGTGGTCCTGCATTCCAAGGACCTGTGCATCGGCTGCGGCTATTGCTTCTATGCCTGCCCGTTCGGTGCGCCGCAATATCCGCGGGTCGGCAATTTCGGCTCGCGCGGCAAGATGGACAAGTGCACCTTCTGCGCCGGAGGTCCGGACAACGACTACACCGTGGCGGAGTATCAGAAATACGGCTCCAACCGTCTGGCCGAGGGCAAGCTGCCGCTCTGCGCGGAAATGTGCTCGACCAAGTCGCTGCTTGCCGGCGATGGCGAGATCATTGCCCAGATCTACAAGGAGCGCGTTACCCGCCGCGGCTACGGCTCCGGCGCCTGGGGATGGCAGACCGCCTACAAAGAGACGATCGCTTCATAACGGCGTGAAAGGCCGGCGGGACATGTCCTGCCGGCCTTTTTTCCCAAAGATACGAAGAACAGAGGAGATGGGGATGTCCACGCTTTCAGGCGCATTGCGCGTCGTTACCGCGGCGCTGGCATTGCTGTGCATCGTTGTGCTTGCGGCCCCGGCCGCGGCGCAGCAGCGCAATCCCGACGGTTCGGTGAACCCGACCGCCAGCGCCGTTCGGGAACAGCAATTGCTGCAGGAACTCCAGAAGGTTCAGGGCCGCGTCACGATTCCCAACCAGAATGCCGGGGTGCTGATCCAGCCGGCCGGCCAGAACTGGCGTCACTTTCACGAGGTGACGCAGCGCTGGATTGGCGGCATCGCGATCGTCGGCATGCTGGTCCTGCTCGTGGTCTTCTATCTGATGCGCGGCATGGTCCGCATCAGCAGCGGTCGGTCCGGACGGACGATCACGCGCTTCAACGCTTTCGAACGCTTCGTGCACTGGATGACAGCGACCTGCTTCATCATCCTTGCGATTACCGGCCTGAACATCACGTTCGGCCGTCCATTGCTGATGCCGCTGATGTCTGCAGAGGCGTTCACCACATGGTCGGAATTCGCCAAATACTCTCATAACTTTGTGAGTTTCCCCTTCACCATCGGGGTGGTGCTGATCTTCCTGATGTGGATCACCGGTAATATTCCGAACCGTGTCGATGTCGAATGGATCAAGCGCGGCGGCGGCATTGTCGGCGATGATCACCCGCCGGCCTATCGCTTCAACGCCGGCCAGAAGATGATCTACTGGATCGTCGTGATCGGCGGCGCAGCGGTTGCGATCACCGGCTACATCCTGATGTTCCCGTTCTATGGCGACATGACGGTATCGGGCATGCAGACCGCGCAGGTCGTGCATAGCGTGGTCTCGATGCTGTTCATCGCCGCCATGCTGGCGCATATCTATATCGGCTCGATCGGTATGGAGGGCGCGTTTGAGGCGATGGGAACAGGCGAGGTCGACGTCAACTGGGCGCGCGAGCATCACAGCCTGTGGCTCGATGAAGAGATGCGCAACCGTGACGCCGCCCCGACCGGTGCGCGCGCCACACCGGCCGAATAGGCAAGACGTCAAAGCAGGGACCGCTCAGAAGCAGCGAACAGGAAGCGCCCGGCGGCATTCCCGCCGGGCGATTTTATTTGCCCTGATCTTGCCGGAATGCAGAACGGCAGCGGAGCAGGGCCCTTTGATTTAGCTCAAGCGCCAAGTGGCGGCATGTCGGTACTCACTATCTTGGCGCACGCCGCGCGTTGAGGACACTGGTCCTGTGGCCGTCCGCATCCGCTGGGCGTAGAATGTCCCGAGAGACGAACCGCGCGAGACAAAAGGGAGCGAGATATGCCAGCCACGTTGCCACGCAGCGAACCCGCTCAGGCTCCGATTTTCAACGCAGCGTTCGAAGACGACGTCAAGGCCGCGGTCTCCCATTTTGCCGGGCTCGAGCAGCGGATCGAGGCTTATGGCACAGCGGATAGCCGCGATGCTGAGGCGCGCAAGGCGGTGCGCCGCCTCTTGCAGGACGCACGCGCAACGCGCCAGAGCTTCTTCGCGCGGCATGCGACGGAGATGTATTCAGTGCTGACCGCCGGTCTGTCTCGCTATTTGCGCGTAAACGAACTGGTATATGAAGCCGCCGAAAAGTTCCCGGGCCTCTTGCCGACCCGGCGGCAGATCGATCAGGAGCGCGCGCTGCAGCGGCAATCCGCGAAAGAGGGCCGCGAGATCGATCAGGGCCTGTTCATGGCCCATGTGATGGCCGACCCCCAATGCGGGCTGCACATGATCCATGCGATGCTGCGGCCCAAGCGCCACGCCGAGGAAAAGCTTGCCGAGTTCAGGCGCACCGGCTTTTGCGATCTCGGTGCAGCGACGGTCGCGCGAAAGGGCTTTATCGGCGAGGTGACGCTCACCAACAAGAAATTCCTGAATGCGGAGGACGACGTTGCGGTGGCGGCTCTGGAGGCTGCGGTAGACCTCGTTCTGCTCGACGATCAGATCAGGGTCGGGGTGCTGCGAGGCGGTGTCGTCGACCACCCTAAATATGCCGGCAAGCGCGTCTTCAATTCCGGCATCAATCTCACCCATCTCTATTATGGGCGGATTTCTCTCGTTGAGTTCCTGCTGGAACGCGAGCTTGGCCTTCTGAACAAGATGTATCGCGGGCTGTGGCGCTCGCAGTCCTATCACGAGCTTCTTGAGGACTATGTCGAGAAGCCCTGGCTCGCCTCGGTCGATCAGTTCGCTATCGGCGGCGGCTGCCAGATCTTGTGCGTGATGGACAGGGTGATCGCGGAGCCCGGCGCCTATTTCAATCTGCCGGCAAGCAAGGAAGGTTTCGTGCCGGGCTTCGCCAATCTGCGGTTCCCGCGTCTCGTCGGCATTCAGCTGGCGCGGCACGGCATTTTTTTCGAACGGCAGTTCCCGGCGCAGTCGCCCGAGGGCGGCAAGATCTGCGACGAGACCGTGCCGGCCGATCGTATGGACGAAGCGATAGAGAAAAATACCGCGCAAATGATTCGCGGCGGTTTCGTCAGCACTATCGCCAATCGCAAGGCATTGCGGGTCGGCCAGGAGCCGTTATCCGCGTTCCGCCACTATATGGCGGTGTATAGCTGGCAGCAGAGCCTGTGCCTGTACGATCAGGATCTGATCGATAATCTCGAGCGCATGTGGGAGCCGCAGAAGCGGACGATGTAGCCGGCCGCGTGAGCGCGGCGGTGGTCGTTCCCGGATTACCAAGTCAAGCGCGCGGATCGGGGCCTCTGCAAGAGGAAAGGGCCGGGTTGCCCGTTCCCTTGCCGGTCGCTGAATGAAGAATCTTTTGATTAAAAAGTAATCATATACATATCTATTGTATGCAATTGCCGCGGGTTTCTGGAGCATCGCCGGACCGTTCGGATTCGACCGGAATCCTGATTTTCTCATTTATATCAGTGCGATACGATTTTTTTCGGTGGGTGCCGGAAGCTGGCACGAGCCTTGCGGAGGTTTTTCCGAGACCGAGCAAATGGGACCCGGAGGCACCGTATGAACCGCCGCGAATTTCTGAAATCCACCACCGCCATTGCCGCGACTTCCGCTGTCGCTGCGCCTGCAATTTTCTCGACATCCGCCGAAGCGCAGGCGCGCAAGGAGACGGCGCTGGTTGTCACCGAATACGGACCGAACAATTTTGACATTCACGGCGTCGGCACCAACCGGCCCGGCTATGAAGTATCCTGGAATTGCTATGACCGTCTGATGTCGCATGGCGCGAAGACATTGCCGGACGGCACATCGTCTTACGACCGCGACAAGTTCACCCCCGAGCTCGCCGAAGAGTGGAACCTGACCGACACCTCGGTCACTTTCAAGCTGCGCAAGGACGCCAAGTTTCACGACGGCACACCGATCACCGCCAAGGACGTCAAATGGTCGTTCGACCGCGCGGTGACGGTCGGCGGCTTCCCGACCTTCCAGATGAAGGCCGGGTCTCTGGAAAAGCCGGAGCAATTCGTGGTCGTCGACGACCACACCTTCCGCGTGGATTTCATCCGCAAGGACAATCTCACCATGCCCGATCTCGCGGTGGTGGTGCCTGCGGTCTATCACTCCGAACTGCTCAAGAAGAACGCCACCGAGAAAGATCCGTGGGCGCTGGAATATACCAAGGGCAAGATTGCCGGTGGTGGCGCCTACAAGGTGGCGAGCTGGACGCCCGGCAGCGAAGTGGTGTTCGAGCGCAACGACGATTGGAAGAGCGGGCCGCTGCCGGCGATCCGCCGCATCGTTTGGCGGCAGGTGCCGTCGGCCGGCAACCGCCGGGCGCTGGTCGAGCGCGGCGACGCCGATATCTCTTTCGATCTTCCGAACAAGGACTTCGTCGAATTGAAGCAGGCCGGCAAGGTCAATGTCGTGACCAATCCGATCGGCAACGGCATCGGCTATCTTGGCATGAACGTCACCAAGGCGCCGTTCGACAACGTGAAGGTGCGGCAGGCGGTGGCCTATGCCGTGCCCTACCAGAAGATCATGGACGCGGTGATGTTCGGTCTGGCCACCCCGATGTTCGGGGCCAAGCCCGATGCGCCGCTCCAGGTCGCATGGCCGCAGCCGCACCCTTACGACACCGACCTCGCCAAGGCGAAACAGCTTCTGGCCGAAGCCGGATACGCCAATGGGTTCGAAACCACCCTTTCGTTCGATCTCGGCTTCAGCGCGGTCAACGAGCCGACCGCCATCCTCATTCAGGAGAGTCTCGGCCAGATCGGCATCAAGACAACCATCAATAAAGTCCCGGGCGCCAATTGGCGCGCGGAAATGACCAAGAAGGAGATGCCGCTGATCATCAACTTCTTCTCGGGCTGGCTCGATTATCCCGAGTATTTCTTCTTCTGGTGCTATCACGGCCAGAACGCGTTGTTCAACACGATGAGCTACCAGAACAAGGAGATGGATGCCTTCATCGACGCCGCGCGCAAGGCGGCCGCCGAGGGAGACAAGGCGGCCTACGAGACCAACGTGAAAGGCTTTGTCGAAAAGGCCTTCGTCGATGTTCCCCGCATCCCGCTGTACCAGCCCTCGCTCAGCGTCGCGATGCAGAAGAACGTCACGGGCTATCGCTACTGGTTCCACCGCCAGCTCGACTACCGCACCCTCGCCAAGGCGTGATGCGTCATCGCGGGGCCCTCGCAACGCGGGCGGCCCCGCGATCCCGGCGAATAGAAAGGCGTTTGCATCTTTATTCCGGGTTCGGCCCAGCGGGTGCGCCCGGAACGTTGAAAGAAGGGGCGCAGGATGCTTCGGCAGATCGGCAGCCGGTTATCGATCGCGATCCCAAGTCTGATCGGCGTCATCATTGTCACATTTCTGCTGACTCGCGTGTTGCCGGGCGACCCCGCTGCCTATTTCGCAGGCCCTGCCGCAACGCCGCAGGCGATCGAGGACATCCGCAAGTCGCTCGGCCTTGACCGGTCGCTGCCTGAGCAATTCTTCCGCTACATCAACGATCTCAGCCGCGGCGACTTCGGCGTTTCGCTGACCACCGGTCAGTCGGTCGCGTCAGACATTGCCTCGCGCCTGCCGGCCTCGGCAGAATTGACGCTGTTCGGCCTCATCATTTCGATGCTGATCGCGGTACCGCTTGGCATTGCGGCTGCGGTGAAACAGGGATCCATCATCGATCATGCCTGCCGCGTCGTCGCGACGGCGGGAGTGTCGCTGCCAGTTTTCTTCACCGGGCTCATCCTTGTCTACGTTTTCTATTACCTGCTTGGCTGGTCGCCCGCGCCGCTGGGCAGACTCGAGATATTCTATTCGGCCCCGCCGCACGTCACCGGTTTCTATACCATCGACAGCCTGCTGGCCGGCCAGTGGGAAACCTTTCGCGCCTCGCTCTCGCAATTGATCCTGCCGGCGGCGACGCTTGCGATCTTTTCGCTTGCGCCAATCACCCGCATGACGCGCGCCTCGATGCTTGCGGTGCTCGGATCGGACTTCGTGCGTACCGCGCGCGCCAATGGGCTCACTCCGCGCACCGTGATCGTCACGTATGCCTTCCGCAACGCCATGCTGCCGGTCATCACCACGCTCGGCATGGTGTTCTCGTTCCTGCTCGGCGCCAATGTGCTGGTGGAGAAGGTGTTCGCCTGGCCGGGCATCGGCTCCTATGCCATCGAGGCGCTGATCGCCTCCGACTTCGCGCCGGTGCAGGGCTTCGTGCTGGTCATGGCGATCATGTATGTGCTGCTCAACCTGATGATCGATCTGCTTTACGGCGTGATCGATCCGCGCGTGAGGCTCGAAGGATGAACCAGCGTCCCGATCTCGACACCGCGCATATTGCGGCGACCGATGCGTCGGCAGCGGCTGCGGTTCTGGCCGACGCAGCCCCCGAGAAGGCCGCTCCGGCAGCGTCGAAGCAGACCTCGATCTTCGCCCACGCCCGCTACGTGATCTCCGAAAACCCGGTCACCGGGATCGCCTTCGGGCTATTCCTGATCATTATGATTTGCGCGATCTTCGGGCCGTATATCGTCCCCTACGATCCTCTGGCCAGCAATACCCCCTCGGCACTTCAGGGACCGTCGGCGGCGCATTGGTTCGGCACCGACCAGCTTGGTCGCGACATTTTCAGCCGCGTCATCGTCGCGGCCCGCCTCGACATGATGATTGCCGTGTCCTCGGTTGCGCTGGTCTTCGCGCTGGGCGGTCTGTCCGGGACCGCGGCGGGCTTCTTCGGCGGCTGGACCGACCGTATCGTCGGCCGCATCGCCGACACCATCATGGCGTTCCCGCTCTTCGTGCTGGCGATGGGCATCGTGGCCGCGCTAGGCAACACCGTCACCAACATTGTGATCGCCACCGCCATCATTAATTTCCCGCTCTATGCGCGCGTCGCCCGCGCCGAGGCCAATGTGCGGCGCGAGGCGGGCTTCGTGCAGGCGGCGCGGCTCTCGGGCAATGGCGAATTCCGCATCCTGCTGACGCAGATCCTGCCCAACATCATGCCGATCATGGTGGTGCAGATGTCGCTCACTATGGGCTACGCCATCCTCAATGCGGCCGGCCTGTCCTTCATCGGACTCGGTGTGCGGCCGCCGACGCCGGAATGGGGCATCATGGTCGCCGAGGGCGCCGCCTTCATCGTGTCCGGCGAATGGTGGATCGCGTTCTTCCCAGGCCTCGCGCTGATGCTCGCGGTGTTCTGCTTTAACCTGCTCGGCGACGGTCTTCGCGACATCGTCGATCCGCAGCGCCGCACTTGAGGAGCGCACCATGACCGCAGCACCGCTCCTTGCGGTTCGCGACCTCACCGTCGAATTCATCACCCGCCGCGGCGTCGTCACCGCTGTGGAGCATGTCACTATCTCGGTTGCCAAGGGCGAGACCGTCGGCATCGTCGGCGAATCAGGCTCCGGCAAGTCGGTGACATCCTATGCCGTGATGCGCATCCTCGACCGCGCCGGCAAAATCGCCGACGGCGCTATCACTTTTTCCGGCATCGATGTGCGCGATGCGCCGGAAAAGGAGATGCGCGATCTGCGCGGGCGAGAAATGTCGATGATCTTCCAGAGCCCGCGTACCGCGCTGAATCCGATCCGCAAGGTCGGCGATCAGATCGGCGACGTGCTGCTGCAGCATGTGCAGGCCCAGCCCTCGGATGTGAAGGAAAAGGCAATTGAGGCGCTGCGCAGAGTTCGCATCGCGCGGCCGGAGGAGCGCTACCATGCCTATCCGTTCGAACTGTCCGGCGGCATGTGCCAGCGGGTGGTTATTGCGCTGGCGCTGGCCTGCCAGCCGCAGCTCCTGATTGCGGACGAGCCAACCACCGGCCTCGACGTCACCACCCAGAAAGCGGTGATGGACCTTGTGGTCGAACTCACCCGCGAGCGTGGCATGTCCACGATCCTCATTACCCACGATCTCGGCCTTGCCGCCGCCTATTGCGACAAGGTGGTGGTGATGGAGAAAGGCAAGGTGGTCGAGACAGCCGCGTCCGCCACCATCTTCAAGTCGCCGCAACACGCTTATACCCGCAAGCTGATGCGGGCGACGCCGCGGCTCGGCGTGTCGCTGCGCGACCTGTTGCCGGAAGATGCGCCCGCCGTTCCCGCACCTAAGACAAGTCCCTCCGAGGAAAGGCTCGAAGACAAGGCGCCGCTCCTCGTCGTCTCCAATCTGGTCAAGGAATATCCGCGCCAGGGAGCGTCCGGCTCGCTTGCGAGCTTCTTTCGCAGAAAGGGCGAATTGCCGGAGCCTTCGACCTTCAAGGCGGTCGACGGCATCTCCTTCGACATCAAGCGCGGCGAGAGTGTCGGCCTTGTCGGGGAATCCGGCTGCGGCAAGTCGACCACCTCGATGATGGTGATGCGCCTGCTCGATCCGACCTCCGGCTCGGTCGTGTTCGACGGCGAGGATATCAGTTCGATCCCGGCCAAGGAATTTGCGAAGTCGCCGATGCGAAAGCGCATCCAGATGGTATTTCAGGACCCGACGGAGTCGCTGAACCCGCGCTTCACCGCGGCGCGCGCCATTGCCGATCCGCTCCTGCGCATGAGCGGCCTCACAGGGAGCGACGCGGTGCGCGCGCGCTGTGAAGAACTGGCGCGGCAGGTCGGGCTGCCAGTCGATTTGCTCGACCGATTCCCGCATCAATTGTCGGGCGGTCAGAAGGCGCGTGTCGGCATCGCGCGCGCCATCGCGCTGTCTCCCGAGCTTGTGATCCTCGACGAGCCGACCGCCGCTCTGGACGTTTCGGTCCAGGCGGTCGTGCTCAATCTTCTCGAGGACCTCAAGCATGAAATCGGCATGAGCTATCTTTTCGTCTCGCACGATCTCAACGTAGTGCGGCTCCTTTGCGACCGCGTTATCGTGATGCGCGCCGGCAAAATCGTGGAGGAAGGCAGCGCCGAAAAGGTGATGGGAGCGCCGAAGTCGGACTATACCAAGGAATTGCTGGCCGCGATTCCGCACCCGCCGCTGTGAGTCTGCCTATGAAGGACAACGATATCGCCGATACCTGGATCACGTCGTCGGCCGCCCTGCTCAAACTGCCGCTTGATCCCGCCTGGATGCCGTCGATCCGGGCCAATGTCGAGGTGACGTTCCGGATCGCGTCGCTGGTCGACGAGTTTTCGCTGCCGGACGAGGCCGAGCCAGCGCCGGTGTTCGGGGCGTGAGTGATGCTGGAATTGAACTTTGCCAAGGGCCATGAAATCACGGCCGCTGTTGCATCGGGTGACATCAGCGCGCGCGAGGTCGTGGAAGCCGCATTGGCTTCGGTCAAGAAACACGACCATACACTCAACGCCTTTACCGATGTGACCGTAGAGCGCGCGCTTTCCCGTGCCGCCGCGCTCGACAAGGCGCGGGCCTCCGGCAAGCCGTCAGGTCCGCTCGCCGGCGTGCCTTTCGCGGTCAAGAATCTGTTCGACGTGGCCGGACTTCCGACCCGTGCCGGGTCGAAGATCAATCGCGACCTGCCGCCGGCACAGCAAGATTCCCCGTTGATCGAAAGACTGGAAGCTGCGGGCGCGATTCTTATCGGTGCGCTCAATATGGGCGAATACGCCTATGACTTTACCGGCGAGAATGTGCATGACGGCCCCTCACGCAATCCGCACGATGTTACGCGTATGTCGGGCGGCTCCTCCGGCGGATCGGGGTCTGCTGTCGCGGGCGGTCTTGTACCGCTGGCGCTCGGCTCCGACACCAACGGCTCGATCCGGGTGCCATCGTCGTTCTGCGGCATTTTCGGGCTGAAGCCGACCTTCGGCCGGCTTACGCGCGCACGCAGTTTTCCGTTCGTGGCTAGCCTCGATCATCTCGGACCATTCGCGCGCTGCACCCGCGATCTCGCTCTCGCTTATGACGCGATGCAGGGCCATGACCCGGCCGATCCGGTCTGTGTGGAACGCCGGTTCGAGCCGTCGCTGCCGGAGCTTTCCCGCGGCATTAAGGGGCTGCGCATCGCTGTTGCCGGCGGCTATTTCAAGAAGGGCGCCTTTCCCGAAGCGTTGCAGGCGCTCGAGCATGTCGCAAAGGCGCTCCAAGTCTCACGCGAGATCGAGCTGCCGGAGGCGCATCGTGCGCGCGCCGCCGCCTATGTCATCACCACCACGGAAGGCGCCGCCTTGCATCTCGACCGGCTGCGGCGGCGCGCCCATGACTTCGACCCGGCGACCCGCGATCGGCTGATCGCGGGCGCCATGATCCCGTCGTCGCTGGTCGTGAAGGCGCAGAAATTCCGGCGCTGGTATCGCGAGCGGGTGCTGGCGCTGTTGCAGGACGTGGATGTGATCCTCGCGCCGGCGACGCCCTGCGTTGCCCCTGCCATCGGACAACAAACCTTCATACTGGATGGCGTCGAAATGCCGGTGCGCCCCAATATCGGCATCTATACTCAGCCGATCTCGTTCATCGGTCTGCCGGTGGCGGCAGTGCCGGTGCCACTGATGCCGCTGCCGATCGGGGTGCAGGTCATCGCGGCGCCATGGCGGGAGGACATCGCGCTGCGTGTGGCGCACCACCTGGAGGAGATGGGAGTGGCGGTGGCACCGCGGCCGCCGATGAACTAGAAACGGTCCATCATCGGGCGGCGTGCGCGGAGCGGAAGGATCCGGAATCCTTAACGATCCGGCGGGCATGGGCTCCGGTTCCGGTCTTGCCGGCCGTTCGGGGATGACGCTGCGGAGGAAGCTGGGAATGACCTTGGAAATAAATCTGCCGGATGTGGTCGCCGAGGTGACGGCCGCGTTCGAGACCTACGAGGATGCGCTCGTCAACAACAAGGTGGATGTGCTCGATTCTCTATTCCGCGACGCTCCGCAGACCATCCGTTACGGCGCAACCGAAAATCTCTATGGCTATGAGGAGATCAAGGCCTTTCGCTCGGCGCGCTCGCCCGTTGCGCTCGGCCGCACATTATCCAAAACGGTGATCACGACCTATGGCCGCGATTTCGCGGTGGCATCAACGCTCTATCAGCGCCCCTCCGCGCCCGGCCGGATCGGCCGTCAGATGCAGACCTGGGTTCGCTTTCGGGAAGGCTGGCGCGTTGTTGCCGCCCATGTCAGCCTGATGGAGCCGCCCAAGGAGTCGCCCAAGGAAGCGCCAAAGCAAGGCTGATGCGATGAATCTGCAGTCCCGGGACATTCGCGCTTCCGACAATAGCCGCCGTACCCTCGCGGAGGAATTGCGGCTGCAGGTTGCCGACGAGATCGTGCGCGGCGTGCTGGCGCCGGGAACCGCACTCGACGAAACCGAGCTCGCCGCACGCTTCGGGGTGTCGCGTACGCCGGTGCGTGAGGCGATCCGGCAGCTCGCGGCGAGCGGACTGGTGGAGGCGCGTGCGCATCGCGCCGCTGTGGTGGCACGGCCGAGTGAGGATCGCCTGGTCGGCATGTTCGAGGCGATGGGCGAAATCGAGGCGCTCTGCGCCGGACTTGCGGCGGAGCGCATGAGCGCCGTCGAACGCCGCGAACTCGAAGGGCTGCACGAGCAATTGCGCGAACTCATCCAGGTCGGCGATCCGCAGCGTCATCACGAGATCAACGAAGCCTTCCATGGCGCAATCTATGCCGGTGCGCACAACGCTTATCTCGCCGAGCTCGCGATCGCGACACGTGCGCGGGTGCAGCCGTTCCGCCGCGCGCAATTCCGCAATCTCGGCCGGTTGTCGAAGTCCTATGTCGAGCACGACAAGGTGGTGGTCGCGATCCTGCGCGGTCAGCGCACGGCTGCGGCAGACGCCATGCGCGCACATATCCTCACCGTGCGTGAGGAATACGAGGCCTATGTGCAGTCTCTCTGACGGTCATGCGCGGGCATAGCCGTCCGAAAGGACGGCGTCGCTGCGCTCCGCCTATGACCCGCGCATCCATCTCTCTTTGTTTGATGGATTGCTGGCTCCGGCCCAGCGATCACGGCAGCTACGTCTTCTGCGCTTCCACAAACGCTCGCCAGCCGCCGAATTCCGAAATATCGCGAGCGCCTTCGGTCGCTAGCGGCTCGACCAAGAAGCCATGGACCTGTCGCCCGTCGGCAAGCCGAAGCGTGCCGATCGATAGCGGGGAGGGGACGCCGGCGACGAAGCGGCCGAAGCCTTCTGCGCTGAGCGCCCAGATTTCCAGCGCGATGGCGGCGCCCGCGCCTTTTGGAACTCGTACCATGCCGGGTTTCGGCGGTGTGGTGCCCGCGAGCGCATAGAGCCGGTAATCCGGCGCGGTCTCGGTTTCCTCGACGAAGCGGGCCTTGAGGTCGCGCAATTCTCCATTCAGCGGCATGCCGGACAGATGCGCGCCGACCACGGCGATCAGGTATTCGCCGGGCTTTGCCGTCGGGGCGAGATGCGGCAGCGCGGGCTGCTTCACCCCGAGTGCGCCGAGCGGCAACTCGGTCTGCGCATGCAGGGCGCGCCCGAGACTCGCGAGCGCGGCGTCGCGGCCGCCGGGGGCAAGGAAGGTTGCGCCGTAGGGTGTGCAATCTGAAGCGAAAGAAACCGGGACGGCGAGGCCGCAGAGATCGAGCAGGTTCACGAAATTGGTGTATGTGCCGAGATTGCTGTTGAGCGCGATCGGATCGGCCTCGAGCTGAGCCTTGGTATAGGCGGCCGGCACTGTCGGCACCATCAGCGCGTCGAAGCCGGAAAAGATTTCGTGCGCGGTCCGCTTCAGCGCCGCCAGGCGATAGAAGGACCGGAACGTATCCGCGGCCGAAATGGTCGCGCCGCCCATGATAATCTGGCGCGTGACCGGATGGACCTTGTCCGCATTCGCTTCGATAAATTTGCCCACCGCAGCATAGCGTTCGGCGACCCATGGGCCTTCGTAAAGCAGCCGCGCGGTCTCCAAGAGCGGCGAAATATCGATTTCCCGAATCGTCGCGCCCATTCCGTGCAATAGCTCGAACGCGGTTTGGAACGATTGCTCGCTGCTGGCGTCGCCGAAGAATAGCCGGCCGTTGACGTCAGGCACCGCAATCGTCATGGCGGGCGGCGCGGCTCCCAATGTCCCGACCGCCATCACGCGGGAATAGGGATCGCTCGCATCCGGGATTGCCATAGCCTGAAGCACCGCGAAGGCATCGTCCACCGTCAACGCAAAGATCGAAACGCAATCGAGCGAGCGGCATGCCGGCACCACGCCAGTCGTCGAGACGAGGCCGACGCTCGGCTTCAAACCGACAATGTTGTTCAGTCCCGCCGGGACGCGGCCGGAGCCCGCGGTGTCGGTGCCAAGCGCGATCGGGACGAGGCCCGCCGCGACAGCGACCGCAGAGCCCGAGCTCGATCCACCCGGAATGAGATCGTCGCGGAACGGATTGCGCGGGGTGCCATAGGGTGAGCGCACCCCGACCAGGCCTGTCGCGAACTGGTCGAGATTGGTCTTGCCGATGACGATGGCGCCCGCGCGCCGCAGCCGCGTTACCGCGGTGGAGTCCGCGCCCGCCGTATAGGCAAAGGCTGGGCAGGCGGCCGAGGTCGGCAGGCCGGAGACGTCGATATTGTCCTTTACCGCGACCGGCACGCCGTAGAGCGGCTTGCCCTCCGGTCCTGCTGCCATCAGCGCGCGGGCCTCCGCGAGTGCCTCGGTCTCTTCGCGCAGTGTGATGAAGACCGCAGGATCGCCGTAGGCGCGGATGCGCTCGTAGGAGCGGCGGAGGGTCTGTTCGGGGCTGGTAGCGCCGGACCGGTGCGCGGCGACGAGGTCGCTTGCGGTCTCGCTCATCGGGGACACGGAAAGCAAAGCTCAGAACTGATCATCGATGGACCGGGGCGCGGGACGAGAGGTGCAAATCCTATAACTCGCGGCTGCTGCTGCGTAAATCCGGCAATCGGCATCGCATGGCAAACCTGCGCAGGCGATCAGCGCCGGGCATGCCGGGCCGATTCGATAAGCCTCTCGACCAGCGCCTCCTTACGCCGCGGCAGGGCCTGACGTGACATGTAGGCACAGACTGTAATTGATCGTTCGGGTAGCAACGGACGCACCGCCAGCAGGCCGGCATTCACTTCGAGGTCGGCGGCCCCGGACGGGATGATCGCGACCCCCATGCCGGCCTGCACCATGACCTTGATGGTGTCCACATTGTCCGCAACCGCCCGGATACGCGGCCGGATGCCCAGATCGTTGAACATCTGTCCGACGATCTGACCGTAGCCGATCGAAAGCTCGTTCATGATGATCGGTTCATGTCCGAGCAGCCCGACATCGACTGTGCCTTTCTTGGCCGCAAGAGCGTTAGACGGCGGCATGATCAAGATCATGTCGAGATCGAATAGCGGGATGCTATTCAGGCCCGACGGCACCCGGTCCACACTGACCATTGCCGCGATCCCAAGATCAAGACGTTCGTCGTGCAGATCGTCGAAGATCACGCGCGTCGGTGCGGTCTTGATTTCCAGATGCAGGTTGGTGGGAAATCCGCCTTCGGGAACGATCCGCGGCATGAGAACCGATGCGAGACCCGATCCCATCCCCATCACGAGCGTCTCGACCCCGACACCGCTCAGCCGGCGTGCGACGTCACTGAGATTCATCAAGTCGCCGACCACCCGTTCGGCCTCGTAAAGAAACATGCGCCCGCGCTCGGTCGGTTCGATCCCGCGACCGGTGCGCCGAAACAGTGAAAAGCCGATGCTGCTTTCCAGGAGCTTCACCTGTTCGGATACCGCCGATTGGGAAATATTGAGCCGAGCCGCGGCCTTGGTGAAGCTGCGCTCCTTGGCGACCGCCAGTGCATATCGGATTTGCCGAAATTCCATGCCTGCCCTCGCGATTTCTGCCGCACTCGAAGACGGGAAACCCTTGCTTCCGCGTATCCAACAATGTGCCTCCATATTGCCATCGGATTTGCCGATATCGCTATCGCAAATTGCTGTTGGACAGTGCGACCGCCGCGCACGAGGCTGCGGCTGAATGCAGGTCGCGGCGCTGGCTGAGCTGCCCGGTTGTTGGGCGATCCGGGCCCGACCTTCGAAGCATTGAGGGAAGGCGGCGATGGCTTCAGCGTCTCCACATCTGCGCGTTGGAATCGATACCGGCGGCACGTTTACCGACATTGTGTGTGTCGACACGGTTTCGGGCGAGGTCTCGGTCACGAAGGTGCCGTCGACGCCGTCCAATCCGGCGCTCGGACTGGTTAACGGTGTCGACAAAATACTGGGCGAAGTGGGCGGCACGAACGGCGATCTGATCGGGCTCGCGCACGGCACCACCGTCGCCACCAACGCGCTGCTGCAGGGCGCGATCGACTCGCTCGGTCTCATCGTCACCCAAGGGTTCCGCCATGTGCTCGAGATTGCGCGGCAGGCTGTGCCCGACGGCTATGGCAATTCCTATTTCTGGGTGAAGCCGGAGCGGCCGGTGCCGCTTGATCTGGTCCGCGAGGTCGGCGGCCGCCTGACGTTCAAAGGGGAGGAGTTGCGCCCCCTCGACGAGCAGAGCGTGCGCGAGGCCGCGCGCTATTTCCGCAAGCGGCAAATTCGTGCGGTCGCGATCTGCCTGATCCATGCCTATGCGAACGACACCCACGAGAAGAGGACGCTGGATATCCTGCGCGAAGAATATCCCGATTGCACGGTATCGATCTCCTCGCAGGTGCTGCCAGAATACCGGGAATATGAGCGCACGGTCACGACGCTGGTCGATGCTTTCGTCAAGCCGCATATGGAGCGCTACCTCAAGCGGGTGAAAGTTGCGCTTGGCGAGGAACTCGGCCGCAAGCCGTTTCTCGTGATGCAATCCAATGGCGGGGTCATGAGCGCCGAGCAGGTGGTCGGCAAGCCGATCACCACGGCGCTGTCCGGCCCTGCGGCGGGCGTGCTGGGCAGCGCGGTCATCGCCAAGCTTGCCGGCTTCGACAATGTGGTGACGCTCGACGCTGGCGGCACCTCGACCGATCTCAGCCTGATCGAGAACGGCACCGCGCACCTGACCAATGCCGGCTCGGTCGGTCCGTTCCCGGTGCGCATTCCGATGATAGACATCGAGACCATCGGCACAGGCGGCGGTTCAATTGCCTGGATTTCGCGGGAGGGGCATCTCAAGGTCGGCCCCAAAAGCGCGGGCGCCGATCCTGGACCGATGTGCTATCCGAGTGGCGGCGACCAGCCGACCATCACCGACGCCAATCTCGTGCTCGGACGGCTGCCCGCTGCGCTGATTGGCGGCGGTATATCGCTCAACGTGGAGCGCGCCCGCGCAGGCATGGCCGATCTTGCGCAGCGGCTCGGCGCGCGGATGTCGGTGGAGGAGATGGCCGCCGGCATCATCGAGATCGCGAATTGGAACCAGGCCAATCGTATCCGGCAGATGACCATTCAACGCGGCATCGATCCGCGTGAATTTGCGCTTTTGTCGTTCGGCGGCGCGGGTCCGGTGCAATCGGCTGCCGTTGCGCAACTGATCGGCATGAAAGCCTGTATCGTCCCGCCAAATCCCGGCAATCTCGCTGCCTTCGGGCTGCTCGCGGTGGACTGGCGTAACGACCAGATGGTCACCCGCGTCATGCCGGAGGAAAAGATCGATCTCGGCGTCATCGCGGAATTGTACGACGGGCTGGAGCGCGATGCGACCGCGCGTCTCGAGCAGGACGGGATCGGCCGCGATCGCATCCGCCTGCAGCGCGAGGCCGACATCCGCTATGCCGGTCAGTCGATGGAGGTGCGTGTGCCTGCGCCAGGTGGCGCGATCAACGCGAGCTTCGTCGAAACGCTGATCGATGCGTTCCATGCTGCGCACCGGCGCACCTTCGGCTACGACTACAGGGGCGTGCAGAAAGTCGAAATCGTGAATTTTTGCGTGTCGGGCTTCGGCATGATCGAGCGTCCGAAATTACCGGAGCGAGAAGTGACGCCGGGCGCCAAGACCATACCCAAAGGCAGCCGTCTGGCCTTTTTCGACGGCGCGATGCGCGACACTCAGGTTTACGATCGCACGGCGCTGCCGCCGGGGGCGCAGATTACAGGTCCCGCCATTGTCGAGGAATTCGGCTCGACCACTGTCGTCTTTCCGGGGCAGGGGCTCGCGGTCGATAGCTACGGCATCATGGTCGTGCGGCAGCAGGGCTAGACCGGAGGCATAACAGAATGAACGTCCAGACCCGCCCCGCAATGGTCAATTCCGAGGCCAAAACGCATCCGTGGCCGACCGCGCCGAAGGGCATCAACACCGCCGGTGTCGACCCCATCGTTCTGCAGATCGTGGAGGGTACCCTCAACTCGATCGAGGCCGAAATCGAATATGCGATTGAGCGCACCGCACGTTCGCCGATGATCCGCGAGGCGCACGACTATCGCGTCGGTCTGTTCGACCGGTATTCCCGAAAGCTGACGGGCCGCTCCTATTCGGCGATGCCGCAGGCGGTGATCCGCGATTATCCGCCGCACACCATGCGGCCGGGCGACGTGTTCCTGATGAACGACACATATCTCACCGAAGGCAGCATCGGCCATCTGCCGGATTTGTGTTCCACCGTGCCGGTGTTCCATGACGGCCAGGTCGTCGCCTATATCCAGGCTTTCGGCCACCATGACGATATCGGCGGCCGGGTGCCGGGCTCGATGCCGGGCACGGCGCAATCGGTGTTCGAGGAGGGGCTCGCGGTGCCGCCGATCCGCGTCTACAGCGAAGGCGTGCGCAACGAGGAGGCATTCAAGATCATCCGCCGCAACACGCGGCTGCCGGACATTCTGTCGGCGGACCTCGACAGCGAAATCCAGGCCTGCATCATGGGCGCAAAGCGCATGGAGGAATTGTTCCGACGCTTCGGCGCTGCCACGGTCGAAGCCTGTTTCCAGGCGATCATCGAAAAGTGCCGCAACACCTTTCGCGACGAGTTGATGCCAAAGATCGCAGACGGCGAGTATGTCTGGCACGACTATGTCGAACGCGAGGTGGACGGCGATATCAGATTGCACAAGATCGCGTTGAAGATGATCAAGTCGCCGGACAAGATCGTGCTGGATTTTTCCGGGACCGATCCCCAGTCCGATGGCCCGCTGAACTGGCCGGCCGACTATGCCGATGGCGCCTTTCTAATAAAATGGATCGCACCGATCCTGCGCAATCTCGCCGACACGCCCGAGCGCGCCGCGGAAATCAATGTCAATGAAGGCGTGTGCGAATTGTTCGAGGTGGTGTTTCCTCCGAAGGGTACGCTAATCACTCCGGTCTGGCCGGCGCCGACCAACGCGCGCTCGTTCGTGCTGCTGCGCTGTCTCTCGTTGCTCGGCGGCGTTGTCGCGCAGGCCGTCGATGGCCGCATGCCGGCGGACCAGGAGACCATTCGCTATACCGGTTTCTACGGCACCGACCGCGAAGGGCGTCCGTTCCTGTCGCGTGAAGTGCTCGGCGGCGGCTCGGGCGGGCGCTATTACGCCGACGGCAACGATGCCATCCATATCGTGCCGGATTCGCGCAACCAGCCGGCCGAGTTCACCGAGACCAAATTTCCGCTGATCGTGGAGAAGCTGGCGCTTAGCACCGATTCCGGTGGCGCCGGCAAGCGCCGCGGCGGGCTCGGCTACGAGAAGCATTACCGGCCGCTGGTGGACTGCCACACCATCGTTACCGCGGATCGCGTGCTGCTTGGCTGCTACGGCGTGAGTGGCGGCAAAGCGGGCAAGCCATTCCTGGTCACGGTCGATCCGGGCGGCGAGGCCGAGCGCAGGCTCGGCGGTCTTGTCGACGGCGCGCCGGTGCGGGCTGGCGAAATCGTCCGCGTGGAGACGACCGGCGGTGGCGGCTGGGGCGATCCGCTGGAGCGTGAAACCGAGCTTGTGCTGCGCGATCTGCTGCAGGGCAAAGTGTCGCGGCAAGCCGCGCGGGACGATTACGGTGTGGTGCTTGCCGAGGCAGGTCCCGATGCCGATCCGGCGGTGGACGAGATCGGGACCGAAGCCCTCCGCCGGGAGATGCAACAGGCGAGGGCGGTGCCGCTCCCGGCGATCGATCGCGGCCCGGGAGCACCAGCGTGACCGTCATCGGATTTTCCGATGGCTCTATCGATAATCGGTGTTGGACTTGTTCCCGGACGGCTTCGACACTTGTCCAATGACTTGAGGGCGGGTGCAAGCAAGTGCCCAACGCTCCGGGCGATTAGGGGTTCAGGGACGCATGGCAATTGACGTCGTCAAGGTCGAGATCAAGAGCGTGATGGACGCCTCCGGGCTCGAGGAATTCATTCGCGCCAAACGCTTCTCTGCCGACGAGGTTGTTGCCGTTATCGGCAAAACCGAGGGAAATGGCGGCGTCAACGACTTCACACGCATCCTGTCCGATCAGGCGTTTCGCAACGTCTTGCGCAAATATGGCACGCGTAGCGAAGCTGAGGTGAAGGCGATCCCGATGGTCTGGTCGGGCGGTTGCGACGGCGTGATTACGCCACACGCCACCGTGTTCGCGCGCAACGGAAAGACAGGGCCTGCCGAGAAGATGAGGCTGGCCATGGGCACGGCAATGAGCCCGCAAATCCTGCCAGAGGATATTGGCCGGCCGGCCATGGTCGAGAAGGTCGCGGAAGGTGTGCGCCTCGCGATGAAGGATGCCGGCATAACCGATCCGAAAGACGTCCATTATGTCCAGACCAAGACGCCGCTGCTCACCATCGAGTCGATCCAGGATGCGCATGCGCGCGGCCATGACGTGTTCTGCGAAGTCCATGACTCGATGGGCGTATCGAACGGCACGACCGCGCTCGGCATCGGCGTCGCGCTCGGCGAGATTTCGATGCCGAAGGCGGAGGAAATTTGCCGCGACCTCAATCTGTACTCGTCTGTGGCCTCTTGCTCATCGGGTGTTGAACTCGACTGCGCGCAGATCGTGCTGCTCGGCAACAAGGCCGGCGCCGGCGGGCGCTACCGGATCGGCCATAGCGTCATGCGAGACGCGCTCGACATTGATGGCATTTACGACGCAATACGAAATGCCGGTCTTGCGCTGCCGGAGCGTCCGCGCGCCGAGGACCTGGGCGGCAAGCTGGTCAACTGCTTCATGAAATGCGAGGCCGACAAATCCGCGCGCCTGCGCGGACGCCGGCAGATCATGCTGGACGATTCCGATGTGCATCACCATCGTCACTCCAAGGCGGCGGTCGGCGGGGTCGCAGCCGCGGCGATTGGCGATCCGGCGGTGTTTGTGTCGGTTGACGCCATGCATCAGGGGCCGCACGGCGGTGGCCCGGTTATTGCAATAGTTGACGTCGGGGAGTGACGCCGAAATCGGCCATTGAGCTTGTCGATTCCGGGAGAGAACTCAACCCGTTGCATGAGGCCGAAAAGGAGTGAATGCTTCATCCAGAAGTGGCTGCACGTGCTTGTTCGTAACCTTTCAGGAGTAAAGAGGGAGCCCTGAACATGATTTCGATTTCACGCTTCGGCCGCACTATTGCGGCGATTGCCGCCTTGGCCTTAGGTCCGATCACGGTCAACCAAGCGCAAGCTCAGGACAAGGTGAGGGTCGGAGTATTTCCGGTCGCGTCGACGTTGCCACTCTTCGTTGCGATCGAACGCGGCTTTTTCAAAGAGAATAACATCGAGATCGAGATGACGCGCTTGATCGGTGGGCCACCGAACGTCGCGGCGATGATCGGCAATCAAATCGACGCATCGGCGGTGTTGGTGACGATCGAGGGCATGAACGCCAATCTGAAGAAGCCGGGCGTGGCGATGTATATTTCGCTCAACAGTCAGAACGCCAAGTATCAGATGGAGCAGTTCGTCGTCCGCAAAGGGCTGGAAATCAAATCGCTCGCGGACCTCAAGGGCAAGAAAATCATGTCGGCGCCCGGACCGGCCAACGTGACCATGGCGCGCGCCGCGCTCGCGGCTGCAGGGCTGAAGGAGGGAGATTATCAGCTCGATCAGCTCGACATGGGCCAGCATGTCAATGCAATGACCGCCGGAACCTTCGATGCCGGCTATACTCTTGAGCCGAACGCCACAGTGATGCGCAAGAACGGTGTGGCCAGCACCTTCGAGGCCGGCGTGATCGCGAAATATGTGCTCGGCAATCCCAACGCGAATGCTTGGGTCGGCGGCTGCGCGCTAACCAGTGACTTTATCAGGTCAAAGCCCGACGTCGCCCGGCGCTTCACTGCAGCTTGGGGAAAGGCAGTGCAGTTTATCAACGATAATCCGGCGCAGGCGCGCAAACACCTCATAAAGAACACCTTCACGCCGGACGATGTGGTCGAGACCGTGCCGCTGGTCAAATTCGAGATGGTCAGCAACCTGACGCCGGCGGATATTGCGGAATTTCAACGCTTCATCGACTTTTCGGTGAAGACCGGAACCCTGCCGGAAAAGGTCGACGTCGCCAAGTTTCTTCAAAAGTTCTGACAACGGACGGTGAGAGGCTGATGTCGATGAATGCGATTTCGCCGATCGTCAGCCCTTACCGTACGGCATTCGGTCCCGACGGCGACCCGCCAGCGCACATCACCGTGCGCGGGCTGTGCAAAGAATTTCAGGGCGATGTCATTTACGACAGTTTCAACCTGGACATTCCTCGCGGAAAATTCGTGTCGATTTTTGGTCCGAATGGCTGCGGCAAGTCCACCCTTATAAACTTAATTGCAGGTCTTGTGCCCGTTGGTCGGGGCGACATCCGCTTTGGTGGCAAGACGCTCGCCGACACCCGCATCGGCTATGTATTCCAGAACTATCGCGAGGCGCTTTTTCCGTGGATGAGCGCCTTCGATAATATTCGCTACGCGCTAAAGTTGCGCAAGGTCCCTGACACGGAAGCGCGCGACCGGGTCAAGGCGCTTGTGACGCGGCTCGGCGTCAAGCTCGATCTCAGTCGCTACCCTTACGAGATGTCGGGCGGACAGCAGCAACTGGTGTCGATCATGCGTGCGCTGATCGTGGAGCCGGAGGTGCTGTTCCTCGACGAGCCTTTTTCCGCGCTGGATTATGAAATGACGCTTTTCATGCGTGAGCAGCTGCAGCGCATTTTCGGCGAAACTGGCACGACCACTGTGCTTGTCTCTCACGATCTCGAAGAGGCGGTCTATCTTGCCGACTATGTGCTGCTACTCTCACGCCGCCCCGGTCGGATCGCGGACTTTCCGGCTGTACCTTTATCGCGACCACGTAACGACGATACGCTGTCCGATGCCGTATTTGTGGAACTCAAACGGCACTGCCTCGAGATATTCCAGCGCGAGGTAAGGCGATCATGAATGCCCAGCATTTCGACAAGCTGCTTCCCGCAATTGGCGTCGTCGGCCTGATCCTGCTTTGGTATGTCGGCTACTGGGTTCGGATTGTAGATCCGGTTCTATTGCCGTCACCCGATGCGACCTTCGCGGCGTTGTGGAAGGGAATGACCGGGGGTCGCCTGCTGCATGACTTCATCCAGACGGTGGTCCGGACATTTGCTGCCATCGCTGTTGCGAGCGTGATGGCGATCCCACTCGGAATCGCACTGGGCGCAAACGAGCGTCTTTACCGCTCGGTCGAATTCGTCGTCGATTTCTTTCGGTCAACGCCCGCTTCTGCGATGTTTCCGCTATTTTTGGTGATCTTCGGCGTCGGCGACGCCACCAAGATTTACGTCGCGTCGTTCGGCGCGGCACTGGTGATCCTGTTCAACGTCGCCTACGGCGTGATGAACGCGCGTAAGACCCGCATTCTTGCTGCCCGGGTGATGGGCGCATCGCGCTGGCAGGTGATGAAGGATGTCATCCTAATGGAGTCGCTGCCACAGACGTTCGTCGGCTTGCGTAATGGAGTCTCACTCGCGCTAGTGATCGTCGTTGTGGCGGAGATGTTTATCGGCTCGGTCGACGGGCTCGGGCACCGGGTGTTCGAGGCGCAGCAGCTATTCAATATGCCTGACATGTACGCGGCGATTTTCGCCGCCGGCGCCTTGGGTTACGGACTGAATATTCTTTTTCTTCTGATCGAAAAAAGCTTTGTGCACTGGTCCGGAAAATGACGAGCGATCTTTCTCGTCATTCGGCGGTCGAGTTGCGCGATCTAATCGCGAGGGCGCAGGTTTCCCCGGTCGAGGTGCTGGACGCGCATCTCGCTGCGATCGCGGCCCAGAACCCGAAATTCAATGCGATCGTGACAATGGTGGAAGATCAGGCCCGTGCTGCTATCGCCGCGCTTCCAGCAGCGGGCGCGCAATCGCTGCCCCTCTATGGCCTGCCGGTCGCGATCAAGGACGTGACGCTGACCAAAGGGATTCGCACCACCTTTGGCTCGCCCGCATACAAGGATTACGTACCGGATGAGGACGCCGCAGTGGTGGACCGGCTCAGAAAGGCCGGCGCCATCATCCTCGGGAAGACCAACACCCCGGAATTTGCCGCAGGCGCCAACACCGTCAATGCGCTGTTCGGTGCGACCCGCAATCCCTGGAACCCTGAACTCAGCCCCGCCGGTTCGTCCGGTGGCTCGGCGGTCGCGGTCGCGACCGGCATGGTGCCGCTGGCACAGGGCACCGATTTCGGCTGCTCGATCCGCATCCCAGCGGCATTCTGTGGCATTGTCGGCGTGCGCACGACCGGCGGCCTCATTCCCAATCGTGGGATGCGGCTGCCGTGGGATGGCGGCCAGGTGCACGGTCCGCTGGCGCGCAGCGCGGAAGACGCCGCGCTGATGCTCGACGCCATGACCGGGCTCGATCCGCTCTGGCCGATCTCGGCCGCACCGCCCTGGCGGAGCGCGCTCGACATCGTGCAGCGTTTCGACAGTGCGAAAGGGCTCCGCGTCGTCTATGTATCCGATATCGCCGGTTTCGGTGTCGACAAGGAAATCGACGCCATCTGCCGCGCCGCTGTGCGCCGTCTTGAGAAGGACGGTGCTGCGGTCGAGGAGGTGGCGTTCAGCGCCGCCGACGGCTTTGCCCCCTACAAGGTGCTGCGCGGCGAATGGATGGTCGGCCAGCAGTTCGAACGCCTCGACATGCTCGACCAGTTCGGCGCCAATCTCGGCGGCAATGTGCGCGACGGTCTGAAGCTGACCGTGCGCGACACTGCAGCTGCGGAGAACATGCGCGAGAAGGTCTGGCGGAAATTCTGCGATCTGTTCGGCAAATACGACTATCTGATCACGCCCGCAGCACCGGTACCGCCCTATCCGCTGACCAAGAATTATCCGGACGAAGTCGGCGGCCACAAGCTCGACAATTACATCGATTGGATTGCGCCGGCGTTTCTTGTGACCCTCGTCGGCTTTCCGGCCGCCTCCGTCCCCGGCGGCAAGACCGCGTCCGGTCTGCCGTGTGGCCTTCAGATCGTCGGTCCGCGCTTTTCCGAGCCGCAGCTGCTCGGACTGTCCAAGCTGGTGCAGGCGGCCAATCCCGTCGGATGGCCGACCTATGCCTGACCGGCCGCAACGCGCGTTGCGTCCCTGGACGGCCGCCAGCCCAGCCCAGGCGCCACATGGGTCAAGATCGCCTCGATGACATGCGCGTTATAGTCGACGCCGAGCTGATTGGGCACGGTCAATAAGAGCGTATCGGCTTCGCGAATGGCCTCGTCCTCGGCGAGCTGCTTGATCAGCACGTCGGGCTCGGCGGCGTAGCTGCGTCCGAAGATCGTTCGCGTGGTGCCGTCGATAAAGCCGATGCTGTCGGTCTCCTGACTGCCGCGTCCGAAATAGGCGCGGTCGCGGTCGTCCACCAATGCGAAGATGCTGCGGCTGACCGAGACGCGCGGCGAGCGCGCATGCCCGGCCGCGGCCCAGGCTTCGCGATAGGCGCGGATCTGTTGCGCCTGCTGGATGTGGAACGGCCGCCCGTTCTCGTCGGTCTTCAGCGTCGAACTCTGCAGGTTCATGCCGAGCTTCGCCGCCCAGATCGCGGTGGCGTTTGAGGCCGCACCCCACCAGATGCGCTCGCTCAAGCCTTCCGAATGCGGTTCGAGCCGCAACAGTCCGGGCGGGTTCGGAAACATGGGCTGCGGATTCGGCTGCGCGAAACCCTGGCCGCGCAACACTTCCAGAAAGACCTCGGCGTGGCGGCGCCCCATTTCGGCGTCGTCTTGGCCCTCCGCCGGTTGATAGCCGAAATAGCGCCAGCCATCGATCACCTGCTCCGGCGATCCGCGGCTGATGCCGAGTTGCAGTCGGCCGCCGGAAATCAGGTCGGCGGCGCCGGCGTCCTCGGCCATATAGAGCGGATTCTCGTAGCGCATGTCGATGACCGCCGTACCTATCTCGATGCGACGGGTCCTGGCACCGACCGCGGCGAGCAGCGGGAAGGGCGAAGCCAGCTGGCGGGCAAAATGATGCACACGGAAATAGGCGCCGTCCGCGCCGAGTTCTTCCGCTGCGACGGCAAGCTCGATGGATTGCAGCAACGCATCGGCGGCGGAGCGCGTCTTCGATTGCGGCGAGGGCGACCAGTGACCGAAGGACAAAAAGCCGATTTTCTTCACGGACAGGTCCGGCAGTTAAGGGGCGTTGTGCCGGTCTTGCACAAATTGCCGGACGAAGCGAGGCCTGCAGGATTCGTCTTTAGACGACTCGGTTGCTGGGCCGTCCGGCGTGGAAATTCTCGATATGCAGGATGACCTGATCCCACAGGGTCTGCATCGCTTCCTGGCTTGCCCAGGCGACGTGCGGGGTGACGATCACATTCGGCCGGTTCAGAACCTTCAGCAGCGGATTGTCCGGCAATGGCGGCTCGCTGGTGAGGCAGTCGAAGCCGGCACCTGCAATCTGTCCGCTCTCGAGCGCATCCACGAGATCCTTCTCGTTCACAAGGCCCCCGCGCCCGCAATTGATGATCAGCGGCCGTCTTTTCATTTTGGCAAATTCGGGTGCGGCAAGGGTGTCTCGCGTCGCGGGCGTCAGTGGGCAATGCAGGGTGATGACGTCCGATGTCGCCAGCACCTCGTCGAACGGCGTGTATAGCGGCCCCAGCCCCTCGACATTCTTATGGGCCGCAAACAGGGTGCGCATGCCGAAGGCCTGGCCGAGCCGGGCCACGCTCTGGCCGATCGCGCCTTCGCCGATGATGCCGAGTGTCGAACCGGCCAGATCGTTGATCGGGTGGGTGTGGAAGCAGAATTGCTGGGATTCCTGCCAGCGGCCGTCGATGACGTCCTGGCGGTATCCGACAAGTCCTCTGCGCAGCGCGAGAATGAGCGCGAATGTGTGTTCCGGGACGGTGTTCACCGCATAGCCCCGAACGTTGGAAACCACAATGCCGCGCTCGGCGCAGGCATCGACGTCGAACGCATCGTATCCCGTAGCGGGAATGCAGATCATCTTCAGGTCGGGTAATTGGTCGATAGCATTGCGGCGGATCGGCACCTTGTTGGAGACCGCGATTTGTGCGCCGGCCAGCCGCTCGACCACCTGATCCGGTCTTGTGCGTTCGTGCTCGATCCATTCATGCGCGAAGGACGGCTTCGATAGCGTGACCGACGGCCCGATGGTGGATCGGTCCAGAAACACGATGCGCGTCATACTGTCCCCCGAGCGGCTCGCAGACATGACAGCGCCCCGCAGGCGGGGCGCTGTCCGATATGTAATACCGAAACGGAGGTAGCTTATTCTGCGGCGATGCGCATGGCCATGCCCGACTGCGACAGATGGCGCACCGCTGCGCCGGTACCCGAACCCGGCTCGAACTTGATGCCGACATCGTGCATCGCAAGTTCGACGCCGCCGAGCGCCTGCATTACCATGATGTCGTTCAGCCAGCCGAGATGGCCGATACGGAACACCTTGCCCGCGACCTTGTTCAGCCCAGTGCCAAGCGACAGGTCGTAGCGGCGATAGGCGGTCTTGATCACATCGTTCGCGTCGAAGCCCTCCGGCACGACGATGGCGGTTACCGTGTCCGAAAACCACTCCGGCCCCTGCGCGCAATTGCGCAGGCCCCAGGCATCGACCGCCGCGCGCACGGCACCGGCGAGCCGCCGATGGCGTGCGAACACGTTCGGCAGCCCTTCTTCCAGCAGCATATCGACCGAAGCCCGCAGGCCGCGCAGCAGCGTCGCCGCCGGCGTATAGGGGAAATAGCCCTGGGCATTGGCCTTGATCATGTCCTGATAGTCGAAGAAACAGCGCGGGAGTTTGGCGCTCTTGCCTGCCGCCAGCGCCTTTTCGCTGACGCAGACGATGGCGAGGCCGGTCGGCAGCATAAAGCCCTTCTGCGAACCGGTGACCGCGACATCGACCCCCCATTCGTCCATGCGGAAATCGATCGAGGCGATGGAACTGACGCCGTCGACGAACAGCATCGCGGGATGCTTCAACTCATCGAGAATGCGGCGCACGCCAGCGACGTCCGACGTCACCCCGGTCGCAGTCTCATTATGGGTGACGAGCACCGCCTTGATCGCATGCGTCTTGTCGGCTTCGAGGCGGGCGCGGTACTGATCGAGCGGCACGCCCTTGCCCCAGTCGACATCGATGGCGTCGACGTCGAGACCGAAGCGCTGGCACGAATCCACCCACAGCAGCGAAAATTGTCCGAAGATCGAAGCGAGCACCTTGTCGCCCGGCGAGAGTGTGTTGGCGATGGCCGATTCCCAGCCCCCGGTGCCGGAGCCCGGGAAGATGAAGACCTGGCCGGATTTAGTCTGGAAGATTTTCTTCAGGTCGGCAAAGAGCGGCAGCGTGAAGTCCGGGAAATCCGGTGCGCGATGATCTTCCAGCGCGACATCCATCGCCTGACGGATGCGAAACGGCATGTTGGTCGGTCCGGGAACGGCCAACCCTTTGAAACCCGGCATGTCATTGCTCCTGTAAAAGTTTTTCGAGTCTGGTCCGCAATCCCTGCGGAAAGGACGCGCCGTCAGGCGGCGCGGGCGCGGTTTGCGGACAGGCTCACGTCGACGAGCGACACGATCCGGTCGATCAGCGGATGCGCGATGCCGATCTGGCGGCCCACCGACTGAATGAGGCGGTCGACACGCTCCACCATCGGCGCGCCGTCATGGAGCGCGCGAGCAACCGATGACGGCTTTACAAGCTGCGCTGCCGCGGCAGCGTATTTGTCGAACTCCACGAGGTCCTCGCGCATCGCGCCGAGCCGCAAGACGATGCTTTCCACGCAGCTGTAGATTTCACGCGACAGCGCAATGTCGGCATGGACGGCGTCGCGGATCGCCACCGGATTTCCCGGGGTCACGCAGCGGTAGTTGCCGGTCATGAGCATCGGCCATTTCGCCAGCGGGACGAAGGGCGAGCCATGCACGCGCAGTTTCACTGGAACATCCAACCCGTCGAGCCGGGCATCCTCGATACCCTTGGCGAGCGCATGCAGGGGCCGGTTGTGCTCGGCCGAGCCGAATTCGGCGGTCTTGAAATTTGTCGCGAGGTTCACCTGCAGGTAGTTTGCCGGTTCATTGGCCGGGCGGACCGCCTGCGGGTCCGGAGAGCACAGCGTCATTGCATTGGGATCGAAACGCTCCCAGATGCTGGCGTTGCAATAGGCGTCGTCGAGCTTTGCGGTGTCGATGGCGGTCAGCCGCTTGAGATAGGGCAGGGGCGGCATATTCATCAGTGACACGCAGGGTGTGCGGGCGTCGGCGAGCTTTGCCATCAGCGGCTTCATGGTCGGATGGCTGTATTGGGGCTCCTGCATCGCGAGCACCGCCAGGTCGTAAAGCTCCGGGTCCACGACGTCCGGCGTCGCAGCGCGGACGCTGCCGCGAAGCTCCCCGGAGTGGATGACCCGTGGCGTCGCCTCTCCCTTCAGGGTCATGCGCACCATGGTACCGCAGCGGTTGATCAGCTCTGCCGTGTCGGATCGGCAGACCAGGGTGACGGCATGTCCGGCCATCGCGCATTTGGTGCCGAATAGGGACCCATACGACGCCCCAAGAACCAAAATCCTCAACGTCATGGCGACCTCCCAGCCGGTGCGCGAAGCTACGAGGCTCCGCTTTCATCAAACAGTTAACTCAGACTCGACGGGCGGTTCATCCAAAACCGGGTTTGTGTGTTGTTTGTTTGCAAACAAAATGTCATAATTTGTTGTGTTGTAAACGGCTCCCGGCATGACAAAGACCTTCATCGGCCCACAATTACGGCAGCTGCGGCGCGAGCGGCGGCAGACTCAAGCCGAGATGGCCAAGGCGCTCGGCGTCAGCGCCGGCTATGTGAATCTGCTCGAAAACAATCAGCGCAGTCTCTCGGTGAGGCTGCTGATGGCGCTCGCCGATGCCTACCAGGTGGACTGGCGCGATGTGGTTCGCGACGAAACCTCAAGCCACCTGTCGGAATTGCGCAACGTCATGCGCGATCCGATGTTTTCCGGCAACGTCCCAGACCTCCAGGAAATGCGCGCGGCGATCGAGCATGCGCCGCGCCTGGTCGAACAGTTTGTCGCGCTTTATGGCATCCACCGCAGGACGCTGGAACGGATCATGCGGCAGGGCCGGGCAGGCAGCTCCGAAGCGCTGTTGGCGTCGTCCGCCGAGGCGGTGATTCACGATTTCTTCCGCGACAATTCCAACTATTTCGATTCGCTCGAACGCGCGGCCGAACAGGTGCGTCGCGAGGAAGCCTGCGACACTGACGACATCTACGCCGTGCTGAAGGCGCGGCTGGCCAATGCGCACGGCATTGCGGTGCGCCGCCGCGCCGCCGAAGACATGACCCAGGCCCTGCGCCTCTATGATCGCGAGGCGCGGATCGTGCACCTGTCGGAGGCGCTCGATCATTGCAACCAGGTCTTCCAGCTTGCGCATGTCGTGTGTCTTGTGGAATTTCAGGACCTGCTGAACGAACTGACCGCGTCGAGCGGCATCACCAACAAGACCAGCCTGGCGCGATGCCAGATCGAGCTTGCGAACTATTTCGCAGCTGCGTTCCTGATGCCCTATGAGCCGTTTCTGCACACCGCGGAGAGCACGGCCTATGACATCGACCGGATCGTGGCGCGGTTTGCGGTCTCCTTCGAACAGGCCTGCCATCGCCTAACCACCATGCAGCGGCCCGGGGCGCAGGGCGTGCCGTTCTTCTTCCTGCGCGTCGACAAGGCCGGCAACGTCACCAAGCGGTTCAACTCCACATCGTTTCATCTGGCTGAATATGGCGGCGCCTGCCCGGTCTGGAAGATTCACATGGCGTTTCGGACGCCCGGCGTGATCCTGCCGCAATTCGTCGAGCTTCCCGACGGCGAGCGCTTCTTCACCATCAGCCGTACCGCCGACCGGCCCGCGATCAATCTGGAAACCCAGGATCACCGGCTTTCGGTGGCGCTCGGCTGCGAGCTCAAATACGCCAAGCGGCTGCGCTATGCGGCGTCGTTCAATATCGAGGACGAGGCGCTGTTCAGCAAGATCGGCATCAACTGCCATCTGTGTCCGCGGCAGGCCTGCTCGCAGCGCGCGCACCAGCCGGTCTTTATGGAGCTGCCGGTCGACACCGCGCGCCGCGGCAACACCCGGTACGAAAGCTGAAGGCGGCGCGACTTGCAACGATTGGCAGGTCGAAAAATCCCGGTGATTTAGGCAGAGAGAATATGCAGGAAGTCAAATTCGCGCCGCCCGAAGGCGCTTTCACCCGCACGGTCCAGATCCGTTTCTCCCATTGCGACCCGGCCGGGATCGTCTACTTCCCGCATTATTTCAACATGTTCAACGGGCTGATCGAGGACTGGTATACCGAAGAGCTTGGCGTCAATTACGCCGATCTGATCATGCACGATCAGCATGGCTTTCCGTTCGTGCACATCGACACCGACTTCAAGATACCGAGCCGGATGGGCGAGAAGCTCGACCTGACCCTGCTCATCGAAAAGATCGGCCGCTCGTCGCTGACGCTTGCGATCGTCGGGCACAAGGACGGCGCCGAACGGCTGCGCGCCCGCACCGTCACGGCGATGATGTCGCTATCGTCGCGCCGCTCGGTGGAATTGCCGGCGGCCTTGCGCGCCGCATTCGAGGCCTATGCCGCGAAGACCGGCGGCATCGGTCGGATCCACATCTTCATCGACCGCGATCACCCACTTGGTGAAATAGGCGGCCGCCGGGCATTGCGCCGTGAGCGCCAGCACCTGCGCGGAATGGCCGGCATATTTCTGCTGGACCGACACCACCACCATGCCCCACCCGGATGCCGCGGCCGGATGCGAATAGGCACCGACCACACCGGGCACGCCGATGCGCTCGAGGTCGTCGAGAATGCGCGCCGAGCGCATGATCGCGTAATAGGCCCCGATTTCGCAGGACGGATAGCGCGCCATCAGCGCATGGGTGAAGATTGGCGATTTGCGGTGATGGATCGCCTTGATCTCCATGACCGGCTGCGGCGAGCGCTCGCGGCCGTAATAACCGGTGAATTCGCCGAGCGGCCCTTCGGGCAGCGTGTCGCCCTTGTGCAGCACGCCCTCGACCACGAATTCGGCATGGGCGGGGATCGGCAGCTTGACGAATTCCGCCTTGGTCAGGGCGATCGGTGCCCCCATGATGCCGCCTGCAACATCGAGTTCTGACTCCTCGGCGCCGAAGCTCTGCGCCGCCACCATGAACATCACCGGATCGACGCCATAGGCCGCAACGACTTCGCATGGCTCTCCGCGCGCCCACCAGGCTTCGCGGTCGAGCAGGGCGTGCTTGCCCGGCGAGCAATAGAGGCCGACCCGGTTCGGCCCATGCAGCATCTGGCGATAGCAGCCGACATTGATGCGGCCGGTGTCGGGCGATGCGGTGAGGGTAATGTTGCCGGTGCCGATGAACTGGCCCCCGTCCCCCGGCCAGAATTGCGGGACAGGAAATCGGGTGAGGTCGATATCGTCCCCGGTCAGCACCACTTCGTTCACCGGCGCCTCTTCCTTGGGGATGAAAACCGGCTTGAGCGGTGCTGCCATCAGCGAGCGTGTGGCATCGATCATCTCGCGGACCGACAGATGGGGATCAAGCCCGACCGCGAGCCCAAAGCGTTCTTTGCTCGAACCCAGCATGTTGGTGAGGATGCGCGAGCCGCTGGCGTCGCCCTGCATCCGCTCGAACAACAGCGCCGGCGCCCGTTCCTCGCGGGTTGCGAGCAGGGTGATGGCGGCGATCTCCTCGATGGGATCGACCGGGGCGGCAATCGCCTTCAGTTCGCCGATCCGCTCGACCAGCGCCAGCCATTCGCGCAGGTCGCGCCATTCGAGCGCGGATCGTTGTCCATGATTGGCCCCAGATGCAGTCTTCGCGGCGGTAAGCGCGTCCACGTCTCTCTCCCGGCATTCAATGTCCGACCGCCGCCTCGCGCCTCAATGGGACGCTGTGGCGCGCCCCGTCTATTGTGCGCGCTTTGCGGCCATCGCGTTTTCAATGAGGGTTTTGCCCAGCGACCAGATCGCACCCGGCACCCGGTGACTGTCGGCAATCACCTTGTCGAACGCCGTTTCGATCCAGGTGCAGTCGTCGCCGGTGATCACATAGGGCGGGAGCAGCTTGATGGTGTGGCTGCCGTGACCTGCCACCTGGGTGAGGATCTTGTGATCCTTGAACAGCGGGATGGTAATGAGCTGGCAGAACAGTCCCTTGTTGGCGGCCTCGATCATCGACCATGAGGCGCGCAGCTTGAGCGAGCTTGGCGCCCCGAACTCGACCCCGATCATCAGGCCGAGCCCGCGCACCTCTTTCAGCATTTCGTGGCGTCCGGTCATCGCCCGCAGCGAAGACAACAGTCGCTCGCCGGTGCGTGCGGCATTCTCGATCAGTTTGTCGGAATCCAGAACGGACAGCGTCGCGATCCCCGCCGCCATGGCGAGATCGTTCTTGGCAAAGGTGGAACCATGGACGACCGCGCGATCCATCCGGTTGAACAGCTTGTCAAAGATGTCCTTGCGCGTGAGCAGGGCGCCGACCGGCACATGGCCTCCGGACAACGCCTTCGCCATCAGGATCATGTCGGGCTGGACGTCGAAATGCTCGACAGCAAAGAACCGCCCGGTGCGGCCGAGCCCGCACTGGATTTCGTCGGCAATGAAGAGCGTGCCGTGACGGCGGCACAGTTCGGCCGCCGATTTCAGATAGTCCGGAGCGGGAAGGTGAACCCCCTTGCCCTGAATGGGTTCCACAATGAAGGCCGCCACGTCGCGCCGTTTCAGCGCGGTCTCGAGCGCCGTGAGGTCGTTGAAAGGAATTGCGGCACAATCGCCGAGCAGGGGCTCGAACCCCTTTTTGAAAATCTGGTCGCCATTCAGCGACAATGCGCCGAAGGTCAGCCCATGGAAGGCATGCTCGCAGGACAATATCTTGGAACGCTTGGTCGCGGCTCGCGCGAACTTGATGGCGGCCTCAACCGTCTCCGTGCCAGAATTGGCAAAGAACACTTTGTCCAAATAGGGCGCCTTGGCGAGCAGCCGTTCGGCCAGAACGCCTGCCAGCGCGGGAACGTCCATCTGTACCAGATTGGGAAGTTCGGCATCGAGGACGCTCTGCAGCGCCACCCGCAATGCCGGATGGTTCCGGCCGACCGCGAACACGCCGAAACCGCTCAGGAGGTCGAGATAGCGTGCTCCGGTCCGGTCATAAAGATATTGGCCGGTTCCTCGGCGGAACCCAACGTCGTAGCCGATGGTCCGCAACACCCGAACCATCTGTTCGTTGAGATGCCGGCCATGCAAATCGAAGCGGCTTGCCTCACGTTCCTCAAAAATGGCCTCAATATTGTAGTGTTGGGGATTGAGCATGGGTTCGAGCTGATATGGTTCGCTTGCAAGGTTTTGAAGGCAGTCGGGCCGTCACGTTGGCCCGAAAGGTGGTTAGCATGAAACGGCTGTCAATTGCTGCGTTTTTGGCCCTCACCGTGAACACGGCCGCTCTGGCGGGAGATCCGACCGGCGAGTGGCTGGTCGAGGATGGTTCCGCGACGATCCGAATCGCGATCTGCTCGGGTTCGCTGTGGGGCGTCGTCGGCTGGGAAAAGGTCCCCGGCGGTCAGGACACCCAAAATCCGGACCCGACGAAACGGTCCCGGCCCACCCTGGGCATGCCAATCCTGATCGACATGAAGCCGTCCGGGACCGACAAATGGGCCGGCAGGATTTACAATGCAAAAGACGGGAAAATGTACGACGCCAGCGTCGACCTTCAAAAGGACAACGCCCTCAGAGTGCGGGGGTGTGTGCTTGGCGGTCTATTTTGCGGCGGCGAGACCTGGTCGCGGACCACCGAACCGGAGCCGGCCTCGCCTGCGCCCGCCAAGAGCAAGGCGAAAGGCAAGGCTGCCGACCCCGCGTCAGCTGCGATTGCCAGCGTTTGTTCCCGAATCAGCGCTCTCTCTGGGCCGGCCCATTAGCGCAGGCTGGAAGAACACCGCCGCGCACATGGTGGTGACCAGCGACAGCGCCAACAGCTTGCCGAGACTGGATGTGCCGGGATGATTCGACAGCCACAGGCTGCCGAACGCGGTGGCCGTCGTTAGCGCGCTGAAAATCACCGCGCGGGTCAGACTTGACTGCAACAGGTCGGTCTGGCCCGCGCGCCAGGCCATGATGTAGTAGATTTTGAATGCGACGCCCATGCCGAGCAGCAGCGGCAACGCGATGATGTTCGCGAAATTGAGCGGCAGATCGATCAGAACGCAAATCTCCATCGTAATGACGCCCGCAAGCAGAAGCGGCACGACGGTGAGCAGAACATCTTGGAGGCGGCGCAGTGCGATGAACAGCAGGATGCAGATCGTCACGAGGGCGAGCAGCCCGGCCTGAATGAAGGCAACGACGATCACATCGCCGGATTTCAAGATCGAGATCGGGCCGCCGATGGCAGTCGGCTCGACCTCCAGGACCTTGCGGGCGAAGTTTCGCAAGGTCTCATTGTCGTTTGGATCGCCAGTCGGAAGCGCCTCGACGCGGTAACGGCCGTCCGCCGCAATCCACATCGTCTTCAGGTCTTTGGGCAGGCTGTCGATGGTCACGGGCTCTGCCTTGAGGGCCATTCTCAGCTGATCGAGCTGGAGTTCCAGCGGCATAATGACGGCTCGTTCGGCAGCGTTCCGGATCGCGTCCGGCGCTTCCGCGAGCTTGCGCAATTGCACGGCAAGCCGCTTTGCCGCCGCGCCGCCTGCACCCGGCTGCTGAGCGACAATCTCCATCAGGCCAGCGGTTTCGTTGAGAATGGCACGCGCTTCCTGCGCGTCCGGCGCAGGCACAGGCTTGGCGTCGAGCACCGGCTCGAGCACTTCAGCCGCCTTCCTGACTAAGCCGAGCTTCGTTTCCTGATCGTCCGGAACGAAGCTGTGGATCGTCATGACGCGGTCGACTTCCGGCAGCTTCTGCAGCTTCTCTGCAACCGCCTGGGCCTGCTCCTGCGACTTGACGAGGACGTTGACCGCGCTCGCGCCCGTGTTGGGATCCTGCCGCAATTCCAGAAATGTCGAGATGGATTCGACCTGCGCGCTGCGCAGATTGATCGGATTGAAATCGAAGCGCAGAAAATACAGAAGCGGCAGACCGACGATGGCAAGGCCCAGCGTTACGGCCACGATCCATCGGCGGTTGCGGGAGACGAAACGGTCGGCTGGCGCCAAACTCGAAAAGCCCAGCGGCTCCTTTTCTCCGGGCGGATCGAGCAGCGCGAGCAAGGCGGGCAGCACGGTCAGGCTCATGATGAAGGCGACGATCATGCCGACGCCGGCAATGGCGCCGAGCTCCGATACGCCTTGATATGCAGTCGGAAGAAACGCCAGGAAGCCGGCCGCGGTGGCGGCCGCAGCCAGCGCCAGCGGTCCTCCGATCGCTATTCCCGCATTGACGAGTGCGGGCTTCAATTGGTCCTTGTGAAAGCGCTCGTCGCGATAGCGCACGCTGTACTGGATACAAAAGTCGACACCGAGGCCGACGAACAGCACGAAGAACGCGACCGATATCATGTTCAGCGAGCCGACCATCATGAAGCCGAGCGCCGCGGTGATTGCCAGGCCGCCGGCGAGCGCGACGAACACCGCAAAGATGATGCGCGCCGATTTCAGTGCCAGCCAGAGGATGAACAGCACCACGATGACGGTGCCGGTGCCGTGCAGGAGCATGCCGTCCTTGACGGTGGCGAATTCCTCGTCGGCGATTGGCACGGCGCCGGTCAGGCGGACGCGGGCCTGGTAGTCCGGCCCGAGTTTGGCCTCCACCGCCGCGTGGCGGACCGCGTCGGTCGCTTCTTTGCCCGGTTCGAGAGCGCTGAAATCGAGCTTCGGTGTGATATCGACGAATTTGCGCAGATCGCCCGGTTTCAACTTTTGCCCCGCGAACAGCTCCTGCCAGGAAAAGCTTGCGGGCCGCCCCTCGGCTGCGTCCTCGAAGGTGCGCGAGAAGCGGTCATAGACCGGCGCCAGCGCGTCCAGTTCCAATTGTCCGGATTGGACGCCGCCAAGGGCGGCCTGGGCCGCCTGCGACAATCCGCGCCAGTTGGGATTGCGCGCCAGGATCGAGACGATAGGCGCAGCCTGTTCGAGCTGCCCGAGGGTCTTACCTAGCTGCTCGGCCGGCAAGAACAGCAGCCCGTTCTTCTCAAAGAAGGTGCCGCCATCCGGCCGGCGCACCTCTGGGAAAAGGGTGGGATTGTCCCTCAGCCGCGACGTCAGCCTGTTGGCCGCGAGCGTCGACAGCTCCGGCGTCGGCGAGTCCACCACCGCCAGGATATTGTTGACCCGCGACGGAAAAGCCGTCTCGAACGCGATTTCGCGCTGCCGCCAGTCGATATTCGGAGCAATCAGATTGCTGATGTCGGTGTTGATGGCGAAGTTGCGGGCGGTGTAGACCCCTGCCGCAACGGTCAGCAACAAAAAGACAAGAATCGTGATCCACGGCGACCAGATGCTGAGGCGGATAACCCCGGCTGCGAACCGGGCCATTAGCGAGTCTTTATTCCTATTCACGGCTGTGTTAGCGATCTGCAAGGCATATTTTCCGGAGCGAGCGGGCGTTTGGGCGGGTTTGGGTTGCTAGTGCCACATTTTCGCTCCAGGTCGCTTGGTTCCAAGTATTTGACGTATCAGTTTTTCCGGGGCAGGTATGGTTTTTGCCTGTGAACGGGTAAGTGGTTCAGTGATCGCATCAAGGCCCGTTCATGGTTTTGGCAATAGATAACTCACCGAAAGCTTTTCGCGTTGGTTACTTGCCGCCGAATGTCCCGCTAATGCGTTATCCCCGAACATGCAAGCGAGCGAAGGTGTTCCAATAATGGTTTCTGCTACCCCGCTTCTCGATGCGCTCGCGACCCCTGCCGACCTCAGAAATCTCCAGGACCACCAGCTCCGCCAGGTGGCCGACGAGCTGCGCACCGAGACCATCAGTGCCGTCGCCGTCACCGGCGGCCATCTCGGCGCAGGCCTCGGCGTGGTCGAACTGACCGTGGCGCTGCACGCGGTATTCGACACCCCGCAGGACCGTCTGATCTGGGACGTGGGCCACCAAGCGTATCCACACAAGATTCTGACCGGCCGGCGCGACCGTATCCGCACGCTGCGTCAGGGCGGTGGGCTCTCCGGATTCACCAAGCGCGCCGAGAGCGATTACGACCCGTTCGGCGCGGCGCATTCATCGACCTCTATATCGGCCGGCCTCGGCATGGCGGTCGCCCGCGATCTTGCCGGGCTGAAGCACAATGTCGTCGCGGTGATCGGCGACGGCGCGATGTCGGCAGGCATGGCCTATGAGGCCATGAACAATGCCGGCGCGATGGATTCGCGGCTGATTGTCATCCTCAACGACAACGAAATGTCGATCGCGCCGCCAGTCGGCGCCATGTCGGCGTATCTCGCCCGGCTGATTTCCGGACGCACCTATCTCTCGCTGCGGGAGATTGGCAAGCAATTCGCCAAGCGCCTGCCGCGCTTCATGCATGACCAGGCCGCGCGCGCCGAAGAATATGCGCGCGGAATGGTAACGGGCGGCACGTTGTTTGAGGAACTCGGCTTTTATTATGTCGGTCCGATCGATGGGCATAACCTTGACCATCTTTTGCCCGTGTTGCGCAATGTGCGCGATGCGAGCTTCGGTCCGATCCTCGTTCATGTCGTGACCCAGAAGGGCAAGGGCTATGCGCCCGCGGAAGCAGCGGCCGACAAGTATCACGGCGTGGTGAAATTCGACGTCGTCACCGGACGCCAGTCGAAGGCGAAGGCCAATGCGCCGTCCTACACCAAGGTGTTCGGCGATAGCCTGGTGAAGGAGGCGCAGAAGGACGACCGTATCGTCGCCATTACCGCGGCGATGCCGTCCGGCACCGGCGTCGATATCTTCCAGAAGCAGTTTCCGAAACGGACTTTCGATGTTGGCATCGCCGAGCAGCATGCCGTGACCTTCGCCGCGGGTCTTGCAACAGAGGGCCTGAAGCCGTTCTGCGCAATCTATTCGACCTTCCTGCAGCGCGGCTACGATCAGGTGGTGCACGATGTGGCGATCCAGAAGCTGCCGGTCCGCTTCGTCTTGGATCGCGCGGGGCTTGTGGGCGCTGATGGGCCGACCCATGCCGGCGCCTTTGATATTGCCTATCTCGGCTGCCTACCGGACTTCGTTCTGATGGCGGCCGCCGATGAAGCCGAGCTTGTGCATATGGTGGCGACACAGGCGGTGCTCGACGACGCTCCGTCTGCCCTGCGCTACCCGCGCGGCGACGGTGTCGGGATCGATCTGCCGGAGCAGGGCGTACCGCTCGAAATCGGCAAGGGCCGGATCCTGCGCGAGGGCAGCTCCATCGCGCTGTTGTCGTACGGCACAAGACTGGCCGAATGCATGAAAGCGGCCGACGCGCTGGCCGCGCATGGGCTGACCACCACGGTTGCCGATGCGCGCTTTGCCAAGCCGCTCGATGTCGATCTCGTGCTCCGGCTTGCAAAGAATCACGAGGTTCTGATCACGATCGAAGAAGGCTCGATCGGCGGTTTCGGCTCCTTCGTGCTGCAAACCCTCGCCGAGCAAGGCGCGCTCGATGCGGGTCTCAAAGTCCGCACAATGGTCCTGCCTGATATCTTTATCGACCACGACACGCCGGCGGCGATGTATGCGCGCGCCGGACTGGATGCGAACGGAATTCTTGCCAAGGCCTTTGAGGCGCTGGGCAAGGACATGACACAGGACAAGGTGCAACTTGCGTAAGCCAGACGACACCCCAAGAACAAAATTGCGTCCGCTCAATGTGGTGCTGGCGCAGCCGCGCGGCTTCTGTGCCGGCGTGGTGCGCGCCATCGATATCGTCGAGCGCGCGTTGAAGAAATACGGCCCGCCAGTGTATGTGCGCCACGAGATCGTCCACAACAAGTTCGTGGTCGAATCGCTGAAGGCCAAGGGCGCGCGGTTTGTCGAGGACGTTCACGAGATTCCCGATGGCGCGGTTGCGATCTTCAGCGCGCATGGCGTATCCAAGGACGTTGAAAAGGAAGCGGCGGACCGCAATCTGCCGGTGATCGACGCTACCTGTCCGCTGGTTACCAAGGTGCACAATCAGGGCAAGCGCTATGTTGGTCAGGGCCGCACCGTGATCCTGATCGGGCATGCGGGGCATCCGGAAGTCGAAGGCACGATGGGCCAGATTCCCGGGCCTGTCGTGCTGGTGCAGACCGTCGCCGATGTCGACCGGCTCGAAATTCCCGTGGACGAGCCCGTCGCCTATGTGACGCAAACCACGCTCAGCGTCGACGACACCCGCGACATTATCGCGGCGCTGACGAAGCGCTTCACCGACATTCAGGGGCCGGATACGCGCGACATCTGCTATGCGACGCAGAACCGCCAGAGCGCGGTGCGCGATCTTTGCAAGGTCGCCGATCTTTTGCTGGTGGTCGGAGCTACGAATTCGTCCAATTCCAATCGCCTGCGTGAGATCGGCGAAGAAGCTGGCATCCCCAGCTATCTGATCGCCGACGGCGGCGAGCTTGATCATGCCTGGCTGGAAGGAGTCGAAACTGTCGGCATCACAGCAGGCGCATCCGCCCCGGAAGTACTGGTCAATGACGTCATCGACGCGCTAAGAAGGCTGCGGGTGGTGGACGTGACCACGTTGCCCGGCCGTGAAGAAAACATCACGTTCCGTCTTCCTGCCGAAGTTGCCTCGATTTAAGCTTTCCTGAACAGGCTCATCCCGTCCATGGCTATCCCCTTCCACAAGGAAATCCGTATCGGCGCCTATCTGCTGAAACAGAAGCTATTGGGCCGCAAGCGCTATCCGCTGGTGCTGATGCTGGAGCCGCTGTTCCGCTGCAACCTCGCCTGCGTTGGCTGCGGAAAGATCGATTACCCTGACGCGATCCTCAACCGCCGTATGAGCGTGCAGGAATGTCTCGACGCGGCCGATGAATGCGGCGCGCCGATGGTCGCCATTCCGGGCGGTGAGCCGCTCATTCACCGCGAGATCGGCGAGATCGTTGCGGGCCTGGTCGCGCGCAAGAAATTCGTTTCGCTCTGCACCAATGCGCTGCTTCTGGAAAAGAAGCTGCATCTGTTCAAGCCGTCGCCCTATCTGTTTTTCTCCGTGCATCTGGACGGTCTGCGCGATCATCACGACAAGGCGGTCTCGCAGAAGGGTGTGTTCGACAAGGCGGTGAAGGCGATCAAGGCAGCGCAGGCCGCAGGCTTCGCGGTCAACGTCAATGCCACGATTTTCGACGGTCATTCCGCCGAGGATATCGCGGCATTTCTCGATTACGCAAGGGAACTGGGCGTCGGCGTCTCGATATCGCCCGGCTATGCGTATGAGCGCGCGCCGGATCAGGAGCATTTCCTCAACCGCAGGAAAACCAAGGAGCTGTTCCGCAAGGTGTTCGAGCTCGGCAAGGGTCGCGGCTGGAAATTCATGCATTCCGGCATCTTCCTCGACTTCCTTGCCGGCAATCAGGAATTCGGCTGCACCCCCTGGGGCATGCCTGCGCGCAACATCTTCGGCTGGCAGAAGCCCTGCTATCTTCTGGGCGAAGGTTACGCCAAGACATTCAAGGAACTGATGGAAACCACGGACTGGGATTCTTACGGGACCGGCAAATACGAGAAGTGCGCGAATTGCATGGCCCATTGCGGCTACGAGCCGACTGCGGCCAATGTTGCCATCAGCAATCCGTTCAAGGCGCTGTGGGTGTCGCTGCGCGGCATCCGCACCTCGGGTCCGATGGCGCCGGAGATCGCACTCGACCAGCAACGGCCGGCGCAATACGTGTTTTCCTCGCAGGTGCAGATGAAGCTATCGGAAATACGCGCGGCCGAGGCCGAAGAGCGGGCCAAGAAGACGGCGACAGCGGCGTAACGACGCAAAGGCGCGTTCGGAATCGATGCCGGCGGCGACGAGCGCTGGCAGATGATGAGGCTTTCGCAACAACCCGCCCATCACCTTGCCGATGGCGACACCGCCGTCCGGCGTCAGCGCGCTTGATGCGAGATCGGGTAGGCTGCGTGTGGCAGGATCGCTGACCGCGCGAATGACGGCGAAGGGCAGACGGTGACGCTCGGCAAATTCCGCAGCCACGTGCGACTCCATATCGACTGCAATGGCGCTGTTCAACGCATGCAGCGCCGCTTTGTCCGCCGACTTCGACACTACGGTATCCACGCCGGCAAACGCGCCCCGATGGAGTCGCACCGCGCCTCCCAGCCTGGCGGCAATGGCATCCTGCCAGTCGATCGGCACGCGATGGTGTGCCGTATTGGCGATCACAAGTGTGGCCAGCCCGATGTCGCCCGGCTTCAGATGCGGCGCGAGGCCGCCGCACAGGCCGAAGCTGAGAATGCCGCGGATCGCACGGTTCTGATCGCTGAAGACGTCGTCCATCCGATGGCGCAGCAGGTCCGGCCGCCCGCCGCCGCACAGCGTCACCACACCGTCTCCCGCCGCGACCTGCGCCTCGCGCTGCAGTCCGGTTACGACCAGCAAGGCGGGCGGCCTGGCAATCATCGATCCGCCGTCACATCCCGAAGGCGACGCGGCGGTCGTTCGCCGCGGTGAGGTTGCGATAGCGCGCCACCGCCCAGAGCGGGAAGAATTTCCGGTAGCCGTGATAGCGCAGATAGAACACGCGCGGGAACCCGGTCGCCGTAAAGCGTTCCTCGTCCCAGAGGCCTTCGCCATTCTGGCTTGCGATGAGATACTCGACGCCCCGCCGGACCTGCGGATGATCGGCCCTGCCCGCCGCCATCAATGCGAGCAGGGCCCAGGCGGTCTGCGAAGCCGTGCTGGGGGCGGGCTCGTAACCCTTGTAATCGAGCTTGTAGCTCGCGCCGTCCTCGCCCCAGCCGCCATCGTCGTTCTGGATGGACAAAAGCCAATCCGCCGCGCGCGCCACCATCTCATCATCCGGCTCGAGCCCCGCGGCATTGAGCGCGCACAGGCACGACCATGTGCCGTAGATATAGTTCATGCCCCAGCGGCCATACCACGAGCCATCCGCAAGCTGCGTGGTCCGCAGATAATCGATGCCGCGGGCGATGGCGCGCTTGCCTTCCTCGTCTGGCGGAAGCTGCGCCAGCATCGAAATGCAGCGCGCAGTGACGTCTTCGGTCGGAGGATCGAGCAGCGCGCCGTGGTCGGAAAACGGGATGTTGTTGAGATAGCTGTAGGTGTTGTCGGCATCGAAGGCGGCCCAGCCGCCATTTTCGCTTTGCAGGCCGAGCACCCATTCGCGCGCCCGTGCAATTGCCGGGCCGTAGGTCTGCGCGCTCGAATTGGCTTCGGCACGATGCATCGCCATGGCCACGACCGCGGTATCGTCGAGATCGGGATAGTATGCGTTGTTATACTGAAACGCCCATCCGCCGGGCCGCACCTCCGGCCGCTGCTCGGCCCAGTCGCCCTTGAGATCGAGAATCTGCCGCGGCACCAGCCAGTCGAGCCCGGCCTTGGCCGCTGCCTTGGCCCTGTCGTCGCCGGCTTCAAGGAGGCTGTGCGCGACGAGCGCCGTATCCCAGACCGGCGAGACGCAGGGCTGGCAATAAGCCTCGTCGTCCTTGACGATCAGGAGCTTGTCGATCGAGAGCCGCGCGATGGCGCGATCGGGATGATCCTCCGGATAGCCGAGCACATCGTACATCATCACGCTGTTGGCCATCGCCGGATAGATCGCGCCGAGCCCGTCCTCGCCGTTCAGCCGCTCCTTGACGAAGGCGACTGCGGCATCGATCGCCTTCTTGCGAGTCGAGTTCGGAAAGAGCGGTTCGGCGGCGCGCAGCAGGATGTCGATGCCGCGGAAGAACAGGAACCACGACCATTTCTGATGCGGCGCTTTCTTCACCCCGCCCACGGATTTCGGATCTTCGAGGAATAATTCGTCGATGCCGACGCGCTTGGGATTGCGCGCCAGCGGCTTCAATGCGCCCAGAACGAGCAGCGGCACGATCACCGTGCGCGCCCAGTAGGACACCTTCGACAGATGGAACGGAAACCAGCGCGGCAGCAGCATGATTTCGACCGGCATCACCGGCACCGCCCGCCAGGTCACGACGCCGTAAAGCGCCAGTAATGCGCGGGTGAACACGTTGCTGCGCGACGCGCCGCCGCGCGCCAGGATCGCTTCGCGTGCACGCCGCATGTGATCGGCATCGGGCGAATCGCCGATCATCTTCAGCGCGAAATAGGCCTTCACGCTGGCGCTCATGTCGAAGTCGCCCTCGTGGAATAGCGGCCAGCCGCCATGCTTGCCCTGGATGCGGCGAAGATAGACCGCGATCTTGCGCTCGAGCTCGGCATCGACCGGCTCGCCGAGATGGTGGCGCAGCAGCACATATTCAGCCGGGATCGTCGCGTCCGCCTCGAGCTCGAACACAAAATGCCCGTCCGGCTGACGTGCCTGCAGCAACGCATCGGCCGCGCGGGTGACGGAGCGCTCGAGGAGATCGCGGGCGAGGGGGGCGGCGGTGTCTTGCATCCTGTGCATCACGCTTGACGGATCAGCCCGGCGGCATTGCGGCCGGATCGGATCGCCCCTTCGATGGTCGCGGGCAGGCCGGTGTCGGTCCAGTCGCCAGCGAGAACGAGATTGCGCCAGCGGGTTCGCGCACCGGGGCGGCGGGCATTCTGCTTCGGCGTTGCAGCAAAAGTGGCGCGGCGTTCACGGACCAATTGCCATTTCGGGAGCGTGGCATCCATCTCCAATATGTCTGAAATTTCGCGCCAGACGGTCTCGGCCAGTTCCTGCCGCGGCAGCGTCAGCAGCCGGTCGGCATGGCTGATGGTCGCGGAAATACGGCTTTTGAAGGCGAAAATCCACTCCACGGTCTGACCGATGACCCCGGTCATGAACGGCGTCCCCTGGGGTGGCGCGATGTCGTAGTGGACGTTGACGATGGCGCGGAACTCGTCCGGTGCGGTCAGGTCCGGCACCAGGGACGCTGCGGCATAGGCCGGCACCGCAAGGATCACCGCGTCGTCCGATCCGATTGCGATCTCGCCGTCTTTGAAGCGCAGAGCGACAATGCGGTCGTCCGATCTCGTTATTGCCTCCAGCTCATGCTCCAGCCTGATCGCAACGCCCCAGCGCTGCAGACGGTCGAGCGCCGGTGCGACAAAAGCCGTGCTCAGCCCGCTCTCGAAAACCAGCGGACGGCAAGCCTGACCGCCGCGTAGGAGGGTTTCGCGCGCGATCTGTGCGGCAAGCTTGGACGAGCCGTTCGGGGTGTCGATATTGAGTGCCGCCACCATCAGCGGATCGAGCAGGCGCCGGTACAGCTCGCTGTCGCGGTCCAGCACTTCGCGCAGCGGCCGGTCCGCGCCGCCGATCAGCAACGGTGCGAGTTTGAGATAGTCGCGCAATGAGGTGCGCGGCACACGGCTGCCGGCGTCGAAAATCCAGGCCGGAAAACGGCCGTCGCCGAGCCGCAGGATCCAGCTTTCCCCGGTCGCGCCGTCGACGAAGCGGAAATTGGCGGGGGCGAAGTCCGGCGTGACTCCGATCGCCCTCAAGTAATCGACCGCCGCATGATTGCCGGACAACAAGAGATGCGTGCCATTGTCGATATGCATGCCGGTCGCCGCATCGTCGTAGGAGCGGCAGCGGCCGCCGGCTTGTCTGGTCGCCTCGTGCAGCGTGACGGCAATACCTGCTTCGGCGAGCCGCAAGGCCGCGGACAGGCCGGCAAGCCCGGCGCCGACGATGTGAACGTGTTTTGTCATCAGAGAATGCCGTAGCGCAGGACTGCGAGGATCAGACGCAGCCGGTCGACCCGCACGCGATCGCGCGGGGCGGCGAAACCGCGTTGCTGCAACTTTTCGAGCATCGGCGCATAGGCCTCAGCCATGATGCGCGGCGCCTTGACGCTGGCCCTGGGCTGCCGGTCCATGATGGTACGTGCCTGAATGAAATGATCGCGCGCCTTCTCGATCAACGGCGCGCAGGCTCGGCCGAGATTGGGATCGGCGAGCACAAGATGGGGATCGTCGCTGTCGATGCCGGCGGCTATGAGACATTCGCGCGGCAGATAGAGCCTGCCGATATCCGCGTCCTCGTCCAAGTCGCGCAGGATATTGGTGATCTGCAACGCGCGACCAAGATGGTACGAAAGGGTGATGCCTTCATCGTTCGGCACGCCGAACACGCGCACCGAAAGCCGCCCGACCGCACTCGCCACGCGATCGCAATAGAGATCGAGCGTCGCAAGGTCGGGGGCGCGGATATCGGCCAGCACGTCCATTTCCATACCGTCGATGACGGCAAGGAAGTCCTCGCGCCGAAGCCCGAAGTCGCGCACCGGACCGAGGAAGCCGCCCATGCGTTCCGAAGCACGTCCCTGATAAAGCGCGGCGACATCCTCGCGATAGCGGTTCAGCTCAGCGAGCCGTGCGTCGCGCGGACCGTGCGAATCCGCGACATCGTCCACCTTGCGGCAGAACTTGTAGATCTCGAACATCGCTTCGCGCTTTTGGCGCGGCAGGATGCGCATCGCGAGATAAAACGAGGAGCCGCCGGCATGCTGCGCGGCATCGGCCGATACGGTAGGTGTCGTCACGGCCGGATATCCTGCGCGCTGCGATGCGCGGCGCCGCCCGGCAAAAGCCGCCGCGCCAGGGTCCTGACAGTGGATCCTGCCATCGTGGCGACGAGGGTCGCGCGGCCAAGATGCACCTTGTCGGCCAGCGGATCAGCATGCTCGAGCACGCTCAGCAGCCTGCGGGCGAGGGCCGTGATCGCCGCCACTTCGCAGGCGAGGCGGGTATCGCGGATGCCATCGGACAGCGCCGGCAGTGTATCGAAATAGGCGGATGTGCGGCGCGCCAGCTCGTGAAGGCAGGCGAGGAGAGCCGGAGAGGCCCTGTCCTTGCCGAGTTCCGGCGTGGCCGCGCCGTGCGCGCGAAGACGATCCTGCGGGAGATAGACCCGGTCGAGGTTTTTGTAGTCCTTGCCGCAATCCTGCAGATGATTGACGATCTGCAGGACCGCACAGAGTACGTCCGAGGCCGCCCAGGTCGAGCGATCCTCGCCGTGTACATCCAGCACGAAGCGGCCGACCGGCATCGCCGAATAGGTGCAATAGCCGATCAGGTCGTCCCAGTCGTCATAGCGGAGCTTGGTCACGTCCTGGCGGAACGCCTTGAGCAGGTCCAGCGCGTGGACCGGCGACAGCTTCCGGGCAGCGATCTGTTCGCGCAGGCGCACGGAAACGATGTCGTCCGAACTGGCGCCGGTCAGCGAGGCTTCCATGCGATCCAGTCCGCGCAGCTTCTCGCCCGGGGGGAGGAGCGGGTGGTCGGCAATGTCGTCGGCGGCGCGCGCGAAATTGTAGAACGCCATGATGACCGGGCGGTGCCGGGCGCTCACGAGCCGCGAAGCCACCGGAAAATTCTCGTCGCGATGCCCCTTGCCGGACCGGTAGTCGACCGATTGAACCATCAGACCTTTCTTCAGGGCCTTTTTGCCTGGTAGCGGCCCTTCCAGCGGCCGCCGCGTCCGAGCATGTGCTGGAGCGCCGAGCTGAAGGTAAATGCCATGTAACCGGTCGCGATGACCGGCAGGGCGGGTGCCCAGAGGGGGCTTAGACCATAAAATCGCAAGATTGGCCAAAACGAGACCGCCATCAAGGCCCAGGCGGCCAGGGCGAGCGCCCGCGCGGTTCCGTGTCCGAAGAGTGCGATCAGGGGCGGTGCCCAGTAGGTCATGGCCATCCCGGCGAGCGTCAGCGCCAGCAATACGGGCGAATAGCGGAGCTGGGCATAGGCCGACCGCGAGACCATCGTATGGATGTCGCCGAATGCGTCGGAGGCGCGGATGCTGCGCACCCGCCGGGTGAGACCGAGCCAGATCGGCCCCTGCGCCTTCATGACCCCCGCCAGCGAGCAGTCGTCGATCAGGGCATCGCGGATGACCGCGATGCCGCCGGCCCGCGCCAGCGCATCGGCCTTGACCAGCATGCATCCGCCGGCTGCCGCCGCGGTCCGGCTACGCGCATCGTTGACCCACGCGAACGGGTACAGCATCTGGAAAAAATAGACGAAGGCCGGGATGAAGGCGCGTTCTGCGAGACTCTCGCAACGGAGCTTCACCATCAGCGAGGTGAGGACATAACGCCCGGAAACGGCGCGTGCGGCAAGATTTCGCAAAGCGCCCGGCTCGTAGACGATATCGGCATCGGTCAGGAGCAGATAGTCGGGCGCAGCCTTGCCGGCCTCCGCGATCCCCTGCCGCAAGGCCCAGAGCTTGCCGGTCCAACCCTCCGCGAGGGGCTGACCGCGCAGCACGGTCAGCGGCACGGTCGAGCCGGTCCGCTGTGGCAGCCCTTGCGCGATCGAGGCGGTCGCGTCCTCGCTATTGTCGTCGACCAGGACGACGGAGAAGCGGCCAGGATAGTCCTGGATGAGAAGCGAGGTCAGGCTGTCTGCGATCGACTCTGCCTCATTCCGCGCGGGGATGACCGCGACGATATGCGGCCAGATGGCTGGCGGCGGCAGCGCTTCGTCTCCCAGCACGTCCGCACGCCAGTATCCGCCGCGGAGAAAAACGCAAAAGATCCATATCGCGAGCGAAATGGCGGCGATCAATATCATTATTCAGCCATGAAAGCCTGCGCGTCCAAGCTGCCGGGCCCGGAGCGTCTCCGGATTACTTCTCGCGGAAGGCGCGGTTGAAATGGTCCGACAGCGGCTTTGCGAGATAGGAGAGCATGGTTCGCTCCCCGGTCTGCACGAAGGCCTCGACCGGCATGCCGGGCACGAGTTTCACGTCGCCGAGCCGCGCCACCTGATCCGGCGGCAGCGCAATGCGGATGGTGTAATAGCCAAGCCCGGTGCGCTGGTCGGTGGTTATATCGGCGGAAATGCGCGATACCGTGCCGTCGATTTCCGGCGTGGTCTGCTGGTTGAAGGCGGTGAAGCGCATGATCGCCTTTTGGCCGATTTGCAGCTGGTTGATATCCTGCGGGTTGACCTTGGCCTCGACCGTCAGGTTGTCGGCGGCGGGAACGATCAGCATGATCGCATCGCCCGCCGCAATCACGCCGCCGACGGTATGCACGGTCGACTGAAAGACAATGCCGTCCTGCGGCGCGCGGATGTCGATGCGGCGCAACTGGTCTTCCGCCGTCACCTTGCGCTCGACGAATTCGCCGATCCGCGCGTCGACGTCGCGCATTTCCTTGGCCACCTCGCTCGACAATTCCTGATCGATCTGGATGATCTGCAATTCGAGTTCGTTGATCTTGCCCTTGGCCTGGGCAGTGGTGGCGATCAGCTGGCCACGCTCGCCCTGCAGCCGCGTCGCTTCACGCTCGAGCTGGGTGAGGCGGTTCATCTGGATCAGGTTTTTGCTGAACAGGTCGCGCACGCCCGCGAGTTCGCGGTCGATCAGTTCAATCTCCTTGGTCTTGGCGTTTTGCTGCGCGGTCAGTCCGGCAATTTCCTCCTGGAGCTGGCCGATGCGCTGGCGCAACTGGGATTTCTGGCCGGCCCGCGCGGTGCGGCGCAACTCGAACAGCTTCTGCTCGCTGTTCATGATGTTGCGGACATCGGGATCGGCTGAGCTTGCCAGAAAATCGGGGAACAGGATCGCCTCGGCGCTGTCGCGTTCGGCTTCGAGCCGCGCCTTGCGTGCGGTCAGTTCGTTCAGCCCCTTGGTCACGATGGCGAGATTGGCGCGCGTGACGGTCTCATCGAGGCGCACCACGATGTCGCCTTCCTTGACGCTGTCGCCGTCGCGCACCCGAACCTCGCCGACGATCCCGCCGGTCGGGTGCTGCACCTTCTTGACGTTGGTGTCGACCACGATCTGTCCCGGCGCGATCAGCGCGCCGGATATCTGCGCGGTGGCGGCCCAGCCGCCGAAGCCAAGCACCAGAATGGCGACGACGACGCTGCCGGCGAAAATATGCCGGCGGATCGAGGGTTGTGCTGCGGATTTTGCGGTCATGCGGGAGCTCTCCCGGGTACGACTTGAAGGGGTTGCGGGCCAGCCGGCGCCGCCTGCGGCTGGACCTGCGCCGGGGGCCGCTGCAGAACCTTGGCCAGCACCTGATCCTTCGGTCCGACCGGATGCTGCATGCGGCCGCCGCCCATGACAAGGATGAGGTCCACGGCTTCCAGTGCGCTCGGCCGATGCGCGACGATGACAGCGATGCCGCCCCGCTTGCGCACGCTCATGACGGCGCGCGCCAGCGCCTCGTCGCCTTCGTAATCGAGGTTGGAATTGGGTTCGTCGAGCACGACGAGGAACGGATCGCCATACAATGCGCGGGCAAGCGCGATGCGCTGGGCCTGACCCGCAGACAGCGCGCTGCCCTGCTCGCCGACCTCGGTGTCATAGCCCTCTGGCAGTTTCACGATCAGGTCGTGGACGCCGGCGGTCTTGGCGGCGCTGATGATCGCCTCGGGGCTCGGTTCGCGTTCGAAGCGCGAGATATTCTGCGCCACGGTACCGGCCAGCAATTCGACATTCTGCGGCAGATAGCCGACATGCTTGCCCAGCGCTTCGGGATTCCATTGATCGAGCGCCGCGCCGTCAAGCCGGACATGGCCGCGCACCGGCTGCCACAAGCCGACGATCAGGCGGGCGAGCGAGGATTTTCCGGAGGCGCTTGGGCCGATGATGCCGAGGCCGTTGCCGGCGCGCAGTACGAAGCTCACGTCCTGGACGATGACTTTCTGGACGCCGGGCGGGGCTGCCGCGACATTCTCAACAGCGAGGCTCGCCTTCGGCGCCTGCAGCGGCAGCACGTCCTTCTGCGCCGGGAACATCGACAGCAGCCGATTCAGCCGCTCCCAGCTCTGCCGCGCCGCCTGGAAGCCCTTCCAGTTGGCGATCGCAAGATCGACCGGGGCGAGTGCGCGCGCCGACAGGATCGAGCCCGCGATGATGATACCGGCCGAGGCCTGCTGGTTGATGACAAGCCAGGCGCCGACCGCCAGCACCCCCGACTGGATCATCATGCGCAGCGATTTGGACAGCGCGCCAAGCCCGCCCGACACGTCGCTCGACTTGCGATGGCTCGACATATAGCGGCGGTTCGCTTCGGCCCACCGCGCCGCGATGCGGCCGAGCATGCCCATGGCCGAGATCGCCTCGGCATTGCGGATCGAAATTTCAGCAAGCCCGTTGCGGGCCAGCGCCGCCTGCGAGGCGTCCATCATCGGCTTCTTGGTCCACACTTCGGTCAGCACCGTGAGCGTGATGAGCAGAATGGCGCCGAACAGGGCGGCCATTCCGATCCAGAAATGGAAGAACACGAAACAGATCGCGATATAGATCGGCAGCCAGGGCAGGTCGAAAAACGCGATCGGTCCGGAGCCGGACAGGAACGAGCGCACATTGTCGAGGTCGCGCAGCGGCTGCAGGCCGTCGCTGCGGTTTCCGGCGCGCAGCGGAATTTTCACGAGTGTCTCGTAGACCCGTCCGCTCAGCGCCTCGTCGAGGCTCGCGCCGATCCGCACCATGATGCGCGAGCGGATGATATCAATGATCGCCAGCATGCCGAACAGGAAGGCGGCGATCACGCACAGCCCGATCAGAGTCGGCACCGAGCGGCTCGGCAGCACCCGGTCGTAGACTTCCAGCATGAAGATCGAGCCGGTCAGCATCAGCACGTTGCTGACGGCCGAGAACGCGCCGCTGGCGATCAGCGCGCTGCGGCAGGCGGCGAGCGCCGCTGCGAGTTCGGACTTCGGGCTGCCTGGTGCTGCGGGTCGTTGTTGCATGGGTGCTTGTTGTTGCCTTGTCCGCCCCCGATTCGCCGCGGGGCGCCGGTCACTACCATCATGCCAGTTTTACGGGAAAATGTCGCAGGGTAAGTGGGGCGTTCTCAGCTTCTGAGCAATAGTGCCGACAGGCGGGCCAGGCGCACTGTTAGACCCCGATAACGCCGCCAGTGAAGATCAGATTATGGTTAGTGAGCTGGGTCGTGTGTGAAATCCCGTTAAGGTCGATCCAGTCGCTCTCGCCTAGAATAATTCGCAAATGGCCTTCCTCGTTCTGGCCGAAGGTTGCTTGTTCGAAACTGTAACCCTCGATCACGATCAGGTCGGCATTCGAATCCTGCTCCCAGCTCCCAATCGTCATATCTGTGATGATGTTGCGTCCGGACCCTGGTCCGAACACGAAAGTATCGTGACCTGTGCCCCCGGTCAGGATGTCGTCGCCGCTCCACGGGATCAGAATATCATTGCCAGCGCCACCGGCGATGATGTCGCCGAGGTCGCCGCCGATCAACGTGCATCTGTTGTCGATAGCCCATGGGCAGCCGGCTTGGTGCATGGCTTATTATATAACGGCGGCGCACCAAACCGTCCGGCAAAAACCCTGCACGCCCGGAACAGTTCGGAAGACCGTGCGGGGCTCAAACGAACGAGAAGTCGTCCCTGTGAAGCAGTCCGACGCTGACGTCAACAAGGCGGATATTATCCATCTCCGTTAGGTGCAGAATGGTGTCACCGTCGTCAACGGTGGCGGTCGCGATGAGTGTCTCGAAGCTGATATTAAACCCGCGCAATTCGATGACGTCGTCCGTGCCGATTCCGGCAGTGAAATCCGTAATTGTGTCTTGTCCGGAGCCGGGGCTGAATATGAACTTGTCGTTGCCCGTGCCGCCAGTTATGGTGTCGTTTCCGCCCAGGGCAATGATGATGTCATCGCCGCCGCGTCCGTTGAGCAAGTCGTTGCCACCGGTGCCGACTAGCATGTCATTGGCGCCCTGGTCACCGTTTAGCGATGTGAAGAATACGAACTGCGCAGTTTCTCCAGCCGCCAAGTCGCCCGCGTTGAAGGTCAGCGTAATCGCTTCGTCCACATCGGCGCCGTTCAAGTCGACCGGGTTGTTGAATGCGGCGGACGCATAGACGTTATAATTCGAGAAGCCGAAATTCGACGCGCGTGCATTGCTATCGAAAGCAATCAGGTTCACCGACACGCCAGAATACTGGCCGTAAGCCTGAGCTATGGCGATATCGCTTGTTTGGTCGGGATTCGCCAGCACGTCGTTGTTGGTGTGATAGGTTCCATGTCTCGCAACATCCTGATCCGGATCGAAGCTGCGCATGAAGCGCACGTCGGTCATGATCGATTCCGTTGTGTTCGTCAGGATGATTGTCGTCTTGTAGTAGGTGGCGCTGGGATCGAGGTCGATGATTTGGGTGAAGCTCAACCCCGTGCTGGTTGATCCCAATGTGGTCGCTTGCAGCCTGCCGTTGGCCGAGGTGTCCAACGTCGAGGTTGAAATCTGCGAAGAGATTGAGCGTTCGTCGTTGGCAAAGCTGCTGCCGTTGTGACCAATGACAATCGTGTCGACGGGGGAGCCGGGAAGAGTGAAGTCGCCCGCGGTTGGTGCCGCGCCGGTATCCCAGCCATCGATGTCGACAACGTACGAGATGCCCGCAAAGCCTTGCGGGTGATAGCTCGAGGGCGCTGGGTTCGCTGTCCCCAAGGAGCCGGACGCCGATACGCCGATCTCCATGTAATTGCCCTGCAGGAAGACGTCGCCGCCGACCTGTACGTGATTTGCCGTTCCGACAACAACCGAGACATCCCCGGTCGCCTGCGCGCCGTGCGGATCCGTTATTGTATAGGTAAAGCTGTCGGTGCCGGAGAAGCCTTCGTTTGGTACGTAAACGACTTTGCCGTCCCCGTTAATTTCTACCGTGCCATTCGCCGCTGGCCCGATAGCAGAAACTGAAATCGTATCTCCATCAGGATCGCTGTCATTGGAGGCAACATCGATCACGACCGAATTGCCGGCCATAACGAACGCGCTGTCGCTCACCGCCACCGGTGCGGCATTCTCAATGTCGTCAACGCCATTCACCGTGATCTTGATTTCGCGCGTTGCTGACGTGCCGCTGGAATCGGTGACCCTGACGGCGAAGGTTTCGATGGGATTGTCGCCGGTATTCAGCGCCTGTGTCGCTGGTCGCGAATTGTCGAGCGTGTAGGTCCACTGACCGTTCTGGTTGATCGTCAGGGTGCCGTACAGGCCCTGCGCTGTCTCTGAAAACGCCGCTTCACCATAAGCAATCGACCATTCGTGCGTGTCGTTGATGTCGCGGTCGTTGACGCCTAGCGTGCCCGTTACGGTATTTTGCTCGTCGTCTTCCGTGACCGAGCCGGTGCGGTTCGCGAGACTGCCGGTGATGGTCGGCGCGTTGTTGGCGCCCGTGACCGCGATGGACAAGGTGCTCGACGTCTGCAGCCCGCCAGAATCCTCGGTGGTGTAAGTGAAGATGTCGAACCCGGTCTCGCCTTCGCCGAGGCCGATCGTGTCGGGATCGAAATTGTTGAGCGTGTAGACATACGAACCGTTCTTGAAGAGGAGAAGCGTTCCGTAAGTCCCGGTGACGGCCTTGACGAGGCTGTTGCCGAAATTCTGGGAATTCTCCCCCGCGCCGACTGCGACCAGTTTGATCGGGTCGCCATCGACGTCGCTATCGTTTCCGAGAACGTTGCCGGTGGCGATCGGATCGCCAATGGTCGGGGCGCCGTTGACGAGGCCCGCTGCCTGAACGCTGCCCGTGTCGGGCTCGGCGGTCGGCGCATCATTCACGCCGGTGAGATTGATCGTCAGCACCGCCGAGGCGGTCGCGCCGAACGGGTCGCTGATGGTGTACTGGAACTGGTCGGCGGCCGCCTGGCCCTCGGCGAGCGCGGTGTAGGCGTCGTTCGGCGCAAACGTATAGGTGCCGTCCTGCGCGATCGACAGCGTCCCGAACGCCCCGGCAATCGTGGCGCCCCCCGGACCGACCGTCACAGGCTCGCCCTGCAATTGCCCGCCCTCGATCCGCTGGACCCTTACCACGGTGAGGATGCCGCCCTCAGGATCGGTGTCCTGGCCCGGCAGTTCCGGATTGTTCGGCGTGATGACATTGCCGCCGCCCGGGCTCCCGCCGGAATCGTCGACCGCGACCGGCGGCTGGTTTGGCGTCACGACCACGGTGAAGGGCGGCGGGAGCGGGGGGACGATCGGCGGCGGCAGCGCCGGGTCGAGCGGCGGCTGCAGGACGACGGGCGCCTGCGCGGGATTGCCGCTTGCATTGTTGATGGCTTCGACCAGCGTCGGCTGCTGCTGCGGCGCGTTCAGCGGCTCGCCCGAACCGCTGCCGCCCGCAGTCTGCGGGTTGGGATCGTTCGGATTGTCGCCGCGCCGCTCGGGCGAATCCTGCTGCTGCGGGACGAAAGGGTTCTGCTGGTTGTTGTTGAAGATGGTGAAGATCTGCTGGACGATGTTCAGCTCTTCCTGCAGCTGGGCGGGCGTCTTCTGCTGCTGCTGCGCCACCACCTGCAGCGGCCCCGCCGGCGTCACCAGCCAGCCAATCTGTGAATTATTCACGGTCGCGATCAGCGCGCCGGTGGTCTTGTTGTAGAGGCTGAAGGAGCCGGTGGTGCCGTCCGGTTCGACCATCACCGAGAAACGGGTCTGTCCGTCGGCCGCGGAAATTTCAACAAGCACAGCTGTTCCACGGATGCCCATGGTGGCGACCGGCGTCTCGACCCGCATATCGCCGGTCTTGGCCACCTGTCCGGCGACGAAGCTGAAGGTGCCCTGCACCAGGCTGAGCATCGCCGCATTGCCGGCGCCCCCGTCGGCATAAACGAAGTCGTTCAGCACCATGCGCGCATTGGCGCTGAGGCTGAAAGTGGTGCCGTCGGAGAACACGATGGCGACCGACGAGCCGCCGGAGGTCTGCACCACGTCGCCCTTGCGGACGGTATCGCCGGCATTGAGCGCGACGGTGACGCCGTTGCGCACGACCGTTGCTGAGCCGGACACCGCTTCGACGCGTCCGATGACCGGCTGGCCGGATGCGGCCTGTCCGCCCGCCTGCGCCAATTGTCCCGGCGCGAGCGGACCGGCCAGGGCCTCGACCACCGCCGGGCTCAGCGTCGCGCCCTCGCGCGACATCAGATGCGGGCGCTTGTCGGTTGCGAAATAGCCGGCGATGAAAAACGATTCTCCATCCTCGCCGACGATCTTCAGATCGTTCGTGCCGATCCGCTGGAACTCGCCATTGAACAGGAGATGTGCGTCGGGAACTTCGACAAAGTCGTCATAGACGCGCGGGCCCGCACCAAGGCCGGGGCTGTCGAACACCTGCGTGTCGAGCTCGTTCAAGGCCAGCACCGCGTTCAGCATCGTGGCGAATCCCAAAAAGGACTTTCCTGCGGCGCCGGAGAGCCAAATTCACAATGCGTGGCGGTACTTTATCCGCGAACGCCCACCCCTTTTCCCGGAACCAGAATGTTAGGGGCGGCGCGGAAGAGGGTCAATAAATCATTAAGAAAGCACGAGCATTCCTCAAAAATGTGGTTATTAAGAGGTGTCTAAATACCTAAGCATGCGGCGTTGGGGAAAATCGGTGGCGTTGTCCTGTCAGGAGACTGTTTTTGCCGGCGCAAGCGATACTCAAACCCTTCGATAGCCGCCGCCGAAGAACACCAGCGCGTCGCGGCGCTCCGAGAGCAAAAAGGCCGCTACCCGTCCGACGGCAATGGTCGTCTTTTCGTAGCGGAACGTATCGGCCAGCTCGCAGTCGATGGCGCCGATTGCGCCGTTGAGGATGGGCGCGCCGGTCGTCAGCGTCCGCCAGCGCCCCGGCTGGAACCGGTCGGTTCCCTTCAAAGGCCCGCGGCCTCCGAACGAGTCGGCGAGCTCCTGATCGCCCGATGCAAGATAGTTGATGGCAAAATGCCGGCTGTGCAGGACCGCCTGCAGCGCGTTGGTGCGATCGTCGATCGAGACCAGCATTGAGGGCGGGTCGGCGGTAACATGCGTTGCCGACAGCGCCAGACAGCCCGCGGGGCCGTCCTGCCCCTGCGCCGTTACCACGCTCACGCCCACCGCGCGCATGCCGAGCGCGCGCCAGAATGTCTTCGCGTCGATCTTTACCCCTTCCTCGGCAGCTTGTGTTGCGTCGATCATCGTGCGCTACCTGCCTGGGCAGTTCGTCGGGCGTGCTTGCGGAAGAACTGGTTCTCGGGCCGCGGCAGCCCGAGATGTTCGCGCAGGGTCGTGCCTTTGTATTCGGTGCGGAAAATGCCGCGGCGCTGCAATTCCGGCACGACCTTGTCGCAGAAATCGTCGAGCCCCGCCGGCAGATAGGGGAAGTTCACGGTGAAGCCATCGCTGCCGCGCTCTTCCAGCCATTGCTGCATCTCGTCGGCGATCGTCTGCGCGGTGCCGACAAAGGCGAGACCCGAATAGCCGCCGAGCCGTTGCGCGAGTTGCCGTACGGTCATGCCGGTCTTGCTGGCGAGGTCGATGACATTCTGCCGGCTGGTCTTGCTGGCATTACTTTCCGGTATCTCGGGCAAGGGACCATCGGGATCGAACTTGGAAGCGTCATGGCCAAGCGCGATCGAAAGCGAAGCGATCCCGCTGTCGTAATGCACGAGACTGTCGAGCCTGGCGCGCCTGTCCAGCGCATCCTGCATGCTCTCTCCGACCAGCACCATCGCCGCCGGCAATATCTTCATGTAATCCGGATTGCGTCCGAGTTTTTCCATGCGGCCCTTGACGTCGGCATAGAATGCCTTGCCGTGCTCGAGAGTGGGTTGCGCGGTGAAGACCGCCTCGGCGGTCTCGGCAGCGATCTGACGCCCGGCCTCGGAGGCGCCCGCCTGCACGATCACCGGCCAGCCCTGAACCGGGCGCGCGATATTGAGCGGCCCGCGCACCGACAGATATTGGCCCTTGTGGTTGAGGACATGCATCTTGTCCGGATCGAAATAGACGCCGCTCTCCACGTCGCGGATGAAAGCATCGTCGGCGAAGCTGTCCCACAGCCCTGTCACCACATCGAAGAATTCGCGCGCCCGCTTGTAGCGCTCGCCATGCTCCATGTGATCGTCCAGGCCGAAATTCAGCGCCGCATCCGGATTGGATGTGGTGACGAGATTCCATCCCGCCCGGCCGCCGCTGATGTGATCGAGCGAGGCGAATTTGCGGGCGATGTGATACGGTTGATCGAAGGTGGTCGATGCCGTGGCGACGAGTCCTATCCTTTCGGTTACGGCCGCGAGCGCGGGCAGCAGCGTCAGCGGATCGAACGACGTCACCGTATGGCTGCGCTTGAGACTGTCGATCGGCATGTTAAGTACGGCCAGGTGGTCGGCCATGAAGAAAGCGTCGAACTTCGCGCGCTCCAGCGTTTGCGCGAACCGTTTCAAATGCGCAAAATTGAAATTGGCGTCGGGCCAGGCGCCGGGATAGCGCCATGCGCCGGTATGCAGGCTGACAGGGCGCATGAAGGCGCCCAGATGAAGTTGTCGTTTCGCGGACATGCCTGATCTCCTCGAACCTGAAACTGATCGGGTCGGGAGCAAAGCACAAGTCCCGAGGGCATGCGGCGTTCCGCCTCCAGCCATGCAAGCGCGCCCTACAGCGAAGATTGTTCTGCGCTTTGCGGCAGATCCGGGGGCTGTGTTTCGTCAGGCGACGCGCGAGGAGCAGGATGTTTTGACGCCGCTTCGCGGCGATTCACACCGCCGCCGAATGCCGGGTCCGGTTAGCCGGCAGATAGGCATCGAAGACGGCCGCGATCAGCCGCGCAAAGCTGCGTCCCGGCTCCAGGATGTGAATGCGACGCCCGTCGATGCGGATTAGGTCCGCGTCGGCAAAGGGGGCAAGTGCGGTGAGCTCTTCGCGGAAGTCTTCGTCCTGCGCCAGCTGATCGAGATCGATCGAAAAATCGCAGAGCAGGCGCTCGATGATCCGTGCGCGCAGAATATCGTCGTCTGAAAGCGCGATGCCTTTCACCACCGGCAATGTGCCGGCCTGAACCGCGCGGGTATAGCCTGCGACGTCGGCGGCATTCTGCACATAACCGACCGGCGTCTTCCCGATCGAGGAAGCCCCCAATCCAATCAGGGCATCGGCCCGGTCGGTGGTGTAGCCCTGAAAATTCCTGCGCAATGTGCCGCGCTGGGCGACGATTGCGAGTTCGTCACGCGGGTCGGCGAAATGGTCAAAGCCGATGGCGCGATAGCCGTGGCCGGTCAGCACCGTTGCGGCGACGCGCGCCTGCGCGAGCCGTTCCTGATGACCCGGCAGTTGCGTGGCGTCGATCAGCCGCTGGTTTTTCTTCATCCAGGGGACGTGCGCATAGCCGAACAATGCGATGCGACCCGGCTGAAGCGAAGCGGCGAGGTCGGCGTTGCGCGCAACCCCGGCCGCGGTCTGCCGCGGCAGCCCATAAATCAGGTCGAGATTCAGGCTGTGGATGCCGGCCGTGCGAAACATCCCGGCGCTGCGCCGCACGAGATCGAACGGTTGGACCCGTCCGATGGCGCTCTGGACCTCCGGCGCGAAGTCCTGCGCGCCAAGGCTGACGCGGTTCACCCCGATGCGCGCAAGGACCGTCGCAAGCGAAGGACTGGCATGTCGCGGATCGATCTCGATGGCATGTTCGCGCAACGCCGACAGGTCGAAAAATCCGGCGATGCGCTCGATCACCGTCTGCAGTCCCGCTTCGCCCAGCATGGACGGCGTGCCGCCGCCCCAATGCAGGTGTGATACCCGGCGCGCCTTGAGATGCGATGCGACAAGGCCGATTTCAGCGCTCAGCGTTTGGACATAGCGGTCCACTGGATCGCGCCGGCGCACCGCCTTGGTGTTGCATCCGCAATAGAGGCAGAGTTCCGCGCAGAATGGTACATGCACATAGAGCGACAAAGTGGCGTCGGGAGAAAGTCTCGCAAGCCAGTCTCCGTAGCGCGCGGCATCCACCGACCCGTTGAAATTTGGGGCGGTCGGATAGGACGTGTAGCGCGGAACATTGACCGCCGCGAAGGTCGAGACCGCAGATGGCCGCTCGCCCTGCATGATGCGTTGCCCCTAGTGCGACATCAGTGTCGGCAGCGTCATGCTCGACAGGATCTGCCGAGTCGCGCCGCCGAGCAGGAATTCGCGCCAGCGCGAATGGCCGTAGCCGCCCATCACCAGGAAATCCGCGCTCCTGTCGGCGACATAGGACAGGATGGCGTTGCCAACATCGATATCGGCCGAGGTGATCCGCTGCAGGGTTACGTTCAGCTTGTGACGGGCGAGATGCGCCGCCATGTCGGCGCCGACTTCTTCACCGGCATCGTCTCTATTGTCCTTTACGATGAGGAGTTCGATCGACTTCGCTTGGGCGAGCAGGGGAGCGGCGTCACCGATCGCACGGGCGGCAGTCTTGCTGCCGTCCCAGCAACAAACGATGTGATCGAGCTTCACCGGCTCTTTTTGGATATAGGGTACGACAATGACCGGCCGCCCGGAATCGAAAAGCGCCGACTCCACGAACAGGTCTGTCGCCGCATCGGCATCGGGATCGGGCTGCATCACCACCGACATATCGTAGTGACGCGCGATTTCGCCGAAGCGGCTGGCAGCATCGGCGACCTGCGCCGTGATGATCCGGGTCTCCGAACGAACCCCTTGCTTCTGCGCGGCTGCATCGAAATTAGCCAGCGCATCGCTGGCTTTGGCCTGAGACTCGGCAATGGCCCGGTCGATGATGTCGCCCGAAATACCTCCGCCCATGACGCCGGCGGGAATAATCGGTTCGAGCGCGAACGCCAGTCCGGTCAGGTGCGCGTAGAAATGGCTCGCCAGCGAGATTGCGTAATCGCTGGCAGGGTCTGGCGTCCGTCCGGGATTGAGATTGACGAGAATGTCTTTTGGCATGCGGGTTTCCTCACCTGCCAAATCGTATCCGTCGGAAAGCTCATGGCGCGTTGACGCAAGTCAACAACACAGGTCAACGGTGGGGTTTGTCGGCCTTTTCCGGCAGGTCGTCGTCGTCAAGCACCCGCAATGCGGCGCCTTCGAGGTCATCATATTGTCCGCTGCGCAGCGACCACAGGAATGCGGCGAGCCCGGCGAGGCCGAGCCCGAGCGCCATCGGGACAAGATAGACTAGCACATTCATGTTGGCTGCACCGCGGCTTCGGGAGGTCCAGCGGAGGCCTCGGCCTCGGCTGGCGCTTGAGCGTTCCGGGCGCGCGCCCGCAACGCATTCAACGTCACGATCAGCGAAGAGCCGGACATGGCGACGGCTGCGATCAGCGGGGTTACGAGACCGGCGACCGCAACCGGCACCGCAATGGCGTTGTAGACAAGCGCCAGCCAGAGATTCTGCCGCATCAGGGCGCGGGCGCGACGGGCGGAACGGATTGTCGAGAGAACAGGCTTCAGGCTGTGTCCGAGAAACACTGCGTCGGCCTGCGCCTGCGACAGGTCGGCGGCGCTGATCGGCGACATCGACACGCTCGCCGCGGCGAGCGAGGGGGCGTCGTTCAGGCCGTCCCCGACCATCAGCACCCTGCGGCCCTCACTCTTCCACGCTTCGATTGCCGCGACCTTGTCGGCCGGAGTCAATCCCGCCTGCCACTGCGTAAGGCCGAGCGCACGCGCGACCGGTTCGACCGCTTCCGCGCGGTCGCCGGAGAGGATGCGAATTTCCAGGCCGATCCCTTCAAGCCCGCGCATGATTTCGACGGCATCGGGGCGCAGCACCTGATGCACCGCGAAGACGGCGCTGCGTTTGCCATGCCGGAATGCGATCAGAGAGGCGCCAGGATGGCGCGCGAGCAGGGCATCCGGCACCTCGAGCGAACAGAAAGCAGAACTGCCGAGCCTCGCTTCGACGCCGTCGACCATCGCGCGGACACCGCGGCCATATTCCTCGGTGACATCCGGCAACGGCTGCAACCCTTGCTGGCCGCGTGCGATTGCGCTCGCAAGCGGATGGCGGCTCGACAATGCGAGCCTTCCGGCGAGCGCCAGTGCTTCCGGATCGACGTCGTCGCCATTGACCACGCGCGGTTCCGGCAGGGTCAGCGTGCCGGTCTTGTCGAACACGACGACATCGGCTTCCGCCAGCCGCTCGATGGCGTCGCCGGCATTGAGAAACACCCCGGAGCGGAACAGCGCGCTCGCGGCAACCACCTGCACGGCAGGAATCGCGAGCGCCAGCGCGCAGGGACAGGTGATGATCAGCACCGTGATCGCCACCACCACGGAGGTGTGGACGGACGCGCCTGCGAGCATCCAGCCCGCGAAGGTCAATGCGGCAGTAAGATGGACCACCGGCGCATAGTAGCGCGCAATGCGGTCGCTCAGCCGCACATAGCGCGAGCGCGCATGCACCGCTTTGTCGAGCAGCCGGTCGATTTCGTCGAGGAATGTGTCCTCACCGGCGGCGGTGACGCGGACCGTGAGCGTGCCGTCGAGATTGATGCTGCCCGCGTAGACGGCGCGGCCTTCGCGCGCTTTGGCCGGCGCGGTCTCTCCGGTGATGAGGCTTTCGTCGAGATGCGCATGGCCGGACAACACGATGCCGTCCGCCGCAACGCGTTCGCCGGCCCGCACCAGAATGCGGTCGCCGGTGCGGAGCGCCGCGGACGGCACCTGGACCAGCTCTCCGTTGTCACGCAGGCGATAGGCGGTCTCCGATTTCATCGCCGCGAGATTTCCGGCCACGGCGCGGGTCTTGCGCCGCATCATCTGGTCAAGCACACGACCGCACAGCAGGAAGAAGATCAGCATGATCGCAGAATCGAAATAGGCATGCGTCGCTGAATGCGCCGTCTCGTAGAGCGATAGTCCGAGCGCGAGCAGGATGCCCAGCGAAATCGGTACGTCCATATTGGTGTGGCGCGCCTTCAAAGCGTTCCAGGCGCTGCGGAAGAACGGCTGCCCCGCATAGGCCGCAGCCGGCAGTGCAATCGCCGCGGACAGCCAGTGGAACAGGTCGCGGGTTTCCGGCGTGATGTCGGTGACGTTGCCGGACCAGACCGAGACCGACAGCAGCATGATGTTCATTGCCGCAAAGCCGGACACTGCAAGACAGCGCAGCAAGAACTTGAATTGCCTGCTCTCCTCTTCCTCGCCGGTCTGCTGCCGGAACGGATTGGCCCGATAGCCCATCCGCTCTAGCATCTGGATAGCGTCGCCCGGATCGAAGCCGCCGTCCCTCCAGGTCAACGTCAGGCGGCGATTGGTGAAGTTCAGCCGCGCATCGTCGAGGCCGGGCACCGATTTCAGCGAGCGCTCGATCCGGCCGATGCAGCCGCCGCAATGGATGCCGTCGACGACAACCTCCATGCTGGCGACGCCGTCGGGCGTGCGGCGCATATAGTGGGAGAAATCCAGCCTGCCGTCGGCGGTCATTTCAGCATCACCCGGCTTTTGGTGCGGTAGACCCGCTCGCCGTCACGTTCGATGTCGAGGTTGAGGGTCCACTGACCTGCTGCGATTTCGGCCGAGCCCCGGAAGCTGCCGTCGGCCATGCGTGTCAGCGGCACAGCCTGATCGAGCCGCGCGCTCGCGGGATGGGCAAGCCGCGCATCCACGGCAATGCCGCGCACCGGCATGCCGTTTCTGTCGGTTATTTGGACGGTGAGGACCGCATCGCCCGAGCCGTGCCGCACGATCCGGCCTTCGACCTGCCAGCCGAGCGCGGCCTGCGCTGCCGCGGCCGCCGCTTCCGCCTTGTAGGCCAGGCCCGCCCGGTATGCCGAGGCGGTCTCGGTGCCGGCGAAGGTCGTCACCGCGGCGCGGATCATGAACGCATTCACCGCGGCAACCACCCCGAAAAACCCGACGAAGCAAATCAGCACGGTCCGGCCGGTGATCTCGCGCGGTTTATGCGGGGTGGCCCTGGCATTCATCTGGTGCGCTCCGGTGCACGGAAATAATCCCGGGTCTGCGCCCATTCGCGCGACTCGAGATCGAGGATGTGGAACACGATCGGCGTAGAGGCGGGCGGGGCGAATTCGTAACTGTTGACCAGAACGCGGAATTCACGCGACTGGTCCGGCCCGACCTCGACGATATTGGCCGAGCCAAGCGGCAGGCCCATGATCTCCACGACGGTTGCGGGCACACCCTGCACGGATACGGCGAAGCGGCGCGGCTCCTGCCGCTTGTTCAGGATGCGCATGGTGTAGCCATTGCGGATCGCGCCGTCGGCCATGCGCACGAAGATCGGATTGCGGTCGTGAAGCACACTCACGTCGAAGGCATGCCGCGTCAGCAGCGCGTACAGCATGATGCCGCCGACCAGGGCGATGATCGCCGTATACATCACAGTGCGGACACGGACGATTTTCTGGACCGGCGCTTCGCCGGCCAACCGTCGCTTCAGATTGATTTCGCTGTCGTAGCCGATCAGCCGCTTCGGCCGGCCGATCTTCTCCATGATATTGTCGCAGGCGTCGATGCACAGGCCGCACTGGATGCATTCGAGCTGTGACCCGTTGCGGATGTCGATGCCGGTCGGGCAGACATTCACGCATTGCCGGCAATCAATGCAGTCGCCCGCTGGAAGGCCCTCCAGCTTGAGCTGCTCGCTTTTCTTGACCGAGGCGCGGGGCTCGCCGCGATCGTAGCGATAGGTGACGTTCAGCGCATATTCGTCGGTCAGAGCCGCCTGGATGCGCGGCCATGGGCACATATAGGTGCAGACCTGCTCGCGCATGTGCCCGGCGAGCGTATAGGTGGTGAAAGTCAGGAGGGCGATCCAGCCATAGGCGATCAGTGGCGCCTGCCCGGTGGCGAGGTTCCACACCAGGGTCGGCGCATCCGCAAAATAGAGAACCCAGGCGCCCCCGGTCCACCAGGCTACCATCAGCCACAGGAAATGCTTCACGCCCTTGCGGGCGATGCGCTGCGCGCTCCAGGGCCCGGCATCGGTCTGAATCTGCTGGCGGCGGTCGCCCTCGACGAAGCGCTCGATGGCGAGGAAGAGATCGGTCCAGACCGTTTGCGGGCACAGATAACCGCACCAGACGCGGCCGGCGACGGCGTTCATGAGGAACAGCGCCATCGCGGCAATGATGAGAAGGCCCGTGAAGAAATAGACTTCCTGCGGCCAGATTTCGATGAAGAAGAAGTAGAAGCGCCGGCCCGGAAAATCGATCAGCACTGCCTGGTCGGGCGCACCGGGGCCTCTGTTCCAGCGCACGAAGGGCAGGAAATAGTAGATCGCGAGAGTGACGGCGAGCACCGCCCATTTGATGCGGCGGAACGTGCCGTGCACGCTCTGAGGATAGATCTTGCGCCGCGCCGCATAAAGCGGCCCGTCGAATTCGGGGCTGTCATCGTCAGGCGGCTGCGAACCGGTCCCGCCTGGCGCGGGATCGGCCGTTCCCTTCTTCCTGTGATCGATGACGAGTTCAACCATGGCACGTCACTTCTCGCCGCCGCCGAGGGTATGCACATAGACCGTCAACGCCTTGATCGTTGTATCGTCGAGCCGCGGTGCCCACGCTGGCATGGCCGCACCGCGGCCGTTCGCGACGCCTTCGATGATGGTCTCGCGGCTCGGGCCGTAGAGCCAGATCTGATCGGTCAAATCAGGAGCACCGATCTCGCGGTTACCCTTGCCGGCGTCGCCGTGACAGGAGGCGCAATTGTCGGCAAAGATCTTCTTCCCGCGCGCAAGATCGGTTCCCGCCGCTACCGGCAGCCCGGACAATGATCGCGTGAAATCGGCGACGGCGGCGATGTCCGACGGCGATAGAATCTTGTCGCGGCCGAAAGCGGGCATCACTCCCTGGCGCGTGTTGTCGTCGGAGGACCAGCGCACGCCGTGCCGGATGGTGTGCTCGATGTCGGCGAGCTTGCCGCCCCACAGCCAGTCGTCGTCGTTGAGGTTCGGATAACCCCTGGCGCCGCCACCGCCCGCGCCATGGCAGGGCGCGCAATTGTCGGCAAACGCGGCCCGTCCCTGAGCACGCGCGAAATCGAGCATTTGCTGATTGGCGAGGATGTCGTCCAATGAGGACGCAGCGATCCTGTCCGCCATGCCAGCGCGCTGGGCGCGCAGAGCCGCGAGATCCTCGGAGACGGCGGCGCGCGAATTCCAGCCGAGGACACCCTGCGTATGAGTGGTGAGCAGCGGCCAGGACGGATAGACGATCCAATAGCCGATCGACCAGACAATCGTGATGTAGAATAGCCAGAGCCACCAGCGCGGCAGCGGGGTGTTTAATTCCTTGATACCGTCCCACTCGTGGCCGGTGGTTTCGGTGCCGGTGACGGTGTCGATTTCGCGTTTGGCCATAGCTTAGTCCTCCCGCAGCGGCATGCGCGCAGCTTCGTCGAACTTTTTCTTGTTCGCGGGCCAGAGCGCGTAAACCAGAACCGCGAGGAAGACGGTCACGAAATAGACAAGGCCCCAGGTCTGCGCGAATTCGGCAAGTGTTTTGTATGTTTCGGACATCGGGCGCCTCAGCGGATATTGGCTTTGTTGTCGTAGAGCTTGAAGTCGACCTGAGTGCCCAGCATCTGCAGGTAGGCGATCAGCGCATCGGCTTCCGTGATCACGCCCAGGTTGCCGTCGTAATCGCGCACCTGCGCATTGGGGTAGCGCTTCTGCAGAGCCTCGGCGTCCGGATGATCGGTGGTTGCCTGAATGCGCAGATCGGCTGCGGCATTGGCGATCATCTCCGGCGAATAGGGTACGCCGAGCGTGGCCTGGACCTTCAGATCGTCGGCGATATGCCGGAAGTTCAGTTCGGTGCGCGCGAGCCAGGGATAGGCCGGCATCACCGTGCCGGGCACGACCGACCGCGGCGCGTTGAGATGGTCTCTGTGCCATTCGTCGGAATATTTGCCGCCGACGCGAGCTAGATCGGGGCCGGTGCGCTTCGATCCCCACTGGAACGGCCGGTCGTACATGCTCTCGGCCGCGAGGGAATAATGCCCGTAGCGTTCGACCTCGTCGCGCAGCGGCCGGATCATCTGCGAATGGCAATTGTAGCAGCCTTCGCGCACATAGATGTTGCGGCCCGCAAGTTCGAGCGGTGTGTAGGGCCTTACGCCCGACACTTTCTCAATCGTGCTCTTGAGATAGAACAGCGGCACGATCTCGACCAGGCCGCCGACCGAGATGACGAGCAGAATGCCGATCAACAGGACGATCGAATTCTTTTCGAAGATGGCGTGCTTCGACCAGAAGGACATGGCTGCTTACTCCGCCGGAACGAGCGCGGCCGAATCGGTCCGCCGGGTTTGCGGTTCTTCCTTTACGGCTCTGACCGTCATCCAGAGATTGAAGGCCATGATCAGCGCGCCCGCGAGGAACAGGATGCCGCCGACGGCACGAATGACGTAGAACGGATGCATCGCCTCGACCGTCTCGATGAAGGAATATTCGAGGAAACCGAGACTGGTATAGGCGCGCCACATCAGGCCCTGCAGGATGCCGGACACCCACATCGCCGAGATGTAGAGCACGATGCCGATGGTCGAAATCCAGAAATGCCAGTTCACGAGCTTGAGCGAGTAAAGCTCCTTCCGGTTCCACAGCCACGGCACCAGGCAATAGATCGCGCCGAAGGAGACATAGCCGACCCAGCCCAGCGCGCCGGAGTGCACGTGCCCGATGGTCCAGTCCGTATAATGTGAGAGCGAGTTGACCGCCTTGATCGACATGAGTGGACCTTCGAAGGTCGACATGCCGTAGAAGGCGACCGACACCACCATCATGCGCAGCACCGGATCGGTGCGTAGCTTGTCCCAGGCGCCCGACAGCGTCATCAGTCCGTTGATCATGCCGCCCCAGGAGGGCATCCACAGCATGATCGAAAAGGTCATGCCGAGCGTCTGCGCCCAGTCGGGGAGGGCGGTGTAGTGCAGGTGATGCGGGCCTGCCCAGATGTAGAGAAAGATCAGCGACCAGAAATGGATGATCGACAGCCGGTAGGAATAGATCGGCCGGTCCGCGCGCTTCGGGATGAAGTAATACATGATGGCGAGGAAGCCCGCGGTGAGGAAGAAGCCGACCGCGTTATGGCCGTACCACCATTGCACCATGGCGTCCTGCACGCCCGACCAGACAATGTAGGATTTCGGCGAGAAGATCGACACCGGGATCGCGGCATTATTGCCCAGATGAAGAACCGCGATGGTGACGATGAAGGCGAGATAGAACCAGTTCGCCACATAGATGTGCGGCTCCTGCCGCCGCATCAGCGTGAACAGGAACACCATCAGATAAACGACCCAGACGATGGTGAGCCAAAGGTCGGCGTACCATTCCGGCTCGGCATATTCCTTGCTCTGGGTGATGCCGAGCAGATAGCCGGTGCCGGCGATCAAGATGAAGAAATTGTAGCCGAGCACCACGAACCAGGGCGCAAGCTCGCCCGCAAGCCGTGCGCGGCAGGTGCGTTGCACCACATAGAACGAGGTGGCGAGCAGCACGTTGCCGCCGAAGGCGAAAATCACCGCCGAGGTGTGCAGGGGCCGGATGCGGCCGAAGGTGAGCCAGGGTAGGTCGAAATTCAGAACCGGGTAGGCGAGCTGCAGCGCAGCCAATACGCCGACGGCAAATCCCGCAATGCCCCAGACCATCGCCGCGATGGTGGCGAACTTGACCGGACCCATATTGTAATTCGGCTTTCCGTCGATCGTCAGCGGCGGCGGCGCGGCCGGTCGGTTGAAATAGCGCTCGATGATCGCGAACACCGCGGCCGCGCTTCCGGCCGCGAACAGCGAGGCATGAAAGGCGAATTCCGGCGTATGCGCCATCGCCGCGATGAAGAAGGTCACGAATGCCGTGGCGGCGAAAGTGAGCGCAAGCGCACCTTCGCTAAGGCTCATCGTTTTGGGGGAGCCGACCGTCGTCTGTGACATGAAAACCTGCGCTGGAAGGTCGTTATCATTGCGAATACGAATGGGCCGTCCTGCGAGGGGCGACGTTGATCGAAGTCAACCGGCCGCGGAAAAAAGCGCGGTGCTGTTGATACAGCGCAAGGCAGTGACCGGTCCGGTCTGCGAAAAATTAAAAATAATCAGGAGGCGCCTATGACCACGCAATCGGTCACCCGGAATTCAGGAATGTTCCACGCGATAGCGGAGGCATGGAGCCGCTATCGCAGGCGCAGGGCCGCCGTTGCCGAATTGCGGTCGCTCGGCACATCAGAGCTTGAGCGCGTCGTTCACGATGCCGGCCTGTCCTTCGGCGACGTTCTGGAACTCGCCAGGCAGTCCGGCGATTCGGCGGCTCTGCTTTATCGCCGGCTCGAACAGGCCGGGATCGACCTGAAGACGATCGAAACGGCTGTGCTGCGCGACATGCAGCGCTGCTGTTCGTTCTGCGATAGCAAGGCTCAGTGCACGCATGAGCTTGAGGACGCCCCCAAGGCGGCGAGCTGGCCAGCTTATTGTCCGAATCGGACGACCATCGAGGCGCTGAGCGCTGCGAAATGCCATTGATTTTGTGGGCGGCAAGAGCCGCCCCGGCGCTTTCCGCCGCGGCGATGATCGTTTGGGCGGGCATGGTGCCGGCTGCTGCGCAAAGCGCCCAGCGCGGCGCGGTCATCGCGCGCACTTATTGCGCCAACTGCCATTCCATCGACAAGCTAAGCCCCAGCGCGCTCAAGGATGCTCCGCCGTTCCGCGACCTGCACAGGATGTATCCGGTCGAGAATCTGCAGGAGGCGCTGGCCGAAGGCATCGTGACCGGTCATCCCAGCATGCCGGAATTCCGTTTCGATGCGGCACAGATCAGCGACTTCATCGCTTTCCTGAATACGCTGCGCTGACGCGCAGCAATCCACGGAAAATAAAAACAGCGGCTGAGCGCCGCTGTTTCGCCGTCCGGTTCATGAGCGCTGCCCGTCAGACAGGCTCGACCGAGACCACGCGATAGGTATGCGTCGCATCCGCCTCGCGGACCGAAACATACTCGCCGATTTCGAACCGCTCCTGCTCGAAGTGATATCCGGCTTCGTCGTCTTCGTCGCCGCGGATGTCGTAGTGGAACGCCCAGCTACCACCCGGCCGATGCACAAGATGCCCGATGTCGTCGTCTTCTCCGGAACGGAAGCGCACCACACGGCAGGCGTCGCGATGCTCCTTCCACGCTTGCGCGTCAAAACGCCGCTCCGCATCGAGTGGAGCGACAATGATATAGCCGCGCCCTGCGCTCCCGGCTGGATGGCCTTTCTCCCTTGCCAATTCGAGCCTGATCTTGCGAAAGTTGCGCGGGAGTTGAGATCCTAAGGTCATGACCGCTCCCTTGGCGTCGCGTCAGGAATCGAGATTAATCAGCGCTTGGCGGTTGCGCAGGATCATGCGGCGCGAAGTCGCAAGCTCGATCGCCGACGTCTGTTGGAACTGTGTCAGCGTGCGCGACACTGTCTCGATCGTCAAGCCGAGATAGTCGGCGATATCCTGACGCGACATCGGCAGTTCAACCGCTTCGCCGGCCAGCTTGTTCGAAATGTCGATCAGGAAAGAAGCGACGCGCTCTTGCGCGGTCTTGACCAGCAGCATCGCATGCCGGCGCGCCTGTTCGAGCTCGGAAGCGGTATGCGCCCACAGCCGGTTGGATACATCGGCATCCTTCGCGGCCGCGGCCAGTAGTGTGGAGCGACGAACGACGGCAATTGCCGATGCCGTCACCGCTTCCGCTGAGGAAGCATGGTGAGATCCAAGCTCAATGCCGAACACGTCCCCGGGGAAATAAAAGCCTTCGATCTGCCGGCGGCCATCCTGAAGAATTTTGTATACTCGGACGGTGCCGGTCAGCACCTTGTAGACGTAGTCGGCCGGTTCGTTCTCGCCGAAAATTTCCACGTCCTTGGCAAAGGACATCCGCGCGCCGGTCAATTCGACCGAGCCGAAAAGCGTCTGCGCCGACTGGTCGGTCGCATAATTGTAGGCAGGAGCGCGATTGAGCTTTTGCGACGGGATAGCTGCTTGGATGTGCATGGCGAGCTCCTCTTTGGTTATGGTTTCTTTGCTAAGGGCCGCCGACGCTTGCGAAAATTCGGATATTTCACCTAAGGGATATCCCGGAGGTGCGTTGCCTGCGGCCCATCGCTACAGGCAAGTGGCTGGAATAAATAGGAAATTTTGCGGAATGGCGGGCGACAGGTCTTACCGCTGGCTGGTGTATGGGGGCGCAATTGTGCTTCTTGCCGGCTTTTTGGCGATGCGGGCCCTGCTGCTTCCCGAGCTGTCGAACGGTTCAGTCTATCTTTTCCTCGTACCAGCCGTGCTGGTGATCAGCGCCTTGGCCGGGCCATTGCCCGGATGCGTCGCGACCTGCCTTGTTGTTGCTGTCGAGGTCGGCTTGTCCAGCGAAGGCCCTTCGCGGACCGGTATTGCCGATGCGGCCGCGTTTCTTGCCATCGGGTTTGGGCTCGCCTGGCTTGGCGGGCGAATCCAGCGTGCGCGGGAGGCCGTGGAGGCGAGCAATCTCGATCTGGTCGCGCGAGAGGCGCACCTCAAATCGATCCTGGACACCATCCCGGATGCGATGATTGTGATCGATCCCAAGGGAATCATCCAGTCATTCAGCGCCGCCGCAGAGCGGCTGTTCGGCTACAGGTCTGCCGAAGTCCTGGGCCGGAATGTGAGCATCCTCATGCCCTCGCCCTATCGCGAGGGGCATGATGGCTATATTTCACGTTACTTGGCTACCGGAGAGCGGCGGATCATCGGGGTCGGCCGCGTCGTGGTCGGCGAACGCAGGGACGGCTCGACCTTCCCCATGGAGCTTGCGGTTGGCGAGATGAAGTCGAACGACAAGCTGTTTTTCACAGGCTTTATTCGCGACCTCACCGAGCGGCAGAAGACCGAAACCCGGCTCCAGGAATTGCAGGCCGAACTGGTCCACATCTCCCGCCTGACAGCGATGGGGGAGATGGCGTCGACGCTGGCGCATGAGTTGAATCAGCCGCTTTCGGCGATCTCGAATTATCTCAAGGGCGCACGGCGTATTCTCGACAGTAAAGCCGAAAATGCGGCTGTACTTGCCGCGGAGGCGCTCGACAAGGCCAGCGAACAGTCGCTGCGCGCAGGCCAGATTATTTCGCGGCTGCGGACCTTCGTGGCGCGCGGCGAGTCGGAGCGCAAGGCCGAGAGCCTTTCGAAGCTGCTCGAGGAGGCGAGTGCATTGGCGCTGGTCGGAGCCAAGGACCAGGGGGTCAAGGTTCGCTTCGATCTCGACACCGGCTACGATACCGTATTTGCCGATAAGGTTCAGGTGCAGCAAGTGGTGCTCAACTTGATCCGCAACGCTATCGAGGCGATGGAGCATAGTCCGACTCGTCAATTAGTCATTTCGTCAACCGCCGACGACGATCGCATGGTGCGCGTCAGTGTCTCGGATACCGGTAGCGGGCTTGCGCCGGAGATATTGCCGCAATTGTTTCAGCCCTTCGTAACGACCAAGAAGCATGGCATGGGTGTCGGCCTGTCAATCTCGAAAACCATCATCGAGGCGCATGGCGGCCGGCTTTGGGCGGAACCAAATCCCCGTGGTGGCACCGTCTTTCATCTGACGCTCAAGCTCGCGGGCAACGGGGAGATGCGCGATGCCTGATACCGATTTCGTTCATGTCATCGATGACGACGAAGCAGTCCGCGATTCGCTCTCGTTTCTACTGCGAACCGCCAATCTCAATGTTATCAGCTATCCGTCGGCTACCCAGTTTCTCGAGCAACCGGTGCGTAATATCGCGGGCTGCGTTATCACGGACGTGCGGATGCCGGACATGAGCGGGCTTGATCTGTTGCGACGGCTGCGCGGCATGTCGAGCGCTATTCCGGTGATCGTGATGACGGGGCACGGCGACATCCAGCTTGCGGTTGAGGCGATGAAGGCTGGCGCTGTCGATTTCCTCGAAAAGCCGTTCGATGACGAGCGCGTGATACAGGCGGTGCGCTCAGCGCTCGAGGCGCGGCGCGCCGAAAGCGAGCGGCTCGGTCAGCGCCACGAAATCGAGGAGCGGCTGGACAGCCTGTCGCAGAGGGAGCGTCAGGTCTTGGACGGCCTCGTGGCCGGATTGCCAAATAAGACCATAGCTCATGACCTCGGCATCAGCCCGCGCACGGTTGAGGTGTACCGCGCCAACGTCATGACCAAGATGCAGGCAGGCAGCCTATCGGAGCTCATCCGGATGGTGTTGCTGGTTCAGCCCGCCTGAGTGCCCGCGCGGCGTGAGTTGATCCTGATCAAGGCCCGCTCCGCAGAACAGTCCAGTTTTTGGCAATGAATCAGGAATTGCCGCCGCTAAGACTCTGTCCCCGTTGCAGGATTACCATGCAGGCCGATCGCTCCGACGTGGCAGCGGCCTACGACACCTTTACGTGCCTGAGGTGCGATCTTGTCCTGACCTACCGGCGTCCGCCGGTGGTGGCCGGCACCCGCAAGGCGCAGAGGGAACTGCCCTGACCCCTCCTACGGCGCGCTTTGTCAGACCCTCGAATACCGCCCCTCCTTGAGCCACGCGACCGCTCCCGATATGAGAATTGCAGCCCATCGGCAGGCCTAAGGAGTTCCTTTGACGGCGAGGCGGTTACTGGTCGGCATCAGCGGCGCATCCGGGGCAATTTACGGTGTGCGTCTGCTGCACCTGCTGAGGGAGGCCGGCATCGAGACGCATCTGATCGTGTCGCGCGCCGCACGCATGACGCTCTCCTATGAAACTGACCTGTCGATCGACCAGGTCGAGGCGCTGGCAGATGTGACCTATCCCGAACAGGATCTCGGCGCCGCCTGCTCCAGCGGGTCGTTCAAGACCCTCGGTATGATCGTTGCACCTTGCTCGGTCAAGACCATGGCGGAAATCGCAAGCGGCGCGACCAGCAATCTGGTATCGCGCGCCGCCGATGTCTGTCTCAAGGAACGGCGCCGTCTCGTTTTGATGTTGCGCGAAACGCCGCTGCATCTCGGCCATATCCGCAGCATGGCGGCGGTGACCGAGGCTGGCGCGATCGTCTATCCGCCGGTGCCGGCCTTCTACGCTCGTCCGCAATCGATCGAGGAGATGATCGACCATACGCTCGGGCGCGCGCTCGATCTTTTCGATATCGATCTTGGGACCGTGCGCCGCTGGACCGGTCAGGCGCCCAAGGCGCCCAAGGCACCCAAGTCCGGCGATTGAGTTTGCGCCATGGCCGTGCTGGAAACCGACAATCCGTTCTGGCGATTTTCGTTGCGAGTCTATGCCGAGCCAGGGGTTGCGGAGGAATGCCTTGCTGCCCAGGATAGCCTCGGCGTTGATGTCAATGTTCTGCTATTCGCGGCGTGGCTCGGGGCGGAGCGCGGGATCGCGCTCGATCAAGCCGGACTTGGCCGTATTGAGGAGGTCGTTACTGCCTGGTCCGGGCAGGTTGTCAAGCCGCTGCGCTCGGTGCGCCGTGAATTGAAGACGATGCCGGAGATCGTCGACCCGGAGGTCCAGGTTCTGCGCAAGCGCGTCGCCGAGACTGAACTTCTCTCCGAACAGATCGAGCAGGCGATGCTTTATCGGCTCGCGGACGGCTTCGGGCGCGCGGCGGGCTCTGTTGGGGCCACGCAGAATAATGTCGCCGCGGTGCTCGCAGTGCGGGGCGCGAATCCGGCCGCTTTCCCGCTTTCCGCACTTCTCGCTGCATGCGGCTCAGCTTCGGAAACGCAATAGCGCCGCTTCAGTCCAGCGGCGTCGGCGTGTCGCCGGCCCAGGCCGCAGCGATTAGCGCGCGGACTGCGCCGCGTTCGATCGGCCGCGGATTCCAGTACGGATTTTGAACTGCGAGATCGGCCGCGCGATCGATGCCGGACTCGGGCATGCCGAGCGATTTAAGGCTTTGCGGGCTGCCGAGCCGCGATGCCAGATTGACCAAGGCCGATGTGCCATCCGCTCCGCCGAGCGCGCGGGCGACGGCGGCATCGGCCTCGGGTGCGGCCTTGGCATTGTAGGCCATGGCATAGGGCAGGATCACCGTATGCGTATCGGCATGCGGCAGATCGAATGCACCGCCGATCACATGGCAGAGCTTGTGATGCAGGGCCATGCCGACCGATCCGAGACACACGCCGCACAGCCAGGCGCCGTAGAGCGCATCGGCGCGCGCCTCCCGGTTGTGCGGCTCGGCTAGGATCGCAGGCAAGGCGCGGCCCAATGCGCCGATCGCCTGCTCCGCCATCAGCGAGATCACAGGATTGCGGTCCTCCGCATACAGCGCCTCAACGGCATGGGCGATGGCGTTGGTGCCGGATGTCACGGTCAGGCGCGGCGGCAGTGTGAGCGTGAAATCGACATCGTAGATCACGACTTCCGGCAGCACTTTCAGCGTTCGCTGCGTCACCTTCACGCCGTCCTTGGTCTCGCCGATGATCGGGGTTACCTCCGAGCCGGCATAAGTGGTGGGCACCGCGAATTGCATCAGGTCGGTGCGCAATGCGATGGCTTTGCCAAGCCCGGTCGACGATCCGCCGCCGAAGGACACGGTGCAGTCGGCGCCGCATTCCCGAACTTTTTGCAGCGCACGCTCGGTCACGTCGGCCGGCGTATGCATCGCGGCCCCCGCGAAAGTGCCGGCGCAAAGCGGCCCCAGCATTTCGGCGATCCGCGCAAGATTGTCCGCCTGTTCAGGCGTGCTGAGAAGCAAGGCCCGGCTGCATCTGGCCCGCTCGATTTCGGACTTCAACCTTGAGATGGTGCCGCTGCCGAAAATCACGCGGGAGGGGAGAGAGTTGTAGACGAACGGCTGCATTTCTTACCCGGGTTTGGTTCTGACGGGGACCTGTCTACCAACTCGCAAGCCTTCTCGGAACGCTCAGGTGAGCCGGCTCTCGGCAAATTTTGCGTTTCGCAACCATATCCAAAACCTTGAGCATTCCACATCCGGTATTTGCCGAATGTTGACGCATTACCTGTACGACTACCAAAGCATTGTTAGCCAAGGCGCTCTCCCGGGGGCGCACGGGGACTTTGGGCATGACTGCCGCGACTTTCAGCAAGCCGGTGGCCAGCGATACGCGGCGCACGCGCGCGGTGGCTGCCGCCTCGATTGGCAATGCGCTCGAGTGGTTCGATTTCGTCATCTACGGCTTCTTCGCCGCGACCTTGGCGAAGCTATTTTTCCCGACCGGGAACGAGACCGTTTCGCTGCTGCTGGTCTTTGCGACATTCGGGGTGACGTTTTTCATGCGGCCGCTCGGTGCGATCGTGATTGGCAACTATGCGGATCGGCATGGACGCAAGGCAGCTTTCACGCTCACCATTCTGCTGATGATGGTCGGAACCGCCATCATCGCCGTTGCGCCGACTTATGCCGCCATCGGGATATTCGCGCCGCTTCTGATCGTAGCCGCGCGGATGATCCAGGGCTTTTCGGCAGGCGGCGAGTTCGGCAGCGCTACCGCCTTTCTGGCGGAGCAGAATCCGGCCCGGCGCGGGTTCTTTGCCAGCTGGCAGTTTGCAAGCCAGGGCATCACGACGGTTCTGGCCACAGGAATTGGTGTGATGCTGACATCGACATTGACTACTCCGCAGATGGAGAGCTGGGGATGGCGCATCCCCTTCATTTTCGGCCTCCTGATCGGTCCGGTAGCCTATTACATTCGCCGCCACGTCGACGAGACGATGGAATTTCAGCGCATGCAGGTCAGCCGGTCGCCGCTGCGCGAAGCGTTTGCCGATAGCAAGACTCGCATGCTGGTTTCCTTTGGTGCGGTCGTGCTCTGCACCGTGGCGATGTACACGGTGCTGTTCATGCCGACCTATGCGACGCGGCAACTGGGGCTCACCGCGTCGGGCGGTTTCCTTGGCGGGCTGCTGACCGGCGTCATCCAAGTGATGCTAATCCCGGTCTTCGGCGCGTTGTCGGATCGCATCGGCCGGCTGCCGATCGCCGCGGTTGCAGCGGCGATCATGCTGGTGATGGTGTATCCGCTGTTTTCGTGGCTTGCCGCCGATCCCACCCTGCAGACACTTCTGATCGTGCAGGGAATTATCGGGGTGCTGATGGCCGCGTATATGGGGCCGCTGGCTGCACTCATGTCGGAGCTATTCCCGGCGCGAATGCGCACGACCGGGCTGTCGATCAGTTACGCTTTCGGCGTTGCAATCTTTGGCGGCTTTGCGCCGTTTATCAACGCCTGGTTGATCGAGGTGACGGGCACGAAGCTTGCCCCCGCATTTTACCTCATGCTTGCAGCGGTCATCAGTCTCTCCGCGCTCGTCGCAGCGCGGCGTCTCGGCACCCGTTAGTCCTGCGTCGACACTGTCTTTGCGACGGAGCGGACGCCGTCGAAAACATCGCGTGCCGTTGCGTGGTTAATTGAGCATGGCTTAGCTGCCGGCTTGTTGCGCCGTGCGCTCTCGGTGCCGCGCTTCGATGTCGGCACGCGATAAACCCGGATTTTACCGCTCGTAAAGGGCTGTTCCTTAACAAATTGCGGGGACAATCCGGACATTCAAGCTGGGCAACCCGACCCGACCGGACACCTCGCGTATGAGGCTCGCGACAGCCATATCCCGCCTCGCTGACCGGCTGAACGGTTCGGTCCCCGATCCGATTCTACATTTCGAATTGGTGCGCGCTCTGTACGGCGCGACGAGCACGGCAAAGCCGCTTTTTATTGCGACGGCCGCCGCGACTCTTGTCACCGCGGTCGCCGGTCTGCTCAGCAGCGATCTTGTCTTTGCCTTGATTGCCGTATTGTTCCTTCTTACCGGAATCGCACGCAGCATTGCGGCCAGTCTCTATCACCGCGTCGATCACGACCCCTTTGACCATGCCGACCTGAAGCGCTGGGAAGTGATCGCGCTGCTCGGCGCATGGTCGTTCTCCGGCCTTGTCGGCGTTGCCGGGGCTTATGCTGTGTCCTATCACGCCGGTACCGATGTCGAGATACTCATTAGCTGTTGCGTCATCGGCTACGTCGCCGGCGTATCCTCACGAAATGCCAGTCGTCCGCTCGTCACGATCGGCCAGGTCAGCTTCACCTGCCTGCCGTTCACGGTTGCGTTGCTGCTTCGGGGCGATGTCGCTCATCTTGTTCTCGCAATATTCATCGGTGCTCTTTATGTGGGTACGATCGTCATCTGCCGCAGTGTGTTCGAGAATCTCGTCTCGCGCCATCAGGCCTTCCGTCGTATCGAGACGCTGGCACAGCGCGACGTTCTGACTGGGCTATGGAATCGTGCAGCCTTTCTTAGTCTGCTTGAAGCCAAATTCGCGTCTCCGGCAAGAGACGAGGTGGCCCTGATCGCCATCGATCTGGATCGCTTCAAGGACATCAACGATACCCTCGGCCACCCCATCGGCGATGCCGTGTTGAAGGAGGCGGCCGAGCGGATCCGCTCGGCCCTGCGCCCGGGCGATGAAGTGTCGCGGGTCGGTGGCGACGAATTTCTGGTCATGCTCGCAGGGTCGCGGGCCAAAGATATCGGCGCGGTTTCCCGCAGCATCCTTGCGAAATTCTCCGATCCCTTTGCGATCGAAATGACGCGCAGCATATGCGGAGCCAGTATCGGGTGCGCGATTGCCGGGCGCGAATGCAGCATGGATGCGCTGCTCCGCAACGCCGATCTTGCGCTTTACGAGGCCAAGCGGCGCGGCCGTAGCCAGATCGTGGAATACACTGTCGAGTTGTCTCTCGAATACGAAAGCCGGGTGGCGCTGGAACACGATCTTCAGCGCGCGCTGGAGCGGGGAGAACTCGACATTGTGTATCAGCCCATCGTCGACCCGCGATCCGGCCGCGCAATCTGCTGTGAAGCGCTGCTGCGCTGGAACCATCCCGAGCTTGGTTCGATTGCACCCGACGTCTTCATTCCGATCGCGGAGACGACCGGGCTTATTGTGCCGATCGGCTCCTGGGTGCTGAGCAAAGCCTGCGCAGAGGCGACGCATTGGAGCGCTGATATTAAGCTCTCGGTGAATCTTTCGGCGGTGCAGTTTCGTCATGGCCGCGAGATAGTGCGCCGGGTCAAGGCCGCGCTTGCTGAATCGGGGTTGCCGCCGAGCCGGCTCGATCTCGAAATCACCGAGTCTGTGCTGTTCGAGGACAACACTGCGACCCTTGGTATTCTCGAGGAACTGCGCAGCATGAAGATCGGCATTTCGCTCGACGATTTCGGGACCGGTTTCGCTTCGCTCGGTTATCTGAATGATTTTCCGTTTTCAAAGATCAAGATCGATCGCAAATTTTCGCAGAAAGTTTCCGAATCCCCGCGGACATCGGCAATCGTCGCCGGTACCGCGCAGATCGCGCGGGACTTGCGCATGGAGTGCATTGCCGAGGGTGTGGAATCGGAGGTGCAGCTTGAACGGCTGCGCAGCTACGGGATCAATGCAATCCAAGGCTATCTGTTCAGCAAGCCGCTGCCGGCTCACAAGCTGCGGAAGCTTATCCAGGAACCGATTTTTCCGGCATCCTACAAGGTAGCGGCGCGGGCGACCGATAAAGTCGCAACGCGCCGCAAATTGGCCCTCTAGCCAAACGCGCCTGATCAATTGGCTTTCAACAGCCGCTCCAGGACGGCCATGCGCATGAATTTCGATAGGCGCACCTGCTCGAAATACATCGCATTTGGGAGCCCGTCGCAGGATGGATCGATTTCGTCGAACCGCGGCAGCGGGTGGTAGAGAAGGGCCTTGGAGCCGAGGCGCTCAATCTTCTCGGCCGTCACAGCAAAGTGCTCCGGCGTGAAATGGGGCGAGACATAGCCCGATGCGGGCGGTTCCCCGATCGCTGACATGTCGTAGGGCGCCATCATCACCGCGTCGCATTCGGCTAGCGCCGTGTCGATTTCGGAGACGATACGCAGCCGGATCTGATGTTCGGAAAGTGCCGCCGCGACATCGTCTGGCACCTGGTAATGCGGCGGAGGGCAAAACACGACCTCGCGCGGTCCCTCGAAGCGCAGCAACTGGATCAGTGACCGGACCACCCGGCCGCGCGGATCGCCGCCGAAGGCGATGCTCTTGCCGCGCAACGTCCCAAGGCCGCGCCGCATCGCGTGAATGTCGATCAGCGCCTGGCTTGGGTGCTCGTTCCATCCATCGCCCGCATTGATCACGGGCACAATCGATGTGGCGGCCATCCGCGCCGCCGCTGAACATTCATGATGCCGGACGACGATGGCGTCGGCGAGGCGCGACACCACTGCCGCACAATCCTCTATGGATTCGCCGATACTGGAATTAGTGCGCGAGGCCGACATGTCCTCCATGCCGATGCAATGCGCGCCGAGCGCGACCGCGGCGGATTCGAAACCGAGCCGCGTGCGCGTGCTTGACTGGAAGAACAAGAGCGCGACGGTGCGCCCAATCAATTGCTGGCGCGGCGCATGGCCGGATTCGAAGTCGTCCGCCGCCTGGCAGAATTCGTCGACGTCGTCGAGCGTAAGGTCGCGGGCGCTGAGAAGATGCCGGAGCTGACCCGAGCGAGTTCGTTCACGCCGGCCCTGGACAAGAGCCGGCGACGCAACAGATAGATACGCCATTGGTACGAGCCTCACCGCATTTGAGGTAAGGATTTGTTAAACGATCTTTTGCGCCAAGTAAATTTCCCGCGCCGGAATGCGGCTTTGCGCGGATGGCAACACCGGCTTCAGGCAGACCTTCTTGAACTGGATTGATTTTTCAACAAATGCAGAGAGTTAAAGCGCGTGTTCGATGGCGTAGACCGCCGCTGTCACGGCGTTTGCGGTTAACCAAAGATTTAAACTTTAACGCCGCCCGCTTTGGTAAGCTCACCGTTGTGCAGTGTGGTTCACGTTGCAGCGGTGCATTGGCGGTAAAAAGATAACGACTTCAAGAGTAAGCCATCGCAATCAATCGCGCCGTTCTGGCTTGACGGTCTGACGCACCTCGAAGCCTTCGAACTTCGGGTGCGACAGATAGAGCGAGCCTGTGCTCTCGTTCCCGGCGCGTGCATGCGCCTTGCGGAAGGCCTCCGAGCGGGTCCAGTTCTCGAAGGCTTCCCGATCGCGCCAGACCGTGTGGGAGGCATAAAGTGTGTGATCCTCCGCTTCCGGTCCCCGAACAAGATGAAATTCGACAAAGCCGGGTACGTCGCCGAGATGGGTGTCCCGCGTGAGCCAGACTTTCTCGAAGTCCTGTTCCGAACCCTTTTTGACCTGAAAGCGGTTCATGGCGATGAACATGCCTCACGCTCCTTATCCCGCTGCGAATGTCACCTTCGCCTCTTTCATGTACCAGTCGAGCATCTGTTCGCCGTTCCAGTGGAGGACACCGTCGAACTTTGCGATGTGCTCGTAGATGCGCTCCAATGGACCGATGCGAAAGGGCTGGCCGCTGATATAGGGATGAATGGCGATTGCCATGAATTTCGCACGGTGTTGGCTCTCAGCGTAGAGCCGTTCGAAACTCTCGACGGCCCGCTTGTAGAGGTGGTCGCTTTCGTGGTGCTGCACCAGCATCATCGGGATGTCGTTCAGTTCGACAGTGTAGGGCAGGGTAACGAGCGGACCCTTCGCGGTGCGGATCACCGTCGGCTCATCGTCATAGACCCAGTCGCCGATATAACGGATGCCAGCCTCGGCGAGATTTTCCGGGGTGTCGAGCGTCTGCGTCAGTCCCGGGCCGAGCCAGCCGACCGGACGTTTGCCGGTGAATTTTTCGATGATGTCGCAGGACCGGAAGATCATAGTGCGCTGATCCTCCACCTTGTGGATCGGCCCTTGGTCGTAGGCATGGCCCATGAACTCCCAGCCGAGATCTTTGCATTCCTGCGCCACGCGGACATAATCCTCGCAGACCCGCGCGTTGATCGAGACGGTGGGACGGATGCCGAGCCGCTTGTAAAGGTCGAAGAAGCGCCACACCCCGACCCGCATGCCGTATTCGTGCCAGCTCCAGTTAGGTACGTCGGGCAGCATCGGCAGGCCGGTCGGCGCCGGCAGCACCTGCCGCGCCATCGGGCGGGCGATATCCCAGACCTCCAGATTGACAATGGTCCAGACCACCATGCGGGCCCCGCCGGGCAGTTTCAGCGGCGGGCGGTCGACGATGGCGGAGTAATCGGCGCGTTGACTTGGTATCATGCTTTCCGTCATTGAGCTTCGGTGTGGGTGGCGCATCCTAATGCGGGATTCCCTGTGTTGGAATCGCCAATGGAGAGAGTTCCGCCGACCCGCCGTTGCATAAAGGTCGCGAGGCAAGCATGAAAATCCCGCTGACTGGAGGCTGCCAGTGCGGCGCGCTGCGCTACGAAATCCGCGCCGAGCCGCTGTCTGTCTATGTCTGCCACTGCACAGAATGCCAGCGCCAATCGGCCTCGGCTTTCAGCATGTCGGTGATGGTGCCGCGCGAGGCGCTTGTCTATACCAGGGGCACGCCGCGGCGCTTCGACCGTGTCGCCGATAGCGGGCGCGTCATTGCGAGCGACATGTGCGAGACCTGCGGGGTACGGCCGGTCAATCATCCGCTGGCCAACGACAAGGTGTCGATCCTCAAGCCCGGTACGCTCGACGAAACCAGTTGGCTGCATCCGGTTGGCCACATTTGGACCAGAAGCGCGCAACCCTGGGTGCCTATTCCCGATGACGCCGTGATCCATGAGGGCCATCCGGCGGACGCGAACGCGCTGATTGCAGCGTGGAGCGCGTATCGGGAAACGATGCGCGCGGGTTGATGCTTCGCTCTCTCCTGACGCACCGCGCGCGCAACGCTGATCAAGCGTCTGGCGATCCATGACAAACCGGGTGCGTCGCTGGCGCGGCCCGGGCACTGACCGGTTGTTATGCCGCCTTGGCGCGCCGCGGTGCCGAGCGGGCGGCCGGCTTGCGCGGGCTTTCGGCAAAGTGCGCATCCAGATCGGGATCGGGCTTGCCGAAGCGCCAGGCCCGCACCCGCTCGTCCCAGTCCAGCGCGCAAAGCTCGCAACGGCCATCATGCAGCCGGCGTTCGACCATGGTGAGTTCGACGCCGCAGCCATCCATGGCCACGACTCCGGTGCAGACGAAAGGACCAGCATTCTTCATGGCGGAACCCGAGCGTGAAACGAATCAGTTCACGCTAGAGTCTAGCCCGAAAAGTGAAAGCAATGGGTACGCGCCGGCGGCTTTCCCCCGGCGCGCGGGACGGTTCCGGATGCTCCGGCCTGCCGCTATTCCTCGATCTTGAAGCCTGTCGCATTCACCACCGGCGTCCATTTGTCGAGATCGGCCTTGAGTCGCTTGACGAATTCGCCCTGCGAGCCGCCGGCGGGAATGTAGGCGAGTTGCTGCATGCGCTCGCTGACGATTTTCGAGGTCAGGGCCTTGCCGATGGCCGCATTGAGCTGTTCGACGACCGGCATAGGCGTGCCAGCCGGCACGAACATGCCGAACCAGTCCTCCACTTCGATCGCAGCCGCGCCCTGCTCGGCGAAGGTCGGCACGTTGGGCAGATATTTCGAGCGCTCCTTGCCGCTCACTGCGACCGCCCGCAGCTTGCCGCCCTCGATGTGAGGCAGCGAGTCGGTGATGGTGGTGACCGCGACCGCGACCTGGCCGCTCAGCGCATCCTGCAGCATCGGCGATGCGCCGCGATAGGGGACATGGGTGAGGTCGAGCCCGGCATGCTGGGCCAACATCGCGCCGATGAAATGCATCGGCGAGCCGGCGCTGCCATGGGCATAAGCGGCCTTCGACGGATTGGCCTTGTACCAAGCGATCAGGTCGGCGAGCGTCCTGACGTTCTGCGGCACCGCGCCGGTGACGATCAGCGAGAATTCCAGCGTGCAGAGCGGCGCGACCGGGATGAAATCCTTGATCGGATCGTAGTTGAGCTTGGAGAAGATCAGTGGATAAAGCGTCATCATCGCCGCCGGGGTCACGAGGATCGTGTGGCCGTCCGGCGCGCTTGCCTTGGCGCGTTCGATGGCGATGCGTCCGCCGGCGCCGGAGATATTCTCCACGACAGGGACGATGCCGAGATCGGCGCGTAATTGTTCGGCGACCAGACGCGCGACCATGTCGACCGAACCGCCGGCCGGGAAGCCGACCAGGAAGCGCACCGGCCTCGCTTTGTCGAAGGTCTGCGCGGATAGCGACGACAGTCCGGCAAACGGGATGGCCATCCCGGCGAGCATGGCTTTCAGGGTCTCGCGACGGTTCATGCTTAAACCTCCAGTTTTTCAGTGTCAGCAAAGCCGTAAAGTGCGGCTGGATTGTCGGTGAGGATGCGCTTGCGGGTATCGGGACCGGCGCCGATGAGCGGCAGCCAATCGAGCAGATGGGACGATTGCGGCACGTTGCCGTTGACCATGCCGACATGCGGCCAGTCGCTCGCCCAGAGCAGCCGCTCCGGCGCTTCGGAGACGAGCTTTGCGCCGAAGGGAATCAACTCGGGCCACGGGAACGGTCCAGCCGTGGCGCGGTTCATCGCCGACAGCTTGAGATAGGTGCGTCCGGTGGCGAGGAAGCGAAGAAGTTCGCCAAAGCCGGCTTGGTCGGTGCCACGCGCGGGATCCCAGGCTTTGGCGGCCAGATGATCGAGCACGATGCGGACAGGAAGGCCTTCGCTCGTCTGCGCGATCAGCCGCAATTCGTCGAGGCTCGCAGGCCAGATCGCGATGTGCCAGCCAAGACCGGCTATGCGCGCTGCAGTCTGCCGCAGCGTCTCGGCAGTGACATCGTAGCCGAAGGCATGCGACAGGCGGATACCGCGAATCCCCTGGGCGTGGAATAGCTTCAGATCCGCGTCGCTCATCGACGGCGTAAGCATGATGGTGCCACGCGCGCCACGTCCCATCGCGCCGATGGCGTCAAGCGTGACCCGCAGGTCCTCGCCATGTGCCGAGACATGCGCGATCACCGCGCGCTCTAGCCCCATGGTGCGTAGCATGGTCTGGAACGCAGGCAGCGGCGCTTCGGGAACCGTGTAGGCGCGTTGCTCGGCGAGCGGATATTGCGCGTAGGGTCCGAGTACATGGACGTGGCAATCGCAGGCCCAGCCCGGCAGGGCAAAACCGGGCGCGGTCGGAGCCGGCGCGCCGGGGCAGGGTGTCGACAAGAGCGCTCCTCCAACTTTCGCTGTAGCGAAAACATTATCGTTATGCTGAAAATTTAAGCCGCGATTGGACCCTGGTCAACTGCACGCTCAAGCGTTTGATCCCGTATGGCCGGGCGTTAGCAACGTCGGATTTCGCCGCCACAGTGCTATGCGCGTGCGGTGCGTTGCTCTTTGGACGGAATCCAATCCTTCATTGGGAAGTCATCGCTTCGTCATCGCCCGCCACCCATAACAGCGCCGCTGTGGGGAGCGGGGCTCGTCGCGCGCGATCATTTCAAGTCAACGGGGAACGTGGATGTCCATCCAGATCGACGGGATCACGATTCAGAACAATGCCAATTCGACGCTCGCGGGTTCGCTGACGACGCCCACGGGGACGAATGCGCTGAACGTCACGTCGATCGGCTCCTATGCCACCGGCCTCGGCGGCGGCACCGCCGAGGTCGCGGCCTATGACAAGATCCAGCAGAAGCTGTTCGTGATGGCGAACTACGACGACGCCGGGACGGCCGGTCCGGACGGCCTGATCCAGATCGTCGACCTGTCCAATCCGGTGCTCCCGGTGCTGCTGGGCGATATCGACGTCGATGCCACCGTGCCGCTGTTTGGCGGCATCAATTCGGTCGCAGTGTCGGGCAATGTCGTCGCTGTCGCGGTGGAGAATATCGTCAAGAGCGACAATGGTTTCGTCGCCTTCTATGACGCGACCACCGGCGCACTCCTGCACATCGTCGAGGTCGGCGCGCTGCCCGACATGCTGGTCTTCACAGCCGATGGCCGCAAGCTCCTCGTCGCCAATGAAGGCGAGCGCGACGGCGCGATCGATCCGGTCGGTTCGGTGTCGCTGATCGACCTGTCGAACGGCGTCGCCAATGCCGCGGCGGCCACCACCGGCTTTGAATCGTTGAACGGTTTCGAAGACGCGCTGCGCGCGCAGGGCGTGCGGATCACCCCGGGCAAGACCGCCGCCGAGGACCTGGAGCCGGAATACATCACCATCACCAAGGATGGCACCACGGCATTCGTGACGCTGCAGGAAGCCAACACCGTCGCCCAGTTCGACATCACCGGCACCACGCCGGTTCTGGTGCGCCTGATTCCGCTCGGCTATGTCGACCACAGCATCGCCGGCAACGAGGCGGATTATTCCGACCGCGACGGTCCGGGCTCGGGCGGCTCAAGCCTTGGCGCGATCCAGCTCACGCTGGCGCCGATCAAGGGAATCCTCCAGCCGGACGCCATCGCGACCTGGACGATCGGGGGCGTCACTTACTTCGCCACCGCCAACGAGGGCGATGCCCGCAGCGACGACAGCGACATTGCCCGCCTGTCGTCGCGCGACCTCAATGACGCCGTATTCGGCGCTCTGGAAGCACAGCTCAAGAATGAGGACTGGGCAGGACGGCTCAACGTCTCGACCATCGACGGCGACACCGATCCTTCGACCCCGGGCCTTGAGGAAATCTACACCTTCGGCGGCCGCGGGTTCACGATCTTCAAGCAGGAAGCGGACGGCAGCGTCGTCAAGATTTTCGAAAGCGGCGGCGATTTCGAGAAGATCATCGCCGACCAGTTCCCGACGCTGTTCAACAACAACCAGACCGGTACTGCCGCAACATTCGATGCGCGTTCCGACGACAAGGCGGGCGAGCCGGAAGGCATCACGGTTGCCAATGTTGGCGGCCGCTTCTATGCCTTCGTTGCTTTGGAACGGCAGGGCGGGGTGATGATCTATGACGTCACCAATCCGGAAAATGCCGAATTCACGACTTATCTTCCCTCGTCCACCGTGCATCTCGGACCTGAGACGATCCAATATATCGAGGCCGTGGACAGCCCGAATGGCAAGGGCCTGCTGCTCACCACCAACGAAATCAGCGGCACCATCGAAATCTACCAGGTTGAGCCGCAGCGCTACACGCTGCAGCTGCTGCATTTCGCCGACGGCGAGGCGGGGCTGCTGGCTTCTACCACTGCGCCCAATCTTGCGGCTTTGGTCGATGCGTTCGATGACGCCTTTACAAATACGCTGATCCTGTCCGGCGGCGACAACTGGCTGCCCGGGCCGTTCCTTGCCGCCGGCACCGATCCGAGCGTGATCCAGGCCCTGAACGCCGCGTCGGGCTCCACCATCGCGGCGAACGGCACCATTCCGATCGCCGCGGTGGATATCGCCATCCACAACATCATCGGCGTCGAGGCCTCGACTATCGGCAACCATGAATTCGACCTGGGCTCGAACGCCTTCGCCGCGAGCTTCACGCCGGGTGGCGGCTGGGTCGGCGCGATGTTCCCGTATCTGTCGGCCAACCTCGACTTCTCGGGCGACAGCGCGCTCAACCCGCGCTTCACCAATACCCTCGACGGCCCTGGCAACCCGACCGCGACGCAGGTCGCAGATGCCGGGACTCTGAAGGGCCGTATCGCCGCTGCGACGGTGATCGAGAAAGGCGGCGAGAAGATCGGCCTGATCGGTGCGACCACGCAGATCGTCGAGGCGATCTCGTCACCGAGTGGCACTGAAGTCAAAGGCTTCCCGACCGGCCCCGGCGCCAATGGCGAATTTGACGACATGGATCTGCTGGCGGCGCAGCTGCAGCCGATCATCGATGAATTGATTGCCGAGGGGATCAACAAGATCATCCTGATGGCGCATCTGCAACAGATCGGCAACGAGATCACGCTCGCGTCCAAGCTGCGCGGCGTCGACATCATCCTGGCCGCGGGCTCCAATACCCGGCTCGGCGACGATGACGACGTGGCGGCCGCGTTCCCCGGCCATGACGCCGTGTTCCAGGGCGATTATCCGCTCACAGTCGCCGATCTCGATGGCAAGACCACGCTGATCGTCAATACCGACAACGAATACACTTATCTCGGCCGTCTCGTTGTCGACTTTGACGCCAACGGTGACATCATCCTGGACAGCATCACCGCCAACCAGGCGATCAACGGCGCCTATGCGGCGACCGCGGAAAATGTCGCGGCGGCGTGGGGCGTCTCGGTCGAGGATCTCGACACCACCGCCTTCGCCGACGGCACCAAGGGCGGCGACGTCAAGCTGCTGACCGATGCGGTACAGAGCGTGATCAGCTTCAAGGATGGCAATGTCTTCGGCTACACCAACGTCTATCTGGAGGGCGAGCGGGCCTTCGTGCGCAATGAGGAGACCAATCTCGGCAACCTCAGCGCCGACGCCAATGCCTATGCCTTCAAGCAGGCGGCTGGAGCTTCGGCTTCCAGCTTCGTGGTGTCGCTGAAGAATGGCGGCGGCATCCGCGCCCAGATCGGTTCGCTTTCGTTGCCCGATCCCGACACCGGCGCTATCGATAAGCTGCCACCGGCCGAAAATCCCGGCGTCAAGGACGAAGGCGGCGTCTCCCAGCTCGACATCGAGAATTCGCTTCGCTTCAACAATCGCCTGATGGCGTTCGATACGACCGCCCAAGGCCTCAAAGCCATCCTCGAACATGGCGTTGCCGCGTACGGCAACCAGGGGCGCTTCCCGCAACTCGGCGGCGTCAAATTCTCCTTCGATCCGACGGCTCCGGCCGGCAGCCGGGTGTCCGACATCGCGCTGATGGACGAAAACGGCATCGTCATCGCCAAGCTTTATGATGATGGTGTGCTGTTGGCAGGCGCCCCGTCTCTCATCACGGTAGTGACGCTGTCGTTCCTCGCGCAGGGCGGCGACGGCTATCCGATGAAAGCGAACGGTTCGAACTTCCGCTACATCCTCGATGACGGCACGCTTTCGGCGCCGGTCGACGAGGCGCTGGACTTCACCGCGGTGCAGCCCTCCAACGCGCTCGGTGAGCAGGACGCACTCGCACAATATATGGAAGCATTCCATGCCACGCCGCAGACCGCCTATAACGAGGCGGACACGCCGGTGAATCTGGATACCCGCATCCAGAACCTCACCCAGCGCGAGGAGGACGTGTTCTCCTCGGCTCCCATCATTGGGTCCAGCGGCAAGGAAGACCTCGTCGGCAATGTCAGCAATGACACCCTCGACGGCAGCCTTGGCAAGCACAAGATGTTCGGCGGCGACGGCGATGACACCTACATCGTCGGCAAGGGCAGCAAAGTCATCGAGCTCGACGGTCAGGGCACCGACACGGTGCAGGCCTCGATCAACGTCAAGCTGCCGAAATTCGTCGAGAATCTGCTGCTGACCGGCAATGCCAATCTCAGCGGCAAAGGCAACGATCTCGATAACGTCATCACGGGCAACGACGGCAACAACAAGCTCGATGGTGGCAAGGGCAACGACACGCTGCTCGGCGGGGCTGGCAACGACAGCCTGAAAGGCGGCGACGGCGACGACATCCTCGAAGGCGGCGCCGGAAATGACGTGCTTCAGGGCAGCAAGGGCAACGACACCTTCGTGTTCAAGCCCGGTTTCGGCAACGATCAGATCAAGGATTTCAAGGGTCTCAATCTGGGCGGCGCCGACGTCATCGAGTTCGACGCTTCGATTTTCGCCGATTTCGCTGCGGTTCTGGCTGCGACCGTCGATAACGGCAACAGCCTGACCATCCATGCCGGGGCCGATTCGGTCACGCTGCTCAAGGTGAAGGACGTGGCGTTCCTGAACGCCAACGACTTTGCGTTCGTCTGAACGGTCACGCGACCCGATCTTGCAGAACGGGCCGGCGCAAGCCGGGCCGTTTTGCTTTTCTTCAAGCGCGGCGCCCCGGTCAGATACCGCGCTGCTTTTTCATGCGGTCGATTTGCGCGGTCACGTGCGGGGGCAGTGTTCGCACGCCCTGCTCGCCGGCCGCCGCCAGCAACGGGCGCAATTGCGACTGGGCAAGCCAGGCCGGTTCGCGCTTCGGCGGAATAATGCGCTCGAAAACCAGCACCATCAGGATCGCCAGAAGCAGAATCCGCACGACTCCAAGAGCGGCGCCAGCGGCGCGGTCCGGCAGACTGGCGTCTTCGCCTGCCATGGCGCCGACGGCATGGCGCAACAGGGCGGCCATGCCGATGCCGACGGCGAGGAATATGACCGCCATCGTCAGGAGGACAGTTGCATCCGAAGGCGGCGATTGGGAAGCGAAGAGCGGGGCGAGCTTCGGACCGGCAACGATCGCGACCGGAGCGGCGAGCAGATAGCCGAAGATGGTCGCAAGGCTGCGCAGGAGCCCGGACCGGTAGCCCATGACGACGGCAATCAGCATCGTCCCGATCACCGTAGCATCGAAAATATTCAGGGTCATGTGCCGGACACTATAGGGCTTGCGTAAAGAATCCGCTGACCGGGTGGACGCTTGTCCGCGTTGCCGGTCCCCCGTGGTTGCGGATGTTTCGTCGCCGCAATTGTCTGCAGCGGCTTGATTCCTGGGTTTGCGCACTCATCTTAGCGCTTTGCGGCAAGGGCCGCGTGCCGGAACCTGCCTGGAGACCCGCCATGTCGCTTCTGTCCGTCCTTCTGAACGTCCTTTGGATCGTGTTCGGCGGCCTGTGGATGGCGATCGGCTGGTGGATCGCGGCGATCATCATGGCGATCACCATCATCGGGCTGCCCTGGGCGCGTGCCGCCTTCAATATCGGCTTCTACACGCTGCTGCCGTTCGGTCAGCGCGCGGTGCCGCGCGACGTTTACACCGGCCGCGAGGACACCGGCACTGGCGCCTTCGGCACCATCGGCAATATCATCTGGTTCGTGCTGGCAGGCTGGTGGCTTGCGCTCGGCCATCTCATCACCGCGATCGGCCTTGCCATCACCATCATCGGTATTCCCTTCGCCTGGGCGCATCTGAAGCTCGCCGGGATTTCGCTGTGGCCGATCGGCATGATGATCGTCCCGGCGGACGATCTGCGCCGCCTGCCGTCATGAGGCTGTTCCAGAATTGTGACTGAGGCTTTCGTTCCGGATCAGAACGCGCCCGGGAACACCCCGCCGTCGATCAGGATGTTTTGCCCGGTGATGTAGCCGGCCTGTTCCGAACACAGGAAAGCGCAGGCCGCCCCGAACTCCTCCTTGGTGCCGAAGCGCTTTGCCGGTACGCCGTTCATGCGCGCGGCGCGGGCCTGGTCGTAGGAGATGCCCTGACGCTTGGCGTTGCCCTCGAGATTGGCGACGAGGCGGTCGGTATCGAAGGTTCCGGGAAGGATGAAGTTGATGGTCACGTTCGAGGCCGCGACCTGGCGCGCAACGCCGGCCAGGAACGCGGTCAGTCCGGCGCGGGCGCCGGACGACAGGTCGAGGCCAGCGAGCGGCGCCTACACTGTGCCCGAGGTGATATTGACGATGCGGCCGAATTGCTTTCGCGTCATCGGCTCGATGGCTTTCTGGATCAGCTCGATGGCGACCACCATATTAGCCGTGACGCCTTCGAGGATCTGCGCGCGGGTGAGCTCACGGAAGTCGCGCATCGGTGGCCCGGCATTGTTGTTGACGAGGATGTCCGGCTCCGGGCAGACGGCGAACAGCGCCCTTTGCCCGTCAGATGTAGCGACATCGGCAGCGACCGGAACGATTTTCGCCCCACTTGCCTTCGCAATCTCGTCGGCTGCTGCGGCCAGCCGGTCGTGGTCGCGACCGTTGATCACAACCTCGCATCCCTCCTGTGCAAGGGCCAGCGCGCAGCCATAGCCGAGCCCGCGGCTCGATGCGCAGACGATGGCCTTGCGGCCGGCGATTCCGAGATTCATGCGGCGTCTCCTTGTCATCGTCTGCCAAAGCAGGCGATCCGGCATTCGTGACACTGGATGCCCCGCCTGCGCAGGGCATGACAAGCAGAAATATGAAGGGACGCCGATCCCGGTCGCCGATCCTGGACTAAGACATCCTTGCGCCTTCCACCGCGCGCATGTCGTGGCCGCGCCATTCGAATCCGCGGCCGAGCCAGGCATTGACATAGAGCACCGGCAGCATTGCATCGCGCAGCACGCAGGCGGCAACGAGGCGCGGTGCGGCATGCCATCCGGCCTTGGCCGAGAGCAGCCATTCGGCGCCGTACCAGGCCGCGACGAAGCCAAGCGTGGGCAGGAGAGGCGAGATACCCGCGAGCAGGACTGCGGCAATCATCGCGATCAGCGGAGGCAGCGCGCCGGAAAAGATTTCCAGCGAGAACCAGAACGGAAAGCTCGCGCGCCGCAGCCGCGCCCAGCGGCGCTGCCGCTTCCACACATCGCGGGCCTGGCGAAAGCCGAGCGGCTGGCGCACCGGCGGCTGCATCAGCCGCACCTTGAGGCCGAGACCGCGCACGATCTTGGTGCAGGCGGCATCCTCGGCGGATTCGGCGGCAAGCGCGCGAATCCCGCCGGCGCGTTCAAGGTCGGCCTTGCGCCAGAACAGTGTCTTGCCTTGCGCGAAACCGAAGCCGATGGCGTCGGCGAAATATTGCCAGCGCGCCTGGTAGTTGTTGAGCATGGCGCATTCGACCTCGGCAAAGAAGCCGTCCGGCCGGCAGCCGATCGGCGGCGAGCAGACGAGGCCGGTCTCTGCATCGCATCGTGACAGCAGCCGCTGGATATAATCGCGCGGCAGCAGCACGTTGCTGTCGCAGATCGAGACGAAAGGATGGGTGGTCTCGCGCCAGCCCTTGAACACGTTGTTGAGCTTCGGATTGTCGCTGATTCGTTCGTCGCCGATCAGCAGTCGCGCATCGATCCAGCGATGGTCGGCCATCAGCCGCTGCACCAGCGGCACTGCGGCATCGTCTGGGCGTGCTGCGCAGAATATCAATTCGTAGCGCGGATAATCGAGCCGGAAGGCCGAGCGCAGTGTGTCCTCAATATAGTTTTCAAGGCCGCAGACTGGCAGCACGATGCTGACCGGCGGCGAATCCGGTGCCGGCGTCGGCAAGGAAGGCCTGAGACGGCAGCGACGCATGGCGACTGCCACGCTCAAGAGATGAAGGCCGAGGGCCGCCGCCGCAAAAAGCGTCAAAGCAAGGATCGCGATGCTCATCCGATGCACAATGTCGATATGCGATGACATGCTGATGACGCGTCTTAGGCGCTGCGCGTAGCGCATTGTCATCAAACGGCAATGACAATGTGGGACGAGGCGGCACCGACACTGCAATGGCTGACTCGTGCTGATGACACCGACCCGGCCGCGTCACTTTCGCGCGCTTTTCATCTCCGATGTGCATCTCGGCGCCCGCGGCTGTCAGGCCGGCAAGCTTCTCGACTTCCTGCGCTGGCACGACGCCGACACCATCTATCTGGTCGGCGATATTGTCGACGGCTGGGCGCTGAAGTCGAGCTGGTACTGGCCGCAGCAGCACAACGACGTGGTCCAGAAGCTGTTGCGCAAGGCGCGCAAGGGCACGCGCATCGTTTATGTACCCGGCAATCACGACGAATTCCTGCGGGGCTATTACGGCACGCATTTCGGCGGCATCGACGTTGTCGAACACGCGATGCATCAGGGCGCCGATGGCCGTACCTACCTCATCACTCATGGCGACCAGTTCGATCTGGTTGTTACGCATGCGCGCTGGCTCGCGCTGCTCGGCGACAAGGCCTACGAGTTCGCAATCGTGCTGAACCGGCTGTTCAACACCATCCGCCGCCATCTGGGGCTCGGCTATTGGTCGCTGTCGCAATGGGCCAAGCTCAAGGTAAAAAACGCGGTTTCCTATATCGGCGAATATGAGCGGGCGCTTGCCGCCGATGCGAAGAAGCACGACGCTCAGGGCGTGGTCTGCGGTCATATCCACCACGCGGTGATCCACGAGGATTTCGGCATCCGCTATGTCAATTGCGGCGACTGGGTGGAGAGCTGCACTGCCGTGGCCGAGCATTATGACGGGCGGCTGGAAATCCTGCACTGGATCGAGGAGGGGACCGCCGCCGAAATCCCCGAATTGGCCGAGGTGCAGGCTGCCTGACGGCTGGCGCATCCCCGCCCCTGCGGGCTAGTATGACGACTCAGGCGGCGTTACGATGAGTCCCCGATGAATGCCAGGTCTGCGATCGCTCCCGGTGAGCCGGTGGGTGTCGCATTGCGTGAAATCGCTGCCGGCGCGGTCGCCGCAGCGCAGGCGATCCTCGACGATCCGGAACGCGACGCCACCACGAAGGTGCACGACATTCGCCGTGCGCTGAAGCGCTGGCGCGCGCTGCTGCGCCTGCTCGAACCGGTACTCGGTGAAGCCAGGCGGGCGCTGCGGATGCAGGCACGCGACCTGGCGCGGCGCCTGACCGTGGCGCGCGATGCGCAGTCGGCGATCGACGCGCTGAACGATGCGACCGAAGCCTGCGAAGGATTGCCGATCGCGCTGCCGAAAAAATCCGTCGAAACCATCCACACCCGGATGCAGGCGCTGAAGGCGGAAAATGAACGCAATATCTGGACCGAAGAAATCCAGACCGACCTGTCGAACTATTTAACCGCCGCTGCCTGGCAGGTCTCGCACTGGGACATGGATGGCGTCGGCGTCGACGACCTTGCCGGCATGCTTGCCAATACCTACCGGCGCGCGCGGCGGTCGATCCCGGCTGACTGGGCGAATCCAGATCCGGAAGACCTGCACGAATTGCGCCGCCGCGTGGTCGAGCATCGCTATCAGATGGAACTGGTCGAGCCGCTCTGGCCGCGCCTCGGCAAGGTCTGGGTCGACGAGGCGCAGCGGCTGCGCACACGGCTCGGCAAGGTCCAGGATCTGGAAATGCTTACAGCCAAGGCCGGGCCGCACCAGCCGCTGGCGCATTGGCGCTCGCGGCTGACCCCAATGATTGCGTATCGGCAGGACCAGCATATTCGTGCGGCCCGAAAAATCGCCACCCGGCTATTCGCCGAAACGCCGAAGGGCTTTCGCAAGCGACTCGTGGCGCTATGGGAGGCGCAATCCGGCGACGGCGAGGAAGAGTGAGCGCGATTGTTGCCTGATGGTTCCCGGCTTCCGTTCGGGCGCGTCTGCCGAAGGGGAACCGGCAATCCACCGGCAGCACTAACGTTTGTATCTGGCTCCCAGGGTCCAGCTCTGCGCGCTGTCCCGGAACGGCCGCGGATGTGGTATTGATTACGCATGGATGCCATCAGTCCGGCCGATATCGATACCGCCGCAAGCCGTATCGAAGGCGTTGCGGTGCGCACGCCGCTGATCCGCTCGCCGCTGCTCGACGAACGCGTCGGGGCACGCGTCTTTCTCAAGGCCGAGACGCTGCAGCGGATGGGCTCGTTCAAGTTCCGCGGCGCCTATAACCGCTGCGCTGCCATTCCGCCAGAAGGCCGCAAGGCCGGCGTTGTCGCCTATTCCTCCGGCAATCATGCGCAAGGCGTTGCAGCGGCGGCGAGGCTGCTCGGCATGCCTGCGGTCATCGTGATGCCGGCCGATGCGCCGCGGCCCAAGCGCGAGCGCACGGCGGCGCTCGGCGCCGAAGTCGTATTGTATGATCGCGTCCGCGAAGACCGCGCCGCCATCGCGCAGGAGATTGCCGAGCGGCGCGGTGCCGTGATCGTGCCGCCCTTCGACGATCCCATGGTGATCGCGGGGCAGGGCACAATCGGCCGCGAGATCGTGGAGGACTTGTCCGCGCTCGGACTGTCGCCGGATGTCGTGGTCGTGGGCTGCTCCGGCGGCGGTCTTGCGGCCGGCATTTCGCTTGCGATTAAGACCGCCGTTCCCGGCGCCGATCTCTATACCGCCGAGCCGGAGGGCTTCGACGATATGGCGCGCTCGTTCGTGACCGGACATCGCGAGCGCAACGCGCAGCTGTCCGGCACGATCTGCGACGCGCTGATGAGCAATACGCCGGGCGAACTGACATTTCCAATCGCCCGCCGCCTGATCGGCAAGGGCGTCACCGCAAGCGATACCGAAGTCGAATCTGCCGTCGCCTTTGCCTGGCGCGAGCTGAAGCTCGTGGTCGAGCCGGGTGGCGCCATCGGCCTTGCCGCGCTGCTCTCCGGCCGCCCGGAGGTGAAGGGCAAGGTGGTGGTGGCGATCCTGTCCGGCGGCAATGTCGATCCGGACCTGTTCTCGCGGATCATCGCGGCGTAGCGGCCCGCAGCCCGGTCCGGAGTGCACGTCAGGTGAATAGCGCGATCTTCTCGATATCCGACAGGGCGCGGATGTCAGCGAACGGATCGGGCTTGATCGGGATTTCGCGTCGCATTGTCGCCGCCGGTTGTGGTGTGGTTTCCACGGCAGCCGCTGCGGCAACAGGACCGAGAAAGGCAAGCGCGGCTGCGTCGGCTGCCGACGCTGTCAAATCGGCGACAACGATAGCCGGCGGCTCGACCGTTGCCATCGCAGTCGGTGCGACGACGGTCCGCGTAATCGCGGTTTCCGCAACAGCGGCGTCTTCAGCAGCGATGTCTTCAACAGCATCGTCTTCGAAAACGACGTCATCGACATCAATGGCCCTTCGAACGGCGATCTCCGACACCGCGATGTCGGTTTTGAAAATGTCGGGCGTCTCAAGGCGGTCTGCGGCATCTTCTGCGACAGGCTCAGCCTCGGCAAATTCGTCCTGCGGTGACATCGTGGCGCCGTCAGCAAGAGCCGGCACGGACGGTTCGAGACTTCTCGACTGCAGAAGTCGTTCGATACGCCCGATCGCATCCAGGAGTGTCGCGGTATCGGGCGCATTCCTTTCGGCGGCCGCATTGCGACGCAGATATTCCTGCAAAAACCAGCGGCCGCGCGCGCTCTGCGTCAGCGCGGCGAGAATAGTGTCATAGTCCGCTTCGGCCGGCGGCGAGTCGTCCGGCGCCGGGGCGTGATTCGCGACCATGATTCAGGATACCCGATCCCGCGACAGTTTCGTCCTGAGGGCGGCCCTGTTCTACGCGGTTTCCTACAGCCTTCTTGGCATTCATCTGCCGTTCTTTCCAGTATGGCTGCAGTCCACCGGATTTAGTGCCGGCGAGGTCGGGGCGATTCTGGCTGCAACCGCCTTGCTTCGGATTGTCTCCGTTCCGGTTGCCACTGCCGCCGCCGACCGCCAACTCGGCCTGCGCCCGACGATCATACTGTTCGCAATGGCGACCGCTGCAGGATTCAGCGCGCTCGGTCTCGTCTCGGGACCGTGGCTGATTGTGGCGCTGACCGCGTTCACCGCGTTCGCCCATACCCCGGCTGTCGCGTTGCAGGATGCCTATACGCTGCGCGGACTGCGCGCTCGCAGCGCTGTCTACGGCCCGGTCCGCCTGTGGGGTTCAATCTTCTTCATCCTCGCCAATATCGGCGCCGGACTGGCTTTCGACCTGATCGAAACCCGCCACCTGATCTGGCTCCTCGCCGCGGCAGCGATGGCGACGGCGCTGGTCGCAACGCTCCTGATGCCGCTGCCGGCCCCGGTGCCGGCGACGGAGCAAGGCTTGCCGGCCCGGCCGTTCTGGCGCGCGGGACGGTTTATGGCGATCGTTATCGCTGCAAGCCTGATCCAGTCGAGCCACGCCGTCTATTACGGTTTCTCGACCATCACCTGGAAAGCTGCCGGCTTCGACGGACTTGTCATCGGGGGCCTCTGGGCGCTCGGCGTTGTCGCGGAAATCGTGCTGTTCGCGTTCGCCGGCCGGTTGCCGCGAGCCTTCGGTCCGGTCCAGCTCATCGTGCTTGGCGGTCTCGGCGCCGGCATCCGCTGGATCGGCCTTGCCTTCGATCCGACCGGATGGACGCTGCCGCTCCTGCAGGCGCTGCATGCCCTATCGTTCGGCGCCAGTCATCTTGGCGCGGTCGCCTTCATCGCCCATGCCGCGCCGGAAGGCCGCGGAGCGACCGCGCAAGGCTATTTCTCGGTGGTGCAGGGCATCGCCTTCAGCGCCAGCATGCTGCTGGCCGGAACCCTGTACGCCGCGATCGGCGCGGCCAGTTATGCCGCGATGGCCGCGATTGCCTTGGCCGGGGCAGCAGTTGCAGGCGCTGTATGGCTGCGCAAGCCTGATGCGTAGCGGGGTGAACGACGGACGCGCGGTGCGCCGCGTTCAGTTGCAGACGCGATACATCGACATCAATTCGGGCCCGGACAGAAACACCATTTTCGGCTTCAGGCCGCCGCGCTTTTTCAGCCAGGCGCGGATTTCGCCCGGATAGATGTCCCATAGCGCCTGGGTGCCCTCGCGGCTCAGCACCGGACGGCCGTTGCGTCCGGGATTCCAGGCGGCGTGAAAGCCGAGCTGGGCTCTGCGTGTCACGCAGATGCGTTCGCGCGGCACGACGCCGAGCACGATGGTGCAGGCCGAGAGGCACGGACCGTCGATAATGACATGACGGCCGGAATTGCGCAGGCTGACGAAGTTGTCGAGATAGGGGCCAATCTGCCCGCCCTTGTCGTTGGCGATCCGCACTGCCGCATTGGCATCGTCGGCTCCCAGCAAAGCCAGCAGCGCTGCAGCCAATCCTGCGCGTAACCGCATTCCCCGACCTCCCCAAGCCGACGACATGCCCGACGACAAAAGTTAGACAGGAATGCAGCGCGTTGCCAAGACCGCGACAAGACCGCGCCGCGCGTAAACCCTCAGTGTGAGAATTCCGCAACGCCGCTTACGCGCGGATGCGCGCGTTATCCCCACAATTGCGGTCTTGCCGGATAAACGATGCTGCCGTCATAGACGAGACCGTCCGGCCGGTCGCGCGCGAGCAGCAGCGGTCCGTCGAGATCGGCGATGCGCGCGGCTTGCGCGATCAGCATGGCGGGCGCCATCGACAGCGAGGTCGCAACCATGCAGCCGGCCATGGTCATCAAGCCGAGCTGGTGCGCTTCCGCTGACATCGCAAGCGCCTCGGTCAGGCCGCCGGTTTTATCGAGCTTGATATTGACCGCATCGTACTTGCCGATCAGAGCGGGGAGGGAGGCGCGGTCATGCGCGCTTTCGTCGGCGCAGACCGGAACCGGACGCGCGATTTTGCGCAGCGGCTCGTCGGCGTCGGCGGGCAGGGGCTGTTCGACCAGCGTCACGCCGGCCGCGGCGCAGGCTCTCAGGTTTTCGGCGAGGTTGTCCGCCGTCCAGCCCTCGTTGGCGTCAACAATCAGTTCTGTGGCCGGAACCGCGGCACGGATGGCGGCAATCCGGGCCGGGTCGCCCTCGGCGCCAAGCTTGACCTTGAGGAGCGGGCGCGCAGACGCGGCGCGTGCCGCCTCGGCCATGGCCTGCGGCGTGCCGAGCGAGATGGTGAAGGCGGTGGTCAGCGGGCCGGGCGGCGGCAACCCGGCCAGGACATGCACCGGGGTTGCGGATTGCTTGGCCTCAAAATCCCAGAACGCGCAATCGAGCGCGTTGCGGGCGGCGCCCGGCGGCAGCGACTGCTGCAAAGCGTCGCGCGTCAGCCCGCCTGCCACCGCGCCTGCCAGTTCCTGCAGCTTTGAGGCGACCGTTTCGGGGCTTTCGCCGTAGCGGGGATAGGGCACGCACTCGCCACGGCCGCGGGACCGGCCGTCGGACAGTTCCGCCACCACCACGCGCGCCTGCGTCTTGGCGCCGCGGCTGATGGTGAATTGTCCTGCAATGGGCCAGGTTTCGATGCTGATGGTGAGTTGCGGGCCGGCCGGGTTAACCATGAGTTTAAGGCTTTGTTAACCTCTCTCGACAGCCGGAGGCACTCTGTTAAGTATGTGACGGAAATGCGGTTTTTCTCAAGGCGCCGGAATGCAGGGCCGCGGGCACGGCCATGCGGGCGCCGGGGACCGTCCGGGGGCTTCGGGGACGGGGAGTGAGTATGAGTTCGGACGCGTTGCTGGCCGCCACGGTCAATGGCGACCGCCTCGATCTGCTTGCGGGCGGCGACTGGACGGCCGACCGCGCCAACGATCTGGAGCGGCTCGTGATGGCGGTGGCGATCCCGCCGCAAAGCCCGATCCGCTTCGTCCGGGTCGATATGGCCGGCGTTGCGAAGCTCGATACCTACGGCGCCTGGCTCTTGGAGCGGCTGTTGCGCGGCTCGCGCGAGCAGGGCGCCTCGACCGACGTGGTCAATCTGCCCGACCAGTTCCGCACCATCGTCGAAACCGTCCACCAGACCACCGAACTTCCCGATCCGGAGCGGACGCGGCGCACCAGTGTGCTGGACTGGCTTGCGACCGTCGGCGAGAACATGGCGGAGGTCGGCAAATCGGCCGCCTTGTTTGCGCAGATGCTGGGCGCCGTCACCGCGGCCTTCCTGCGCGTCTTCATCCGCCCGCGCAGCTTTCGCTTCACCTCGCTGGTCAACCAGATCGACCTGGTCGGCTGGCGCGCGGTGCCGATCATCGTCCTGATCACCTTCCTGATCGGCGCGATCCTGGCGCAGCAGGGCATTTTCCATTTTCGCAGATTTGGCGCCGACATTTTCGTGGTCGACATGGTCGGCATCCTGGTGCTGCGCGAAGTCGGCGTACTCATCGTCTGCATCATGGTGGCCGGCCGTTCCGGCTCGGCCTATACAGCCGAACTCGGCTCGATGAAGATGCGCGAGGAGGTCGATGCTCTGCAGACCATGGGCTTCGATCCGGTCAGCGTGCTGGTGCTCCCGCGCATTCTCGCGCTCGTGATCGCAGTCCCGATCCTGACCTTCCTCGGCGAAATGTCGGCGCTGTATGGCGCGGGACTGGTCGCCTCGCTCTATGGCGGCATCCAGCCCGAAGTGTTCCTGCAGCGGCTGCGCGAGGTCATCAGCCTGAACCATTTCATGGTCGGCATGATCAAGGCGCCGTTCATGGCGCTGGTGATCGGCATCGTCGCCTGTGTGCGCGGGCTTGAAACGAAGGGCTCGGCGGAATCGCTCGGCGCGCAGACCACCGCTGCGGTGGTCCAATCTATCTTTCTTGTGATCGTGCTGGACGGAATTTTCGCCGTATTCTTCGCGGCGATCGACAAATAGGCGGCCCTGCATGTCCAACACGGATATTGGCTTCGATATTCTCTCGCTGTTCGACGACGGCCCGGAGCCGCAGCTCGACATTTCGCAGGACATCGCGCTACGGGTGCGCAACCTGCAGGTCAAGTTCAAGCGGCAGCATGTGCTGAAGGGCGTCAATTTCGACGTCAAGCGCGGCGAGGTGCTGGGCTTTGTCGGCGCGTCCGGCGCCGGCAAATCGGTTTTGCTGCGCACGATGATCGGGCTCATCCAGCCGACCTCGGGAACCATCGAGGTGTTCGGCCAGGAATTTTCAAAGGCGAAGGAATTGCGCGAGCAATTGATCGAGCGCCATTGGGGCATCCTGTTTCAGCACGGCGCGTTATTCTCGGCGCTGACGGTGCGCCAGAATGTGCAATTCCCGATGCGCGAATATCTCAACCTGTCGCCGCGCCTGCTCGATGAAGTCGCGGCGGCTAAGCTGAAGATGGTGGGGCTGCCGCCGGAAGCGCTGAACAAGATGCCCTCGGAATTGTCGGGCGGCATGATCAAGCGCGTGGCACTGGCGCGCGCGCTCGCGCTCGATCCGGCGATCGTGTTCCTCGACGAGCCGACCTCCGGCCTCGACCCCATCAGCGCAGGCGAATTCGACAATCTGATCAGAACCTTGCAGCGCACTTTGGGGCTCACCGTTTTCATGGTAACCCATGACTTGGACTCCCTGCATTCCGTCTGTGACCGGATTGCCGTTCTCGCCGACGGCAAGGTGATCGCGGCAGGGCCGATGTCGACGATGCTGGCCTCGGAACATCCGTGGCTGAAGGCTTATTTCCGCGGCAAGCGCGGCCGCGTTGGCGCAACGATGTGAGGTTGGGCGTATGGAAACGCGAGCGAATTACATCCTGATCGGCTGCTTCACGTTAGCGGTCATCCTCGGCGCATTCGGCTTCGTCTACTGGTTCCACCATGTCGGTGGCACCGGTGAGCGCACCGCCTACAACGTCGTGTTCCAGGGACCGATCGGTGGCCTGCGTTCGGGTGCGTCCGTCACCTTCAACGGCATCCGCGTCGGCGAGGTTACCGGGCTCACGCTCGACCCGAAGGACCCGAAGAATTCCATCGTCACCATCTCGGTCGATGCCAATACGCCGATCCGCTCCGACACCGAGGTCAGCCTCGATTCGCAGGGACTGACGGGGATCGCCATCCTGGCGCTGCGCGGTGGCTCGCCGAGCGCGGAGCCGTTGACCGCGAAGATGGGCGACACGCCGCTTCTGACCGCAGGATCCAGCGCTTCTCAGGACATGATGGCGGCAGCGCGCGACGTGGCGCGGCGGATCGATACGGTGCTGCTGGAGAACCAGCAGGCGCTGAAGAATTCGCTAAAGAACATCGAGAGCTTCACCGACATGCTGGCGAAGAATTCGGACTCGCTGTCGAAGTCGGTCAAGAACATCGAATCCTTCACCGATGCGCTGGCGAAGAATTCGGAGAAGGTCGACGGCATTCTCGCCGGCGCCGACCGCGTGCTCGGCAATTTCGAAACGCTGACGGCGGAGAAGGGCGACGTGCCGGAGGCGGTTCGCGCATTCAAGGCGCTTGCGGAAAATCTCGACAAGCGGATCGAGGGGCTGGTGGTCGACAGCCGCCGCACGCTCAACACCATCGACCGCGCGGTCCGTAATTTCGACGAAAATCCCTCGCGCATCATCTTCGGCGGCGGAAGGCCGGCGACGCAGCCGGCCCGGCGCTGATCTCGCGGTCGCCTGCAGTTATCCGTTTGTGAGGCTTTTTGCGCGGGGGCTTAGACTAGCCTACGGTTCGGCCGAAGGCTTGGCTCGCAAGACTTGGATCGCAAGACTTGGCTCGCAAGACTTTTCCCGGATGCGGGCGGGGCTCTGCGCAAGGTCACATGCAGTTGCTATGCACGAGCAGTGTCAAACCGTCGATCCCGAACTCGCTTTCCAGCGATCGGCCGGACCGACTCAGCCAGGCTGATTGGGCCTGATATGCGAGCTTCTCGCGTTCGACAATGCAATTGTATTTCAGCCTGGCGACGCTTTGCAGGTGATGCACCATCTCGTGGACCAGAACGGACATCTGGGCTTCGCTTTCCCCGGTCCAATCTTCCGAAAGATAGATCGTCGCGCGCGCATCGTCATAGAGAGCAATGACGTCGGTCAGGATCGTCTTGTCTACGCTCTGACGCCGGGTCAGGCGGTCCCGCACCGCAAAGCCGTTCAGGTACATAGCCGTCAGCCGAGCCGGGCTTTCGAACACGATCGCCGGGCGCTCCGCCGGGCTCGCCAGTCCGAAATGACTCGCCAGCCATGCGATGATCGCATCGATCTGGTCGGCCGAAATTCTCCCGTCTGCGGGCTCCGGCGCGTTGCAGCGGTCCGCCTCATAGAGCTGCAACGCGCCTTGCGCCGGAGCGCAGGCCATCGCCTTTGCGGGGACTAAGGCGAAGGCGAGTCCCAGGATCGTCCCAATGAGCAGGATTTTCGGATACGCAAGCACAGTTCAGTCTCCACTGCCTGACGCAACATGCAGGGCGGCGGGGCTGTCCTCTGTGATCCAGATCACAATTTTCGAAAATTTGAAGCGATCTGAGATACGAGAAAGAGAGCGGGGCGCGTGCGATCACGCGCCCCGTTCGGCCGTCACTCCGCGGGAAAAATCCGGTCAGTCGAACCGGCCGGCGGCATGCGCCAGCATGGTGTAGACCTTCCCGGTTTCCGAAATCAGATAGGTCCGCACCATCGCCTGGCCGCCGCGCTCGTCGCGCGAGACGTCCTCGAGCAGGCGTTCGAATTCGGCGATGTAGCGGTCCACCGTGGTGCGGAAATTACGGTCTGCACGGTAGCGGTTGCGGATATCGTCGAAGGCGCGCTGGCCGGTCATGGTGTAGAGCTGGCGCGTGAAGGCGTCGCGCTCGCCGCGATTGTAGCGGTCCCACATATCGACGGCCGCATCGTGGTCCACGAGCCGCGCAATGTCGGCCGACAATGCGTCGAGCGAATCCAGCGGGCGTTGCGGTGGAGGCGGCGGCAACTGACGCGCCGGTTGCGCCGGCGGCGCCTGTACTTCGTCGGCGCGGTGCAGCAGATCGGACAGCCAGCCGCCCTGACTGGCGCGCGCGGCGGGCGCGGCGGGCGCGGCGGGCGCGGCAGGGGGGGCAGGCGGATAAGCCTCGGCGCGCGGCGGCACAGGTGGCGAAGCAGGCCGGACGGGCGCTTGCGGCGGCTGTTCCGGATGCCGCGCCTGAGGCGTGCGCGGCGCCTCGGTACGGCCGCCGCCGACGACGGCGAGCACCGGCTCGGCGGCGCGGCGCGGCTCTGCCGCCTCGATCGCGCGGCCGTGGCGGCTGACGATCCGGTTCAGCTCGGCCAAAGCCTCGATCTGGTCGACGATAACGCGGCGCATCTGCGCAGCGTTCTCGGCGGTCTCCTGCGGCAATTCGAGGATCCCGCGCCGCAATTCGGTGCGGGTCTGCTCGAGCTGCGCCTGCATTTCAGCGGCCATCTCCTTCATGCCGGCCAGCGTTTCCGCAAAGCGCTCCGCCGACTGCTTGAACAATGTATCGGTCTCGACGATCGCCTGGTCGTAGATCGTCTGCATGAGGTCGCTGGTGCGCTTGCTCTCGACCTCCGCGGTCTCGCGGACGATCTCGAATTGCTCGGCAATGGAGCGGGCGCCGGAGGTCGAGCTTTCCGCGACCGCCCGGGCGATTTCGAGGGCGCGGTTCTCGGCACCGGCGAGGGAGCGGTCGAGCAGCTCGGTAAAGCGTGCGAGCCGCTGTTCCAGATCCTCAGACTTCATGTCGAGCGTCGCAACGAGCGTTTCCAGCGCGGCCTTGCGCTCGGCAACCGTCTGCTCGCTGCGGCGATTGCTCTTGTCGACGGCCTCCACCGCTTCCACCAGGACCCGGCCATGCTGGGCGAATTGCGCCGCAAGCTGCGACAGGTTTTCCAGCACCGCCGAAGTGTCGGAGCGGAACGATTGCACATGGGCGTTGATCTGCTCGCCCACGATATCGCTGCGCGAGGTCACATCGTTCATGGCATTGGCGAATTCGGAGACGCGGGTTGTCAGCGAGCCCTCGATCACCGCCATGTTCTCGTGCGCCGCGGTGAGCACCTCGTGCAGCAGCACATTGGCCTCGCGCATGCGTTCGAACAGCGTGTTGGATTCGCCGCGCAGCCGCGCATGCGTTTCCATGACCTGTGCGACCGATTCGGTTGCGACCCGTTCGGTCTGCTCGATCGCTTCGCGCGTGGTATGCTGCAGGTTCTGCAGGGTCTGGTTGACGCGCGCGGTCGAGGTCTCGCCGGCGTCGTTGATGATGCGGGCCAGCTCGTTCGAATTGTCCAGCATCGTGCGCGTGAAGTCGAAGCCCTTGCTCTCGATGGCGCTGACCGCCGAGTGGGTGGCGCGCTGGACTTCGCTGGTGAATTCCTGGCCCTTTGCCGACAGCGCGGCGAGCAGGGTCGAGGAATTGGTATCGAGCACCCGGGTCATTTCATTGGCCCGCGCCGAGACCGCGGCGGCGATCTCGTCGGCCTTGCCGACGAAGCCGCGCGCGACTTCGGCGCTGACCCCGAGCAGGGTGCGTTCGACCTCGCTGGCATTCTGCTTGAGCACCGAGCCGATGCCCGCGGACACCACGCCGAGCACGCGCTCGGCTTCGGTTGCGGCGTTGCGCATGGCTTCGGTCGAGGTCGTGGCGAGGGCCGACATCGAGCGTTCGGCTTCGCCGGTATTGTGGCTGACGGACTGCGCCAGCATTTCCAGACGGCTGTTGAGCGCCTCGGCCGCAGCTTTGGTGCGCGATTCGATCTGGCCCGTGACCGTTTCCGAACGGCTCACCAGCATGTCGGTAACGGCATGGGTGCGCGCTTCGATCTGCATCGCGATCTTCTCGGCGCGCTCGGCGAGGGTGTCGGTCGCAGAACGGGTGCGTCCCTCGACCTGAAGCGCCGCCTGTTCGGCGCGCTCGGCGAGCACGTCGGCGACGGAGCGGGTACGGCCTTCCACCTGGGAGGCGGCCTGTTCGGCCCGCTCGGCCAGCGCCTCGATCGCGGTCCGGGTCCGGCCCTCGATCTGGATCGCGGACTGCTCGGCGCGTTCGGCGAGGATTTCGGTCGCCGAACGGGTGCGGCCCTCGACCTGGTTTGCGGCCTCTTCCGCGCGCTCGGCGAGCACGTCGGCGACGGAGCGGGTGCGGCCCTCGACCTGGGACGCGGCCTGTTCGGCCCGCTCGGCCAATGCCTCGATCGCGGTGCGGGTACGGCCCTCGATCTGGATCGCGGATTGCTCCGCGCGCTCGGCCAGAATGTCGGTGGCGGCGCGGGTCCGGCCTTCGAACTGCATTGCCGCATGCCCGGCGCGTTCGCCAAGGACGTCGGCGGCGGTCCGCGTGCGGCCTTCGAGCTGGGCTGCAGCCTGTTCGGCCTGCTGGCCAAGCAACTCGGCCGCTGCGCGCGATCGAACCTCGAACTGCGACGCCGCCTTTTCGGCGCGCTCAGCCAGGATGTCCGTCACCGAGCGGGTGCGGCCTTCGATCTGCAGGGCCGCGGTCTCGGCGCGTTCAGTGACCGCTTCGGTCGCGGTGCGGCTGCGGTTTTCGATCTGCAGGACGATCTGGTCGGCGCGCGAGGCGAGGTCGTCGGCCACCGCACGGGTCCGGCCCTCGATCTGGGACGCGGCCTGTTCGGCCCGCTCGGCCAGAATGTCGCTGGCGCCGCGGGTGCGGCCTTCCACCTCGGCGGCCGCCTTGTCGGCGCGTTCGATCAGGATTTCGCTTGCCGATCGGGCGCGCGTTTCGAGTTCGATCGACATTTTGTCGGCGCGATCGGCCAAGAACTCGGCCGCGAGCCGGGCGCGGGTCTCGACGGTCTGGACCGCGCTGTCCGAACGCTCGCTCAGGGATTGTACGGCGCCTGCGCTCTTGCTCTCCAGCAATTCGGTGACCTTGGTGAGTTTGTCCACCACGGTGTCGGCGACGCCGAGGCCACGGCTTTCGAGCTGGCTCGTGGCCGCTTCGGTGCGCCCGATCAGCAGTTCCTCGAACTTGCCGATCCGGGTATCAAGAGTGCTCGCCACTTCTCCGGCCCGCTTGCCGAGAACCTGGTCGATTTCGGAAGCCTTGGCGGCGATTGCCTCAGCCAGCGTGTTGCCGCGCGATTCGATCGCCTTGTGCACCTCACCGATCCGCGACTCGATGGCGACCACGACTTCCTTGCCGCCCTCGGCGAGGGTCTTGGCGATTTCGAGAACCCGTCCGCCAAGCGCGTCGTTGAGCGTTTGCGTGCGATTGTCGAGCGCTTCCTGGAAGCGGTTCAGCCGCAGATCGAGTGCGTCGGTGATCTCGCCGGTCTTGCTGCCGATGCGCTGATCGAAATTGTCGATACAGGCGCGCATCGTATCGGTGACCGACTGGGTGCGGTCGCCGAGCCGTTCGACCAGTTCGGTGCCGTGCAGTTTCACGGTGCGGTCGAACTCGCCGAGATGGCGGGTGATCAGGTTGCCCAAGTTGGATGCATCGTTGGCGATCCGTTCGGCCAGCGCGGTGCCGCCCTGGCTGAACATTTCCTCGAATGAAATGAGCCGCGCGCCAAGCATTTCCTTGAGCGCGTCGCCATGGGTTCCGATAGTGGTGGCGATGGTGTCGGCGGAACTGCGGAAGGTCTCCATAACCTCGTCGCTGCGCGACAGGATGGTCTCGGTGATCGCGGCGCCGGTCTGTTCGAGCTTCTGCACCACGTCGCCGCCGCGCAGGCTGAGATCGACCACCAGCGATTCGCCGGTCGCACGCAAGGTCGAATTCACTTCCTCGCTGCGCGCCGAGATATTCTCCGCGATCTGCGCGGAAATCTGCGAAAGATTGTCCGCGCTTACCGCTGCGACCTGCGAAAGATTGTCCGCGCTTTGGGCGGCGACCTGCGTGAGATTGTCGGCGGCCTGTGCCGAAACCTGCAGCAGGCTGGCCGAGATTTCGCCGGCGCGCTCGCTCATCAATTCGGTGATGGTGGTCGAACGCTGCGAGAAGTCGTTGGTGACGTTCGACAGCCGCAACTGCATCATCTCGATCAGATTCTGCGACAGGACGTCGAATTCCTCGGCGATCGACTCGGTCTTGAAGGCGAGGCTGGCATTGAGCCGTTCGGCCGCGCTGTCGATCGCGCTGGTCGTGGCGAAACCGGAATTTTCGATCGAGGTGGCGGCCTGCTGGCTGATATTGTCGACGGCCTGCGCGGTCTCCTGCGCGATCTGGCGCAGCCGCTCCAGGATTTCGCCGGCGCGCTCGCCGAGCTGGGCCAGCATCTCATCGCTGACCCGGTTCAGGGTAATGTTGATATGATCGGTCTTTTCCTGCAGTTCGCGGGTGATGCCATCGGTCGCCGCGGCAACCTGGGAGGCCACCTGATCGCTGATCCCGGTAATGTCCTGATTGAGGTCGAGATGCACGCCGGTGATGGCGTTGCGCACCTGTTCGGCCTGTCCGATCAGGCTGTCGCGCTGGCCGGCGAGATCGTCGAGCAGACCGCGAATGCGCACTTCGTTGTCATTGTAGGCCCGTTCGAGGGCTGCGACTTCGCTTTGCACCAAGGCTTCGAGTTCGGCAGCGCGCGCCAGCGCGCGCTCGACGCCGTCGCCCATGGCGGCGACCTCCCGGCGGATGGCCTGGCCGACACTGACGATCGCTTCGCGGGCGAGGCCTTCGGGCTCCGACAGGCGCAGCGCCACTTCGGCCATGGATTGGGACAGCGCGCGCATCTCGCGCGAGCGCTGGATCATGTGCGCGACGGTGAAGAAGAACCCAACCGGGGCAAGAAAGGTGAACAGCAGGGCGATCAGGACAAAAGCGAAATTCTGCTGCAGCTGAGATAGGTATGGCGCGGTGAGGATGACGGCGAGCACAACCCACACAGCCGACAGAATGCCGGCTGCGATGAACATCGGCTTTGGCGAGGGTACGCGCGTCGATTGCAGAATCTGGCCGACCGACTTCCAGTCGTCATTGGCGGGGCGGCCGGGCTCGACATCGGCCGGGCTTTCCAAGCCGAAAGCCGGATCGCTTCCGGCCGCGACGGGCTCGCGCATCGGGATTTGCGGCTCGGCGGCAACGGGGGACCGCGCGGCCGGCGGTTTCGCTGCCGGCCTTAGTTCTTTATCGGAAGCGGGCGGCGGTGCGGCCGGACGCGCGGCTGCGGGATTGTTCATTTCGGCGTCCCGGACCTTGAGCGCCTCCTGAATCGCCGCCATCGCCGCTTCGGTCGGATCGACGACCTTCTTCGGTTTGTTGGACATTGGTCTTCCCGCCTCACTGACACAAACTGACGGGGCACAGTCCGGGCATTCGAAGCGATCCTCGGCCAAAAAGCCGCAGGTTCAGCCAGTCGCAATATTGCCAAGACATCAGCCGCCGGGAGCCATCCTATCGGCTTAACCGGCCGAATTAAACAGTCCGCGTTAAGTCCTTCTTAATCATCGTTAATGAGGTACCGTTCAACCCTGTGTGATTTCGGAACAGCATCGGGAACCCACACCTTAGGCATTCGTTAACGCTGGCGGAAATTGCTGTCCTTGCGCTGCCTTTTCGGGGCCGTTTTTTACCCCGCTTTGGCCTGAGGCAGGTCAAATTACCCGGATAGGAGCCGTTAGAGCTCCGGAGGCGTATGATGATCGAAGTGACCCAGACGGCGCTGGACGCCGTGGCGTCGCCCCCGCTGATCCCGGGCGACCGGCCGATTGACCATGTCCACCTGGCGCGCATGACGCTCGGCGATCGCGCACTGGAGCGCGAGGTATTGACGCTTTTCGAGCGCCAGATCGGTCTTCTGATGGGCCGCATCGAAACCGCATCGCATCCGGTTGCGGCGGCGGCAGCTCATACATTGAAGGGCTCGGCCGACGGTATCGGCGCTTTCGCCATTGCGAAAGCGGCAGCCGAAGTCGAGCAGGCGGCTCTTGCGGGAGACCTTGCCCGCCGCAGCTTCGCCATCGATGCGTTGCGTGCGGCGATCGGCGAGACGCGCACCGAAATCGCGGAGCTGTTGCGTCCGGTCTGTTGAGCCTGAGCTGGCTCGCGACTGGTGGGGCTCAGGGATTCCTTTGTTGTCAAAAAGCCGGACCTTCGGCTCGTGCCGAGGCCGCTGGCGCTCGGCCGACAATCCGCTATATACCGGCGGACGCGGCGGCCGGCCGGATCGCTGCTTTTCCCTTGGACAGCGTAGTTTGAAAGCCCCAGATGGCCAAGATCATCTTTATCGACCACGGAGGCGAAAGCCGGACCGTCGAGGCCGAGAACGGCTCAACGGTGATGGAAAACGCCATCAAAAATGGGATCCCCGGCATTGAGGCGGAATGCGGCGGCGCCTGCGCCTGCGCCACCTGCCACGTCTATATCGACGAGGCCTGGACCGAGATTGTCGGCCCGCCCTCGCCGATGGAAGAGGACATGCTGGATTTCGGCTTCGACGTGAAGCCGAATTCGCGGCTGTCCTGCCAGATCAAGGTGTCCGACGAACTCGACGGGCTGATTGTGCGTACCCCGGAGCGGCAGGCCTGATCTGCTAACGCAGCACACCGGCTGCAGCGCGGTTGTCACTTTAAGGGAAAGGACGATCCGGAACGCCGTGCCGCGCCGGCCGGGGATGACGCCGGAAATCGGGTTGGATACAAACGATCGCATCCCTGCCCCATCCCGGAAACCTCGCAGCGATCCATTTTGCATCATGCCGAAAATCACGTTCATCGAATATGACGGCACCGTCCACGACATCGTCGCAGAGCCCGGCGAGACGGTCATGGAAGCCGCCATGCGCGGCTCGGTTCCGAGCATCGTCGCCGAATGCGGCGGCTCCTGCACCTGCGCCACCTGCCACATTTACGTGGACGAAGCGTGGCTCGACAAAACCGGAGAGCGCTCGCTGGAAGAGGACGAGCAGCTCGACAATGCCTATGACGTGCGCGCCAATTCGCGGCTGTCATGCCAGATCAAGATGAGCGAAGACCTCGACGGATTGCTGGTTCGCACCCCAAGCTATCAGGGCAGGTGACGTCATGCTGGACGCGACGAATGTCATCAAGACCGATGTGGTGATCATCGGAGCGGGGCCCTGCGGCCTGTTCGCGGTGTTTGAACTTGGCCTGCTCGACATCAAGGCGCATTTGATCGACATTCTCGACAAACCGGGCGGCCAATGCGCCGAGCTTTATCCCGAGAAGCCAATCTATGACATTCCCGGCATTCCGATGGTCACCGGCGACGGCCTGACCAAGGCGCTGCTTGAACAGATCAAGCCGTTCGGTCCGCAATTTCATTTCTCCGAGATGGTGGAGACCATCGAGCGGATCGGCGATCCGGAATTTCGCGTCACCACCGATGCCGGCAAGGTGTTCGAATGCAAGGCGGTGATTGTCGCAGCCGGCGGCGGCTCGTTCCAGCCGAAACGTCCGCCGATTCCCGGCATCGAGGCCTATGAGGCCAAGTCGGTGCATTATGCGGTGCGCCAGATGGAGCAGTTTCGCGGCAAGCGTCTCCTTGTCGCGGGCGGCGGCGATTCCGCGCTGGACTGGACGCTGAATCTCGCGCCGCTTGCCGGCCATCTGACATTGCTGCACCGCCGCCAGGAATTCCGCGCCGCGCCCGACAGCGTCAACAAGATGATGGCGCTGGTCGGCGAGGGGAAGATCGATTTCGTGCTCGGGCAGGTGACCTCGCTGGAAGGCAATGACGGCCAGGTCGAAAAAGCCATCGTCAAGCGCAACGACGGATCGAATTTCGAGATCGCCTGCGATGCGATCCTGCCGTTCTTCGGGCTCACCATGAAGCTCGGCCCGGTCGCGAACTGGGGGCTGAAGCTCGACGACGATCTGATCGAGGTCGAGACCGCAAGCTTCGAGACCTCCGAGAAGGGTATCTTCGCCATCGGCGACATCAACACCTATCCGGGCAAGCTGAAGCTGATCCTGTGCGGCTTCCACGAGGGCGCGCTGGCGGCGCAGAAAATCCACCGCTACGTCTATCCGGAAAAGAAGCTGACCTTCCAGTACACGACCTCGTCGACCAGCCTGCAGAAGAAGCTCGGCGTCGCGTAGGCGGCGCTCGCACCTCCGGTGGAACTGGAGGCGGAACCATGGGCATCTATCGACGGTATATCGGGCCGCGCCTGATCGCCTTTGCCTGTTCGCAGGCGGCCGTTACCGAACTGCGCCAGTCGATCCTTTCGCGCGCCGGCGGGGTCGTGCTTGAAATCGGCATCGGCCCGGGCCTCAACCTCGCCCATTACGATCCGGCCAAGGTCGTAAAGGTGATCGGGATCGATCCGGAGCCGGGCTTTCTCGAACTCGGCAGGAAGCAATTTGAGCAGAGCCCGGTTCCCGTCGAGATCGTTCAGGCGCCGGGCGAGGCGCTTCCGCTCGATGACGACATCGCAGATACTGCGGTGCTGACCTACACCTTGTGCTCGGTCGGCGAACCGGTTGCGGCTTTGCAGGAAATCCGCCGCGTGCTCAAACCCGGCGGCCGTCTGTTTTTCCTCGAGCACGGCCGCTCGGACGAAGCGAATATTGCGCAATGGCAGGACCGTCTCAACCCGCTGTGGAATGTGTTCTCCTGCGGCTGCCAGATCAACCGCGATACCGCAAAATTGCTGAGCAAGGCGGAATTTCGGATTGAGGATGTCGACCGCTTCTATTTGCCGGGGGCGCCGAAGGTACTAGGCTTCCATTGTCGCGGGACAGCGGTTTGATGGGTCGCGTCCTGCGCGACAAGGGGCAGCAAAAGGATGACATGTCGAAACCGGTGCGATTCTGAAATCGTCCCGGCCGACGATCAGGCGGGGAAGGTGCCATGCGTTGGATGTTTGCGGTTTGCGTTGCGGCCGGGCTCGCGCTTCTTGGTGCCCCCGATGCGATGGCGCAGGCTAAGAAGGCGAAGAAATCCGCTCAGCCCGCTTGCCTGAATGCGCTTGCCTGCGGCCCGCAGCCGGTGCGCAAGATTCGCAAGCCGAAGAACGAACGCTTCATGAGGTCGGCGAGCTGACAGGTCAGCTCAAGGTTCGCCGCACCAGCAGAGTCTAACGCGTCACCGCCGGCGGCGTTTGCAGCGGCGCCAGCGGTTCGGCACGGACCTGTTGTGGGTTCCGCAGTCCGAGCACCGCACGCAAGGCCGGCATCGCCGCGTCCGCCATTGCGGCATGGCCTTCTGCGGTCGGATGGACCGCCCCGCCGTAAACCGCACTGGTCGCCCCCCAGGTGGCGTCGTGCAGGTCGCTCGGCTGCACCGCAGGCGAGATGCCTTCCGGGAACGTCATGGCGGTGAAATAGCTGTCGTTGGCGGTGCGGATCCAGCGCGCGCGAGGGCTGTAGGGCCGGAAGTCGCGGGCGCGCAGATTGCAGCGCAGGGGATCGGTGGCGGCGACGGACGGGTTGCTTTCGAAGCTTTCGCCATTCTCAAGAAAACATTCGCGATCGAAGACCGGATCCTGCGGCGAGCGGGCGCAGAAGCCCCGGAATGCAAATTCGGCCTGGTGCGTGTCGACATAGATCATCCGATCGGTCGACGGATCGCGGCAGGTCCCGGCGGCCTCGCAGGTGGCAAGCGCGCGCAACCGCGGGAAGAATTCCCTCTCGACGAAGTCCGAGGTCTCGCGCAGCTTGGCCCCGTCCACATTGAAGGCCGGATGCACATCGAAGCCGCCGGGGCCGCCCCGGCAGACCTGTCCGCCATTGACCATCGCCGGGTTGCCGTAGCCGACGAACACCACGCGCTGCAGATTGCCGCCGAGATAAGGTTTGAGCGCATTGCGCAGTTTGGCGAAATCGCGCGGAAGCTTGTCGAGATAGCCGCGCGCGTCGGCGACGTCTGCCATCAGGCCGCCGCGCCTGAACAGCGTGCGCTCGGTTGCCGATTCCACAATCACGTCGGCGACGAGACCGGAAAACCAGATGTCGTTGGCGCCGATGGTGAGCAGAATGGCGTCGAGGCTCCGCTCCTTGTCGGTCTTGCGGGCCAGATCCATCGCCTCTTTGAGACGCACCATCTGCGCCACGTTGTTTGTCGTGCAGGTGCCGGTCGGCGGGCATTCGCGTGCGCGCAGCGAGCCGAAGAAGCCGGCTTCGATCGTCGATCCGGAACAGGCCAGCGGCAGGAAGGTCACTGCAATGTGCGGATTCTCAATCGCCAGCCCCAGCGCCGCGCGCACCTGATAACCATAGAGCGAGCGGTGGCAGGTCGCGCTCCACCAGCGCGCATTGAGCTTGGCCCAGTCCGCCGAGGTGTTGCCGCTGCCGGTGGAGAGCGCCGGATCGCAGGCCTTGTTGCCCTTGAATCCGGCGCGGCCCGGGCGGAAATATTCGCTTGTGCTGCCTGCGAGGAAGCGGCGGAAGCAGAAGCCGTCATCGCCGAGCTGGATTGCGCGATCCGGATTGCCTTCGCCGGCGGCGATGGAATCGCCCATGCCGGCGATCAAAAGATCGCGGACCTGGATCTCGGTCATAATGCGCTGGGCAGTGCCGTCAGGCAGGCCGACGTCGACGGTCGCAATCGTCGGGCGGCCATGCTTCACCCGGATACGCACCGGTTCGTCGCAACGCGTGGTGGCTTCGCCGGGCTCGGAGGCGCCGTCGTCGAAGCTCCAGGCGCAGAGCGCTCCGGGCGGAAGGGCGCCCGCGGCATAGGCGACGATCGGATGATCGAGCGGGCTGAGGTAATTCTCCTTTTGCCCGTCGCGCAGGCAGGATTCCGGCAGCCGCCCGGTGTGGTCGACGCACAGATTGTCGACCATGTCGCGGGCCCAGCCGCGGCCGTCGGTCGCATGGGCCAGCCGCTGTTCCGAGGCCAGCACGCCGTCGCCGCGATAGGCGGCCACATGGCGGCGGAAATCGGCCTCGTTGCGGAACAGCCGGAAACGGTTTCGGACCTCCCATTCGATCCGGATCGGCCCGGTTCCGGGGGCCTCCGCAGCCGCGTTCAGCTGCAACGGTGCGGGCGCGACGGACTGTGCCGTAGCCTCCGGCTGCGCGGCGAAAACGGACATTACGGCAAGGCTGGCGAGTGCTACGCGCATGGGCAAACCGCAGGTTTACAGGGCGGTTTCGACTAGCACGAAGCTTTGGGCGGAAATATGAGAATCAGGCCGCGTGATCGCGCGCGGATTGCCGCTCCTGTGTGCAGGGGGCCTTGGCCTGCGGTCGCACTGCCGGATCGGCCACCGCCCGCTTGCGCGAGGCGATGACGCATTCGCGGATGGCCACGATGGTCAGCGCGATCGAGAATGGCAGGATGTAATAGATCGCGCGCCAGACCAGGAGCGTGGCGAGCAGATCCTCCCTTGCGAATTGCGACAAGGCGATCAGGATCGCCGCATCGAAGACCCCGATCGCGCCGGGCGTATGACTCAAGAATCCGAGCAAGGTTGCCAGTACAAAAATCACAATGAATGGCAGCAATTCGACCGGTGGCTGCGCCGGCAGCAGCACATACATGCCGACGGCCGCGAGGCCGAGATCGGCGACCCCGATCAGGATCTGCACGAAGGTCAGCCGCGCAGTCGGCAGGGTCAGAGTCACACCCTTGACGCCGATCACCCGCGGCTTGCCGACGAGCCAAAGCAGATAGACGCAGATCGCGGCGAGCCCGGCCAGGCCGACCGCGCGATTGACCCAGGGCGGCAGCTGGTCGAGCGCGCTGGCGGCTTCCGGCGCAATCGCCATGCCGAGGCCCAGCACGAAGGCATTGCCGAGCCAGAAGGTCAGCCCGGTGACAAAGGCGATCTTGGCGACGTCGATGAGGTTGAGACCCCAGGCCGAATAGATGCGGAAGCGGATCGCCCCGCCGGTGAACACCGTGGCGCCGAGATTGTGGCCGATCGAGAAACTGGTGAACGCCGACATCGCGGCGATCCGATAGGGCACATGGCGGGCGCCGATCGTGCGCAGTGCGAAGAAATCATAGAAGGTGATGGTGAAATAGGCCGCGGCGACGAACGCGATTGAAAGCCCGATATTCGACAGCGGCATGGCCGTGATCGCGTTAAGCACGCGATCCGGCTGGATGTCGCGCAACATCCGGAACAGCGTGAAGCCGGCAAGACACAACACCAAAAGACTGGCGGCGAAGCCAATCCTGTTCCAGCCAATCCTGTCGCGGATGGCGCTGCCAATGGACGTGACGATGGTGCGCATTCACCGGTCCGGCTGGCGGGTCTTGATCCGACACGCCGCGTGCTCGGACCGCGGAGCGCGATCCGTTCGATTCACCGGGCGCACCATCCGATGCGTTCGCGACAATTTTCTAACAAGCCCGAAAAGTTTGGCAGGCCGCCGTCGTAAAACTGAAATCTGCGCGGCGCATCGTGGGGCATGCGAATCGATTCACTGCGAGACGGCGTTTTGGGCCCGTTGCCGCGAAGCTCTGGCATGCCGGAGGCGTGATGCGCGTTCTGGTCGCAACCGACGCCTGGCATCCGCAAGTCAACGGGGTGGTGCGCACGCTGTCGACGCTGGCCCAGACCGCGCCGCGGCACGGCGCGGAGGTGTCGTTTCTGACGCATGAGGGCTTCCGTACCTTTCCGTTGCCAACCTATGCCGACATTCGCTGCGCGCTGCCCGCGCCCGGCGCCGTTGCACGGAGGATCGAGCAGATCAAGCCCGATGCCATCCATATCGCGACCGAAGGCACGCTGGGCCATGCCGTGCGCCGCTATTGCATTCGCCGCGGCCTTCCATTCACCACGAGTTTCCACACGCGGCTGCCGGAATATGTCGCCGCGCGTGCGCCGATCCCGGAGAGTTTCGTGTGGCGCTGGCTGCGGCGCTTTCACGGCCGTGCAGAACGCGTGATGGTCTCGACCCGTTCACTAATCGCCGAATTATCAGGGCGCGGTTTTCACAACCCGGTGCTGTGGCCGCGTGGTGTCGACGGTGCGGTGTTTTCGCCGCGCGCGCCGATCGAACTCGACCTGCCGCGGCCGATTTTTCTGACCGTGTGCCGGGTCGCGGTGGAGAAGAATATCGAGGCGTTCCTGGCGCTCGATCTGCCGGGCAGCAAGGTGGTGGTCGGCGACGGACCGATGCGTGCCGAGCTGATGCAGCGCTTTCCGCAAGCGGTGTTCCTCGGTGAGCGCCACCGTGACGAACTTGCAGCGATTTACTCCGCCGCCGATGTGTTCGTGTTCCCGAGCCGGACCGACACCTTCGGCCTTGTCATGCTGGAGGCGCTGTCCTGCGGCGTGCCGGTCGCGGCCTATCCGGTGCCGGGTCCGCTCGACGTGATCGGCGACGCGCCGGTTGGCGTTCTGGACGAGGATCTGCGGGCGGCTGCGCTGCGCGCGCTTTCCATCGACCGCTCACTCTGCCGCGATTTCGCCAGCCGCATGACCTGGGACCGCTGCGCGCGGATGTTCCTCGACAATATCGCGGTGTTCGGACAGTCCCGGCCCGCGGTCGAACAGAATATCGTCCAGCGCCTGCGGCGCCAGGCCGCGATTTACTAGATCTTCGTCCCGCGATTTTCCACGGCCTTGAAATTTCCGTCCGGAATCCGCAGGTTCGGAACCGGACGTTTTTCCAAGGCCGCGACATGTTCATCACCTTTTTCGCCGAGCTGAAATCCGCCGGCCTGCCGGTCACTTTGCGCGAATATCTCACCTTGATGGAGGCGATGGACCAGGACCTCGCATCGCGCAGAGTCGAGGACTTCTATTATCTTTCGCGCGCCGTGCTGGTGAAGGACGAGCGCAACCTCGACAAGTTCGACCGCGTGTTTGGACACGTCTTCAAGGGCCTCGCGCTGATGGAAGAGGCGCTGACCGCCGAGATCCCCGAGGAATGGCTGAAGAAGATCGCGGAAAAATACCTCACCGAGGAAGAGAAGCAGCAGATCGAGGCGATGGGCGGTCTCGACAAGCTGCTGGAGACGCTGAAGAAGCGCCTTGAGGAGCAGAAGGGCCGGCACCAGGGCGGCTCGAAATGGATCGGGACCGGCGGCACCTCGCCGTTCGGCAATTCCGGCTACAACCCGGAAGGCATCCGCATCGGCGGCGAAAGCAGGCATCGCCGTGCGGTCAAGGTCTGGGACAAACGCGAGTTCAAGGACTTCGACGACGAGGTCGAGATCGGCACCCGCAACATCAAGGTGGCGCTCAGGCGGCTGCGCAAATTCGCCCGCACCGGCTCGGCCGATGAACTCGATCTCGACGGCACCATCAAGGGCACCGCGCACAAGGGCTATCTCGACATCCACATGCGCCCCGAACGGCACAATGCGGTGAAGGTGCTTCTCTTCTTCGATGTCGGCGGCTCGATGGACTGGCACATCAAGGTGACCGAGGAATTGTTCTCCGCCGCGCGCGCCGAGTTCAAGCATATGGAGCATTTCTACTTCCACAATTGCCTCTACGAACGGGTGTGGAAGGAGAACCGGCGGCGCTTCACCGACACCACGCCGACCTTCGACGTGATGCATAAATATCCGCATGACTACAAGGTGATCTTCGTCGGCGACGCGTCGATGTCGCCTTACGAGATCGCGATGCCGGGCGGCTCTGTCGAGCACATGAACGAGGAGCCGGGGCAGGTGTGGATGGAGCGGATCACGCGCACATACCCCGCCGCGGTCTGGCTCAATCCGGTACCGGAGGCGGAGTGGGACTATACCCAGTCGATCCGCATGATGCGGCAGCTGATGAGCGGGCGGATGTATCCGCTCACGCTGGAGGGGCTGGACCGGGCGATGCGGGAATTGGTGCGGTGATGCATAGTGGGTTGGATGGGCCGTCCGCCGCGAGGTCTATCGTTTTAAGTCGGTTCTCATCGCTGCAATTAGGTTTTGAAACGCGGCACTTCGCTTCGCTGGCGGGCCGTCGTTTGTGTCGACAATTGCCTGCGCGTACTTAGACACGTCCGATGACCCGAACAGATTGCAGCGAGGGCGCGGAGCCCATCGTGTCGCGCAGCGCTCCGCCCCGTTGCGGTTCTGTGGCGCTGCGAGCGGCAAATTCGGCGGGCGTAAGATTGGCCAATGCGCTGTGCGGGCGAGCATGATTGTAATCGTCCTTCCACGCGCTCAGGACGGTGCGAGCCTGAGCAAGCGAGGTGAACAGCGTCTCGTTGAGCAGTTCGTCGCGCAGGCGGGCATTGAAGCTCTCGATGAAGGCATTCTGCTGCGGCTTGCCGGGCGCGATGTAATGCCACTCGACCCGCGTCTCCTGCGACCAGCGCAAGATCGCCATGCCGGTGAGTTCGGTGCCATTGTCGGAAACACATATCGCCGGCCGGCCGCGCCGGGCAA